>Ga0247782_1000016_pt1 | contig 246355 bp, 197 predicted proteins | sample UWRJL019104C5_FD_179928 | JGI IMG/M metagenome (GOLD analysis project Ga0247782, IMG submission 179928) | Plant litter microbial communities from Arlington Agricultural Research Station in Wisconsin, United States - UWRJ-L019-104C-5 | ecosystem: Environmental > Terrestrial > Plant litter >...
AAAAAAAAAAAAAAAAAAAAAAAAAAAAAAAAAAAAAAAAGAAAAAAAAAAAAAAAAAAAAAAAAAAAAAAAAAAAAAAAAAAAAAAAAAAAATTCAACAGAACTTCTGTACCGTAAAAACGACGACACCAGTGAGATTCGAACTCACGCTCCCTAAGGAACAGCCTTAGCAGGGCTGCGCGATAACCACTCCGCCATAGTGCCTGATCTCCTGGAGTTGACACTGTGCTGCGCTATATTATCTAATACATAGTAGTAAGCCGTCCCTACTGGATTGGGACCCAGTAAGCAAGCTTGAATCTCCCGAATGAATGGATACCGGTTCAAAACGAAAATCAATCGCGAGAACACTTTGTATGTATAAGATTTTTCTGCACCAGACATCCTTGACTCCGAGATGTCGAGGACGCTTCCAGCTGGTCCCCCCACGCTCAACAAGTGAGCTCGGAACCGTATTGTTGTGATTTCTAGATGAGATCGCGGAAACGTGATCGTCATTTATGTAGGGCAGGGGCGGGCTGCCCAGGGTACAATTGGTACCAATAGGTAGGGATTAAGCAGTCATCTTCTTATGGCGACAGCGAAAAACAAGCAAGCGATAGGTGTGCCAGGGAAATGATCGTGTGAGGGATCAGAAATGCGATACCCCACGTCGACGGTGACTTGGTACCTACTTACGCCATGAGAGAGCCACTTCCAAGGCTGAACCTTGATATCTTGACGTGCCACAGATACATAGGATAGATTTATATCCCTAGTAGAGTACTCTGTTGACAGACCTAATGTGGCATGCTCTGGCGCACAGATGACAAGTTGAAAAGTAACGGCTTTATTGTTGTACACTGGACTTTCGTAGCGTCCCGGGCGGTTACTGTGGACAGCAGCGGGCACTTGTTGTGATATCCATTGCCGCACAGTTTCTCTGCGAATATTCTTCAATGCTGTCCCGTATTCTGAATATCGGCTGTGTGCATCGAGAGGAATGATCTGTTGCACATATATAGTCTCCAGAAGACAATTTAATTGAGGTGTGTCACATGATGTGAGCTGTATCAATATGAAGTGATGCTATATAGGAAACAGGATGCGAGATACAAAATAGTTAAAACTTATCTCTTGGTTAAGATGCCTGGTGTAACAGAGATACACATTGTTTGCACAAGCGAGCGCCGTAGTAGCACAAGTGGTGATACAGCCAGACGCCAAACTAAAACGATCTGCCCATGTCGTGCTGGCCAGTGGCAGAAAAACTCCAGAACGTACAGCTGTAGTTCGGTGCTACCATGGTATCTCTAACCTCTAAGCCACGAGTCGAGTGAGCTCCGATAGGTAGGAGGCAAGTCGATTTGCATGTTTGAAATGGTTTGAAAAATACGCCATCTGGCCAGAAATTAAAAACGACGTTGCAATTGCTACGCAAACTGCAAGCCGCTCTGCGATAACTCGCCCCCTAATAACAAATTTCGGGACGAGCTGCATATCCCATTTCATGCGCCTGAGGCTCACTCACGCAGTCCATTCCACACCTATGACCATACCTACCACTCGTACTTACATATGTACACTCACATTTTATTTTCATTTTGTGATACATACCTAGCTAGGTAGACAGCGGTGCCAAAGGTATGTACTATGTAAGCAAAGCGCCGAACGTGCCGGGTGAATGGCTCAGCAATGACTCCGTGGCTTGGCGGGAAGCTCAACTCTTGCCCTGATCGACGTTTAGCTAATAATAGTAAAATAAATGCTAACCTGAGGCGGTTAGGGATTCTCTCCAATCCCTTCTTGTAGACTAGGTAGTACAACACCTTTTAGCTTGTTCACGTACCTTTTTCGTAGATAACCAACCTAGAGTGATATCAGATCCTGGCAGTATACTTAGAGATTTGTATCGCCATTCAGTAATATATTACTACTGATACGTTCGAGATGAGTAATGACAGAAGAGAGTGAAAGGTGAAGGAAAAATGAAAAATGAAAAGGAAAAGAAAAAGATCTTCAAAGACGAGGCGGTAAACATATGTAGATGAAAGCTGTTTTATTTCTATTTTATTTTCTTAAAAAATTTTCAAATAGAATTCTCACTATCAACAAAAATTTCCGGCGTCAAATCTCCTTTGCAACCTGTCAACTTGGAAAAGACAATGTGACATCAGATGGCGTTCGTGCCCGTGCGCCTCCAATCTAAAATAGTGGGCAAGAAGCTGGCTACCAGTTACTAGTCGGACACTATTATACATAGTATAGATGGAATTAAGAACTTTGTCGTTGCTGCTCGGCCAGATTGCCGTCGCCAAACCGATTTAACTGAATACTTGCAAGGGTAGGAACAATAAAACCACCATGGCCACAATGTTTGCCTAGCAGTTTAGTGGTTGATGTATCGAGTTTTCTCGGAGAATGGTAAATGAAACCTGTCTTTTGGGGTTCCCAGTGGTTACCTAGGTAGGTAGTTGGATCGTGTTACGTACCTTGGTATGGAGATGCATACTTACATACCACTGAATAAAAGTTGGGGTTTTCCTTAATGAGAATGGAAAGAATGTGAGCTGATAATCATTTACGATAGTCCAACCCCTTTCAATCATGAGAGGGCCTGAGAGGGGCATAAGAGAAAAGGGCATGCGGAGGTACATGCTATTGTACTTGGTTACTATGCTGTATGTATGATGTACACCAGTCTCTGTGATTCTCACCATGTACATACTGTACACTGCACCGATCATGCACGACATCAAAAACAGATAACCTACCTAGATCAAAGCAATGACCGCCGCGGTAGCTCCCGTCCACTGGCGATGGTGAACCCAGAAACACTGTATCAGAAACGATCTTAGATGTCTAGCAGTATAACCCTGGGTACGTGATAATAAATTAGGTTTCATTGGTGAGAGTTAATATAGTATCTGATCCTGCCTTGTCAAGGTACCTATTGTGTTTAAAATAGAGGCCTTCAAGGAAGGGAGTGAATGGGATAGGTTGCCTACAGCAGTACTTCATTTCGAAAGGGAATTTGTTTGCAAACCACTGTTGATCAACCCTAGCTTGCAGCTTGCAGGTCGCAGGGGTTCGCTGCAGCAGGGATCCAACATGCTCAAACCTCAGGGGCCTATGGCCAATATCCTATGCCGGAAGCCCAAAATTTTATGGGCCGTTCCCGTTCCGTCCATCCTCATCCAGCAAGAATCTTGCAAATACCTACGTACGTACATTCATAGAGGTTGATGGCGGCATAGAGGAGAGAAAATCTTCCATGGATCGAGCCAGGGCGGCCGCCAGATAGACTTGCGGAAAAACCCCGTGCAATACTTGTTTAATAAGTGAGCTTCGCATTAGTCTGAGAAACTATGGCTTAGGGATGTCTTCTCGGCACTGAAATGGTTCCACCTAATACTGATCGAGTTTCCTTAACCTTGGATGCTTTGCTTGGGTCTTTGCTAAGGTCTTTACTTGGGTAGTGTCGGCTAATAATACTGGCCTAGCAGGATTATCCAGGATGTACAGATAGTGGGTTCAAGCGCTGCCATGGTGAAATGAAGTGCGGAATCACCTGCCCACTACCTACTCGTACTCACGTTCGACGGTATCTCATAGACGCTAGCCTGCTGTGGCCCCCTTCTTGACCGCATACATGGTGCGGATTGAATCCCCATTTTTCATATTGCGATAGAGGCCCTCAACTCTTTCGCGTCTTGTGCATACCAATTCAGCGACGTGCGCTTTCTCAACGTCTTTCCTTTCCTCTCTGGTACTCTGCTAGCGCTCAACCCTTCTGCTAGCTAGCAGTCGTTAGTGATCATCTGATTTCCCACCAGCTCTGTCGGAGGCTGTGTCTATCGAGTCAAACGTACCTTGGCACCCCTGAAGTCTGGGGTGTGGATCCTTCTTCGACAGACCGACGGTATTTGCCCTCATATACCTGTTGGGGGGGCCATCTGACCAGACTCTGGTTTCTTGTCGACACCTGTTGAAGCTTTTGAACCGTTGGCACTGGGCTCAATGATACCAGTGCGCTCGGAGGGAGACTACTGTACTGTAACGAATTGTGTCTCTAGTCGCCGCATATGACCGCCAAGGTTAATACAATGACCACAAGGACTGGAAGTTCACACAAATCTTGAACTGAGCTGCCCCTAAGAGGATCGATCGATCACTGCGTCTCATCTGATCCCCGCCAGTCCCCTTCGCTAGCCGACGTTCCGTACGAAATTAACGGCTTCGTTTGTCAACGTGCTTGGAACTTATAAGTGCTACGAATAGGCGTGTAACCTTACCTGTCGCCCTGTCCGGCCACGGCAATTCAGCTCGAGGCGCATAGGTTGGCTAATCTGTAGGACCCCTCAGGCGATGTTCTGTGCCACTCATATCACTCACTAATAACGTCGAGAAAGGCAGCGCGCCGGCGAGGCTACTTCTTGGTTACAACAAGCGCATGCCGCTAGATCGGTTTGCTATCGAAAATGGGTGGCGGCTTAAGGTCCAAGTTCAAGTTCCCTGTGCCAGGTCGATCTAGCAAGAAGCAGGACGTGCCGACAGTATCGATATCTGCCCCGTTGTCCAAGGCGCAAAGGGTTTTAGGAGCTGATGGGATCAATATCGGCTCATCGAGGCTGGCAGTCAACCATGGTCGGTCTTGGGAAACAGCCTCCGCCGGCGGCATCAGCGTGTCCATATCTGAAAGCAGCGCGAGCCAGATAACCAATGATACCGGTTTCGACAGAGAAGACGACGACGATTCGCCCGAGACGAATTATGGGAGGTCAATCTGGGAAGAGGAGTCCGCAATTATTCCGCGACAAATCCGGAGCGCGCATGAACCTGGCCGGAAGGGCCTGACGACGAAGCCATCATTATTTACTGTAGGCAACGAGTCGCGCGAACAAATGACGAACGCCTCTACGCGCGGCAGACGACTGTCTTCTTCGACGATTGACACCCACTACGATGCCGCGAAGATGCCTCTCGCTATATCTCAGCAGACTTCAAACTCGGCTATGGCGAAGGGCCTCGGGCCTAAGATCAGCGAGGTTCTGGATATGAATGGCACTTTTGCTGGCCCACCGCCCGCAAAGAAGAAACCGGCCAAACTCGATCTCTCACGCTTACGGCCAAAGGGCCACAAAAATCGAAACAAAAACGACACCCCCCGCAATAATTGCAACGATACGCGTTCGCCGTCCATAGTCTCACAACAACTAGAAACATCAATACCCTCGGGTTCTACAACGGGAGGCGGTCAGAGAACTCCGAGAAAGCTCATGAAGCAGCAACTAGTGATGCAAAGCCCACCAACACTACGATCCCCTCGGTCTAGAGGTATCACTGATACCACTGGGCTGCACCAACTTTACCACCACTACGAGCAGATGTCGTTCCGAAACGAGGAGTCAGAAGAGGAGGCCGGAGAAGAGGATATGCTAGCTTACTCAAGACGCAATTTGAACCGCCCAAGACCGCCCAGCACATTCACTCATAGTCTCATCGCGCCACTGCCTCTCTCATTGCCTCGCGGACAGGGGGAGACTTGGGACCACTCACGAAATAACTCCCATGATAGTAGGGCGACTGCATCAGTAAACGAATCGGCGGGGGGGCTTCAGGTGCATTCAGCCTCGAGGAAAGACTACGATGGCAGTATATCAAGTCGCCATACGCGCACCTCCAAAGCATCCCCCTCAACTAGGAGCATGGTAGATTCAGATCGGTTACAAAGCAGTGTCTTGTCTCTATCGGACTCCTCAGATGACGAAGTCATGGAGTCGATCTCTTCGGCACCCTCGCCTCATCGCGCAAGTATCTCGCATGGCATGCTCCCAGACAGTTCATACGCAGGTAAAAGCCAACGAAGTCCAACCCATTTGCGTGTGAATACTGCTACAGCCAAGTTCACGCCCTCGCTCGGCCAGTTAGACGAACACCTACGTGTGAACGCCGGCCCAAGATCCCAATCTAGCCGCTCACCTTCCAACAACACCCTACGCTCAAGCCAGTCCTCTATGGGCACAGTCACGCAAGCTCATATGGCGTCATCGTCGACGGGACCAAACGTCCGACTCTCCTCGAAACCCACAGAAACGCTGGATAGGCTAGAATCCTCGCCGCAACCTACGTATGGAGTACAAGAAGCCCGGGCCGTGTCTCTCGTACCGCTTGCTTCTACTGCGGAGGCAGCGTCCCAGGTTTCTATGTCTGAACATACCACACGTGTCGAAAAGTTCATTCTAAGGCAAAATAGCAACGCAACTTCTCGTTTCTCTAGGAACTCAGACCAACCCACACCACCATTATCACCGGCAAGTGTAGAGTTCTATGTGAAGTCTCGAGAGTCGCTTCAGAGAGATGCGATGGCAGGCGGGTCTACCGAGGCTCACAATGCACGCCTAATGGCAGTGACAAGGCAGGAAGAAATGTTATTAGCAGCGCTGCGGAAAAAAAGGGCTAAAATGCGGGAGGTTGGTTCCTCAGAAGCCGAAGATGAGAAGAGTCCCACGACTCGTTCGAAGTCAGGAAGCCTCAGGAGCGTAAAGAGGTCAAACACAGCTAGCAGTAAAGGGGGAAGCAGGGAGCCGACGATACCAGAACATCAGCATGAATTTATCAGCACGGGTTGGCAGAGGACAGATTCGTCCCTCTTCACGAGACCCTCCCGAGACGAACTTCGCCGGCGCGACCAGCATAGCGGCTTCCACAAGGAGGTACACGATATAGATGTCCCTTCGACAGCTAGCCGTAGCGATGTGACAGAGGCAACTGCTACATCAACCACCGAGTCCACGAGCTCGACAACATTTGATTCGCAAAATGATCGTGTTCTTCTATACCTCGATCGACCCAGCGAGGATGTCAACACAGCTGACTTAGATGAGGACTCTAGCGACTATATGGACGACAGCGATGGGGAAGATCTCATAGTCAACGAGCGACGCACCAGCCGCATGCAATCCCGCCGTGATAGCGCATTTAACACAGCGAGCGTCAACAGAGGGGGCAGTACGGGAAGCCGGAGAGGTAGCAACCACAACACGCAGTATCAGAAGGATTCGATCCCCATCAGCCCCTTAACCGCCCCGTTGAGAGCAAACCGTCTACAGGATGTACCGGAAGATGAAAATCAACCCAAAATGGCTAAAGGTCGGGGCCCGAGTCTTACTATAGGCGATTCCTTGGATGGGTTTCCGGAACCACCTGTGCCGCCACCATCGTGGCCGTTGCCACCCCCGCCCCGAACAGAAAAGCCCGCGGCAGTGCCGGCAGGTCCACCCTCTCCAGGCCTGCTACACCCATCAAGTGCGATGAACCAAACCCTCTCACCCGAGCTCAAACCTGGGTACTTGAAAAACAAGCGGAGCAATGTACGGCTGAGCGCCGTCGGACACTCCTACTCCCTAATCCCTCACTGGGGTGATGAGGACTGAAGGACGCTTCTGCCCATAGTCCACAGAGTTTGAGTTATTCTACCTCGGGGCAACCATCGTAAATCCTACATCAGAAGACGAGCGCCATACCAAGAACTCCCTTATAATCTTGACTCGACCTTTTCATGTGATACTATCTATCACCTTACCTCACCGACATACCCTACCTATCTCCCCTATGTAACGATAAACTTTTTATATGCCCATCAGGAATGAGCGGGTTACACTCTTCAGGCGCCTTTTGATTTGGCCAACTCCTATTTGGTTCTTTCTTGTTCACTTCCCTTCTGCATAAGTGTTCCAGAAAAGCACGCTTTTTCTATGTTTTATACCTACATCTGTGTGTTACGTTATATTTTTACTTTTCAAGCGATGACTTTATCTGTATGTGCGGATTACAAAAGGGCATTATTTATATACTTACAGAAACTTAATAATTGTGGCTGGGGGGAATGAGAGAAAGAGAGGGGGGGGAAAGGGGTCTTCAACAACAAGCATTGGCGGGAAATGGGACACTTTAATGGGATAACGCATTTAGATGAGAAGACCTACAAATGTTGTATTAGCATCAGTCTCTACCGACACCGCCAAGACACCACCACTACTGCTACCTACATACATTACCTACTATAATGGGAGGAAATATATGTGGGCAGATAATACAGCACAGCTGCAACTACAGCTACAGCTAACTGGAATGGCAGTTATGAACTTTGGCACGAGATAATTTACGCTACGGAAGGGCGGCGTCCAACAAATACTACCTTACTTAATAATACACCTGCAAACATGATAGAGAATGGTAATACATGTGCCTTCCCAACGCGGTAATGCTGAATGATATGCGTGATCGTACAGAATTGTAAAGTGCTGACATACCAAACAAGGCTAGGTTAGACGATGAATGAATGTACTCGGGAGTCGGGTCAGGATTTGTCCAACCAACACTTTCACACGTTGTCATAGCTGATTGGTTCCTAGATATCTGGTCCAAGAGCTCGAGGACAACGCCTCACATTACCTGCATTATTCACTCTGGGGTTGTGTCGTAAATCGTTAATGGAAAAGAACGGGGAAGGTATGTCTCACCGCCGCAAAAAGCTGACTGACATTTCCCTTCAAGTTCCCTTCTGCAGTCAGTTATGCTGTGTGAGGTGAGGTAGGTAAGGTGACTTGGAATTGATTGGCAGTGTCAAAGATGATTCGGCACTAGGGTCGCCACGATGCATCCCCATATGTAGGTCAAATACGCATGTATGCATGCACGCGCAGAATATTGACTTTGAGTCGACTTGCTGTCGATGTTGTACAAGCTAAGCTACCCCGTTGGAGATGTACCGAGCAAAGGGAATATTAAGGCAGGTAGTAAATAAGACTTTGGAGAGAGCATAGGGAAATAGGATACTAAGGTCAAATAGACAGCAACTCATAACAACTCTGCACACAGGTACCTGTGAACCCCTTCCTCATCTAAATGGAATCTAACTATGCTATTGACTAACTTAGAAGATATCATGATGACACCCCAGTCCCACAGCTGGCCATGTAAAGGTGGGATCGGGGGCCCTTTGGCAACTAGCACATGATACTTTAATCTATCTCACTTGATTGGCTTGTAGTTGAAGACGGTGAAGATGCGCCCGTCTAGATGCTGTTTACATTCCAACACCAGGAGAAGAAGGCATATAAGGTTGAAATACACATGTGCGGATGTTAATCCATAATAACTGGCTAACCTAGGTTGTCTCTATTCAGCCACAATGCGTGTTTGGAATGCTATACGTGACTTAACGTAAATGTACATATTCATAGGCTGTATGCTGCAAATGATCCATCGCATCAATTTCAAAGCTGAACACATAATATTGGAATTATCCTGTTTGATGTGGAAAAGCGGGCAGGGAGATCTTGGAGAAACCAAAACAACCGACGGGACGATCATCGACTATGTATGTAATTCTCTGGGCGATTTACCTCCCTGAAAATCTTTACCAATTATGCAGACCTGAGCTTTAGCCCCACCTATTTTAATATTTTAGGACATATAATCAGGTATTGTGACAAACTCCTGTCACAGAATATGTGCTGCCTTTGCACTTATCCACTTGCATAACTATATTATTTTCTTTTATTTATTATTTACTATAAAAGGCGTGTTGGATAACAAATAGGTAAGTAGTAGAGGACAAAAGTTTATCGTCCCAACTTGAACAATTCCCAGATGGCACTAATAATTACTACTATTTTAGTACATATTGGGACAGATTACTGGAACAGGTTAGTTGGGGTATCCTGGCGCGCACTGACGTCTATGACGACTGTTACACACATTCTGTAAGCCCCAACCTCTCTTTTCCAAGATCTGACGAAGGATGTACTGCTACAGAATGAATGCAGATACCTGACTATTGATATCATTTATGTAAGTCGCTTCTTTTACTTGTATTCAGTCCATAGGATGAATTCTTGGTGATTCACCCAACGTCCCTCGCTGTGTGTCTTGTCTTAATAATTTGTAAATGGCCGCCTCTTACAGTTGCTCAGTTTACTGAACTTGAACGTTAAGCTCGGCTTTCGTACTACCTACATAAGTAAGTGCATGTCTAAGCCCAGGAAGCATTCCCTCCACTCAAGAGTGTTTTGCATCATCGTCGCCCCTTCCTGATTTTACTATACTCCCAAAGCAGGGTCAAGCTCAAGCGCGCAAGCTTCGCGACGAAAATGTCCGGAGAGGCAGGGTTTCATTGTATCGGGCACCAACATATATACACGTTCTTCTGTGTTCTATGAAAGGTCTCGGCCCTTGCCTGTTTAATGTGGTTACATTAGGGAAACTGGGGTACACACTGAAACCTGCAGCTTTTGTGTTTTTTTGTCTTAATCTGGGTTGCTTGGTGCGGGTGACGTGCATCTTCGCTTTTTTATGCCCGAACTTTCAAGAAACTCGGGTTCTGCATTTGCATTGTCGCATAGTCCCTTCGACACGACTGCTTGTTCTGGGTGCGGGAATTGATGACTTTCCTACCTCATTCTCTATGACGACTCTATTTTAACCAATCCGGCGGCTTAGGTCGACGCGACAAGCTACACAGACTTGACAGAGTCCCGACTGCTGCGGAGGAACCAGTTGGCACGCGATCACTGGAAAGGACGCGGGGAATGAATCACAAAGTTGGTTTTGTGGCCACACTAAGAGAACGGATTCATTCTCGCCATGACTCTCGAGGTTACCGCGGGGCCGCCGCCACAGGTTGCGCGGGGTCCAAGGCTCCTGGGTATTCCCATGAAGCAACTTTCTCTGATAACGGTGTGTGTCATTCCTGTGTAACCAAAGAAAGCCGCTACCACAGATAGCTCCCTCCCAGGCGGATGCCCTTGAGCTTGGCGGACATTGGTTTGCCTAACAGCTACTGACCCTTATCATGGCTTAGTTGACATTCCAAAACTCGGCCGTGACCCTTATTGCCCACTACACGCGGATGATGCCCTCTAGCGGCGACCATCGATACTTTACATCAACCGCCGTATTTCTTGCCGAACTTGTCAAGCTTACCATCTCTTTAACCTTTGTGATTTACGAAGTGTCGAGGACGCTCGCCCCCTCTACTCCGGTAACCGTTATTTTTCAACAGATTTTCAACGGTGTGTTCAAGGGCGATGGGTGGAAGCTAGCCATACCAGCGACGCTTTATACTTTGCAGAATATTTTACAGTATGTTGCGGTAGAGAACCTCGACCCGGTACATTACCAGGTCATCTTACAGCTCAAGGTATTATCTAAACATATCAATGGCTGTAGATATAAGTGCTAATCGGGATCATATAGATCCTTACTACAGCTCTCTTCACCGTGACAATATTAGGCAGATCCCTGTCCCCCAAGAAATGGATTTCACTCATTATCCTCACGGCTGGAGTTTCGATTGTCTCTCTCCCCTCGTCAAGTTCAAACAACAGCGCCATTATCTTTCCTGACTTATCAGACCACTTTTTCCCTCGGTCGGTGCATGAACTGGGTCAGGTAGCTAACGGCCTGGGGGAGGTTGCCCATGAATTGACAAAGCGTGGCGCGAAAGCCTTGGGCGAGGCTGGGACGTTATTGGGCAAGCGATCAGCTACTTATGAAGGAATTGAGGACGATCTGAATAACACACCAATCATGGACTATTCAATCGGCGTTTCCGCTGCTTTGTCTGTCGCAGCGCTGTCAGGTCTGACCGGGGTGTTCTTGGAGAAAGTGTTCAAGGATCCGCAGACGTCGGCTTCGATCTGGATCCGCAATATTCAGCTGTCATTCTACTCTCTCATTTCTGCTCTGGTAGTAGGGGTGATCTTCAAAGACGGAGGAGAAATCATAGCACACGGCTTCTTTAATGGCTATAGCTGGGTTGTCTGGGCTTTAATCATTCTTCAAGCCTTCGGTGGCATCTTGGCTTCACTGTGCATCCATTACGCGGACAACATCGCCAAGAATTTTGCCACAAGCATCAGTATTGTCATCAGCTTCCTCTTCACTGTCTGGTTCTTCACGTGCGAGGTGACCCTTTCAGTAAGTCGACATGTGCCCCTCATTCACTATAGGATAGTGCTAACAACCTCTAGTTCCTTATTGGCACAGCGCTTGTCATATTTGCGACATTCCTTTACACTGGACCAGATCGCAAGCGGGGACGCCCACCTCCAATTAGTATTGTCAGTTACGAAAAGACCTTCATAGATCCCATTGCTACCCCCAAGGCAAGCGATAGGCTCGAGGTGCCTGGCGGGCTGGGCAATACCCGAAATCTAGGTCTTTCAACATCGCGACCCTCGTCGCCACTTCACCATCACCGTGCGGCTTCGACTAGAGGCAAGGACCGAGATGAGTGATGGCCTAATGCGAAAAGGGGGGAAGAATTGATAGAGGCCAAGTTTCATTGGAAACATGCAGGCTCACATAAGAGGTCTTCTTGACCACGCCTAAACGCCGCGTGAGAGCCATGCCACCCGATCGGATATTATCTTGCGCAAAATATTGTGCATTATGCTCTCATCAATGACAATTGTTGGGAAAGTATGTCATTGCGAGAAATTTCCCGGCTCAGACTGAAGGCAAGACGGAGTCAAAGAGAAACACGGAATAAATCAGACTTAATAGATCTCAGGTATACATTATACCCGTGTTCAGACTGAGCCCTAGAACGCCAAGACACAGCATTGGAAACTACCAACTACGGGCCGGTAGCGAAGGAGGCAGCGAGACTAAATAGATTCTAGAAGTAGATCATAGAAGAAGAAACTAACTTTGCTCAATATTTTTCAGATGTTTATCGCGATATCCCTATGCGTTACAGAATATGGACATCCTCTCACTACCAGAAATTCCAATTAAGTTACTGGTGCACTGGCTTATTGACGTAATGACAACGGGCCTATGAAAAGAAGCGATATATAGTATGTGATTTAATACGTTGACTAGCATGGGTATCAGGAGTCTGTATGTGTGTGTAAATCTATCCGTACCTCGTGTTCTTTCGACTTCAATTTCTGAGAAGTCTCAGGTCTTTTCGTATACCTTTAGCATAGTAACTAACCCAGCTGCTCAGTGGTACTAGGTAGTATCTCACGAGATTAATCGCTGTCTCGGAGGAGAGAGGAAGGAGCATTCCCTACTTGATAGTAATGTTTCGCTCCGAGGGAAGGAGAGAATGTCTATGAAGAAAGAAGGAAGCAACAGTAGAATGGTCTGGTATGGTAGGTGACCATTACCCTGTGCGGGGGCTCCTCAAACTTTTCTCTGCTCTCAATTCATCGCGGACGCTTCTTAATTTTCTATAGTCATCTTGAGACATAGTTGTGGTGAATCGGCCCGTAGACATCTAAGCACTCTGATTTCATTCTTCTGTACATTTACCGACAGTTAGCCATTACGAATTATTTGCTTTATGGATGTCAGCTATGTCTCGAGAGCCCGAATCTAGCAGTTGGCGCCATACATACAGTCCTCCTAGCGGAGGAGATCATGACAGACATATACAGAGCACTATTGACCATACAAGCAGCCTCTTCCCTGATACCCAGGATGAATTGCCGCAGATCTTTACATCCCTGGCCGACGACTGGGCCACGGATCTCAATAGCAATAGGATAGCCCAGACCCCTCAAGAAGAGAATGGATATATTGGCCTAGATGACTTTGGTAAGCCTCGGTAATGGTAATCTTGTCGTTAGACTAGCTGTCTCATTAGCTGCTGAACTCTATCAACGACAGATCGACAAGTCCTTGGTCGCCCCCGGGTCGTCGACCATCTCTCAAACTTAAGGAGCTCCTCCAATAGTAGCAGTCTTGGTCAACGCATCTCATTGCCGCCAAGTGCCAGTACGAACAGGCCAAACCGCATCCTCGGTGACGCGAGTCATCACTTCAGGCCGTTTTTCTCTAGAGAACCCGAACATAAGTCACCGTTTCAAAGTAATCCTCATCACGTCAATAGGTCCCGGAGACTTGGGCAGGGGCTTTCTAATCAAGATGACCAACTCTGCGTCGAATCCCCCTTGAGATATGAACCACAATCAAAAACGAAGAGTCCTCTGATCCAGTCCCGACCATCTCGACCCTCTCAGTCAATCTTTCAGCGCAACATTTCGAATAGGATCGGAGAACACCAGCGCGGTACGCAACTATTTGCTTCATCCTCTCATAGTGGTAAGGCGTGAAACTTCCAACTCTCTCATCGTAAGCTAACAGTTAGTTAGCGAAAACCACGCCACCCATTTACTCCTCACTCACAAGTAGCTCGCCCTTAGATATTGGGCACTCCAGTCCATCGGCTCGCGTCGATCTCGAGAGACAAAGACAGATTGCCCACAGAAATCAACAGGTCCCAAAGTGGAACGAGAAACTGCAGTTAGAGCTCGAGCATGCGTCCAACTTACCGCCTATTGTGAACAACACTCGCCTGATCGATCCACGCCAATCATTGCCTGACAAATTCCGCGCCGTTTTTCCTTTTCCAATATTCAACGTTGTCCAATCGAGATGTTTCCCAATAGTCTATAATACGAACGATAATGTTGTTATCTCTGCACCTACAGGATCTGGCAAAACAGCCATTCTGGAACTTGCTATCTGCAAACTTGTGTCAAGCCAGGGAGGAGGCAACTTCAAGATCGTCTATCAAGCCCCTACAAAATCCCTGTGCTCCGAAAAATCGAAGGAGTGGCAAAAGAAGTTCAGTCATATGAATTTGCAATGCGTTGAGCTTACCGGCGACACTTCTCAGGCCGATGCTCACCGTGTTGGTAGCGCAACTATCATTGTTACTACTCCGGAAAAGTGGGATTCAATTACACGGAAATGGAAAGATCACCGCAGATTACTAGATCTAGTACGGCTAGTACTCATTGATGAGGTTCACATACTGAAGGATTCTCGCGGCGCAACTCTCGAAGCAGTTGTGTCTCGTATGAAGACAATCGGAGCTAGCATTCGCTTCGTCGCTATCAGTGCAACAGTCCCCAACATCGACGATGTCGCCAAGTGGCTTGGTCGTGATCACCAAAACCAGCATGAGCCAGCCAGATTTGAGGTCTTCGGAGAAGAGTTGCGGCCGGTTAAACTGCAGAGGTACGTGTACGGCTATGAAGGCGCATCTAATGACTTCTGCTTCGAAAAGACGCTTGACGGGAAGCTGAACCTTCTACTCGCAAAACACTCCCAGAAGAAGCCGATTATGGTATTCTGTTTCACTCGTAAGTCTTGCGAGCGCACAGCACGAATTCTGGCAGAATGGTGGACTACATGCCATGCTAATAGTCGGGCTTGGCCGTCGCCAACGAATCGTATCCCAGTGGTATCCCAAGATCTTGAGGAGATAGTTCGTTACGGTGTCGCATTCCACCATGCAGGGCTCGATGCGCAAGATAGGGCCTCCGTTGAGACGAACTTCCTCAACGGGCAGCTTCATATAATTTGCTGCACATCAACTTTAGCTGTTGGCGTCAACCTTCCATGTCATACAGTTGTCCTCAAGGGAACGAGCCACTTTACGGACGACGGACCCCAGGAATATTCGGATTTGGAAGTCATGCAAATGTTGGGGCGCGCTGGGCGCCCCCAGTTCGACAAAAGCGCTGCTGCGATTATCATGACCAGAATGGCCAACGTCAAAAGATACGAGAAGCTGGTTTCAGGGCAGGAACTGCTTGAAAGCACTCTGCACCGTAATCTACTAGAGCACCTGAACTCTGAAATAGGACTTGGAACGATTCAGGACACCGAGTCCGCCAAAAAATGGATCAGCGGAACATTTCTAAGCGTTCGAGTCCGACAGTCTCCGGCTTTATATAACCTAGAGAACGTACAAAACGCAGCTGGTGCGGATGAACGAATGGAGGAGTGGTGTGAACGCGATGTTAAACTGCTACAAGATCATGATCTGGTGACGAAGAGCACCCCTTTTGCTTGCACCCAGTACGGTCAAGCCATGTCTAGATACATGGTTCAGTTTGAGACTATGAAGTTGATTCTTGCGATCCCACGGGCCGCTAGCGTTGAAGAAATGGTAGGTAAAATGAAAATATTGTCTTACCGTATTATTTATACTGACGTGTCTTCAGCTCACTCAAATCTGCAAGGCTTCTGAATTCAAGGACTTCCGATTTAAACCAGCCGAGCGAGCCGTATTCCGAGACTTGAACAAGTCGCCCCTCATTCTTCACCCGATACGAGAAACTGTGGCACTCACATGGCACAAAATCTTCATGATTGTACAGATTGATCTCGGGGGCGTTGAAATTCCGATAGATGCGGAAGCAAAAATGTTCCGCCAAGATTTCTTAAGAGAGAAAAGAATGGTGTTCGATCGGCTGAATAGGCTGGTCCGCTGCCTAACAGACTGTAAAGCTTCCGACGGCGACGGCCCAGGTACAAATGCCGCACTTAAACTTGCTCGCTCCGTTGCTGCTCACGCCTGGGAGAACAAACCGGCGCAGTTGGCACAGATCAAAGGTTTTGGACCAGTTGCTGTACGGAAGTGGATTAGCCACGGCGTTCGAACGGTGTTAGGTGTAGCAGACAAGAGCGTTGTTGACATTGAGCGAATTGCGAGCCGAAATCCACCATACGGTCGCACCCTCCAAAAGCAGCTAGAAGACTTTCCGAGACTCACATTGAAAGTCGATGTCATTGAATCCAGAGCGCGAAGTTCTCAAGCCAGCGATCCAGTCTCAGTTACAATCAGAGCACACCTAGGACACGCCAACGCGAAACCGGTGCCGTGCTGGAATGATAGAGCTCCTGCGTTAACTTTCATCGCACTCAACTCAAACGGGAACTTGGCATTTTTATGGCGTGGGAATATGAGGCAGCTTGGTAAATCCAATGGGATTGACTTGAAATTCCCTGTTTCTCTCACAGCGTGGAACGAAAGTATCTCCTGCTACTTCAGTTGCGAAGAAATCGTAGGCACGCAGGTCATAAAGCTCCTAGAGCCAAACATTCCTGTATCCGCATTTGACAATGTCAAAAGTCTCGCGACGTACGTAAGTGGTTCTGGTCGAGATCCGATGGATAGCGAAGAGGTCTACGAGGGCATCTCTGACAAAGCTATGCTCGAAGCTCTAAAGTCACCTGCACCGTGTACCGCGAATGACTATTCTGATTCCGCAGGTGACGAGGGAGAAGATTTCCCACTCATTGATGAAGTTCTATCGGAAGATGATGCTCGATCGGAGCATGAACCAGCAAAGATGGATAATGGGAGATATGTGTGTAATCACAAATGCAGCAACGGAAGGCTAACAAAATTGGGGAAGCCCTGCAGTCACACATGCTGCCATGAGGGTGTTGACAAATATCGGCCGCCTAAAAAGCCGGGGAACTCGAGCTGTACGGACAGCACACGCGAAAGCGAAGACAAGCAGAACCGGGGCGCTAACATGCCACAAGCATCCGCGCCGCTCAAGCAGCATGATGGAAAGAAAAAGAACGCTACTACTTCTGCACCAACAACAGAAGCATCGAAAGCAAAAGTCTACACCGACCAGGATAACAAACTCGGCTTACCCCGGCCGGGCCCAAAAAGGAAACATACAGAACCACCAGCTGGAGCCGGAGACTCTAAAGTCAGAGCACCCAAACGGCCAAAACAAAGTTGTGGTAGTCAGACACTTAAGTCAGTCTCGGACATGGAGTACATTGACTTGTGTAATACATCTAATGACGGTTCTTCATCGCCGGTCATACGAGGACCGGGTCCATCTACAAGTCAAATCCGGCGGGGAAAATTACTTGTTCTTCATGAAAAGGTGGACGGACCAGGGAGCCACTCACAACGATTGACCAAATCTTGTAAGATGAAACCTAAGCCTAGTATGGGCAAAGAGAGCCATGGCAACCCGGATGGGAAAAGTGCCGTTCAAAATCATGCGACGAGTGATATTTGTACGTCCACTCAGGACAATGTGTTTAGCGACATTTACGATGATATGTCGGACCTCCCAGAACTGGAGGATCTGTTGGACATCAAAGCAGATACCCAGCCGCCGGATTCACAGGAGGCGGCTTCACCTCAGCTAGGTCCTACCAGTGATGAGACCTTATACCCGGGTGTAGTCAATACTCTGAAAGAAAGCATGGATTACGGTTAGGAATCGAATCTCAGCTTTACTACAGTCGACGAGTTACAGAAGGCGTCCGAACGTTTTGGCTTGCCCCCAGTTGGTGGTAGAGGGCGAAATGATACGCCTGAACCCGAACCTTCATCCAAGATGTCCGAAGAGTCCGCTATCTTTGCATCAAGTTCTCCCAACCCTGAGCTCGATTCGATCGTTACTACTGAGACACAACTAGGGAATATCTCATTGAGTGAACTCCAGCACCGAGATTCACTGGATGAGGGGCACCAAATTGGTGACGGCACCCCTATTGAAAGAGAGCTTGGAGATAACGAAGGAACGGAACATTACTTAATAAATGAAACCAAAGAAGTCGATAGGCCGAATGAGCCGAGTTGGCTGGCCGATTTCGATCCAGAGCTGATTGACAGTCTTCGAGGCGTAGTCAACTTCATTGACTAAGGAATCTAGAAAAAAATGATATTTACAGCTGGAGTCGCCATCATTGGTTCTGTGCCTAGATGATAACTACTGAGCTTCGACTTGTACTGTGTCTTGATGTGGCGAAATTGTTGCCTCAAATACTGTTGCTCATTCATTTATTAAAGTAGCCTTTATATAGCTCTAATATCATTCTCAAATTGCTCCGTGTCTTAAGTGTACATTTTCTCGTTCGAAGGTTCCTTGCTGTAATTAATGTAATTCGGTGCACTGCCAGCTTACAGTCAGGCTTCCTGGGAGATGGCGTTAGCTATCTGTCTACTCATCTCTTCCGGCTCATCAAACAGTAAATCGAGTTAAAACGCCTCACCTGGCCGGAAGAAATAGGACAAAGAGATGAACACAGCCTTGAATGAATAGAGTGTCATATTACAGACTAGAAGAGATAAATAAGAAGAGATAGATACACGTAGGTGAAAAACGCCAGTAGTAAAAAAATAAAAAGACCAAAAAAAAAAAAACAGATTTACCACCCATCTGGAGCCCCTACCCGGGTCGAACTGCAAGCCTTCGGGTACCTTAAGGGAAGTGGTACTTGGTGCGAGGGAGCGCCCTTATGGTAAAGGGACTTACAACCCATCATACCACAACCCTCTAAGGTACCAACGGAGGCTCAGAATCGTCATTCCCGGGTTCCCGGCAGGTTCCCATCACAATGGGGTTTATAACCCCCTTCATCGAGGCCCTAGATACTAACCTACTGCATTGTATTGGGAAGGATACCTTAGGTTAGGCAGGCAGGTAGGTACATTGAATGAAGTCTACCTGCCAGGGGACTTGATCTTTGTATTGCTATTCCTTTGGTCCTGCCTGTCAATAGACGTGACGTATCTATATGTACCTAAAGTACCTAACCCAAATGCCTTCCTGCCTCCCAATGTCCCCGTACTGACCGCCGGGCTATCGTCAATGCCTCCTACTCGCTCTATGTTCTTGAAGCCACACCTAAGATAATTAGCATCTCCATACCATACGTCGCATACCACTCTCCTGCCTACCATCCAAGAGCTAACTCAAGTAGCTACCTACCATATGTATATGGGATTGTCTTAAGGTAGGCAATTAGCTTCATAAGAGGGGCAGTAAATTCAGATATGGCTTTTACGTGCAACACCGACATCGTTCCAGGCCTTGCGGACGATGGCGGCTGCTTCGTCGCCGAAGAGCTCCTCCGCTTTATCCACGGTCACGTCAGCGAATTGGATGAATTTGCACTTGGCGGGGATCTCCCCGCTTCGCATCGTCTCCCACCAAATCTTGCCGGCTTTCTCCCATCTGTTTTCGATATTGTCAGTCAGATTGTTCTTTATGATTCTCGGTGCGGCTGGCCATATACGAAGAATAAATGGGAACTCATTGCTATGACCGATAAAGAAGGATCGACAACTTACGAATAACCTCCAAAGGCGACCGAGGCAAGATAAAAGGCCTTGTTGGGGATACCAGAGTAGAGATGCACGCCGCCATTATCATCCCAGGTGGCCTTGTACTGCTTAAAATTGTCTGGCTGGGGATCCTTTCCGAAGCGTGGATCATCGTAAGCAGTTCCCGGAGCTTTCATGCTGCGTAGGGCGACGCCTTTGACGCCGGGCATGAGGCACTCTTCGCCGATGAGCCAGTCGGCGTTCTCGGCCGTCTCGTTCTGCACGCGCTGTTTGACCATGATGCCGAAAACGTCGGAGACGTGCTCGTTGAGAGCACCGCTCTGGTCTGTGTAGTCCAGGGGCGAGGTGTGTTCCGTGACGGCGTGTGTGAGCTCATGGCCGATGACGTCGATGGCATTCGTAAAATTGCCGAGGAAGTCGTGCCCGTCGCCGTAAACCATCTGTCTAATCTCCGGGTCCCAGAAGGCGTTCTCGTACTCCTCGCCGAAGTGCACCGAGCTAATTACCTTCTCGTTGTGGTTGTCGATCGATTTCCAGCCGAATATGTCGAGGTAGAAGCTCAGCACGTTGCCGGCATTGTCATAGGCCTGGTTCGCGGCCTCGTCACTGACCGCCTTCTGCCCTTCCACGCGGAGGATGGTTCCCGGTAGGTCTTCCTCATTCTGGTCCCTGTGGGCATCGTACACCGCCCGGTATGTGGTTTCCGGTTTGGGTTTCCGCGAGGCCGCATAGGCTTGCTGATCCTGTTCGGCTGCAATACCCTGGGCCTGCTGGTACTTTATTTGGACGCCGGCAATGTGCTCTAGGTCACGCTTTGCAAGGGTTCGTGTGTTCTCGTCCACGTCCTCGGACTCCGCAATATGCTTCAACAGGGTATCGGGGATGATGCTTTGGCTGCGTTGCAGAGGAGAAATGCCATGGCCTCCTCGAGGAGCCGTGAGTTCGGCAAAGCGACGCTGTCTCTTTGCAACGTAGTTTTTATGGAAGTCAAGGGCATGACGGGCAGATTTGCGAACGTGTTCACTATTATGCTCGCTATCTGCTATGGTAGCGAGTAGATAGGGGGGAACAACAGAGCAGATGTGGTGGTTACGAGTTGCCATTTTGGATACCGTGGGCGACCGGCTGAAGAGGGTGAATCGTCTATAGACAAAGCAGGTAGCGGTCATATAGAAATAAAGAGAGAGCTAGATTATAGGTATGAATGAGACGGCAACGTCTGTAGTCTAGGTATGAGTATGAAAGTAGAAGGGTGCAGAAGAGTTGGTAATAGTTCTTGTTACAGGGGCATAAGGAATAATTGCAAATAAATACTCCGGTCACCAACCTCAAGTTGTTAGTAAAAGGATTGCATCTGCGTATGTCAGAAGGAGTCACCAAACCCGATTGTCCTGAGGGAAGGCTGGGCCTTTATATCCGCTAGCTTCCAAGCCAAGTATGATGTCGCCGAAAGGCTCAGGGGAAAGAGCTATCTTCTAGGCAGAGTATTGCCACTTCGTTAGTTTTCTCAAGTACAGGCCCGGGCATTCAGCCAGGCCGAATGGGGGGTCATGACGACGGAGGTGCCACACCATCGAGAAACAGCTTCATCATACACCGCAGGAGTTCTTTTCCTGTGAGCTGAGCTATGTTGTGGTGTGGTGTGTCCAGCATGTGACCGAGGCTTCTGTACGTCCGGAGACAGACCCTAGGGCCTTGCAACCGCAGTGCCTAGAAATCATAAGGTAAGTACTGTCTAATGTGACTTGTCACGGTATGTCCGGGCTCGAAATCGAAACAGCTCGAGCCATCGGTTTAGACGTCCTCTATGACAGAGCTGGCATGCCTTGCATTGTGTACACCCACAAACCCATACTGCTCAAGGAAAGCAGTAGTTATGTGGACAGGGAGGTAGGCAGGAACACAAGTTTATTGGCCGCAGCTGCCAATACCGGACAATCATGGTGGTGCTGAAAAGCTGCCTTTCTCGCACGCCCATCATAGCAGGTGGGCATACATCTCGGTAAACCCAGCGAATAAGCTGATCTACCTACTCGCAGACAAGGTAGCTGAAGAAACAATCCTCGGTACATATAATCCAGTGCGTAGTACAGCATAATTCGCTAGTGTCTTGTTGCAGAGCTCATAGCTACCTCCAGGAGGTAAATTCGTAAATTGTGTTTGCTCAGTCTCAGAGAGGAAGATATTGGAGAGAACATGGATATATGCTTTTTAGAGATCGTACACAACATTGCGCTATAAACGGCTCGGGGGAGGTCACCTCCCTTTACCTCTGGCGATGGAGGTCATCAGCGAGTGGCTTGCTGCAGCCTGCTGGCGTCATAGTGCAAACCTTCGTCTGGAATGTCTCAACCACCAGGCCCCAGAGTTGCATTGTCCGTGATCTTGTCAGTCATAGTACAAGGCAAAAGATGACAAGCCTGGAAACGAACTGTCTGGGACCGTTTACTGTATCCAAGACACAAGCTTGTGATAGCCGCTTGTTACAAACTATGCTGGCGATCATTCGACGAGCTGCTGTTTGGTGTGACATTTCCGGTGTGGTTGATAACAGGCTGCAGGGGAGGCTTGCTAATTAAGCGATGAAGAATCCCCTGTCATACCAGTCGATTGGGTTGACGCCCGCACTATAAGCCCCACGCCATGGCGTGCTTACATGGCTTGCAACACCTCCCTATTACCTAACCCTACCTACTACATACCTAATACCTCTCTACAAAAAAATCTGGTAGGTCAAGGAACAAGGAGCCTTACAACATCTGTCCCTCCTGAGAGAAAATACGAACAACATGATGTCTGGTAGTGACAGATTGCCTAACCTAAACTTTTTTCGATCTACCTCACCTGATCGAGTGCAACTGCAAGATTCGAAAAGATAAGCGAAAGGGTCGAAATTAAAGTAGGCTATCTGGCAGGTCAGCTTGGCTTGCCAGCCCACCGCCACATACATCTTCGCTCCCCGTATCACCGTTACATTTAGGTTCTTTTTTCTACCACAGAGCGAATTGCCAAGTTCCATATCTATCACGAGTCACGAACCGTAAGCAAGTAATACCTGGAGCCGATCGGTGGGGTCGCGAACCAAGAATCGACGGCACTTACCTTCAGCTGGGAAATGCCTTTGATTGGCTATCTATAATGCATGGCTTGCTTACTTTGACTTCGACAATGCTTGGACCTGCGATCTCTCAGCTCCGTGTAGTTCCTGCCACGCATTTGTCAAGGACGGCGACCTAGCTATGTTTTATCCATCGTACACCTGTTGTAACACTGGCCTATGCTGGGGCTTTTCGTGAGAAGGAAATATGTGCAATTTGATTGGAAACAATAGCCCGGCAGCATGCATTCTGACGAACATCGGCTATGTACGACAAGTGAATGTACATAGGAAATGCCAGATAGACCGACCCCTGCTCAGCTTATATTCCCATCCCCTATTCATCATATGTACATCTTTTATACGCTTACATAAACCCCCCTTCCCCACGTTCCCCCGAATCGTGTTGCGCTTAGAAAGAAAGAGTTTGGCCGGCACTGGCCACGACGGAGCTCTTGGTGTTGCCCGATCCAAGGAGAGAGTAGCTGTAAGGGACGCTGTTAAGCGTTCCGGCGGGGGCGGTGTTCTTGCTGCTGCCGAGGCTGACATCCTTAACGACGGCGTATCCGGTGGTATCGCTGTCGGCGAAGTAGATGGCCTTGTCGCCGCAACTTTCGAACATGACGCTCTCGACGAGGAGCTGGGCACCCTCGCGCGTGTTGATGACCGTGTTGACGTTAGAGTAGTACGAGTTGAAGATGTGGCCGGTGCCGAAGCGGAACGAGGGTCCACGGCTGTTGATATTCTTGAAGTCTGAGAGTAGGAAGGTTTTAGTACCTTATACCGAGTTCATCCCGCAGAACTTCAAGGCGAATTAGGAAGGAATAACCAAGTTACTTACAGTTGTTGGCATAAGTGACAGTGAGGTGACCGGTATCTTCGCCGCCGTTGGAATCGCTGTGGCCAACTAGAGAGCCCTTGTAGTGGTCGTGGATGTAGCTGTTGGAGATGGTAACCCAGTCAGAGCCGTGAGTCACGTCAACGAGGCCGTCATAATAATCCTTGTCGTGGTCTAGGTCGCTGGAAAGGTCGCAGTGATCAACCCAGACGTTCTTGGAAGCCTGGATGGTGATGGCATCACCATTGTCGGCAAGGACCTTGGAGATCTTCATGTTACGGACGATAACATTGGACTGCTTGTTGATGGTGAGGCCAATGCCGGTCAGGCCTAAAAGGGATGAGCCTCAGTTTCAACAGCCCACGAGCCACTTTAGAAGTGTGATCTTACTGGAACCGGACGCGCCAATGATAGACTTGTTAGAAGTCACCGCGACCTTAGCACTTCCGGAAATACTGCCCTTCACAACGATGACGGCCGCACCATTGGCACCAGCAGCGGAAGAAAATTGAGCAAGGCTCGAGACAGTGGTTGTTGTGCCGCCGGCGCCACCCTTGGTTCTGCTCAAAAATCAGTATGGTCTGAGCAGAGAGACCAGTTTAAGAACTCGTACCCGCCATTCTGCTTAGCATAGCCGATGTTTGCGGCGTCAGTGATAGTTGCCCGTTTCTCAATGACGCGGGCCTCGAGCGGTCCGTTTTCAGTTGGTGTGGGAGCGGCAGAGACGCAGGCCGCGAGAAGGGCTACAGCAGCAGTGAACTTCATGGTGGGCAGGCGGGTAACAACACACGCAAGAACTCGGTATCTCTTTAGGTACGAAGGATTCTGTTCAGCTTCTGCTGTCGTTCTGTCTTTCTGTCTTTCTGGTCTTCTTCATCGTCGGGGGGATGCATTGATTTATAGACATAGGACGATTCAAACAACGACCGCAACACATGCAAACCGCCGCGCAGTATACAGCGACTCCTCGCAGCGAGGTCAATGAACACTCAGCATACAAATCTGGGAATGGAAACAAACAATTATCCTCGAATCAGCGACGATCTTGAAGGCGTGGTATGCCCAAAAGTAGAATCGACATCATAACCTCTTGCAATTACCCAACAGATATCCTGATGCGTGGTGGTAACAACTACAACTTGGAGTCACAAATGTTGCTCCGTCTGCTCGGGGTGTCAAAAAGCGACTACAGATGAGCTTTCAGATTGCGGGGATAGAAAGACCTGGCACCGGTATGCTGTTTGTTACAGATTCGTTGCTTTTAGTAAGTAGGTAATTTGCAGCCCTGTATCTTCCGTTCGTGGAGTCCGGGACAAGAAACCGTGGCATTTGATCGACGCTCTCTTTCCCAAAATGGACCCATATATTAACCTAGCTACCTTCCTACCTATCCACCACTCGCACCCTTTAATTCTCAGCATGTCGTTGTCCCGTTGCTATTGATTCTGTATAGCGTACATAGACGAGAATGTGACGTCTCGGCTTCTGACTAGCTTGAGTCGGCACTAAGCGCGACTTGTGATACTGTAGCGATCTAGTTAGATCGTAGAGGCGCTAAAAAAGCGTTCTTACAGTCTCTACAACTATGTCTGCAGCGTCGCCATCACCACCAAAACGAGGCGACTGAATCCTGGTAGCAATGATGCGGTGCCTGACTCTGCTAATGCACTCCATTTCCTGGGGTACCTCATGCAAGGAGGGTTGCACCACAAGCGAATCCCACTTTGGAAGTACGGAACGGCATTGGCGCAAAAAAACGTCAAGCGAAGTTTATGAAACTTAATACTCGACCATTGGAGGAAAAACAAGATGAACGAATACTGAATTGAGCATTATCCTGCCCGACTACTACACCAGGTAGGTATGCACCTATACACTCTTTTTTATGCTAACGTAGCTTTGGTATCACATAAAACGATTAAAAACTTGGCGGGCTTAAGCCTTTCGATTTGGGCTATGATGAAGAGCCCGTACACCGGCCGCCTATCCTTGAACTGAATGCCGGGTCGGCGATTTCGTGATTGGATACGTGCGTGCGAACAGAACACTTCTGGAAGTGCCAAGAAAACGGCGTGCCAAGGAAGAAGAGGCGTTGGCAGACATAGAGATAGATACACCAACGTTGTTCGCTTCAGTTCATCTTTACGATATACCTGCCTAGACAGCGAGGCAGCTAAGCATAAGGCGGGAACCGCTCAGTGACACCAGGACGTGGTAGGCATTCGTGATGCTTGCTTCTATTCGGGAAGCGCAACCGAGAAGGCATAGTCAGTCGACAAACATGCCCATACTCGAAACGCAGTTCAGGGGTGAAGTAGACGAAAACAAGGCATTGCTAACCTGGATCATTGACGGATTCTTAGACAGTCGGTTCTTCCTCCAATAAAGCGGTGCTAGTAAAGTGACCAAGAAGCTTGTTCTGACGACATCCGTCCGTATTTTATATAGCTGTTACCTGTATCTACCTATATGCATGTTGCTTCCTACACGTAGAGATCTACGTGGGGGTACCCGACATTGGGCGCTGTCACCTGCAGACTCACGGAGAATTTACAGTATGTACGGGGTCCTATAGAAGAGAAGACCGCCTTTGAACTTGAAGTTGGCATTCTTAGGATGCGGATACTGCCTTCTCACTTGATACCTTAGCATGTTATTACCTAACTCCCGTCGTGCCTCCCTACATCTCTTAGTATACGGCACTTTCCTCGACAGAATTACCTTCTCCGGCTACGTGCTGAAGAGCCACTGGGAGCATCGAGTAATAAATGCTTCACTGGGTAGAGTTGGTAAGTTACTAGGATATTTAATATTATTAAGTTGTCCTTGCTTCAAGATGTGCTTCAAAATGTATACTGACGTGACTGGTAAGGTACGACGGAGAGTTCCAAGTCGAATTACCTTCAATGAGCTCTTCTCGCTGATCCAATTGACTCTATCAAGCTCTCACCGTGGCTACTTACCTTCAAAGCCAGTCAGATACAATCATAGGCCACGTGTGGGGCGTGAAGGTGTCTGCTACTGAAAAAGGTAGTTCGCACCTACCTCCCTAAAGGCGATATTATGAGAAAAGATGATAAAGCAATGGTATGCCGGAAGGTGCAATGAAGCCATGAAACAACCCAACCTGATTTTCCCTACCGACGAGAAAGAACACCTAGACAAGTTGCGACGGGACAGATTGTCTGCTAATAAGTTGTTTATAAGTGTCGTCTCGATGTCATCCGAGATTGTGTTCTTCTTATCTTCAAGTTCTCTTCCAACTCTCGTGTGTTCAGCAACCTCGCTTTGCTCCAGTCTCAAAATTATCATAATAGTGTTCTTAGTCCTCGCTGGCCACTTGCTCTTGGCATCAGGAACTGCATCATATTCCAGATACTACCCAAACACATTGAAACGTCATCCAATACGGTTCGGTCTCCTCTTCCAATCGAGTTTCGAGTGAGACGTACTCATTGCAGATATCATTCTTGCTTGCTGTAGCTTGGCAGACAGTACCTAGATACCTAGTCCAAGATGTATTTCCGCTTGCTGTTGTTCGCCGCCACATTTCTTGCTTCAGCAGCGGCATACTCGTCATTCTCCATCACCGCGTTCGCGCCGGGTACTTCAGTTGCTGGAGCGCAATTGCATGCTGCTCATGCTGGCTTCTTTACGGGCTTGTCGGGGCCTGAGACCCAGTGCGACCTTCCACCCCCAGCAAGATGTCCGCCAGTCGAGGGCACACTGGTGTACGAGGAGATGTCGGGTATGAAGGCAAGTATTAATCTTGCGGCGACCCGGCTCTCCTCTTAGTTACTTGTTATCACTTTCGGGTTCCCGGCATTAGAATCATCACAGACATCAATGGCTAGGATTATTTCCTTGGCAGGAATACTGCTGACACCCTTGTCAACATTTAGGTCGCGGTACCAGGAGGCCAGCTCATCTATGTCCAGCCCGATGGCCAAGTCAAGTACACGGTACCCCATTCGGCGTACTACCCACCCGGCTCTATAGTGAACCGCTTCTACACAAAGAAAGCCCTATCCCCAGCATCGAATTGCCATGCAGCAACTCGACATGACGTCGTCGACTTTGATGATGGTGCTGGTCATAGCGGTCTCGCTCTTTGCCCCGATATACCAGGTGATATGGACGGAACCGGAGCGAGCTTTGTCCTATACGCCAAGACAGCTGATTTCAGCTTGACGGACTGTGTTGACATCCAAGGACTGACTTTGACTGAATCAGAAGCCGAGTGGGGATGTTGGGCGTACTCGGGATGAATGAACCAGTAGCCTGGGCTGGATCAGCATAGATGATATGGCATGGCGGGGCTGTTCTTCTGATCGAGGTCATGAGAGCTAGTATAGGTTAGTCAGCATTGGAATCATGAGTATCTCTTTTGGATGACAATCATGAACACCCCCCTATTGTTTCTGACGTGCAGGTTTCACTGTGATAGACAAGAACTGGGTAGCAGGCATGTCGAGCTTTGGCAAGCTGCCTGTATAGTTTCTCACCGGTGACCGGTATAACGAACAAGGATCATTGAGTTAAGTCGGTGATATGTTAATGAGTTATTTGTCTCTAACTACTTAATCGAGCAACAGCTCAACATCAAATTCGCGATCCGTCTTCAACTGATACTTGGGCAGCGTCGCTGGTCCACAAGAGCCGGTCCCCAGTCCATGATGAAACCAATCTAGCCGGACAATATGATCATCACGCTTCCGTGCACGTAGTTCGTGTGGATGTGTACACTCGTCCACGTCCTTCGTGGTATAGGGCATGACACTGAAACTTGCGCCGTCGTGGTCTCCAAAGCGGGCGCGTAGTATACGACCCTCCTCCTCACCGCCCCAGCCCTCACGCAGCTCGACCCAGCGTACATCAGTCCTGTTGCCCGAGTCTTGCGGGAACTCGTACTCGTGAAAAATGGCGTCGACCGTCCAGCCCCACGTGTTGATGAGCTGCGAGTGCTTCTTGTCTACGTAGGACTCCTGCGGGCCGCGGCCGAACCACTCTACGATGCGGATGTTTCGCAGGCCGAAGGTCAGGCCGAAGCGGGCGAAGGTCTCGGGGAGGAGGAGACCGCGCGGCCGGGCCTGGACCCGCACGCTGCAGTGCTCGGACGTGATGGTGTACGTCGTTGTCGTGTCAACGGACCAGGCGAGAACCGGCGGCGCCACGCGGCTCTTCACAACGACGGTGCAGCCGGCGTCCGTCTCGTCGATGTGCATCTGCGTGAAGTGGCTGCGGGTCTGGTGGAGGCGGGCGTCGAGCCATTGTTGCCCGAACCGGCCGCCGCGGTCGTTGTCCGTTAGGGCGCGGTAGAAGTCGAGGGAAAACGGGACGGTGATGAGATTAAATTTGGGTTTGTTAGCGTGTGTTAGCGTGGCCAGGGTCCCTTCGGTTGTGTCGAAGCCGAATGTCGTGCCGTTCGCGATGGTCGCGTAGACGAAGTCGTCTTTGCGTTGGATTCGTGGACGACTGAAGGATGGTGCGGACAGTGTCTTGATCTGAAGTAGTGATTCAGGGGGAGACAGTTGGAGCTGTCCACGAGCAACGACGCGGCTAGGTTGTCCCCACTTCGAGTCAGACCGTGTGAGGAAGGTCAGTTGCAGCCAAGCCTCCGTAGAGAACATCATTGGCGTCCCGACGAGGGCGATCGTTGCCTCGGTATGCGGTTTGACGCCATCTGGGATGTGAAGGTTCCGTCCGATATGCTGTTGCCTGTCCGAGATGACCTCCCAATAGCATTCGAGGTGGTCTAGGGTGAGGAAGTCATAGCGGTTGACAATCTTGATCTGCCAGTCCTCGATACTGAGGATCTGAACTGGCTCGATGGCCTTGCTATACTCCGAGAGTCCCGGGCCTGGGAAATGTCTCGAGTCACATAGGCCATCCATGACGAAATTGTAGTCGTTCGGTTCGTCGCCGAAGTCGCCTCCGTAGCCATAGAACTTCTGTCCATCATTTGTCTCCGTGAGAAGACCGTGGTTCGCCCATTCCCAGACGAACCCGCCCATGAGTCTAGGATACTTGTAGAAAGCGTCTATATACTCCCGAACTGCGCCCGGCCCGTTACCCATGGCATGAGCAAATTCGCACATAACCAACGGCTTCTTCCAATCATGCTCTTCGGCAAATCTAATCACCTCGTCCACGGGGGTGTACATCCGACTATATATATCCGCAGTCTTAGCGTCTTGGTCACCCTCGTAGTGGATCAGCCGGGTCGTGTCGATCTTTTTGATTTCATCGTACATGGCCTGGTGGTTTCTGCCGTAGAAGGACTCGTTTCCAAGAGACCAGATAATGACTGAGGGGTGATTCTTGTCCCGCATCACCATCTGCCGAGCTCGGTCAACGTACGCCTCTTCCCAGTCGGGATTATTAGAGGGGAAGGTTGAGGCCTCGGCGCCTATCACCCCGAAGCCATGGCACTCCAAGTCTGCTTCGTCGAGCACCCAGAAGCCTAGCTTATCCGTGAGAGCATAGAACCTGGGATCGTTGATATAGTGGGATGTGCGGATCGCGTTGATGCCGAAGGCCTTCATCGTTGCCAGGTCCTGAAGAAGGGACTCATAGGGGACAGTCCTACCGGAGGCCGCATTATGTTCGTGACGATTGACACCGCGTATCTTGATCGGATTTCCGTTGACACAGAAGACGCCGTCAATAAGATCCGTCCGGCGGAACCCGACCTTTTGGGCAACGTAAATATCGCCGGCACGGAGGATCAAGGTGTAAAGATATGGTGTTTCTGCCGTCCACTTCTCCGGATTGCTCAAGTGGTGTCCGAAATTTCCGGTCTTTTCCCCGGCGTCAAGAACGAATTCCTCGTCAAGAACAATCTTGTCTTCGAGATCGAGAAGCTTCACTGAAATAGTCTCGCCAGGATTGTTAACTCTGATGCTCACGGCCAAGATCGCATCTCTATAGTCATCGTCTAACAAGGTCTGAACCTGAAAATCTTCCAGATGGGTTGAAGGGAAAGAATGAAGCCAGACGTCTCTGAATATTCCGCTTAACCACCATTGGTCCTAATACAAACGGGCGAGTTAGAAATAATTTACGGTTGGAGTACGATGGTGCTTTTACGAACCTGATCCTCTATGTAACTTCCATCACATCGCTGGTAAACCTCCACACACAGGGCATTCTCTCCGTCTATATCAAGAAACTTGGACACGTCAAACTCGCTAGGGTTCCGCGAGCCTTGCGAATACCCCACTTCGCGGCCGTTTACCCAGACCGTGAAGGCGGCGTCAACACCTTCAAACCGGAGCCTCCACTGACTACCATCTTTCAGGTGATCAGGTACTTTAAAGCTCCTAATGTAGCGACCACACTCGTTGTCCTCATAAGGCACGTGCGGCGGATCTACGGGAAACGGATAGTTTACGTTTGTGTACTGCGGTCCCTTTCCGAAGCCCTGACGCTGCCACATTCCCGGTACCTCAATGAGCTTCCAGTCGCCATGATTGAAGTCCGGCTTGTAAAATTCGTGGGGCCCTTTGAATGGGCTTGTTGATAAGTGGAAACCCCACGCGCCAGAGAGCAAGGTGGCGCGGGATTTATCGACGTCGCCTACGACAGCATCCTCTTGTGATTTATAAATGTGAAAATGGCTGCGAGGCTCTAAGGTATTTCGATGGATAACCTTGAGATTGTTCCAGTCGGGGAGGTGGTCGGGCTGGGTCTCCGAGATGCCTAGATCGAGGCGGTTTAGTGCTTCGGCCGTCAAGTCCGCGCTAGTGATCTGCAAATCCACGCGTAGATGGTCACGACGCCGGATGCTATCGCTATCTTCCTGCTGGCGTCCGAGACGCTCGGAGAATGGGGCCATGATTGGAATGCACTTTGGTAAAGGAAAACCGATAATAAGGGGATATGTGGGGAAAATAAACCGAACTAAAATTCAAGACGCCGTGCTTAAATTTAGGGCTTCTAAGTTTCTATACATAAACACATAGATCTATAAGTATGGTTCGATCTATGTCTCAAACTATGCCAGGAGGTAAACAAAGGGGTGTGAAAATGCTAGTATATGGTGGGAAGGCGTTTATCGAAGGTCATATGTCCGATGAGCGTGAGACAGTCGGCGTCTCGAATCAGATAACGAATGCTTGAAAACAGGTCTATAAACGGTTACACCCTTATCTCAAGTCGACTCTCCCCGGTCGAAGCAATCCGTCGCGTGATAGTCTAATCTACGACCACCTGCTTTTAAGGAATAAAATGAGTGTGGCCTAATCTCTTGATCCTTCCCCGGTGCCTACGTCTATAGTTGCCGTCGGGCGGGAGTCGTGGGCGTGTGATAAGTACGTGTGAAGGTTGGTGTGTGGTTTAACAGGTACAGTTCGGGCAGGAGTTGGGGCTGAGTGCGCTCGTGAGAGACGTCACTACTGTTGGGTTTGCTAGCCAACAGTGCCGTCCACGGGTATCAGAGTGCCAAGTCAGATGATCTCCCATTGGCCCGTCTATTACTTTTACCGGATCCTTTAACCAAAAGCGTTAGGCATGTGACGGGCACTAGTAAGTACGGTACATATACCGTACAAACACTGCTTGTCTCTGCGCCCTATATTCCTTCCCTCTGGATCTACGTAGCCATAAATGATGTTGTGAAGGGGCTACGAACTATAGAAGTGTGGTGCTATTGCTAGATTAATGTCATTCTCTCGAACTCGAAATTTATAGACTAGGTCCATCTTTCACGTGCAAATGGTCTCTTTGATCGAAGTCAGGACGAATCTTACCGATAGCAATTATAACAATGAGGTAATTTTACTAATTGGGATACTTCCGCATAGATTAGTCCTCATATGGATTCTAGCTCGCTCTTCGACGGCAAATTGCTGAAATATTTTTGTTAGCCTAGTCTTTAGTCTTCCATCTCCAGTTAGGTCTTATAGCTAACTTAGTATAATAGCGTGAGCTTAACCGTGAGCTTAACAATAGAACAACGTTGCGAAACGGACTCATCTACTATGAGTAGGTAGAACCCACTACATATGCTGTACAACACCAGATAGACAACAGCTGCATGCCGAGCATTTGGTAGGTCGAGATTCAAATGGCCTATCTAGTGTTATTATTGGACGAAGCAATAGAGTTGCAGTGCAGGAATCTAGGTAGGCGGTCTGCGGTTCTTGTGCACCATCCTCCTAAAACAGTATTACTTTTACTGTCCATGTTCACCTTGGGGATGAGTAAAAGACAGTTCAAATACAGTACGGTGGTTACCAATTTGGCGTCTTCGCCAAGCTTCCGCATGGCACTATCACGACTTGCCCCGCCTCCACACATGGGGAATTGTTATTCTGGGGGTTGTGCCGATGCTCTAAAAGCAAGCTTTTAAACACTTTGCCGAGAAATGCCAATAGGTAGAAGCCTCAGAACGCTACGTTATGTGCCAGGAATTGAACTGTTACTGGCTCCTTGAATGGCGAGCCTGGGCCTCTCAGGTCCTAGTAACAAGGGTATTGGTGAATGTTGGGGGGTGTAGTCGGTCTGTGATTGACCGAGCATGTTATAAAACAAAAAGGCGAATGATCCCCTCTCCACCATGCAGCAATCACGAGGCGAGCCTTTCCTGCCGATCTCTTTCTTTCAGGTGGTCGTCGCTGGGTAGGTAATTTCTGGCTCTGCCGTCGTTACTTTATTGGATCCAACATCGCCCAACATGGCGCCTTCAACGGAGAACGACCTCAAACAAGTGGGCTCATCAGTCACCGACGAGAAGGTTAATGTCGAAACCCACGAGATCGCCACCGCTTCGGCCGCGCTGGCGGCTGCCGTTGCAGAACAGAAGCCCAAACTCCTCTCGGCCAGTATGCTCCGGCTATACATGATCATGGGCATCGGTTATCTTGTCTCCACCATGAACGGCTTCGACAGCTCTCTGATGGGTGCCATCAATGCCATGAAACCATACCAAGAAACATTCGGCTTAGACGGTGCGGGCTCAACAACCGGAATAATCTTTATCATCTATCAGATTGGACAGATTGCGAGTTTTCCATGTAAGTCGTGCTCTCAGGGGATCGCAACCGCGTCTTACACAACTCTTTAACCCGTATGTGTCTAGTCTGCGGTATGTTCGCTGATGGCTTAGGCCGTCGATGGTGTATCTTCATCGGCTGCATGATTGTTCTGGTCGGCACAGCTGTACAGGGCTCGGCCAACCAACTCGGCCAATTCATTGGTGGCAGGTTCATCCTTGGATTCGGAGCTTCCATCGCTTCGGCAGCCGGACCCGCGTATACCGTAGAATTGGCTCATCCTGCTTATCGAGGCACCATGGCCGGAATGTGCGTTACGATCCCTCGATCGCATGAGTAGCATTTTGGGTCGTGGCTAACCCGTGGATAGGTATAACAATTTCTGGTGGGTGGGAAATATCCTTGCCGGTTGGACGACATACGGGACCAACTTGTAAGACCACCTCGACTTACAAACGGCATGCGTCGCCACGACTGACGGGTGTATAGGCATATTCGGAATTCATGGGCGTGGAGGACCCCTACCGTCGTTCAGGCTGGGCTTCCCTCCGTCGTCCTTCTCTTCATCATGTTCTTCCCTGAAAGCCCCAGATGGCTAATTCACCACGACAGGTAAGAAAGGCTAACTCGCAAGATGGTGTCTATCCAGACACGAATTGAAAACTGACATCAAATAGAGCAGAGGAAGCCTTGGCTATCTTTGCCAAGTACCACGGTGATGGCGACCCGAATTCCCCTCTCGTACAACTCCAGTATCGTGAGATCCTCGAGGAATACCAGGGGAGCAAGAGCGAAAATGCCTGGTGGGATTTCCGCGAACTAGTCAACACGAAGGCTGCCCGATACCGCTTCGCCATGGTCATTGCTATGTCTTTCATGTAAGTAACTCCACGGAGCCGCACCTTTCTCCTGGCCCATGGTGTCCGAGACGGAATTGGTACTAACAGTGAGTGCTATTAGTGGGCAATGGAGTGAGTATCATGTATCCTTGCATAAGAGAGCCAGCACATTCTAACCAAGCTGGAAAAGGCGGTAACAATGTGGTGTCCTATTTTCGTAAGTACTCCCTGGAGTCTTATCCCTATTATGTCGAATAGCTGTGAAGTTATGGCATGTCTTAAAAATCTAAAAGCTGACTCTCCTTGCTATAGTGGTAAATATCAACCCACCTCTCGATATAAGCTCGGCGTTCTGTATATCTAACATCTTATCCAGCCCGAGATGGTCGCAGCCGCCGGTATCCACAACACGAACACGCAGCTCCTCATCAACGCCATTAACCCGATATTCTCGCTCATCGCAGCCGTATACGGAGCGACGTGTCTTGACAAGCTAGGGCGACGACCGATGATGCTTTGGGGTCTAGGCGGTTCCTGTGTCTTCTACATCCTCCTCACAGCCTTCACCGCCGAGACGACCAACCACCCGAACCTGTCGTACGGCACCATCGTCTCCATCTACTTGTTCGGCATCTGCTTCGCATGGGGTTTCACCCCCTTACAGACGCTCTACGCCGTCGAGTGTCTGGACAACCGGATGCGCGCCAAGGGTTCCGGCGCCAACTTCCTGTTCCTGAATATTGCTATCATTGTCAACACGTACGGCATCAGTTTGGGCATTGAGAAGATTCAATGGAGATTATATGGTGAGTTGGATCCCTCATTCCATCCATCCACCTATTCCAATCCCACTCCCTAGCATTGTTTAGAAGCCGGGGAAGTTTGATGAAGAGCTAACACATCTCTTTAGTACGTACAAACCGTGAGCAGTAGAACTCAAGCTCTATAAGACCGCCTAACCTATTCTCCGCTCCCTCCCTCTCTTCTCAAAGCTCTCACAGTTCCTTGATTCCGCCCCCCTCCCTCCCCCTAGCCAACTAACACCAATACTGAAACTGAAATTGACACTGAGCGATCGCTGCTATAGATCGTATACATCGGCTGGATTGTCATCGAGATGATCATCATCTACTTCTTCTTCGTCGAGACGGCGGGCAAGACGCTAGAAGAGCTGACCGAGATCTTCGAGGCGCCGAACCCGCGCAAGGCCAGCACCCAGAAGGTCAAGGTAGAAGTCACGAACACCGGACAGGTCGTCGGTATAAGCAAGACCCACGAGGCATAAGAGCGCTTATAGTATTTTGAGGGCAATTTAGATGGCATGGTCAGCCCGAGAATATGGGGGAAATTGTATGGTATCACCCAATGACTTAGTCCATCTCATCTATCTAACTAGTGTCCTCTGTCTGATGATCATCGTGTATGCCAAACACCGATTGTCTAGACTGACGTAAGTCCCTGCATATCCTAACAAATATTCAACCGAATATAAGTGTGATGGTGGATCGACCTCGACTGCAATTCCACTCCTCTTCTGGCTATCATGACTTTGACGGGCACAGAGATACTGTTCAAGAACACGTACGAGTATAATCGCATATATTTATGTTTCCATGATGGGCTTCGTTTGAGTAGCATGCTAGGCAATTACGTCGATTAAAAACATATCGTCGTATTATTTCACGTCACTTCGTAAACTCCCGGGTTTTTGTGCCAGGATTGCAGCCCTGTTACGACTAGGTCTACCCAAGCCCACGTCTTTCTTTCGTTAATAACCTCTATGAGTTTTGCAAAGATGTAATACCCATGAGAGGCTATCCCCAAGCCCTCTCGCCCTGTGCGCCTGTAACCTGAGAACGCCAAAGTGCCGTTGACCATTATTGTGTCTATAGGATTGTTCCAAATCTAAAGGGAGAGAACAGATCAGCTTGGTGGCCTCATAAAAGCTGCACACTGAACCATCCAACTTACCCAAATGTCCTCTTGATAGACCTGATGTAATATTCATCCCAGTTCCGCTTGGTGACTTCTTCTTGTCCAATAGGAACACCGGTCCATTCGACACGAAGAACCGTCACGCCATCAATGTCGTTCTGATCGAAGTTGAGAACTTGCTTCGAATAATGACCGGCCGGCCATTGCTGCAGGCGCCAGGTCTGAACGATCTTTGTGGGTTCTTGCAGTTCCTTATATTCGCCAGCGACATTTCCGTCGAACAACTCCCAAGCACCGCCAACCTTAGCACCGTCGAATCTCTTCGGGGGAGCGCGGGTGAAAGCAGCTAGTCTCTGGGGGTCGGTAAAGGTCTGGTACAGCTCCGCCGCAGTAGTTCTAAACTCCTCCTGCTCTGTCAAAGTCGTGGTATTGACGATGCTGCCAGCGTTCTTTTGGGTGCTAGATCCGGCGTCTGAATTTGAAACCGATGTACCGGTGGGCACGTGGTACTTGGGTGTGGAGAACCCACTTGAGGGATTGGAGCCGGCAGCGTGTTGAATGTCCTTGCCATGTTCCGCAATCAACGCCGGGGAGAGTTTCAAGAACTCGCTGCGTAGCTTTGGTACCAATTGGGCTCGAACTAGGTCCTTGACAGGCTGCTTCTCTTTGGCCTCAGAGTGGATATCAATGTCAAACTGGGCATTTGTTAGCAAGCAAGAAGTTGTTACCCATGGTAAATTCGGATGCATACGACAAAGTCGTTCTCTTCTGTGTCATGGGCAACTTCGGGTATGGTGATGGTACCCGAAACATCTTCCGCACCAGGTGTAGATCCTACATTCGGTCAGATACAAGGACTTATCTCATGACACTAAGTAGGGGGAGTCAAGCACATACCTGAGTACTCCAGGACGAGCTTCACATCAAAGATAGTGATGACCTTTCCTTTTCGTTGACTAACGTCCACGTCGCCGTCCATGCTGAGCACCTTGCTGATCTTGGCCGTAACCTCCCCATCCTGGGCCTCGAGCGTGGTCAGGTTCCTCTCCAACCAGTCCTGGGTCCACTGCGAGACATTCTTGCTGACCCAATGCCAGTTGTTAGGATTATGAAGAGCCATTGTGACGCAAGCGATAGCTGTGAGATTTCGGTGAAAGTGTTTGGAGAAGATGCTGCAACGCAAGTGTTCGTGGTTAGCAACCGATGCATAAGAACAAGACGTGGAGAGCGCCTCGAGCGCAAGAGTAAACAGCGGAAGCAAAGCGTTTTAGATCAGATTACGGCCACGAAGGACCTCAGCATATTGGTCATCAAAGAAAGGGAGTACAAATCGCTCTATGACTGGTGCCAGCTGGTTGTATCATCAGGAAAAAACGCGACATTGCAGGTTAATAAGGGAGGAAGAGAGAGCACAAGCAAAGCTAGGTAGCTAGCTGAGCTAAGATGCCCCAGACTCCCAGCGTCCACAATCCACAATGGGTAGGAAACACGAACGAAACAAATGCATGGAAACCACAAACTCTAAACAGACTGAAGTAAACAACAAGTGTACATACCAGTGCAATAATGACAGATGGACGGGACGAGGTGAGACGAAAGAGCTACTCGGTTATCATCCGGTGAGTGCGGTGAGAAAATGGTGATGGTAGAAGAGTAGTCGGCATGGAGGGCTTGTAAAGCCGACAGGACCTCTTCGATGTTATTAGAAAAATGTGATGCAGCAGAAAGATCTAGAAATCTCTGTGTAAACTTGCAATTTTAAGCCTCTCGGGCTCCGCCAAGGAGGGGCTGGGGGCTTGTCTAACCCCACTTCCAGGTGAGTGAGTTAGGTACCTATAGCCTCTGTCGCTGCACGTTACAGCGCTTAGAAGCAGTTGGAAGCACCTGCGGTTGCTTTGTACAGACGGGTCTTGCCGGCTCAATTTCGGCCCGTCAGTGAGTTGGGTAAGTTTAGGTAAGGCTAATGCTAATAAAGGTACATGGATAGGTAGGTAGGTACCTGCCTGCTTCCGGGGAGGAGAGCATGCTCCGGACTTTAAGATAGCTAAGTTTTTCTCGTCAAACAAGTTTATTAAGAGTCTCGTGACTATGATCTAAATAGTATAGTATACATGGGCACCATCTTACCATGAAAATATACAGACAGTAGCTCTACTACAGCGATATTTGCTATATGCGACTGTTTAGTTGGACGTTTCCTGGTATGGCGTCCCGTATGGCTGAAGTTTCATGCCATCGATATCCATATACCCATATTTCGATCCATCCGCATTGTTTGCCATATCCTTTTGAAACTGCTCTAGCGCCTTATCGAAGACTTCCTTGTGGTCCGGTCTGCTGAGGTCCAGGGGCTCCTTGTCTTTACCCACTAAACGTATTCTGGTGCAAAATGATACCGTTAGCTTGATACGTAGCAGCATTTTCGTACCTCTCAAGGCCGTCGGAACAGAAAGGGAAGTGTCACTTACTGGGTCCCTGCGGCAATGTTGGTCATCCCGAAGTCTTGCTCGTCTATTAGAAGGTCGATAGCGCCCTTCACCTTGCCTTCGAGTATACGCTTGGCGAAATCGAACTCATGTGTGACCGGACGAGCCAGACCAACACCGTGCACCGTCTTGAGCGCCTCGACCATTGCAGCCACAGTACGCAGGCCACCAGTGACGTAGACCTTCGTCTTTTTCAGATGAGGCACTATCATCTCGGCAAATTCGAGGAAGAAAGCCTCACGTTTCTTAGTAGACTCCCGCTTGTGGGAAAAGCCCAGTGCTTGATACGTGCCTCCGGAGAGCTCCACAAAGTCCATCCGGTGCTTCTCAAGCTCGACGCACAAATCTCGGCAATCCTCCGGCGTGAATCCTCCGTGTTGGAACTCCACGCTGTTAAGCTTGATGCCAATCATGAAGGAATCGTCCTTTACGCGATTCTGGATCTCATCCACAATCTCGAAAATCAAACGGGCACGGTTCTGCAGCGAACCTCCGTATTCATCTGTTCTCTTATTTGTTGTCGGCGAAAGGAATTGGGCGAGAAGGTATCCACTGCGATATGTCAGCTAAGAATATCACCTCTCGAACCGGCAGGAGTGAGTAGATACTTACTGTGCGCCGTGGAGCTGGATACCGTCGTACCCAGCTTTATGTAGATATTCCGCAGCATGAGCGAATCCGTCCACCACCTCCTTGATGTCGCTCTTCTCCATTGCGCGTGGTTTGCCAAACGTCAGGCCCAACACGGAGCCTTCTAACTGAACGTCGCTAGCAGAAACAGGATGAGGCTGGACGAACTCGGGAACCTGCCGGCCGGGGTGAGACACCTGGCCCACAACAAGGCTACCGTGGGCTTTGGCCTGTGCAGCTAGTTCCTTGAACCGGTCGAAACGCTCACCCGAGAACGAGGCCTCTCTCGGGATAATAGGATTGCCGGGGGCTTCGAGCTGATCGTAGTAGATCATGATGTTCCCCGTTAATATCAAACCCAAGCCGCCTTCTCCCCACCGGCGATATACATTTATGAGCTCCTTAGACGGAACACCACGCTTTTTCAAGTCCTTTGGATCCCATGACGACAGCCGCTCTGTCATGGCTCCCTTCAGAAAGCGGTTGGGGGCCGTCTTGCCGCTGTAATCGAAATGTAGAGGCTGACCCAAGGGGGACGGGTCTACGTCCGGCGCAGAAATTCGTTTGGGTGCCATGTTCTCCTCTTGAATATCTTAGTCTAACAGAAAAATATTAAGGGGCTAAGAGGCAATTCTATTATGAAACTTTAATGTGAAAACTGAGCCAGAACCATTCAAGAGAGCGAAAGGTTTTATATCAAATCCAAACAAATCAACTCTCTAGTTCACAGTGAACGTCATGCCGGATTTGTAATATATCCTACGAAATTCGCCATAATGTTCTCCCTATCTACTATAGTACAGCTATAGTGGTATCCACGTATCCATGACGTTGATGTCTAGTCTATATGGGTCTTCTGATGATTCGCGCCAGAACCGTGTATAGACTCGTTCGGTCCACTTGCTAACAACTTAGGCCCACCAGGACGGCTACATAGGTTGATTGGAAATCAACCGAGGAGCGAAGATTCTTATTGACAATGCGGTAACCGGTGGATACGGTCTCAATCGACCGCATCTCCCTCTCATTGTAACCGTCCGTGTCCTTGGGATAAAACTGTCTCGTATTTGAGCTGGAGAAAATGGTAATGTAATTGGTGAACTATCGATACTTGATTACTTAACTTACTTGGCTGTATATGTTCGTCCTATGTTTGAAGATGACCTCTAAATATTCGTCAATAATTAGCTTGGGATTCTCGATGCCTTCTCCTAGCTTTCACCTCCTAATCAAGAGCACTCTGAGAGCGGGCAGGCACTTCGGTCATGCGGCTTAAACATAGTAGTATTAACATCTGAGTGGCAAGTCGCTATCAGATTATACTGGAATAGTCTCTGGACCCCGATGGTGCGCTTGGCGGCGTGCGCATTCGATGAAGCTATATAGTCCAGATGACGTCCAGCCTCTTCTCTATGGTAGAGGCAGACTATACCCGATAATAATACTTTTTACCTGAACACTGTGTTAATTGGCAATCATAGCCTACCAACAACTAATAAACCATTAGAAAATACTTTACAGGCTTGAATTAAGAAAATTTGTTAAGCTTGATAATTTTCTCTTGCTTTACTCATCAAATGCATTGTTTGTTGCGCAATCCGCGCGCATGCTACGTTATGAGTCACTACAGGAGAACATTGTATCAAGCTCCGATGATTGGCTCAATGGTCTAGTGGTATGATTCCTGCTTTGGGTTTTCCCCTTCTATTATATGTGGAATGCAGGAGGCCCCGGGTTCAAATCCCGGTTGAGCCCAGTTTTTGATTTTTGGTCAATCCTTTTTCTACTGTTTGGACACCAATAACAAAGAAATACTCATGTTAATTTATTATCTCTAAGTTTTGTTGTTACGTTCACTTTCTTTATAACACCTTAACATGAACGATGCAGTGGGTGGGCCTGCCGTGAACTTAGGGGATAAGTCCAAAAACCATAATGGAAGGAGAAGCAAACAATAGGGAGTCAGAACATAAACGAAGCCATGCAAGGATAAATTTATTCGACGATCAACTTGAGATCAAACCCTCAGATGGTTGAGCTACAGTAAGTGGGGTTAACAAGTGAGCAAGCCTGCGTCTGCTCAGAACAGGCACCTTACAAGCTTCATTTGAGGCGTTGCTCTCATGCTCGAACCTACCTAGGTGTATACAGACTAAACATACAGCATACCCTAGACCATAGAAGCGGGGCCATGTTGAGCCATGACATTAAGGAAGAGAGAGAAAACTGATCTTATTAGCTTCTGCAAGGCATTTCGATACGTACGGCAAGGCTTGAATCAGGTAAGAGTCATCAGATAGAGAACCCTTCCTAGCGGCTAGCTACACCGCAAGTCTCAGAATAGGTAGCCTTAACAGTCTAATGTATTGCTATCCAACATAGAACGTGAAGGATGGTACAGATGTACATTGATATTCATACACCATTTTCACCAAATATCGCTCGTACGATCTATCACTACGTTTTTACCGTGGAAACAAAACAAAGGCTTCATAAATGTTGACCATACAGACGATCATCAATACAGAATCACCGACGAGCTACCCATAGCTCCAATCCAGAGGATTACCTAATCTAGAAAGTTCTCCGTCGGGAGCTAGCTTGTTGGTTAGTCCAGCCAATGTTTGGTCCACCCCCATGCAGAAGCTGTGAGGTGATAGTGATTGAGTTGTTCTTGTTGGTTGACCGCCTTCAGAGGACCCGAGCAGTTGGGCTCGTGACAGGGTGCTGGTTTATACAGGTAGCGCGTGCGTTGATGCGAGGGACCAGCAGCTCCACGCGGTTTCTATTTTAGTTATAGACCTCGGGGCAAGACCCTGTTCTCGCGGTACATATGTATTGTCTTATGCCTCCTTACACGGCGATATTTCGTGTTTGGAGGTACCTTAATAACTTGGGCGACAGTAACGAGATATAAATGGAGGATTTACGTTGCAAAAATCCAAGCGAGAGGTTGTGACTCGGACTCCTGTTAATATCCTGCATCGAAGGATTCTTCTGGTGATACCGTAGTAATGCTGTACCGCGCAACCCTATTTGGCCGACAGTATCTTAAATCAGATATTCCATCACAGTAACGTCGTTCTATTTTTAACTAAAATAGCCGAGAGAGGGTAGCGATTGAGTCTCTTGAACTACATAGATCATGTCACATCACATTGTGCCCTGATGAATTTGTATTGACGTATGCTGTATACTTATTAAGTACCGTACAATACCGACGCTGTGGTCCCAAGGCTACTCTGATCCCCATGTACTCTGCATGTGAAAGGGCGCTGGTATATCTAACCTTGTGAGATCCGTACTCATTAATTCGCACTTAGGTACCTGCTCACCTTAATAGAGGTAGGTATCTGTGATAGTGTAAGACAAACATTTACTATTGAGTATCTTCTTGGGAAGGAAAAGGGCCTATGCTGTACTAAGGTGGGTGGCTTGGAGCGGGCCGGACGGCAAGAGTCTCACCACAGGCGATCGCCCGTTGTCTGACGGACGCCTTCTCACGGTTGACGGGTCTGGTCTGGGGTATAGATTATAGTAGGTATTCTAAATACATACCCGGGTATCGGCTCATGCGGATATGCGCTAGGTTAGTTGTTAAATACTCTCCGAAGTAGATTTACTATACACGGGTATACTGAAGAGTTACTATTACCTACCTTCATGATACTAAATTGCAAGTCAGTGATTTTGTATAAGCAGCGACCGAAAACGTCGGGACGTTTGAAGGTGGTGTAGTGTCGTAGCATCGCGCAACTCTGCATCCTGCATCTGCTGTAGCACATCTACAAGTAATACCTAGGCATTCTGTGCCAATATGGCCACCCGTTGGCTGTAAGCGCCAGACAGGGGAGAGGGGTATTGAGGGGTCTGGAGGAACGAGCCAATCAGGGTCCGGATAAGCCTTACAAATCCAATTATAGGCCCAAACGACCCGGGATGGCTGCCAAGATTGCCCAATTGTCGGCACTGAATTAACTTTGCACGCCGCTCCTTTCGGTTGCCGTAAATTGAGGTTGGGGCTTCTGTCTTCTCTGGCCAAGCCTTCTGTACATACCACTACGAACCTGCCTAATGCTATTCTACGGGAGAGCTCTTACCACCTTGGAAGTCAGGAACACTCGAACTTGGAGGGTTAGAAGCCAAATTAACCCCGTCTTTTAGGATCCACTGGGCAGGCATCGGAGGTAATCTTCGAGATACAACTACCTATCTTCTATTTGCGTATACATACTAGAAAGTAATTGTGACCCCAAGTGTTAGTTCACCTCCTAGACAGTCTACAAGATGATATTCTATCATGTATAACTACGAAGTAGGTAAAGGGAGTCGATGAATCCTGACTCCTGATTTCGCCGCCTTCTCTGTCACGGTGAGACGAGGAACGTCGAAAGCTTGCCTCCTTAGTCTCACAATCTACCTCTTAGTAGTAAGTACGCTGGTAGAAACTACCTACCAATCCCGGCCGTCAGCCCATATTGGGGCTGGCCCCCTCCTGCAACGAGCAGCGCTGGTTTATGCACATGCTTTAAACACGCCCCAGATCTGCCAAGAGACTTCTGAACTAGGAGACTTTTCTCTTGGTACAGATGTACGTCCTGTACTGCTGTAGGCTGTATGTACGTGGTATGCATGTACGTATGTACCTACCTACAGACATACCTACACATACATACATTGAAACCCCCCACTCGACGACTATCACGTCCAGTTATTGCTCCCCTTTTCATCTCCTGCATCTGCCATTTCTCTCCCGCTCAGTCGGCCTGGCCCTGTGAAGTCTTTCTCATGCAGTAGTATAGTCGCCGTTGCTTGTTAACTATAAGCCACGACCGACCGGCCAGCGTCTCGTCGAGGATTTCCATCATCGCATCATTGGACCATGGGCGCGACTGAAGATAGCGTTGTTTTGTTATATTGCCGGTGAACTGAATTGCATAGGCTAGGCTAGGCAAGGCGAGGCGAGGCAAGCATAGGTAGACGTGGAAAGGAAACGCGACAATTGCGACAATCACAACAGCCACGAGAAGGTGTCGCGGTCGCGCCAAATCCAGATCGGGACTCGGCTCTGCGCTGCGCTGTCGCCTTGTTAACAGCCCGAGTCGGTGTCTCAGAGCAGGAAATCAACAGCTATTGGCAAAATGACTAGCGCCCGCGATTCCACATCTCGGCTTCGTCAGAATCTCAATCCACTGCTGACGTCGGCTTTGGGCTATCACAACCAGCTGAACACGCCTCAGTCTGCTATTACTCTTACTTCACCACATACGTTTGGCGCCGTAACTCCAGCCAGCACTATACAACGATACAACCCGCAAGAATGGATCCCCTCACCTGCTGTCGGTCCAGAGCGGACACATCAATACCCTCCGCAGCCTACATACCGTGACGCGCCAGGTAAGCATATGTACCCCTTCCGTCATCTGCCTGCATGGTATTTACTCTAGTAAAAGTTGCTGCTGCTGCTGCTGCACCGCCACCTCCATATTCTCCTCCGCGTAGTCAACGGCCCGCTCCCACAAATTATGAGACACCCCCGGCCAATACATCTGCTGCTCGCATACCGTCTTCGGGTGCCCCTAGACCGTCACCAGAACCGATTGCTACTCAGAACTTCCCACCACCACCCGGGTCGACAGAACGAAGAGCTTCCCGCGATAGGCGCTTCGGCTTATCTTCCCTTACAAGGCGTAGGGAACGGGATCAACCGGAGTTCACGCCCAGCCCGGACACACGTTCATTTGCATCTGCCTCCAGGCCACAAACTCTGACTCTCAATATTCCTTCGGCTACAGACCTTGTGGACAATGCTGTACCATCGATGCCGCCGAATGCGCGTAGGGCCGCCTCCGCAAGTGCTGTCGAGACACCTATTTCAGCCCGCTCTCGGTCAACGTCACAGTCAAGATGGGACCCAAATATGCCGCTTCCGCCTCCACCACCTGGGCCGCCTCCAAGTCAGTCTCGGTCTCAGAGCTTGAATCGGCCAAATAGCTCTAACCCTCCGATCGCCTCTCCCCCTACAAGGCGACCACCGCCCGGGGGAGTCACTGCGCTTGGGCCAGTGCCGCCGACACCAGCTAATTGGGTCGATGAGGATAATCAGCAGGAACAGCAGCACCAGGAGCAACCGGCCACGATGTCGAGTCAACCGGATCTATCTATACAAACTTCTGACCTAGCCAATACACAGGCGCATGGTGTTCCGGAGTCTGCTACAGGTGCAAGTCCCAGCAGTGGCGGTGGTTTGAATAGAACTGGCGCTGTTAGGGGTGAGAAGACGTTACGGGAAAGACGTAGTGAAAGCCGGCCGCGACACCAGAGGGCCGACTCAAGTGTGAATGCACAACAACTAGCCGATATCGTTGTTCCTCAAGGCTCCAACCTGTCTCGGCGATTTTCAGTACATCGGGGTACGCCACGAAGTGGGGGGAAAATGATCCTTGAACTGAACAGGCCATCTGAAGACGCAGACTCACGTAATTCTACACCTAGAGCCTCAGCAGGACTCCCGGTTGAATCGCCCACGCCTCCCTTCTCACCACGGCCCCAGAAACCATATGTTTCAACTGAAACTGGCCACCCCATGGCTCCTAAGGCGCTTCCTACACCCCCACCCCAAAGTAGTCGATCGGCGTCCAGTTCGTCTCAGGTCCGGCCAGACATATACAGTTCAATCAATAGTGTCGCTTCTACTCCGTTTACACCCCAGCAATTAACGAAGCAGGTCGTTGTGAGCCAAACAGCCCAGCAATTCTGTCAAAGCACCATCGAGCGTTTCCAAATATTTGCGGAGAAGGAAGCATCCGCGAAGACGGACGCTGATCGCGTGAAACTATTCGCTGACTTTATCGTTAATGAGTCCAGACTGAGACGAGAGCGATATTCGGCGGCTATTGGCGCCATGGGCTCTGAGATTTTTGATCTTACAAGAGACCTCTTCCGTCCCATGAGGGTAAGGCGAGACTCGAACAGCTCGCAAATGAGCGATTGGACACCCCAAATTTCGGAAAATAGATCCAACCGGAACTCTATGAACTCTCTTATCCGCGACCAACCTCAACCTAATTCTGCTCCGCCATCCGCAAATCTGCCCATGTCGCCCAGCGGGCCTCCCCCCATCAACACGAATTGGAATACGAATCAATACATGCCGTCCCTTTCTCCCATTCTAAGCATGAGTGTAAGCGCGCGTGATGAGGCGGATTCTCGAGGCAGACCTGCGAGCCGATGGTGGGAGTCGGACTCCGCGGGCGAGGGCAACCGGATAGAAAGGTCGAAGCGAGAGTCAAAATACATGGGCGTCCCCAAAGAGGCGCGAGAGGCATTGCAGTGGGAGGACGCATCTGGGAGCGCATCGGGACCTTCGGCATCGAGCGAGGGATATCTTGCGGATGAGTACCCCCCAGAAAAGGTTGGCTGGCATGAGCCAGAGCCAAACAAGGCACCGCACCCATTTCGCCAGTCACTCCTCTCGCTTGCGCCCTCAGCTCCAAATACGCCGAGTCCATCTCAAGTCGATGTGTCTCGTCTTGTGACATTACCACCCCCTTTTCCACGTCATCACCCCGCTGTGAACAATAATCACCCAGAATTAACGTCCATCCGAGCTCTCGTACGAACAGTCAGCGACTTGAGCGAGGTTGAGGCCACTAAACAAGCATTCGCTCAGGATAGCCAAAAGACACGTGACGAAGCTGCAGAAGCAGCCGTGGCAAGGCGCCAAGCGCTGCGCGTGAATCTGCAACAAGAAATTGGCTCGGGGAATATGTCGTACGCTGAAGCAGCGGCGATTGAGGCCGATACACAGGCGTCGGAGAAAGCGCAGTCGAAAGAATTGGAGAGAAAGGAATTCGAGCGATTCCAAAACGTTGTGGTTATGCCATTGAATGAGCTCCTCACTGCCCGCATTGCTAAGGCTACCTCCCTGTTTGACGAGCTGCGATCACGGCTCTTTGTCGAGACACAGGCACCTAATCCTAATATGCCACAAGAGGAAGGCGACGAACAGCCAGAGCTACTCGAGAAGCTTACGTTGCTCAAGTGGATTTTTGAGGCGCGCGAAACCCTGCACCGCGAGATTTATAACCTCCTAAGTGATCGTAATGATCGCTACCGCGAGATGGTGATTACGCCGTATCGACTATCGGGCAACGAGGAGAAATTGCGGAACGCAGAGGCCTTCTTTGCCGAGGATGCGGGAAAGAGACTAGCAGCGTTCGCGAACGAGATGCTACAGAGAACGCGCGAGTTCCGAGACGTGGTGGAGGAGACAGTGACTCGTGGCGTAGATATGCAGCTGAATGCATTCTGGGATATCGCTCCACCGCTCAAGCGGCTGCTTGACAAGATTCCGGCCGTTATCGATGGGCATTTCCGCATCCAGATCCCACCGGCTGAGTTTGAGGAGAACCCCGCGTATCACGACCATCCGCTACAATATCTATATAGTTTGCTCTTACATGCCGAGAAGAGCACGTACCAGTTTATCGAGTCTCAAACAAATCTCTTATGCCTCCTACACGAGGTTAAAGAGGCTGTCGTTAGTGCCCGTGCCAAGGTTAGCGAGGCAGAGGGACGTGATGCTCGCGCCGTCGAGGATGAACGACAAGGCGAGCGCGATCGACTGACCGACGATCTAAAGGAGAAGGTTCGCGTCGTTCAGGATCAGTGGGATGGTGCGCTGGGTGACGCTATGCGAGGAGTGAAAGAGAGAGTCGGCGAATGGCTACTCTCAACCGGTGGATGGGACGAGACTTTGGAAGATGGCGGTGTCGGTGGTGTGTAGACTGTTAGTCTATAACACCGCGCAGTTAGATCTACAAGCGGAGCATTTACAGCGATCATAAGCCGGCGATGTTTTGTGTGATACCCCTTCATTTCTTGGGTATATTTTTCTTATCCTTTTACGTCGGAGTTCATTTAATATGTGCTGGGTCAGGCGCCTTTGCACGAAATTCTTTACCGACGTTGTCGGAGGAAGCATCGTATCGGTAGAAGACAAATCCTTTAGTAGCTAGTAGCAGCAGTGCTCGAACGAAAAAAAATTATTACGAGGATTATGAACAATGGATTTGCGCAGACTTTTTGTTGACCTAACAGCCAGTGGACTCTGATGTATAAACTGTATTATGTGTTAAGACCACGAGTCTGCTACTAAATAATGAGGCCCAGAGTCATGAAATTAGTGGACATAAGCCTGGTATATTATTCAAGTTAAATGTGAACCGAGTGGTATTGGAGTATATAAGTAGTCATCCAGAGAAAGATCCGGGCGCCTTAGCCCCGTCGTCCTTGAATTGCCTCTAAAACAAGAATCAGGCGACGGATATATCGTGCCCTGAAGAATATAGTACAGTCATCATTCCTTTTTCCCAATAAGGTAACATCAAGAAGAACCCCCACCCCCGGAATAAAATATCACATAGTCGCCCCTCTAGAAGCAAACCACGCCCGAGCCTCCTCAATACCCATCATAGTCGTCATAAATATCCTCCCCATCTCGTCTAGATCGTCCGGTTGCGACGACTCGAGCTTCCTCATAGCGTTCCAGGGCCTCGCGACGATATGCCTCTTCCCTCGCCACGCGACCGCGAATTCCACCGCGTCCCTCGCCGCCCACAGATGCGCGGACAGGGTCAAGGTGCCGCAGAGCATGAAGCGCGAGTCGCATTTTAGGGTGTTTTCGTTGCCGTCTTTGTAGGGGGGCTCTGATATGGCGCGTTGGATGGCTGCTACTGTTAAAGATGCGTCGGATGAGGGCGGGAAAGGGGAAGATGAAGATGAAGGGGAGAAGGAGTCGGGGGATGAGGATGATGGGGATGAGGATGAGGGGAAAGGAGAGGGAGGATAAGGGATCTCGCAGCAGGTATTCCCGAAATCGGCGCGAAGCATATATTGGATTTGCACGAATAATAAGCCCATTAACAGCGTTCGACGCATCGATTCCCGGTACGCCCAGTCGGCGAATAGGGCGCGTGCTGCGGATAGGGGGTATAGGGGGATATTGCGCTTGTCAGAGGAGGCCCTGCTCTCTTCGTTGTCGTCGTCGTCGTCGACCTCTTCTATCACGAATTGCGCGAGGGACGTGGCTGCGTCCGAGAGCACGGACCGGGTCTCCTCGGCCATGGCGCGAGCCGTGTGAGACTCGTCGAAGGAGAGCATGCTCTGGTACAGGAGCAGTGCCTGCACTCGCGCCATCATCTCTCGTCCGTTTGATGCTGTGGAAGATGAAGTAGGCGCAGAGGATGCGATGAGTTTCTGGTAGCGCGTCTCTATGATGCGCTGGATGAGGGATCCGTTAAGAGTGTTTTTTGCGCGGTACAGTGCGCATGCCGATAGTGCGTCTGGTTTAAAACGTCCTTGTTAGCTTGGTTGTTTCTTTGCCCTGGGGTTGCTAGATGATTTGCAGTTGGGTATTGTGTATTGAGTAGATATGGGGATCGGACTGGGATAGGAATGGGATAAGGCTTCACATACCTTCCAAGGATCCAGGCATAGACTCTTGATATAACGTCTGATGACACCAGACCGTCCTGCCTTCAAGAGCCATCTTCTCTGGCGCTCCCTTGAACACGTCGATGAGATATTGCAGCCGCTTAGCGACTAGCTCTGAGACCGCTTGAAGAAGCTGTACCCGCGACATGGCGGCAGCAGATCCGAATTTCGGTGCGGGAGAACGTACAGCCACAGGCATAGGATCTTCTGTGGTTACGGCTGTTGGCTGGCTTAGCGGTGGCGGCGGCGGCGGCATGAGGTCCAGTGCGTTGCTCATGTTCACATTGACCATGTCGTCAAGGAATTCCAGGCCTGGAAAAGCCGAAGCCACCGGCTCGTTGAATGACAAAGTTGGAAAGTTCGAGCACGACTCGTGATATGATGAGGCCATGTCCATGTTAAAGTGGAAGTTTGTCTCCCAGGGGAGCATCTCCGGATGTGAAGGTTCCTTCAATAAGTCGTGTGGCAGTAGACCCGTGTTTGTGCTTATACTCGTGCTCGCGTTGACACTACTGCTACTGCTGCTGCTGCTGCTCTGTGTTTGGAAGGGAGATGCATCGTTGTTACTGCTGCTATTGTTATTGCTACTGCTTTTTGCACGCGAGGTGATCTCTGGGTGCTTGGGATAGCTACAAGTGAGCTTCCTCTGTGTACAGCGTAAGCATGACGGTTGCCGAAGATCGCACCGTCTCTTGGCTTTGATACAGGCGGCGCACTAAGGGAGTCTCGTTAGTGATTTGAACCACATACGAAGGCTATTTGAAACGATATTTGATATTAGATTGTTACACAGAAGGGAATTAAACACTCACGGATTTCCGCCTAGGCGGCGGGTTGCTGCGCTCAATGGCCGAAAGAGACGGTGGCATGCTGGCCGACCACTGGGGATATAATAAGAGGGAAATGCGAGTCTGACCCGAAAGCCGATTCCGAGCATTCGGAAGAGATGAAAACGACAAGAATGATCGAAGAAATTGTTTGTAAAATGATCGATTATTGGGGCATATTGTTTTGCGTGCGACAAGGCTTCCCTAGACGTCCGAATCACTCGTCATGTCTTTGATGATTTGTTTGTCGGAGCTGATCAAAGGGCGGAGCTCCGCCAGCTCCGCAGCTCAGCCCCCAGAGAGCATAATACGTTAATGCTTTTGTGGTACGAGCTTACGGACTCAGAGAATATGAGACGTCTCGAAAGAAGTAGGATTAATTCATAGCGGCCTTACAGATGTACCAAGAAGACCAAATTTAATGAATCTATGTTAGTTACTCAGGAACTTATTTACAACCAAAATTTTAGGGGTTGTCGGGGCGAGCAAGTCCACCAAGTCCACCAAGTCCACTAAGAAGTCCCAAGGAGTCCACTGTTAGTCAGTGAGGGAAGTATAAGAGCAACACTCAAGGTTATGAAGGAAATTCCAACAATGTTGTAAGTGCAGCGTAGAAAACTCGTACTATGTTCCCAATCCAATCGATTATCACGTAGTATATAGTTAGTCCGGATTTCTTCCCATCATCTCTGCGCCTAATGGTAATCATTGGGGGTTGAGTGAACCCATAAGTGATGCGGATTATGTAAGGTTAGTTGCTAGTAAACGAGAAGACAGGTTCCGGGTGTGCCTCCCATCCGAATTATCCTTCAATTAAACTTGTGTTTCCGATTCCCCTTCAATCAAAGACACGACTTAATTAACTCTCCGCGAAAAGGAAGTCTTGGTATATCCCTTGAATCCTAACCGCACCAGTAGCAAGCTGTTCATTATTACGTACCTCTTTGGGCAACGGAATTAGAAGAAGGCCATGAACCTACCGGATTCAGCAGGCCAAATCCGCCGTTGCCGTCAAACTACTATACTCGCAAAGGCCGCTACGTATCAGCCAACAATTTTATCCCATTTGCCTCGACGACTTAACCAAAATGAAGCCCGGCGAATATGAGTCGTCCAACCGCAACCATCAGCGGGTAGATGTCGCAATGGAAACATCATGCAGACGGCAATGTTGAAAGAATTTCCCGGACTTCTGGTATATAACCAAACAAGATGCTCCGGGATCGTGCCGAAAGCTGTATTATGATGAGCAGCCCCGGTACAAGCATTGTAAGTTAATAGCAAGCTGCTATCCGAACTTTGAGAAAATGCCATCTCGTAGCATTTCGTCGGCTGCGGCCGTCCTCCTACTGCAGGCGGCTCGAAGCGCCGCACTGCCTATGGACGAGGTCCCAGTGAGGACCGTTGCAGCCGCCGCACCGCCTGCCACCTTCACAGCGAACCCAAACATCGGGCCGGGTGGGAGCACCTACACGGATTCGGCACACTTCCGCGTCTATGGCGCGACCGGTACCAAGGCCACCCAGTCGCTGCAGATGCTTGAGGGCGCCTACGACTGCTTCATGGGAACACTGGGCTGGCGCTCGTCGGGTCTCTCGTACAACTCGGCCAACGACGATGGCCCTTTCACTAAGGTCAACATTTATTCAGTCGCGAGTCTGCCGGGTGCCGCTGGCGTTATGCACAGCGATGCCACTACCGGGATGGCCTGGCTCGAGGTACAGCAGGATTATATCGCGGTCCCGGGCGTTGTCGTGCACGAATGGGGCCACGGGATTACCTACACGGAGCGCTACTGGGTCGACCAGGGACGAACGGGCGCCTGGTGGGAGACGGTCGCCAACTGGGTGGCCGACACGTACAAGACGTCTTCTCTGTGCGCAAACGCGCGATCCGCACACGGACAGTCCGCCACAACCACCGAGATCAATCTGCAGAAGGTCATCGGCGACTCCTACCAAGTCATTGTCGACGGCACCGTCAACACTGGCAACTACTACGAGGCCTGGCCCTTCCTGGCCTACCTCACCGCCAACCCGGACAAGTATGCCGGTCTCGGCCAGACAGCTGTGCGAGATATGATCCGCCAGTACAGCAGGGGCAGCAACGAGACGCCGCTGCACTCGCTCGATCGCATTGCTACGAGCAACACGGCGCAGCAGATCGTCGCTCGCTATTGGGCGCGTCTGGCGTACGTTGACATAGGCCATGCTACGGCTCAGCAGGTCTTCCTGCAGCAGCGCGGCAGCATCAACTACGCCAACCTCGACTCGCAGGGCAGCGGAACGTATAGGGTCAAGAGTTCCAGGCAGCCGCGATATATGGGTGCCAATAGTAAGTTACTTCCGAACTTTACGTAAATCCACTCCATTGTGTTGAATTGAGAGATCACGAAACTATCTATGGGACATAGTACAAGGCAACTTTCAGTGAGACTGTTGCTGACTCTAGCTCCTCCAGTCATCCCACTGAAGAAGTCGGGTGCCGTCACTGTGACGGTCAAGGTCACCGCCAGCAAGGCATTTACCGCGACCTTAGCGGTCCGTAACACGAGCTCCGGTGCCACACGCTACGTCGACCTGCCCAACGGCTCCGGCTCGACAGCCGTTACCTCGAGCGAGGAGGCGAGCCTCGTTGTGGTCAATACGCCCGCGTCACTCATTCAGTTCGACCCATTCAACCTTGGAAGCGACACCAATGCTGGTCTTGACTACACTGTCACGCTTACGGGTGCCACTGCTTAGGTCTTGGACGTGAGGCGATTGACAATCATTTATTAGCTGGTTGATAGTAATATAGTAACGATTTAAAATGGTTTTCTAGCAATAGTAGAGGCTCGAATAACGGTCACTCCCATGTTTTGGAGATGTACTTCGTGATTAGAACTGTACCCTATGGTCCGTAACCAATAGATAAGCAGACACAATAATCCAGCAACGACGGGATCAAGCCCTCAAAGAAAGCCCAGGGATACTCGAATACAGCGTCCATCTATTTCTAAGCTTTTGCTGTTTCCTGAAGTAAGGCCTATAAAAACAACGCGGTACCGGAAACCCACGGCCTACCAACTTGGACTGGACCACCATCCCTGTTAGGCGTTGTAAGGGACTAACCGTGGCTAAGAATGTAGACAGAAGGCAACAGCAACTGAATTCAACCAGCTAAAATGATGTCCAAGTAGATATATAGATATTAATAATCGGATCCAGGGGTTAAAAGTCCGCGCGCAATCTCTAGTTGAAGCAGCTGCGTATCTCAGGCGGAAGACCGCCAACCTCATGCATAATCCGCGCTTTGAAACCACTAGCAGAATACCATTCAAACAACATACCAGAAAAATAGGGGTAAATATTCAAGATAAATAACAGCATCATGCTCGTGAATGTGTTAGAATCCAAGCAACTCCATCAGCCAGTCATCACTTTGCAGCATCTCCACTTACCGACCTATTCCTACAAGCAAGTACACATCACGAACACCGGCAATCATCAGATCAATACTTTCATCATTCTCCGTCATCAACAATGTCTCGCACCATCTTCGTCACCGCAGCCACCGGCTCTCTCGGCAAGCCACTCGCCCTGGAGCTCCTCAAAATCGGCTGGAAAGTACGCACCACCACCCGCGACCCGTCTTCCCCTGCAGCGCAAGAGCTCGCCAAAGCCGGTGTGGAAGTATTCAAGGGAAACTGGGACGACGACGAAGTCCTCCGCACAGGGATGAGCGGCTGCGACGGGTTATTCATGAACTTGATGCCGGACTTTACCGACTTCACCGCCGATGTTCGACAGGGTCGCAAGATCCTGTCCATCGCCAAGTCCTTCCCAAGTATCAAGCACGTCATCTTCTCTAGCAGCGTGGGGCCCAGCAGGCCTGAGCTGATGGACTACTACAACCCGGAGAGCATCATCGCGCATTTTCTAAAAAACAAGAAGATCGTTGAAGATGCTACAAAGGACGCCGGGTTCAAAGCGTGGACGATCCTGAGGCCGACGGGCTTCATGGCAAATTGGCTGGCTCCGAAAGTAGCCTTCTGTTTCTCCGGCATAGCTGAGACGGGGACTTGGACGACCCCCCTGGATCCGGATACGAAGATGGCTTTTATCGACGAGCGGGACGCTGCGCAGTTCGCCATCGCTGCTTTCAAGGACCCCGACAGGTTCAATGGGAAGGAGATCGTGGTGTCGTCTGTCCTGGTCCCGGTAGAAGAAGTCATACAGATTGTTCGCCGGGCCACGGGCAAGGACTTGAAGGTCAATTATCTACCCGAGAAAGAGGCCCTGAAGATGGCCAGGGAGGAGAATAACTGGATGATGGAGTCTCAGGTCACGGCGAAGTCGATGTCGAAGTTTGTTGATATGGATGAGGTGAAAGGGTGGGGTATCCCGCTGCATTCGTTAGAGGATTACCTGGAGAGGGAGAAAAAGAGCGTAGAGAAGACTTATGGGCATCTTTCGTAAATTCTACTATGTTAGGCAGACAGTGTACTGCTGTAAGTTAGATTGGGTAGTACGCATGCTATACGGGATCCAGCGGTGTCTATTGCGTTGGTAGATTAGATTAGTATCAGAGTAGATAAACACTCCTGTGTTTACAAATCATCCTTCACCTCCATGCTGATGCAGGGCCTACACGCTTTAACACCAGATACTGAATTTAGAAGACATGTCACACTGGATAGGGAAGCCAAGCATTGATATTGAACAGACATAAGAGATTCGTATTTCCTGAAGAGGCTGCTAACTCGCGTACAAACCCACCGCCGGTAGCTAATCGTCGGTAGACTACAAGCCAGTTGAAGTGGGTATCATGAATGGCTCCGGAGAGCCCGGGGAAGGGGTTGTGCTGCTCATAACATGTAGGTAAAATGCTCATAACATGTCGTGTGTTTTTGCCCCAGGAAGCCCAAGGCATCCCTCATGTCAAACCCTGTTACCGTCCCCCATAAAAAGGCGTGCTCATAACCTGTCGTGTTTTGCTCCGGAACCTAAAAGCACATCCACCATTTCTATTGATTCCGTCGTCCCCGGTCGGTGCTCATAACATATTCGGATTGCTCATAACATGTTTGAGTTGTTTGAGAAGGTGTATGTATGTATGTATGAGAAGAGGCCGGATGTTGTTGTTGTTTGGGGGGTTCTTGTTCATCCGATCCCTTCTACCTCCCTTGACATTCGCATTGTGCCGCTATAATGGGACTCCGCGAACGTCCTTCGCGCCTCCGCCACAAAGGCCGGAGGTCACGAACTTATACTGGGACTCCTGGCGCTGAAAGTAGCGCCAAATGCCTGATGGGAAGTTCGAGTTAGTAAAAACGTATTCCTAGGTATATACCTAGGTATATATAGTCACAAAGAAAGGGACCGGGAGCCCGAGCTTACCTTCCCCTCGATGGCACCGACCGAGACAGAGGCCACGGCGGCCATGACAACAGCGACGACAGAGTTGAAAGCCTCCATTTTTGCTGGTTGTGGGGGGGATGGGTTTGGGTAAAGTTGTTTTGAAAAGGTTGTTGAAAAGGGGGGTGTTGATTGTTTCAAAGGCTAGGCCTCTAGTCTTCCAGAACTATCAGGGTGTGGGATTTCGAGGACCATTTATAGACGGGCAGTTCATCTCGTCTATGCCCTCGTTTCACCACCCAACATCCCAAGTTCTCTTGTGGTAGAGACCCATCCTTCCTCGCAGCCGGTGGAGTTTGTTCCCACCCCAAATCCGAATACAGCATCGCGCCTTCACCGTAAAACAAGTACAGTATGCACGTCAGGCACGTTGAGGAAGCGGTGAGGGAGGGCGAGTTCGTCAGTCGTTCGCCCGGATAGTAAGCCGAAAGGTATGTCCAAGCTTTCAAAATCCCACCATCTGCTCCGGCAGACCTATAGAAAACATGGACGGTGTTTTAGGTGTTGCGCGTTACTGGAAAGACTCGATATGTTGTACATGGCCCCTCCCGTTATGTTGGCACTCCGTCATTGGCAAAGCGTCGCGGCCTAAACGACTTGGCAAGCGATCCCCAACCTCGCAGATCTTCCGCATTGGGCAATGACAGCACCGGGGATTCGTTGGCAGTCCAGTGGAGCTTCTGCGAAAATGAACATTGACCAACCCTATCGAGCATGGTAGGTGGGTTTCTCCCTGTTCTCCTTCGTTTCCTCTTGAGGACAGGACGACGATTTTCATTACCGGCGGTGAAGAGCAGAGTTTTTCTATCCTCTGCTCCTATTTGATACTTTCGAGGCCAGAGGTGGTTGGAATCACCCGAGGTTGTTGATCTAGCTGCCATTTACACGCTTGACTAGGTAAATCTTTGACGCGTTTCAACATCTGTCTTCGTAGCTTGTGAAGATTTATGAGCATGAAGGATACAACTCTTGCCGGTTTGACCAAAGTACAATCCTTCTCAGAGGAGATTGGTCGTTGGGCAAAGCTAATTAATGATTTCCTTTGTACTCTACGTCATTATCGCAGAGTTTAAGACCTGTATGGTAGGTAGATAAAAACGAATGTGATACGGGTGAACACGCGCTGTGGCTGCGAGATAACAACGTGCATGTACACGTCTAGGAGTTGATTATCCACCCGTCTTCGTGTCAAATGGTGTGCAAGCTTTCTATGATAAGCGACAGTGAACCGACTGCATATCAGAACGATAACATGACGGTTCTTCACCTAAACATGGGAAGCTCTTTTATCTAGAACCAAGATCATGGTCAGGTAGGTATACGCTAACTCCGATGAAGGCCGTTTGCGTCACCCGTGCCTGCGTACCACCAATCGCCTTGGCGTGGTTAGGAATTGTCGATTATTCTCACACCTATGTCACTACATGGAGCTCTAATACAGTTCTCCCTAGTCTTATATTGAAAAGTATAATATACTTAGTCTAGGCGATAGGACTGAATGGGGTTATCAGAACGACAAGCCTGTAGGAGTCTTCTGGTATTTTCCAAGATGCTAACCAAATGGCATTCCATGATCGCGAGCGTCCTGCTACAACAGTTTGACGTATCTAGGGTTCTTTAATCAAGTATCATATTTGTAATCACCACCTCCCAATATGCGCCCTTTCAAGTGAGTTTAGTTTAGTACCGGCAGATGGCATAGCTCTAAATCATGAAGTTGGTACGACCACAAGACAAGGCAACGCCGAGATAAGTGGCTCTTGTTTTCTTACGCACAAGAGTCTTGTCTTTCACGTAGACAATCTCTTTCATGAGTTGAACTGAATGTCTAAGCTACCCACTGAGCCACGAACCAAAAGATTGTTGTCAGATCGTCTTGGTATTCCTTTGATGTCAGCGCAGGACAGTGACTCAGTATGAATCCGAAAACCTGCGAACCAGTGTCACAGAGTCTAGCACTACGTAGTGTAATAAAACAATCACTGTGTATAGAAAATTCAATAGGAGTACACGAATGAAATTTACTCCTGACAACGTAAAGATACGACACAGGTGTTCTGGTGACTGCTAATACATGCCCAAAGAACAATATTAGTCACGATGTTATCATACGGGACTCCTTGCGAAAGACAATATAACGAGGGACATGTAGCATCCTGGCCTCTTTCGAGAGGCTCAAGCACCTAGACACGATGACGGCTCCGAATTTGCAGCAGCCTAATCACACGCAGGCAGACCTTGATAGTGATCATGTCGAGTTCCAGATAGCACCGGAAGGCGCCACCTTCTCGACGATACATCACCTCTACCAGACACGATTCCGGGACATGGACTGCGAGAGGCACAAGCAGCGGCCCACGGAAACCCAGGAATCCATGTTCGTACCTCGCGTTCCAACCCAACAACAGCTCCCAGTTCACTGTTTCTGTTCGACCCCCGTCCCAGTAGAGATATTAGTCTCTATAGATAAGAACTCAGGCAAGTCATCATCATCAGCACAAGACATGGAAGTCTGTTCAGGCGGTTGCAACGAACCGGATAGCGAGCCTTGTTCTTCTGGAATCAACGATTACTACGCGATACATACAGATATAGAGATGCTCAAACGCGAAAGGACCGCCGTAAAAGCCATCTTACACGAGCGGGTCCGGGCCTACTGCGAGAGCCTATACAGCGGTTGCGATCGCATCGTCGTCGAGACCGCCGGTGCAACCGTAGAATGGACGAAAGACAAGCCGGTCCCAGCGTACTTCTCCCCAGGTCAGTTGCGCATCGTAGCTCACAGCACGGAAGTGACGAGAGGGCATCTCGCTCTTATGCAGGCAAGGGGTGGCGTGGATTGTATACGAATGGACTTTCGGCTGCTCAAGAAGCCGAGGCTAATACAGAGGCCAGAGCTAAAACCAAAACAGGGGCCAAAACCACAGCAGATGCGAACGCAGCAATGGGAGCAGACGCAGAGGACAGCTTCACCAGCAGCGACGGCAAGTAAAAGCAACGCCAAGGCTAACGAGAATGGGAATAATGAGACTCATCGTAGTAGGTCGCCTAAGCGAGTGAGTAGTCGGAATGAAAGCAGCAGTCAACGTGGTAGAGCAAGTGGAAGAGCAAGCGAAAAGGAAAGCAGTAGTGAAGGCGAAAGGGGGTGTGAGAGTGAAAAGCCAAGGCGAAGAGTAAAGACGCCCACCACGAAACTCGGAACCCTGGGGAATGTAGCGGTGGCTCTAAACAGATTTTCCTCGAAAGCGAAAGGGTTCATTCGCAGGTAAGTTGTTTTCTTCTTTCTTACCCCTATTATTTATTCGACGATTGGAATGGTATTTAGCATACGAAACATGATTAAGCACTTGACATCTATACCTAGCCCCTAGACATCTAACCCTCTAGCAGCTTCTATCAAGCATATATTTTCCCAATACTTCATCATCTGGACGTTATACCTCGCACCCTTGTACTACTCAACCCCCAGAATTCTTCCTAGTACAGTCTCTCTCTGTGCTGCTCCCTTTACACCGATGTTCCCAGTATTTCCTTCCTACCTAGGTCCTCCCAGTAACCAAATCTGATATACTTAGGCAACTCTGCACAATATCTCTCCTCTGGCAAATGAGCCGCGCCCTCAACCCAGAACCGCGCCATAACCGAACGAATACCATTGGCGTCGACATCGACCCGATCCGCTTCCTCAAACATCAGTATGAACCCTACTTGTTAGAAAGTAGACGTCGCACCAGGAGAAAATCTTGCTGGAGATGGCTCCTCGGGTGTTGTTGCTGCCGTCGTAAGCGGAGGCGACGACGAAGGCAGGGATACAAGCAGAGGCAGAGGTTGTCACAAGTCCAACTTCTACCTATATGTGATACACCTTGTCCATCAGCCGAGGAGGAAACGAAGGAAACCGCCCTGCCAGCGACAGCAGCACCAACATTACCACTATCGGCAGTAGCAGTAGGAGGAGGAGGAGGAGGAGTGACGGAATGTAATACAATATTGCGACATCAACAGGCAAGTTCAGACTTCTTACGTCCGCGGGAGACAGTAGTACATAAAAGTAACGATATAATACCTAATTACGGGACATCGATAATGTCAAAATTCCGGCAAAGATTAAGGCGAAGGCAAAGATAGATAGACATAGATGTAGATAAGGTACTATATTTGCATATCTGTATCTTAATAGTAATATTTTCCTTATACTAGAGGAACAATACTCGTCATCTCAATGCTCAGGGATAAGAAAACCACTTTTATACCAATAAGTTAGCCTATACGGATCAACACAAATAAGTCCTAAAAAATCACAGACTAGATTCGTGATAGACATATTATTGGAACTTGATCATTAAGTTACGTACATCGAATAGCGGTGCATGATGCTCCGAGTAGACGAGCATCCTCTTTTATCCTTAATGGGAAGCTTTAGGTAGCTGCTAGTTGCAGTCTTGCATATGAGTATAGAAAGTCGGCGCTGAGAGTCCTCATTGAAGTAAGCCTTAATACGTGGCCCAGGCTAAGGACAGTTCAGGTTGTATTGAAAAGTCGGTTGACACTCCTTGGTTTATGAGTACCAGGAGCCTACGCCCACCTCTAAGGAGATTGCGATATCCAAACTAGCGAGGTTGTTGAGATCGCGCAGAAAGAAGACGTGCTAGGTTAGCCACCTAGGTATCTAGGTCTGGGGATCGTAGTATGTTTAACAGAGAGGAAGCGTTTATGACAACTTATACAGATAAATCAACATCAGTGCTTCATCATGTGCGGTTGATATACTAAGAAAACAGTCTACTAGTAGGCATTGGTAGATTAAATATTCTCACCTCATTATGTATTATCTACCATCGAGATGAGAGGGTGCGAGAGAAGGAAACGTCGGGTTGGCCGATGGAGTACAGAATATCAGATACAGATTTTGCTGACGAAAAGGCAAAAGATATTCGAGTCTAAATCCGCTCGGTAAACTGTTGCTAGAACTGGTAGGACAGAAAGCTGTGCTCTCTTTCATTTCACTCATCCATTCACATGTCACAGAGGATACACGAGGTGAGCATTACGCGCATTAACGTATAACTAGATGCATACTAACATGTCGTGTAGCTCAGCAGTGATTTCCTTATCGACCAACACCTAACCTACTATCCCAGAGAACAGAGGACAGAGGACAGAAGTAAGCGAGGACCTACGCGCAAGGGTCATATTCCCAAGAGCACATCTGTACCTAGCTGGTGGCATATGTTGTACACCCACATATAAATAATCATCATACACATTGCTTGCCTGCCTGCCTGCCTACGAGCACGAATTTGATGTGATGGGCCTCACCGCCTTCGAATAAAGCCACAGTTGATATGAATGAGCACTCAGCCAGTCAGAATGCGTCTGTACATATACATATACCTACCCCTATACCAAATTGAGAGTGCTCGTGTAGCTGCTGTAATAATCCTAAAGGCAACTTCATCCTAGGACATGGAAAGTCCTGGACAGGAGAAAGGGGAACCCAGTCAGCCCAAAAAGAACTCTCACATCGGCCTGGTTACCTAGGTATTAACCTCAACTGTACCGTCGCGCGTGGCACGATTACACAGCGCGGTCACAATTTTGCATACATACGTACATTTCTCGCCTCGTGTGCCTTTTGGATGGATGTATAGATAGATACGCATGTGATTTTAAGCGGGTGCTGGGCCAGCCGGCAGAACTAGGTATTCGGCCGTAGGCTTGGGGAAAAACAAAGCTACGCAACATATAGAGTACCTAACCTAGTGGCATATCGCTATCGTGCATGGGGATGGAGGCAGTATAGAGGAGAAGTCAGCGAAACGGAGAGCACGATGGTAGGTATCCTTCCTATACAGGAAATTCCTTGGTCCTAATAAGAAAACACGCTTTTTGGCCTTATAGCAAAAACTATGGCATAAGTAGACCAAGTCTTACGCTGAGGGTCTGATAATGCAAAGTCGACAAGGTTCGAAATGTTATTAACAGGCACATATCATAGCAAATAGGTAATAAGATATGGTAAACACACAAGACCGGAAAAGGGAGGTATGTAGGTATGATATGTCTGTGTGTGGTTTCCGTGATAGGCGGACTGAGTGAGTGAGTACCAAGCTTGATGCCGGGTATTCCTTGTCTTAAGGCACCGGTGATAAGCATAATTGGCCTGTCTTGGTCATAAGCCGGAGTGTCTCGTCTCTGTGCGACATGTAAGAATACCTATACCTACCTGCTTTTTAATACATGAGGGTGTCCGATATGACATGGTAGCTAGCTAATAAGGGCCATCAGGTATAATATATCATACAGTAAATTTGACAGCAGCAAAAGAAGAAGAAGAAAAAGGTTTCTTCACTTACGTCACGGTGATTACCTTGTAGCCAGGTGGATGTTTCTTAAATAAGGAATAAAAATGGTTGGCCTGGCAAAAGGGTCTTGACTCAGGTTTGATATTGATGTTATGGATCTAGTGTGCTGCACTGACTCTTTAGACTCCATACGAACGCCCGGTGAAGAAGAAGCAATAAAGCAGGGAAATACATATTATTTCCTTCACACGGTATCATCCCCTCCAAGCAAGAGCGGCCTAGTAATTGCACGGCGAACCCGGTACCATTAGCTAATGCCTTATTAAAGGACCTGGAGGTGGAAAATGATGTTTCCGTTGTTTCGGCGTTACAAGCTAGACTCCATGATTTGGGCCCATTATAGGACAACGGTCTAGGTTAAGTAGGTAGGTAGTGCGAGAAACAACAAATAAGTTTCGTTCGTCTAATAAGTTAGGTATTATTGATGTCGACAGACAAAATTTTTGATTTATTTGAGTCAGTCGAAACATTATCTAGAATGTGTCTCGCCCCAGCTCATCTTTGTGGACTCACGGGTCTCCCCTTTAGCTTGCAGGTTCGTGGTTTGTAGCATGTTCCTTATATCACAGTCAGTCCTACTTGATCGCTGACGGACAAAGCGTCTGGCTCTGTACTATAGCATACAGCAGGACCCAGCAGCGCATTCTTCCATACTGCCGAACTAGGTGAGCCGTGCGCCACTACAGCAAGTTTCAAATCCATTGGTTTCCTACAAATACCACGAGCCACATGTTACCACATATAAATGTAATCATATAGACAGACAGAAACAGGTATGTTGATGTCCGGAGAAAGAGAATAAAGATGGGGTGAAGAGGTCCCACTAGTGGCCAGATCCTGTGCTGGGATAGCTATTGTATGCATATACTATGTATGCCTACCATGTGAGCCGTCTGCGCTAAGATGGTACCAACCGAGTAAACGGTAATATCGGGTCAATCATCAAAGTGAGGCCGGTACGGAAGAATGTCGAAAGTCCCATCTCCAAGGCAAGGAAACCTGGTGATATATTTGTTACCTTGGCTTGACTCGAGGGCGGCACAGTGCCTGGTCGACAAGAGCAAGAGTCTCACCCAATAACTAGATACCCAACGCCACATATTACCACCAAGGCAAAACTGGTATACCCCATACCTACTGGTTGGAAAGAAAACTCCTATTGGACCCTTCCTGCACCCGGACGTACGAAACAAAGCGTGTTGCAATGCTACTACCAACCAGACAGACCCCAATCAGAGTAGCAAAAGGAAGAGGGCAAATTGATGCGCGCCCAATGTGAGGGGTTACGCCCGGCAAAGGAAGAAAGGAGGGGTCAGCCATGCAAGACTGGGGCGGTAGGTGTGCCTATTTTAGGAGGAGGAAACGTGAGCTGAGCAATGATGATGTTATAAGGTCGCTGTGGATGACGGGCTTCTTTGGACTGGACGGGGATTGGAGGGTATAATTGCGGGCGACTAATGCCTCTTTGGAGAAGAGTTACGCGCAAAAGCGCGTGTGCTACGCGCCCCCGGACCCTTCGTCCCCACAACCTTACAAGTGCCCAGGCGGACCAGGCAGCTGCAGCCTGTGCCACCAAGTTAAGTTGAATGCTGGCTGACCTTGTCGGTTTGGTTGGTTGGCTGCTTGGAATTGGAGGTGAAACTGCTCGCCTGATGACGGACAGCGATGATCCCAGAGCGACTCGCACCCGAGTCTCCGGCTTGTTCAAGATCCGCGGTACCCTTAGCACATCTGCTAGAAGACCGGATCGTAGCCGGTACCACCTTGCCGTATCAATCGCTGGGCGACTATGTAGTAGGAGCTCAACATCGTATATGCATCATGAAAGGTATGACGAGAAGAAAAATGACAGGACGCCAAAAGGAAATGAATCGAAAAGTTCAGATTTTGTTTGCTTGGATCCACTGCGGTATAAATGATATCTTTATACAAAAAGCACTTTCAAGTGTGGTTCCAATCTAGCAGCTAGGAGTGGACAGCGTAAGTACCTAATACAACAGATATCACCTAGCGGAAGCAAATAAAAAGAGGAAATTCCGGCAGACGTCAATGAGAGGTTCGGATCATGACATTTCGGCAAGCTACGTCAAGCACCCATTTTGAAGTACGTGAAATCCACAGCGGGTATTGTGACAAGTGCGGATGGGCGGAGATAGAGAGATACGAGCCTCGACGATCCCCGAGGGTTGTGGTGCATGCTGGTGGTTCTCGAGCGGGCCGATCGGTCGTATAAACAATAGGGAAGAGTACACGACGAGTGATAGCGTTCCGTCTTTTATAACCAACATAGCCAACTAATACATTGCTTTCTGGAAGGTGGATTAAGAGAAGAACTTGGATTGCCCTGTGTGCGGCACCGTAGCGAACGGCAGAACGGAAACTTGAATATGTGCTACTACACAGAGACGGCTGGGTACACGAGGCGTACCTTGCATGCTGTCACCCCCCATGGTATCTAATATCTGGGGAGGCAGTAAGTAGGGGGTTTCACAGTATCACAAGGCCTGCTGTTTCCCCCAGGCCTACTGGTGTTTGATAGATCCCAAAGGAATCAGTGGCAAGCTACAATCCATGACAAGGCACGAGCCCCGTCGACCCATTGGCTAGCCGGTAATTGAATGTAAAGTACCGAAGGGAGGAGTCACAATGGCTAATTGGCATTATTTGAAGACGACAAACAGCAGCCGCAGGTATGGCGGTTGACACGACGGACGACGTACAACATACAGCACCAGAAGGGGAAAGCCAATTGCTGTGTGTCGCTGGTTGTTATCAGATTCTCTTCAGCTTCAGCCTTTGCCATAAACGTCTGTATATCTGGTCAAGGCTGACTGTTACAATGTCACAACTGCGCATGTCTTGGGCGACACTGGTTCAAGTATCGATACACGAAGGTGACAAGACATGCTGTGTGAATGACGACGCTGGAGATGATGATCCGTTAGTGACTGTAGCCCGCTTTGGTCTATTACAGCCTGCCTACATCGACTGTGTTTCGTTAAACAAACTCGGCTCTCCGGGCTCGTCGGATGCTTGGACTGTCAAGAAACAAGAGAAGAATTTTGCCGTTGTTACACTTCTTCATGAGACGAGACGAGGAATGCTACCGACTCCAGCTTGCAACCTTGATGGGTTAAAGCTATCCAGTTAGTGCAACTACTTGATGCTGATTATGTAGATTAGTTGCTGGATTCCTGTTCCAAACCAGCTCCAAGCTCTTCGCTGTGTGTTAGGTCAAAAGGAATACGGCATAATCAAGAAACACTTGCAGAAGTATGACTACCCTATATACGTAGTCAACGGACTCACGGCCAATCAGCTATGAACTCGACATGGCGACTCGGGTTAATAGGTCCGCATGGAAGAAAGATGTCAGCAATGAATACAAGCTTTTAGACTCTGAAGGCTTGCAACCGCACCTGTAACACGGCCAGAGAGAGGTTCATAGGTCCCAGGAAAAGGGATTACGCCAATGTTGCTGCAGGGCATTAGCGTTCAAGAGGAAGACGATGGCCAATAGAAGACTGACGATCGGTCTTGAGATCAAATGGCGCTAAATAAGGCGAAACCCATCTCGCTCTGTCAGCCATTCAAAGGCAATTCTAGTTGTTAACCGGCGCAACGCCTTAAGGCTAATCGGTCCCACCGTTGTCGACTCGGAGAATAAAAACCGGTACGTATTGTCCACTAGCAACAACGGTCGGTTGGACGAACTCGAAGCGTGTAGATACCTACGCACTACTAGTATACGGGACAATGTGGGTGGAGATGATGTTTTATGCATTTTTGTTGGCATTGTAGGGTACATACGACTCTGGAGGTATCATTGCAAATGCGTATGGGCGGACGAAAGTGGGCGTGCATGAGCATTGCAGCATTGAAACATTCTAGACGCTGAGGTATAATGCATAAAATAATATCGAACACTTTGTTGCTTTGGCAACTTACAGGAGGATTCTGGTCTGCAAGTACTGAGATATACCATGTAGATCATCTTCTACCTAGGCCTACAGAAAGCCAACGTTGCCTTTTCCTTCTCACGGCCACAATCCTCCTATGCAATGGAATTGCCTGATCACAATCGTTTAGTCCCAAGAATAAGCAGGATCCAGGACTATGGGTGCAGTTGGGCTGCGCCTTTTAGATACTGCATGGGCAAAGGTGGCATCAGAAGGTAGCCTCATGTAATCAGCGAGCAGACGACAGTCATTCAGAATGTACCTACATATTTCACTACGCATCTCTGGTTTGAGGTCTGGGCACGGGTAGGTGACACAGGTCAAATCCTTCGATATCTTCCGGGGTTCCCTGGGTTAGAGCTAATGTGGAAGCTTATCCTATCTTTCTGTCAAATTCCTCCCGGACGTGCGAACGTTTTGAGGAATTTGAAAAGTACCTACGTATTATATAGGTACATATCTGACCTGACTAGCGCTACCCGCTAATAGACAACTCCCCCTTTCCCTCTTATGTATTAGAGAACGTCATCATTCTTTCAGCACGACAGGGCTGATCGGAGAAATTCCGCTTCTATACTTGCCTCTTACAGCACCCGCGGTAGCGATGGTCAACTATCCAGGATACATATGGAAGGGCATCCTCGACTCTCAGGAGACTGGAAAAGTGAAGCTGGGATCTTGCCTCGGATTACCTATAGGGATTCAGTAGGATATGAAGGCGTCTGGAGGTAGATATGCAGGTAAGTAAGCTTAATAAGGAACATAGGACTTTGTGGGCTAGGGGACACAGCAGCTGGGAATATCAGCCGCCTGCTCTTGAAATTACAGCGCCCACAGAGTCCACAACCTGGGGTTTGTCCTGGCATGTTACAGGGCAAGACCCCTTGGCGCCGGTCTGGCTTGCAGGCTCGGCTTCGTAAGTCTCGCTCAGCGCCGTAATTACCACAGTGCCGGCCCCGTTTGTTGCGAAATTATATGTGCCTTGCCGGTACCTGCAATTTCGCGTGCAACGGGAGCGGTGAGCAGGTATCTATGACCGTGCATGCCGTCTGTGCTGCAAATACTGTAATCACCCTGGACCGCGGCGTGGTTTCTAAAATTCCATCATTTATCCAATCCGCATTCAGCAATCCGCCTTTCCAATCCTTTCTTTGTCTTTTCTTGTTTTATTTCAACGTTTCCATAGAGCTAGGTAAGGTTAGAACTAACCTAAGTTACTCGTATGTAGGTAATTACCTGTTACCCAGACAAAGTCGTAGTCTACAACCATTGATACCTGGCCACGGCAAGCACAATAGGTACCACATACGTCTGTAGGGCTACCCATCACTACCTGGGATAGACGTAGATGTTAGGGTACTACAAGGTTCGAGCTATGGAAGTACGTACATTCATGTAGGTAACAATAGGTAGGTCAAATTGATACCTGCATGGATGTACCTACACTGTCTGCTACTACTAATGCACGTTGGGCCGGACTAAGGTATGTAGGTACTCATAATAATAATAACAATTGTACGAATAAGGGAAAACCATTTGTTTGTTCCAGTGCTCAAGTTCCTGAGACCGAGCCAAGTTGAATTTGGATTTGACTGTGTAAAAAAAATAAAAGTTACCTGCCAAGTACCGACACGATAGGAAAGACTGGCAACGTTGGAACTTTTTTGTCTCGTGCTTTCCCTTCTTCTGCAAGTTATTTGGGGAAGGCCCTTTTTGTCTTGTCAATTCCTCAAACTACTACTTCACTTCTCTTGTTCTGCCTGTAACCGTCGGTGTGTGCATTGTGATGTGTATGTTTGGCGGTAGCAGGTTCAGCTAACCTGCTTTCCTACCTGCCTACTCCTACTTACATACAGCATACATACGTACGGTACCTGCTGGCTATTGTATAGATTTGCATTCAACTTCCATCTCGACTTCCTAGTACATGTATTCATCCAATTCCATCTATACAAAACCAGCTCCCTCCCACCTTCTTGGCGAGAGCAACGACGACACAAGCTGAAAGGCTTCTGAATCCGGCCGTCCGTCTGTCCGGCTGGTTATCTCGATTCCAGTCGCCGAAGCCGCCTTCATTTTCCGATCCTGTTCTTGTTAATTGTTCCGCCCCTTGTACTTTTTTTCTTTTCCGGTTCTTGACAGGGCTTTTGTGTGTCTATACTGCTAGGAGAATCTCCATCCTCCTGTCCATTCATTCGCAATAATTCCATCCCATCACCGTCAACATCTCACCCACTCGCCAGACTTCTCGACCAAAACACGCCAGGCCGCCTAATCTACGACCACAACAACTAAGCAATCCACAAACCACAAATCGCCAATACGTCGTGACGTTATACACCATATACAAAACAAGCACGAAATTGTATCTCTACCGCGTCTACCACACGCAGGAGCCAGTCATTAGAGGCCAACCAATCTGAAGAAAATTGACCTTCAGATTTACTGGCATTCCTCGACCCCTAACCTGTATTTTACGAAGATTGTAATGTCTTGACGAGTAATGGGCCATGAACACACCAAAGAGATCATATTCCGCTTTCCTTTTGCCTCTCAATTGAAGGCCTTTCACTTTGCTGAGCCATGGTGACCGTCTTCGACATGCAGTCTATCCCCAGTGTAAGTTGGAAACCCTAAAGTTACCTGCTACGTCGTCTCCCTTTCCTCTGCTTCCGCACCATCGCAATCTAGTTAGTTAGTGGGCCCTCGACACCAACACTGCTACTACCGACACCACCACCACCACCACCTAACTTGAGATTTGAGAAATGGATCCGCCACTATTCGCTCAAGAAAGTCGACTTAAGTTCAAGTTCAAGTCAGGTCAGCCTGAACGTGGCACACACAATACTGACTGACATTTCATTTGTCAAAATATCTCTCGTCTTAGGTGCAAGGCGCTTTGGCCCGCACAAAAGAAGCATCTCGCATGCAAAGTCAAGTGTTGGTGGAATTGACTTGGCTGGCTAGATATGTGGATGCGCCGTTATCGACTAAATATACTATATTGGAATTATTTTACTAACGTTGATATCCTGCGGTAGCTTATTGGTGCTGGTACTGCTGTCGCTGCGGCAGCAACGGGGCTTGTTTTTGGCCAACTTGCTGAGAGTGAGCTGAACACTCCCCACAGCAGCCCGAGTTCAGTCAGGCGAAAATTCGTAACCGACCACGATTTCTCGAAACCGGTTTCTTTCTCCCGGCCCGGCACGAGCTCTGCAGTGTCGACAGCGCCACCACTTCCTCCCCAAGACCGGATTGTGTTACCGCCGGAACAACAACCTACGATACCTGTCAATGCCACCTCGGCACAAGGGCGAATTCCCCGACGCGCACCGCATGCCCAGATAACTCCCACAAAACCTCCGGCGACACGTCGCCCTTTAGCCAAACAGGGTGATTCTGGTCTTGCAGTGCCAATTGTTGAGGACCCTCGCGATTCCGTGTCATCGAACGGCTCTTGGATTCGAAGGCTGTCGATCCGTCCTATGTCCCAGCACGGAAGCCTAAGATCAAGTTTGGGCCCAGATTCACCCTCCATTTTCTCTTTCGGCTCTGCTGCTCCAATATTGTCCGGCTCGAGAGAATCGCCTCAGTTGCCACCAAATAAGCTTGTCAAGCGTGTACCAGGGACGCGTCTGGAAGACGCAGGTCCGTCTAAGAGTCGAGGATCAAGGGCCCAGATGACTCTGCGCAGACCAGCAACCAGTCACCAGAGGTCGGCCACATTGCAACATCAGTTGAACGCGGAGGAGCTACCGCCGCTGCCCAAGTTTTCTTTAGACCAACAAAATCGGCCTCGTGCAAAGACAGTAGGAAGTCACCGGCAGAAGCCTGCCTCAGGTCCAGCAGGGGGCGAACGGTCACGGTGGAAGTCCTTTTGGCACGGAAGGCTTACTTACAGTGGAACGAAGCCTTCTCCCCTGAAAAGTGTTGAGGGCCCGCTGCCAAACAGACGAGTTCGTCTTGAGCCGCATCAGTATCACCAGGTTTACCTAGTTGGTCCTAGCAAGATCATCATGGATGGTTCATATGAGACAGGGCATAGTTCTCCCCACGAATACGACTCGCCAGCCCGTACTGACAACGGTGGCAGCCCCCAAGTAGTGGACAATAGTCAGGATCCCGCAGAGACGACGCCTTCGAAACCACCTAAGCGATCAGTTTCGATGCAGTTTAGCTCCCCCACGCACTGGATTTCCAAGACGGGTAGTCTAAGGCGTCGAAAGAGGGGGAATGATACAAATGGAAACAAGCGTAATGTTTCAACGCCGTATGCGGACGGCACAGATACGAGGCCAGACAGCAAAAGTGCAACAGACAACAATGCTCGGAAAGGGGGTGAGGTTAGTCAGGCGGAGGCTGACCTGGCTGCTATCTTCCGGCCGCCTGAAATGAGTCATTCCTTGCCATCGCCGCTTCCACCCCTTTCGCGGCTCTCCAGCTTTCACATTGATGCGAAACGTCTGGGATCGCCATCGCCCTCGTCAGGTGAGCCCAACGAGACGGTGCCAAGCCCGACAACGTCCATAAGAGTTGCCTCTCACACATCACACACTCGGACGTTTGAACGTGCCTCTACCGTTGGCAGCTCGGAGTATCACCGGGGTTTTACATCGGGCGATGATGACGACACTGACTTCAAAACCGATACGCCCTTCGACTCCTTTAGGACGGTGGCCTCTGGCCGTAAGCGGGTTCTTGATGGCTCGCTGGAATTCATGTTTGACGATTCTCCGCCTAGTACCGCAGGCAACAACATCAAGCCAAAACGGCTCTCTATCCAAGAGATTCTTGGACCTTCATTCGACGGGGGGGACCAGATCATGGAAGAAGATGAGAGTGCTCCTACCCCTATACGAGCAACATATGAAGAGTTCGAAGCAGACTTCCGCGCAGCAAGTATCGAGGGTGACGATAAATTCATTCGAGGCCCTACGGTCTTCCAATTTCCCGCCGATGCGGATGATGGCCGGCTCTCTCTGGATGATGATGATGATGACGATGACATGGAGTGGACAAAACAGGATGAAATGGGGGTATACAATCACCTCTCGCCGCCTAGCTCCATGAATTCTCGGCGAGGCAGCCCCAATATTCGAGCCACATTGGGAAGCATCAGTGGCAACGCTAAATCCGATGTTCACTTCGACTCCGCCAGCGAACGACCTCGAAGCACTGTTTTCGACTGGACAGAACCTCCTGTCCATGATAAGCGCGAGAAAAACGGCTTTGTTCATCGACCGAAGACAGTCCATGGGAAACAGGAGCTTGACATCAGAGGCGGGCGATCAGCCAGCCGCAAAGGTCCTGTGGCGGCTCATGTACGCAGTCAAAGCGTTCCGGCTGTGCCAGACCCAACAGATACTGCGAAGTCCACATTGAAGTTTGGTACGTGGGGTCTAGGCCAGAAAAATGTCAGCGAGGATTGGGACAACGATTTCGAGTTTGAGGAAGAAGATGACGGATCTGCCACTGGACTAGGCGGAGAGAAATCAGAACACCGGTTCTCGATGCTTGTTCCTGCATCTATTCAAGCGGCACAGCCAACGGTCAAGGCTCACTCGGGTCAGATTCGGGAGCTGTCTCTTCTAGTTAACGACCTGAAACGATTATGTCGCCTGGGACGTGAGATGAATATGCTGAATAGTTTCTCAGCACAACTATGGCACGAGGCAGAAGGCATCATTGCCCTGGCCTCGCCTGATGAAGATACAGAAGGTGGCGATACGGATAACATGGAGGATTCCGATTTTGCTGCTTTTGACGAGCGATATATAGAGACAGGGTTTGATGGGTCCTCGCTTGATGCTCCCATCAACCCATCACGGCGGAATCTGTCGCCGTCCCGGCGACGATCTGCCTTCATGCCAGATGATGATATTTTTGGCACATGGGACAATTTCCACGGAGCAGTAGGGGGCGACCGACCTAAAACCCCTAATAATCCCATCGCAGAGCCTCGTTCGACGAGTGTTGCTAGGTCGGTAATGGAATCGATGCACACGCGCCGTGTAAAATCCGATGTCGATGCTGCAGACGACATCGACAGCGAAGAGCGATCTAACGGCAAATTGAACTTCGATACGAACAGTCTGAAGGAACTGGTCAAGCGTGCTGGAGACCTGCGCGACAGCTTATCCGAACTGGTTCGCCGTGAGGACCATATAACTCAGAGCCCAGTACGGACTCCTAAGCATACAAGAGCTGACGGTAGCCCGGCCTTTACGCGCGTTTTTGATGACCCATCGACGAGTCCCACCAGGCGTCTGGCTAACCACAATAAGCCAGCCCTGAATAGCACATCTCCTTCGAACGGAATAAGTCGACGCATGCAGATGATGACTGTTAGTTAACCTCGCGGAGGAATCTCGACTTACCCTCGACAGCATCAAGATTAGTTCCTTTTTGGGAACTGTGTATATGTACAGATATCTGTTTGATTGCATAGCGCCGGATTGGTTTTCCACCAGCTTTTTTGAGCGTTTTACGAAGTGGAACAAAAAGCACGCTCTTCTGTCTAGACAATCTGAAAGATGACACACGACACAACGAGGAAACGAGACATATGGACAGAAAAGTGAGGAATTAATGAGCCATCACTGTCACGCTTGTTTCTTGTTCTTTCTCATCATGCTGTCCCACTGGATATTTTATGATGCTGATGCTATGAGATGGTTTAAAGACTTGCACTGACAGTTGCATCTTTCTACTGTTTTGCTTTCTTTCTGTACTTTCTCTCTTTGTCTCTTCCGGTTCATTCCATGTCGACAGGTGTAGGGGAGTCAATGTTCGTTCATCATTTGGCTGGTGTCGGCGCATGAACGGGTACAGAAAAACAAAAGAGATTATATCCTATAGAATCACAGGAAAATAATGAAAACAAATTAATGACTCTTTAACACAACTATACTACACTTTTTGACTTTTTGACACTAGCAAAAATAAGCCCTAGGTTGTTTGACAGGAGTAAACAAGGACACATAACAGATACCTAGGATGTATATAGTAAAGGACAGGAAATTATACCAGAATACAAGAATAAGCCAAAAGCGTTAAGATATTGTGACAGCCTAGCCAGCAATTCGGCCAGTCTCTTTCCTAGCCGTTCGTTTACATAGGGGCAAGGAGTCTATATTATTATACTAGATGAAAGAAGAGTGGTTTTCGTTCTCATCTTTCTACAAACTATGATATTCTTTTTATCTTAGGAGGGAATATACCTAATTATTCTTTTCCTGCCTCGCTCGATATTGGCTCAAATGAAATTAATTCATAATTCTACTTATATCTCTCACGGCCGAGTCACTACCAGCTCTAAGCACCCTATTTACACATGTTCAGAGCCACACTTCCACGTGGCTTAGCTTTGCAGACATCAGTCATTGAACAAACCTTACTATTTAACCCCGAGACCGTTTATGCCTTTGATAGCTGTCACTCTCTATTCCCTCACAAGGTCACCACCTTAAACAAAGCATTTGGATATAAAAGTGTGGCTGGTTCCTAGCTTGAACGCTGGTTACTCGGGCGCGAACACCGAACCCAAAGCTAATGGAGGATGCATATACCATGCTGTTGCGACTCCATATCTATTTACACACTACCAAGCTAAATAATAGACTGGACTACCTATTAAACTCCTTTTCCGACCTCAGTCAAGACCGACGGTCTTCATGAGGAAGAAAATATGTCTGTGGTATCCAATCTTCGGGCACTCTCATTGCGTCGATCGGGGAGTACGAGGGTTGGGTTTTTGGCCAACCCGCGGCCTGCTGTTTGATATGTATATCTAAAGCCATCGTGGGTCATCATCTCTCTGAAGAGAGCGCGAGCGCGTGTCGATATTGCTTTGTGTAGCCTTGAAGGCCATACTTTGCTAGTAAGGTGTAGCAACCCGACAAGTGTAGAAAAGAGGCACGGTAAATTATTGACGAATTTGCTCTTGAAGAAAACTCCGATGAGCATTTGCTGGGCGGTTCGTAAAACAATGACTTTGTAGTATACTGACGGGTTGTAGAAAGATTCTTCACGCTCAACCTGGCAGCGAAGAAAAAAAAAATCGTTCTGGCTGATTGATGTATTTCGCTAATGAAGGGTCATTTGCACACACCCATGATCGTCGCAATAAGCTCAAGTCGTACAGGTTGTGTTACCATCCATTTGCTTGTCTGGATTAATATATGCCATGTAACCCCCATATCAATCGAACGCAGGGAAAAGAGTCAACAAGGGAGATACGGCTTCTCCTGCCCGTCTTTCTTTGTGACATAAGAACTTAAAACATGAGGACTACATTGGAAGCTTGGGAAGGAAGTCTCGTAGGTAGTCTAATGACTTGTTTATTGTTAGGATAGGGAGAGACGATGCCGAACAGGCTTCAGGGTAGGTGATACTGCCAAAGAGAAGGAACATATAAGGGTGTATTTACATGATCTTTTGTTGCTTTGCTTTTCTTCAATATCGAAAACGAGATTTTAAACGAGGTAGCAATTTGAATAGAAAGCTCACTGCTGTATTTCTATTGGTTACAGAGAGCATAGAGGACCACGGTAAGTTCCCCTGGTCAAAGAGTCCGGCTTAGCGGTTGTTACCCCACAATCTTTTAATGGGTCATGAGCCTCACACGGCGGAGTAGTGCCGATCGACATGTCAGTTTAGGAAGCTCTTCAACACTCTCAGTGGGTCCCGTGGTGATTGTCGGGTGAGGAGAGATTCGAGAAAAGAGGAGAAACAACAAAACAAGGTAAGTCACTTATAAGACAACTGCGCAGGTGCCCCCTTGACAGCTTGCTTTTCGCCCTTGTCCAGCCCGGTCAGAAGCCCCAGACAGCCCAGAAGTCCAGGCACCCCAAGATAGGCCTGGCTGGGCCCCAGGTCAATGTCGGTGAACTAAGAGAAATGCTACCTACTTGCCCTGGCAGGCTTATGCTTTGGGGAAGAGGCATGGTCAGGGATTCCCCGCAGCTTCTCGGCTCTTTTCGCTGCACCTATTCCCTACCATGTACGCAATTTCCCACGATGAGAGAAGTCATGACCGTGTTTTTCGTCAAGGGCGCCCATGAACGGCCAGTTACATTTGCAGTAGGATTGAAGAGACCATGCATTTACTCCTCCATGAACCCCCTCAATTGCTTGGTCCCCAATGTCTGTGTAAATAAATACAAAAGGGGGTCGCCCGTTCGCTGCGCTGTGCAGGGGGAATGCTCCGTGGCCTTTAGGGTTATTAATATTAATTCGCGACCTTGTGTTGGATACGTTGGTCACGCGTTTAGCTTTCGAAGCAGTCCGTCCTGGAGAAATCTCTTGACGACATCTACCTGGGATCTGGTTTTAGCCAATCGAGATGACGCGCTTCGCAACTTTGCTGTTGAGCTCGCTCGCAGCTACTTCGCTCGCCATTAGCCCCAGAGCGGACTGTCCGGACTATAGCCAGTACTCGACGCAGACTCACCAGCCATTTTCTACTGGCAAGTATGGCTTATCTTATATGCGACCAGACCCGGACTGTAGGAAGTACACCCTGCCGGAAGTGGAGGAGGCCATCGACGACATGAAATCCCGGGTGAAGGATCCGGACCTCTCTCGCCTCTTCGAGAACGCGTTTCCAAACACATTGGATACTACCATTTCGTGGAAGGGGTTCGCCAACGATGACGCCAAGGAAGAAGTGGGTGGTCCGATTAGATTTGACCATACACAACTGAGACTAACTGACCAATAATTATTGATAGCTTACGTTTATCACGACGGGAGACATCGTAGCCATGTGGCTCCGGGACAGTGCCAACCAGTTAAGAAGCTACAAGTCGCTGCTCAAGGCCAACACGTCCACAGACTCCCTTGCTTCGCTTTTCCGCGGCGCCATCAATTTGCAAGCACGATACGTTATCAAGAACCCGTACTGTAACGCATTCCAGGCGCCAGCGGAATCAGGGCTGCCTCCGGAGCATAATGGGGCTGCCGATACCGACGTCGTGGTCCCCGGATACTCGAAGGACTTCGTCTTCGAGTGCAAATACGAGCTCGATTCGATTTCCGCCTTTTTGCAGCTGTCTTGGGACTACTACGACACGACCAAGGACGTCGAGTTCTTTGGTAAATTCAAATGGGTCGAGGCGGTCAAGACCGTATTGGATGTTGCCGAGGGGCTGCTTGTTGGCACATATGCGGACGACGGATCGGTTAATACGTCGCCTTACACCTTCCAGCGCACCAACACGGCAGCAACCGAGACTCTTGCCAACAGAGGCATCGGAAACCCTGTGAAGAGCGGAACCGGCCTGGTTCGCAGCGCTTTCAGGCCTTCTGATGACTCTACGATCTACCAGCTCTTCATCCCTGCCAATATGCAGTTCTCGAGCTACCTGGGCAAGTGCGCAGATATCATGAAGGCCTACGACGCCGGCCTTGCGAACAAGATGAAGAGGTTTGCAGATAGCGTCAAGAAGGGCATTAACACACACGGCAAGGTGAAGCACGCTGTGTTTGGCGAAATCTACGCCTACGAAATTGACGGGTTCGGTTCGAGCAACTTGATGGATGATGCGAACGTCCCCAGTCTCCTCAGTGCACCAATCCTGCACTTCCTCGATGCCTCAGATAGAACCTACCAGAACACACGCAAATTTGTGCTCTCAACATGGAACCCCTATTTCATGCACGGCCCGGTCCTTAATGGGTAAGCCTGCCCTATATGCACATGCGCGTTACTACGACCTTCCCCATGTTTTCTGACCGTTCTCTTCTCTTCTTAGTACCGGAGGGCCTCATGTCGGGCCCGGCCAGGCTTGGCCAATGTCCATTATCACAGCCCTCCTGACGTCTAGTGATGACGATGAAATCGTCTCGGGCCTGAAGGCGCTCGTCTCGTCGACAGCCCGGCTTGGTTTGATTCACGAGTCCGTCAACACGTTCGATGCGAGCCAATGGACACGACAGTGGTTCTCGTGGGCGAACGGCTTGTTTGGTGAGATGCTACTAGGCCTGAAAGATAGGAAGCCGGAATTGCTGGGGACGAGTTTCCAGTAGTTACCACGTTGGTGGGATGCGGGCCTTTCCGCGTGGCCTGGAACTTGGCTATCTATGATTAATGACTGGTATACACTTAATATGCGGTGACAAGAATCGGTCAGAGAGGCATAGTCAATTGGATAGCAGTATGCATCATCAGCAAAACTTGGGAAGCGGCTCTTTCGATTCGGGTTGTCTTGGCTTCATGTGACTCAGACATACATGCCTCCTCGCAATAGACGCTGTTGTAGGATCAACAATGAACAGGATTGGTAGATTAGATAGGGCTCTGTCGCTAACGTGGAAGCAAGAGGAAAGTCCTACTATACGTAGAGGAGTGGTGTGTGCATTGATAGCCGGACAAGTATCTGCCCATCCACCTACCTATCGTGAACTTCCGGCCTGCAGCACATATCCTGGGAACCGATCAGATGAGTCAACGTGTGTAGATAGATGCTACTCCACTGAAGGCGACAGGGTCTGACGTGGTATTAACAATGCACTGTACAGCATCTTCGTCTTTTGCCGGCCACCGTAGGAGGGGAAGAGCAGGAGACGAGCAGAAAGAAGGAGCGCTATAGTGCACAGTGCCATGTCTCAGAATATAACTGTACATTCTGTATGGGCGATCAACTGGTTGCCTTTTTCCACTTCGCAATGTGGGCTGCGGCATCTGTTCTTGCGGCAGGCCTCATTCAGAAGCCAGCAACTCCTTCGGATGAATCAAGACCAATCAGAGCGACTGTCACCGCCAGGGGAGCCAGCGCATCTGTGCCGTTGTAATTCTGTGGGGAAGTCCTGGGCTTTACGGCGTGTGGATTTGTCCAGAGAGGATAGCGGTATACTGTACGTCTTACAAGAATACCAACATCCCATAATAACGTAAGGTTACCCGGTGATGGAAGGGATCTAGGTGGAGTCGGTCAGTAGGCAGGTCATAATGTAGTCCCGAGAACGAGCGGATACCTATAGGTATCTTTTTATGGTCTGCTCATCGTGTGTAAGGCAGAGAGTGCAGCAGTAGGTACCTATCTAAGTGATTTACCTACCCTTACCTAGGATATATACAATTAACTGGTACGATCTAGAAATGTGCAACCCTAGTTGCAAGGCAGAATACTTGGGTATGTCGGGCTTTGAGACCTCATTGGCTTGAAATGATTCGACAGTCCAAAAGGGTAGAAAGACATGCAGTTATTTAAGACCATCTGCAGGCTTCGGAAGCGGTGGTATCTAGATGAGCCGTCTGAATCTATGACAACCCCTTACCTATTGCATACCATGTGCATGTACAATACACCTCCACCTCTGCCTAGCTGTACTGCTGCTGTAGGCTGTAGGTGCCTGTCTGTCACGCCGCATGTCACAAGGCACATGTGGTTGGTCACCTTCATCCCCTTAATAATGATGCTTCAAATATGTGTACTTACCTGCCTTGCAATTTTGTAGTGCCACGGCATCTGGCAGCTTGTAAATACTTGCTCACAGTCGTTGGGACTTGTCAAGAATCACATTCTCAAACAAAAGCCTTCTTATGAAATCTGTCAGGGCTGTTACTTGCATGTTTTTGTATTATCACTTCATAAGTTGTCTAGGTTAGGTTAGACAGTGATAGAGAACTGTCCTACAGCACAGAATACAGAATACCTTGACCTGACAGACGCTCCGGACCTGGTAGGTAGGTAATCTTAACCAAGTAGGTATAGTGCAGTATGATGGTTGAGTCAACCTTACTGGATTCGCTTCACTGCTGCTTCTTTGATAGGTGCTGTTTTCTTTCAGAAGGCAATTCGTCATAGGCCAAGTCTATCACCTTATCTACTCGAGATAAAGTTGTTAACCTTGGATACATCTTGTAGTTAGGTACTTATAGTAAGATACAGAGATAGGCAGATTATACCTGCCTACTCACGGGTATCTCTACAACATGTTACCTACCTATCTAATTCCCGGCTTCTTCCCGTTCCCGTTCCCGGTAAAGCAGTCAGCGGGTGCGTATTTGAATAAACAATCTTGCGAGTGTTGGTAGCCCGATTACGGATCGGACTTGGATTTAGATTATAGGCAACCTAGAGCGAGACTAAAGCATTGGTAACCTTAGGTTAGGTAGTACCTATCGCATCGACACTGATACTGACACTGGCACTGGCACTGGCACTAGCACAGGGTCGTCCAACTACATCACGAGGAGCAGCCGTCTGACTTGACCAGGAGCACCCCAGCTCGTTCCAGCTTGTCTAAACGCCCACACAGCTTCCATCTCGACAGGTACCGATCGCACATCACTTTCCGTCTTTCATCCTTTTTCACATCGAAACCGCACCTTCAATAACTCGAAGCTACTGCACTTCTATCTTTAGTTTCTGTGCGCCCATACCTACACGCTGCATCATTATCATCCACTCGATCCTGTGTCGCCTTATTGTTTAGATGCATCTATCATAGCATTTTATCACCTCTGGGAACGACAGCAGTTACAGCATCACGTCAACATGTCGTAGTTCTGCCTAGCTTGGCCTCCCGTCCCTGCAGCTGTCCGCATACAGTTAGCAGAGCCAGTCTCGAACAACAACACCAACGCTATTGAACGTCTGCCTGTACACCAACCCGTCCAGCCGGATCCCTCATTCTCGTTGTTGATGTTCACCCTGTCCTTCGTAACGAATTCCTCTAACCTGCGCTACCTTCCCTTCCCGACGACGAGAACAATGGATGCCAAAGTCAGGTGGCATCGTATCGAAACCCCTGTTTTTGTTTAACACACGCACGCATCGCTCACTCGCTCGCTCGCCCCCAAGCAGCCTTGTGGTGCCGTGCTGTTCTTGCTAGCTGCAGTCGCTACCTGTGTTGTTGACCGACTTTTCATACCAACAACCCGTCTTCGCCATTGAATAAACATCGATTCTCCGTCCATCCGGTTGGGCTGCCGGCCAATTGCCCGTGTTCAAAATGCATCAAACTCCCCGACCTACCCTTCGTACCTCCTCTCCAGCCTCCTCACCCCAGACAAACCCCATGAGGACCAACAACCAGAGGGATCCCACGAGTCCTGCAGGCCAACCTGCGCCGGGGACCGAAGTTGTAAGTTCTATGGGAACTACGCCGGCGGCTCATGGAGAGAGAGGTCCGACCCGCGATTCAGTAAAAAAGCTAGACCAGATTATCCAGGTCAGTTGCCCTGCCTATAAAGCACAATCGGTAGCTTGGGTGCTGACGGATGGCCCTCTAGAATGTGTATTCAAAAGCTGGAACGCTCATCCTACAGGCACGGATGCAGGTGACGCCTGTTTATGTTGGGAAAACGCTCGAAAAGCGGACGAGCAGATGGGTGAGTGTCAAAAATATGTACCGAGCGTCGCAGGGGGCACGTTGTCTTGCTAACAATAATGCCGTGGATAAGTTTCAGCTCGATACCGACGAGATTGACGATTTCCGGGAAGAATTTCGCGTATGGAAAACATGTGGTGGTTTTGAGAACCGCCCCCCTCCACTAGTCATCGAAACATATCTCGACACATCGAGGCTGAAAAGCGGTCAGAGCTTGGTGGCTCTGGACGAGAATGGGAAGCGTTGGGATGTTGTGGAAGCAATCAATTCTTCAGACCAGTCGAGCGATAGTAGCGCCGGGTATGGAGGAAGATCCACCACACATGTTGTGTTAGAACGATGGCGTGTTGAATTAAAAGGTGCTCCGGCTGATGACCCTGAAGATTTCGGTCCGCTCCTCCCTACGGTGTACAAAAAGGCTATCGTCCTGATGCGGTCTGTATACACCACAACAGGCATACTGCCTGCTTGGAGGCTTGCTAGGAATTCCAAGACAAAAGGCATTCATCCTGCCTTATCGGTTCGCTGTCGCGTCTTCTCTGGCGACTCGCGCAGCTTCGGATCCGACACGCTAAGGACGCCTTTGTTTGAAAGTAGAGGTGAGGTAGCTACTGACTATATGTTTGGTGATCTTGAAGTGCCAGTTGGCCGCTTCTACGTGTCCGTTTCCTATCGGAACCACTGCGTTTTCCAAGTGGTCGAGACGGAGTCGCTTTTGAGCTCCCGCATAGGGATGACCATCTCTGATGACATGTTCAAGCCGTCCTTGCCACACCGGACACAAAGCCGGCGCGAACCACAGGCGAACGAGGTCGGGTCACTACCGCACCGGCGTCAGACACACGATGTTACCGATAACCAGCAACGGTACGGCAGTCTGTCAACTTTCCATGGCGATGGTCCTGTGGGAACGAGCCCGATATCTGCTCTAAAAGCTGTGAGAGCGCCGGGCTCGGATACTACCTCACCCGCCGGATCCAAACCCGCCAGCTTGGAGGCCCCACCTCACTCAATGCCTATCTCTAGTATAGCAAGGCGATCTTCTCTTCGAACGACAGAAGGATCAAGCAGACGTCCATCAGTCTCGTTTCAATCATCGCCTTTTAAGCATGGGTCACTATCCGGGTCGCCGGTGCCGCGCATGCACGACCAGGAGGTTCCCCCATCGCCTCGAACAACAGGGCCAACACATGTGCGAAACCGGTCCTCGCTGACGGCAGGGATGCCCGCCTCACTACGAGGGGGACCAGCACAGACCACTACGGACAGCCCTATTGCCGGTTCGCCCAGGCCCAACTCGAATCGGTTTAGCAGTAGTTTCACACATCGCCGTAGCCGGCCTTCCTTTGGCGGCACAAGCAGGGGTGAAGATGATCAAATGAGCAGCGGTAAACAAAGCCTCTCGTCTTCGGTTGCTCAGCCTGGCTCGGGCCTTCTAAACGAAGTAGGTGCTGGTGGCAGTTCTGGTTCTTTCCAGACAGACGATGACAACATCCAGGAGTTCTTGAAGGCTCTGGATAGTAAACGAACGCTTCAGAGCTTCGAGCCATCTAAAAGGGGAGAATCGTCTACTAAGAGAACTGCAGCGCAGCTGTCCAAGTTCCAGCTTATGCGCGAGTCTAATAATGCGCTGACCGAGTCTATGAACTCGTCTATGCAACTACAGAGGTCATCTAGCACATCCAGCCGTCATTTAACTAATGTACCAGGCATGTCTATTTCCTCTTCGCCTGGGAAACCTCTGTCGCCGCATACGCCTCACACACCCGCTATCCCGTCTCGACTTAGTGAGAACTCGAGCGTGGACTATGCGGCGCCTGTGCGAGTAGCGCCTCGTCCCCATCGTGAGGCCAATGATTCAGAGGAGCCGGCGGCAAGTGCTCCTATGAATTTAGAAAGAACCACAGCTATCGACATTCCGTTATCACCGAGGCCGTATCCTTATGCCCGAAGGTCGAGTTCAGTCGCGCCTCAGACTCGTGCGCTAGTGGACGAAGACGACACCGAGGCTCAGCGCAGCCTCAGTCTTGGTGCTGAGGACAATGAGGTCCCCAGTCTCAGCGCACTACTGATGCGAGGGACTGCGGAAGCTGGCGAGCCGACAGAGTCGCCGTCTCTGCAGCCGGCAGCTGACATACGCATACGGGCCACCGGGTCAGGGGAGATGGAAGCTCAAGCTTCATCGTCCGCGGAACGTGAGACACGCCCGCCCGGTGGCCTCTTCAATGGCCTGTCCGGTTCTCCCTACGGTAGGCGCCATGGCAGTAACGCCGGCCGCGGTATTACTCCGCCCCAATCTGGTAGCGGCAGCCTCGTTGGGTCTTATGGACGATACGGTCGTGGCTATTCACGTGGTGGCGCGGCTATCGCTATAGGTGGTGGTTCTACGGAGGAAACCGAGGACGAACCACTTCTTTTTGACATGTCAGAAATCAATCGTGACCAGTCAAGACGCAGTATTGAGGACCCTCGAGACAACAGAAATGCCGGCTCTGGTGGGGAACGAAGGAGCTACGAGTCGAGTCGTGGTGCCCGCCGTTGGTAGTTTTGAGATACCAACAGTTTATACTGCGCGGCCTCGCGGCTAAGTAGTCCAGTGGTTCCTACTCGAGTACAGACAAGATACTAAAGGTCTGCTATCATGTGCCCACTCGGAGAGTTTATTGGCCGCTTTGGCTCTGTTAACCATATTAACTTTATTTTCTTCCGGTGCAGTTGTATCAAGAGTATACGACTGCAAATTGGCACTATCTCAGGTGGCACGAGTGGGTAACGGGAACGGCGTTCAAATGGACTTTGTAGGGCGACTCCAGACATGTGGCGGCGGCAGCTGGATGTCTGCTGTCTACGGTCTACGGTCTACGGTCTACGGTGCGCTCAATAAGATTATGGGCGTTAAAACGTCGAGTGTCGTTATTAATTGTCTACATATAACCTCAGCCGAGAGCGGCCGAGCGATGTGTTTATAGGAAGCTGGAAAGCCGCATTACCGTAGATAAGAACAAGATGTGTGGTGTGGACGTGCTTCTAGGCCTTGACTGTACATAGCCTTAATATAACCAGCCGCAATTTGAGGGCAGAGTTTGGAAAGTTGAGAAGATCTGCTGCAGTAAGTATAATGTGACTCATGTACCTAGCTTTGATACATTTCGAAACAATAAATACGTACTCACGCCTTGGTTTTCTGACGAAGTGGCTGTGTGGGGATATTGTATTGCACAAGGCTTACAGTTGATCACAAGCTATACTTAGCAACTCATAGTACTATTGACGTGAGGGCGACCATATACTGGGGCGGAGGAGAGAGCTGACGAACCGCAACGTAATTGCCGGCGTTGGATTGTTACCTAATAGGCAAGTACTGGGACTAGAGAGAGCATGCGCCCCAACCTGCCCACTTGCCCAGCTTAATCAGGTACCTATCTACTTGCCTGTACAGAAGTACCCAGGTAGCTCTTTAGAACTCGTCGTCACCATCACCTCCACATATCTCGGCAGCTCCTAGACATACCTGGATTACAGTACATAGCCCCTCGAGTTCAAGTTGAATCTCTGTCGCTGCGACACAACATCTTCTCAACTTCGAGATATCCGTCATCTTCCCTGGACCCATACTCACATATTTCCTATTTAAGCTTGCTAATTTAAAGAGTACTCTCCCGTCATAATGTTTCGCGGCGCCGCGGGCAGCCCGTACGATGAAGGCATCGGTAACGTCATTCCTCTCAACACTCCCAGGCAACACCGCTCCATCAAAACGTACTTACCATTTACTCTTTACTATAGCCAAGGCAACGGACGAGAATCTCACGTCGGAGGACTGGGGCGCAATAATCGATCTCTGCGACAAAGTTTCTAGCGATTCAAATGGACCAAATCAAGTTATACAAGGCTTAATCAAACGACTAGCGCATCGAAATGCCAATGTCCAGCTATACACTCTCGAGGTGCGTCGGTGGACCTTTTTTGGGTATAGTGATCTAGACCGCAACTGACAAAAGAGCTCTCTGTGCTAGCTTGCAAATGCGCTCTCCCAAAACTGTGGAAAGGCTGTGCACCGCGAGCTTTCTAGCCGTTCCTTCACAGATGCCCTTCTCAAGCTCGCCAACGATCGCAACACGCATCAGCAAGTGAAAGCCAAGATCCTTGAGCGCATGAAGGAATGGTCCGAGATGTTCAGCAATGATGCCGACCTCGGCATTATGTACGATGCCTACTACCGATTAAAGCAGAGCAACCCGACCCTGCAGCCGCCGTCAGCCCCTCAAAAGACCGGTCTTACCGACCTAGACCGCCAGAAGGAGGAGGAGGAGCTACAGATGGCCCTCAAGCTATCGTTGCAAGAGGAGGAGAGAAAGAAGAGCACCGCTTCTGCTGCCGGGCCCAGCTCAGCGGCGGGCCACGCACAAGGAACCGGAACAGCCACGACCTCGTCCGCTGAACCGTTACCGGCTCACCCTACGGGCACAACGGCGGCTACGGTGTCGCGTGTTCGTGCACTCTTTGACTTTGTGCCTTCCGAGCCCGGCGAGTTGGAATTCAGAAAGGGGGACGTCATCGCTGTATTGGAGTCTGTCTACAAGGACTGGTGGCGTGGTTCGCTCAAGGGGAAAACGGGCATATTTCCCCTCAACTATGTCGAGAAGCTCACCGACCCAACGCCGGATGAGTTACAACGAGAAGCACAAATGGAGGCCGAGGTGTTTGCCGAAATCAAGAACGTAGAGAAACTACTTACTCTGCTAAGCACTTCCAATACGGCGCCACGGGAAGAGGACAACGAAGAAATTTCCGTGAGCACTTCGACCGGTTAAGTTTATCACGCTCTTTGCTGACGGAGAGACTAGAAACTATATCACCAGACACTGGCCATTCGGCCCAAGCTGATCAAACTGATTGAGAAATATTCTCAGAAAAAGGACGACTTCACTCAACTTAACGAGAAGTTTATCAAGGCTAGGAGAGACTACGAGTCACTATTGGAGTCATCCATGTCGCATCCCCATTCACACAATTATCACCATTATGGGGCAGCTCCGCCGGTGCCTCAAGGCTATGGTCCGCCAGCCGGCCCACCGGGCCCGCAAGATCCTCAGAGATACTATACGCCCGGACCGCAAGGACCGCCTCCTCAAGGTATGTACATCGATACTTATTTCCTCCCAAGATCAAGCTCACTCATTTTTAGAGCACAACCAATATCAGACTACGTCACCGCCCCCTAACTTTCAACGGCCGGCACCCGGATCAGCACCCTTCTACCTCCAAGGGACGGAGGTGCCGCCTCAAGCGGTACAGCCCCCAGCTCAGCAATATCCTCCAAGAGACCAACCTTCACGGGTAGCCGCGGGGAAGCAGCCAGCACCACCACATGCATCCAGTCCGCCTCCGCAGCAAGCATATGCACCTTACACGCAACCCCAACCATTAGCAGGGCAACGGCCACAAAGCACGTACGGCAACCCTCAGGAGCTGTCTACGCCAGCATATGACTCGCCCGTAGCAACACACAATAATGCGAGTGCGCCGGATCCATATTCGGCATCCGCTTACTCCCAGGACGACATGTATTCCAGTCCGACCGCTCCGGCGCCATCTGCATCACCTCCCGGGCCCTCTGGCCCTCCTCAGGGAGCGGCCACACCTCTAGCATTCTCATCCCACCCAAGCCAGCCGCAGTATAGTGCCTACAACCCGCAATCTCCTCGGCACCAAAACTCTTTCGATGCGCCGTCGCAACCTCCACCACAGCCAACAGGATCAGCCCCTCCAGTGCCGCAGGGTCAGCCTCCTGATTCCATGATGCCGGCATCCTTACAGCCTGGTGGCAGCCACTATGACGCACGTCATTCACTGCCCAGCCAAGCACATGGCCCGGCCCAACATGCGCAGCAAACGCCCCAGCAGCCGCAATACAAGGCCTATGTGCCCCCAGCAGGAGACGAGCCTAGTGCGCCTCAGGACTATTACAGGCAGAACGCGGCCTACTAGAGAAATACTATTGGAAAGAAGAGAGAGATATAGCAGTATAGTGGGGAGGAACTGTAAGAGAATAGTGGGGTTAAATGGTGTTAAGTCATAGCTGTGAACTAATACTATACGTATAATTTTTTTTTTTTTTTTTTTTTTTTTTTTGGATTCACTGGGTTGACGTTTGTATTTGACGTGTTTGAAGCAAGCTTGATCGTGAATAACAATGTAGCTACCTGAGTGCTGCATTTTTGAAACGCGTAGTAAAGGATGGCGCCATCACGCGGGTAAGTTATTTACAAATTATGTATATATATATGAGACAAATAGCGAAGTGAAGTGATCACGAAGGAAGTTGATGGCGATGCTAGTGTGGTTAGATACTTAATACTGAGAATAGTAGAATAAGTACTTACGTGAAGAAAATGGAAGGAGGGGTAGAAAAGGAAACGAAACGAAACGAAAGGCGAATAGCTGTAAGTGGGAGTAAAAGATATTAGATCTGGTAAGACATGGAGGGCCTCACTGTAAAAAGAGTGATTTGTTTATAGCTAGGTTAATGCTGGCTACATGGTATGATAGCACGAGGTCACAAGGCACCACAATTTTCCAAGATTGGTATCTCATTTATCTTTCCTTTTTTTATATTGTATGTTTGTACAGAAAGTTTTCCATATACATTTGAGGGGATATGTATGCTGTCAAGTTATGACATGACATAGCATAAGAATCATATGTTAGGTATAGTTGGACGCCCCGCCGAGGTTAGCTTCTCCTCGTCGTCGCTGCTGGCGGATGTGATAGGTACTAGATTGCGGGGGGTGCCTCCGTAGTCTACCATGTTATAGATATGGATAGGGGGATATATAAGTAGTGGCTGGCGTCTCAAGGGCAACGTAAAGTTAAACGAATGCTAGAGTAGGTAGGTACTCGACTGAGTGGATTTCCCTTGCTGGTTTGAGCACCTTTCCCCAAGAGCGAGAATGGGTAGATGAAGTGGCAGTATCGTGCATGCGGCACTTGTTGTTATGTGTTGTGCTGCGCTGCGCAACGGTATATAGTAAGGCCGGCCAGAGTCTTCCTGACACGCCGTGTGGGATACCAAGAATTATAGCCTGGCCTATACATAGAAAAAAGCCTCCTGAGATTGAAAATCCTGTGTTAATGGGGATCGTAGCTGAGCAGAAAATATTTGCTCTAGTCGGCGTCGTTTCGGATCCCATTTCGGCAGATTGCGACTTTTAATGAGATAAGCTTTAGAATACGTCTTCGCTGGCGCGCTTGTCTTCGAGGCCGACTTCCCTACTCACTGATGTGAAGGTCGTGCAAACCTAATCAAGCGACATGAGCTTGCTGGATGAGGTATCATGTATGCCGTCGATGCTTCTTTTGTGATATCATATTCAGAGCAGTACTCTGCAAGTATGTGTGTGTGTAACTGTCGAGCACTATCTGAACAAGTGTATGTATCAGATATACCGAGACAAACGCATTAATTCGCTAGTGTTCCGGGTTGCTGTGTCAGGGTTCGTTCAACCATGAGCTCTGCTCCATCAGATCGATCACTTGCTGGATCAATCTCTGGTCCTCTTTCAGCTCTACGCATCGATGGAACCACGGCTGCTCGATAGAGTGAGGGAAGCCATTATTTAGTTGCGCTTTGTTATAGAACACAAGCCAGCGTTTATTGAACTGCCCGGACACCTTCTGAGCGGTCGCCGTGTCGCTAATGCGCCGCAGGAAGTTCTCGAGCGCAGATATGGCGTCGATGGTCTGCAGATGGACCGGCCCGTAGATATCGTGACAGATCTTGATGAGAGCGAAGCCGGTCTGAGTCGCCTCCTTGACCAGTCCCTGCTTGTCCTTGATTTCGAATAGGGTCCAGAGACATTTACACCGCAGATGATTATGTTCGTTACGGTCCGCTTCTGACAGCGAGTCGAGCCACGACATTATCTCCCCTGTAACCTCATCTGCTCTATCGAGTTCACCGTTTTCAAGGAACAGACAAGCCAATCGAAACTTGGCTTCCTGGAGCAAGAACTGGCTGGAAACCGAGCGTGCTAAAACAGCCAGCATACCGTTCATCGCCTCCTTCGTAAAGCTATAAGATATCAAGCCACTACACTGTAGCTGGATAAAAACGAACGCCATGTGGACCAGGGCAGTTTGATCCTGGGCTATTAATCCTGCCTGCTCTTTCCAAGTGTTCAAATATGATTCAAATAAAGCCGCCGCGTGCTGCTGAAGCCCGGGTAGGCCGGTAATCATAATCCGCGACCAAACACGGTTGAAAGGGTGCTCGCGCGGTAGGACGACCGTTGTGAGGTTCGACGCATAGTTGATGAAGGCATCACCGAGCTTCGCGTCTCGGTGAGCGAGCACCAAAGCTGCTTTGTAGGTAGCCAGCCAGAAAAAGGGGTCGGGATGCAGTAGGTGGGACTTATACTGTTCGAAGCAAATCCCGAGCAATGCGAAGCCTTCCCTAGTCCGATTATGAGCAATAAGGCCTTGAGACGTCGCCAAGTAATGCGTCCAAGTGAAGGCATCAGGTGCTGCTTGGACCTTAGCATCCCTCGGGGGCATCCATGCTCCCGACTCGACCGAACCGGCGACGTAGCTCTTTAGTATCTGCATGCACTCGAGCGGAACCTTGAGTTCGGCAGGGTCTTCCAGACGCGGCGAAAGAGTCAGCGGATCCTCGGGCGGAGGAGAAGGAGACGGCGTTCGACAGACGACATAAGATGATGCTGGCGAGGTCTTCGAGCGCCCGTCGGCGAACTCTTTCTCAGCCAACAAAATCTGCTCCGAGACTATGGCGGCAGCGCGGTATCTGCGTATATCACGAAACCATTAGTCACGAACCCCTGTAGTGAGAAACCCCCCGGAGCCTCTCAGCTCGCGGTGCTGCTGAGTCTTCGGCCGAAAGAGGACGGAGGACGCTCGTAAGGAATACGCACCGATATCGTTGAAGCCGGTCCGGTGTTATTTTGCGCCCTCTCACGTAGGCGACAGAGGGCTTTCCGGCCTTGGCTCGAGCGGTCTGCTGGCGGAATATCTCTACGGCGTCTTCGGCCTTGATCTTCTTCTCGATCCCCCACTGCTGAAAGCGTGCCTTATACATGCGCACCCTTTTTTCTCGACAGTAAGCCAAGACTGCGTCTCTCATGAGGGTAACAGGCGGTGTAGGAGTCGGCAAACTCACGTGGCGAAGAATTCATGCTTCTCCTCCATAATCCGCATGGTCTCCTTCAGAGTTTTGTTCTGGTCCTGGTAGAGCGCGGTGATCAGTGGCCGGTGGTTGGCCCAATCGTTGGCCGACGCCCAGCCATCGGCAGGACGATTGCTGGAACCCATCTCAATGAGAGAGGGAGAGGGGTCTAACTATGTGTTCCGGGAGAATGGTGGAAATAAAAAGGTAACACAATGCGAGGGGTTCCCAGAAGTTAAATATGTATAATGGTCTCAATTCGCGTATGTGACGCAACAACCTTCTAGCGATAAGAGCCAGACTGTCTATCCCTACAGGTGGATTGTGGAGTATGCGACGCTTCTGCGAGATTGCATAGGTGAGTTAAAGATGCGCTGACTATGATCCCATGCTTGGACTGGTGAATGATGGAATAGCAGACTGGACATATCGAAGCCTCACGAGATCGTCGCAAGGAGCTGAGAGAAGCGGCATCTAACACCCAGGGGGGGAAGCAGGAGGGGTTATCAGCTCACGACGATGCTGAGAGGGAACAGCAGCAAAGCGGTGACATGTGTCGAGACGGGAGCGCAGGGAGCAGGAGCGCTCTGGGATATAAAGGAACACCGTGAACCCCCCCCCCAGCCTGCAGATCGACCCAATAACCCGAGAAAAGGGATCCCAGGGGGGCGTTTTCAGAGGGGCTAGAGAGATGGACGGAAGCGATACCTACATACGAGCAGGGGTGTCGATTCGTGGGGCATGTCCCGAGGCTTGTCTTATTGGCTAAGCTCACCGTCAGCCAGGGGTGTTTTATCTCATTAACATTGAGCAGGGGACTTTATTAAGCACCTCTTCCAAGTTCAACTCTGGTACTGCTGGTCCTATGCTGGTTACCCAACAGCGCCAAGTGAGAGAGCCGTACTTGGCGCTTTGAACGCTACCTAGAATCCGCTGATGCTTCTCCCCGGATTACTGTCGATGAGAGTATTCTGCTCTGTTCTGTTTATAGTACACTTGCCTATGCTGTACTTACCTACCGGTATGTAACTGTATGGACTCAGCTCTCATGGGTATACATACCTTTAGCAGTAAGTATTTCAGCACCTAGGTTAGATATGCTGTACTGAGAGCAAAAACATACTCTCAAAGCAGATGCAAATTCCCTTTCCAAGTGAGTATGAGGAGAGAGCATATAATTGTCCGATTGGCCAGCAACACCTATTGGTACGCGTAGGTAAAGTTTGAAATTAAGTGAATGCTCATAAGCCCATGGTGTGTTCTAGCCAGTGTTTCGACCGGCAATTCGCTGGGTCTGTTCCCGACGATGCTGGTGGCTGCAGATGACATGCCATTTCCTGGTGGAGGTTTTGTCTGTAGCATAACGCATAACCTAGGTAATCTGCGGGCCTAAAGCGCCTTGGACCAGTCACCTCATCCAGCACCACACCTCTTCTATGGTTCTACCCAATACCGAGACAGTACAGTAGGTAGAGGTCTTGGATCCCCAAATCCGAAATACGGTTCCATTTGATGGCGGTGCTTTGCCATCATGTCGGGAATAGGTACCGCCACAAACAAGCTATCTCTCTCGCTCTCCTCTCCTTCCTTGCTCCCGCGCGGGCCATAAAAGTCGCCTAACCTAGGCTAGAAAACTTTGTTCCATCGTCTTCCAGCGGCGCCACTTCCGCATAGTCACAATATAGGCCTTGGCGTGTCGTAACTGGGTGGTTAGCCCAGTAGATATTCCAGGTACCGGTCGAGTCTTTCTTCCCAATCGACGGTCTCACAAAGGCTTCCGTGGTTATCTACGAGAATTTTGCATATGTGTATGCGTGAGAGTGGACCGATGGTGCCTATGGACGTAAATCCTCACGAGTTTCCGCTGAGAAGATGCTATGATTCGAGGCGTGTCAGTATATGTAGTATCCACCAAGTTAGATTCTCCTCGCTCATTTCTGGATGGTCTGTGGAAATCACCTTTTCTCGTCCCGCTCTGTTACGACGAAGACGGCGTCATATAAGATTCACATCACCTTAGGAAACTACAGGTCACAAAAGTTAGGAACGACCATCTTCGGCACTAACTACCACCTACCGCACAACTATTCCAGGCACTAACCTAACCTAACCTAGGTACCTATGCTGTTAGTCTATCCACTTACTAAGCTCCTCTTTCGTCACAGTATCAATTCGCATTTTCATTTCTCTCCTTCCTCACCGCTCGATGAAGGAGCCGCGATGCTAATAGAGACGAGTCGGAGCTCGATCCCCTCGTATGAAGCCAGAACTAAGTAATAACCAAGCAAATGGGTGTGTATGTCTATGTCTACGTTATGGAGAGAGTTTGAAAGTATTGTGGTCCTCATTAGTCAAGTTACGCTGCTGGCAGTTGGGGAAGCATATTTATGTTACATTCCGAGCCGCGTCTGAAGGTAGGAGGGAGCAATGGGGTTGCGATGAGATTAGCAGCAGCATCATACACCGATCTACCTCCCAGCCGGGACGTCGGTGTAAGAGAGAGAGGGAGAGGGAGAGGGAGGGACCGAGCATGAATACGCTCGGTAAATGACGCTTTCGGGGCGAACAGAGAGAGCTCTTGCTTGGGCCGCTACGATCAAAAAGATCAAAAGCTCGCCGTCTAGCAAGGTCACCGAGGGTTTTTTTCACACTACGACCCGTGTCCATCAGAATAAGAGAGGGCATTGAACGCCGAAGGCCAAGACAACTCAGCATCATATCAGAAAAATCCGAGGTGTCCTCTTTTTTCCCTGATCTGACTTGCACAGTGGGTGGTCGGAGTAACGCATTTTTATCAGTTACATGATCGATGAATATAGGTACCAAAGCACGGACTTGCCAGCCGGGCGCTTCATGAAGCATGGTGAACCCTAGTCGCACGTTTATGAGAATCCAAACTCTACTTGACCCTGGGCGAACCAAGTCTCTCGTGGTGTAGGTTGTGTAAATCACGTGGACACTAAAAAAATATGGACTTCAACCCCCTATCTTTGTGTTCGATGTATCTTGCGACATCTTATGAGAACCGTTCTTCCCACTTGCTCACTAGAAAAGGGGAAGTGGGGAAGAGTGATCACGAACTTCAAAGCTGGAGCACATCGGCCAAGTCACCGTGGATTCAATGATTAAGCGCTCGGTTTCAGGATGAGAAATTATTGCTTATTCAATAACTTCTAACTAGTTATGCTCTAGATACTAAATAGTGCCAATTCATCCGCAGTAGAGCCGTATAATGTAGTCCAGACATGACGGCCCTAGCAAAACAGCAAACCACCAGATTCCATGTTCAGTTTCTCAGGATGGTTGGTGCAGCTACTGCTTGTGATCACTAATGTTTCAGCTCGGAGGAAGTTGACATGTGATCTCCCTCAGTAGGTGACAGAATCTTCTTAGACAGCCTAGATGCGAGTTGGTGAAAATGAAGCTAACTTGTACACCCATCAGCATGGTCCAACAGAGAGCGAGGTATCATGGACGGGCCAACGCGTATATGATGAATGTCCAGCCCATAGAGATGACGGTGAAGATCATTGCCTCGCGTGTCGCTGTACCAAGGCATTGGGTTACTTTTCATCACCATGATGATGGGATAACTTGACATACCCGCGCAGCCCGGTGTAGAGAGGCTATGAGTATATCCTCTCGTGAGTTGGCACGCAGATAGGAGTAAGGCTAGGCTAGTTGTATCATGTCTAGCTACAATGTTGCCTATAGTGTCAACAGAGTCCCTGCTGGGAGCCAGAGGGTTCTCTCTTTTGAATAAAAGTTTATCGCTAGGAGCAGTCATGTCAGACGCAAATGTGCTCAATCAATAGACTACTAATCTGTGGGGTTTTCGTCCTAGTCTACTAAGTAAACCGTCAAGGCACTCCCCATTGGAGTTCCGGGTCTCGATACCGCACAATGGCATTTATAGTTGTGAATAGTGATTACAACGGTAAAGGTTAAGGACGTCAGGAACGTGATAATATTCAATGCGAGAAGTGCATACTAGAATATGCCCTTACAGCGAAAGGCATATTAGAGTTGAGAAACCAACGCTTGTCAACTATTACATTGTGAACTCGACTTCCCGACACATCCGCGCAAGGTCATCCTGGCGCGACGAAATCAAAACCTTCACCGGGGAAACCGGCTCCAGGATATGAACAGGCAAGACATTATCATTCTTCTTCGGAACTTGAATCTTTCCATTTTCGGGCGCTTCGATATCGAACATCATGACGACCAAAGAGACGCAGCCCAAAATTTCGTTCATCGCGAAGTGGCGGCCGGGACAAAGCGTCTTCCCACCCCCGAAGGCGCGGAAGGCGGCGGGATGAATCTGGTTCTGCTTATTAGCGGCCACGCCTGACTGTTGTTGCTGTTGTTGGTGTGGTTGCCTGCGTTCGGTTAAGAAGCGGCTAGGGTCAAAGCGTTCGACGTTGTGGCCCCAAATGGACTGGTTGGCGTGTATGACGCCGCCTGCGATCTGGACGACGGCGCCCTTCTTGAGGAAGTAACGGTCTGCCAGCAACGTGTTTTCTTTGACCATCCGCGTCGAGTAGTTGTCGGATCCCAGACGCAGACATTCTCGGTATACGGCCACGAGCATGGGGCAGTTCTCTTTCAGCTCTGTGATGTTGAGGGTGTAAGGTCCAAGCTCGGACTGGTCTGTTTCGTGGGCCTTTAGAACCCCCTTGATCTCCTCACGCACCGTGGATAGGAGCTGGTGGTCGGCGAATATCTGAAGTATAATCCAGAATGTGGAAGTTGTCGCGTTAACAATACCAGCGAACAAAAACGAGAGCTCAGACCGTGCAGCGGCGCGGAGGGTCCAGCCATGCTGTAGAGCAATCTCGATTCGTTTCTGGACAATCTTTGACCCTGTTATATAGCTACCTTTCTCTAAATAACTCTCAAGTGCTTTTACCAGCCGTTCTCTACCGAAATAGGCTTTACTTGCCGTGACGGAAGGGAATATGTTCATAAGCAGCTTTCCGAGGCCATGGTCAAAATCCCAGAAGCATTCCTCCAGCCCGGGATCTAGAGCAATGGGGTTCTGAGGACCGTAAAAGTACTCTGCCGTTGACATGGTGACGAGGTGCCGGACCCATTCGATTAGGTCCACGGGCTCTTGGGGGCTGGGGCATGTTTCTAAGGAGGTGGCAAAAGAGAGTAACTCACGCCTCAGCTCTCGAGCTGCATCTAAACTGATCTCGTTCAGGTAGTCACCAGGACCCAGCCAAGCATATACCATATTCTGGATGTCGGCTAGGAAGCCGCGTTCGTCGGCAGGGCCGGGGTCTAGGTTTCTGCGGGTGATCTCCATGGTAGCCTTGTCCAGCCCGAGCACCCGTTCAGTGACCTCGGGGATTATAGGGGTAAAAGACAAAGCTTTGGAGGCCCGCTGGACAGCAGCAGCAAGGGACGGCTCTGTCACAATATAGAGGCGAGATTCCGGCACTGGCAAGGTAAATATGGGAAGGTGATTATTCCGTAGTCTGCGCTGACCTGTCAGAAGTGGTGTCTTCGTGTTTCCGAAGGGACGTGTCCGCACCCCAACTTTTTGATGTACTTCCCTCCATAGAGGGCCATTCCTAGGATATGTCCGACAAAGGGAATGGTAGAAGCGACGATTGGTGGCTCCCTATCATCAAGCTTCCGCGTCGAGGTTCGATACACAAGAACGTAGGCCACGGCGACGATGGCGACGCACGTCGCCACTGGTGACAACGGCCGTACTTCGGAAAGAAGCATTATCCGGGCGTACATATAGAACGACTACTCGTCGGTTTACTTAGTCACAAGTCTTCCTAGGCCGGGAACTTAGCTATACACTAGAGCTTTATCTATGTGAATGATTTACTTTACCAGAGCGACTTCGTCGACGATGTGGTGATTCGTCTGCCACGGCATCGGAACCTATTAGGTAGGGTAGAGAGAGAGGGAACGGGTAGTTGTACTCACCTCCAACCTATAACTAGGCAATCGTGACGGACACCAAGGACTTACCTTGCGATTCAAGGTCCAAATCACTAAGTGAGTCTATATAACTAATCGTCCCATTACCGGGGTAGGTCCAATGTTACGACCCCCTTTTTATGGTTACCCACTGGTTTACTTTTAGCAGGGATCCCCGCAAGACACAGTGATCCATCACTCGGCGGCTAATGAACGGCCGGGAATGAATGTCACATCTATGGTCGTTACAAGTAGGTAACATCGATTATTAACTAGGATAGACTTTTAGGGGTCCGAGTATCATAGCTGAGTCGCTAAACTCAAATATAAGTTCATATCACTGGAGATTGCATTCTCGACGGCATACTTGACGATGATTCCTTTGTAGAGGCGCAGCTATACTGAGGTGGCTTGGTATCAACTGACGTACGTGTGCACGTATTATTGATGCCTGTGGTTCTCCCTTGGCCGCGCCTATATCCAATGAAAGGAGGAATTTCACAGTTGCCTGGGTACATATTTGCGAAAGTATTTTTATACAAATTCCCCAGCATTAGGCATCCAGTTAAGTACTGAGTAAGCTCGTATCTCGGGAGAAAATGGAATTTATTCAAAATTTAACGGGAAGCTCCAGTGATAAGGAAATGTCTAAGTCATGAAAAATGTGGTGAATGGAAAGAAGAAAAAGAAATGCGCATCCGCAGGTCCGAATATCATCTGTTGTGTCTTCTGTAGATGCAGTTCACCTGAAGGTGGTCCCTGCGTTAGATAGTGAGTCCGTAGCTCTGCCAATACTGTAACAAGGTGTACCCAGTAGGGTAGCCAAACTACCTTATCGGGTTAGGCAGCAGGGAGTTAGGTCCCTAATATAGTAAATCTAGGAATGATAATCAGCGCTTGCGTGTTGTTCTGTCCCCAAAACAGCCGCAGGAATTAACCCATCCTAGCAATCATCGTCACCTCCCAAAGCTTCCCGTCAATTGGACATCTGTCACTCATATAACCAAACCAACCTACCCTACTTCTATCTATCTGCACACTGGTCTGTGTCAAGCCTCCACGCTCTGTAGCCGTAGTCGACGCATCGCATCGTATCGCATCGCAACTAGACGTTCCCTATACCGCTCGCATCTGCATCCAAAGCTTCCCTAGGCCGGAAGTAAACACCACCTAGCCTCGGACTAGCTCGCAAGCCTTCCGCTCGGAAAACTACAGTATATACTCCGGTCTTCAAGATGTCGATCAAAGACGAGTTTGCGACGAGAAACTTCAGTAAGAACTTACTCCGCTCTATCCGGATTTCATTTGATTTGGACCCTCTGCCGTCGGAGACGCAGATGCTAACCACTATCTCCTACCTGTAGGCATCTATGGACAATGGTGAGCTCCTCCAACCGATCCGGTCTTCGCAGTCACGATAGCTATACCCCTCGTGCACGAACCAGCTACTATCGCGTGTCTATTTATGCTAGCTAGAGGCTTTCAAAGGTACAAGACTGGGGCTAATATATCCCTTGTAGGCTGGGAATTCTGTCTATGATCCTATGTTTTGCGCTGGGTATCGCCAACTTCTTTAACCTCTTCCACTTTGTACTTATCGCATTCGCAATCATCTGCCTGTAAGTCACCCAGTCTCCGAGAAGATCAACGATCTCATCTCTGCGGCTCAGCAAAGAGCTAATCTAAATCGAAAAAAAGGGCCTCGTCTTTCGTCATCCTCTTCCTCGAGGTGCCTCTTCTGCTACGAATCTGCCCTACCTCATCCGCGTTTGACGCTGCTATCCGAAGGGTGTCTTCTAACTACATGCGTGCCGCTGTCTACCTGGTTATGGGTATCGTCCAATGGCTTAGCATCATTGTCACCCCCAGCAGTCTGATCGCCGCTGCTCTCGTCCTCACACTGACTGCCATCTGCTACGCTCTTGCTGGTCTCAAGGGCCAGGCTTTTGTTGGAAGCAAGACCCTAGGCGGTCAAGGCGTTGCGCAGATGATTATATAATCTGCCGGTATCTTTAGATATCATACAAGTCCTTGGGAGAGCTTGCGGGCTTTGCGAAAGCAGAAGCACTGCAGAACAATGGTCTAGACATTTGAACCGATACGGCCTGAGAAAGGGGTGATGTGAGATGTTGGCGATTCGAAAAGCTGAAGAAAGGCGGCACTTAGAGAGGGAAATGGTAGCAACCTTCTGGGGCTGGTGTATTGGCGTCACGGATATTGTATGAACAGGCCCATCATTATTATTATGTGCTCGGGCATGATACCAAAATCAGTTTCTTTGGTGTTTGACTCGGAAGAGAGACTTCAACTTTTCCTTGAATGACGAGACGTGTCTTTCGCATCCACCGTGGTTAATGTTAATGGGCAACGCTCTACTATTGTAAGTCATTTTATATCTTATCTTTTAAGATAATGCTCCAAGCGCAGTGCAAACCGGACCCTATAATCGATTTGGAGGAGTTGTAGATGTATGAACTTCAAAGCAACAGTGTTCGACATTCACGATAGGCATCTAGCCGAACAGCGATTTCTGCCTGCATTATGACACCATTCAATTGTTTGAGACACCAACAAGAGCACCTATCCAGTTTAGGCCGAAGCGAATCAGCGCACGGCCACAGAAGTTACAGTTACCCTAGATTATCTGGTAAGTTTAAATCTGTCGAAACGGAACATGATACAGTGAACGGGACATGGTAGGTGCTTAGATTCGAGAGTCGTTCGCAAAGAGAGATGTTGTTCGCAGAATACCCAGGCAGGTTTTACTTATTAGCGCCTCGGTCAGAAGCTCAGTATCACATACATATACCCCTAAGTATGACTTACATTTCATCGTGACGATCGTATCTACATATATGTAAATAGGCTGCAAGGAAGAGACAACCTAACCGTTTTGTGGGACTATTTCGGTAACGATCGCTTGCCAGTCTGAGCAAGAAGTGAGGTGTCCTTTAGGTTGATGTACTTGTTCCACATCCGAATTTGTCACTACAATTGCAACCTTGAGACTGTATTATCGGTATGAAATATCTTCGTTTCGATACGATCTTATCTTGCAGGATCCTGTCTTTTTTTTTTTTTTTTTTTTTTTTCTGTTTCTTTTTTTTTTTTTTTTTTTTTTTTTTTGCTCACTAATAGTTACGACTATGATTCTCCTCTAGTGGTTACGAAACCGTTCCCCTGTGTCGGAATAGTTTCCGGGACAATGGAATCAGGGGATTCCTTATACTAGGATACGCTCTATCTAGAAACATCCTTAACGAATAATAACGTATATATACTGTATATTAGTTGCGTAGCACAAAGATCGCACGCGGTGCAACTTTATTAACTGGAAAACGACTCGTTTTTACAAAATTATCTGACCTTTACTTGCAAACTTTTCTTCGGTCTCTACTAATGGGTGCTCTTTATGGGTATCATTACGATAGAACTGCCGCACCAGCGGAGAAGATATGCCGTCATTGTTGGGGGAAACCAAACTCGGAGTCTCCAGTCCTATCCTATAACTGACGACGTCTGTCGTACCCACCAGCAACAGATTTCGATGCCGACAAAAGGTACTTACGCACCTCCCTACCTTTGGTTCCCCAGTATGCACACTCCAAATCTTTCTCCAAAAGGCCATTGCCCCCTGAGTCGGTTATAATTTGTACGGGTTTTCAGGTTCTATACAATTTAGACAGATAGAAATACGCGGTGAACTTGCTCGTTCCTCGCTGCTCTACTCCAAAATGGTTGAACGAGACCGCATCAGACATGGCCTGGAATGTGACCTTGTGTCTCTTGTATGTACTACATGTATGCTTTAGTACATAATGTGGGGAAGCTATCGTGCGGTGTTCAAATGCCTCGATTACTACAGTATAGTATATGTACTTTACGAGATGGACTACTGTACATTACAGTATAGCTGCATATAAAGACGTACATTTGTGGCGTTAGTTGCTGTTAGGACTCAAATCTGCAACCGTCTGTTACCTAATAGACGGGATCTTTAGACGGAGCCCTGACATGCTTCGAGCGGCCGTGCAGCTGCTAGACTGGGTAGGTAGGAAATCCAAACCTCCCTGGTCATGTAAGACGTAATGTAATGCACATTCTTTTAGTTGTCCAATGAATTCTCTAGAGCAAGAGAGTCAGATAGGTAGAACTAAACAACTAGCATGCTGGTACAGCTTTACGTGCATTGGAAGTGGTTGTGCTAGGATTCAAAAGGGGATCGTGACGGCTTGGGTGTTACACTAGGTACGCCAATGTCGTCCAACATGACCATACCATATATCTACCGTTATCGTAAGTTGTGTTCCGTATGAGTAGTTTGAACGTACCCTACCTATACCTCTCACCACACCAACTCGGCTAACATGAGGACTAAGTAGACATCTCGTAGGTAAGGCTCTGTTAGGTAGGTTATGGTTTACCACACTTATCGCCGCTCAAAGAACGTATCTACTCAGATGGCAGCTAACGTTGACCGCTCTTATTTAAATGTACATGCCTAGGTACATGGTTTGAAAGAAAAGCAAAAAAGTTTTTCATCGCATCCAGATGCACTATAACATTATAGACGCCGTTATTTTACACCATTTGAGCTCAGGTGACGACTAAAAATTGCCGAAAGGGCGTAGTTACTTCTGAGGTGGGGATATCTCTTAGTAAACAGTGGGGGAGACGGTGTGAGGCTGATGACGGACAGGATGGCGCCAATCCCCGTAACAATCCCAAATACCTACTGCGTAAATCCACACTAGGACGCATCACAGCAGCCATCAACTCTTCGAACCTTGCTTGGTGTTCAATAGGTGTTAGAGAATGCAGGTGCATATCGAGGGCAACACGATGTCCACAAAATATAAGGGCCCGATTGTGGCACGTTCTCTTCCTCAAACAAACTGTACTTGATTACATAGTGCCACCAAGAACGGACCGGGGGGAATTGATACTGTCCAGAACTGTTTACATACATATCTGCATGTCCCAGTCAGAAACCAGTATAGATTGGAGACTTGTGGACCGTGGGCTCTCAAACTTGGAGCAAGCCGAAGAACTAATTGGCGCATCCCCATTGGATATTTACGGAGCACATCATGCACAGGTCCAGGCACACAGCGGAGGGGCAAAATGGGGACCGAGGGGCATCATGCAGACGCAATACGTCGTTCATGCGTACCCCGAACGTCCCTCGTTAGCTGACCGCAGCTTGGAGCTCTCGCTAGGACTCTGGCTGCGCTGTCGGTAGCAGACTGGTAAGAAAATGAGGGCAAGTCCTTACGAATGTCTATGACATCTTGGTATGCCGGGAACTTCAGAACCACCTCGCCAGGAACCTTAGGGCTCTACCCATCCGGTACCTGGCCAGCGAGTCCAAATTCTGTCCAATAAATCTCACACGGGGACAAGACTGGGGGCAATCACGGGGCCTGTTCTTTCGATCCCTTCTCACCAAGTACAAACGGTACAATAGCTTGTAGTTATTCTTAGGTAGCTAGTACTAGCAAGTTGCAGAAAAACCAAGCTAGACAACAACACCCCATGACTTGCAAAAGCCAAAGATCCTATGTATGTATACTGCCGTGTGTGTATGTATTATGTAGAGAGAGAAGAGCAGATAATCATTTGTTGTTAGTTGCAGTAGTGTGTGTTGCTTGAGCCCCTATCTTCTCGTGGAAAGTACATAAATCGAACAGATCGCTTCGCACGGGTCACCTATCGTCATCTGTCGAGCCCCGATCATTGTTACCCACCCTCGTGCTAATCCATCTGGGCAGCCAAACCTTGCAACCCAAAATCTGACTGAACTTGCTAACCTAGGATTCAACAATAGTAGTAGGTACTAAACAAAAGATCTCGTCACCTATCTAGAAATTTCCATTTATCTTTTATTATTATTATTTTTTATACTTACTTTCAGACCTCTCTAAATCTAAAGTTTGAGTACTCTTTCTGCAAAATTTTGTTCGGTTGTCACTCCTCAGGCAACCGCATCACACAACGACCTATCTACAAGCTGGAATTACCCTGCCAACTGGTACTCATCGTGTAAGTGGTGGCATGCCTAGCCATTTCTCCCTCTCCCGTTTTCTCATTTCTACCATCTTTGTTCTGTTCTGTTCTGTTCTGTTTAGCGCCTTTGTTCAGCCTATCTAGTTTTCAGCCCTGTTCAAACCTCGTCCCAGTTGAAATACGCATCAATGTTCGTTGTTTCCCTACAACATCCAACCTTTGCTGGTGGCCCTTGTCGGGTACCCTTGTGTAGGTGGAAAGGTACCAAAGTCTGTGTCCACAGGAAAGAGCAGAACAAACGGGCTTCACGTTCCTTCTTCAACTCTTGCATCAACTGCAAGTTCTATATATCATTCGCAATCTTTGCGTTACTGTAACAGCATGCAAAAATACCCAGGTACTACCACGCCTCCTGGCTACATGTGTACCTACTTTTATTGCATTGAAGTCGTGCCCTGAGTTCCATGTTGTCTTGGCATCTGCGATGAAATGGTGTCATTCCGTGACGCCATACCCATTCCGTTTTCGTGGATCAAGATTCTTCCCTTGACCTTTGCGCCAACATTTGTTTTCTTCCTCTCTTCTTTTTTATCACATATCTATCTTTCTATCTCGAGCTTAAGGTTGCAACAAGCTTATCTATCCAACCGATTGCACCGTTTCTTTATCTCTTCACCGCCAAATACCTACCCATTCCTTATCCCAGAGTCGAGTATACGTATCATTAGGCTAATGACTGATAACAGCCCGATAAGCCCAAACCAAAAGTTTCACTCCGGAGCAGATATTCCCACATACGGTCCACGAGTGCGGTAGTACCTCGACACTGTATAGCTATACAGATAAAGACAGTACCCGTTAACATTTCGGGCTTTGACCTTCGTACCTTGGGATCCTTCCAACTCTCGATCCAACGGTCTCGCATCTATGCCCAGAGTACGATCATAGCTAATCCGTTAGCTGGACTGTGCTTTGTACACATCCGTCTCCCTTTGCAACTCGAGACATTCTAATAACCAGCCCCCCAGTGGTATTTATGCGGTATGTACTGCACTAGAGCTCGAACCTGAAGCTTGATGGCTCAGGCGCCCCAATTCCTTTCTGCACTTTAAGTTTGGGGGCACAGGTACAAGACTGCACCAGTACCTTGACGAGACGGGCAACGACACGCAATGACATGCAAGGACTGAGATACTCTAGAATGAAATGCCTGAGACATGTTTTTGCTAGGCTCCGAGTGGACGAGTAGGGGTCCTTGTAGGGGCGCAAGGCGCACGTTGCTGTGAAAGCCCCTGTACTGCGGGATTGTTTTGTTATCGTTTTGGTATCTTTGGGTTTTTCAAAGTCAAGTACACGTTTGCAGTTTGCTGACTTTGGCGCTCCTCTAGGCCACGGCGTTCTTGTTCTAATATAAACTATAACAAGACCCCCGAGAGCGTTATTAGCTAACATTGGCTTCTTCAAACCTTATCCTGCATTAGCTTCGCTATGACAGCCACCATGTCGTCAGCTCCCGTTGTCCCACCTCGCCCTGCTAGAAGCCTGGAGAAGGATGGTGAAAATGTACCGGTGATCCCGGCCCGGCCTAAGAAGCAATTCAACCGTTCAGTTTCCCCCAACCCGGATCGATTCGCGCCCTCACCTCTAAACGAGAACCCATTCTCCAAGAAAAAGAGAAATAGTCAAACCTTGCTCGGAGAAGAGCTCGAACGGTCCACCAGTGTCGAGATGCCTGGAGTCGGTGAGGAGGGTCAAGAATATGCTGCTGCCATTGAAGGGCTCAGCTCGTCGCCTGAGTTGACTCGCAGGGAGTCTACTGGGTCCCCTGAGCAGACTCGCAGCGTTGGCGAGGACCTCAAATTGCACGCACCCAAGCCCACCGTGCCTGCTACCAGTGCTAAACAGCGAGTCGCCATGGTCACTCGCACCGACTCTGATCGAGCTGCTGCTTTTGGCATAGGACGACCTAGCAGCAACGAAGAGCCGTTCCAGCGCAGCTTGAAGAAAAAGGCCAGCACCACAAGCCAGCTATCCCACCACAGCGAGATGCATACCGATGATGAGCATGGAATCCCCGAGATCGGCCAGAGAGTGCCCATGTTGGCATATGCTGGTGACGTCCAAGCTCCCTCGCCCGCTCCGCCTCGGGCTGCAAGCGTTGATAGCACCAAAAGCGGGCGCCATCATACCCGCAGGACTAGCTCTCGAAACGGGTTTTACGATCTTCCGCCGGGCAGCTACGGCTTGCATGGACATGGCATTGAATCCACCGATAAGCTAGAAAAGGCTTACTACGAAAAACATCCCGATGTTTATCAGAAGGAACACCACAACGCCCTCCACGGCCGTGTGACTGATTACTCGATGAGCAGTGAAAATCTGAACAAGATTGTCCGAGAGACAGCTAGCCGTGGAGCTGGTTTTGGTAACGCAAGACCGCCACTAAACTTTGGAGCGTTTCTAACCCTTTGTGACAGGTACTTCTGGATATGCAGGAACTCCTAGTGAGGAAGTTGGTTTCCAAGCTAGTGATGAGTACACGTCCCGTATATCTTCGCCTCAGCCAAAGGCAGAGTCTATCAAGTCGCCTTTGAAGAAGACGTTCTCTCATGAGGACGAGAACAAGATCGACGTCATTCACGTGGACGAGACGAATGATTACAAAGGCTTCGTCAAGTTCGGTGACCAAGAATCCGCCAAGCACCATGGTGACTATGATGACGAGGGCTATCCGATTTTAGCCCCCGATGAAGTCGCCAAGGACCCGTCACCTTACGAGCTGCGCCCGGCTGTCCCGCCCAATCGACGTGGAAGTGACGACGCTCGGAGTCGCCCATCTAGTAGACCTGCAAGCATCTATAGCCCCCCACCCCAGGAGGTACACCCTGTGCCCTTGCCAGACGTAGAAGAATACGAGCCACTATTCCCTGAAGACGAAAAAGGGGATCAAAAGCCGAAGGCTCAAGTCGATAAGCTGAAGGAGTTCCGCCAACGATTTCCGAGCCGAGATATATGGGAAGATGCACCTAATAGTGTGCACAGTACAGCTGAAGTCTCGACCCCAGAGCTGGCTGATACTCGCCCAAGATCTAGGACCACGTCGGTAGACTTATCACCAAGGGAGACAGAGACGCCAGCTCAAGCATTCGCACGAAGACAGGAGGAATTAGCTGAGAAAGAGGCGCTGAACCCGGGCAGTTTCTTGAACCCACAACCACAACAACGACCACACTCGTGGGCTGAGCACCAGCCGCACCTCGCCAAGGAAGTCCATAGTCGTCCTACTATGGCCAATCGCTTCCCCAGCCGGGACATCTGGGAGGATACGCCCGATTCTCTCAAGTTCACCACGACAGTATCCAATCCACAGTCGGTCGAGGATTCAGCTGCCGAAGAAGTGGCAAAGCCACCGGTGGCTGCCAACAAGCCCCCGCTTCCCTCCCGCCCGCCTAAGAAGCAAGGCTCAGGAGATGATGGTACATCAAAACCCATAATTCCTGATCGGCCGAAGCCGCAGATTCCTGCCCGCCCTTCCAGGTTCTCGGGCGAATCTAAAGAATCTGAAGCTGGGGCCAAGCCGAAACCTGCCGTCCCCGCCAGGCCCGTGGGTGGTAAGATCGCTGCCCTTCAGGCTGGGTTCATGTCAGATCTCAACAATAGGCTGCGTCTTGGCCCACAAGCCCCTAAGAAGGAGGTGCCTCCGCCGGAACCGCCAGCGGAAGAGAAAGAGAAAGCACCCTTGGCCGATGCTAGGAAAGGGCGTGCCCGAGGGCCTCAACGTAGAGCCCCAACTACAACACAAAGTCGTCCCGGTACTGGCACGGAGAAATCTGCACCGCCATCGGCGTCTAACAACCGTCCGGTTCTATCTTTTTCTATGACTCGTACACTCTGGAGTATAGACGAGGAAGGCACGGTGACAGTTGATGAGTTCGGCCAAGAAAAGGATCAAAAACCCGAAGCGACGATTACAGAAGTCAAGGTGGAGGAGCCAGTGCACGAAGAAGTGAAAGGCGAGGAGAGCACCGTCAAGGAAGAGACGCCGGTTGAAGGGGGCGAAGCTGTGGAAACGAAGGCCGAGGCCCCCCCGGAGCAGAAAGGGCCAGAGGAAAAGGAGGAGGAGCCCGACAGCAAGACGTCCGATGACAAACCAGAAGAAAGCGGCGACACTGTCGAAGAGACGAAGACGCTCGCCACGAACACGGCCGGCGAGTCCATTTTAGAGGGAGCCGTGGAAAAGAAGGAGGGCAGCGATGAAGTCAAAGAGGTTGAGCAGACCAAGGATGAGGTAATATCGTGAGATCGTGGAACGGTGAGGTAGGAAGCTCTGCGTGGGTGCGGCGGAAAAGCATTCATTTACTTGCTTGCGAGGGGATGAAGTAATCTGTATGCCTGCAATGCTTGCCTTCTCTTACTGTTCTCTGGCTATGTTTTTGGTTTCGAAGGGGTGGCTGATTGCTTGCTTCGCTTCAAACGAGCGGTTACTCTAATATTGATATAACGCCATTATTCGCCTTTTCTCGTTTAGACACTTTCGCTAGTTTACACGGGGATAGGGGATGGGGGCGAAGTATACAATATGAGGTAGCGTGCTTTTTTTTCTTTCATGAGAAAAGAAACAGAAGGGTGTATAATTCCGTCGGAACAAAACACTGCTCTGCAAAATGCTTTTCCTCCTGATATCAATACTAACCCCACTAGGTTGGCTAAACTAACATGTCGATCTCGAAATAGCAGGTAGTACAGGGCCTTCTTATCCAGTACTGGGCAGGTAGGTAGATGTGTGAGTGTATGTAAGTATGTAAGCGCAGATGCACCGGTGTATGCGTTGCTACCTACTTATATAGATATTGAGGAAGAGCTGGGATGAAAGTGAAGATAAAAGGGGATAAGGTAAGAAAAGGAAAGGAAAAGGGGGGGCCCTGCTTAAAATAGGTTTTCCCTTTAACTCCCATCCCCAATCTCTCATCCCAATCTCATCATCCCTCCCCCCGGGCTCCGAGGTTTTCTATCTTGATGTAGCTATTAAGAGATAACGGTAGTGAGTCAGTGAGTTAGTGAGGGAGCGAGGGGTTGAGTGAATGTTGCATGCTGGGCAGGTAGTTTGCTATAATTAGGTACTTTGGCCAAGTATTCGACACTTAGAGAGAGAGGGAGGGAGGGTAGGTGCTGTTGTTTTTCGTGTCTACGAGGTAGATAGGTAGGTATGCTAGGCGAATAAATGAGAGAACTTGACGTAGAATTTGAGCATAGTCCTACATTGCTAGGGATCTAACTAGGAAGGAAGATGGGAACTTCTTTTAGGATAGGAATCTAACAGGAAATCACTCAAGTTTTACCAATTCGGTTGATGTTCTAGATTGATTAGCTGATTTATTTACGATTTATGACCCCAGACCCTCCCATCCTATCCTGTGCGCCTTAGGTGGGTGGGAATGAAGTAAGTGCAAGTGCAAACTCAAGCTGGTGTAGGTATGTAGGTATGTACAGCGGTAGGTAGTATGTCCTTCTTTCTCTTCTTGCTTTCTTGCTTTCTTTCATTTCAAAATGACTAATTCGTCGTCATCATCATCCAAAAACACCATACCGCCACCTCCTACACCTCTACCATTCCCACCGCCTGATACTAGCTCGCCCCCTAAGCTTTCACGGCCAGCCTCGCGAATCCCTTTTTCCGTGATGAATCGCGTCTTCTTCCGGGCCGGGGGCTTGGTCTGCTCTTTATTACGGTTCTCGTTAAGACTACTACTGCCGCCAATTCCACTACTGCCCTTGTCGTCGGCAGTCCCGTCGACGTCACGTAGTTTCTCGCCTTCTTTCATGCGCGCCAACTTATCTTTTAGCCCACCTCCCCAGCCCAGAGCCGTCTTTCTGGAAATGGTGCCGTTGGTGGTAGAGCTGAGCACGCTGGAGCTGCGGCTGGATAACGCGCTCTCGACGCGTTTACGCTTGACGGGGCTGAGGTGTATTTTAGTGTTCTTATCTGGAACGAGCCCAAGACTTTTCGCATCGAGCCGGGGCCTTGATTCCTCTTCCGAGGCGGCGGAATTCGCGGTTGACGCGAAGCTGGACCCCAGATGACTGGCGCTTTTATTTTTGGATTGTTGGCTCGTGAGCATATACTCCTTTCCGGCACCGCTCCCAACCTCGCCCAGCTTTTTCATGAGGTTTCGCTCCTTTTCCTCGGTCGCGAGGCGTCGGCGGAGGGCCTCGCTGCGTTCAATAGTACTGGCGGTACGGCCATACTCACCCCCTAAGATCTCATTGTCGATCATACTGGCGGCCGTGGCCTTGTGCATAAACCAAGTGCTTTGTGTTTCACGATCGAAATTACCTCGCTTTTTCTTGTTAGGGTCGTTGAGCTGTTGCTCCCAGTGTGGTAAACGATATGAGTTTTCCTTCTTCGGGCCGAGACCTGTGTTGAAGGCGTTGACGTCCTGTCGGGCGAGCCGCTTTTTGGAGAGAACCAGGTTCATGTGGAATTCGCAGAACTCGGTACGCTTCGAGTTTACCCAGCTGTTGCATAAAGCGCCGTCTTTCTTCACGCTTTTGCAAAAGCCAAGGTCCCGCGCGGTGCCTACTTCGAGGATCGTATCCTGGCCACTATTGATCACAAGGCTGAATCTGCCAGTGTCCGTCCTATTGGGCGGGGGCGGCATGATCGTAGGATTAAGGATGGCGAGAAGCGTGCCCGGAGTCAGTTTCCAATACCGCTCAAAACCGCTATTGAATAAAAAGAGCTCAAGTTCCCACTTCAGGTCTACCAGCTTAAGAATCATGTACTTCGCCCTAGCAGGTTCCACCTCCACCTTTTCCTTAAGGTTGCTACCCGTGTTTTTATGTGCTCTAGGCTCCGACTTGGAGGCTAATATGGCGAAGATGACTATGTCCTGCTCGACTTCGGGTAGTTGAAAGTCCGGGGCCTTAACGTGTTTAAGGAGATCTGGTATAACAAAAGTCTTCTTACTAGCAAGATTGCGGGTGAGCGTCAAATGCGGAATGATCCGTTTGGACAGATGGATACTGGAATAGGGCTCAAAGGCTGAGGCGTCTTCTTCCGGGATTTCAGATGGCAAAACTTTCTCCTTGCGGGCATAAGTTCTCTTCTGTGATTCTTGTCCTATCGGTTCATGACTACTCGAAGGCCGGTCCTCATCTTTCGCTTGTTGTCTTAAGTTTGGCACGGTATTGCTTCTCCGCAGACCACCACCAACCATAATCTCGTCTCTGCTGAATTCCTCTTCCTTTACGGGTATATCGGGTATCTCTATTGCGTTCTTTTTGAGGTCCTCCATTTCCTGTTGGCCAAGCTGAAAGGCCTTAGATCTGATCTGCTTAATCCTCTCTTGACGCTCTTGTCGGTCTGCTTCCTCAGTTCTAGCTGCGGCCAGCCGCTCGCTGAAGGTTTTTGGCCGTTCCGAGGCGTTCTGCTGAGTCGTGGCACCCGGCGCCGGCGTATTCGTTCTCCGAAGATAGCCACCAGATGAAATATTTCCTGCATCCAACGTTTTCTTCACGTCTGGCGCACGCTTGAGAGAAACATCCTTTGCTCTAAGCCCCTTGTCTATTCCTAGCCTTACCCTGCTTGGTGATAATGATTCTTGCGACGTCTGTGCTCTTCTTACTGGTGAAGCTGGGACTTGAACATCAACCTGCGACTGCGGTCGGATTGTTGGGGCTGTTCCGGAGCCCACCCCGCGAGACTGAACTCGACTTGTTGGTCCGGTATCCAGTATAGGCCTTGACTCAGGCTGTGTGGTATGTAATTCTGATTCCTGAGCCTTCTTTGCCCTCGCGGTCTGCAGCCGTTTTAGCTTGAGTTTCGCTTGTATCGCCGCCAGCTTTAGTTCAAGCATTTCCTCGTCTTCGTCACCATCGAGATTCAGGTCCATTTCGTCGCTATTGGGTTCTAGTTTTCGTGGGTTATAGGAACTGGTGCGAGTGGTTGTTCGCTTCGACGGCGATGGAGAGGGTGAGGTACGTTCGGCCAGACGTCGAAGGCGTTCCCTTCCGCCCGGCGTGCTTAATAGGGCTTCATGCGGCGAACGTGGCGGCCATTGTTGCTCCGGCTCGGCTCCTGGCCCTGTTACTCCGTCAGTCGGATGACCAAGGGCCTAGCGTGGAATATCGATGAACCTACTAGGCGGCATCGTGATAATTGTATGCGCACGTCACCTAATCTTATCCCAATTACATCCACAATGCAGCATTTCGTCTTGGGCACCAACACGAATCTATCATGGGTAAAGAGGCCCGTCTATATAGCCTTTGCGAGTGCATGCATTCATATGAATTGGACTGTGAAGATCGGAAGGGGTTCGAGTAGGCTACAGTCCTGTGCCTTGAATCGGCAAGCGCAAACCGGTGCGGTCGTGCGAAATAATTTCCCTATTACATACAAGCGGCTTCTTCCTAAAATTTCGTCAAGACTTATGAATAGTGCAGTGCTGTAGGTAGCGGGAACCTAGGTTGGTATTGGTCGCAAATCGATAGATGTGAGACTTTTGAGAGTACAGATCTGTACTTAGCCCAATACGGGAGGCCAGTCGTCAAAACAGGTATTTCTCTCTGTGCGTAGATACGTGGTCGTCGGTAGGTCGTCGAGGTATGTTGTGCAGTACACCCAGACGTGGTCAAATCATTGACACAAAAAAAAACCAAGGGTCCGATTGGTGCGATGTGGAGGGGTGACGCGCTTTCCTCATTAGATCAGATCTGCCGACGCGACTCTAATGACAGACGCGTTTGCTAGTATAGCAATTAACAGGGGTCTTAATACACTGCAGCATATTAGTACCGCTATCTTATCGTCTCATCACTTGATAGTAAACAGTTCATCAGGTAATGCCTACTAATGGGAACGACTATCTCTTAAGTTGTTTGTATGCCAGTGGCGAGAATAGAACCGTTTAAAAGGACACTTTTTTTTTTTTTAATTTTTTTTTTAAATCCCGTTAAGGCGCCAATTGATAGGAGTAATTCATGCTGTGTAGTAGAACTGGTGTTACCTACGGAGGTGCATACTCTACGACTTGAAGTTATGGCGAGGACAAGAGCAGCCAAAGGCAATGAGAAAGCCGCTGGTACGGATAGCTCGACTGCTACGCCGACTGCCCCAGATTGCAAATACACACTCTCAACGCCGTCACAAAACCCTCCCAAGGTCTTCATCCTCCCCACGAAAGCGACGAAAGATGCGCGCATAGTATCCTTGTTACACCCCCGTTACGCGAGACCTACTCGATATCTCGTATGTCCCGAGACTGGTTTCTACGAGTTCACGCGTATTTCTGCACCCAAATCAACACCGCGCAGCTGGCTTATACAGACGAATGGTGACGACGGTGAAAGCGACAAGAAGGACGCGGCGCCGGAGCCTGCCCACGAGGACACGAGTTTCGGCACATATGTGACGAATGGCGCCGAGCTCTTCGTTGCGACGCCGCTTGATCCGTTATTCCTTATTCTCCCAACCCTGATCGACCCCGCTAGCAAGTCCGAGAAGCGCAGGTACATATCCGGCGACGATCATTTCGACCGGATACAAGACCAATCACCACATTTATGGGAGATCCTACGCTGGGGCGAGGGGCGAGTTCGCAATCTCCTCGAGGCGCGTCTGGGTGCGGCCTGCGACATTGCGGAGGCGGGTGACGAGCGCATGTATCGATTAAACGAGGACAAACTCGTTGCCGAAATTGTGAGCAAGGCTCGGCGTATGAGCAGCCGGTCCTTGCCGCAGAGCATGGAAGAGAAGTTCGTGAGCAGGCCGCTTGAAGCACCTGTATTAGGGGTGAAGAGAGAGCCCATAATCACCGCAACTTCCTCAATCAACGCCCCAGCAGAATCACAAGATGGTACACAGACGTCAGAGTCGACAAGCGTGAAGTCGACACCAAAAATTGACGCCGCTGAGAGCCAATCTTCTATCTCTATGGATAGCAGCGCAAGCCTCCCATCCGATGCTTCGACGGCCGCAACATCTGTCAGTACACGGGAAGAAACAGCAGAATCAGAAGAAAAGTTAAAGAGCCAATCAATGAGCGAACCCCAACTCCTACCCGCCATGATCGCCTCTCCTGAAGTGACATCTCTTCAGCGGCTACGCACAGCCTTCAACTTCCTATGCTCAGCCTACATTCCACGACAACTGGTTGAGATGCTCCAGACGCGTCTCGCCTCACAGCCCGGCGTTGATTTTGCGCCCCTCGACGCCTACCTGTCTGAGCTAAACCGCCTGAAACAGGAGGCGGCTGCGGCCTGGTCAGCCGGCGACTACGGCTGCAAGAGGGCCCTGGATGATGAAGAAATCGCCGAGCGCGCAGAGAAGAAGCGCAAGAAGGAGGAGGAGGAGAAGCGGAAGAAGGCCGGCGAGTCCCGCGGCGTAAGAAACCTCAAGAAAGTCGATACGACTGGCATGAAAAAGATGAGCCATTTCTTCAAGAAGAAGGCTTAATTAAGCGTGTACGCATCAGTGGGCTAGAGTATAAAGATTTCTTGGTGTTTTGTCATCAAATTCGTCTTTTTTAGGGTATCATTCAGGCTTGACTATGGGTGCCTAGGTATAGGCGGGCGGGCGGTCTCTGTACACGACTATATGGTAGCGTCTGGGCACATATGCTCCACGCATATCTATAATGCCCAAACATTCAGGCCGTGGCTTGGCTGGATCAAAGGCCACAATCAGAGACAATCTGTGCCTTGTTTTGTTCGTTTCTTTTTCATGCTCCTCGTGCTCCTCTTGATCCGGCCCTTAGAAACGCCCTTCCAATTTTTGATGTGCCCCTAGCACTCGGTAAACTAGAGGGTGTCGTGCCTGTGGATGAACTTGTTGTACCCGTTGCTGAAGCACCTCTTGTAGTTCCGACGCCTCTACCGCGAACGCCAGCCCTAGCAGTGCTTCTGACGCCGCGGGCGCTTACCCTTCCACGCCCCGTACCAACGCTACTCGAACTCGCGGCAACCTCGCGCTGTCGCTGCTGTTCCTCGGCTTGGCGCCGAATTTCCTCACGCCGTCTTTCTTCTTCGGCCGCCTTGCGCTTGGCCGCTGCGGCTTTGGCGACAGCCTCGCGTTCAGTTTCCGCCAAGTCCTGCGATGCACCATGCCACGAAGGATCTAAGAGCAGTCGCTGATTATGCTCAGTCTGTGAGAGAATGCGTGTCCACGTGTTAAGGAATTTAGATGCTGTGCTGACTGTAGCGGAAACAGTCTGTGGTTTTGGGGGCGTCAGTTAGCCGAAGGCCACATACTTTGGGGGTTTGGGGGCAAAATGAAGTTCATCGATGGTAAGTATGTCCAAGAACTTGATACAGCTAGGGCAGGCTATGGAATCAATTTTACGGGGAGAATTTCAGAAAGCGAGGGAAATGACACGTAGGGGGAGATATAGTGGAGATAAATAATAATAATAAAGTCGGAATAGAAGAAGTGTCTCGTCATACCTGCATATTCCCCTGTGCTCTCTCAAGGGTTCCCACGACACCCTCGATCAGCTCATTAATAGTCCGTACACCTTCCAATTCCCGCCGCAAGGCTGCCTCGCGTGCGTCTTCAGGGTCCTCATACCGGCCCGGCTGGTTGGATGGGGTTTTAGGTCTGTCAGACTGCCGCTCCTTAAGCGCTTCGGTCTCGGAAGGAGATGTGAAGAGACCTTCATGGTCCGAGTCTTCTTGGAGGCCGGCCATCATGTAATAACTAGACAAGCTATTACTTAGTGGGTGTGGCTTGCTACTTGCTTGACAGATAGAGAGTCGTAGTGGGGGTTTGATGGGTTCAGTGCCAAGAGGGGGACAAGCTGCACGAAGGGGTTTCTACCCCAGACAAATCTACGTAGGTATCTTTCTTTGGACGGCCAGTGACGTAAATGTTACTAGCCCCCGTTGGGATTTCCTGAGACGTGGTAAGGGGGCTGTTATACCAGTCATCTAGCAGGCGTCCATTGTTGACAAGTCGGTGGTTTTGGGTATTGTGCGGGGATGACGATATACTAGCGCCTGGTGGAACCAATTAACGTCGGTAGAATCTTTGAAACTAGGCCTTTTAGGTAGCATTGGGTGTGCGACGCGTACAGGGAGCGTAAAAGACGCGTCAGGCAGGTTTACAACGCGTCGTGTGTAAAGTGATAACACCCTCAACACCTACAATCGCTTGCTGTATCTCATACAAGGGGTCGCATACATATTTTGGATTAACATTCAATTGATACTAGGCTTTAACGCTAGTTAAGTGATTTTTGTAGAGTAGAGTGCTGAAACCACCCCAGACTGTCCGGTACTATGTGCCATTGACAAATGGTTCGTCCTTACTCTGTTTTGCTTTGTTTGTTTGTTTGTTTGTTTATAGGTACTTGCATTGAGGCTGTAGACAACATAAGACACATGCAGTCGTTACTCCTAGTTTGGAAGTTAGTGCACAGCAGGATTACGTGGGTAGTTGAGTACGCTGCGAGTTGTCCCTGCTCAAAACTAAACTGAGAGGCTTTACATCTGTACATCTGTATGGGCAAGTCGGTACAGGAGAGTGCAGAGGTTATTCTAGGTGGATCTTCAGGAAGGGTTGGCGAAGTTATTGTGGGTTACTGGGTGCTTTTACTGGATCCACCGCTCCCGGAACCCATGCTCTGTACCCATACCGGAAAGAGAGAGCCAGAAGTGTGTGCATGAGCTGTCAGTGACTTGGCTGGGCCCCAGCCACTTCACTTTACCCCGTTTCCACCAGTCCTCTGCCGCCTGCACTTCCCAGCCTTGACCACCCATCCTCCCTAAAATTCCCCCATTCCACACATATTGTTTTCAAACATCGTCGCTCCGTCTGGTATTTACTTTCCCCCAAACATCACTGCGTCAACATCATCTCTCCCCCCCAAAACCACTTGCTTGTTAATCCAGTCGCTATCATTTTGCGCAATTGTGCATTGGTCTTGTTTCTTTAAGTATCATATACTTGATAGAATACATACCAAGTAGCTCGCTCCATTCAAGTTGCGTTGTTTCACAAATTGCTCAATCAACCATCGAAACACCGTCAGCGGCGGATTATAGACCTTCTTTAGCCATATAATATTTCTTGTTTGAAAGCCCCCTTCCACTACTCCTTAAATTGAATTTAGAGAGCTGGAATAATTCGAAAGTAAAAAAAAAATTAATAAAAGGCAACGTCGACAAGCCCGGCAGCGAGAGTAACCGTTTTGAACTGGCCTGCTCCGGACTGGAACCCATCAATTCTTACTCCAACTAAGGTGAAAGGATTGTAATAGAATAGTTGTGTAGCAGGTTGAAAGAGAAAGGGGCCGTTTCCAAGTCAATTTCGATCCCGTCGGGTCTCTAAAAGCCCAGCCAGGTCGACCTCGAGTCCGCAGCCTACAATGGCCTCCAACTTTGCTGTTACAACACCTTCACCACCCGGAAGTGTCCACACTCCAGGCACCCCCAAATACGGCTACAGCGACAACTGGGAACCATTCTCTCCTCGCAAATCTGCTCGCATTTCTTCCCAACGCCAATCAGCAAACCGGACCCCATCCCCACGCTCATCACTTCAATCAACCCGCTCTTCCACTAAGTCAACCATCTTTTCAACTCCCGCCACCTCGCCTCAAAAGAAGCGCACACCCGCCATGGATTCCGTGCGACGCGCTTCTGGTACCTTGACTTCTAAGAGCACTGCCAACGCCGCTGGCGCCTTAGGCATCACTCCCAAGCCCCAATCGCAGCGAAAACCCAAAGACTTCCAAACCGCTTCCTCGGACACCCAGATGCTTCCCACTCCTGCCAAGACCCCGCGCAAGCAACCAGATGCAAAAACTGAAGCTGCATCCCGCGCCGTCGCACGTAATCTGTTTGGCTCTGGTGCAGACATTCTAGCTACTCCGCAAAAGAAGGCTAAAAAGTACACCGGATTGTCAATGGATAGCTTCAGAGCCGAGGAGGTGGAAGAGAACATTGAGATTTTCACCGATTCGCGCGACCGCGTTCCCGAGATTGATAACAGTGCCGACAATCCTTTCTACGGCGACCATGCCGTTGCCGAGCCATCCACTCGACGAAGCAAGCGCAAAGTCGTCATCCCCGGCGAGGGCAAACAGGCAGTTGAGGATGCCGTGAAACGCTCTGATGGAGTACTTGTAGTTTTGTAAGTTTTGCTTTCTTGAATACACAACACTCACCATCTCTGCATATCGTTCATACTAATATACTCATCGTGCAGCCGAGGAAAGAAGATTTTCCGCAAGTTTTCCGAGGCCCACTCCCTCGACCCCAACGATCAGACCGAGGATGGAGATGCGGTTGATGTAGAGAGCATCGATCAGCCCCGTCGTCAAGGCCCCATGACTCGATCTTCGATCAAGCCCCGCCTGCTCTTTCCACGCGAGACCAAGGGCAAACAGGCTGCCTCTATTGCCAACGAACGCGAAGATGAAGAGGCTGTCACCGACATCGAAGACCACGTTCTTGACGGTGCTGAAGATGCCCATGTTGTGGACCCGGAAACCCCAGCCTATGTTAGTGAAGAAAAGATCCAGACACCGGCAGCGCCTCGATTCGCGCCTGCTTCACCGCCCAGCACAGCGAGAGCCACACGATCAACCGACAAGCTTCGAGATGCCGACACGCCCATGAAGAAGCCCAAGAATCCCAGCCCGTTTGATGGCTGGCGTCGCTCCAAGAGCCGTGCTCTGCCCCAAGGTCAAAAGCGGGAGGGAGATGTTCTCGCCAAGTCACCAGCGAGCACTAAACGTCCTCGTGCTTAATCTGTGGCGGTGGACAGTGGTTTTGGGCACAGATAATAAAGTTTAATGTGCTTTGCATGCTTTGCCTCGGGGTTTTGAGGTCTCCACAGCGACGGATGGGAATTCAGTGGTGTTTTCACTTTGATTTTCAACAACGCGGATTGTTCTTGTTTGTATTACTCGTCTACTTGGGGGATACGACATGGTTACTACGAATGAAATCTGAAAAGGAAAGACTCGGTTTAAGGAACTGGTGTTGGGCGTTCGGTAGTAAAGTTGATGGCCTTTGACGAGAACCAAGATTGGATGCGGCAAGTTAGGCCTATAACCCCCTGGGGGGGTGTCATACCTCTTCACGGTCCTTGATTAGGTTATGAGGCGGCTATGAACCAGTTGCACCAGCAACGGACCGGTAGCAAATGTTAATTTATATAACTTAGTTGCGTAGCATCACTTGCGCTTTATTCTAATTCGCTGCCCAACCTAAATTTGAATGAGACCTCACCTGAGTGATATGAAACAATCTGGCGGAAACGTACAGTCCTATAAAATACCTTAGTCAACACTATCTCGGTTTCGCCGTTGACTTTAAAGTACTAAGTTGAGTTTTGGCGATAGATAGTGAATACGTGATACCGTACATACATACTAGTAGGTGCCTGAATAAATACCTATACATTCTGGTATTTTATATGTGCCTCATACGCTATGCGTGACATATAATTGCCGCGTATGTTATACAATCTTTTAATTTTTTCAATGTACTTATCTTGTAGGTGCATGTGTGCCCAAGGCGTGCCTAATTGATAGTACAAGCTCGCGTCACTTCGAAATAGGATGTCGAGCTCAGGTTGATTAATTACATAACACTCCCGACTTCCTACGTACCTAAAGTAATGTAGATAGCCACTGCCCCGCCCCCACCATGAAATGCTGTCCTGGCACACCACATGCCTGCCGGAGGGTACCAAAACTCCGCAAATCGCACTTCATTCCAGCTTCCTGCCATATTCCGTGCTCCTATAATTGCTACCCTAGGTTCCTACAATCAGACAGGAAAAGGGTTCTTCTACAGAACTCACGGTAGGGCCACGCACTGTTGCCTTCACTCTATCTACCAGTACCACCTGACTGCCTCTAAACCTTCAATTGAATCCGGAAACGACGCCGAGCCAATTCGTCCCGCGGGTCGCCAAAATCTCGGCTTCCTCATTGATCACTTCACATACCATTACGGCAGCACCAAGTACCCATCACTTTAAAACCCAGCTTGGGTAGAGGTGCGAACAACGTACCAATGCATATTCTCGTCACCAACGATGACGGACCGCCCGGTCCGGCTTCTCCATATGTCCATAGCCTAGTGCGTGCGCTGCAGAAAGCCGGACACACTGTATCCGTGTGTCTGCCCGACACGCAGCGGTCGTGGATCGGGAAGGCACACATGATAGGACGAACAGTGAAGCCTCTATACTACCGCCCGCCCGTCACCTATAATACGCTAGACGACACTACGCCCCAGGGCACGACGCACCCTCGCCCCAGCCGTGGTAGTGACACCGTCGAGGAGTGGGTTCTTGTGGACGGAACCCCGGCCTCATGCGCTCAGATCGGCTTACACCATGTCTTCCGCGAGCGCGGGCCTATTGATTTGGTGGTTTCGGGCCCCAACTTCGGCCGCAATTCGACCGCGCTCTTCGCCCTGAGCTCCGGGACGTTAGGTGCCGCCCTGGAAGCTGCCGTGTGCAGACGACGGGCCATCGCTCTGAGCTGGGCGCACTTCAAGGACCGCCAGAACCCCAAGGACCCTGCTATTATTGAGCAAGCCACACGGCATAGTATACGCGTCATCGAGGCACTCGCCGCCCAATGGCCCACCGACGGATCCATCGACCTATACACAGTCAACGTCGCGCTGCTTCCAGGCCTTGAAAGCCGCCGCACGATCTTCACCCCCATGCTGCAGAACTACTGGGGCGATGGTGGTACATGCTTCACCGAGGTGGAAGGTAGCGTTGGCGGTGAGGAGGAGGAGGAGGAGCGTATTCGCGACTCTGAAGGAGTCCCTCACTCTAGGACTACAAATGGGGCGAAGGCAGAGGCGGATGACAAATCCGAGGCAAGTGGCGGGTTAATACATAGGCACTTCAAGTGGAAGCCGAGGTTTCAAGATGTCTATCAGAGCGTGGAAGATGCACCACCAGGCAACGATGGCTGGGCAGTCAAAGAGGGCCATACAAGGTACGTCGCACTCATCTTTCTCCCTAGGAAGCTCCGGTATAGAGTCGTAATCAATACAGTCCCTGCTGACGTCCGATGCAGTGTCACGCCCCTGAAAGCCAACTTCTGGCAAGCAGGGTTGGAGTTACATGGAACCGACTTGAATTTGTGAGTGTCTGTCAGCCTTGTTGCGTTGCGTTTGGTTTAGAGTGCTGGGTGGGCAACTCCGTTATGTGAGTTGTATGAGAGATGGGGCCAACTTTTGATTTCGTCTTCATGATTTCGTGTATGATGAAAGCAAGATTAGTGTTGGTACAAATGGCATTCATCTGGGTCGTCGTAATAGAGTGGGCACGCGTTATACAACTGGAGAGTTACAAGCAGGCGAGTCCGTCTAGAGTTACTTTGGTTTAGACTTCTGCGTACTCCATGGGACATTCTGCATCGTCTGGGATACGTGTATCTTACATTTTTGGCCGAATTGTAGGGAAAATCAGAAGTCCGTTGAAGAGAAACCTTCCGCTCTCGTTTTTGGCGAGTCGAAACTGGTAATACGCCCCAAAAGCCGTTTCTATGCAGTCATGGCATACGAAGATGCCTATGTACAGCCCCTCATCATCTCTGCCCTGAACGCCTTACTACCGCCAGAATTTTTCACCGTGGTTTCCGTGCCGCCAGATGTCATGAACGACGATGTTATATCACTAGGCAAGCTCTTACCAGACCCAAACGCAAATGTACTCCAAATCACGCCTTACGAGGCCATAGACTGGGACTTCGTTGCGGCGCACCCAAAGACTTGTCTCGTGAACAGCTACATGCTACGCAAGGCACTTATAAGGAAGCATTACCTAGCATCGACGGTAGAACATTGGGTTGCGAAGCGTCCGCAATCCGTGCTGAAAGACCACGTAAAACGTACGGAGGCATTTGAGGTCGACTACGCCGAGTTTCTGGACGACGCGCTCGTGGATGCGTTCGATTTGAGGGCTAGCTTGGAGCAGAACGCGGCGCTACTACTAAGTGCGGAAGGGGAGGCGAAACCGCCACATGGTCTCGAGTGGTGGATCCTTAAACCTGGCATGAGCGATCGCGGACAGGGTATCCGGCTCTTCTGCACGATGGATCAATTACAGGAGATATTTGACCAGTGGGAGGCCGAGAGACCGGATAGCGAGGACGAAGATGAAGGCGAAGGCAGTAGTAAGAATAAAGGTGTCGATGATGGTGACTACATAACTACATCTCAGCTTCGCCACTTCGTCGCTCAGCCGTATATCGACCCGCCGCTGTTGCTACCCGGGGACAATCGGAAATTCCACATCCGCACGTACGTCGCCTGTGTAGGTGGTCTCGACGTCTACGTGTATAAGCCAATGCTGGCACTGTTCGCAGGGAAGGCTTACACAGCCCCTGAATACCGAGCGCATGCCTATGCCTCCTCTTCTTTGTTGTCATCATCTTGTGGCACGGGGTCCGAGACCAACGTTCCGGACATAGACCTCGAGGCGCACCTCACGAATACTTGTCTTCAGCGATCCGTGGCAGATAACACGGTTCAGCCATTCTGGTCACTCAACCTTCCGCCCCTCCAAAACAATGAGGGGAATGATGCGGATGCCAAGACGCACATCTTCGACCAGATCTGCGCTATCACGGGCGAGGTATTTGAGGCCGCGGCAAGGACCATGCGGATGCATTTTCGACCGCTCGAGAACGCGTTCGAGATCTTTGGGCTGGATTTCCTGGTCGATGCCACCGGACACGTATACCTACTCGAGGTCAACGCGTTCCCGGATTTCCGCCAGACGGGCGAGGAGCTGAAGGATCTCGTCGCGGGCCTGTGGAGACAGGTTCTCGATAGGGCTGTTGGGGGGTTCTTTGGGGTGCATGGTGAGAAGCAGGGGGCGGACAAGGAGGATCTTGTTCATGTTAGACACGTGGATTTGGGGTTTTAGTATGTAGGCATGAGGATTTTACGTTACGTGTCTGTCTGCTTACGTAGGGATCTTAGTTGAGGATTTGTCCAACTACCGCGTTCTCTAGACACTGACGGTATACATGGGGGAACTATATGGGTATTAGGAGATAGGGAAGTGGGTTTATAGAAGCTCGAGACGCAATACTTGAGTTACTTGAGGAGGTAGTGGTAAGCCCGACTCCTTTTCAGTGTTTAACGTGTAGAATGGTCAGGCTCGGGCAGCCCCTCCTTTGCTCTTGAACCAGAAAGAGTAGCTGGTTCTGATATGCTAGCTTGAGAAAATGGGATTTTAGTTCTCTGCGACTGTTTCCTAAAGCTTGCCGTTGAAGCTCTAACTCACTTGAATCGCAATAACTAAGCAACTACTTATAACCTAGGCTTGTTATTCACCTGGTCCAGGCTTAAGTCTAGGCTTGAGACCGTTGTTCCCTTAAGATTCTCGGGTATACGACTACACTATCGTGATCACTTACGCCCATCAGGAATGGCATTGTCCCCGGGCCTTGATGGAGCTGCGTCTGGAACAGGCACGAATCGTGGGCTAGCGCATAGAAATAACATTTTTGATGGTGTTCACCGTATCCACTACGTGTGGCTTCATGGGCGTTGGGACATGAATCACATATAATGATTTGACTACCTACTCTTAGGGCGTCAATGACTCTTAACTAGCGATTCCTAGGCTGAGCGAGGTTCTCGATGGTTCTGGATTTACAGATGCTTCTCTTTTTATATAACATACTTCCGTGATCAGCGTAACGTTGGATTGTGATGCAATATAAGTCAAAATAAAATGCAAGGTTGCCTTGTTCGAATATTTTCGGGAGCCGCATATATTCTAAGATCTGTAAACCCAAAGACTGAGGGTGTAACCCCAAGTCCGAGGGTAGTTCCGTGTCATATGGTGAGTCAAAGCTGCATAGTAGTCACTCCAACCTGTGTGATATCAGAGCCACGTATAGTCCTAGCAATATCGCCCTCTCAGGCCATAGCATATGGCTTTGGCATGTATTGGCAGGCATTACGAGGTCATGGCCGAGAGTGTCGGATTGTCAGCTGTTGGCTTGGTCGGAGGCAGGCCGTAGCCATCCTTAGTACCGCAAATCTCCAGCTCCAATGCTACTCTAACCCTACCCCAACTCAGCCTTCCCACTAACATACATTGCACCGTATTTAACGTTGACTCACTCTTATCATCTTCTTTTACTCAGAATACTGCGTCTGCTTGAGTAAGCATGTGAAAGTAGCGTTAAGAATATGTGCAGGAGAGCTTCACATGTGGCCAGAGTACCTCTCGTTAATGCCACATCATCGCATGGTTTCCAGCGGGTGACTCGTCACATCTAAACGGGCATGCAGGCTGCATTGTGATGCTGTCAATGGTACTGGGTATATTGTTCTTCACACTCGTTTCTCGGCTATCACACATGCTTAGAAGTCATGACTGGTGATTAAAAGAGCTATTTTATGCAAGGGTGGGATAGGGGTAACAGACTGAGGCACTCTCCGTGTGATAAGGGCTATGCTCAGATGACAGGATACCTTTGTCAATACAAAAGCACCTCAAAGTCAAGGTTCTTGATCATCTCGATATCACTATTGGCAGCGCAGACTTCCAAAGGGGGCCTCATTGGCAAGGTGTATGCAGTGTTGATCGGACCAGTGGCGATGGCCTCCTCCAAAGCTGATCAGAAAGGATGCTCAAGCGTGAGGCCCTTGACACAAAGCCCCTCCACTGGCTTATTGTAAAGGACTGGCTTCCTAGGGAGTCACTCGAACAAGGGCCTTTGAGTAGGTAAGCTCCGTGGTGGCGAGTAGTGATATGTCCTAAGGATGACTTCTTAGGAGGCATCCGGATGTGGGTCAGGGGAAAGTATGCCTTGTCGTATTGCTGCTTATAGAACTTACCTTGCAGTAGTAATGGCTTCCTAGGAGGCTATTCCGGCAGAGGGTAGGGTTGTACGCTTTGCTCCAGTGGAACTGCCTTCCTAGAAAGTCGTTAATGAGGAGATAGAAGGGGAAGGGGTCTCAGTGCGGAGGGCTCTGTGCCTCCTAGTTAGTAGCGATGGCATCTCAGGAAGTCACTATCTTCGTAGGTTGAATGTAGCCGGACCTTTAAGAACTACTAGTGGAAAAAAGGTCCAGGTACATCCCTTAGGGGGAGAGCGGGAAAGGGCCTACGGCTAACCAAATGGCATAAAGGCAATCCTTCCGGCTCTTGGGAGTTCGAAAGATTTTCCTTCTCTACTCTTCAAATTGATATTCGAGCTCGAGCGAAGCATCACCATCTGCTCCAAATGTCGATAACCACCAGGGCCTCAGCTCGCAAACAAGAGCAAAAAGGTTCTATTGACTCTGCATCTGAACAACAACTTCAACAACATACGCTTGGTACTTACAAACACATTTTTACGTCTTTGCGAGAACTAGAGGACAAGGTCAGATCGCTAGACGGTTTCGAATGGATGAAGCTTGTCGAAACGGGCTTCAAATCTCGAAAGATGAGCTCTCTTCTTTACGCATTGACAGCACTAGCCCTTAGCCGATGGCATGAAACTCAAGCAAAGCTCGAATAGTACTACTCAGGAGAAATCCTAAAACTTCCAAGTAAATGGTGTTAGCAAGAATGCTTGATATAGTTGGGGACGAGAATATGCCCGCATCAAAACGTGATAGTCGTCGCAGGACCCTTAGCTAGTACCTGGGACGTGGTAAGAAGTGGTCCCGATTTGTGGAAAGGTTTGGTTTCGGCATCCTTTTTAAATATACATGGTAAGCTCCTCGAATTTCCTAATACGCAGACGTCTCTAGGCTGCAGAAGGACACGGCTAAGATGTCCGTACTTCGGCATCTCGAGCAGCAGGTAGAGGTGCTATTGTCAAACGGCAGGACAGATCCAGGAAGCTTTAGGTACGCCCTTGTCGAAGAGAAGCTCTTAGATGACATAGTGCAACCTCTCGACATTACGGCGGACGTTTTGGCTGTCCAAGAACGAATGAGAGTCTTGAATCAAGGTTCCACATGGGGATTTTACGTCGAGGAGCTTGAGCGACTCAAAGAAGGGCAATGGTTTGGCGAGGATTTAATCCAACTTGGTATGCACCTAGCCGATAAGCTCCCCCGTGCATGCGTGTTGGCTTTTCTATCGGCATTCACGACCAACACACGAAAAAGGCACTGCCTCAGCGCTTTGCAAATGTTGCAAAACGTACCAGGAAGTGGTCCCTTGCTACTACAACAGATCGCCTAATTTAGTTTGTTTCTTTCTGCTTTTCTAATTGAACAACTATTTCACCCTCCTCGAGATTAACCTGATCGACGAAGCTATCTACCGCTATGATACAGCGGGATACGATTCTCGACATATTAAAGTAATATCATTGATCTTCTATATGTTTACGACTCTAATAATACGGTAGGCGGCTTGTAAGGGCTCAGTTTCCTAATCTACCGTATATCAATCAGGTCCGTATCTCAACCTCGTGGGAAAACACTTCACTAATAGGTATGGTAGGAAACACCTGTCCAGAATGATAACTCCAGCTGTGGCCCACTGGTAGTAGCAATCGCTCGCAGACGTATGATGAGCCAGGCGGTCGAGCTAGGGGATTACGACGCTATTCACCTAAGGCGTAAGTCGTCGAACTGGAGCTTTTGAAACAAATTAGGGTACGATTTGTTCGTCAGCGCTTAAACTAGCTATCGCGGTCATGATGGAATCTTGACTCGTCGTGGTCTGACGGCACCGGGGGTGGAGTTAATAAGATGTCCGAAAATGGCAGTCATAAAGAGTGCATCGCCCTGAGATAGCGCGCTATGACGGTTGAGGATATACCTTGATGGTTGTCTAACTCATAAACTCATAATGCACTGATAAGCTTGATAGTTCGATAGAAGAAGAGCTCTTAAAGTTAATCCACATCTCACATGCATGAATTTGAGGAGAAATAAAACGTAGCAGACGTTGATGGGAGGCAACAAATTCTCTGGCCGAACTTGCTCACAAGCCTGCTTTCCCTGCGCGTATTCACGTCGCGTTATGCGCCAGGTCACGTGTAGAAGTGGTGCATTTCAATGCAGGGGGGGTTAGTAGGTCTAAGCGCGGTTGTCCTTGACTTTTATCCAACCCACCCCCACTAAGGTGCTTGCCCGGGGAACGCTTAATAGTATGTAGGTACACTATACCGAGGTAGGTAAAAAGGTGGTATTGGTTGGGTGGGTAGTTATGAAGGAGCTAGGGAGCAACCCCCTGATGCGCTGCCACTCGGTAGTTCGTCAGACAGTACTTGCTGTCCTTTTTGGCTATATATGCAGTACCTGCCTGCTTTGAAGAGCTAAAAGGCGTAAAAGTGTCAGATACCAGTAATGTTGCGGTAGGTATACAGCCAGACAAGTAACCTACATAAGGTACCTGCACAGGTAGGACATTGTGAGATAGGAGATGCGTAAGTTAAGAAGCCAAAAATAATATTATCTGGCTAACTTTTGCCTACCCATTTATAAGCTTGCACGCTTTACTAAAATAAAAAGAGAATTACTGGGGGCGCATCTGCTAGTCCGTTTCAGCTGTTGCCAGCCCCGCAAAGTGCGAGTTTAACTAACCTACCTTTTACCTTTTACCTTTACCCTCACTTTTACTTTTATAACAACAGATAGGCGGCCGTAAGGGCAACAGTCTTAATTAAAAAGAAAAATCACTAGACTAGCATTGTTAAAAATATGTTATATAAAGATTTACATAAAATCTAATATAAGCATTATAAGCAAGTTATATGCCACCTTCTTATTTTGGCTCACCGCTTTTGCATTAGCAGAATACTAAGTCTATATATGTGTTTCCTAAATTCACTACACGGGCCGCGAACCGCACCTCCGTAACTTGTGCTAAACCTAATCTATATTTTACTTTTTGCATATAAAACAAGTAGTTACAGTAGGTACAGGCCCAGGTCAGGTCAATAGCTCACTCATGCAAATGGCCCCATTGAAGCTCATTGAGCTCATGTACCATTCACCTGTAAATCACCTGACCTGCCCTCCTGTAATAAGAAAATCCCACAATGGCCTGTATTGTAGATTTCTTTCCTTTACTTCCTCATCCGTAGATCTTCGGCAATAAGATCAGTCATACCTAGGAGCCTTGTTTCCTCTAAAGTGACACCCTTGCAACTATAGTTAATTAAGTTTTATCTAGATTGACAGTTTATTTTGTTACCCCGAGGCAGAATGATAGCCCTCGATATAACTGTTCTGTAAACTGGATTCCATAATACCTATTCCGAGTGAGAAAATGCCACCGTTTAGCACTGCATTCTTCCTCTTCAACTCAAAGTTATCATTACATTTATCGGATGTGACGGACTATCGCCCCTAACACCACGGACGCAACATCGCGGGTTGGGAGGACACAAATGGAAGTTCGGTTGAACCAAGACATGTAGGAAATATCTCTGGCTGCCTTTTCACAGTAAAGACCTGAGTTTCTGGAGATGGGTTAGGTATCACGACTCTCAATGAGAGACGATGGAAAATAGATAGTTACCTCAAGTGTACCCAGACTATCATTGCTCTTCTGCCTATCATGCGGCGATAACAATACGCCGGCGAGCTCCTTCTTGGACTCTTGAATCTTCATTACTTCCTGTTTCAGCATGAGCGTAACAACTTCGAGGTAAAGACTTGGAGTTTAGAAGTACCTCTTCGAACGAATCTTGAATGTAAAAGCGGACAGTCTCAACTTCCCGAGTTTGTCCGAGACGGTGAATACGTGCTAGTGCCTGCTCTTCCAGTGTCGGATTCCTGATCTGTCAGGCAAGCTATACACAGTTATGACGGAGCTGAAGACCTACCAATGTGGCTCCATGAGGTAAGCTCGGGATGCCGCCGTCAATGTCAACCTGCGTCAATTCAGCATAAGTGACAATAAAAGAGCAGCTTCAGTCTATCCTTTAGCTTACCCTACTGCTCCACACGAAAGAGTAAGCAACATGACACGGATACTGGGGTCTGAACTAAATGACCTAAGAACCGATTGGCGGTCTTTCTGGGGCACTTTGCCGTCAAATCGAATGCTCCGAATACCTTCCGCGTCCAAACCTCGGGTGATGAGATCTAAAGTCAGCCGCCACGTTGAGAACACGACGCTGATCAGGCAAGTCAGTTGACAGTAACGATAAGGCGGATCAGATGGTTCTGGTAGGAAATCGATCACTTGCCATTTCACATCACCGGGGGCTTCTTTTATATCCTCTAGAAGGGCTTCTATCTTGGATGGAAGAGACAGAAACGCCGGTGGACCGCTCGGGCAAACAACATCTTCAACCTCTTCCAGGTCTACGCCGCTTGTTGAGACTGGGGCAACAGAACACGGCGGCTTACACCCGCAGGTTACCGCCTTCCCAGATTGATGCCTCCTACTCACGCAATCACTGCATGTGAATTGCAAGCAGCTAGTGAACTGTGCACTCTCAGGATGGTTCGATGCATCGTCGAGGAACGTGTCCGTCAGCCCAAGAGTAGATGAGCACTGAGTACACACTATTGGGTTGATCTGTCGTTGCAGGTTAAACATACGCTGAGCGTTGGCGCTCCATTGCTCTGGTTCTGTTGACACAGATGATGGTTTACTGAGCCTCGAGCGATAATGTACTCCGAGATTGCAGAATAATCTAAGCGACTCTATTCGTTGTAGGACATTGACGTATATGAGCGATCTTGAACGCGCAGTATCAGTTCCAAAAGCCTCATCAATGCTTATTGTTGTCTGCTGTTTAATCCTTTCGTATGCTTCTCGCTCTTCTTGGGAGAAGCATACCAAACGCTGAAGGTCTCGCCGGGCGGGAAGGTCTATGGCCCCCTTTGGCCTACGAAGCAGCAGACAAGCTGACAATCGTTTCAGTCTGTTCACTGCTTCCTCGTCTTTTCCAGATTTCCATAGCTGGGACACGTCAGCGTCAAATTTCTTGGGATCTGTGTACGGATAGGGTCGAATGAACTTGAGGAGGCTGGCTAGGTCTCCAAGACGGTTCTGGATCGGCGTGCCAGTAACAGCCCATCGAGAAATTGCCTCCAGATCGCACACAGCCCTGGCCATCCTGGCATTGCCGTTTCGAATGAAATGAGCTGGAGAAATAGTCAGACTGGAGTTGCTCAGATGGTCCAGTGACACTGACCTTCATCGAGAATGATTCTTTTCCACCGCACCGCAAATATAGGGGAATGCGCAAGCCCCGGTCCAGACTTCCAGTCTGCTGACACTGTGTGATAAGTCGTGAGAACGATGTTGACCGAAGCCAAGTCTTGTATTCCGGCGATACGATTCTTCCAATGATGGCGCCGGTATACGAGCTGTCCTTCAACAACATGGCTGTTTCGAGTAAGCACCTAGCCCATTGTGGGAGAGATGTGCAACTTACATCGACAACTGTTCCTCCCATGGGCCAATCACTACGACACTGCATGTAAGTATCTTGTTTCCACTGCAAGATAACGGATAATGCAAAGGAACGCCCAGGCCTTACAAGGCGGTGGTATGATTACTAGTGTCGCAGTGACATCTGGTTTATGCGCCTCCGTCTCATCCATGTTCACGTCCGACAGTTCCTCACGCTCTTTATCCATAGCGACCAGTGAAATCATGGTTAAAGTCTTGCCAAATCCCATCGGATCAGCAATGATGCCACCAAAGAAGTTTAATGGCTCTTCATTCTGACAAAAACGAGACACTGTGTTCAGGAACCTGACAAAGCCCTCCCGTTAGCATTCTGTAGATCGGGATCTGTCCTCACCTTGCGGTGGTAGAGACTTACACTCTTCCACTGTTCGTGTCCACAACCTTCCAGACATCGGGCTGCCCTCGATTGAAACCCCAGCCTCTCTCACGATCCATCATGAACGTCAAGGCTTGTTTCTGGTGGCTTATTGTGCAAACGAATATCGTCAGTATTGGCACATGGGAATATCATTTTAACAATTCTCACCTCTGCAGAATAGTTTGAATTGCCAATGGCTGAGACGTCTCTTCCAAGTCCACCTGGCTGCTTAAAATATCAAGGAAATCAGGACGCTCGGGAATTTCTCTCGGTGCAAGAAGTGCTCGCTGTGAAACAATCTGAGAGACAAGGGGCCAAGGTGGGACGCTTGAAAGTCTCTGAGGATTACAATATAGTGTATCCAAATGGCACACTCGGGGATCCTGCAAATAAACTTCATAATCCTGAAACCAATTTCCGATTTCATCAAACAACTCGAAGGGCCCATACACTGTAATATCCAGGGTGCAGGGCCACAGCATATGTGAGCGTCCTCTTTTCTTAGTTGCGGGCCGCGCATCCACGGTACAAATGATGTGCAGGTCTAAACTGTCCTCGTCCATCATACCCTCGAGCATTTGGGCATACTCTGTCTGAATCCGGCCTCGAACGAAGTTAGAGTCTTTGGAGTTGAAGTGAGTTGAAGTATTGAGCTGGACGCTGAATGATGTCGGAAGATCTTGTGACGTCTGACGCTCATATGTTGCAGCAATCCCAATGATCTAAGATAATTGAATAGGTGTAAGCTATGCTTCTCGAGGCATATTGTACTAACAACTTACTACACCGAAGCAAACTTTCATCTGGCTTTCTTCATTGGTCTTGTCCCTGCCAGCTACGTCGATCATGTCCTGGGACACATATCGATTCATGGAATAGGCAAATGGGTCATCACAGTCCATCGTATCGTTAGCCATCAACGAACTTCCCGAGCCTGCAAAAAGCTGGAGTGACTGGGATGAGCATCCGACAGCAATATCATCGCCGTCATCCCGAAAATCGGTAGTCAGACTTTCAGTATTGCTGCATTCTCCGCTTGATTCAAGACGACGGCGCTTGGCCGTCGGGAACCCCTCCTCCTCCTCATACATTACGATAAACCCACAGGAGATAAGCGATGCGCGTAAGGTTGGACCAGTCAAATTGGTAAGGGGATGTCAAGAGCATTTAGCTCAGAAATACCGGTTTCCGGTTACAATGAGACATCCTTAGAGCGTGAGGCAGAAAGGAAGAGCGAGCGAATAAACGCCCTTGCGGGAAAGTGCCGTATCGAAGGGTGTTAGCTGCTGCTGAGTCAGAGGCTGTCACACTGGCCAGGGAGATCCCCAGCATAAATTCAGACCTTCACCCTGACTAGAGGGAGGGGAGACATGGACCCCTTTAGACCCCAAAAGAAAATTGAACCCTTATTGTCCCAAGCCACAAGTTAGCCTCCAGTCGGCGCAGTCATCAGCCCTCAGCCCTCATTACTTAACAACAATCCTTCAGATTGGATGAAACCCCCCTCATCTGCGTGGCAAGTTAACGGTCCAACAACTGAAGGTGGCGGACCCTATGTTCATCGACACTGCTTTTCCGCGGCTGTCGCCGTTTCGAAGTTGCATTGTACTATGGAATGAGAATGCGTGGCTGGGGCTGTGCTGACCAGGCGCACGAACACCACCCACTCGCAGTGATACCTTTAAGAGAGACTCAGCTGTAGCATGATTGCCATAGGCTTGATGAGCCACTTCAAAAGATAAGTTATCCCACAATCGTGAACATAACTCACCAATTTCGTCGTCGTTTTATACACACATTACATCGCAATGCCCCTCAAACCTGCAGTCTCGGCGTCCGCAAGGCGGACTATGCAGTCCGCTTTTGATGAAATCGAAAACAATATCACTCCGGATGATTCTCACGGGTTTTCTACTGTCACATTGGAAGGTGTGAGAAAAGCTGCACTTGCAATCGAGAACCAAATGGCGGCTCGCCAGGCACTCCGCAGCATGAGACGATTAATGCCATTGTTCCAAGGCATGGAGCACTATGCGAATGTCGTCGAGATTCTTTGTAACGGCACACCCTATTTGCCATGGATCTGGGCCCCGATTACACTGATTTTAAGAATCTCTTCCGAGTATGTTGAGGCGTTTGAGCAGGTCATCAGGGGCTACTCAAGGATCGCCGAGTCTCTGGGACGATTCGCAACCCTCAACAAAGCCCTTGCGAACGATATGGATTTTCAACAAACCCTCGCCGTCTTTTATGCTGATATCCTATTGTATCACAAGAACGCTTATCAACTTGTTCGCCGCAATGGTAGGTGACTTTAACTTGTGACGTCTACCTCGTAATAGTTTCTAATACAGGAGCCAACTAGGTTGGAGACTTCTGTTCCTCACATCTTGGGGCCGCTTTCAGCGGCGTTTCGACCATCTTCTTGACGACTTGAAGCGCCATGAACAGTTAATCGACTTACAAGCGAACGCTTCCCATATCGCAGAAGCTCGAGAGATGCGCGAGGAGATCAAAGCCTGGCGAGAAGATAGTCTTTATCACATCGGACAATTGAATGAGCAGGAGTCCACTAAGCAGTACGAATCGATCATCGCTTGGTTCAAGATCGATGAGTCTGATCAATCTCGAATACTTGACATCATATCTTCTGAGAGTTCTAAAACTACCGGAACCTGCTCCTGGGTATTGAAGAACCTCAAGATGAGCTCTTGGCTTCAATCCAGGCCGGATCGCCCAATTCTATGGCTAAACGGAAAGCCCGGGTCCGGAAAAAGTGTGCTCCTCTCTGAGGTTATCAAGTTCATGCGGGCGTCAAATCAACTCATTATTCGTCACTTCTGCAGCCAAAGATATGCTTCTTCAACGCTATATCATGAAATCCTGAGGTCACTTTTGCTTCAGCTGCTTCGCAACCACAACGAACTCGTTGCTCATGTTTATAGGGACCACGTCTTTGGCAGAAAGCCTCCAACGGTGCAAGCTCTTGAGAAGTTGCTTCTATCTCTCCTCAAGGTCATGTCAAGCGAACCCAGGCATATCAAGTACGTTTGGATCATCCTCGATGGTCTCAATGAATGCGAACCATCGCAGCAGACGAGCATCATTGGTTTCCTGAATCAGCTCTCGGGGAAAACGGCATCAAGTGGTGATACTGTCTGCAAAGTACTGATATCTAGCCGATATTCGAATACTATCGCCAAACGGTTGCGAGCGAGTCAAACGATATCCCTATCCGACGAGCCAAGAAGCCTTAAGCTTGCCATCATGCAGTATGTCTCTCAGCGTCTTCAATTGCTCCACGACAAGTTTCAACAGTTGGGGCTGGTCCAAAAGGATGTCGAGGGGCTCGCACGTGTAATCACGAACAAAGCCGACGGTATGCAACTATTCTCCTTTTCTGTTATTGAGATAATTATTTACCGCCGATGATGTTTTGTTAGGTCCTGAGTCACATAATAGTAGCGGTACACTGTTCCGCGACAAAGTTCACAGCTGATAATTTTGGAAGGCATGTTTTTATATGCTCGTCTTGTTCTTGATTATCTAGCTACCAATATTTTCTACGACGGGGCTGAAATCAAGTCGTCCATTGATGCTTTACCAGAGGAGCTGTCCGATTTGTGAGTCGCTCTCTTACAGCTGCCAATGCCTTATCTTGCTCGGGAGTCTAGCACCTATTAACATCAGAGCTTTATAAGTTACCAGAAGATTCTTACACAGATCCTTATCCAACTGGATGCTCGATCTGTGGAACGTCTTCGAAGTATCTTTGGTTGGATCGCGTTCTCAAAACGACCGCTCAAGCGTATGGAATTTTTATCGGCGCTCACCTTTGCATTGGGACCTTCAAAAGATGATCGTACAAGCTTAGTCCCTCGCTACGTCCTCGATGTTTGCGGCCCACTCGTCGAAGAGAGACCCGATACCTCGTTGACCTTCATACATGTATCGGTTAAAGAGTAAATGCGTGCCCGTGCATGAGCCGCAGGCTATCTCAAGGCTAACGGAAGCGGCAGATTTCTTCAGTCATCTAAGAGCAATTTTCGGATTACCTACGAGGAGGCTGCCATCGAACACTGTATTTCCACTATCACTTGTCTCCTCTTTGGTTTCGAGCATCTCGTCAATCATGGTAGGCAGGCCGGAGCGTTGGGAATGATAAAAGGCTTTCACGGTTTACATGTGTACGCTACCGAGTTCTGGACTGAGAGCCTCTTGGACTGCGCCTATTCGGGGAAGCTAGGTTCTTCAGAACTCCTTCTTAAGCTTGCCAACGCGCTGGGCAACAAACTTGAAAAATATTCAAGTTCGGTCCCAGAAGAGAACACGTTGTTGGACAATGTGTCATTAGATATGAGGTTGGCAAACCTGGAGCAATATCCGCTACTCGCGAAACATATTGGTGCATCACTTAAATCCCGAAGTCTGAAGCAACTGGAATCGAGAATACTGCGAGAGGCGCAAGGGAGCAAGACCGTATCATCTCAGCACCCAGTGGAAACAGATATTTCGAATTCCGTGCAGGGTCTCGAAGGGCTCCCGTTATCATCGACGAAAGATATCATCTCAGAAATGCTGATGTGTTATCAAGATACCGCAGCATTCCTTCTCCAACAAGACCAATATCCGGGAGTCTCCTCAGCCGAGTTGGAGCTGTGGAAAAGTCAATTCAGAACATCCGCTTTTACCTGTCGTCTTGGCTTCTGCCCTCGTGCTTCTGAAGGCTTCCCATCAGAGGACTTACGGCGCCAACACGAAATGGCTCATACCCAGCTAGCGATCTGCACCATTCCTGATTGCAAGTATCCCCCTTTCCAATCAGCACGTGCTCTGAAAGACCACATAAACAAATGCCATTTCCATAAACCAGCTAGGCGACCTATTCGCATATCACGAATCGACCGCGAAAACAGCACGGGTTCCAAGGCTGCTCCATATGTACGGCGCGTCGTCAAATTCACAGAAAAGGGCATAGTTGATCGAAACTCGAATGTCACGGACAAGAAGAAAAGCCCAGAACAACATGAGGACAAGGAACAAAGTATGTTCGAATCCGAAACTGGATCCGAGGTCCCAGTCCCAGGGAATAGCGTAATTCGTGGTACTTTGACAGATATAAGTGCCTTCCCCACGATTGAGGCTATGAGGTATCGTGCATGCACCATCCAGGCTTGCTTTGAAGAGCTGGGCGAGGCCGGCTTATCGGAGAATTGGGCCTTACACTACTGGACCTGGCATCACGCAGATAGCATTGCCCGCTGTGCAGACTATAAATGCCAAATGATATTCGCCAATCGCCAGTGTCTCGAAGCTCATTACCTTCAAAATCACACGGCAATCTTCTGCACTCTCTGCCGGGGTCACGACTCGGAGGGATTTCAACACGAAGAAGACCTCAGGCATCATTGGATGATGACTCATATTCAAAAGGTGAAGAAATGGGTCTGTGACGACCCTCATCACAAGGTAAACGGCATCCTGCGTAACGTCGTGCCCTCAATCACGTTTGATTCTTGCCCTTCTTGCACTGGGGGACAAAAGTATGAACGACAGTTCGATGCTATTCGCCACCTGATGAAGGTTCATTTGCAGCAGGGGTTTGAGGACCAGGATTCTGATACGCAACGCTACATTGATGTCCTTCGCCCCTTCGCCGTCGATGTGTGGGTGTACGAGATCGACACGCCGGCAGAGCCACACAAGTCTGCCAAAAGTGAAACGGAGGGTTGGCTTGAAAGCGAATCGGATGAAGAGGAGAACTTTGACGACATGTTTTATGTTCCTGAGCTGGCCTGATAACCTACATACCTACTTAAGTCAACTCACATTTGACGAACGATTGGCAACATTTTATAGTAGTTTTCCCTAGGCATGAAAGCTACACATGTATCTACAGTACTGTACAGATGTACAGGTATAAAAGATAGTGAGCCTTGTAACTTATAACCCTGTATAGCAAGCGGCGGACCAAGGTAAAAACATATCCGCTTTGTTTCTAGAGCAAAAGTCGGCGCGAAGCGTATCCCCCCAGAAGTCAAAGATTTTTACAGCATAACTCCTTGTTTAATTCAATGCTTTTATAGTAATAGTATAACTATTCGTTAGGTATGTAAGTTTGTTTGTTTTGGCTTATGCCAAAGTGGGTCCTGCTCTGGCCGGGCTCAGGCTAAAAGCAGCATGGCTCAGATGAAATTCCCATGCCGATTCGGGATGGTAAAACCTATCTCAGAGGTAAGTACATAGGTACTGATGTCAACGAACTGTGCGCGCTCCAGACGCGCTGCCAGCTGCCTCCTAGTCAACTAATGGGAAATCAACGCGGGACCCTTGCAATTTGTCGACTCTCCCTCTCTAAATGTTCAATTCACACCACCCAATTGTTTGCAACTTCACTCCCGTTCGAGTTACTATATCTGTTACCAATCCCATTTTCTAGCATCTTCCTGGCCTGTCCTGTCGAGATTGACATTTATCTCCCAGAACTATTCCAAGTTGTCATGCACTAATTGTGGTCTCCTATAGCTATTAAGCGGTCGTTGTTTACTTTCGATGGCGGACCAGGAACCGGGTGGCATTTTCAGCCTCTGCACCTTTGTTTTCGTGCCTAGCAAAGAGTTGCCTGATAAGCTCATTGGCGAGGTATTGCTGCTCCTTTTTCATCCAATTACCCTTGATCTTTCCTTTCCTCTCTCTCTCTCTCTCTCTTGAATAGGTCATGTCATTGTGCTAATAGGATCACGGAAGCTCTCGCAAAGTATTGTAAAATATGGCGGCCAGATCCGCCCGCGCAACCGCGACCTTTCTCTGCCTCTCGCCGTTGTCACACACGTCATATCCAATACGATCGAATTCCCCGATTATGGCAAAGTATTAGAGATGATGATTCCGGTGGTTAACTCTAAATGGGTTCAAGTGTCCCTCGCCAAAGGAAAAATGGCACAGATTCGGCCTTATACGCCAGATCCACGTATGATCTTTTCCAACGTCATGCTATCTTGCGCCGATATACCGGATAGCGACAAAGAGGCCATTATAGGCGCGACTATGGCTATGGGAGGCATGGACTCAGAGCATGTTACGAAGCTTACGACCCACATATGTGCACTATCCATGGATCACGCCAACGTGCGAGTGGCCATGGAGAGAAAGCACAAGTGTAAGATTGTTCTGCCTCACTGGTGAGTATCTCTCTTTCGTAAAGGAAGAAACCGCTAGCTTGAACCTAACATGTCTGCCAGGTTCGACGACTGTTTCAGGCTAGGGAGGAGGATCGATGAAGGCCCTTACCTACTCCCGGATCCTGAGATCCTGCGTGTTCCGCCTGAGCAACCTATCGAACCTCAGTGTAGTCCGTACATAGAAGGTGCCATCTCAACTCGACCTGACTACATTCCCCCACCAGACTCTTCAGAGAGGGAGCTGCGCCTGACTGTGTTTAAGGACAAGAAGATTATGCTTTCTGATGACCTCGATATGAGAGTTCGACTTAAGCAGATCGTTGTCAGTCTAGTCACGAAAGGTGGTGGTCAAATGGCAGAGAAGGCAGAGGATTGTGACTGGCTTGTTTGCCGCTACAGAGACACACCAGAGTACGTGACGGCCTCCCAGCTCGGGAAGACAGTTGGAAATATGGCCTGGCTATTTTACCTCATACAACACGACGAATGGTCCAATCCTCTACATCGACTCCTACACTACCCAGAACCGCGCAATGGCATTCCAGGTTTTCAAGGGTTGAAGATCTCGGTATCGAACTACGGTGGAGAGGCTCGAATCTACCTAGAAAACCTCATCAAATCCTCAGGTGCTACCTTCACAAAGACTATGAAGGCCGATAACACACACCTCATCACGGCACGGGATAATAGCGAAAAGTGTGCGGCAGCCCGCGACTGGAATATTCACATGATAAATCACCTCTGGATCGAAGAAAGCTATGCCAGATGCGAAATGCAGACCTTAACCGTGTCAAAATACACACATTTCCCCCCTCGAACGAATTTGGGCGAGATTATTGGTCAGACATTCTTCGATGAGAAAAAACTCAAAGCGCTATACTTCCCGGGAGGTCCGCAAGCGGCTACCGTGGCACCGACGCGCAAACGAAAAGCATTGGCGGCGGCCGACCAAAACTCGTTTTCTGACAGCTCTACTCAGAACACGACTGCTGGACAGGCGCGTAGGGAATTCGATATCATGAAAGACACGGATGCAGGTTATGTAGAGGAGGCCGATGAGTTGCCCCCGCCGTCTAAACGCCGCTCTACCGAGTTTACAACTCCGGCACGGGGCCGTCATGTTCGTTCGGGCAAGGAGAACGAAACACCTTCGACCGTCGCGTCGAGCCGAAGTGCTAAAGATAAGGCTCTAGGTAGACTGTCCAACCTTGCACCAGATATTGCCCTATACGAAAAGGAAAAAAAACGGGGACTGAAAGATGGCCATGGGCCCTGGGGCGGAAAACGAGCGGCTGATCTTATCGAGCGCGAGCACTTGAATCGCCGCCAGACTTCTAGCCCGGCAGCTAGTGAAGAGAAGGAAGCAAAAGCTGAGAAACGGCCAGCGAAGAAAGCAAGACCGACCCTCCCAGAAGTAGAGACAAGAGTCATTCTGACTGGGTTTAAACGATGGGTGAACGATAAGCACAGAGAAGATGCAGACCGCGTAAGTTAGCCTCTGTGGTTCTGATGCCCCTATACTAATGGCTTAATGGTAGAAAAAACTGCGCGACCTGGGTATCTCCGTCGTTCAAGATGGGCAGTCATGCGACTATCTTATTGCTCCACAGTTGGTTCGAACCGTCAAGTTCCTTCGCAACTTGTCGAAAGGAGCCGTAGTCCTTTCCTCAACATGGATCGAAGAGTGTCTGGACACGAAACAGGTGCCTGATCCACAGAAGTACGTCCTAAAGGACAAGGAAAATGAGAAGCGGTTCGGACTCAAGCTGGAGACTTCAATCCGGAGAGCGCAGGCGAATAAAGGCAGTCTCCTGGCGGGCCTTCCCATTTACTGCACAGCTGGGATTAAAAACGGCAGCGAAAGCTACAGAGCCATTGCCGAGGCCAATGGTGCCCTATTTATGGTGTACGGGCCGAAGAGTGGAAGCACAATCCGGCCCACCAATCCCGAAGAAGACGAAAATGGCCTCGAGCCGGTTTATCTGCTTAGCACGTCGACGCCTGAGGAGAAGAAGCTCTGGGCGAGGTTCGAAGACATGGCGCGCAGGGGGAACATGGAGCCGCGTGTCGTTGCTTCGGATTGGTTGTTAGATGTCGTCATGAAGCAGGAAGTGAGCTTTGATGAGAAGTATCTGGTTACGAACTTCTTCTGATAGCATATCTCATCCCAATGACTTTTTCTTCGGCGGAATTGCCTCTTCTTTGCTTGTGTATGTTTGCGGAACGGCGTTTAGGTCTTGCAAGGGTCGCTGCTCTTTTTTTGCCATGGCACCCCAAGCAATCCTGGCGGGAACGATGTCACGGCCGCGCATAGCACGTAATGATTACTGTACAGTTACTTATATACCACTGGCTGTTTTAATACTCAACGATAGATGACCATATTCACACTTTAGAAGAACTTGACACCCAGTTGATCGTCCTGTCCGAATATTTGTGCCTTGCTACGCTTGACAAGGACCTGGAGTGCCTTTTGTAGCAATTCGAGGTCGAGACCGTGAAACTCTATTTGGTTTGGGTAATTATTCGTTAGCGACGTAAACTTTGACAAGTCAGTCCATCCATGCTGGTCTGTTTTCTAGACTCACCTGTCCCGATCGTATCCTCGCCCTCGCTGAGCTCGTAAAGCGTAAGCACGGTACCTTTCTGCGCTGTATCGTCGACCCAGGCCTCAATGAGCGCGGCCCATTCCTCGGGCGTTTTCCAAAAGATCCATACGACATCTCCCGAGCCCGAAAGGTCCCCATAGTCTTCACCACCGCCCCCACCACTATCACCACTCGGTTTCTTGCTGTTATTATTATTACTACCGCCGACGACAAACTCGGCCCGTCCATCTCTCCGCATAAACTCCAAGACCTCCCGCGCGTCGGCCAAGCTGAGACGCTTGTCTATCCGCTTGTTATGGAACAGGGCCTCCGCTGCGGGGGAAGATAAGGCGAGCTTGTAGATCCGGTGATAGGAGCAGTAGGACAGGATCAGGGCGGCCCATTTGGTCTGTTGGCTTCGTCGCGTGCTCTGGTTCGGCTGGCGCGTGAAGAAGGGCGGGAAGTGGTAGTCGCGCGGGAATTGGAACGTCTTCTTGGCTTCGGTTTCTGGGGGTGCCGGGGCGGTTGTTGGAGAGACGAATATTGAGGGGGTGACGGAGGCGGAGGCAGAGGCGGAGGCGGAAGGGGTTGTTGTTGTGGTTATCGTGGTTGCGGCTGTCGTCGTTGAGGGCGCCACTGGTGATATAGATGTCCCTGCGCTCGTGAAAGAGGGCGATGGTGCGGCCATCTTTCTCTGTTACTGTCTCTACCCGTCTGTTCTCTCTGGTGTGTATGTAAGTGGGAGGGAGAGCTTATGGGTTTCGTGCTGAATTTGTCTAGTGCGTTGTTTCGGGAACTTAGGCTGAGTAGATGAAGTATTCTCGAGTTGAGGTATATGGATAATTACTATGTAGACATGATAGCTAGGTTAGGTATGTATGTCGATTGTATGTCCAAGCCAACTTGCGTATCTACAAGTAAGCACTTAATTGCACCTATTTTTTGGCGGGGTTACGTTGAGAGAGTAAGTATACTCTCCTACAGGGTAGGTACTAGTTGTCAGGGTTTCCCCGCCATGTTGTACAACGGCACGCCTTGCCCGTGATGCAACATACAAACAGCCAGTTAGGTAGTTGCAGAATATCTAAAAACGTTGCGGTCGCCAGGTTACAATAGGCGTTGCGCGTAGTACTCACATAGCTTGAGCATCGTCATACACATCTATGTTCAATAGCTGGCAGGGTGATGTCGATTTTCCTATGTGCCTTTATAAGTTCCATTCGGTGGGCATATTATAAACAGAATAGTCACTCATTGTACAACTAAAGTAACAATTTGTGCCATGGTGAAAGGAGACAATGCCTTATAAGATCGCAAAGAACCCATCCATTTGTGTTGTTAAGAAAAAGGCATCACAGTATCTGCTATCCATGCGGCCTCTCTCTCTATCCTGTCGAAAACGCCATCGTCATCATCAACACGGGGGAATCCAACAAAACTCCTACCCCTACCCTATTCGTCGCTTAAAAACACCATCAGCATACAACATAAAAACGTCGTCACAACTCGTCATCCGGGGTATCATCCGCCATTTGGCCGCCACCAAGTTCCTGTTCCAGCTCGTCTCTGGCGAGCTCTCCGTAATCTTCGAGGTTCTTCTGTATGTGCACCTTGAATTTGATGACATCGTTCAGTAGTCTTTCGACCTCCGTGTGCAGCTCTTCCCGCAGCGCATTGGCACGGAGCGTTAACCGCTCGTATCTGGGACAGGTTAGCCTTGCCGTCGTATAACAGTACGTTTCATGCCTCATGTGCTAGACCTACTCAATTTCTGTGTTCATCTCCCTTTGCTCCAATAATTGTACAGACTCGGTGAATTGGGCTCGCATTTTGGCAAGTTCCTTCTCCATCTTCTCGATCTGTGCGTCTGAAGAAAGCCTCTGTGTTGTAGTAACCTATAATAGCACGTCTAGTTAGTCTCCGGCTGCATGTCTTGCGTCCTGTGCGCCATGTCCGGTAGTTGGTTGTGGCCGACATACCTCCTTCGTTTTTTCAAACTCTTCCTCGGCGGCTCTAACCCTATGTTCTAGGGCGTCCACCTCGTTGCGCCTATCCTCCATCGCCTCCTTTATGCCGTCGAGGAGGTCTTGATCCTCCATCATCGCGTCTTTAGCCTTCGTTCTTCTTTCCGAGATCTCCATCCGTAGTGCAAGAAGACTGTTCTTAACTTGTCCGCGCAAATCCAGGTTGAGAATCTGGGCAGGCTGGTAGCCGGTGACTGGGTCCGCCAACAAACGTTCGGCTCCCGTCCCGCCGGAATACGAATCCTTCATGACGGACTCCGTGAAGTCGATATCGTTGACCGCTATGATCAACTTGAACTCTTGTCCCTTGGCGTTGGCGGCTGACGGCGGATCGAGGGCGTTTTGATAAGCAAACGTGTTGTACTTGTCCACCAGCCGTTCGAGCCTGTCGAACCTGTCGCTGGCTTCCAGTTCTTTGTCCGCCACCCGCCTCTTGAAGTCCTCGAGTCGCTGTATCGCTGAATTTTTGTCTTTCTGTAGTCTCTCATGCTCCGACGTCATGCGGTCAATCTCCTGCATGCTGATTCCCTGGTCGTCGACGACTTTTTGCAACGCGCGACGTTGGTCGTCAGCCTCTTTCAGCTCCTGCATAAGCTTCTCTAATTCCTTCTGTAGCTCCTGTAGTTTCTCCTCCCGCTTCTCAGGCAAGTGCTGCGTTTTTCGAATAAAATCCTCAAAGTCAGCGATATCTCCTTCCAAGGCCTCCCCGAGTTCTGTGACGTTCTTGTAGTCCTGCAAAACCTCGGGATTCGTCATCCACTTCTCGAGCTCCTCGATTTCACCCGTCAAACGTGCGTTCTCGGCTTCCAGCATTTCAAGTTCCGACGAGTATTTAGAGTTTGACCGTTCGAACGCTCGCGCCATAGCGTCTATGTGAGGTTTCAACACCTTATCAGCATCCTCGTCCGGTGCATCTTCATCCATAGCCAGCCAGTCTCTATAGGCTGTGGTCAGAAAATCAAAAATGATGTGATCACCGGTGACGTCGATTCCATTTTCCAGGCAGGCATCGTCGTAGCGGTGTGACGTGTATCCGTCGAGCATCTGCGCCAGCTGCATCATCCAGTGAAGCAAGCCCAAGAATGTGCTCCAGTTCTGGCCGCCTACTGCCGCGATCTGGGATTTGGTGATGCTCTTTTCGTACGGGTAGCGCAACTGCTTCAGGATGGGGGGCACCTCCTGGTCAATATTCTTCTGGAAACGATAGCTAGGATCGATGCACTGGTATAGGAACTGAAACATGTAGTTGAAATCCTTCTGGGTGGGGGACTTGATGATCTTGTGTGATAGCGTGTGCTTCATTCGTATTTCGAAATTGTTTTGCGACAGGTAATCTAGCAATTCCTGGCCGATGCGAGCTTGGTACGTCCGATCTTTTAACGGTCGCGGATCTCGTGGGACGCCGGCGGCTTGCGGCGCCTGTTGGAAAAAACTCTGGTGACTGGCAGGACCGGCAGAGGATGGGCGAGCGCGATGCACGCTGCTTCTTCGTTCATTTTCTGAGCTCCGCGAAGGCAGGCTACCCGATGCAAATGTCGTCAACGCAGAGCCCGGTGTGTTCTGAAAAGAGGTCCGCTTCACAGAAGACAGGCCCAAATCGGCGAGGTTGCCGCCCGAGGAGGAGCGCGAGAAGATGGGCTGACTCGGGCGGCCTAGGGCCAGGGAGTGCCTAGATCCCGACCGCACATGGCTACCGCTGAAATTCCCGTTGGACGAGTTGGACCTCTTCATGACGGATGAAGGTTGTGGGATGGCAGAGTTAAGGCTGATGCCACCCAGCGTCTGTAGTCGCAATGATTTCAGTAGGTGCGAGTTGTGGATTCATAGCAAAGCGAAGGGGACGCGCCGATTGGGCGGGTGACATGAGACAGGGACACACGGGGAAATCGACGGTCCTTACCTCTCGCGGACGGCGGGCGCTCCAAAGCCCGGTATCCTGGGACATCGTTGCGCAAAAATGGCAGAGTAGGCAGTAGGTGTATGATTCGAGTAGTTAGAGTACTTGTTTGTGTAAAAAGGGAACCCTCGAGGCCTGGCATTTGTAGATATTTCGGCTTTCTTGACCATATTAGTTTGCGACAGACACCTTGGCATGGTTGTGTTGCGCTGGTCGCTATGGTCGCCCCAGTCAATGTAAACAAAACATAAAATTGCCTGCTATGATTGGCTCTTACCGGTGGGTCTCAGACACCAACAATCAGCCTTCGAGGCCTTTGAAATACTGACAATACCGTCCATAGGCATTGCTATAGGTACTTAAGTAGGTACCTTATAGCGGGGTCCTGAAAAGTGGCTTGTTTGTGGGCTTGCAGGCTGCAACGGATTCCAACTATGTAAGTTAGTGTGGCAGGTACTGTAAGCACATGCATTCATTCCAATGTTCCTTGCTTATACGTAGGTGCCGATATTTCAAGTTATTATCGACTTCATACATGTAGGTATAAATGCGCCTACCTTATGGTTTGAATAGATTACCGTGAGGCCCTCTTATTCCCTCTCGGCATCATGCCTATTCTGCTAGAGGTCTACAAGTTGTCATGCCGAGGAAAGTCCTAATTATTACCGGTGCCCCAGAAGGGCATACGCTCGACTGGACGTCGCCTATCTTGCTAAACCACTTCCTCGAGCCTATTGCAAGTTTTGCTCGCCTGGAAACAACCCCTGGACCGTCGAGGAATAAAAGCCTTCCCTCCACGCCCAGCCCGGCTCCTGTATGGCGCTCAATACCTTTACATCGAGAACGGTTAGCAACCGGCTTCTCTCAGACACATGCACTAGCTCTACCTTACCAAGGCACTTCTGAGTTCTTTAACACGCTCTCGGCGTCGTTGGACGTAGAATCCAGACTGACGGCGGATGAATCGAGCCACCAAATAATTGACCAGTTTTATGATCATTCTCTGGCTATTCACGAGCATATACCGTCGTCACAGCTCCCGCCAACCAGTCTGAATACTGACGACTCGTCCGTTGAAATAAGCAGAGAAGTCTCTACCGACTTTTCCGAGAGCTTTGATGACTTTTCGCAGGAGGCAGATAGGCCACAACCGGTTGACTTTGGTCATTTGAGTGACCTCGAGGATCTACCAAATGCAAAATACCTCGAATCGATCCAGCCTCAAACGATGACGGTGAACATCATCGTGGGCGTGATATCGATAGCACAACCACGGGTAGTCAAGACACGATGGGGTGCTAGTAAGACCCTTGTCGAGCTCCTCGTCGGGGACGATACACGATCTGGATTTACTGTCACCTTCTGGTTATCCCCTGAGCAGACAGATGCAAATACTTTGCTACAGACTCTGCGTAGGCAAGACATCTTGCTTCTACGCAATGTAGCCCTGGGCGTGTTCATGAATAAGGTCCATGGGCATAGCTTGAGAAAAGGTCATACCAAAATCCATCTGCTTCACCGAAGGCGAATAGACAAATATGACCAAGGAGGCACGTATGTCATGAAAGAGGTTGCCTCCACTAGGGCGACGCACCCCCAATTGGCCAAGACAAGAAGAGTCTGGGAGTGGCTCCTTCACTTTGTGGGCGACGGGGGGACGAGTTTAGGCAAGAGAGGGCGTAATGGAAAGTCAATTAGGAGATGGGACCTGCCCCCAGAAGACACACAATGAGGGGGAATAGATGTATTACTGTCGGGTGTCTCCTATTGGAATCGGTTCTCAAGGTATGTGCCTAGGTGTGTGGTGTAGTTAAACTCATATAGCCCTTATTATATATAACTAGTATATAAGTATCTTGCTATCGAATTTACTAGAAAACAACTCATTAAAGCTCACAAGTTGAAACCTATGTTAATTGTAATCCATAGAAGCTGAAGATGTCGATGTTGCTTATCGAGCAAGTATATACGTATATTAAAATGAAACACTACCACAACTTGCTGCGTAAAAGGTAGCCAGCTCCTCATATTTCAAGAAGCAACTAAGGTATCATTTCTCATGTATGGCTGTCTCTAGTATTTCATTTATATTGTTCTCTTAGGTACGGCAACATATCTAGTTACCTGTTACGGATATGTAGCATAGTTTATAAATACACTTCTCTAAGACCCTCTCGTGAGGTAGTAAATTCCTAAGGTGAGAGCGGTAATAATGGAGCCTCCATACCTCTTTATGTATCTAGGTACTCCCCGTAGCCATCTAAATGCGCCCATTGACTGGGACCCCGCCCCCACAATTGACACCCGCCTTTGGTTACTATAAATTAGGGCGCGGTTAGCAATGTCTGGTACTAGCCAATTGAACTAACGGCTACCGCGCGCGTTCCGCAACGCGTGCAGCGACGTCACAAGCGAGACAATAAGCGCCTAACAATGCACCCAATCATCATTACCAAATGTACCTATCAATCGATCACCTGCCTCTAGCTCCCGAAGCAACGATCTGAAGAAAGCATCCTATCTTAAGACTATATAGTCCAGTTGCCAAAAAGGAAGGCAGTCTGAGAGGTGGACTCATGTCTTAAGACCCATCCGCTTTTGCCAATTAATTACGTTACATCGACAGCCAAGGATAGAACTGAATATCTCTACAGCAAATCTACTTCGAACGAAAACATCTCCAGTCTTTTTTGATCCTGAATGACGGTACTTGGATTGGTATAGGGATCTCCAGAAGAAGAAATACACAACTATCCTATATACGACTACAATACATAACGATGGTTTGGCTTCGCTCATGATGGAAGAAGATACCCAGGGTGGGAGCGACAGCAGCGGAGTCCGCATTGGTGGACAGGGCACGCCTTTCCTCTCCAAGACAAGAAGCCTATCTGATGGAAATGGCTCGCAATTGTCACCTTCGCCATTTATTATCGAGACCTCGAGAAGGACATCAAAGGATGATACCGCCCTAGGAAAAGATAAGAGCGAAGATCCGGCCCCCGCCCCGGTCACTCCTCGACGTCCTGACTTTCCTATGCATGGGCTATCTCTACAGATGCCACCCCGAGATCCGAATTCACCAGCCCAACCATCCTACTTGAGACAAGCTCCGTTGTCCCCTAAGCTCGATCCGTCCCAGATTTACGCTTCCCCTACTAACATCCTCCCGCGACGATCACGCGGTCTGGATTTCTCTCGTGCTGCCACAAGCCTACATCACTCGACATTGGCTGGGCAATCCTCGCCCGATTCATCACCTACCGTGGGAGGGAGAGCGATGAATATACCTAGACGAAGCATTGGCGAATATGGGGCTGAACAATCGTCCACAACACTACGGTCCATGATGGGCAACCACGAACGCCTTCATGTCTCTAGCTCTGTAGGCAGTACAAATCCATTAATATCGGATTCCTCTTCGAGCTCTGAGGATGACGACTTCATGGATGATGAGATGGAGGATGCTATCCTTAGCACCCCGCAAGTTACTAAGAGTAATGCTCAGAGCCAGACTGTTCAGCCCGTCCCCTGGGCCTCGGGTGGCTCACCCGCCATTAATAGTCTCTCAAGCTTTCGCATCCGTCCAAGACGGCCGGCAAAAAAGAAAACGCGAGGCCACACGACTCTGGGATTCAACGCGGCTTCGCCTGCCACACTGTCCAAATCACCACCTAGCAATAACTTGATGAAGGAAATGAGGGATAGTCCGATGGGTCATCCGCGACGGGAGAGCATTAGTTGGGCGGCTAATCAACTACATATTTCAGGGAACGATAACGAAGAACGTATCATGGACACTGGAGATCCGACTCCTATTACCCCGAGTAGAGATGGCGTACGAGGAGTTGTGAAGAGAGTCGTTACTCGTCGAGGGAATCTCTTAGTAGGCAAAGCCCCTATCTCCACCTGGATGCTTTATCTCCCACTTTTTGTCATATATCATAATGCACGAGGTACTAATACTAGAAAAAGCCGAAAACAAAAGGGTTTGCTCGTATCCGAGCTGCCTTGGCTGAAGAGGGCGCCCCCATAGATTCCGAAGTCCGACGCGAAGCAGAGGTGATTCGCCAAGTGCGGGAGAGTGACATGGCTCTCGAGCCGCGCATACCCTCAGGGCCGCCACCTTTTCCTTTAGATACGTCCAACGTACCCACAGCGCAGTCGTCACCAAAGTTCACTGCGGGTCAAGAGTCGCTCGATGAGATGCCCGACGATGACATGATGATGGACTCAACTTTATCTGGCAGTTTCAAGCAGCAGGCGATAAAGAATTCGAAAGGCAAGAATTTTTGGGATACCTTCTCGGAGACTGGAAGCATAAGTGGAACACGGGTCACGCCACCGCCGCCTGTGACGTTGCCTAGAGGTTCTTCTTCTGGCATTAGCGAGGATGTCAGCATGGACTCGCCGTCCATGTCGGCAGGCTCGGGCAATGCGAGTGCCTTTGGACTGGGCATCCCTGGACAAGGCAGTGATAGCCAGAAATCAGAAACACCACAACCCACCACATCGGGAACGCCGCTGCAAGGAGCCGGTGCCATTCCGCCGACCGCGGCGGAGATCACCCGGCGTATCAACAATAAACGGCGGAGAGAAGACGACTTTGACCCCAATATATTTAAGAGAAGAGCAGTTAGCCCAGGCATGAGTGTTCACAACTCGCCAGTTATGCAAAGCCCGCTCCAACGAGACAATATGCCCTGGGGATCGCGACCAGGTAGCAACCATGGCGGAGATAAGATTTCCGGCACGTCTAGTGAGAATGGAAGTATCGTTGGTAATAACGGTAATATGACAAGCGCCGGACGACCAATCGCGGGTGGCAAAGGCCGTGTTGGGTTCCAGGGAATGGTTGACACCAACGACGGCTTGATGCGCATGAGCATCGAATAAGCACGTGAATAGGCATTATAAAAGCCTTCACTGCTGTCTTCCATCCCTACTTCTGTCTTCGGCGCCCTGTAGACTCGCTGCAGGTGTAGCCGTTGACGCGGTCTGCTACATGCTGTGGCAAACCTTGGCTTACATACCTAAGACAGATTATGGATACACAACTAATATAGCTCATGAGATACGTGCAAATATATGACCACTAACACTGCATACGATACCATAGATAGCTTGTTGCAAAAAGCAAGAATTGAGAGAGCGTTTAGAGTACGTTATCAGGAGCTGGGAGCAATCGGCCAGGGCCATGCCACAAGACAGTTGAGCAGCAACATGCGCTGTAAGTGAAAGAAATGAGCAACTAAAGGTATATCTACTACTGTAGAACCTTGCCTGGGGCTATATCATCCGGATGCTGTTTTACTGAGTCGGGTAGACCGCCTCCTACCCGTGTCGGGCGGTGGAGGGGTAGAAGCTAGCTTTTCCTTGGTCTTTCGATTGCCGCCTTTTGGTTTTGAATCTGTTTCGGTCTTCGCTGGCGAGGTATCCTCCTCTTTTTTGGCTGCCTGTTGAGAAGTTGTCCTCGCCTTCTTCTTGGGGCGTGCGTCTTCCTCTGACTCTTGATCGTCAAAGTATTGACTCCTTTTCTCTTCTTTTGTCTCTGTTTTAGTTTTGGTCCTGGGCTTTTTCGCTTTTGCATTGGTCGATTCTGCCTTAGCCCCTGACTCCGGCTCCTCCTTGATATCTCCGGCCACACGTCCCGTCTTCTTCTGTCTACTCGGTACAACGCAACTCGTGCGCCCGCCTACCTTGATGAACACTATTCTCTCCCCATTGGGCAGAGCCTTCGGGGCGTCCTTCTTTCCCTTGCCCCAGCGGTGCTCAAACAGCCAATCTTTAGGGAATTGCTCTGAATCGCCCAGCTTCTCGACCGCCGTATCGCAGACATAGCAAACGGCCTTATAGAGCCTCGCAATCTCGGCATCGGTGAAGTCATCGCTGTACTGCTCGGGGTGTAGTGCGGCCTATAATTCTTATATTAACCATGTCTTTCATATAAGACAAACGAGGTTGACTGTAAGAATAATTTGCTAGAAGAAATTCAAGAAATACCTGATACATGACTTCATCACCCACCCAGTTCCCGATACCGCTGATCATAGCCTGGTCAAGCAATAGAGCCTTGATGGGAACGTGGCGTGCCTTCATCTTCTGTCGCAAATACTCCTCGGTGAAGACGGAACGGTCAACGACAGGGTCTGGGCCATTTTCGACCAGCGGACTATGCGACCTGATCTCGGGGCCGGGACAGTCGACGAGGCGAATGCGGCCAAAGCGGCGCCAATCCGTGTAAGCCACGCATACCGGAGGCGTGCCGCCGGGCCCGGCCTCGGTCTCGAGGTGGAACTTCCAGAATTTGGGGGGCCAAAGGTCCTTGTCGGCACCCTTGCTCTTCTCGGCATACCGGTTGTACTCGGTCTGCACGCCGCGGATGTGCACCCATCCCGTCATACCGAGGTGCATGACAGGGTGTGGCGCTGCATCGAGTTCTAACCAGAAATACTTCCCTTGGTTTCCGGCGCTCACTACGCGCCTCCCTTTCAACGCCGTCTGGAAGGCGGACGCACTTGTGCCAACTTTGCCGAAGACGCTACTGTCATCTTGCGCGACAACCTTGCTTATCTTCTTGCCCACTAGGTGTTGACGGAGAAAGTGTGTTATGCGGGCGACTTGTGGCAAGTAGTGTTAGTGTATGCAGGTTTTATAGATAATCCAACGAGACCTGATAAAATAGACAAAACTCACTTTCGGCAATTTCCGGCATGATTAGTTTGGAGGTGGAACTGATGCAGAGGCAGCAGTGACGGATTATTTACACAGCAGAAAAACCGGTCTAATGATAACGATACTACAGCCAAACGGATCCAAATCAGCGGCAGAGCGTTGAACTATGGAAGATCTATGTCATGAATGTGAAGCCATAGTCCGTGTAATAGACTTTTCAGAGATGGTAAGCTAGAAGGATTGAGTTCCCAGCTTTGTTATTGAGACGAAGGGCATACAGTCAGCCGCACTCTGACCTTATGCTGTACCGTGTCGTGGCGCGCTAATTATGTCGCGTTATCACATGACCTTGCTGCAGGCAGCTTAAACCATTTAATAGGATTTATACAGACCTGGATACCCTTCCCAATTATAGGCTCGGTACTAACGGTCAAATACAACCCGGTGCAGCGTATCTCCTAGAAATCCGAAAGGAAACCGAAATCAAAGAAAGTACCGAGAACCCCAATAATTGTGGTCAAGGCTGCAGGAATGACGCACACTGATAGGCAAGTAGTTTAGTAAATTTGTCGCATAATAACGTAGATGTACAGATGTACTGCAGCGCTATACAGAAAATACACAGATAGGTAAAGCGTCGCTCTGCTTTACCTTGGGTAGCGTAATGGCACCGTTACATCCACTACACCCACCTTCACCGCTAGAGTCCGTGTTGGAGAAAACTAAGGGTAAGAAGTGAAAGGTGAGGAAGCCATGCTTTCCTACCTGCCGACCTTCAGCATACCAGGCAGGTACTTTAAGTATGCTACCACAACAGTATTAGTACCTAGCACATAATCGGCGTACATAGTACAGAATTAAGTTCAGAGAGGCTCCTCTGGCTTGTGACACGTTCAATTGAGCCACTCGATTGGCCGTGCGGCGGGGACAGCTGACCTTTGTCCACTATACCGCTCTGCAGCTCACCATTTCAAGCACGAATAAGGTGGTATGAGGTAGTGGAAGGTCGTGGCGTAATCCGGTGTTTCTGACTGGGGTGAGGCTACCGACGCTCCAAGCCAATGAACGCCAAGGAATTCCGGGATCCTCTGTCGCTAACAGAAATTTTCTCTTCCCCCCAGAGCAAATCCCAGAGTTCTGCGGGCGTTTCAAGAGGGCATTAGTAGGGGCCTTCAGTAGGTACGTAGTGTAGGTATATTGTGCGGCAAGTTTTAGACTTGCCTTACAGCATACCGTTAGAACAGAGCCCCGCGGAAGTGGTCCCCTCCATTCAATCACTGCAGGGTCAGAGTTGGAACAATCAACTTCTTCAATTTTCAACCCGTTTTCTTCCCGCTCTCTCTTCCATCCTCAAGAGCGATGATTTGTTTACATTACTTCAACATGGTTTTGCTCTAGCATAACAGCCTTTGCTCCCAAATCCATCCTACAGCAAAATTTACATCATTATCTCAACATACACCATTGTTTCATCTTTTTTAGGGACAGACATTGACGATATAGACCTCGGGTTGGTCCGTCTTTTTTTCCCTCTCGCTTACCGTGATCGGAGCAAGATATAAAGATTCTTATTTTCTCTGCCTTTGTGTACTGCTCTCCCCCGAAATTTCGAGGGACTTTGTCACTGAAGACAGCTATCTGAACAATCGTCGTATTGCCTCCTTCGGCTACCGGGTTGAATTGTTCACACTCGTGTATTTGTTCAGAATTGACAGATTTTCGTTGTGTGACCCTTGTTCCCCAGTAACAAATTCAACCGACCGATCAGCCAACCAACCAATTCGACTCCTCCCACCCAATCATGGTTCGCAACATTGTCATTCTTGGCGGGAACTCACACCCAGCCCTAACAGAAAACATCTGCAATATTCTGGGCCTGCCGGTTAGCAACCGGACACTCAGCAAATTCTCTGTTGGTGAGACACGCTGTGAGATCAAAGACTCGGTTCGTGGAAAGGATGTCTTCATTATTCAAAGCGGCGGTGGATCGGTAAACGATCATCTCATGGAACTCTGCATAAGTACGTCCAATAATCCAATCGTACGTGATCGGAGGTCTGGTATTAACCCTGGTATCCAGTGATCTCTGCTTGCAAGATCGGGTCGGCAAAGAGAGTCACTGCAGTTCTTCCCCTGTTCCCCTACTCGCGGCAACCTGACCTCCCCTATAACAAGTCAGGGGCACCGCTCTCAAAACCCCCATCCGAGGTTCCCAAGGACAAATATACCTTTGAGAGCGTACCAGCGACACCTGCCCCCGGCATTGCTGCGACCCCGAGCTTCAACAAGGACACCGATCTATCTAGGGTTCTGAGTAGAACTTCCCTCACCAATGGTAATGGTCCTACCCCTGTGAACGGCACGCCGCGAGCCAATAGCGGGTACTTCACGAACGGCGACGCCTCCCCAGCCCGCCCTGGTCTTACTACCATGCACACACAAAGCTTCACTACGCACGATTTGCGAAATCCCGCTCTCATCAACACGTTCCAAGCCAAACCTGGATACAAGCGATGGGTCGCCCAGGCGGGTACTTTAGTGGCCGACCTTCTCACATGTGCTGGCGCGGATCAGTATGTACCATTCCGTCCGGCCTGTTTTCTAGCGACTTGAGGACTGAAAGGTGGAAGCTGCTAATCAGCATGATAGTGTGGTTGCGCTGGATCTTCACGACCCCCAATACCAAGGTTTTTTTGATATCCCGATGGACAACCTGTACGGCCGGCCCTTGCTGAAACGCTATATCCAACAACACATCCCGGATTACAAGGATGCCGTCATCGTGAGTCCGGATGCAGGTGGTGCAAAGCGGGCTACTGCCATTGCCGATAATCTCGGCATGGACTTTGCCCTCATTCACAAGGTAAGATGAAAACCTACTAGTAGTGGCCCCCCAAACTTAACCAATCCCCCTAGGAACGACGCCCCACGCGAATCACGGACCGACAGAATGCGACCATGATGCTGGTGGGCAATGTCGCAAACCGTGTCTGCATCCTGATCGACGACCTTGCCGATACGGCAAACACAATTACACGGGCTGCAAAACTACTGCGAAAAGAAAGGGCGACGAAAGTCTATGCCCTGATTACTCACGGTGTATTCAGTGGGGATGCGATACAACGCATCAACCTTTCAGCCATCGACAAGATTGTCGTGACCAATTCCGTGCCCCAAGATGAGCATCGCCGACAGTGTCCAAAGCTGGAAGTGCTGGACATTTCACCCATCTTTGCCGAGGCCATACGTCGGATCCATCACGGCGAGTCCATCAGCGTCCTCTTTCAATATGACTGAAACAGCTGAACAGACGTGGCCGGTTCTTCTACATGTCACTGGTCAACGGGCCGTGGCCAAATAAGTCTCGCGCATTTCTTATTGCCGCTGGATAAGATTACTCGCATTGCTCGCAGGAGATCCTGATCATTTTTAATGGTTCTCATTGAGTCTCGACACCTCATACATCTGTGTGATGGTATGATATTACCGCACAAACAAGAAGAAGCAGGGGAAGAAGCCATGGTTGAAATTGACGATGAGCTTATCACGAGGTAAGAACATATGACGCATGGTTTCCACGACTTTCTTGTCCCAGGAAGTGGCCTTTTAACTCGGCAACATTCGATCGGGGCGTGTTTGGCTTGGGGCAATGCAGATACACGATCCATATTTATGGGGGTAAACATCTCGGTCGTAGAGTGAGTCGAGAGGTTTGCTAGAAAGTGTACCCCCAATTAGACTTTATGTATATGCTACGCCACCTGTCGTGACTTTAGTCCCTGTGATGTGTATGAATTCAAGACAGAGCTATGGCATGTCCGCGCCCGGTTCAGCGGCTGCCGTACTCTGGACGTTGAAAACATTCAGATAAAGACGAGCAAGACGAGCGAGCAGAGGGAAAGCTGCGTCGTTTTTGACATGGTGGTATTTCAGTTCAGAGATCTCACTATTACGTAGGTAAGTGATTCAGGCTACGGGAGACTGTGGGATACCAATACTTTTTCTTCAGAGACAAGACAATATAAGCAATACAAGCCCGACTATGATTGTCATTTATTCTTGCATGTGCTTTGGTGTGACTGACCGGATCTGCTATGTACATACATAGTATAGATAAGACTACCCTAAGATAAGCAATAGAGGATTTCAACGCAAGCATGATTGGAATGACGGAAATGGGGAAGTGGTCCCCACGTTGAACCAGGCAGTACATAGAAATCCCGGCCGAGATTTGGCGCAGTTTCACAGTAAACCTCGGCATGTGCTCAGGGTCCCACGTTACAACGAGTGAAGGAATACAGCCTGAGCCGTTAATCCAGCCACTTTCTCGGCTGTTACTTGGGAGAGGCTCCGACGGTAATTACCTACCCAAGGTACAGCATTACCTAGATACATTATTATGCTTCCCTCAGATTTCAGATTTCAACATTGCAGTTTTGAGGAATAAGTCTTATATTCTAAATGCTCTATCCTTGAGCCCTGAGGTATGTTGTAACATTGCAAACAAAACTTGATGTTTATGTCCGGGGGAGTGGTCTAGAGCAATCAATTAGTTTATTGATGGATCGATTGATGGATTGAGCTTTGGCCGGGGACCCCTTTGGCCGGAGCGCAAGCTAATTGATGACGATGCAGCTGCGATAATTCCTACCTAAGTACCTACGAATCTATCTCATCGCCAGCCGAACAAGTCCTTCTCTTTACATCTCTTATTTTCAGCAAAAGGGATCATAAATTCAATTCGCCTTCCTCCTATCCATTCCTTTCAGGGCTTGCCATCTATATTCTAGATATCGCCGCAAATCATCCGAAGCAGAGCTCCCCGCCTCTTCTCTGGTTTCCTCCGTCTCTCTATCTCTCCCTTCCGACAACACAAATAAAAAAATAAAAAAAACCGCCAATATGGTTGCCGACGCACTTGTCTATCACCCGACGGTATCACACTACCTCAAGTTCGTCGCGACGACGGTAGGCCGCGACAAGCTGCTGCGCACGCTTCAGTACTTTGCCCGGTTTTACGCTTGGTACCTTCTGCGGACGAACGGAACGCGCGCCGAGATCGCGCCGTACGAGGCGATCAAGAAGTCGTTCGCACAGGCGCGCAAGCTGCTGCGCGTGGGCAAGAACATCGAGCACTTCCGCGCCGCCGCCGTCGCCTTCGATTCGCTGTCGGCCAACGCCAACAAAGCGGGTTTTGACCCGGTGCTCCAGTACGCCGCCCTCGGCCGCCAGCTCGGCTACGCGGGATACCTGACCGCGGACATGCTCACCGTCCCCACCACTCTCGGCATCAAGAAGTGGTCCGGCGCCCAGCGGGCCGGCCGCGAGGCCTATCGCTTCTGGGCCATGGGCCTCGCTTGCTCCGTCGTCGCGCAGGTCTACATGCTCTATAAGCTGCGGCAGCGCGAGGCCAGAGTCGATAAGAAGGAGGGCGAGGGTGTTGTCGAGAGCAAGAAGATCGCCATGTACGTTTTACGTTATTTACTTCATCATTTACTCCCCCCTCCCCTCTCCCTCGTTGCTCCCTATACGAGCTAACCCGTAACGTTACAATAATAGTGAGCGCGCTACTAGCCAGCTGCAGCTACTTTCCGACCTGTGCGATCTCACCGTGCCGACGTCAGGACTCGGCTGGATCGGCCTCGACGACGGATTCGTCGGCCTCGCTGGTACCATGAGCAGTTTGATCGGCGTATATAACCAGTGGAAGAAGACGGCATAAACAAATCTAGCTACATAACACGTATCACTGCTCATTGACCGAAATCTGATATTTGATTGATATGTGTCCATGTGTGTCTTCGGGGGATTCAGGTTGAGCTAGGAAAGGCTGAAGTAGCTTGCGATGAGTCTGTTTCATCATTCATCAATCAGTCTATGAGCTACGACCTTGTTTATTTGAGACGCGAAAGGAATTATACCACAGCTGTTAAGGTGTAATCGAGGAGTGAGTGAGTGGGTTGCTATTTACTTCTTTTTTTTAGTAAGCGCATTTTCTCCTCCCTCGGCACGATGAACGAAGGCAGTCATAGTCTAAAGGGCATAAGACTTAAAGGGCGCGAGTTGTCGGGAAGGAAAGAGGCAGAAAGTGTACAAAAGATGGCTGCGGCGGCTCATTGTACTACACAGGAGATGGAGAGTCAGAAGCAGTTGCCTCTTGCTTTAGTTTAGACTCTCATATTGTCTACCAATTGATCGGTTTTCCCTTCAATTCTGATGTTCAATTTCAAAGCTACGAGGCAGATGGGATGCCCACGTTATCAAGGGCAAATAGAACGTTGTGAGGCGGACTGATCATAACCCCCCCGGGACTGACTGGTCTGGGTTTCTATTGCCTTTTATTCATTTAGTTATTTTTAAGTTGCCGTGCCCCTCGCCCTTATGCTTCCCTCCTTCCCTTATTTTCTCTTTTCCCTACCTGTCTACCCCGTATCGTCACTTCCATCTGGCAAAGTCAAATCGCACGTGTCCAACTCATATCCCGCAAGTCCCATTTTAAAAGGACGCGGCCAACGCCCCGATAGTGGCAGGAGCAGTGGTGATGCTGTTATAATCAGCAGAGCAGAAGTACAGCCAGCCGAGGCCGTAGTTCTTTGCCTCCTGGACGTAGCTCTTGAGGAGCGACGTATCGGCAGCGGCGCCACTGTGGGCTGTTCCCTTGAAGTCGTGCACGACAATGGCCGACTTGGCCGCGTGGCCGCTACCGGCGGGGATGTTGGCGTCGAGGGTGGCCTTGCCGTCGTAATAGGGGGCGCTGGGGTTGTTGAGGTAGCTCTCGAAGACGATGTTGACATCGCAGACGCCTTGGTCGTAGAAGGAGGCCGGGGTCGCGGCGCCGAAGTTGCAGATGGTGACAATGTCCCGCGGCCCGAAGGCAGAGCGCGCGTGCGCCACGGCGCTCTTTAGGTAGTCCAGGGAGTTGGGGCTTGTCTCGTCGAAGAAGATGCCGTCGACCGCGACATTGGAGGACCAGCTGGCGTAGGTGGTGATATTGGCGTTCAGGTCGGCGGCGGGGGAGGCGCCGTAGTTGGTCCGCACGTAGCCGATAGTCTTGACGTTAGGCTGCGCGTTCAGCTGCTCGATGCCCGAGATGTAGTTCACGTCATCGTTGCCCGGCTTGCCGGTTGCGCCCGGGCCGCTATCAGGGTTCACGACGGCCAGCCAGTTCATCGATGACGATGCCTTGATGGCGTCGAGCGCGGGCTTCCAGTTCGCGGCCCCGTCATTCCACACGGCGGATGGGTAGACGTATAGCGGGAGGAGGATACCCGTCGCTGAGACCGAGGTCGAGAGAGCTGCCATGCTCGCTAGGAGCACCGAAGGGCGAGGTGTAGCAACCATCGTGATAGGAGCTTTCGGGTTGGTTCTAGAGTGCTGCTTGGCTTGTTTGCCTAGCCCACGGGAGATCTACAAATCCCCTGGGAGGGAGGCAAGCATGAACTTATATACTCGACAACTTACGTATTCGGCTCCAGGATCTGACAAGTGGGACGCGCGCTCCTTCCTTCCTTCCAAAAGGTGCCCCTTTCTCGCCACGGGGCCCCCAGGTATCGTGATGCTATTTAAAGGCATCTCCATAGTGTGCATGGATGCTCATGCTGTAACCCCAATAGTTGCCTATAAGTATGTGCCTACGTCTGCAGACCTGGATCCGGGCTGGCTGGACCCAACGTTTTGGGATTCTTGTTACATAGAGACAGGGGAGATGCCAAGTGTAAGATTGGCCGTCAGGAAGTCTATTTGGGCTATGAAGCAATGAGAAAGATCTCGAAACTCTCATAAACACATTGGACATCATCATCCCACATCTCCTTTCCTTCAGGCCGTCTCCAGGTTGGCATGACCAATCTTATCTGCGAAGAAGGAATCTTATAGCGATGAGAATCAAAGGGAATCATAAGGAGCAGGTTGTAGTGGATATCTTACGATGACGATTAAGCACTTCTCTCTGACAAGTTATTTTTGTATCGGGCCGACATTGCGACTGATGTACAGTTGTTACCTAATAGGAGCTAGACTCGATAGAGCATAATGAGGATCGTGAAACGGATCGAATTGTCAAGCTATTTGAGGATTCTTGTGGTAGTATCGACCCCAGAACGGGCAGCGGCTGGCTGTAAACACGTCGTCGTCTCATCTCCTCGTAGACGCCGATAGTTAGTGGTCAGAAAGAAGACTGCATAGTGAGCAATATCAAGTGCAAATAGTTGAAGTTGGATTAAGGCATGCTGTACATGCACGGAGAGAGTCACGTTTCAGCTGTGCTCGCCGGCTCGGTGAGACGAGATCTTCGGTCACGCCGATCCTAGCCGACAAGAATTGCTGAGTGAGTTCGGGTGAGACGCCATTACAGACGGTCCTGCATATTCCATACTTACGGGCTCTACCCACACCCATGGATATACTATGTAGGTAACGGCAGTTATCGTCAGCTGTCAGTAATCAACCTGCTTACTTAACACTGCTTTGTTCACATATCGAGTCATTCTTAAATGGTTCTTGAAGACTTGAGTACAACCTCGCGCGTACGGCGGTAAGTATTCAGCAGTGCTCGGGGTATTTGTATTAAGAACACTGAGAAAGCCGCTAAATTCCTGACAGCTCAGCTAAGCCAACTGCCACAGGACGCCACTGACAAAAGGCTTTCGTAACTGCCGCTGTACGGAGACCGAATATCGATAGCGGCAGCACGAGGTTGATGTAAAGCATGTAATAGGCTAGGCAACAACACGCCCTCCCCTACCTTACTTAAGACATATTATGCAGTTGCAACTCAACTTGTAATTGTCAGCGTCAAATGATCGAGTACATCCTGCTCTCCGTAGGTAGGTCGCACAATAGGGTGCACATGTTGTACATGCCTTCCTAGCCGTATGTACTAACTTACATCTTCTCGAAGGAAAATTGATTTGGAAACCGGTCGAATCAGCACGTAGCTTGGGCAGCACTTGCATGAGACTAGCGCACGTTGATGCTGGCCCCCTTGTCAGTTGGACCCCAGTCCTTCGCAGAGGTGGGGTAGAAGACATCCCGCCCTAAACTAGAACGGGCCGTTCATCTCGCAAGCACGTGCCGAGGAGAGAGGAAACCAGAGGAAATCATGGTGTCTGAATCGAATTAACAGAACTCCGATTCAAACAGTTGCCCTTGCGTTATTCAGCTAGCATCTTCAAACTTGTAACGGCAGCTGGCGAGCACTTATTGACTTTATTAGAGGTTCCTGCAAATCTCTCTGGCCTATATGCACAATTATTGTTGATCATCCTCTCGCCGGTCCATTCCGTGAAGCCCGTCGTCCCCCATGTGGTCAATCATAAGACACGTGCATACTATGTACAGGATACAACCTAGGTTAGAGGTACTAGCTGTACTGTAGTAGGCGAACCGACTGCCTGCTATCGACCTCCCAAGTACGGGCTACGGTGCCAATCTAGGATACGGCAAGGTCGCTCCCACCATACTGGTGGTAGTTTTTCGCTGCAACTATACATCTGTACTTGCTGTATTTTACCTGCTTGGTTCCCAGCTATCTACTAGCACTACTATGTAGGTATAGCAGACGAGCACTTCTTAGCGACAGACAGACCAATTGTATAGCTTCAAATGCGCCTCGTTCCCCTCCATGCGCCGACCTCTACTCTTGCTCTGTTGTGACGCGCTCTGGCTTCAATTCCAAAATCCTACGCACTTATAATCTCCTCGGTTAATCTCCTTTCTCTTAATTTTCTTTCCCTAATACCTAGCGGTCGTTACCTAGTAGTCGCACTCTCTACGGGCTCCGGTTTCGACCTACACTTTATTAGAATAGCTATCCTCACCCATTTATACATATCGAGCTATTCGAATACTTACCTACTTAGCCTAGTAGTTGACCTTCATACGTGTTGCAACCATGTTTAAGCGCAAGCAGCCTGCCGACGAGCAGGTAGCGGAGGCCGCGCCGCCAGTGGCCAACGCCGACCCTGAGTCCTCGGGCGCCGCACCGCCGATTGACCAGAAGCCTTTCAGGGAAGCTATCTGGCCCGTCTTGGCTTGCGGTGCAGGTCTCTTTTCCGATGGTTATGTGAATAACGTGTGTGACGACCTACTTTTTGCCGCCTATCCAAATTCCCAAAGTCAGCTTAACTAACAGTGTCCTCTCTCTCCGTCTTTCTAGGTCATCGGCTCCGTAGGCACAGTTCTTGGCTACCAATATGGCGAACTCTATAGCGAGTCCCGCGCCGCCCACGTTGTCTCCGCCATTGCATTCGCCGGAACTGTACGTTCTCTGTGTCTCTCAGTCCCCCGACCCGAATCCACGCGCCTTCGCGAGAACGTCTTAAAACTAACCAATTCGATATGCGCGCGCGTAGGTTGTCGGCCAGCTCATCTTTGGGTATACCGCCGATCGGTGGTCGCGAACGGGCTCGCTTCTAGTATCAACCGTGATCCTGATCCTCTTTACCGCGCTTGCTGCTGGTTCCTACTATAAAGGAGAAGCCGTTGGCCTGTTCAACATACTGGCTGCCTGGCGATTTTTTGTAAGCTGCTCGCGATTTCCGTCCTCTCCTGGCGCGCGAATGAGAACTGACGAGAGTTTGTCTTTATAGGTCGGAATTGGCATTGGAGGTGAGATAGATTGCGTTACACCCAGGCCTATAACAACGACCCCAACTAATAAGCGCTCGGCTAGGCGAGTATCCGGCCGGCAGTGTGAGCTGCGCCGAGTCAACGGGTGAGCTCAAAAGCGGCGCCCGAAACCGGTGGTTCATCTTATTCACCAACTCCATGATCGATTGGGGTTTCGTCATCGGCGCTTTCGTCCCCTATGTTGTTGCTGCCGCGGCCCAGAACAAGTATTACGGCACCATTTGGCGAACGAGCTTGGGCATCGGCGTCGTCTTCCCTTTAATCCTATTCGTCCTACGTTTGAAACTGAAGGAGCCCGAGGAATTCTCCCGGAACTCTATGAAGAATGTGCGCACGCCGTATCTTCTGGTGCTAAAGTATTACGGCTTCCGACTATTCATCGTCAGTCTGATCTGGTTCATCTACGACGTAAGTTTGAACCTTTTTTCTTTTTTTTTTTTTTTTTTTTTTTTTTTGGTGTCAGCGCAATAGGCAGGGAAACTGAACGAGCCCCATAGTTTTCGACCTATGCCTTTGGTATATACTCTAGTACTATCATAGCCACCATCTACGGCTCAGACGGCGAACAAGCTCCCTTGACGACCGTCTTTGGATGGAACACAGTCATCAACCTGTTCTACATCCCCGGAACCATGATCGGCGCACCCGTGAGCGACAGTCTGGGACCCCGCTACACGCTGATTCTCGGGTTCCTCGTGCAATCCGTCATCGGCTTCATCATGGCCGGGACCTACGCCAAGCTATCCCAGCCTAGCGTCATCGGCGCTTTCGTCGTCGTCTACGGCATCTTCCTCAGCTTTGGCGAGCTGGGTCCGGGCAACAATATCGGCCTCCTGGCCGCCAAGACGTGCGCCACGGGTGTCCGGGGTCAGTACTACGGCATCGCGGCGGCCGTCGGCAAGATCGGCGCCTTCGTCGGCGTCTACGTCTTTCCCTACATCGAGAAGGCCGGAGGCGACACGACCGCCCAGTACCAGTACCCCTTCTACGTCAGCTCGAGTCTGTGCATCCTCGCCGCCTCCCTCGCCTTCTTCTGCCTGCCCCACATCGGCCAGGACACCATCACCCTCGAGGACGAGAAGTTCCGCGAGTACCTCACCGCTAATGGCTGGGACGTGCGTCAGCTTGGTCTGAAGGCCGGGCAGAGCATCGATTCCCTCCCGCGAGAGACGCCGGAGACAGAAGAGCGAAAAGAATAGCCAAGAGTCGTCTGACAAAGTTAGCACTTTTGTGGGTTCGCTGGCTATCGAGGGTTATAAGAAGCATAGGGAACATGTCATCTGCAGCTGCAAATGTATGTTTGCCGAGTAGTTGGGTTTCGTCTTGGATATGCAAAACTGGACTATTGGGGTCAGTCCAGTCCAGCCTGGAAAGAAATCCGCTTCCCTAGATTAGCTCATTTGTCTTGCCTTGTCTTCTTCTATTGCAATGATACCAAGACCTAAGTAGTCATTCCATGCTTATTTACCTACTAAATATCATCATTATCTTCGATCCTACCAACTAAGATCTAGTACGCTTACGCCTATGATACTATATATATACTATATCTTCCCAGTCCGACTGGGTAGGTCGTCTCGTCCATCGTTTTAAAACGTCCCTCAGTTAATAAAAAGAAGATGGGTGCTGCAAAGCTTCGAGCGGCTCTGACACTGACCCTAACTACCTACCTAACCTGGGTTGCTCACAACAGTTTGCTCATGACCTTAACTACCTATATGAAGATACAATAGACCTTCGCCGTAGCTTCATATATGCACATACAGTCTCAGGTGTACTGGTTAGGCGAAGAAAAGTCACTACGACCATCTCCCAGCATCGAAGAAGTTTCCTTACGCGCCGAATTGCTAATGCCGCCGGTCGGCCAGCACCCACTAACACCACATATGCTACTCTATATATGCATTAGATCTTTATATATGAGGCACTTTAACCCACTTGTATTCAATCATCACCAGTGAGACTGCCACAAATCAAATACTGTCTTCACCTATGGACAAGCACAGAAAGTGATTTAAACTTCCCTTTTTTTGTGCGCCGGGGTATGCTATAGAAACAGATGTCTAGGTAATATTAATGATAATAATAATTACAATTCGTCATGGACATCGGGCTCATCATCATCTGCTGCGCCACCGGCTCCCTGGTACATCTTCGATGTAATGGGATAGGCAACGTTCGAGAGCTTCTCCTTCTGCTCCTCGAAGTCCTCTGCCGTGGCCGTGGCCGCGTTCTCGTCGAGCCAGTCAGTCGTCTCCTTGACGGCGTCGAGGATCTGTGCTTTATGTTAGCTCGTGTTGCTTCCAAGGTTACTACCATCAGCGCGAGTGCATGGGAACTTACGGCTTCCTTGTCCTCTTCGTCAATCTTACCACCGAGACCCTCTTCATCGTTGACCTGGTTCTTTAGGCTGAAAGCGTAGTTCTCTAGGCCATTCCGAGCCTCGATTCGCTCACGAGTGGCCTTGTCTTCCTCGGCGTACTTCTCGGCCTCTTCGACCATACGCTCGATCTCCTCAGGAGTGAGGCGGCCCTTATCATTTGTAATGGTAATACTCTCCGTCTTACCGGTTCCCTTATCGGAAGCCGACACCTTTAGGATACCGTTGGCATCCAGTTCGAAGGAAACCTCGATCTGGGGAACACCACGAGGCGCAGGGGGGATGTTGGTCAGCTCAAACTTGCCGAGAAGGTTGTTGTCCTTGGTCATGGATCGTTCACCCTCGAAAACCTGGATTAGAACAACGGGTTGGTTATCCGCGGCAGTTGAAAAGATCTGGCTCTTGCGGGTCGGGATGGCTGTGTTACGAGGAATTAACTTGGTCATGACACCGCCGGTGGTCTCGATACCAAGAGTCAACGGGTTGACATCCATCAGGACAACGTCGGCTGTACCCTCCTCACCAGCAAGGACGCCAGCCTGAACAGCGGCGCCAAAAGCAACAGCCTCATCGGGGTTGATTCCCTTGCTGGCTTTCTTGCCGCCAAAGAATTCTTCGAGGAGTTCTTGGACCTTGGGAATACGGGTTGAACCACCAACGAGCACAATGTCGTCAATTTCATCCTTCTTCAGCTTAGCATCATCAAGAACTTGCTTCACAGGTTTCAGGGTCCGCTTGAAAAGGTCCATGTTGAGCTCTTCGAACTTGGCGCGGGTAAGAGTCTCGGAGAAATCCTTGCCCTCGAAGAAGGCTTCGATCTCGATGCGGGTGGTCTTCTGAGAAGAGAGTGTACGCTTGGCCTTCTCGGCCTCACGCTTCAGTTTGCCCATGGCCTTTGGATCCTTGGTGATGTCAACGTTGTTCTTCTTGTTGTATGACTTGACAAAGTAGTTGATGATTCTCTGGTCGAAATCTTCGCCACCAAGGTGGGTATCACCAGCGGTAGCCAAAACCTCGAAGACGCCCTGGTCGATGTTGAGCAAAGAGACATCGAAAGTACCGCCACCAAGATCGTAGACGATGATGTGGCGCTCTCCTTCGGTCTTATCTAGGCCGTAGGCAATCGCTGCGGCAGTAGGCTCGTTAACAATACGCAAGACATTCAAGCCGGCAATGGTACCAGCGTCCTTGGTAGCCTGTCTCTGGTTGTCGTTGAAATAGGCTGGGACAGTGACGACAGCATGGGTAACCTTCTTGCCCAAGTAGGACTCGGCGACCTCCTTCATCTTGCCGAGGATGATGGCAGATATTTCTTCGGGGGTGAATTTCTTAGGCTTGCCATTGACTTCGACCTGAATGATGGGCTTGCCGTCTTTCTCAACAACCTTGTAAGGGAAGTGCTTCAGATCAGCCTGGAGAGACTTCTCGTCCCACTTCCGGCCGATGAATCGTCTACACGGGTGCATGTATTAGCAGAGAATTCCTAGACTGGACAACACCATTCTAAATCACTCAGCGGATTGGTTAACAGGTCGGCACCTACTTGACGTCATAGATAGTATTGTAGGGATTGTTGGCCGCTTGTTGTTTGGCGGCGTCTCCGACTAATCTTTCATCTTCGGTGAAGGCGACATATGAGGGGGTAATACGGTTTCCTTGGTCGTTGACGAGGATTTCGACTTTTCCTTTCTGCATCACACCGACGCAAGAGTATGTTGTTCCCAAATCCTACAATAGGCGAAAACGACGGTTAGCGAGTAAGATCCAAACGAGCAGAGATGGAAATATTGGCGGTGAGGGCGTTGGTGAGGCGGAATGACTTACAATACCAATCACCGTCCCATAGTCCTCCGTGTCCTGAGCGCTTACGCCGGAAACAAAGGCAAGTGGGCTGAAGAGAAGAAGGCTCCAGGCGAGCATGCCAAAGGCAATCGCCCAGTAGCCCCGGGAGCTTCGAGCCATGATGAATAGACTGCCCCCCCGTTTCTAAGCAACGAGATGTGGAAATATGGGTATCAATAGACAAAGTCGAGACAAGTTGACAAGAGAAAGAAGAGAAATCACCGCCGGAGCCACTCTATGGTCCTCTCGGGTGAAGGCACTTGAGAGGAGGAAGGTAAGTTTGATTATGGATACGTGATGAAGGGGGAGAATGATTGTAGAAGGTGTAAAAAAGAGGTCGGAGGAATTGCCTGAGTATTTCCCTTATATGGGCGATTCGGGTGGAAGAAGCCAGAATGCACAAGTGGACAAGTTGCAAAAAAGACACATCTTCAATGTCAATAAAAAAGTGGAGCGGGTTACCAACTGCATCCAAAGTCAGGTATGTACCTATATAGTACTTTGTTCCGCACCCCGGGCGATTGGCAGGAGATGTGGATCATGTGTCACTTTCGAGCGGCGACTTTGAGCGCGGTACCTGACTATGGGCAACTGCAGTACATTTCGCCCTGCATCTGTCGGTACACCTGTTACTCACTCCTACCAAAATAGGTGGCGAGCCAAACAGGACAACATGGCCTCATTACTAGTACCGCCAACTACCGCAATATAGGCGGTAAGACTCCGATTTGGGGGTATTGGGGGGCGGTATGGAGGTTGGATTGGGGGAAGAACTCATCGTCCAACTCCACAGCAATAGCTAAAAAGGTGGGCTATTGGAAACCTACTACCCAGTAGTACAGATGTAAGTAAGTTGAATTACCTCTTGAAACGGATTGGGAATTATCTATCCCAGACCAGAGCTAGACCCTTTCACATACCTACCCCCTCGCTGCATTGTACACTTTTAACATCCGCAACGTTTTGCTTTATGCTCTCGCTACTATAGTATTCTTTACTGTCTGCTTTATATTTTACTTACCACCAGTACTACATAGTAGGTTATCTACTTATTTCTGTATACATATAGGTAGTAGGTAGGGTATGGTTATTCTATCCTTTTGTACCTAAGCACGCGGAGCATAACTTAAATCATGTTAATTAACGTTCGATGCCACAGCAAATAAGCAGAGTAACTCCAAGTTGGTCCCGTGTTGACCGTGATTGACTAACTAACGCTGGTGACTTTAACCCACGTGGCTTCTTTGTCTCACCAAGATTTACATTCTCACCGGAAGATACGATGCCATCCCAAACTCGTATCCTATCGGTACTAGTAAATTGTTAATAGGCAGATGGTCAAGCGTATGTAACCGGGAGGGCTCAACTAGGTGACTAGGTTCGATTCCCAACAGTGATATATGGTTTTCACCCGGTTGGCTCAACTGTGTGTTAGTGCTGCTTTTCATCTCTACTTTATATTATCACGAAGATGCCTATCTACAATATTTATCTCACAGATAAGTTATCGTATGTGCCATGTAATTGCGCTCTAGGCTAGGGAATCGTTCAACGGCAGGTGCCTATCGTCGCAAACTCAAAAGTGGAGTGGAAAGGGAGCATTGAGGATATCTCTTCATTCATAATCATTGTTGGGATTCGATATAATTTTGTCTAGTAAGAGTCCCTAGACTAGAGACTTTACATAGCAGAGTGTAGAGCCATGATTGTATGAGTGTTACATTGGTTTATTCTAATAAACCGGCAGCGACCGTCTCCCCTCCACTCCTCAACACTACTCGCTGACCAGCTTCCAGGGGTACTTTATGGCTCATCCTAACCACAATTCTCGCCACGCTGGCTGGTTTGACGATCCTGGGCTTCTTCTTTAGCACCGTCCCCTTCACTTTATCAAGGAGTGCAGGTATCTCAACAATTTGACCAGCGGCGTGAAGGCGGCCTCTATGAACGTCCACTTGCATCGGCATCAGGATGTCAAAAGCAAGCACCTTGACCGCGAACGTATCGACGCAGCCGATCGGCTGCTTGGGATCGCAGATAATGTCACCCACGCGTACATGGATCGCATCGATATTACTAAGATGGATCACAACATTCTGCCCGGCAACAGCCCAGTCGACCGTCTCCGAGTCTAGCTCCAGCGATTTGACATATGCCTTTTCTCCGCTTGGCTGTACCAGAAGAGCATCGCCGGTCTGCAGCGAACCGGCATCGATCCGCCCGGATACCGTGAGCGGACTCTGTGGTGAGCGAAAAACTTCCGAGATGGTCAGCCTCAGGGGCTTGTGCAACGCTCTGGACATGGGCTCTGAGCTCTCCAGCTCGGCTATGAGTGTATTCCCATTATACCAGCTGGCAGCAGGGTCGGAGGATTTTTTCACCAGGTTATCGCCGTGAAGGCCGGATACGGGAACATAGCTGACGTTCTTGAGTTGAAATCCCGTGGCGGAAAGAAACCCGGAAACCTGCTGTGAGATCTCGTCGAACCGTTCCTGGGACCACGCGACAGTATCGAGCTTGTTGATGGCAACAATGATCCGTGATACCCCCATGCTGCGTAAAAGGAGTGAGTGCTCCCTCGTTTGCCCTTTGAGGCCGGCTTCAAAAGCGCCAGACGTCGCGTCGACTACTAGTATAGCAAAGTCTGCTTGGCTGGCCCCTGCAATCATGTTCGGAATGAAGTCTCGATGTCCTGGGGCGTCTAATATAGTGAACGACGTAGACTCTGTCTCGAACTTGTTGGTAGCGATATCTATCGTCACTCCTCTGAATCTTTCTTCGGACCGTTGGTCTAACACCCACGCGAGGGCAAAGGACGATTTCCCTATGCTCTCGGCCTCTTTCCTATATCTCTGAATGGTTCTCTGGTCCACTACGCCTAGATCTAGGAGCAGTCGACCCATGAGTGTGCTTTTCCCAGCATCCACGTGGCCTGATCTTGTTAGTAAGTCTGTCTGGTGGTTCCTTGCAGGTTGATGGATTTGGTTTTACATACCAACCACTACGAAGCTAGCGCTTTTTTTGCTTTTAGAATTTTCGAACTCGCGTAGCACATCGAGGTTCTTGCTTTTCGGCAATGGAGCGTCGTCAATTTTCATTCCCTTGATACCATCTGCGGCGTCGTTCTCCTTTTTTCCGGAACCGCTTTTCTTTTTTGTCGTGCTGGCTGCGAGTTTCTTGTTGCTTGCTAGGGCCGAACGTATTAGTATACTTATTTCTGTACCTTTCTCGCCAAAAGCGAACCTTTGGATTGTGCTGCGAGGACCACGTCGTCTGGGCTTGGTTCTGAAAAGGCATCAGCTATTGAGGTCCACATCGTCTGACTCATGTATCTCATGTATGGCAACAGATATTGACGTTTCGGCACAGGTGCAGGACGTTCACACGACAATCCCAAAAGAGTTCCAGCAAAAGCAGACGGGTCAGCGACTGCGGGCGGCTCATTGTCTGGTGGTTCCGCTGCTAGAGAAGATGCTGAAGTGGATCCCTGAACAGGCATGATATGGCCGCTCTCGGATACTGCATCCGTGCTGGGTTGTGTTTGACCATTCGTGCGGTGACCTAGAGGGTCATCTCGTCGCCCATTCAATCTAATGGATAAGGGTTTTAACGGGGCCCCAGACGGTTCTTTCTCCGTCAGCGGATTGATCTCCTTGAGAGAGGGTCCAGTCTTTTGGTTTTCAAGCTTTTGCTCCTCAGTTTTTTTCTTGCGAGCGGCGGCGAGGGCTTGGAGTTTGGACATTTTCCCCGTAGAGCCGGTTCCTCCTAGGAGGCCACCACGAGGGCGAATAGGTTCAATGAAAATAGCGGAGCGTTCATTGGGAATATTTAGCCATGGCATATCATGGAAGAGATCAGCTAAGGACGGATGTGGTGTTTGCTTCGGGCGTCCGTAACCTATAACACAATGCCATTAGTTGGTAAACTCATTTACACACTTATTTCTGAAGTGGTTTAAACGCACCCTGGGCATGCCGGCGAGAGAACTCATATCTGAGGTTGGCTAGGTGCGATTCGTCGACACCTGTGCCGAAGGTATTAAGATGAAAACTTGATGACGTACCTCCAGTCTTGGTTTTTGCCGGGGCGGGGGTTCTCGGTGATATATACTTGCTGGTCAGGTACGCAACGGATTTGTCGACGTCGTAATAGTAATGCCACAGCGCCTCTTCGATCTGGGCTGTTGTGATCTTTGAGGTATTACTGCTAAGTGCGGCGCGCACCTGGGCCGTACCAGCGGTCATCTGAGCTATATGCTCGTTAGTTACGACGGACGACGAGCCGTGTGGCTATGAAAGCCTAGCAAAGAGAGAATATACCTCGATCCTCGGGGCTGAGTTCATCCTCGTCATCTGAATACCCTGCGCCTTCGTATTCATCAAGGTCGTTCTCGAAGTCATAGTTGCGATATGCCTGATGCCGAGACATGGTGAGAGTGATGAGCGCACGGGACGCTGTGTGGTAAGTTGACGATCTTCCTAAATTCTTAAAACTAGCTGACAGGGCGGGTTTCGGAGAATAGGCGGTTAAGAAAAAAGACAAAAGAATCTTGCAGGAAAGGGGAACGTATGAAGGTAAGAAACTACCTTTAAGGTTCGACGTACGTATCCCAGAGCTTAGATGTTAAACCCAATGTAGGGCGGTTGGCGGGGTACCTACTACCGTCATGAACCTCCACCATTGCAGTACGCTTAGGCGGCCATCGGAGGCGCTCACTGAGCACGTCGTACCTACTCCCTAGGGAAATGTGGGTACCCATGGCTTACCTAAGGGTAAAATTGCCAAGGCACGTACCTTGTGCAACGTCCCCGGTGAGCCATAAGGTAGATAGGGCACTAGGTACTGGTAACAACTACATATATATAGTACACATGAGACTAACCTAAGTGTCTCAAAAGTAAGTTGAAAAAGATAAGCAGTTCGCCTACACGTTATGCACCTACTCCGATGAATACCTTTCTTTCCTCAGTATATAACACCCGGTAGTGAGAGGTAGGAGTTTAAAATAAAGTTGGGAAATAATATGCTCTGACTGGAGGACCTTTTATTCTGGAAACGTACAAGTGAGCGCCAGTAGCGGGTTTGCACGTACATAGTAGATAATTACATCCGGTGTCAGATCACCAAGTTGGGTCTTCCAGCTCATAGCTCACTTTGATGAGTTCGTAACAGAAAATACACCCATTCTAGTACGTGTCCCAACACAAGTCGCGATCCTCTCCAAAGCAACAGCTAAACGCATCCCGGCTGACTGTGGGCAACCCGGCAAATCGTCCCATATTGGGCTTCTAGCATCGCTACGTAGGACGCTTGATATATTGTACTCCTAAGGATAATAAAGCTGATAATACTGAAGGCATGGAGTGACTGGCGAACCCGTACTGATTCACACCTCTCACAAATCAATCAAACTTTCCTCCACGACAGGGTGTCGGGGTGCATGCTGCGGGGCTGAGGGGAAGGGGTCCTGGTTGAACCCTGCGTATCCAGGAGCATTGGCTTGGTAACCGTGGACAGGCTGACCTGCGCTTTGTTGCGGCTGCCAGTAGTGCTGAGAATTTGGCTGAGTAGCTTGCTGGTACTGTTGGGATGGCTGGCGTGGTTGAGGTGGTGGCCCAGGCGGCTGCATAGGTTGTACATGGGAGGAAGCAGGCGTAGGAGGAATTGACTGTTGGTTGAAGTTCGATGGTTGGTGTAGGTTTGGATAGGAGGACGGTGCATTTTCCAAGGGGGCGGTGGGTGTACGCCCATCAGCTGGCAACGGGGTGTTGTTGAAATAGTACGCAGCATTTGCATCCGTTGAAGGAGTTGCTGATGACTCGGTGATTCGGTTATGTGGTGTCTGAGGTGATGGCTGAGGCAATTGAGCAGCCTGCGCAGGGGCAGGCGCGTGCTCTGGCGTAACAAAGTTTGGTTGGCTAGGATACTGGAGTGGCAGGGAAGAAAAAGGCTTTTGGTAGCTATCATTTCTCTGCATCGCCTGTGGCGGATATTGCGCAGTGGAATTCGGAGGTACTGAAACCGATCCGCGCTTGTCATAGTTCGTATATTGTGCCTGTGGCGCATGCTGAGCGTAGCCGCGAGCTGTTGTCGGCTGGGCAAAACTTTGTTGTTGTGGTTCGCCAGTGTAGAAATTCTCGGCCCCGGAAGCCGCATTGGAGGCCGCGTGGCCTATGCTTGGATATGGGCTGGGTGGTTGTCTTGAAAGGGCAAGACTATACCCACCAAGATTGTGCTGGCTGTAAGCCTTAGAGAGACGTTCTTCCAGCATTCGGTCATAATAGCGCACAACGGTAGACAATTTGGCATGCAAGTCCAACAGTGTATCTGCGCCTAACGGTTAGCGGGAGCGATGCTGTGAAGGTAAGGCTGGGTGGACTTGCCGTGCTTGCTCATGGTTTCTCCATATGTACGTGCAAGTTTAGGTCTTAGTGTACCGATCGAGTCGTAAAGTTCCTGTATTTGTGGCTCCCTCAGAATAGTGCCTGGGGGTTGTGTTTGCAACCTATCCACAAGAGTCGCAAACAAGTTGATATTCTCGGCCTCGACCGGACTGAGCTCATAATCGTTCTTGGGGAGTGTGAAGTTAGTCGGCGTTGTATTCTCTGAACTATGTGTTTGCTGCTTCAGAGCAGCAGCATGGCGCTTCTTTTGCTCTTCCATATCTGCCAGCGATGCAGCTATGGCGGCTTTCAAGTCCTCGTCCTCTTCTTCGACATTCGTTGCGGATGCCGAAGCCTTATTACTGGTTTGAGTGTTTGATGGGTTGTTGTCAGTAGGAGCCACATAACCTCGCGAATGACTCTGAACCTCCTCTAAGCTCATCGCAAGAGCCTTTTTCAAGTCTTCATCGAAAGCGTCGTCTACTCTAGCATTTCTAGGCTGCATAGCGGAGGACGTGCTACGGTTTTTATGAGGGTAGGATGTGGGTGTTGATGAATTCGGGCCTGCTGTCGAGGTAGTTTTGCTGGACTTATCGGTCAGTCTGGCGTAACAGCCATCGTCAACCCGCACAGCTTGCATGATGCCTAAGTGAGGTAGAGGGAGCGTTTTGGCAGAACATTGCTGGTCAAAGCAATTACCACAGTTACGGCAGTGGTGTTTCCGGTTTGTGAAAGTAAACGGGGTTCGGCATCGCATACAAACATCCGAATCGGTCCACTCGGGAGGCTAGATTCAGACAGGTGAGCTTACGATGACGGAAGTAACGACCTCGGGGAAGGGGGGTGGAGGGGACGCACGGCGCTGCTGTCTATCATGCTGCTCGCAACGGTGACCCTGGGAGGAAATTGATAGCCTTCCTTCTGTAAGGTCCGATACACTTCGTCTATGTACCTTAGTTCATATCGTCCTTCGGTGGCAGCGGCCCATGACTGGATCAGCTCAAGCATCTTAGCCCGCACCTCGGAGTTCACAGCTGCAGGACCGACCGCATGCAGTAGGGAGACAAGGTTGTCCATGAATTCTCGGGAGGCAATTTCGACAAGGAAATGGGAACCGCCATTCTTGACACACGTGTCGGTGAGCTGATGGACAGGTTAGCGACACGCCCATCACACAAGCTAGGGAAGCCTAGCGTCCATACATTTAGTGCGCTTAGCTGTGTATTGGGGTTCTTATTGCCTATACGACGTTTGAGCGAGCGCATGGCTTCCTTGGGTTGAACAGTCTTGGAGCGGATAACATCAGAGATCTCGAGGTTAAGAGGGATGTCTTCACTGTAACGCGATGCGCAAGGAGATTAGCGGCATGCGCAGGATCATGAGAGGGTAATACTAATGGGATAACTCGTACAGACTACTTCCGGTGGCCTTATCGATCTGTTCATCCAAGGCGCTGTTGGCCGAGGATGACCACCAACCTCCCATCATCGTGACTACCGTTATAGCCTGTTCGCAGAGTGCCTGGCGAGGGGCGGGAAAGCAGAACCTCCTAGCGGCTGGATTGGTGGCAGTTGTCTTTTACTAGGTAGCTGTCGTGGGCGCTGATTTGAAGGAGTATGCAGGAGTGCGTGACATTTAAATTTGGCAGTACGGATTGATATATTTCATACTGAAAGTTGACGATGGTATTCAGCAAATAGCATCTGCCTGTTTGGGGGGCGGGAGGCACATGCACGGAGGTGAGGCGTCGTCAACGCAAGCTCCTACCACTGATGACGGACCTTGACTCTACACAGTACCTACCTAGTTTGGTAGTAGGATGCAGTTACGTAAGGCCGCCCTTAGGCCCTACCTGTACACAGTAGGTACCTAGGTACCTAAGTATTCACTCTGCACGGGTCACATGACATGGACCCACACTCTGCACACCTACTTACACGCACACCTGCGTACTGGTGTTGAAAGTTCTCTCCTTTTGCTTCCTTAATTGTAGATTCTCAGCAATGGACACAGTCATTACTCTAGGAGCCTCGTCTTCTTCATAACTCGTTTGCAACAACCCTCGGATATACCTCGCATTCGCCCGACCAGCCGGAATTTGTAAGAACTCCACCCTATTCCGACCTTAGATGTTTGGTACCTGGGCGCGGTCCTTCGCTTTGCGCTTGAATTCGCCGAGTTTAAGGACTTAGATCTACCAGTTGTGGTCTTCCTGAGCCTTGGCAAAGACACGCCGTTGCCGAGTCTGCAGGAGCAACCATGACTAGATCAGTAAGCGCTTTAAATTCGGCTTCTCGTAAGCACCTACTTCTCTGCGGCGTTAGAAAAGAGGGAGCTATTCTAGAACCTGGTTGAATCAAGGCCTGTCTTCAGTTCTCCCTGGAACGGGTTCAGGAAACCTGAGAGCAAGTTGGAATTCGATTCGGCTAGTGAAAACGGCCCGAATATTTGTCTAGGCGGAGGATATGCTTCCCCTACTTCACGTCCGTCGCTATTGGGAGAGTCGGCTTGACGAGGAGCAGGACTGGTCCCTATCTCCTCGGCTAACATCTCATCAAGTGGTTGCTCGTGCTTCTACGACATGCTCGGCAGTATATCTTGTTTTATATTCTAATCGCCTCTTTCGATTCAGGTGTGCTTGACATTCTCGTAGGTCGTGTTAATGTCAGTCGAGTCCAAGGGCACAGGCCGTTCAGGCCCTGATTCGCTCTACATTTGTTCGCGTTGTTTCGATACCTGATGAATGGACGTGATGCCTCGCGTTCGCGCTGTCGCTGTTCCGCAATCGATCACGATTCCTCATCGCTCTTTGGTCGCCTGTTTTATACCTCCAATAATCCGGCCAACCTGGGCTAAAAGTGTATCGAACTTCGACTTTGACTTCGACTTTGACTTCGACTTTTGAGTTCGTCTCCAAATCAGATTCAACCTCGAGTAGTACTTCGTGCTACTACTTCTACATACTCACTTTATTTCCCCCCTTGTTTCAGGTGCCCTGCTTAATCAAGTGTTCTTGATAGTCTCTCTCCCAAGCTTCGAAAGGTTGTCATCGTCTGCGTAGCCGCTTCCCGGCGATAGCTTAAATAGCTGGCGATACTCTTTATGACTTTGCGCGTCAAATCGCTTGTAGAGAAGAGATTCTCGATGCTCTAGTATTGGTTGCCATTCTCCCTCCTCGCGCAGTCGATGTTCCTCGTTAGGTAGGTTAGGGCTCCAATCGAGTTGTCGTACCGGACTAGTAAGATCTGTACGATGGCAGATAATCGCTAAAGCGTCTTGCATGATCAAGCCGCAGAGGGTCTTCCATCAGTTCGACTACGTCAGCGTAAGCCCTAAGCAGCCCATCTCCTCGAATCGCGTTAGCCATAGGGAAGAATCTCGAGTAGGGCAGTAGTGATACAAATCGTAGAAGAGAATGGCCAAGCAGCATAGAAATTTATCCAGCTTTAGGAGGTAGTAAATCACAACGGGAACTTAATCTTGCGACGCTTAAGCTCTGAGCTAGCCTGGTCAGGTTTGGCTTTTGGGGGGGGCGGAGGAGACTGGCCAGAAGTCGGTTAAGATAAACATTTCACACACCCCATCCCCTACTAAACAACGGAGAAACACTGCTACTTCAAACATTTATAACACCATATAAATTGCGGAAATGTCAAATATGGAATATACATAGAAATCAAGCTGTTCTATTTTGAATAATACGCGTTTTATTATATGTAACTATAATAATCAAATGGGTTTGTAGGGGTTAAACATAGAAAACTATTACAACTGCTGGACAGCAAGACTAGGGCGTGCAGTTTTCATTTTGACTGGCTTCTAACTGGTTGCACAGATATGTGTAGCAACAAATGCTAATCCCTAAATCATGAATATATTCGGAGGTATGAAGACATACTATACCTGTGTCCACAGAAGTGGAGGTGTTAATCCAGAGGATACCCCACAATGGGGTCCAACCGCAGTGAGCCATGCACTGGCGGTTAGTGTTACAGACATAGTCTACTGCAGGATCCCCTCCATTACTTCTACATCCCAATACAACCATCTGATTGGTTCTGCTACAGTTAGGCTAGCTAATCAAGCAGCGGTGAGGCGGAAGGTGATCCGTGATAATACCCAGCGTACGGGGAAACCCGGTTTGGTACCAATACCAATACTATGTACATACACGTACGCCAAGCACTTACCACTCCATGCGATCAAGCTCCACTCATTAGCCTTACGAACGGCAACCTACTTCAGCCGCATACTATGTATATTATCAATAAAGCTCTAACCTAGGGTCTACATACATAGTAGCAGCAGCTGCCCCGCGGTAACGAGCCTAGGGCAACCAGAACCAAGACATTTCCAAAGAAACGCGAACCCAACAGTAGACTCGTTCCGCGTTAACAAGGCTCGGTCTCCTCAAGCACAGATAAGACAGCTGATTGATCCAGCAACCGAAAAGGGACAAGCGTTTGATCCTAGGCGCCCGGTGAGCCGCCGAGTTCCTACCATTGACAGCCACGCAGTAGAAATACGCCGCCCGAAATTTACTTGAATACGTCGTGCAAGCAGTGGGAGTCCCTACCTAGGCTTGGGAACTGCACACCTGGGACGGTAAGATGGCGACAACTGCTTATGTGCCCTTCGGTGGCTATAGCAACCGTGCTCTCTTACCTTACTAGGTTGGTTTATATTTTGTGTAATCAACTCTGACCCAGAGGGGAAATGGAAGGGTGAGAACAGCGGAAATGGCACATTGGAAAGTAGTAAAGAATATTCGGTGCTGTCTTGACAAGCCATTTTTGGCTCAATGCTCGTACTCTAGAGCATGTAGCGACAACAAATGTCCGCACTCCTGATTGATTTATGATCAACGATTCAGAGCACAGGGTGGGCCGGGCTCTAATGATTAGGCTCACTGGAGGCTCGAGTTCCTGTATATATAGAACTCCGCCGAAGCCATCCAGTGACATTGCTGCTTTTTTCTCTCTTTAGCCAGGATAGTTGTCAATAGAGCAGTAGCTTGGACATGATAAACCTTGCGTGTAGACAACGCCGACAACAGATACATGCAGACTAGAGTGTTTTTAATAACGGCCCCCTTTTGCGCTCTGTTGCCCAAAAGCTGGCGCACTTAGCTCGGCACACTTGCTCTGTCTTACCCACCAGGTGACTTATTAGTGATAGTACCGGTCCATAATCTTACATAGTATATCTTGTGCCTTGCCGCTATTGCGTTATGGCCGTTTATCTAGGTCTTTTACAGATGTACTACCTTCTCATTAAATATTGGGAACTACTCCGGGGGCATGTATGAATTTACTTTGGGGGGCACGTATTACCCGAATTGGATTGCCAAGATCTGGCAAACTAAGAAGTGGATCTGATTGATGACCTACTAAAATTACTAGCACTGTGCATCAGAATGCTCTCCTTGCTACTACCCCCCTTGACAGCCTACTTGAAGTCATACACACTGCAGTAAAAAGCCGTTTTTTGGTGTTTTTATGTTACTTGAGTAGAGTAGTTTACTCACAGCCGTTTGCAGCCTTGTTCGCAAGGCCATAAGGGCTGCGCACCTTCCTAATAGGGGCTGTTGCCCTCATGGCTACCTATCTGCTGCTGTTAGTGTAGTAGGGTGGTAACTGCATCTATAAGGTAGTAGTGGCCGCGGCAGACCTTGATGAGGCTATCGTGAACCCTGTTGGTAGTGAAGGCGTTCAGGGTGAGTGGTAGGGCCGCAAAAGGCGGTGGGTCACAGTTGACTTCACACTTTGTAGGGCTTTTATGGCCCTTCATAGAATTTAGGTCTAAAACGCTCCAAACGATACCCTGCTAGCAAATTCCCAAATAATGTCTTGTGTTTCTATTTCCTTTATGCCCAACGCATTCTACTAAGAACACATGCTACCTACACGATGACAGTAGTTATAATTTGGCGTGAGTCTGCTTAGTATTTTGGGCTCAGTGGTCCGCGATTGCGCTTTGCCCACCTACATAGGTAGCACTTAGCTTATAACATACACACCGAAGTGCTTGAACAACGTTGGAGGTCTGTGAACACATGGTCTAAAATTTGGCTAGTAAACTGGCTTACCTAAAGTCTAGGTACATAAGTAGATAGGCACAGCAGTAGACATACCTGTAGGTAATGATGCTACCTACAGTACATAGTAGCACTCTCAACAACAGTGAATCAAGTCCTGTCTTCAGCCCCACCTTAAGTAAGCCAAGTCAGACCTCCATAGGTATCACATCGAAGCCTGTGATCTCTAGGATCCTCTTATCACCTATTAGACTGATCCACGGCCTCTTCTTGCTGCGTCTTCGGTTCTGCCTTTGCGCTCGTTCAGATGCTGCTTAATGCATTCAAGACAGACCGCCAGGTCAGCGTACAGTTCACTTCCCCTACTCCTATACAATCATTTGTAGATTGCTGTCCTCCCTTTGTTATTTGTTGCGCCTCTTTGAGACCCTTTTGAGACCCTTTTGAGACCCTTCCGTTTTCGCGTCATCGGTTTTAGATCTGAACTTCAACTGTTGCTGTTTTGTGAAAGAATGATATCCCATTCCAGCTTCCGTCTGCGGAATCAAAGCGGTGTATAAGGCTTTCACACCTTCGGATTTTGCCGCCTACGCTACCGCTGATTTTGTCGCAACTTAGCAGCGCAATATCAATTCCCCCCATCACTTAGAAAACCGGCCGATCCCCTGACTGACAACAATTGTCGTGCCGGAGATCGACGCCACGTCATGAGACTGCCTTATCATCCGAGCCCAGCATGAGTTCAGTTGCGAACACGGCGACCGCGGTTGCTCCGAGCGGCGCTACACTGGCGTCAAACATCCATACAAATGAAGGCGCTGGAAATGCGACGGCCAGAGGTGGCGTCTACAACGGAAATTCGGGCCCGAGAAAAGCACCGTTTCGCCACATAGACGATATCATTTCGGTTTCGATTGATCTCGACCCTTACACGCCTTTGCGGAAGGTCCTCGAAATTGGCGATGCGCATATGCAACAAGCTACCACTTTCAATGACTTTAATCGCCCCGATTTGGCATTACAGGAGTATATCAAAGCCTTCACCATCGCTGTCGACAAGGTACCCAAGCACAAAGACTATCCGTCACTCAAGTCCGACCGGGGTGCCCTCAACCGCTTGTACCAGGGTCTGAAGGTCAAAATTACCAAGAACGGGGCTATTTATGACAGGATTAAGGAGATCATCAAAGAAGATAATTTGAGAAGTGGTGTCCTCCCTAAGAGGCACGTTACGAAGCCCTCTGAGCATGTTCTCGACCTCCCCAGCGTGCCGCTTAGCCCATTATCGCAACAAGTGCCTAACAATCACCAAAACTCCTCGATCAACGGCCATCCCGCTCGCACTACTCCCGATCTACATGATGATTCGAGTTCGAGTTTCAGATCGAGACCTACTGTACATCCAAAACCACAGGCGCTACATGGCAAACCTATCAAGTCGGGGTCGGATAAGGTGACATCAGATTTAGCAGCTCGTTTTGCGAAGCTCCGCGATCCTCAGGAGCCGGATTCTATTCGTTCTTCATCACCGGTGCCCCGCCCAGCCGGGGCTAAAGCTGTTCAACCCTCTTCTCGGCCGGCCTTTGTACTTAACAGCGCCTTGCCTGCTATGCCCAAGATCCCGGATGCGATCTACAGCCCTGTCAGAGGCACCGTAACAAGCGAGGCGGCGAACCTGCCGTCAAGTACACCTCGCGGCATGTTTAGTCGGACAAATTCAATGGTGTCCGTTCATAGTAGCTCGCCGCGCAATTCCATGGATAACCTTATTAGACCTTTCAACGGAGAACGATTTGTGGCTGCGCACACGTATGGAGAGTCACAAGGACCCTCGACGGCCAAGGCCAAAATCCCGCCCGGGGACATTATAACTGTAAGAGAGCTTGTACGTTGTATGGGGAGTGGTAGTGGGAATATTGAAATACTACTTATTGATGTTCGCGACCGTCAATCCTTCGATGATGGCCACATCATGTCGCAGAATACGATTTGTCTCGACCCTACGATTCTTTCGCGGGAAAATATATCAGCAGACGATATAGTGGATAGCATGATACTCGCCCCATCAAGCGAGAGGTCTGCGCTGGAACGGCGCGATGAGGTCGATTTGGTTGTCTTCTACGATCAAAGCTCTGGGTCCATACCTGAACGGAACAATGGCAGTATGGAAGAAACGGTTCTGCTTAACCTCCGCCTGGCCCTCGTGCACTACAGCTATCCAAAACAACTAAAAAACACGCCCAAGCTCCTGGTTGGAGGCTTGGATGCGTGGGTCGATGAGATGGGCAGACACTCCTTGCAGGCCTCGACAACACAGTCCGTTGTGCGACGTGGGACCTCGACCTCGGTTAGTGGCCGCCAACGGCTGAGAAACAGGACTTTGGGGCCAGACGAGATAAACACCTTTGAAGCGATGATCGGGCGAGAGGAGGAAGGCGATTTTGATTACGCCAGATCTCGAGAGGACTTCATGCGCCGGTTCCCGAGTTTGAAGGAGCCTGAGTCCATGGTCTCCAGCCCCCGAAGCGACACGTCCGAGCAGAACACTGATTCGGGAAGTGAGGCGTTCTTGAAAGATATAGCCCCTATGCCGCCCGTTCGGCCAAAGCCCTCCGTCGCGAGAACGAGATACAGCGGGCTCGAGTCTGGAGATGAGCATCTAGTCCCTGGGGCATTGGCCATGGCAGCCACTCCCCAGCCGCGGCGCAATCCGAACCTCACCGGGCTTGTCAACATTGGAAATTGGTGTTATGCCAACGCCTCGATCCAGGCACTTCTCGCATCTCCTGGATTTGCAGACGAGTTCCTGGGCAGTAACTGGCCGACGAAGTATCGTCCTAATGTAAAGCCCAGTGAACCTGCCTATAACCAGTTGTTGTGTCGGATACTTGGCAACCTCTTCCAATGGTTAAGCAAAAGATACTTTGGCCAAATGAAAGCTGCGACACTTATGGTATGAGCTACTAGACCCTGCTTTCCTAACGGCATCGATTACTAACCGACAACAGCATTACCTCAGGTCCATCCATGCAGGATATACGGTCAACGAGCAAACGTACAAATTTGGCGACAACAACCAGCATGACTCGGATGAATTCATAACCTTCATATTTGGGCAGCTCGAGTACGAAACCATGTTTGACCTGCCAAGAATACCCACGCGGACCCTGAACATGACTAAACCTACAGATTTTTTGGTAGACGCCTGGGCCAATGGAAGCAAACACAACCTCATCAGCCGGTATTGGTACTTCCTGGAGCTTCACACCCTGACTTGCAATCAATGCAAGGCGCAAAACTTTGTTAGCGCACTAGAGGAAAGATTTATATGTCAAGTAAACGACGACGGTGTGACGCCAACATTACTGAAATCGGAGCTCCAGAACCACTTCGTACCTGAGCAGCATGTCCCGACCACTTGTGATAAATGTGGGGCTAAGGACAAGACAATGACCAAGAAGATGGTGCGCCTGCCACCGTTGTTGCGCGTGTACATACAACGGTCAGACATGACTGGGCTGAAGAAGCTTGCCAACCCAGTGGTGTTTCCCTTCGACGACCTCGACTTCGGTCCATACACGCTCGGGATGAGCGAGAGGGCGGAAATTGCTGGGAGGCTCAGTGGACACGCTTCTGAAGGGTTCGCGGTCACGCCTCGTTATAAGCTCTGTGCCTTGGTCCTCCATGCGGGCCCTTCGTTGCATTCCGGGCACTACATCTCCTTCGTCCGGGGCGACGATAATAAATGGACAAGATGCGACGATACAAACATCAGGACAAACTGCGCCACCGACAGCTCCCTCCAGAAGGCCTTCGGCGGGGAAAGATTCACACCAGTTCAGTTGTTTTACGCACGGGTCGACAGGGAGGAGGAGCATAGGCAAATCTATGGTCGGTAGGCGCAGAAGGCGTGTTTACTTATCTAATGGCTTTGGAAACGCATCGAGCGGCTGCAAGGATTGGCTTGGCTTGGCCGGCGTCAGAGCACAAAACTAACTTCATTCGTATATGGTAGCACATAGTTATAAAGGAATCATATAAACCAGTCCAGTATATCAGGGGCAGTCAAGAGTTCTATGAACCCTGCACAGCTCCAACAAATCTAATGGGATGGTGTCTGCATATCTAGCGGTCCGGTGCAAACATCCTTCGGCTTAACTGGAGAGAGCGCATTTACGAGAGTTGGTTGATACATAATAAATCGTACATAAACAACCTTGCCATGCTAGGACTGCCGAGGCATGGTCCTTTTCTTCCCAAGGGCCCGGATTGACAGATCAAAAAGTGCTAACCTAAATTATTAGATATGTGGCACTGTCCCGTACAAAGTGAACCTTTTTATTAGGAGACTAGCCGGTTTAGGGAAACCCAAGATCCCTGCTATTTAGGTACTACCTTAGCATTCCCTTTTGGCACGCCTTGGGGCTACGATCAGCTTTAGCGCTTAGCCGCCAGCGCGGGGGAGCCCTTACAGCGTGCAGCACGCCTACAGCACCTCCCCTGTTACACACCTGGGACGAGCATGGACCCGACCCCGGACATACTTAGAGTAAAGTACCTAAAAGTAGGTAGATAGCACTTGTTGATGACACCTCTTCTACCTACCTAGCTCGCCCTGCTACCATTACGTACCTGCGCATGGAAGCTCTCATTCACTCACCGACGCACACATCAATTTTTTTCCCACCTCCGTAAACCTGCAAATTCCTTCCTCGAGTTGCCCTACTCTGAGAGAGTACAGCATAACACACCCTTTTACTAGCAGAACTGACACTGCTGCGCAAAGAAACGAGCTTGTATAGCTCCCATTCTCCATCACGCTTGCACACCTACGTAATCAGTATCGCTTTTCGTCATGGCCCTTCCAACGCAGCGTGAGGGCATCCTCCCTTTGCACATGGTACAGAAGCCACCTTTCATGGTCCAAGACACGAGCGCTCCCGAGATCCCCGGCGAAACGAGGCCGTACCGGCATCTAAAGGCTAAAGACGGATTCATCACCCGCCCGTCGCCCGAGATAGCTACGATATACGACCTGTTCACCGCTACTGCGAAGAAGTATGGCAGCAAGGCCGCCATCGGATCTCGTACCCTCCTTAAAACGCATGTTGAGACTAAAAAGGTGCCTAAGGTGGTCGACGGCGTCAAAACTGAGGTCAAGAAGCAATGGACCTACTACGAGCTCTCTCCGTATAAGTATCTTACCTACAAAGAGTACGAGACACGAGCTTTGAACGTTGGCGCCGGTTTGAGAAAACTAGGCTTAGAGCCAGGCGATATACTGCATATATTCGCCACGACAAGGTACTTGAGCAATTGGATACCCTCCACACATACGCAACTAACCCGGTAATTAGTGCGAATTGGTTGTGTATGTCTCATGGATGTGCCTCCCAATCCATCACAGTGGCCACGGCCTACGACACCCTTGGTCCAGATGCCGTCCAATACTCGCTGACCCAGACCGAAGCGAAGGCTATGTATACCGACCCCCATCTTTTGAAGACGGCCGGCAGGCCCCTTGAGAACGCCAAGGACGTCCGATTTCTCGTGTACAACGACTCTACTAATGTCCCCATTTCTGACGACGAGATGGCTGCTTTCAAGGCTTCTCACCCTCAACTTACAATTATCTCCTACTCGGACTTGGTCGCTTTAGGCGCTGAGAACCCGGTAGACCCTGTTCCGCCGAAGCCAACGGATCTGTGCTGTATTATGTACACGTCCGGCTCCTCTGGTACTCCGAAAGGTGTACCGATCACGCACGAGGCCTTGGTTGCTGGCGTTACGGGTCTGTACGAAGTCATCGCCGAGACCATTTCTTCCAATGAAATTGTTCTGGCTTACCTACCTCTTGCGCACATCTTGGAGATGTGCGTGGAAAACATAGTCGTTTTCGTCGGAGGAACCATGGGGTACGGCTCTCCTCGCACATTAGCCGATACTTCGACCCGCAACTGTGCAGGAGACATGCGTGAGCTCGCACCAACTGTTATGGTTGGTGTGCCTCAGATCTGGGAGACTATCAGGAAGGGCATTCAAAGTCGAGTGAATTCGGGCGGTGTCCTGACAAGAAATCTCTTCTGGGGTGCTTACAACCTGAAGGCCATGCTAGTCTCGAACGGCTTACCTGGCGGATTCCTTCTGGATGCGTTGGTTTTCAATAAAGTCCGGCATCTGACCGGTGGGCGCGTCCGCTTTCTCTTTAACGGCGGCAGCGGTATCTCCGAGGGCACACTGCAGTTTTTGAGCATCGTGCTAGCTCCGATGGTCACAGGCTACGGTCTGACCGAGACCTGCTCGAACGGCGTAAGTATGCACCCAAAAGTGCTATCCTCTCCAGTATAGACTAACCCAATACTTTGCTATTACAGTCTTTAGGATCGCCATTGCAATGGACACCTAACGCGATCGGACCCGTCCCTCCTTCTCTAGAGCTTAAACTCGTTAGTCTTCCGGATCTTGGCTACAGCGCATCATCCGATCCACCACAAGGCGAAATCCTATTACGAGGCGCACCAGTCGCCAAAGAGTATTTCAAGAACGCCGAGGAGACGGACAAGGCGTACACGTCCGATGGTTGGTTCCGGACTGGTGACATTGGCGAGATCGACTCGCTAGGTCACGTCAAAGTCATAGACCGCGTCAAGAATCTGGTGAAACTACAAGGTGGAGAGTACATTGCGCTAGAAAAGCTCGAGGCCATCTACCGCGGCAGCGCGTACGTCAACAACCTCATGATCCACGGTGACAGCTCGCAACCGCGACCGATCGCTGTCATTGCAGCCAACGAGAAGCCCCTCGCTGAGCTAGCCCAGAGCTTGGGCGTAGAGAGTCAAGACATGCACCACGATAAGAAAGTGCGAGATGCCGTGTTGAAGGATCTGCTAGCCGTAGGGAAGAAAGCCGGCCTCAGCGGGCTCGAGATGGTCAGTGGCGTTGCCATTGTCGACGAAGAATGGACACCGGCGAACGTAAGTCCTCCTCCCGCTCAATCAGCTATTATTACATGGGTATCCATATACTAATCATTATTGTAGGGTCTTGTCACGGCCACACAAAAGGTCAACAGACGAGCACTGAGAGATCGATATAAGGCACAGATCCAGGAATGCGCAAACGAATCTTGATAGCAGAGCAGCACAGCACAGTAATATTGACTCTGATCTCTGGCGTGGCGTTGGGAAGACTATAATACCGCGATGCCGTTGTAATGTTTTGTCATCTAGTTAGCAGGGTCGATTTGAACAGATTATGTCACCTTCTTAGACCATGATAGAAAGATATATATGTACATTGCTATACTATAATGAGTCGTTAATAGACAAAGACACGATACGCTACAGCTGCATTCCAAATGCCAACACGATGCACCAAGACCTGACCATCTTAGTGTGCTGTAGGGAGTGCTTAGAAGGGGGTTCGAAAAGGCTGATAGCGTGGGCCGCTGAATACCGGGGTGGGCGTTGTGGCTGCGCCAACGATATTAGGATCGGCATGTCCCAAGCCACTGTGGACTTGGTGGGTTCTGCCGGAGACGCCTTCGAAAATTCTCGACATCTCGCTGGACATCTGCAATCCATTTTGCAGGACATCATATCCAGGCGAAGGGGGCACTATTGGTGGAGGGCCGAAAGGAGAACCGGTCGTTGTCGGACTGGGACCAGCCTGGCCAGGGCCGGGTCCAGGTCCGGGACCAGTGCTGTGGCCGGCGGCCAATCCTGCCATCGTGAGTGCAGCACTCGAATGGGGGTCCTCGGCCAGGCCCAGTCGTGGTGCGACGTCTCGGAGCGATTTGACCGTGGTCCAGAGCCGCTTCGACACCCACGACTTGGCCGACATGTCCTTAAGGAGCTCAAGCGCCATGTAGAACTCATCACGGCACGACGAGCTGAAGTTGACAGGTGCGTGGCACGACGCCACAAACAGGATCGTGATGGCGGAGGAGAGAAACTGGTGATAGAAGATCTGCATTTTGCGATAGACATTCGTCGTGTTGTTCAAGTGTGTCAGATAGCGTATCGTGTTCTTTGCCAGCTTGACACCAACCTCGGCGTGACGTAGATTGTCCATGATGCTGCTGTGCGTGTGGAGGATAGGGGTGTGAAGCCACAGGCGGATCTGGTTGAACCGCAACCAGGTCCAGACCTGGAGGCGCTGGATATCGTACTCTTTGGGTGAGTGCACTGGCGGGCTTAGGTATTGTGGCATGTCGTCCCAGTCGGAGAGTTCTAGTTGCACTTCCTGTGGGAGCTCGGTATACCACTTTTTGATGGACTGGTCCAGGACTTCGATGTCCTCCAGCGGTGCTTCCAGGTTCTCAAGATTTTCATAATCCAGTTGGCGGACGAACCGCCATACTCTTGCACTGAGCTTTGAATAAGCTATCATCATTAACAGGAAAGGATGCTGTTCCTAACATGATAAAAATTAGAGAGAGTTAATAGCTGCATAGTCCGACTTAATGGAAGTCAAGTGGAGGGAGGGGAAGACCCAATTCTCGCTTCATTCATTTCAGGGGTGGACTGTTCACTCACCGGAGCGGGTAGGTCAGGGTCTACCTCTTCATCAGACACCACATAAGGGAGACCGGCAGAAAAGGCCCATCGTCTATCCAGGACGTAGACACTCCAGAAAGTATTGACGGCCGTCCAACGCTCCTCCTCATCGCGTATCTGGTCGATAATATCGCGCCGGTGAAGACCCAATTCGAGGCAGAGTCGTACAACTTGGCCCATGACGCGCCAGCACAGGACCTCGTCCGCCGAGAGGAAGTAGTAGCCAGCCTGAGAAAGTCGCTATTAGTTAGTCACCGTCTTGGCCCGCACAGACAAAATGGATATGACGAGACATACAACCAAAGCTAAGAAGGGCAGGTTCTGCACATTTGGGGGATCGCTCATCAGCATCCTGTTCGCTATATGCTTAATACCAGCGAAGATCCTTTGGGCCTGCACACTGCTCCCATGCCCTTCGACAAGCAGACCGCCGCAAAGAACCACCTTCAGTAGCAATGTGTTGAGATCATTGATGCCCCCATCCTGGCCGCCAGCTGGGGGGGCAAGTCCGCTCTTCTTAGCCGCCTCCATCCAAGTAGCTAGAGTTTTGGCATGACCGATAATGGCGTCGATGCGGAGGACGGGGTACATGATTCCAACTTCTTCCTCATAGATACGGCATAAGCGGATCATTTCATCTTTGCTCAGCTCCCACAGCGCATCGGCTGTTGTATTATCAGTGGCCGATACAGCCTGTGGTCCCAACTTAGGGGACGCACTAGGCGTTTCCTGGGTATTGCCGTTCGCATCCGCGTTGTCTCCCGGGTAGGAATATCCCATCTTATGTAGCGTATTCTTCGCCACGTCGAGGCTAAAGTGATTACTTGTTGGCCCCCGGAAGGCAAAAGGCGGTTGCCGCGGTTGTGGCGGCACCGTCATAGTAGTGGAGGACGGCGTGCTGGAAGCCGAGGGCCCGGTAAGGCTACGTTCGTGGTGGTGCAAAGCACCTGTCCGTATTGTCTCGGACCGCAGAGTATTCAAACTGTTGAACAGCATCTCGACCTGCTCTTGCAAGTGGCTGACCTGGGCTGCCATTTGTTTGAACTCGTCCGAGTCTTTGACGCTGCTGGCGCAACAATTAGGTGCATATAGGCATTGCAGATTGAGGTGGCCACAGCGTCCGCAGGGGGTCTCTCCATTGCATTTGATCTTCCGCCGCTTGCATTCATTACATGCAATTGATATGTATCTATTCCGCTTGCTTCTCTGCTGAGGTCCAGGCCTCGAGGTCGTCGGTTGCTCTTCCTCCTCATCATCAAGATCATCACCGGATGTCTTCCGCTTTACGCCAGCTACCAACCCCATTGCCGGTGCTGATGTGGAACCGGAGACGCCCGTAGCTGTCGTCGACGACGATGCTGCAGTATCACGTCGTGCGACAGACGATTGTTTCCTGGACTTCTTCTCGGCCCTGTTATTCTGGTTGTTGGCGTTGGCGTTGTTATTACCATTGCTGTTTTGACGTGAATATGGAAGCATGGATTGTGTGGCGGGAGGAGCGTGGTGGTGGGGAGAGACGGTCGTCGCGCTCGAAGGCTCTCCATTGTTGCTAGTGTTTGCTATGGCTGCCGCCGCCGTTGGAGATGAGGAGTTGTCTGCTGGGGAGATGGGGGGCGCTGTTTCGGGAGGTCCAGGGAGGGTGGTCAGGTATCGCACCTCGCCCACTTGGTTCTCGAAGAACTCCATGCCCTCGGATGGCTTGTGTTGTCTTCTACTACGGCTGTATCATTCCTCTCTCGCATCGCAAGCATCGTGGGCCTCAGGCCTCCTCTCCTCGCGGCTTGACTTATCCGTCGCAGTCACAGTCGCTGGAGAGAGTGCGTTGCAATGGGGCTCTGCAATGGGACGGGATTGGGATAAAGAGACGATAAGTAGATGCAGCCTATGATGAGCCCGTGCCCTGTTCTTTGGCAGTTCTGCCAGGTTTTCGAGACGCTCAGCTGTCGTAGTCGCCAGGCCGGTCCCTGGTTTCGCTCGTTTTTATTAGTAAGTGCCGGTAGTAGACCATTAAGTAGGTCTTTAAGCAGGTCATCACATACTTTTTACTGCGACGCTCACTACTAATAACGGCCATTATAACGACTGGGTAGGGTAGTGGTAGAACGGCAAAGGATGGGGGCGACAGGCAGGCCATACAGGCATCCCGCAGGCAACCCAGGGACAAGACAGCGACAAGGGTCACAGCCTAGCAGGATCTCCACCAGCCTACCTATTAGCATCGTATGTTCCGGGAGCGACCCCAGCATTAGGGCGGGTTAGGGACCATGTTAGGGCAGCTCCTCTAAGCCGTTTCGGGGAACATTTAGCGGACAACGTGCTTCAGCTGAAAGTTTGATTCAACATTCTTGATTGCTTGGCTCCCTAGCCCAAGTACTATGTAGAGGCCATATATACCCCAACAGCCAAGCCCGAGCTAACTAGACACGGGCTAGCACATCCTACCCACTGCTACTAGAGTAGCGATGCCACACCACACCAGCGCTGTTGTGCGCGAGGCCCAACGCGATGAACATCCCCTAATGTTCTACCCTATCCAGATGGCTATAGTTTCCTTCTATTTCTATACGCTTATAGGATCGATACTATAGTCCATGCAGGCCAGTATAATAACCTCTTAACCACAGCTAAGGCAGTGCCTTATCCTTTCATTACTAATGCTGTAAGAGCAGGATAATGCACTTACTTAGAAAGAGAGGTATTGTCACTCATCCCGAGTCAAGCTGTCATGATTCCAACCCCAAGATGAACTGCAGTTCATAGGCTTGTGCTGCTCCATGTAATGCGGCTTCCCTGGCCAAGATCGTCGACCCCGTTTTACCAACTCGAGAGCGGCTGTCTGTACGCCCCTTATACTTTACGACAAACTGGCGTTTATACTGTGAGTCTCATCAAACTTGTCGGCTTGCGTCTCGTCCGTTCACCCGATAATTGACGTTGTGGGGAGGGAGAGAGAGATGACCTCGATGGTCGCTAGTCTCCGAGGGCAGGACGCGGGGGGTGCCGAAAATGCAGGAATTGGGCGGGGATTAACAAGGCCTTCGCATGGTTTGGGACGCTCCATACTTATGTAAGTATGTATATTGTCACTGTGAACAACGGCCACGCTGTCCGCTCTTCATCCTCAGTCTACTCTATTTTGGCTACTTGTGCAGGATGAGAGGCTGCAGGCATTGCCCCTATTTCTAGATCTGCATACATACATCACAGCGGCACGGCAGTTTCAATCCGACCAACACACTCGCCAAAGCCAACTCGCTGGCCCGGCTCCCCACAGCTTCCCCGGAATATGACGGTGTCTCCGTCCTTCAAGAACCGCCGTACATTCATTCCGGCGAGCATGATATCTTCCTGGCCACCCCTACTTAGCTCGAGTAGGCTGCCGCTCGATCGGGGCTCCGGTCCACTGATCGTGCCGGAGCCGATCAGGTCCCCGGTATCCATCGGGCATCCTCCGAGAGAGTGGTGCGCTATCATCTGCGAGAATGACCACATGAGGTGTTTTGAGTTTGACCGGGCAATGGTGGTCGTGTCTCCTTCCGGTGCTGTCGAAAGTCAGCTAGCGTCTTCATGTGCAGCTTGATGTAAACCAGAATGGTTGTCTCATATACGCACTCTGGATGTCCACTTCGAGGTCGATATCAAAAACCACATCTTGCCTGCCTTCCTTCAAGTAGTCTTGTAGTGGCGTTTTATTTTCAATCCCTGTTGTTCGAAATGGTTCCAGGGCATCTGCTAAGACTACCCACGGGCTGATAGTCGAGGCAAAGTTCTTGGCGTTGAACGGCCCCAGAGGGACGTATTCCCACATCTGCACGTCTCGTGCGCTCCAATCGTTCAGGAGAACGTAGCCAAAGATGTGCTCGTCAGCGTCGGTGACTTTGATTGGTAAGCCCATCAGATTTGGTTTTGCTATGAAGCAGCCCATCTCGAGCTCGAAATCCAGCCGCCTGCTCGGCCCTGTGGTGGGCTGTTTGGGCTCTGCGGAAGGGTCAAGCAGGAATTGCCCATTCGGACGGCGAACAGGCGTGCCCGATACCACGACGCTCGATGCGCGCCCATGATACCCCACAGGTAGGTGCGTGTAGTTCGGTTGCAAGGCGTTTTGCGGCCCCCGAAACATGGCGCCAACGTCATACGCATGATAATACCCCGCATAAAAATCCGTGTAATCTCCAATGCTCATGGGGAGGTACATTCTTACCTTGTCCCGGGGGACCAGGGCTTCACGTCGTAACCCATCGTTCTCCTTCAGCACCTCCGGGTGCGTCGTCTCGGCGGATAATAAGTCTTGTAGAACGCTCCGCACCTGTCGATGCACCTTCCGCCCCAGTGACGCGAACGAGTTCAGTGTCGGCTCTTCAAAGACCTTCTCGTCCTCTTTTAAACTCGGGAAGAGAGATCCGAATTTGTCATGGGTGGCCAGGACTTTGAGGTCAAGGATATGCACACCGATTGCCACAGCGGCATGGGGCGCGGGGTCACTAGGCGTGCTTACTATCCCAAAGGGAATATTCGCCAGGGAAAATGGCGTCTCAGGCGAGACGTCAGGCACCCAAGTAGCTGACATAATTATATATATATATATATATATACAGATTTAGATATGGCGCCCGTCGCGTTATGTGAGGGGCTTGACAAGTGTAATTTCTATATGTTAAAGATATGTTGAAGATATGTTGTGCCACCCCGACAGCAAGTACCTATATGTAATGCGACGTCGCACAAGAAAGCTCCGATACAAGCCGCTCCTACCACTTTGACTTTAGCGTCTTCTGCGGTGGGGCAAAACATATGTGGAAAACAAGTTAACTAAGCTGTACAAACACTAACGTTTAGCAGATAGACCGTATAGACCCATATATTCAAACCCATGGAAGCCAAACAGATACCTAAGAGATACTACAATGAGGCATTCCAAAGAAGGATCCGTATACAGCATATTATACTACCGTGAAGGAACAACGGGCGTGATTTCTCGGAGGTGGTTTAAGTTATTAACTCCGAGCATGCTCATGCGGAAGTAAGCTTGTGCGTAGGCCTTGCCACTTTTAGTCAGTTCCGAGTCTCTATCTCTACCACAAGTTCGTCGCGACCCGAGACAGAACAGAATACTTACAGAATTGAACTGGGTCTGGCCGGTGGCGCTAGCATACGTATTCCATACCCCCTTCGTCGAGGGATCGAGGGCGAGCGCCTGGTCACTAGGCAGGATGAAAATTGTCTGGTTGTCAGTTCCCAACGGCCCGCGGAAGAACGACGCATCCCAGGTTTGCGGGTCGGCATCGAGCCCCGCCCCGGCACGGGAGGGGTCGACAAGCTGTTGCTTCGCAGCCGTGTGAGCGCCGACGAGAGCAACCAGGTCACTGGCCGTGAAAGTCTTCTTAGCGAAGAGTGAAATGAGGGTGGGTGCGTCCATGAAGGGAGAAGGCAGCTTGCCCGTGGGAGCGGCACGGGAGTCGTCCTTCCTGCCGATGAAGGCGCGGATTCGCGGGCCTCCTGGGCAAGCCACGGTTCCCACGATGGCGCCGAGCTGGATCATATCTGCCATGCCTGCGCCGTAGGGATGGTACTTGTTGTAGAGGGCCTTCGTGGCTGCGCCGATCGTCTGCAGACCCCGGTTCTCCAGTCGCGTGAGCTCGTCGGACAGGAGCAACGAACCATCCGCTCCGCCGTAGGGAGAGTCTACGTCCCAGGCCGCGGCGTCGTGGAAGCCCTGGCGGATAGCCCCTCGTGCGAGATCGGTACACCCGTTCTGGTCGGCAAAGGCGGCCCACATCTCGTTGGCAACATAATACCACACGCAGAGTGGATCGAGATAGCACCCGAGAGAGCCGAGTCCTCCGGGTGGCTTGTAGGTTGGGTGGCCTGCGCCGATGGCGTTCGTGACAGCCGTAAGAATATCGGCAATAAGCTGTCCGATTCCCGTAAGTATGTCGTCGATCAGATCGCCGAGGAGAGAAGTAGATCGCGCCTCGAGAACGTAATCATGGCGAGCTTCGATCTCGGCCACGACACGATCCATGCCTGGGTGAGCGACGGCCACAATGGCGGCACAGCCGAGCAAGAGTGAGGGCTTCATATTAGGGATGAAGAGAATTAGGACAGATTATTGGGTGCCAAGCTGGCTTAAAACGACTGTAAGGGTAGGTAGTGGAGGGCCCGAGATACGCCCTCGATGTGCTAAAACGACTGTAGGAAGGAATGATGGTACGCAGAAACGACCGTAAAACCACACGACTATCCGCCGAAATATCGAAGTACACTAGCTTCTACAGAGGGCAATGTCGATATAATCTCGAGAGGACAAAAGAATAATCAGGGGCGCCATACTTATAGCCCGCCCAGGCACTGGTACTTTGGTCTGTGGCCGCCTACGATCAAAGCCGACAAGCGGCCGTTGCCAGCCTCAAAAGAAGTCCTGAATGGTGTAACCCATACCTTGTTTATTTTAGGTACTTAGACGCGGTTCATCGCTCGTATAGAGTTGTTGTCACCTGCGGGCGATAAGGAGGCCGCTTTTGGTGTGCATGTCGCATATCTAGGTATCTAGCATCGGTCTTTACAGGGGTGATTGGTACGATTGATCCGTCGCACAGGAGTTCCGGATCGATAATGTCTTTATCGCCTGATTAGACGTGGAGTGAAGTGGTGTGCCTGGAGACAAGCCGCACAGAAGCCAGAAGTCACGATGGCCGCCTCATTCTTAGCCACAGTGCCAGCTGTATTGCTCTATGCTGTAATGCCAAAGGGTACACCGAACTGGCTACGGTTTTGTCCCGTGTTTCCACGTTCTACAGAATGCGACAAGGATGAGTATCGTTTTTAGCTGTACACATATCTCTACCCTCAACATGACCTGGTGCCCATCATCTTTCTGATGGCGAGCTGTGCGGCCAAGGCTAGACCCAACCCCTATCGTCGGACGTCCGACGACAATAATATTGTCGTATTTAAGGACGTGAGCATTCGGGGATTGGTGCAAGGAAAGCTGTACATATGAGGGGAGAATCGAGCATCTCGAATGCCGAGTTCCGCACTGGAACTGAAATCGCTACACGATTCATTGCATAACTAGCCTGCCTACTGTTCGGTCCCGGATCATTCTGCGCACAGGAGAGGGAAAAAATAATGGACGACACTGAGCTCAGCTGAGGTTGCCTGTCCCTCATTATCGCCAGCTAGGACTTGTGTGATCATGTGATGCCTAATGCCGCCCAGTTCCTTAAGATCCCGAGGTCTTAAGGCGAACTCTCGATATGATGCCATATCCTCTAGCTCCGACACGCGGGTATAGTTTCCTAGCCATGATGTACGATGGGTCGCTAGATAAACGACGCCAATGAGAGCCCTAATACCATTCGGAGCTTTATACATAGATCATGCTTCCCGGCGCGAGGGTAGAGACCACCAATTTTAGTTACACATCATGACTAGACTAGACGCTGTACGCCGTGCAGATGGTCAGGTCCATCTGGCTAGCAGGCGCCTTGCATGATGCAAGCCACACCCGGTATAATTCTCGCTAGCCGGCATCATGAAGTGCAACTGTTCAGGTACCTCAGGTGATCGACACCAGGATGTATCTACTTGCCTTGGCTGCGTGCCAGTAGGCAATAGTTTAGCAAGCTGTTCTACCATAGATGCACATACCTAATCGTGACATGTCGTCCACAGTCCCTATATCTAGGTATAGACGGTCTTGATGAAGACATCAAATGTTAAGTAGATATTACGGATATGAATAAGTGCTACCTTGCCCAGTAAGTATTGTGCGTTCTGGTAACGGGTTAAAGGGTAAGATCGGGTCAATGGCGTCGGCGAGCGATAATGGCAAAGCTATTATTGGTGATGCAGCATACTGCTGTGCACCGTGACTATGTTACAATGGGCGGTACCAGAGTTTGGAATGCCCGCAGGACATACAGCTCGTCAAATAGGAAAGCTCCCGCTGGAAGAAAACGCATGGTCTCCTCACTTCCGAGTAAAAGCTAGATAGAGAACATATCGAGATGTGGCCTGGGTATTTGATAAGCACGTCGCTCAGGGTCCAGGGCTCAGGCCCAATAAAAGAATATCGGAATGAACTGTTATTCCTGTGGCTCTACGCACGGGATTAGTGTATTATAAGTTTATCCGTACAGCGATCGACTAGGCTCGCCCATGACAGCCACAACTAAACGGAGTGGATAAAGAACTAGTAACTCTGAGCCAGCGAGAAGTGCTTTTCGAACCATGCGAGCGCCTGATCCTCGGCCTCGACTGCTCCCTTAGGATCATAGTTTTTGACGTCAACACGACAAGCAAAACCATGACCATAACCGGGATATATCCGGCATTCGCCCTTCTGCCCGTCCGGCTTTTCTAGCACAATGCTTTCGATCTTCTTGGCCTGTTCGACGGACACCCTATTATCCAGGTCTCCCACGGCAAAGCTGACGGGGACGGCCAGTTTTTCGATCTCGCCGTATAGACTCAGGAAGCTGGGGTGTGCTGTAAAGGCCACATCCACGAGTGGCTTCCCGTCCACCTCGAAGCCCTCGCACAGTAAAACGGTGTGTTTTCCACCCCAGCAGTAGCCAGCAACGCCGACCGGAAGGTGGGCGGCTTCGTTCTGCCGCAACGAGGTCATGAAATTCTTGGCGACAGGGAAGGTCTTCCCGAAACGATTCAGGTAGACGGCGGACACAATGGCGCCCAGCAACGATATAAGATAATACCTTGAATGGAATATGTGTTATTCAAGGCTGAAATTTTTGGGTTTACTTTTTTTTCGATCCCTTCGCAAGCCGACGAGAAAGGCGGAGTCACTTACGGTCGGGTGAAGGTCTCGTACCACGTCTTAGGCGCTAGGACTTTTTGCATTGAATTGAGCGTCGAGACTGGCGCAGCATTTCCTGGAATGAATTATCTCCGTCAGCTGAAGAGTGTCGCTTATTATTTATATATCCTGGCCTTGCGTTATAGAAGCCAGCCTTGAAATCAGCCCAGAAAGCGACCCTACCCTTCATAAAGTCCGGCACGTAGACTCTGTAGTCTTTTTTCTTTGCAAAGTGGTCGGCCAGCAACCGGATGTTTACAAAATCCCAACCAAATATGTCGGGGATCAAGACTGCAGCAATATGATAAGTCAGTATCGGATTTTTTCGCCCATCCCCGCCATCTTAGCAAACGCGCGTGCATATGTACGATTATGTATAGTATGTATAGATAATCACACCTACCGATGATGCCCTTGGCCGGATCTCCACTTGCAGGCTCGGCAACGTAAACATCAAGGCCATGGAGCTTGGTGACAGTGCCAGTGGGCGTACCCTCGTGAATCGCGCCGTTAAAACAGTCGGGACAAGACATGGTTAAAGGAAACTGCCTATCTCGTTTGATAAGTTCACAACGTCCGCCGTATATTTTTGTCCCCTCAACAAAAAAACGAACCTAGGACAATGTATCGAAAGCAACGAAAATATTGAACTTATTGATTGAGACAGAGACAAAACTAATACTCGAAGTCGTTTCTTCCTAACGCCACAATGGGGGTGCAGCACGTGCCAGCTTCTTTTATAGCTCTAGCGAACCCAGGGGTGTCTCGGATATGGGTAAATGGTTGAGTATAGATCCGTCACGCCTCGACCTTCGTTGTGTGATCTTCGGATATAGGGGCCCGTTGCATAAGTCCGTCGTCATCAACCTGTGCTTTTTTTATATCATGCCTTATTGTATGTAGTGTTTTGTATAAAATAGAAACTGTCAACTGATTCGAACCACAATTCGATGTTCCCTTGGCCGAGTGAGTCACCCCACACAGGCCGGAAGGATCAATTGAGCCGCTGTAGATAACGTCGTCCTACATACTTGTCGACGATTAGATAAGCCATTTGCTCTATGTATGGTGTTCATGTGTATGATCGTCGAATGACCATCTCCAACCTCGTTTTCGAAGCTGGGGATGCATCGAGCAACAACCCCAGCCACCCTTTTCAGAATGAGCACCCCACCATCCCGCAATTATTGGAGCTTCCTGATCCAGGGGTTTTCGGGTCTTTACCTAACCTGGACACCAGGTAATCTACTGTGTAGATACAGTAGACCGAGTTTGGACTTCTCCAAGGTCACTTCGAGAAGAGGTCATCTGGAGCTTTGTCGCATTCATTGCTGGTCTCATGAGACTAAAGCTAAAGGCATGAAAGCCAGTGCCAACCAAGTATAATACCTCACAACTTTCTGCCGTTGGCTGGCTCACTTGAGGCAAGGATCGCGAAAGATGAGAAGAACGACGAAGCCGCAGAAGCACTATACCATGCAGCCTACGCTAGAGATAGACGAGATTGAGGGTTGGACCAAGATTACGAGGAGGCCTCATCCCCGCTTCACCGCGGCGGCCAAAGAACCTCGTAGGACCTCGGTCTCGGAGGAGACGGAGTCCATGCAAGACCGGATCGTCCGCGTATCCGAAGATCTCGGCGAGATCGAGAACTTCTACAACACCGAGGGCTCGCCGGCACTGTACTCGAAGCTGAACGAGTACTTCACCTCAGAGCTGGAGGCATTGTCCAAGGCGTCCTTCGAATCGTACACCCAAGACGAGAAGGTCGACTACCTACTGCTGAAGAACTTCCTATCGCGCTCGCAGCGCAACCTCGAGCTCGACCGCGCACGCGAGGCCGAGTTCGCGCCCTTCGTGGAGCCCTTCGCCGCGCCGATCCGGAAGTGGAGCGAGTTGCGGCAGCGCCAGAGCCCCGATGAGGTCTTCGATCCGAAGGTGCTCGCCGACAGCCTCTCCGAGACCCTCGGCGCCGTGGGAGAATGCATGGACCACGTGAAGGCCCACGGGAGCGAGTACTCGCAGGCGACGGGAAGCCGAGCCGTGCGGCGGATCGACGAGCTGCGCGGGCATCTCCGCGAGACGTGCGACTTCTACTCGGGCTACCATCCCTTCTTCGACTACTGGGTGGCCTCGCCGCGGGAGGCCCTCGACGTAGCGCTCGCCGAGTTTGAGCGGTACGTGCACGACGTCCTCGTCGGCGGCGACGACAAGACCATCGTGGGCGAGCCCATCGGCCGCGACGGCCTGCTCGTCGAGCTCGCGGCCGAGATGATTCCGTACTCGCCCGAGGAGCTGCTCCAGATCGCAGAGCTCGAATACGCCTGGTGCGAGCGCGAGATGAAGGCCGCGGCCAAGCAGCTGGGCTTCGATAATTGGCGCGATGCCCTCGAGCATGTGAAGAACCTCTATGAGCCGCCTGCTACGCACACAACTTTCGTACGCGGTCTCGTAGCCGAAGGCGCGAATTACGTACGAGAACATGATCGTAAGTTTTCCTGGAGCGGGTTTTATCGTTCTTCCTCTTCTAGTTATCACCTCCTCAAATCAGAAAGGGGCATAAAGAAGGAGCTAACACTGACCCTCAATCCTTGTAGTTGTGACGGTTCCACCGCTTGCCGAGGAGACAATAACAATCACGCGCATCCCGCCGGCGCAGCAGCTTGTGTCCCCCTTCTTCCTTGGGGGATCGAGGCTGCAGATCGCGTACCCGCGCGAAGACATGTCGCACGCGGACAAGCTGATGACCCTGCGGGGGAACAACCGGCACTTCAGCCGGGCTACGGCGTTTCACGAGATGATCCCGGGCCACCGACTACAGCTGTACGTCGGCGACCGGTCGCGCCCATACCGCGCGCGCCTCTTCAGCACGCCCTTCTACGTCGAGGGCTGGGCGCTGTACTGGGAGATGGTGTTCTGGAACCGGGGCGACTTCTTCGTTGCACCTGAAGACAAGATCGGCTCTCTCTTCTGGCGCATGCATCGCTGCGTGCGCATCACCTTCTCACTCGGCTTCCACCTCGGCCAGCTCACCGCCCAGGAGTGCGTCGAGTTGCTCGTTGAGCGGGTCGGCCACGAGAGGTCTACCGCCGAGGGCGAGGTGAGACGGAGCTTGAACGGGAGTTATTCCCCTCTGTACCAGGCCGGTTATATGCTCGGTGCGTTGCAGCTGATGCAGTTGCGGCGCGAGGCTCTTGGAGACGACGGTGAGAAGCTGGGAGAGAAGACGTTTCATAACCTTGTGTTGAAGGCTAACGTCATGCCCATTGAGATGCTCAGGGCATTGCTGTTGGGGATTGAGTTACATGAGGACTTCAAGTCTACTTGGAGATTCTACGGGGATGAAGTCTTTGCTGACGAACATATGTAAATATAATATCCCCTATGCTGGGAAGGTCCTGGGACATCACTGTACTTCAGTAGTGTTCATGGGTCGTGGCTTTGAAGACTAAGCCTGCCGGACATAATAATAGGTGCCCATTTTCATGACCGAGAACTGCTCTCATAGAGCTTGAAAGTAGTCCTTGGACGCCTCTGCCCAGTATAGACAGCCTTGAACAAGTTATGGCATCATTGTATTATTATTCAAATTAGCGTAGGCAAATAAAGCTTTCCCGAGCTTGCCCGCCAGGAGGAATCGAAAAGGCCGACTTGCGTCTCATTGTAAATCTAACCGTCCAGCGTCTCGCTATCATGCCTCGTCATCAACTCTTGAGTGGCCATTCCGCCACATCCTCATCTACCCAAATCTCATTCCTCACCCAGATAACCCCTCTATTTCGATCGTGATAATCCGATATTATGTCCTCCACGCTATCCCGGTGGATGCTGTTCCGGCACGTGTATGATGGCGGCGGTCGGGTGATAATGGATTCCATCTTATAATGCGAGGCTTTCTCATCGCATTGCGACGGAAGACTAGCGATCCTGCGCTCACGGGTCGTGTACTGCGGTAAATGGCTGCCCCTGCTCGGACGGCTACGACTCCCGTATGTCTCAGCTAACCCTCGGGCTTTCACGTACAATGGCCGTAGGGTGGGGATTCCCATGCACACGAGGGCCACGGCGATCTCTGCGCCGGCCCACGCGAAGTATGGTACGAAGTTTACTGTGGTGCTGTTAGCAGGCTTATAAAGGGCGTTCTCTTCGGTTACCTCTTACATGTGTAATTGAAAACGTCTAGTCGTGCCAGCACGACTGTTCTGATGATTCCGCAAGCCCCGGCACTACGCCATGACAGGAAGTCCATGTCAGTATATCTAGTACTGGCATTCTTGAGTTCGAGGGTAATGTCATGGAATGCATGGCTTACACAACACCAAGGCTCATGCCACTGGAGAGCAGCGTTTTCTCCCGCCTCGATATATTCGGGAGTGTCCAGATGAACAACCAAGGGAAAGCGGCGAAGAAGAAGTCAACGATACTTGACCATACTGCGGTCCTCGTTAGCAGTGAAATCCTCGTCATTCTAGTGTTGGCGGACCGATGTTGCCACATACCCCCTAGCCCTACGCTCAACGGCTGAATCTGGATATTGAATTTCCCAGGTGTCCGAAGAGGATCCCAGCTCGCTTTCCTAGGGGTGCTCTGATTCCAGAGCAACGTGGCAAGGACAACAGACGTAATCGCTGTGGCGGCGACAGCAAGCCAGAGGGCAACCCTGTGCCAGCGGACTTGGACAACTCGGAGGAGGAAGAGACCCATGGAAAGTTTGGCCATTGCGTTTCCTAATATAGCGAAGGTATTGGCCACATACGACCAGAAGATGGCAAGCGAAGAGTCGTCTAGGGTCAGAGACCAGAAGTCACGGCCGAGGCCATAGTTGACGGAGATCTGGATGAAGACCGTGAAAAGAACGAAGAAGACCTGTTATGGTGTAAGCATGACGATGATGGGCAGTCGCGTTCCTGTCGAGGGGGGCGAAGACTAACTCCTGTAGCCGCATACATATAGTCCTCGGAGCCTACGAATTTGACAACGAAGACCCTCGTATACAGTCTCAGGATAACCAAGGCGAGCGAAAGGGCGCTCAACGCCCACATGGCAAACGCCAACTGGTATCCGGGGTGCATACTCGAGACCACGGGTCAATACCGTCGCGAAGAGGCCGGTGGCATGTGTAGAGAAGTGAAACAGTGTTGCCCCTACAAAAGCAAACAAAGAGTGGCTGGCAGATCCTTTAAGGTGTAGTTCAGGGCCTCGGTCTACACCCGGTGGCGTGACACCCCGGGCGGGCCTTCTCGTTGATTAGACCATCCCGGACAGAAGACTGGACTACAGAATATACTGGATGCTCTAAGGTCAGAGGTGAGGGTGCGGGGCTGGAAATCTGGTTTTGCTGTTGACGAAACTGAAAATTCCTTAGCAGACACTCAAGTTTGCGCGTGATCAAGGGAGGATCGCCACATACCACCACTGGAAACGGACCGACGTCCGATCCCAGGTCAAGGAGAGAAGGTGAAATGTTTTCCGCTCCGTGGCCTAGACGACCTATGAGAGGATGTTGTCTGCTAGCAAGGCTCTATTCTGGCGGGCGTCCCCATACCTCACCTGCCAGATTGGTCGATTCTTATAGGGGACCAACCAATGAGCGCTCAGATGTGGGAGAGCGCTGAGAAGGCCCACCACCTTGTCACCTCGCTATTCCGTTTGAGTGGGAGATCGATCCATGCAAGCTCTGTAGATAAGCGCCAACTCCTTTTTCTTGTATAAACGTGATACGACACCCCAAGTTTGCTATATGCAAAGGCGAACAAGTGTAAAGTATTTTTGCATGGGTAGGGGTCTATTTCCCCACAGCACTTTGGTACCGGGTAGGAGAGGTCGGAAAGGGGACCGGTCTTGTTCACACAAGAGTATGTTATTACTACTAGTAGTACATGGTTATACAATACACCCTGGATGATGTGAAATGCGAGTCAAAGCGAAACTATAAGAAGTTGATACCGACACCCACTTGTAAGCCTTTTCTGCTCTCCTCGCCCTTTCGCATGACAAGAGGCAAACTGAAGTTGACTTCAAATCTCGCTACAGGATGCGCGTAGACTAACCCCACGCCAGCAGCAATGCTAGGCAGGCCGGTAGCAACGTCTTTTGTGGCTGACATCATATTGCGAAAGACAGACTCGGCAGTCATCCGCTGTCCGGACACGGTATCGTCGTTCCTGCTATCGTTTTTCATGGCGGCTAATCTGCCGCCGTTGGCAAACAGCTGGATTCGGAAGGGTGAATCAGGCCCGACCCTGGGCAGTGGAATGAGCATATTCACACTGGCCGCGGCGAAAACGTCGCCTCCAAGTGCGTCCGAACTATCTCTTGGGCCTAAACCCCCTAGCGAAAATCCCCGGACGTCTGTAGGACCCCCCAAAGTAAATCGGTCGTTGAGCCGGCTTGGTAATGCCCCACCCAAGCCATAAGAGAGAGGCAAAGGATAGAGGAGACCAGCTCGCAGTCCAGCCCCGATCGAAACACCCGAGGCCCCCTTAAAGCCTGGGATAGATAAGGGCAAGGCACCCGCAACTTCCACCTCGCTTTTCGAGAAGCCAACATCTCCCCCTAATAGACCCCAGCCGGCCAGTTCGCTGGTTGCTTTCACCATGTAGCCGTTCTGCGGTAGCATCGGGTTGTCACGCCTTTCTCGTTGGAAGAGATATGTGATAGCGCTCTTGACCGAGTCTCCGGCATCGCCACGCACCGTGGGACTCGCCGTAGCGGCTAGGCCAGTTACCTGTCTCCATATGCCCGAGTAACCTATCTGGAACCGGTCTCCATTCTCCTTAGCCCAATTTAGTCGCATGCCACCTCCTTTGAGGAGTTCTTCATGGCTTGCCCAAGGCTTATGAGTACTGCTGGCGAGTCCATCCAGGCTAAGCCTCAAATTCGGATTGCTGTTTATTGGGGTCGAGAATTCGGCACTGTATGCCGACCGAGTTCTAGTGCCCGCGGAGGCATTGACAGAGAAGGATTCGGCACCGCCGAAGATGTTCCGCAAGAGCATGGAGCCGTATGCAGACCCTTCGGTGTTGCCCAGGTCTGTGCCGGTCTTCAACATCAGCCGAGACTTTTCCCGCACTCGAAGGGATACCTCTAGATCGGTTGGCGAGGTAGATGGGTCGAGATGCGGAGGCTGAGAGAGGTGCACCATGATATCTGGGTGGTATATGTCTTGGGAACCAAGGTCAGCATGCGTGAAACCAGCATGTAGATGGTGGCCATCAGCGCCCTACCAAATCCTTGTAGCTTCTTGACAGTCCCGCCGACCTCGTTTAAGAGGTCGGCCAGTGTATACGTGACATTGCGGCTATCTTCCACCAGGGGTTGGAAGAGCGAATCGAGGAAGGACTTTCGAGTGTTCTTGGCGCCGTGGATCTTGATGCTAGAGAGCGTGACAGGGAGAGTTTGGTTGTTTGAGAGCTTTATTGGTTAGTAATGCAGCCTCGTGGAACAATCGTTATGCATTTCACATGCTAACCAATTGAGATATTCGTTCTTCGGATTCATTTCCGTGAGGATGGGCCCGTTCGGTTGACGCACGTTGCTCTACCGAGCCTGTCTCTCTCTTCAGCAAGCTCTCTAAGACCTGAAGATGTCATGGATGAGCGTGGAACTTTGCCGTGTCGTGCCATAGTTAGCTTTACTTACATCATTGCCTCCGGAAGATGGAGATTGAGCCATGGCCGCTGGCTGAGGAAACCGATCGCTCTTAGATGAGCCCCTCGTTAGCAGAGAAAAGTGCCACTGAGCAAATATATATGTACCTAGGTAATTACATGTAATTTGAAGACGAGCAATTGGAAGCCCTTTGCCGATTAGGTGGGTAACAGAGCTGTGGCTGGAGCTTGGTAGGCTTAGTCGGGTTTGGCGTCTCCAACTCTGTCTTGTGACGTCCATATTGTGGCTAGACACCTAACCTAGTACCTGATATCTCAGTGAGTGTACAGATCTGTAGCAGCAAATACAAAGCCAGTACTTCCTGGGTTAGCGTCAACTCGTTCAAGGATCCCACGCTTCTGTTCACGCTAGCACCAATCATCGGTACCCAGTACGAGTTAGATCTAGTAGAGACAGGTGCAACATCCATGTACTTCTATACTTCTGTAGTAAGAATTCTAAAGTACTTATGTATATCTTGTCTCTTGGTAGTCAGCGGCTTATGTAGATCAAAGGGGATGTGAGTTTGACACATTTTAGGTAAGAAAGTACTTTGAATGTACATTTGCACCGCCTGCACTGCGCTACAAGACAAACCAGCAAGGAACTCAGCCTGTGACTACAACTGTTCAATTCATACATACATATACCAAGCACAACTCTTTTCATCACTTCAGGCTCTGACGGCGACGACTATTACCATTACCGTCACTCACTACTACCCCCTCTGTTATCTGAGATCCCCTCGGCGACCGACTACAAAGCAACTTCTATCACCGTCCCATCGCCGACAAACAACACCGCAACAGTTGTTCTCTCCCTTGTTATCTTGATCCATCCGTTCTCTCTACTCTTTCGTCGTTCTGAGGAACCAAGCCAAATGGCCAGCAAACAGGCCAGCAAGCGAGTATGTGTCTTATCCTTCTTTCATTCCATTTTAATAAATGCGCCTGGCCTAGTACACTAACTAATCTCCCATCCCCTCTAGTTGGCGCGTGAATACAAGAGTATTTCTGAAAACCCTCCTCCATACATCTCGGCGCATCCTTCAGAGTCCAACATTCTCGAGTAAGTATACATGTGACGTCGCCGACAATAGGATAGGCCCCGCTCTAACAAGACCCAGATGGCACTACATAATCACAGGCCCAGAAGACACCCCCTACCATGGCGGACAATACTGGGGAACCCTGATCTTCCCATCTAATTACCCCTTTGCGCCGCCGGCTATCCGAATGCATACGCCATCCGGTCGCTTTCAGCCCTCTACAAGACTTTGTCTCTCCATCTCAGATTTCCATCCACGGTCCTTTAACCCTGCATGGGAGGTATCCACCATCTTAATCGGGCTATTGTCATTTATGACATCAGAGGAGATGACAACGGGGTCGGTGTCGGCCACAGCACGCGAGCGCAGAATGTACGCCGAGCGGACACGATGGTGGAACTCGACAGGTGGTGGCTCACATATCAAAAACCCTGCACAGAAGGGCAACGTGAAGGCAGGTGACGGCGGTGCCAAATTCCGGTCAGAGTGGCCCGAGGTAGACAAAGAGAACTGGGCCTGGATGGCCGAGAAAAATATCAACACGGCCACCGGAGAACCAATTCGCTCCTCGTGTGGGCCGGCCCTGGGAGCAACGGGCAGCGGAGGCCAAACCCAGACCGTCGTCGACACGGTAGTGCAACAGAGAGACGCCGGCAGGGGCTGGCTAAGTCGCAACCGAATGCTAGTAGCAGGCGCTGTGATATTTGTCTATGTGCTTATTGCTCGACTCTTAGGCGATGCAGAAGATGCATAGGGGAGCGTTAATAGTTTGGGTCTACGAGATATGCCCGGATCAGACCGATCGTGGTTATCACAGTAGGTACTGGGTTCGAATATTTCACACCGTGGTAACTCGGCGCTTGTGTCCAATCTCTTGCTTTTACCATGAGCTCCTGTAATTGTGGGCACACGCGAAAAGGGCCTGGTAATTTATAGTGGATACAGCATTGTCTTGATCATCAGGCACGATGAGGAGAAGGATCTTCTTGCCGGTATATAAGTGTAGGAGAAGGGAAACACGTCCATGTGATTATATGGGTTTTTTGTATGGTATATTTGCTACAGCACCGCTATTATAGATTGGGCAATCCGATTCTCCATTGAGTTCTATACTCTACATCTTAAGAGACGCAGGGAGGGGTGGCTGAGGTTGTTGGTCAAGAGGGCCGTGACTGACTGAAGCACAACACGTGTGAGTTTGATAGGGACACCAAAGCATCACTATGCTTAGTATTCCAGGAGAGAGATGTAATAAAGGGCAATTTTGGCTTCCAACGCGTACTTGGGTATATATCCCTCGTATTTTCAAGACCAACTTGGTGGTGATACTCTACATGTGCAAATCAAGTCCACTTCCTTCAGATTATCAATAGTGTATATATATAATCTAACAAAAGATAGAGTCTTTACCTTTCTATCTAGCATTGTCGGCAGGCTGTTGCGTTTGCAATAGGCACGATATTTGCAAGTCAGATCTCCCACCTAGGTTAAGTTACCATAGGCCTATCAACGTATGTACCTGCCTACGCGTATCCTGCCTGCCTTACATAGGTACCTACATGTAGGAATATAAGGTACTTACATTCTAACCAGTTCAACATCGTTTGTAACTGTATGGCACGAGTATCTTCAGGTAGGCTTAGCGTGATGTGAAGTCTACGTGTGTGAGTAAGTACGACCCCTAGGTCGAGTCACTACTAGTGCAAACCTCTTTCGTTCTTCCCCGAAACATTCAAGACTAACAAAATACGGGCGTGAAATTTTCTAAGCACCTGCCGTGTTTACTTGAGCACTTAAAGCACGTAGAGCTGTACCTAGGCCCAATTAACAGGCGACCTCTTTCATAAGTTTGGGTACAAAGTTCCAGTGCCTTAACGTTTCGAAACATTCCTTTCCTTCCCTCTTCACCTCGTTCGTTCTTCCCAAGAGCCTCGCGCGCCTAAGCTTCTACCCTAACATCACGGGCGATCACGCTTTATTCTATTGCCGAGATCATCTATTTGAGTCATCTCTGGCACTTTGCCTTTCTTACTGTTTCATTCTTCCCTTCCCAAGAAGTTGGGCACGACTTTGAAGAGGTCGCAAAGTGATCTGCTTGATCACAATCTGTGGTAGTATTCTACATTTATTGTCAGGTGAAACTCACATCTCCTTTTCTCCACTCCGTCTGCGTGGCAAGAACCTAAGAATAAACTAGAGGGGATACAAAATCTCTATATTGCTGCTCACCTACACAGCGTAGCAAAACCTGAACTTTTGTATCAGCGCTTTTCACAGTTGACGCTTTGTTTCCGACTAACATAAGCCTCCTGTTATAGGCTTTGTGATTACACCTCTAGGTCTAGCTATAATAATGGCAAACGCCGTGCGTGCCCCGGAGGCAGACATGAAGTCACCGACCCTTGAGTGCAGCACTGCCAAGAGCTCTATCGCCGAGGTACCGGCTCCAGAGCCTTCCGTCGCCGAGTCTTCTGGCCCCGATTCCGAGACCTCTAAGCCTGAGTCCACTGCAGCTGAACCGACTGCAGTCAAGCCTCCCATCACTGTGTTCCATCCAGATGCGGATCTCCAAGTCATTGTTACGAGCCCTAATAGTGACGCCGTCATCTACATGGTACGTGCAAGCGCCTTGACTTGCGTTTCTCCTGTTTGGCGAAGCGAGATAAAAGACAAGGAGATTCAGACTCTAGAACTTGGCGACAACCCCGAGGCAATTGGTATCATCTTCCATATTGCCCACCACAACTACAGCGAGGTTCCAGAGAAGCCAACACTTGACCAGCTTTTCGAGCTCGGTAAGAGTGCCTGCCAGTACGAATGTACTCACTTGTTCTATCCTTGGGCTACCAAATGGGTCTCGAATCTCTTCACCATTGTCGGACAGGATCATTGCTTCGACGAATGCCATAAGGCTATCTAGTACGTATACTTCTTTTATCACCCCTTACTCTATTAGGCAGGGTGTTTGCCTTTACTTGAACCGGGAGCTGACCATGTCTGTCTAGTATTGCCTGGACCTTTGGCGAGCTCGAATTGTTCCGAGACATGATTGACGCACTCGTGGTAAGCTCTAAGAGCAACACGGGTGGCATGATTGTAAACATATGTGGAAAGCGCCTCGACGAGATGCATATGCCTCCTGACCTTGTTGGTGAGTGCTTGATCTATCTAATTCGTAGAATAGACACTGACAAGTAACAATAGGTATTATTACAAATGCACGTGTAACCACGGTCGAAAAGATCCTCGGCGCTGTGGGAAAGCCGCTCGATGCTATTTCGAACAGAGATGAGGATGAGAAGAATACTTACTGCAAAGTGGGCAAAGATGGGAAGGCGTGCGAGCTCATTATGCTCGGCTCGGCTATCGCTGCTCTTACCAAGGCTGGACTGTTCCCAGTCCCAGGTTCTGGGCAGTACAAGGGCAGTATCAGCGACTTAAAGAAGAGTCTAGTAAACGTGAAGGCGGTTCCGTACTGTGGAAAGGACTGGATGCCCCACTTGTCCCACGACCACTGTACTCTTGGGCTTGACCGTGTTGTATTGGACTGCCTGAAAGAGATGGATATACGACTGACTGACGGCATGAGTAAGTGGCGATGTCTTACATATACTATACCATCCTATTGGCGCTTGCTAATCAGATTGTGGTAGTGTCCTGGATGTCTGTGCAGGCTGGTAAATGCGGCATCAAGGCAACTACCGAGTTGACGGCTTGGCGGGAGAAGCAAGAAAATGATGTGCCTAAAACACTTTGAGTCATGGGAAGTTCTAGGCAGACAGAAGTAGACTTGCAGAATTCGAGGGTTGGAACACTACGGCTGGATCCGCAACATGTGTGGAAGTTTGTAAAGTTGCATCTTGCATTTCGTTGGCTCTAATTGTCTGGTCAAGTTGTTGAACCTCGTGGCATTTTAGCCGAGTCCGACAAGGCGAGCTATGTTGTTGTTTCGGCTCTACAGTTGAAGGAAACACAAGGAGAGCTGCATGGAACTTCAAGTAATCACTCGTCGTCAAAACAGAACGGTCCGGGACACAATGTTTGTTTTCTTCTGGCTTGCTCGAGCCATCACTGCTAGTAAAACTTGATAATATAGGCGTATTACTTGCCGAGAGAGTGACGTAGTTAACTATCAAGGTAACGATCGTGCTATTTAAAACTTCATTAAGCTCTTGCAGGTAAGGATCCCAAGTTAGAGGTTATATGCTGGTTTGTGTCCCTGCCATCTTCACCATCTTTGCTACCATCACCACCGGCGGAGTCTTACTCTCCTAATATAGATAAATGAATGTAATGGTTTCGAAATGTCACAACCTAGAAACTCACCAAATCAATCTGTGGTGACCGGAGGCCATTTGACTATATGAAGTATAGCGTCCACTATACGCTACGATCCATCACCTTCTCCAGGAACGTGGACTTGTTGTTGCTTCGGGTGTAGGAATCGTCGTTTGAGTGCCTTCCAGATCTCAACTAGCGCGATGTACGCGATGACGGCGGAAGCGACGACACCCCATTCCCAGCTGATAGACGTGTGCTTGAACACGGTCTTGTTGACAACAGGGATATATATGACGGGGAACGTGATGATGAAGCCGGCCGTGACGGCCCAGAAGAGGAAGCGGTTGCGCAGCGCGGTTGGGATCACGGAAAAGACTCCGTTGTATTGCTCTGGATACATGTTGAAGAGCGAGCGGGTGAAGTGCTTGACTTCCCAGGCCGTGACAAGGAGCAGGAAGCTAAGCGTAGCGAAGGTCGTCGCGCGGGCGCGATAGACGGGCTCGCACATCTCCTTGAACCCCTGGTTGCAGTCGACCGATTGGCTCAGGGAGATTGGCCCCTTCCGGGGACCGTACGAGACGAACGCGAAGGCCAAGATGCACAGCGAGCCCATGAATGACCCGTAAGCGAATTTGTCGACTATTATTTCCCGTGTGAAGACGCCTATGCGGAGATCGTGTGGAGGCCGCAGCATGATGTCCGGCTGGGCTTCTTCGAGCCCGAGCCCGAGCGCCAGGAACGATGAGGTTATCAAGTTGGCCCAGAGGATCTCGATAGGGGAGAGCGGGAATATGGACTGGTTATCGCTATCCTTGAAGACTAAACCGATGAGAAGGAGTATGACCTGGGCAATATTGGAGATGAGCAGGTGGAGAATAAACTGAGATAGTCATTGTGTTAGCTGTGAGAATCGAAAGCCTACGTGCTATAACATTTACCTTCTGAATATTGTCGAAGAGCCTACGCCCTTCTTCGACGGCGGCAACAATAGAGGCGAAGTTGTCATCGGTCAGCACCATATCTGCAGCTTCCTTGGCTACATCGCTACCGTTCAAGCCCATAGCAATGCCAACATCAGCTTTCTTCAGAGCAGGTGAATCATTCACGCCATCTCCAGTCATCACACAGAACGCGCCTCGACGGTGCATAGCTTCGACCACGCGCACCTTTGTAGACGGGCTACAGCGGGCGATGACGAGTGGGAGCATCTCCAGCTTGTCTGTATCTGCGTCGCTAAGGGCATCAAATGTGGAGGCGAGCATGGTCGAGTTGGCTGCTTCGGCGGCGGTGAGTCCCGGGCCCAAGATGCCAACCTCGTGTGCGATGGCTGTTGCTGTTTTGATGTGATCACCCGTAAGCATGTGGACCGAGATGCCCGCGATCTTGCATTTCTTAACAGCCTCGGCGGTCTCTAAGCGGGGAGGGTCGTACAGCCCGGCCAGACCAAGCGGCGCCAGACCACTTTCTGCAGTTGCCCGATCGGTTTTGACAGCGTCGCTGTCTTCCACCGTCTTATGGGCAATACAAAGCACACGTAGACCTTCGGAAGCAAGGGATTCTGCTTTGGCCGTAAATTCAGCTTTGACGTGGTCCGGTGCATCCAGGAGCGGCATGATCACTTCTAGAGCGCCCTTTGTGTACACGTCGACGACGCCGGAATCTGTAGCATAAACAACCGTCATTCGTTTGCAAGAAGAGTCAAATGGATGTTCAGCAGCAAGGACAGAGCCGTTCACCTGAGTGACTGTTGTCTTGCTCACTCCAAACTTCATAGCAAATACCTGAAGAGCAATCTCTGTTGGCTCTCCAACAGCGGCCCAGTCTGATGTCACTGCGGTAGACGTAGTCGAGGTTTCAGCTGTATCATCAACTAAGCAAGCCTTACTATCAGACACGGTCGCATTGTTGCAAAGACATATGCATTCCACAAATCTCTTTGCACTCTGAGGTAACCTAGATACTGAAGACCGGATATCTGGGTACGAGGGCTTGTCGTCTCTCCAAACGACGGTCCCGCTGTTGGGATCAAAAGGGTGTGTACAGCCTTCAACTGAAGCAACAGAACCATCTTGCAGCCAGACCTTCCTGGTAATCATTTTGCCCTGCGTAAGAGTGCCGGTCTTGTCGGAGCAGATACTGGTGACTCCGCCCACAGCCTCGAGGACAGAGAGCTTCCGTACAATGACATTGCCCTTGGCCATCGCCTTGGTCCCTACAGCCATGCTGATAGTGAGCACAGCGATCAGGGATTCGGGGATAACGGCAACGCCGACGCAGATGCCGTATATGAGCACATCACCATCGACGTCGAATTTATTTGCTGCGAAGACGATGATGGCAAGGAGTATGGCGAGCGCGAAGAGAATCAAAGCGAACTTGCTTAGCTTCACTTGCAACGGAGTGCCGTCAAGCCCCAGGATGCTGCGAGAGCCCATTTTGACGCGTCGCCAATACGATTTGAGCCATGATGTCTCATCACCTTTCGGCTCTGAGCTGGCGCGAAGGAGCTCGGCGATCCGGCCCACTTCGGTATTCATACCAGTTGCCGTCACAATTCCCGTAGCGCGGCCGCGTGTAATTGTGCTGGCAGAGTAAGCCATGTTCACACGATCGCCGAGTGGAGCGTCGGCGTCAGATAGCACTGCCTCGGGGTGTTTACTGATAGGCACGGATTCACCCGTGAGGAGTGCCTCGTCCGTCGACAGATTGAGCCCACTGGCTAAGCGAAGATCGGCAGGGATGATGTCGCCAACATTAAGAAGGACAACATCGCCCTTGACAAGCAACTCAGCCTTGATATTTGTGGCCACTTGTGATCTGATCACCTTGCAGCTCGGGGCTGAAAGTGCCTGCAGACCTTCGATGGTCTTTTCAGCACGGTAATCCTGAATTAGACTGGGAGTATATAATATAGTCAGTATGATGTTACAACACGGAGTATTCACCCCCAGGCCACTAACCCGACTACAATGTTGAGCACGATGACCGCGGTGATGACACCGGCCTCGGCGTAGTCATGGATGGCAAACGACAGGGCCATGACGAGGATAAGAACGACAGTCAAGCTGTTAGAGACCTGTCTCAGGAGAATCTTCCAAACGGAAAGCCCCTTGGCCGCCTTGACCTTGTTAGGTCCATCTGCGGCCAGACGGCGAGCAGCCTCAGCATGGGAGAGGCCATGGCTCGCGGACGTCTCGAGTAGCTGTTCTACGTTCTCAACCGGGAGAGTATGAGCGACACGGAGGCGATGATCCGTGTCAAAACAGACGGGTGGGAACGTGGCATTGAGTTGAGATTGGCCACATATAGGAGGTTCAGTCGACTCCTCGACGTTAATTTGTTCTTCTGTCCCCATTCACGTACGTACAAGCTAGGCAGTTGTTGTGCCGGAGAAGATGTGAAAGAGTGGAAGAAAATGTGAGTACCGGAGGGTACGGACTTTTAGCGGGAGGCTCCAAAGATATACATAGATGTTTCCACCCCCATCAACTCGTCGTCGACCCGTGATGGGTCCCGATATGGCCTCTCCACGAGAGATACCAAAGGGGTACATGGTGGTTCTGCAAGCATCCATGCACCCCCCCGCTGAAGTAAGGCATGTTTGTTGGTTGGCACATACCCTAACAAGCAACCCCGCGCGCAGAGAGGCGAGGGTAATGGGTTCACATCCTATCACTGGACTATCATGTGGACTGGTGCCAATGCAGTGCCAAGGGCTCAACATTCGTCATGATGGCAACCGCCTTACTTTCCGCATCTCCGGAATGAATACGGTAGCATAATTAAAAGCTCGTACTACTTCTTTCTTGGATAGGAATCGTTCCCCTTCATCAAGCGGCTCGGGGGAGTACAAAGTATTCTGCTTATAGCCGTCGTGCCTCAAAGAAGACGGAAATAAGAAGAAACTTACATCGGTATGGAAGCACGCGAGCAAACGTTAGTGCACGGGAACCATTTGTCTCACAGTGTGCTCTCGTCTTGCCGGCGTGTAAGACGATAAGTTGCTGCTCAAGTAGTACATGGAAGTGACTTCCAGGTACTAACCCCAGCTATCGTGGTGCACTGGGCACAAATGTGTGGTGCCATAAGTATAGCTTACGTACCTCCGTGTATGGAGTAGACCGTTTGTCTCTTGGCTGTCGTTACGGGTACCTACTTGCGGGTAAGCGCTAAGGGGGTAACACCCCACTTTCCATGTCCTGCTAAGATTATTATTATAAGACTTATGGTGGACTACTGCAGTGTTACAGTGTCAGCGCGACTCCCGGACTAGTCATCGGGGCTGATTGCTCCCCACCAGGGCCCGAGAGGCAGCTGTCCCGTTTTGTCTTTCCGGAGCCGAGAACGGCGGGGGAAGCCCATCGTTGGCCGACCTTACAGTCTTGTACAGAGGCGATAATTGTCGCCCATCCCCATTAGCGGCTAGAATGCCAAAACGCCAAAACGCCAAAACGTCAACACTTCTCGACTCGATCTCATGCTTTCTGGGGGTGGCTGTACACTGATATAGTTCGGCTCGGCAGCTCGGCAGTGGAGTATATATAGTGGGACTGCGAGACTCCTATCTTCACGACCTTTCTATTCATTATGTCAATACTATCTAACCTAAACCTCTCCCAATGAACAAGACAAACAATCTGACAAGCGCATCCACTTGATTTGTGACACTTCCACGTCATACCCTACATTTCAATTGGAGACGTTCTTCGGGTTTCTGGGTCTCGCTGGTCTTGTGATAGTTATTCATGACAACTCGATAGAGCGGGTAGGGCTAACGAAGTAGCGGTGACCGGGTCGTCTTGTCCTTTCTTGTCCTGTCTTGGTTGTCTTGGTTGTCTTGTCTTCTTTGGGATGACGAGTCACTTGTGGTTGAACCAACCTACATGTCTGCCCATACAGGTATGTGAGTGGGTTAGGTTTAAGTCAACACACGCAACCTAGAAGCTTAATAATACGTCCGACCATAGGGTGGGCTGCATATGATGAATGTAGCGATTTTGTTGTATAGTTATTTGGTGCTGCGGGATGGACAAGACGCAAGATACGCAGCGAAAGCAAAGAGGAAGCAGGTTTATCGTGGGCAAGTTGATAAATTCGACCAACAGAAATAAGTGGCACGACAACAGCACCAATGAGGAGGCACCTGCATGTGTCGCACCTTCATAACCCTTGACAAATACTCCAGCCCGACTTAGTGTTTATGTCGAGTGTTCCCCCACGTCGCACGCTCTCGTTCGCTGGATATTAGCTGCATCACGCCATCGAACCGGCATCGAACACTTTGCGTCCCTCGAACCAGGTCTCGACTACATTTGCTTGCAGAAGCTTGTCTGCATCCCACTCCATGTCTACAACAGCAAAGTCAGCCGAACGTCCAGCTTCCAGCTTGCCCGCCCACCCGTCGGCAAAGCAGCTGTACGCCGATCCCTCAGTACCTCCCGCGATGGCTGCCGCCAGTTTGAGCGCAAAGTGAGGGTTCACGCGGTCCTGGAGTTCCGGCTCCCGCGCTGATCGCCGCGTTGTCGCCGTATACATGTTTCTGAGCGGCGGGTGTGGCGCCGACGGCGCGTCGGAGCCCAAGGCCAACACGGCGCCCCCATTGGCAAACTCTGTGTAAGCAAATGCTCGCTCGCAACGTGCCGATCCAAGAAGTGATGGCCATGCCCTCAGGATGGCTGGATCTGCATGTACTGGCTGAATGGATGCAGTGATGCCCAACTGACCAAGCCGTGCAGCGTCCTCGGGCGATGCTAGCTCCAGGTGCTCTATCCGGTGCCTCCCTCCTGGCGTCGCATTCTGCTCCAGCGCGTCGATGGCGACTTTGATTGTTTTGTCGCCTATGGCGTGAAGGGCACATTGTAAACCGGCAGCGTCAGCCTTCTTTACTACAATACTGAGTTCTTTGAGCGACCAGATGGGCTCGCACGAGACGCCGTTAGATGTGTACGGCTCAGTCAACCCTGCAGTGCAACCGTCGATGATGCCATCTCCTATGACCTTAACGCCGACTACACGACAGTACGGGCTCGTTTCTGCGTTGAACAGGCGGTTAAGCTCGATAGCTCGGTCCATCTGCGCGAGAACCTCTGCTTCGGTCTTGCGGGGACTGATGAGCCAATGGACCGCGAATCGCATTGGACATGTCTCCTGCTTGCGGTATTCTTGCAAAGCCTCCCATGCATTCTCGTCCATGGCCATCTCGACCAAGCCTGTGTAGCCCGAAGCGGTATATGCCTGTATCGCCTGTCTAATTGCCGACAACTTCTCCTCCATGGGCGCAACTTTGGCTATATGAGGCCACACAAGGGTAACCGCCGCAGCTTCCGACAACAAGCCTGAAGCTTGCCCATTTTCATCACGATGGATCTCTCCTCCCTCGGGGTTAGGCACTGTAACATCCTCGGTCAGCTATTGAAATTTAACTAGGATGGGCTATAATATATACGTATCGAACTTAGATCTTGTACTCCTGACATGAGCTATATAAAAACTACATTTTCCAGAAAATTGCTTACTATCTTGCACACCTAGCTCTTCTAGCGCCGCTGTGTTACACCAGGCAAAGTGAAGGTCCTTGGAATCAACGAAGATGGGGCGGGGATCGATATCGTCGAGCATGCTCGCCAAACCCACGCCGCCTGTCATAGAGTGCATCCAACCCCGGGCTAGGATACGCGTAGCAGACGGATGTGCCGCACTTTATAAATTTATAAATCAGCACTGTGAACGAGCAGGTAAACTTGGACTACCGTAGAGGGCAACGCACGCGAATTCCTTCAATGTCCGCCTGATATCTTCGAGGTTTTTGCATGCTTCTAGCCCGGCCTTTTGGAGCGACTGTCCGAACATCAACAGATGCATGTGTCCGTCTATGAAGCCGGGTAAGACAATCCGTCCGCTGATGTCCTGTTTGGCGGCGCCGTCCGCTTCGGCACGCCGGATCTGCTCGTCCTCCACCGAGCCCACATGCAGGATTTTCCCGGCGCTGTCAACTAACATGGCACTGGCGAACGAGTGATTCTCCCCGTTCATCGCCGATTGGAAGAACCTTCCATTGTGAAACAGAGTGGCCATTTCGAGAGGTCGTTTATCGAATTAAACACGGGAGAATGCTATCTTTCTCGCTGTCACGTTGCCTCTCAAAACCCCCAGCTCATAGTGAGTGTCGGGCAACCTGAAGAGCTGAGTATTCGCACCCCGCCAGAGTCCAATTAAACCCCACTGGTGCCGATAACGGCATGCCGAGCAGTATGCATGCGGACACCTTCCCTTTCGCTGCGGACTTCACTCACATCGGATCATCTACGAAAGGGGCAAGACCATACGTTGGAGCGTTGCTCCTAAGCACTACCTAAGAACTTACTGGTCAATAAGCTGTAGGTGGACAGTACTTGGCTTATATACCGGTAATGCGGAATAAACTAACCTAAGGTATGTACTAACTGTAAAAAATGGAAGAACTTGAAGCCCCAATTACACAACCTTCACGACGAACAAATGCCATATGTGTCTGTGTATCACAAGGCTTGGCTATGATAAAGGGTAAAGACTTAGAAGACAAAGGATGCATGGAGTGTATTTAAACTATGTACCTGCAAGAGTTTGACAGCTCTTTAAAAGTTTAAGTTTTACCACATGGTGCTACGGTAGGCTTATCGTCTCGTGTTACGCCCTGAAAATCTACCACCAAACTTTAATATCTACAGCCACTAGGATTGGTATTATTCGGGAGCTCTTGGGAACCAGGCGGCTACCTACCAAACTCAATCACAGCGGAGACCTGCGGGCAAAGGCAGCGAATAACGCTTTCCTGCAAGTTGAATTACGTACATATCTCATCAAGTTCAGTCAGGGGTCATATGCATCAGAGCATGAGTAATAGTAAGCATCTGCGGCTAAATCTGGTCATCGGAAAGCCTCCCTGTAGAACCTGTGAGGGGCAAAGCGCTCGCTACCTACCTGCGGAACCTAGATAATTATATATATCTCTTCGTCACTATCGAGGAATCTTATCCCGAATGACACAATGGCATCCTCAACATTCAAAAGCAAAGTGCAACTGACGCACATCGGCACCGCAACGGCAATTCTCTCAATCGACGGCATCAACTTCCTCACCGACCCGTACTTCTCGCCAGATGGGACAGCTTGGGATCTCGGAATCCTCACACTTACCAGCCACTACACCCCGGCGCTTTCCGTGGCCGATCTGCCACCCATTGATGCCGTGCTTCTCAGTCACGAGGACCACCCAGACAATCTAGATGAACTAGGCCGACAGCTGCTGAACGGCCGGCACGTGTTGACGACGCAAGCGGGAGCTGAGGCCTTGAAGCCCCGACCAGGCGTTCGAGGCATGGCGCCGTGGGAGACCACGGCGCTCGAGCTCGGCGGGCGGCGTTTCGAGATCACCGCCACGCCCTGCCAGCACCTCCCCGGCGGGCAGTGCGTCGGGTTCGTCCTGTCGGAGCCGTCTTTCGGACACAACGCCGCCGACGGGAAGCCGAACGTGATCTATTTCTCCGGCGACACGGTGTACTATCCCGACATCACGCCCATCCGCGAGCGCTGGCACGTGTCCCTCGCTCTGCTCAACCTGGGCAGCGCTGCTGCTCCGGTATCCAGCGACCAGGCGCTCCTCCAAATCACAATGGACGGGAAGCAGGCCTCGCAGCTCGTGCGGGACATGGGTGCCGATGTCATGGTGCCTATGCACTACGAAGGCTGGGACCATTTCCAGGAGAAGAGGGAGCATCTGGGAAAGTCTCTGGAGGAGGGCGGCATCGCGGACAAGGTTGTTTGGTTGAAGCCTGGTGTTGCGACTAAGATCTTGTAAGTCGAAGAGTGAAGAAAAATAGGCTAACCTAGGGAGTTTGTATAGCTACCTATTTTAAGTAAAATTGTGCCAATTGTACTATTGAATCCCTTAAATGATCCTCCCCCTTTCCTGGTAAGCTTCACTATTTACCCTTGTCTCGTATTGCTTATTAAAGCTAAAACTGGACTCTGCTACTATGTACGTACTCCACAGCTCACTCCATGTTCAACTCGACAAAGCGGCTCGGGAGAAGACGCAACAAGCCGGAGCTATGCTTTCTATTTATAACCATCTAATTGGACTAACATAACATAGGTTAGGTACTCTATGTATGTATGATGTGTGCATCGGTACATCGCTACGGCATAGCGATGCAAGCTAACTATGTAGGACTTGATAGTAGCGTCTGCTTCGAAGATTATGTGCCAGGATTTGCCTTAAATGATCCGTGCGACGCCTTTCAACATTCGGGCGCCGCGGACCCGGAATTCTAGTGGATGAGCATCACTTTTGCTGCTTCGCCGGAACCCCTGCAAAATTAAGAGAAATGCGGCGTCCGTCAGCACCCCTATAAATCCATGAAAGATGGAACAACACTAGCCAGCTTATATAGTTGGTGGTATCTACGCTTATTGCAATAGATAGATCGTACCGTTGCCTTTTGAAGTGAACATCATCCGCCCATGTCGTACTGAATTCACACTATGGGGACTAAAAACGAGGATGCCGGTGGTAAAGCCAAGAGTATACGTCCTCTTGGGGACATGTAAGTTAAACGCCCTTGCCTTTTACGGGTATATTCTTCGCGAAAATTCGAGGAATTTGACATGCCGATAGGGAGTGCTACCAATACCACTCCGTCGCACTCCGATTTCTGGGGAATACGATAGTGAGCGCTAGGTACACTATTCCCCGTGCCCTAGCAGCGTCAGAACACCATGATGCCGTGGTCGCGAAGCTAGACGAAGCACTAGCCGCCGTCGTGCTAGAGCACCCAGCACTCCGAGTCAAAGCCGTCGGCGAAGACAGGAAACGCCCAGCATGGGCACCCGTCGAGAGTGTCGACTTCGCTCGCCACGTCGAGTGGCGAGACGTCGACGACGATGCCACGCGGGGGGATTATTACGGGTTCTTTCGCGACGTACTCGAGAAGCGGGTCGACGAGGAACATTCTACTCTGGAGGGGCGGCCCAAGTGGCGTGTGCTTTTTCTCTTCTTCTTCGAGGCTGGTAAGATTGGAGAGAAAAGTAAAAGGCCATTCGTGGACGTCGTCTTTGAGTTCAATCACGGCTTCATGGACGGGATGAGCGGCAAGATCTTCCACGAGACGCTCCTCCGCAGGCTCAACAACACCACAACCCCGGCGGCGACACGGGCGCGGGCTCAACCCATACTGGAACACGGCGTATTGACGATCCCGTCCACAGCGAGCAGCCTGCCACCTCCAGCAGAGCGCGTCGGCAAGATCGCCATAACGCCCAAATTCGCCGTATCGTCAGCATGGAAGGAGCTGAGACCCCCAGCACTGGCCTCGAAGTCGGCGTCACGAGCGCGCTGGGCCCCTATTCAGCCCACGCCATTCAAGACGCAGTTCCGAATGTTCGACATCCCCGCCGAGACACTGCAGAACGTCTTGGCGGCGTGTCGGGCACACAAGACGACGCTAACGGGCCTCCTGCACGCTATCGTCGTGTTCTCCATGGCCACGCATATACCCCCGAGCCAGGCGACGGCTTTCGCGAACGACACGGCCCTCAACCTGCGCCGTCACCTGCCGTCGCATCCGCGTATCCATCCTACGCTCGAGCCAGCGCGCACGATGTCGAACTACGTGTCCCTGATGGGCCACAAGTTCGACGCAGACCTCGTGCACAAGATCCGCGAGACGAGGATGGCCGGCGCGATATCGGCTCCTGCAAGCAAAGTTAGCGGCGAGGAAAATCTGCCCGCTGGGCTCGTGGACCTCCTCTGGCAATGTGCAGCGCGTGTGCGTGCCGAGATCCAACATCGGCTGGATATGGGCCTCAAGAACGAGATCGTTGGTTTAATGCATCTCGTATCGGACTGGCGAGCGCAACTCCGCGAGGATGCTCTCAAGCCTAGACAATACTCGTGCGTCGTCACGAACCTCGGGGCTTTCGATGCTGCCACCGTCGCGTCGCCGATGCCAGGAGAGAAAGACACCGATCAGAACTATAAGGAAGGAGGCAGTGCCGAGGCTGAGAGTGGCCCAGATAGTGATTGGGAGGTGCAGCATTCCGCATTTGCTCTCAGCACTGAGGTGTGCGGTGCCGCTTTTCAAGTGTCGACCATCTCCGTCAAGGGCAAGGCCTTGTGCGTGGGCTGCAGTTGGCAGGACTGCGTCGTAGACCTCAAGCTCGGGGAGACGATGGTTGCGGAGCTCGAAAGGTGGTTGAGGTTCCTTGGTAAACATGAATAACTGACACGTGATGATGTGGAAACACCTTTGTATTTATAGCGATGGTTGTGTTTAGGTTCACTGGAAACTTGCCGTGTCCCAAATAGTACCCTGGGTAGGTAGGTACATAGGTAGTAGAATTGTACCTTTCGGTCCACATAGCTACTACTCTCGTGTAACCAGAACATGTATGTACAAGTAACACATGTACAAATCATACCCCAGAACTTTTGCTACAGCCATTTAGGCACGCAATAGCTGTGCAGAGCCCGACAAGAGCCCCCCCTTTTATTTCTCTACCCTTAGACCTTCCCGCCCCCAGCCCCCAAACCCCCCAAAAGTGGACATGAGTCAGCCCCCCAAACGCCTTGTAAAGATGCAGGTCCAAGATGTGTACAAGCCAACGCGCGTCTAGCTCTTTTTAGCCCTGCCGCGTTTGGCAAGATGGCTGTCGCGGCCACCGACACTCTTCCAGTATTGATCTAGCAATTCGGGCGCGATGCTCTTAAGCTTCGTCTCCGTCTCCATCGACGTTTCTCCGCGTGTACTGGGATGCCCGACCCACTGGACCTCAAACCTGAATCCTCCGCGGTTGTGTTTTTCGTGTCGTAGAACGTTGAATACGTGATACACCTCTGGTGGCGGGTTTTTCGGTTTGTGGAAGAGCGCGTTAATCCGGCCGCCCTGAGCTTTCCAGAATTCGTATAACACTTCCTCGGCGCCTTGTTGGATCTCCGCCTCTAGTTCCCATGTGGCATCTTCTTCGCCCTCCCCTTCCCATTGCACTAATAGTTCCACAGCTCCGCTTGGTTCACTAGCCATCCGGTACTTGAGGAGTTTCCTGATTTCGTGTACCTCGCGATTATCGTCATCAGCCGCTTGTTCTGTTAGCCCCGGCGGTGCAGTCGGCTCCGCCCGGGGCTGTTCTGCTATAATATTGTCATGTGGGGTAGGTCGGGTGGATGCCTCGGCTCGTGATTTACGCGCTGAAGGAACGGAAGGAGTCGACGGGCTGGCATCATTATTGCTAAGAAGATCTACGAGGCAATGCGGTTAGCGAGAGGCAGTGATGCTGATGGCCGACGAGGCAGAAAGGTAGGCGCAGAACGAAAGGGCAGAATAACCTACCTAAACCGCCCATGGGAGCTTCCGGTACCAGTGGATCTGGCTTAGCACTTGCGGGATTGGGGTCCTCTGCGCGCGTCCGTCTGTTAGGCTGAAATGATGTTGCGTCCTGTACTATATCAAGTTGGGACTTCAACGATGGCCGGCCATGCGGTCCTACTCCCTTATGTCAGCCCACGAGACAAGCCGGTCATATAAGCCTGGAGAGGTAGGTAATCGGGGAAGGAAGCTCGATGCTACTCACGTTTGCCGGCTGGTGACGCACGGGATCCTGTGCTCGAGCGTGGCATAGCGGATAACCTGCGCGATCGTGCGCTGCGTTGCGACGCGGGTGTTTTGCGGGCGGGTATCACTTCATCGTCATCGCCGCCGTCATCCTTACTGTCACCGTTGTTGTCATTGTTATCATCGTTCTTATAATCCTCGTCTAGGCGCAGAGGCATCAGCTACTATCGAGGACGTTTATGCATGAATAACTGCATGGACCGCATAAGGGAGACGGGTAAATTGACTCACCAGCGCCCATATCATCGTAAGGATCAGTTTTGCCCTTGCGTTTGACGCCCCGGGAGCCAGAAGCAGCACTGTTGAGCGATGTCCTACTGGTCCTACTGGTCCTTCTGCTACTCGCGGGCTTCTGGGGAGACTGGAAGAATTTAAAAATGTTCGACGCCATTGGATAAGTGCCCGATCCAAACAAAGACGAATGGGCGAAAGGGAGAGGGAGACCAATCAATTCACGGCGTCCGAGCAAGGAATAAGATGACAAAGATGATCAAAAATGACAAAATATGGCGGGTAGACAGGTAGACAGATAGACAGATATGTAATTCACTTGTTGTGACAAGTTGCTACCTTACTGCCTCCAAATTGGGGGCCGACAAGAAATACCAATTCTTGAGGTGCTATAACGTTGCTGGTGTGGATGCGTACCATAAATAAACATAAGTTGGGTAGTAGTAAAAAGAAGCGTTGTCGAAAATGTCGGGGCAGCTATTTCGTGCAAGTTTTAAGTTCTGCAATCATGACAGTGGTACCTACAGCAGTAGGTACTACTTAGGTGGTGCCACTCCCGTAGCTTAGTAGGTAGGTACCCTGGATATACGCTGGGCAGGTCCTACAGCAGTAAGTATACGCCCGGTACTTCCTTACTGCTTTGCTTGTTGTATGTCGAAGCGAGTCACAAAAAATTGGCGGAATGGCGGGATGGGACGATGCAAGACCGGCATAGGCAGACAGAAAATACCTGTACCTCAGAGAGGGACAGAGAACGTTTAAATACGTATACGTACTTCCAAGCAAGTAGAAAAACCACCACTGCCCAAACCTTACCTAACGAGTAGGTACCTATACACTCCTACTAGGTTGTACTGGTTCCTTAGCCAACCTGAATTACTCTCCGATCGCACATGTATGCCCTAGTCTCACTCTAGTGTGCTGTGTATCTAGTCTGATTCATAATAGCCTCGGAGGTTATCAAAGAGCAAATGGGAATGAGAGAGATAAAGCTGAGTCAAGAAAATACTATGATCCTCAATAATAATCGCTTCGACTACCTAACTATCTAGGTTAGATTTAACAAGACCTCGCCAAACCTGCCTTCAGGTGGGTACGATCCTTGATGACAGCTGCATAGATAGTTGTACGTAGGTACATGTATGTAAGCAGGTGAGTAGTACCTACGTACCTACGTACCTAGGTGGTATGTGCACTGTCCCAGCTCCACCTACCAGAAAGGGCAATTACCTGCTTGGAAGTATTGGCAGCGAGGTAGGTATAGAGAGATGCTACCTGGGTACCTATAAAGCGTCGAAGAAATCCTTTAATTCCTTTCCATTGCTCGCCCGTTAGTCGCTTTGTATCTAGCTATCCCCACAAGAGAGATGGAGCTGGGGAGTTCTATGTCTAGCACGACTTGGGGACCTAGAAATAGGGAATGAATTTCTCTTTATTTCGGCCGCGAATAGTCACCCAGGTATCCATCTACTAAGCACCAATACAAGTACCTACATATCCAGCCCTATGTTAAAGTTAAATAGAATATATACATGAGCCACCGAACCTTAGACTCCATATAAGAAAACAGCCGGCCTACCACGCTCCAGGAGAAAGTGTGTGCATGTATGTGTGTGTAAGAAAAAGACGAAGGAAAGTGGAGAGATGGGTACAGTAAGAAAAGGTACAGCTATAGTAGAGAAAAGGAATCGGTTCTTGTCCAAGCCGCACTAATTTCAAGCAGGGCTGCCAATACCTATCATCGATCCAATGTTCTTCGCCCCCTGCTCCCCGAGAAGACGATGGCACGAAGGTGATGTAACGGATAGAACGAGCCTCACTCATTCTTGGTATTCTGGTATCCGCCCACAGCCGGGAGCGATGGCGCGCGTGATGCATCAGACCTCCTGCAGTGCTACCAGCCAGCAAACCGTTCACCTAATATACCAAGCAGAAGAAGGGCGCTGTGGTTGAACATGCACAAAAATCGGCATTAGAAGGCTATCTCTCGTACCTTGAGGCCCGAATCGATTTTGACGATACCGTTGTTTTGAGAATAGGTGCGCCATGCGGCACAGTTGGAGTTAAACGCCGCCGCATCGGCACTGCTGATCTTCGCTTTCTGCTCCGAGACCCGCTCGAGGAAATCCACGCTCAGCCCGCCACTGACGTGCCACGCGATATGGCAGTGAAAGAGCCAACTGCCGGGGTTGTCGGCCTTGAAAGCGAGCACGAGCCAGCCCCCGCCAGGAAGCATCGTCACATCGCGTCGCGTCGGGTTGGTGGCCCGTAACTGCGCCTTGTCGGCTGCCGTGAACGGCCCCGCATTGTTTGCCGACGCCCCAAGCACGAGGAAATCGTGCCCGTGCAGATGCATCGGGTGCGGGATGCCCGACTCGTTCTCGATCACCCAGAACGTCCATACATTGCGCTGGTTTACCACCACCAGGTTCTCCGACGTCGGGTAGGACGTGTTGCCCTTCAGAACGTAGTCCAGCACCGGGCGGTCCCAGTCGACACTGATCGATGAATTGTTGATCTTCCAGACAACAAGCGGCGCCGTCGACAGGGTCACGTCCAGTGTGTTGTTTGCGCTAGGTGTAAACTGGCCGAGCGGTGCTTGTCGCGTCACCACTGGCGAGTAGCTAAGGTTATCGCGGCATCCAGGGTTAGTTGGAATTGTTCCCGGATTCGTCGGAACGCCGTTGGGAACCGACGAATAGTGAACGATGGCCGCCGGCGCTGGATTTAACGAGGAGCCGCACAAATTGGCCACAGGCAGGGTAACGTTCATCCAGTAGTTTCCCGGTGTCTTGGTCGCGTCAATGGTCACGTCCAGGCGTTGGCCAACGCCGAGGAATACATTATCCGTCGTGATGGGCTTGACAGGCACCAAGTCCGTTGCAATGACGGTCATGTTGTGGCCGACAATAGACACCTGGTAATTGTGCTCAACAGACGGGTTGATCAGTCTGAGTCGGTGACGTTTGCCGGGTGTCAGGGTAATCCGGGAATAGGCGCCGCCACTACCGAGCGGATTGACGTTGGTCCCGTTGAACAAGACGTTATCACTGGAGGGCGGGGCGGGGGTGTGCTGGGTATCGACCAGGAGCTGATCAGCCGTCTTGAGATAGTAGTCGTATATGGGATAGGCCCCAAGGTCGATATCGTAAGGGCGTGAAGCCGGCCCGTTGATCACGATAGACCCAAAGACACCGTTGCCATATTGCGCGGAAAAGTGGGAGTGATACCAAGACGTCCCGTACTGGGTCATCTTGAATGTATATGTCTTGGACGCTCCCGGTGGGATGGGACATTCGGTCACTCCATTAGCGCCATCCTGGATGTTAGTGCCCAGTTGACGCATGCCGTGCCAGTGGATGGAAGTGCCATTCTTTTGGAGGTGGTTCGTAATAGTTACTTTCACGGTGTCTCCCCAATCGGCTGTCAGGGTAGGGCCCGGGTACATTTTATTGATAAGCATGACTTTGCTTTTTACCCTACCGTCTGGGCCCGTCCAGTTGTCCAGCTCGGTCACTTCCCAGTTGAACTACATGACAAGGTTAGTCTCTGGTTCCAAGAGCTTCGTTAGATATCAACTTACAGTTCTCACTTTTCCCGGCGGGGTTTTTGCTTCATAGTCCGTGTTGATATCAAATCCAGAGGTCCAGCAAGCGCGATTCGAGGGCGTATTACAAGTTCCTGAAGCTCGTGTCTCCAGCTCAGTTGGTTGTGACGGGGCAGCTTGGCACAGCCCCGTGAGGAGGCCGGCCAAGATGCCAGTAAGGGCCACTAAGGAACGCATCTGGGCCACAAAGCGAGAGGACTTGCGCAATCGAGAAGCTCAAGTTTGGGACGAGGGGGCAGCAACGAGCGAGTGTGTATGTTGACTGTTAGTAGCGTGGGATATTAGAAGCATGGACTGATGGTGCAGGCGTCCAGCGATCTTATATAGTCCATAGGCAGCTTCAACAACGAGACCGATAACACACTGCCCGAGAACCCTTCTCCCCATCTCTACACAGCCTGAGACACCGGGGTAAGGTTCTCATTGCTCTACCCCAGCATCTCCTGGCGTCTCGGGGAAGAGGTGACTACATCTTCGCCCAACGATAATGTATTTCTAGGCGCATTTTGTCCGGGGGCATTCCGCATAGGCCGCTTATCCCATAAGCAATAAAGTTAACAGAGGATATGATAATTGCATAGGTCGGCCCACACCGGGGGGGGGGGGGTTGAGGGAACCAGACAGCTGAAAGAGAGGCGCTGAAGTGATGCGTGATGAGAGATCCCTGTGGCTCCCAGCAAAGCTCGAGAGTGTGAAGAGGTTTCTCAGGGCTGGACCGCATGGTCGCCGGTGAGGACAGCGGTGTGGAGGGCGCATTATCGATGAGTAGTACAAAAATAGACTTATTGAAGGAATAGGTAGGGTGGAAGAGAGCACGCCCTACTAAGACGAATGGGAAGTTCTATCTCCCGTCTTTGCATTCACGTGGCCGTTGTGACGAAGGCAGGTCGCGTGACTCCGAGTTTCTGTCGGATTCGCACACAGGGCTGGACGGGCCCTTCCTTCATGCCGTGTTCCTGTCGTATTCTCCATTCTTGTTTTGCTCCACCATGACAGCAAGTAGGTAGGATCCCTTTCTAGTTAGGCTAGGGACATGCGGCTATCGGGTGCCTGCGCGCTTAATGCAAGTTGACGAAGGGTGTTCAGACCGTGAACCTTGCACGCAGTCAGTCGAACAGTTACCAGCACCCTCCTTACATAGGTTGGCATAGGGTAATCAAGGCCGAAACTGCATAGATCTCAAACGACTCATCCTACGTTATGCTATTCAGGCGCTGTACAATACCTACCAACTAAGTGTGAAGAGATATTCCAGGGGTTGAGATTTCAATGGACATCGATCGGAAGAAGCCAACCGTGCCACATTGTAGGGTACCTAGATCTAAATCTGAACTTCTGACCTCCCTTACCAACCGACGTTCCCGTATTTGCATCTGATGGTCCCAATCTTTCATCTCTGCAGGACCCAGTCTCTTGCGTTGAAACTCGTGATATATATTATGTTGCTAACATTAGTAAACAAGATTGCCGAGCTCATTCAGGCAGCCACCATCCATCGACGGTAAGAAGACAGTACTACTGTTAACGCAGGGAGCGCGGCGAGATGTGATTTGGTACCTAGGTAGGTTTAGTACCGGTCCCTAAAGTAGAATATGGTTGCTTTTAGAATCCTACAGGACTCGAGATTTGACCGGACGGGCCTCCCATCTATCCGATATCCTGGTAGGTAAGGCTGGATGTTGTAATACGGTTGTCGATTGAATTATCACCTGTTGTTTGTGTATGTAGGGCAGCAGCAAGGTAGCCAGGCCGTACAGCTGCTCTCGTAAACGAAAAGCTGGGGCAGGTGTGGCGCATCAGAACTTTGACCACATGCGATTTTCTACTGTGCCGACCAAGCCGGTTATGTACGTAGTCGCCATGCAGGAACGAATGAAGAAGCCGAGAAAACCGCTGACACGCAGTAGTGTTGGACATCGGTGGCTAAGGAAGTCACGGTCCTGCTTCACCTTATCATTAGCATATCGACGGCGTCATTTGTTACCGTACCTAGATCACCGTAACACTATCTATCATTTTGCCTTCGAAGATTTTCCCTCTAGAAAGCCCTACCGACCTAGAAGGTTTAGCGCCTCTCGTTTAAAGAAAGCTCGGGGAAGTGAAAATAGGCATCAAGATAACCGTTCTTCAGCTTTTGTCTACTACTGCAGGTTCTGCATGGTACCAAAAGTGTACTTAATCGGAAATTGCAGGGGAGACGACCCTGGTATCTGGAACGGATAAGCACTCGCAACATCGCATACCAATATAGAAATTTGAAACGAGGTGCACACATACCTAACCTTAGCTACGCCGTATCCTTCGGTTAGGTGGACGACAAACGCATAACCGAATTTAGATGCATCTCATTCATGCTTTAGCTACGCCCCATTTCTCGCTTCTTAATTTCACGACCACGAGGTACCCACCCACCAAAAGGGCATTCGTCGTCAGCCGCAGCGCTCCTCTATATACTCCCTTGGTGTGTAGGTAGGTTTGTAGGACCCGTCAGCTTGGTTCTCCCGACAGCCATAGTTCGGTCAGGACTCACCTCTGTCATCACCTCGAACCCGGTGGCGATAATATCGTATGTGGCATCGCCATTGTGGTAACAGGCTCAAACGCCCAACAGCGTCTTCAGTAATCACACAATAAGCCTCGCTGGTCAGCCATATCCAGTCAGTTTTTATCACCTGCTCCTCCAATAACGGTTTCTTTCCGCCCTTCAAAGCTTGCTGTCAACCGCCCGCTCGTCCGTCCGTCCGTCCTCGTATCCTCGCTGTAATTTCCACATCTGAGAGCTACGCCTCGTCCATTTGGATCATGTGCATATAGGTACCTACATCCGTCTTTCAGCTCTTTTGCAAAGGGGATGATAAGCCTGACCCTAGCAGCAGCCGACTTGGGGTTTTCCCGCCTCGCAGTGGAGCTTTCCATCTCAAACGGACCTGCACGGGTAGGTATACTCACTGCACCTTGACAGGAACGAGCAATAATAGAGACAGTATCCATCGCTGTGCATTCTACCTGCAGCGGGCTCCCACGGTGACATAGTTAAGTCCGACTTCGGCCCCGTCTGCTCACTGGCAATAGGTCCGTCTACCCGCCTATCTGCGGCGTGTTGCGGGGTACAACTACCTGCACCTGGTTAGATATGCTATTATGTATCATGTAGTATGACGAGGAGCGCTTACATAGGCGCCAGCCAGGTATGCGGCTGGGTTGGAGACAGCTGCCGGGTCAAATCCCTGGTGCAGCCCGGGGTCGATCAAGCACGACGCCCAGGTATCGCTCTGCATTGATGCAGGTCCAGTAGCCGCTTAGATTAACGTAACAGCAGGTAAATCCGGGCCGAGTCGACCACTAACGTATCGCGCCAAAGTCCAGCACCCGCAACATTAGGTAAGTATGGTTATTATATCGATTACTCGTGTGAATGTCAGCTCAAGCCTCGTCAAGAAGACAGCAACATCCATTGGTCGAGACTCTTCGTTGAGACTCTTAGTTAGTCACCTGAAGGATCAGCTCAGGGATCAATGTGATATGCATACATAGGCACATGGCGAGCAGGGGCATCTTCCCGAGAGAAGCGCTTCTTCGGAAATGGGATGATACCTTGCGTACCTGGTTTTGGAACCTTGAGGCGTTAACAAGGGTACAGTCTGACATACGCAGCGTAAGAGATACTATTGCTCGCAGGAGGGCGTCTTCCAAAAGGCCATTCTGTGAATAGTCTTAATCGCAAATATGTGGTTTCCGCGGCAAGTTACCTTCACCTTCGCAGGGGCCCCGGGGTTTAAAATTCGTGCCCGGTGAGTCACTGGCGGTGCTGCCTACAGTATACCTAAGTAAGCCATCCAACCGTCCACATAGGCCAAGCACTGGTCTGGTGATGAGGAAATTATTACATGTGTACCCATTAGCTCCCTTGATCCGAGTCTTGGCGGTCACAAGGGTTCAAATGGGTGTGCCCTAATACCACGTGCTCTTTTCATGGCGTCTTGGTGATCAAAATAGTTGCTCTCGGTTTGTCTCCGCAGTGAGTGTACTTGGAGGGCTCGAAAATGGCACACGTGGTATATCTCAGTAGCGTGGTAAACGTACACCACTGGACCACCTCGTCAAGTAATGAAGAGAAAGGAAAGAGAAGAGGTGCCCGAAACGGGAAAGGGCTAGGACTGGGCCACTCGCAAGCGTTAATCGATACTCGTATATTCCTTCTTACAAAGGTGTTACGGTTCCGTCCCGGACTAGCTCCGGCCCGAAGCACGGACACTGAACACCGACTACGGTCATCCCTGTACAAGTAGAGACGGAGAATCTCTGCTTTACAGATAATCTTTCCTTCCTTGTGCAATAACAATTGTCATTACCGGAACCTGCGTCAGTATAATCTGTGACGGAAAGGCCTGTGTGGTGACTACTTAGCTCTGTGCTCGGTGGTCTATGGAGCTCAGGGCATTTTATGTCGCGGGCCAGAACTACCACGCTAAACTACGGCTCTACTACTATTAGAGGTGGAACGTAGCCAGTTTGGAAGGCCTGGCCTCGTACGCGGTTTATATAATAGGACCGGGACAACCTAAGAACGTAGATTCTGGTCTCTCAGCACTGGGACTTCACTATAGTCAATGGTCTAATTTCACGACAGCTTTTCCAAAGTTCTGTTCTGGCACAGCCCAATGCTCCCCACCTTCTTTCTTTGGAGAAACGGCCCTGCAATTGATATCTCGGAGGTACACGTATCTCTTCGGCTTCCCGTATGTCTCAAGGCCTCGATATAGTTTTATCTCTTTGCACCTCCACCCCGGATCACTATCACGCAACTGGTTCTCGCCGACCTGACAGAGAATTACGAAAGCGCAAGAACGTTATGTACCCCACTTGTAATAAGAGTACAACCAAGACTCGAGGGCTTAGAAATATCAAAGTTGGAATTTCTGTAGCTAGTGCAAGAGCCGCCATCCATTCTAAACATGCTCTCAGCTCGTTCGAGTTATCTGTTCGAACAAAAAATTCAACCTTCTCTCCCCGCCCCATCTTAACATAAAAAGGGGGTCCATAGTTGACCTATCATCAAGTTAACCCTAATATGTATACCAATAGCAGCGAGGCGGCATTTGCGGACGTTCGGAAGGCTGTTTCGTCTTGGTGACAACAAGAGGCCAAGACCCCTGGATGTAAACGCAGGATACATTAACTATAATCTTGAGCCATCCAAATACTCAGTTGAAGAATTCGAAGCATCGTGGTTCCTGTACTCTACACCTCTCATCCTAACACATGCGGGACATCGATTAATAGGTCCCTTCGGAATTCCGCGACTTCATTTCCAGCGCTCTATGAATACTAGACCGGTGTTTCGTTTGCATAGTTTTGGACACTAAGACCATTGCAATTTCAACTACTCGGAGGGCAGACTGCTTGTGTTTGGACTCGCGTATCACTCTGGTCACTTCTTCTCCCGAGAAGATTGATAAATTTTGTTTCTTAGAAGAAAACGGACTTCGAGAGGAGCATTTTTATACGAGAATATCTGAGGAAAAAACAAAAACACAAACAAAAACAAAACAAAATAAAACAAGGCTCAAAGGCGGTAATTAAAACTTGTTGAACAGGAAACTTGTTTCTGGGGTTGAAGGTGGTTATTGAGGGCTCTAAGGCAATTTTGTACCTTTAAACATTCCATCGACCACAGACACCTCTGTGTCTGTTGATACTCAGTATTCAGATAGACATAAATTGCCGCCCTTTGAAGTAGACCTGACAATATTCAGACACCGTAACGCCTATGACTGAGCTGCTTAAACTATCAAATACTTCTGCGCTGTTAGTTGCTCATTCATTAATAAGGGGTATCTAAATGAGGAACGCACTTGGTGCGATGGCGTGATGAGAGCAATCCTGACGCCGTCTCTTTAGGCTCGTAAGATCTTGTCTACCTACAATGCAGCTTGTATATTTGTAGTCATTGGACTAAAATAGATATATCTAATATCTTAGTGTCTAGCGAAAATAGGAGAGAAAGCATACCAAGAGTCCGTCTCGTGAAGTAGTGCGAGCAACAGAAATATCGGTCTACTACTTTTGCTCCTCTGCTTTTATGGTCTTCGACCTGGGGTTCAGACTGAACCATTGGCTGACTTGTGCCCGGGATTTACCATCGGGTAGCTCACCTTAGCTGTGAGATCTTGTGTTCAAAGCCCCAGGCTAAGCGAGTCATGATGGTCCAAGCAGAATGGCAGATCCTGAGATGGAGATGTGCGACTAGCGGCTTTAACCCGTACACGGGGTTCAGATGGCGGACGGCGGGTGAGAGATGCACCTCCAGCATCGTAACATAGCCCATTGGATGGACCGAAACTAAAATCTGAAATGACAGCTGGCCCGACCAAAAAGCACACCGTCCGCGAGAGGCACAGTAGTCTTCTTGTTGCGTAACAACGGCCGCGGGGGACTCCTTTACTGCTGATATATCATGGCTGATGAGCCATCCTTCTGGAAAGTTATATAGCCTCTTTAAGCCTTGGTATACCAGTAGTTGTAGTCCTCCAAGAGTTGCCAATACGCTTGCGTTCCAAGTGGTCTAAGTTGGGGAGATGTGCTAGGCCATGTCACCACTACAATCCACCCATTCGTAACATATGTGTAGATGCCAAATACTAGATGGTAATGGATGAGAGCTCAATATGAATTCGATGTACGAGGTGGCATTTTCGAGAAGGCCGTGGTCGATATCCCTGGTGTATGTAATGATGAAGCCATAACGAAAACTTTGCCCGAGTATTTTTATTTTTTTCCCCTCGAGGCACGTAACACGAAATCAATGGTGAAATATGACGTGCTTTTTCAGTCTCTCTGTTTTTTGCCTTTTTTTGTTCCCAATTAGAATTTGGCTAACAAGTGTAGGTGCATCGGGGCCTTGAGTCAGTCGACCCAAGGTCCTCTTGACTGGGGAAAGGTCTTGGGCTTTTATCTCTCCATCCAGTGAGAACGTCATTTCAGGCCTGACTAGCAAGGATCGCCATCCTGGTCCATTTTCCCACCTACATATGTACTTACTCTGGTCGGACTAACCCAGTAGGCCATATCGGCCCTGCCGTGACCGCCAAAAAGCCAACCTTCCGCGCCAAGTTCCAATGAGCGACCAGGCCGTGGATTTGTTTGATCTAGAATGTCTCCATAGAAGAGAGGGTTGCGGCTCAAATGGGCAATTGAACTAGGTTTCTTGTTGTTCAGGCTTGCTTCGACCTGTTTAAACGGGGCCATGCGTGTTATATCGACAGGGTGCAGATTGCGTGCTCGCCAAGACTGGCTCCGGGTGCAGATGCAACGTAAAAGTATCCCGATGGCGCCATTGGCTCAGAGAATGAGATTTTCACTGCGATGTGCATGCATACATATAATAGGATGAATCGGGGAGGTCCAAATGCCCAAAATGCACCTGACTCTCTCTTCACTCGCCTGGTCGGTGTCGCAGTGTCGCCTGCGTTGCCATTTTTTGTTCCTTTTCCTCCTTTCGCTTCTCGCGGATGTCGTCGCCGTCGTATGGGACCGTCGACAACAACAAGATGGGAGCGAATAGCGACCTGAAGGACCCAGAGCGGGATATCTCCCGCGAGATCTCTTCCGAAAACACCGACGCCGAGTCGGCCGCCAACGTCCAGAAATATGACTACGATCAGTCACAGAAGATTGGCATCACCGGCGCCACTTTTCTCATCTTGAACAAGATGATCGGGACGGGAAGTGCGTCCACGCCTGCGTCATCGTAGTATTTTATCGTACCTTAGATGCAAGCTAACACTACCGCCAGTCTTCTCAACGCCATCCAACATCTTTGCTGCGACAGGTTCAGTAGGCGTGTCTTTGTTTCTCTGGGTGATCGGCGGCGTCCTCACCTTCTGCGGCCTCAGCGTGTGGCTTGAGTTTGGTCTTGCCATCCCTCGGTCTGGCGGCGAGAAGAACTATCTCGAGCGCATCTACCGGCACCCGCGCTACCTCGCTACCTGCGTCTTGGCGTCTCAGATGATCCTTCTGGGCTTTTCCTCGGGGAATGCGCTGGCTTTCGGACGGTACGTGCTGGTTGCGTCCGGTAGCACGCAGGGTGATGGGTGGGCTGCCCGTGGGATCGGAGTCGCTGCAACTACCTTTGCCGTCCTCCTGCACTCCGTCGCCCCCAAATGGGGCATTCGACTTGTCAATGTGCTGGGCGTCTTCAAAGTCGTCATCTTGTTGTTCATAGTCTTCTCCGGCTTTGCGGCCCTTGCTGGGCATCTTCGAGTGCCCGCGCCCAACAACTTCCATAATGCATTTGAACTCGAAGTCACCGACGACTATGGTGGTACTGGCGCGTATGGATATGCGAACGCGTTGCTGAACGTCGTCTATAGCTACAAGGGCTGGGAGAACGCCAACTACGTAATCGGCGAGCTCAAACACCCCCGCAAGACGCTCGCCATTGCTGCGCCACTCGCCATCGGCGGCGTCACCATCCTCTACGTGCTCGCGAATGTTGCCTACTTTGCTGCGATCCCTAAGAAGGACTTGGCGACCTCCGAGGTCCTCGTCGCCGCGTTGTTCTTCAAGAATGTCTTCGGTGAGAGTGCGGGTGCCAAGAGTCTGCCCGTGTTCGTGGCGCTTAGCAACCTTGGCAATGTGCTAGCTGTGAGCTTTGCACATGCCCGGTTGAACCAAGAGTTTGGCAAGGAAGCGCTGTTACCCTTTAGCCGATTTTGGGCCTCCATCAAGCCCTTTGGCGCGCCCGCCCCCGCAGTAAGTGTTCATCATTGGTTTCAGATATCATATAGGTATGCTAACCAGACGGCAAATAGCTGTTCCTCCACTGGATAGTCACCGTCATTGTCCTCCTCGCCCCTCCGGCAGGTCCTGCGTACAACTTCATCGTCAACCTATATACGTATCCGGGGGCTTGGATCAACGGCTTCGTTTGCGCCGGCTTAATCTACCTACAGTTCAGAAAGTCGGAGAATTGGTCATCGCCATGGCACACGTATTTGCCCATCACTGTCATCTATCTGTTGGCCAACATCTTCCTGGCCCTCACGCCTTTCATTCCGCCGAATGGCAGCTGGAACGCCGATGGATACCCGTATTATGTATTCCCTGTTGTCGGCGTCGGTGTCCTACTACTCGGCGCCTTCTACTGGGTTTGCTGGACCAAGATCTGGCCGGCTATTGGCGGCTATAAGATCGTGGCTACGCGCATTATCGATGAAGATGGAGTGGAGGCGATTCGATACCGGAAAGTCAAGAACCAGTGATAGATTGATAGTGTCGCGGATGGATGTGTTTGTTTGTTATGGATACCCCCCCAAGCTACTAGTAGATCTGCCTAATAGTACCTACCTCTGCTTGTGAATGAAGAAGATATTTGTTCCAGCGTCTATTATACATACTTGAACATGCCGTGATCTCGGACTACCTACCTAAGACACTGGACATCAAGGGATAAGCATCAAGGGATGAGTGTCGATGAAGGGGCTTCTTCTACATGCACATGATAATGATTACTCATTCGATTATTCCACACACACACACACACTATTCGCATGCAGTTCTCGGAGCATTAGGTGCTCCTGCCTACATCGCCCGTTGTGATGGGATCCACTTATCACATGCCGTCGCACACCAAGGGAAACTTCCTTTGTTTTTTCTTACTGTAGGAAGGCACAGAAAACAGTAATTTGGTGGGGCAATAGTTGAACTGCACCCAGTGCAGATCATATCTACATTAACTAGCTATACATTATGTAGGTATAGTACATACTTAGATACTAGTATACTACCGTACATTTAGGTTTTATTAAACACCTTAGTAGGATCTGCTACGTCGGTGCTTTATTAATAAGTTCGTGCACCACTTTGCTCTGTCCGCTATGTACATGTTATCTGCCTCAAGGTTACCTTCCATGGCCAAACTAAGCAAGATACATGATGTAGGGTCCAGGGTTGCCAACCGGTAGTATGCGGGTATTCCGGGTTTTTAAAGTGTTTGCATCTTGTGCAATCAACCAACATAGGTATCTCGGTTTTCGTAAAACTCTACAGCAGTACCTATGGAAAGTTTTGTTGCAAAGGCTACATACCTATCGTACGAAGAGATTATTTCACTCGTGACCTGTTGCTACCCCGAGCCATGCACACTATGATCCAGGCACAGGCGAGAGCGGGTTGTGGTTTTCTCTTAATCACGCCGCACCAACCTTGGAACTAGGTAGTAGTAGGTACTACCTTTTAGCTGCCGTATATTAATAGGGAAGGTACGTAGGTATAACTCAAGCCACAACCGTATATATTGGATATACCTACCTATCGTTGCCCAGTCGGTGACCTCATGTATGGCTGGGTGTACTTGCTTGCCTAAGACATGAGAAGGACCACGTACATGCAGTTATGAAATCTCCGCACTTTTCTCTTCCGACCTCCAATTCTGTGCGACCTTTTCTCTTCGATTTATTCTCTATCCAGTACTCTCCTCTCCGTCATTAGTGCGATGAACTGCTCCATATCTTTTACCCTTGCCAAGTTTCCTTTATGGTCGTACACGAAGTATACATGCAGCTGACTGGGTTCCTCCAGGTTACACAGGTACCGTACACACCCTTGACGAGTCGACTGTATAGCGGGCCCCGTATCGAACTGGAGAGAGTTCGTTGGAGATTTCAAGTCACCCGAAAAAGACTATGTGGCTACAACTTTATTACATACATGCATACCACAAGCTACGTTAATATGAAATGGCTCGCACTGCTCTTCCTCAGGCAGGACCGAAACAACACCTGTTCTCTGATGTGAATCTCAACGTTGCCCTTCTCGAGTTCGGTTCCAGGTACATGAAGGAGAAACTAGAGCATCTGGCGCGCGAGTGTGACCAGCGCCTGGAACGAGATCTAGTTCCGAAGCTTGTCGCTCTTCTGCGCCAGATCGACGAGGAGAGGGATGCCTTCGAGCAGCACAAGCGAGAGGCTGCTCGTGACTTGTGGAATCAGTTACGTCTGCTTCGGTCGGATGCTACCGCCATTGATGATGCTATTGGTCAGCTTCACGATGTCACTCCCCGTTATTTTACCCTTCTCCCCAACGCCTCGTCTCTAGCCTTACCCCTATCTGTCACCACATCTTCCGCCGCCTTAAACCCCACCCCTGGCAGAGCCGTATCCCAGGATGCCGCCACGCGGGTAGCCACGGGGGCAACTTCGGACCCGGTGGTACAGAATCGAACCCCATCCCCAATGCTCCCAACCACTTCTCCGCCAGTAAATACCAGTAACAATCAAACCGAACCTCAGGTAGTAATTAAAGATCGTGTGCCTTTGCCCTGTCCTAAGCACTCTGGACCTGAAACCCCCAGCGAACGCGGCAGTCCACGTAAACGCCGAAAACCGGCGAATGAGAAGGTACATGCCTCCAGCCGATCGGCTACATACCTACCTAGTATCTACCTTCACGTCCAGCTGCTGACCAAATATTGAAGGAAACCCCAGAGGGGGCTGTGACTAAGTCACCCAAGCGAGTTGCGTTCCCAAATTTGATAACGGGCGGTATGACAAGCAACTCCACTTACACAACTTCCCAGATAGTTGCCTGGGCACATACGACGCTTGTTGACGACACTTATTAACTTATAGTTTTGGCCAGAATGCATTTTTCGCCATGCAGAGCGAAGCGGCTATTTTGTCGTCCGGTGTCACCTTTGCAGTCCTGGCATTTTCACAGACCCACCTCTTCTCTACAATAGAGCCTTGAGACACTTCCAAAGACACGGTATAGAAGGTCTTGACACAGAAGGATTAACAAATGAATTAATATTCGAGAAGTATGGTTACCAAGGCATGAACTGACACCCGGCTATGCTTTTATGGCCTTAGCTAACATTCGATAGTGGAAGGAGACGAGATGGCCAGTAAGTATTGGATCAGGGAACATATTGGTGCTATGCCACACGTATGTAAGTATATTTGACCGCGTCGGGACGCCTTGAGGCGGGTTCCCGTGCTAAGCAAGGCTAGTTACCCCTGGAAAACCAACGAGCGATGCCTCTCATGTCGACGACAAGGGGGATGTTGTACGTGAAAGCGAAAAAGTCGACGAGAGCCTTTCTCCCTCATCCTTGACGTTGCGAAAGCCACCTGGCAAAGGACAGTCAGATCACGATGCGGATATTAACAAGCCCCGTCGCGCACTCAGGAATGTGCCACGACCAGACTATGCCGAGATGGTGGCTAATAAAGATCCGTGGGACGTACACGACGCGGTCGAAAATGAAGTTGGGGTAGGTAGGCACCACACTGTGGCGTAAAAGGCCCCAGTCTAATAGAGGTGTCTTTTTTAGAGAACGTTCACTACGATTAATGTTACCCGACCTACCCCGTCTAATAAGCGCAGGCTGCCGAAGCCAGGGACCGCGGCCACGGAATCAAAGTAGGCATGAATGGTCTCCCTGTCTTTCGACTCGTGCTCACAATGTGTAGGCCTTTCGGCTATATGGACGAACCGTGGCCGAGACGATCGGCGCCTCGATAGAAATATACAATTAAACACTATGACAGTCAAGGGAGGGGTTTATAGAAAGGTGGCAGGTGGATTTGGGTAATGCTTCAGCTGGTATTTGTCTGGGCAAGTCTTATTACTAACGTGCATGGAGGTAAACAGAAGCGTTGATTTATCCCCTACTTACAGAGGCCGATAGCATTCTAATGCAACAATAAACAAGCCGTTGTCCCTGCCATCATAACTTTGCTCGTCCTGTTTGTAGAGATTCGAACTCCCTCCGAGTAAAGGGCACGTACTCGTCCCCTTTTCCGCTATCTGAGATCCAAAGTAACAGGTCCTCGTTCATCTGGCCTGGGTCAATTCCAGCCTTCTTGAGGGGCACCTTATCTTGCTTGTTGTTGTGCGTTGCGGAGCGGGCGGAAAGTTGGCGTACAAATATAGGTACGGCATATCGGGGGAGGTGTGCACGGGCGTGTCTACCTGGGAGTCAGTATGCATCCGGCGGCATGGGAGATTACAGACATACTTCAACAATCCTTTGTAATCTAAAGTCGAGCCTTCAGTGTTGGTGTAAACAGCGGCCATGCCGGCTTTCCCATCGTGGCCGGGCAATGACACGCCGTACACAGTCGCTTCGCTGATGCCGGGGTACCGACCCAGCACCTCGGAGACCTCGGCCGTACTCACATTCTCCCCTTTCCAGCGGAACGTGTCGCCCAGCCTGTCGAGGAAGAACCAGCGCCCGTCGCCATCGCGCCGTAGCGCATCGCCCGTGCGATAGTAGCAATCTCCTTTTTTGAACACGTCATAAACGTACTTCTTCGCCGTAGCCTCGTCGTTCTTGTAGTAGCCCGGAAAGGCAGGCGTGATGGTGGGCGGTTGTTTGACGATGATCTCGCCGCCGATCTCGTACGGTACCCGCTTCGCGAATCCAGACTTGGCGTCCCGTACTATCTCCCCCGTGTCGGTGTCGATGGCCACCGGCACGAAGACATCATGGAAGCGCCACCGACTGATCAGACCGTGGTGCCCGACGCAGTGCGCGCGGAAATCCCCGCGCGCAGGGTTGTCGAGTGGCAGGATGCCCTCGGTCGAGTTGAAGAACTCGTGGATCGTCTCGATACCGAACCGCTCGCGAAACGGGATCCACACGTCGGGCCGTAGGCCGTTTCCGTAGATGGCGCGCACGCTGTGTTGCTTGTCGAGCGGCGAAGGCGGCGCTGCTAGTAGGTACCGCAGCGTCTCGCCCACGTACACGAACCATGTGGCGCGGGAAGCTCGTACGTCGTCCCAGAAGCGCGAGACGCTGAACTTGGGTGCGAGGCAGAGGGTTTGCCCCGTGACGAGCTGCGTCATCGCACTGATACCGCCCGTCCCGTGGTAGAGAGGCATGCAGTCGTAATAGCGCTCTGGGCGTCCCGTGCGGGCATTGTTGCCGGTCGGCGTCACGTAGGCGGTTCCGCATTCGCGACCCACAGCGTGTGCGAAGCCCGCCGTCGCAGGTACGATGCAGGCCTTGGGTAAACCCGTCGTGCCGCTCGTGTAGAAGAGGCCGAAGGGCGACATGGGGGTGAGGCCTTCGCGCAGCTCATCGGGCGGTCTCGTCGCGGGCGAGGCCTCAACTTGCGAGCGCACATCTGCCAACTTGACGATTCGGATCCCTTTCGTAGCCAGCTCATCTTGCACAACGTCTAATCGTTCCACAAGCTCAGGGGGCCCGTCCGCCAGCACGAGCTTCGACTCAGCAACGCCGAGGCAATGCAGCAGGGCCTGCCTCGTAAGATTGTGGTTGATGAGGGCTGGGGCGGCACCGATGGCCCAGAGTCCCATCCAAGCAAGCACGAAGTCGGGGCTATTTCCCATGAAGAAGGCAACCAAGTCACCGGGAACAACACCTTGCGATAGAAAAAAGTGGGCGTACTGATTGGCGCGCGCATAGGCCGCACTCCAGGTGTGGGAGCTCGATCGCCACCAGATGCATTCTTCGTTTGGTTGCTCCTGTGCGTATTTCTCGAAGAAGTAGTAGGGTGAGGTGCGACGTTCTTGCACTAGTAAGGAGAGTTAGCTATGTAAGTGGCAGGTGTCTGTGCTGGTGTGTTCTCTGACGCACGAGCTTTTTGAAGTCTTTTGGCCACTTTGCTCTTGTCTCGTAGTATTTTCCAGTCTTGCTGTACATGATATTTACCATCAAGGTATGTGAGGCCGGCGGCGGTGGCCGCGATTCCGGCCGCTATCGTTCATCAAGTGTTAGTTTTGCGGTACCTATCAAGAAAGCAATAGGCTCAATATAAGCAAACCTAAAACCCACCGATTGCAGCCATCAATGCTCTTCGTAGCTACTGCTCTTCACAGCGATAGCTGTTCCGTAAGGTACTTCTAACGAGACGATCAATCCACACTTTCTCGTCGTCTCGATGTTTATTGCAATCTACGATGGCTAAAGGCTAATGTGAGGTACCTAGCGCTCATAAGTGCAAAGGGCAACAAGAACAAGACGGTAAAAAGGGTAACGCAGAGTCGGTGGCTCTTGGCTATCGAGGCGCGCCCTATAGTACAAATCTGTCTATACTCAACTCGAATTCGAAATCGGCGCGTTCCACCGCAGGGAAGGAGATTGTAAGCTTATTCCCTCCATGTCTAGATTCCTACCTAAGTATATATAGGAAAATCATGCCGTCGGTACAGGAGATGGTGGAAAGAAGTACCCATCTGCAGGGAAATAGCCGAGCTACCTGTTTACTTCTTCGGGCCGCCGTTTTTATTGGCAGCGGTTCGCTTGTCGGGTCTAGGCAATGGAGCACGGCAGTTTCTTTTACCCAGTAGGTAAGCAGATCTGTGCAGCATATTCCTATGCTATATCTACCTGTGTCCTATACATACTTAATTTCCGGGGCAAGAAACCGGGGGCCACCATAGGTATGTATAAAAACGGCTTGGCGAGATTACATTGCACCTAATTTGTCTCATTTTCTTTCATCCTATCGTTGAAATTCTCATGACAGCAACAGTCATAGATCATAATTGCCTGTTCATATCTCTGCCAGTGTAGTACGTACAATTCCATATATGTCTAAGTTAGATAAGTACATAGAACCACTCATCGTGAGTCTTGTAGATAGTGCCTCAACATCCCAACCTGGCCTTACTGCTCATCTGCAATAATAGCACCTTCAGGTGGGACGAAAGGCGTCTCTTGCGCTTTTACGGCATGTGTTACATATCTGCCGTCGAGATCAGCTCATCCAGATCCGTGATACTGTACTATTAGACGGGAGTACCTACTTTGTATGGCTCCCCCTAGCCGCCAATTCACCGCTGCTATTCCGGAATGTGACCGACGTATACGCCAGCGTCTTCCCAACTATAGGGAAGTGTTAGCATTCACGCAATGGTCCATATGTGGTTCTCTCAAGCTGGGTCCACTTACTCTTATCACAGACAGCGGTGGCAGTGATTTTGTCGCGTACTTTGCCACCACCGCTTAAGTATGTGACTAGAAGAAGCCCAAGTAAGTCACTGCAAAGTACTACCCATAGAGAAATGTAATAAACTTACCATTGAGGTCTGTCGACACACCGGTAGCATAGAGCCCTGTAGAAGCCACGGCAAGGGAACCCCCTAAGTCGACCATGCTTGCAATAGTCCCCCCATGCAATATCTTGAGCCGATTCTAAGTTGGATAGTTGAGCGGAGGTGCAGTTGGTGTGATAATCAGATGCTTGGATACTTATTAAGTGGGTGTCATACCGTGTGGTCCCTGGTAATGTCGAGCTCAAAGTCGACCTTGCCGTAGACGGCGTTTGTCACTCTGATATTCTATAGTCTGCTGTTAGACTGGCCGATCAAGCCAAATAACATGCAGTTGTAGGTACTCACATTAGCACCCAGCAATCTAAGTACAAAGTTAGCGTCTATCTATAATATCAGCATGTATTATGCTTCCTCGAGAACGAACCTCGGTTCTAGTCCAGATTCCGCCATGAAGGACTTCAATACCTATGTTCAGCATGAGCTACGCTAGAAGCAATCAAACAAGACAATTAAACATGATGGTAACGAGACATACTGATTGAACAAATCGAAGGGGAGGTAGTTTCGGTGCCATTTTTGCTTCCCTCTTTTTTATATGTTTAATAGCACATCAAAGCGAAGCGGTTGACTTGACCTATATATACTACCAAGCACTAGATTAGTACCCTAAATAGAGGTCCTACTGCATACAACCATACCCTACATACCTAGGCAACCAGGTATTGCTCTTATTAGCCCCACTCAATAGGCCACTCAATAGGCCACCTAATAGGTAGGTAATCCGGATAAGTGCTTAAGCACAGATACCCCATCCCTACCTTAGCTGAAAAGCAGGCTAGTTCAGGAACCGGCCGATCAACAGATCTTGAGAGCTTCTTTTCTTCTTCAAAGGCCGCCCGCAGTCGACGCATCTAAGACGGTTGTGCCGTCTTTCCTGCTTCCCCAACTGCCATTTCGGCCTTCGCTTTAGGCTTCGTCTCGTTTTTGCACTATCTATCTGACATTCCGGGTTGTGGCGTATATTTCTTTATTTCTTTCTTTCCCTGAAAAGAAAAGAGGCAAGAGATGTCCATGTCGGCCAACCCCCCGTCTTCATCTATTGTCAACACTGAGGTCGTGCCCGCTCCCGATACGCCGTACACAAGGCTACATATCACGCCCTTCAACCCATCATTACAGAACGTGGTCATCCCCGCCTCAATTCTGCCACGAGCACGGAATATATCATTTCATACCATTCAGACCTTGCCTGAGAAGCCTTTCGGCTTTGTTGATCTGCCCACCGCGGACGCCGACAAGCTTAAAAAGAAGCTCCACGGCGCTGTGCTGAAGGGCTCAAAGATGCGCATCGAGACAGCCCGACCCGAGTCTATCCCGGAAAAAACATATGACGAGGACACTCCTGTAAGAAAGAAGAAGTCGAAAAAGAGAAAGCCTGAACCAGGTGTTGTCGAAGGTGTCCAGCTTGATGGCCGAAAGGTGAAGCGGGGCTGGACTACGACCGAACAAGAAATGATTGAAGAGAAGCGCAAGAAGGCTAAGAAAGAAAAGAAAGGAGAGAAATGCAAAGAAGACAAGAAGGAGAAGGAGAAGAGGTCAAGGGTCAAGTCAAAGTACACGGACGAACCGGAGTGCTTATTCAAGACTAAACTGCCCGAAGCAAGCTCCTCTTCCAGGGAGACGGAAGAGGATGATTCCATACACAAGAAGCGCAAGCGGAAAAGCGACCGAGACGTCGTAGTCCACGAATTCAAAAAGACAGTGAAGTACCCCACATTCCTCAAATCCACCGTCACAACCAGTGCTCCCGAGGCCACAACCTTTGACGATGGCGTCGGTTGGGTGAATAGTAGCGGAAAGGTGGTCGAACCGGTGAAGAAAAGGAGGCGACCGGAAGGCATACCAGCTCCAGACCCTCCTAAGCGTCAGGCAAAACCCGTCAAGAAGCCCGTTCCGGCGCCTCGGGAAGAGGACGACGAGGATGATGAGACGAGCAGTAGCGGTTTGTCATCCTCAGACGAGAGCGAGGACGAAGTCGACGACACATCCAACTCAGACTCGGAACTCAACGTATCAACCACGGAAAAGACGGAAAACATGGCGCCTCCCAAGCCGCCCAATGTCGCGACACAGCCCTTGAGCAGTCCCTCCGCTTCGAAGCCTGAATCCGCAAGGCCCAAGTCTTCAAGTTCCGTCACGAATCTATCCATCACGATACCACCCACCACCCCCGCGAAAAAGGTGCACCCCTTAGAGGCGCTGTACAAGCAGCCGCAGGGACCGGATCCTGCCAGCAGCAACGTAGATGCTCAGCCTTTCAGCTTCTTCGGGAATGATGATATGGAAGATGAAGATTCGACAGCTTTCAATAGCCAGGCCCCCATGACACCGTTCACAAGGCAAGAGTTTGAATTTAGGAATGTTCGAAGCGCTGCCCCCACGCCCGACACGGCACACCCGAGCCGGTCTTTCAACTTCTGGGCTTCGCAAGGCTCTGCAGGTGATGCTGCGGTGGGAGCAGACGACGAGGCAGGCGGCTTGGATCATGTTCCGGAGGTCGAGGAAGATGAGGATATAGATATGGAAGGTGGTCCTAGTGGACCCGAGGAGACGAGTCAAACGCCACTCAGCGACTTTCAGAGGCAGTTCTGGGAGAGCAGGGGCGACCTGAACCGTGCCTGGCGAAAACGAAGGAAGGCGGCGGCCAAAGACAAACGGTATAGGGAGAACAAGGCACGAGCAGAGCGCGCAATTTAGAGTCCTCTTCAGAAGTCAGGATGGATATAACAGCATATTCACCACTGGCCATGTTGTCTTCGTCGGCCAGAATTTTTTGGTCCTTGTATATGTTGATACCTGGTCAAATAGTATTACGCACTAGCGGTCCTGTCATTTAAAGGAGGCTTGAATAGTGAACAGATCACCACGCGTGATACCAAGCAGACGGCTAGATGAATCCAGGAGATGGTATTTAGGCGAAACCGAGTGGTCGTAGATACAAGTTGGTCACGCATTGTTGATGGCCACAGAGCACACATAAGCAGTCACACACGGCACTTGTGAATTTAATGAGCTTCAGCTACAAAAGGATTGATTTGATTTCTAAAGAGTGACTCGTAGAGCAGTTGGACTCCGAATGCTAATCAAAACCCTCGGTGTTTGCCTCTCGCCTCCCCAATAATTCCCGAATTTATAACCATAGTATCCATGATGGCGAAGAGTAAATCCTTAATTTGGTTTGTCCGGCGGGGAGTGGGGGAATCCGTGGGTGTCAAATGAGTTTAATCCATGTATTCTGGCCAAATATATTTCTCTCTGTATGGACGGTACTAGGTAGCACGTCGCTTATTTGCCGCAGGAGCAGCCAGAGCCGCATTGGCCTGTGAGGAATGATATTAGCATTCTTTGGTTCAGATATACCTACGTTGACCCTGCTTGCGGACGAGCGCGGGGTAGCCGCGGTATTTGGCGGGGTAACTTGACAGGCCAAATATAGATGGGCGGCAACAGGGGTAGGTAGCAGGTCTCATATGAAAAGTAGTAGAAACCTTGGAATGTAGACATGACCGTGAGGGATAGTGAGGACCCGTATGGGAGGCAGTGGGAGGGAGGGAGAGGATAAATATAACTTACATCCGTCGCCACCAGAGCAAGTGCAGTCACCCTTCATTCTGATTGTTGGTGTTGTTGTTGTTTTGTTGGGTAGTTTTTGAGTGCTTAGTTTTCAGGTTGATCTTATTGATCTCGGAGATTTTGTTATTTTGGTAAAGAGGAATAGGATTTGAGAAGTGAAGCAGAGACCGGTATTTATAACCGTTGAAGACCCTTATTACTTCACCTTCTGAGACAGATGCCAGAGCCAAAGTCGGGGTGCCATTGCCACGCCCCGGACCGCAAGCCAATCATTGCAAGTTGTGACTGCGTGGTTTGTGCGGTGAATGCGCCTTTTCTGCGTGAAATCGTCAAGTAGGTAGTACCTACATTACAGGGTGGGTGGCACCTACCTGTGGAAGTACCTCAGTAGGTGGTTGCTGCCTCTACCACATGCTCAACCCGGTACAGGAGGTACATAGGCCAAGGCAGGCAACAATACCTGCAGCAATACATGCAGCCAGCACAAGTCACGCAACACATGTGACATCAGAAACCGCCCTACACGCCGGGGATTCTTTGTCTTCCATGTTCTTTTATTCCTCTTCATTTGTTGTACGAGCTGCAAGGAAAGTAGATACTTACAACAACAGCGTAACTACATACAAACCTTAGGTAAGTGCCCACTTTTATGTACGGCGTTGTTGAAAGTTTCACGCTCCATCTTGGCGTTGCCTTCCCCTCCAACCCCTCTAACAAAGAATGGGCGATCAACGCGCTTACACGCTGTCTAGGTATTCTGTTGGTCATACTTGTGGATAATGTAAGACACATAGAACTGTATGAAGGACCTATCGAGATGAGGGGATTGTGCTGGTTTCCCCTCTTCCCTTTATCTGGTGTCTATAATACGCGAATTATAGTAAGGTATACACTTAGCTAAAGAAATGCCTTTTACATCAAGGTCTTAGTTCGACTTGTTCAAGTTCCGATGTTTGCCGGAAGTCGGGACTACCTAGGCTACCACAAGCCCCTCAAACTCGTTCTCTGGGAGTTGGACCTTCGTCCCCCACGTGGCTACAGCCGTTTGCAGGAGCTACTATACCAGACATGCATCCCTTGCTTTCGCAAAGTCCGCACCATGATATTAGACGACGGCAACCAATGATGGAGTGCCCCCAAGCGAGATACACGCTGTCATGGCCGAGATGGTCACCAGATCTCAAAGCCGGCAGAGCCTTCTGGGACATGCTAGAGGAATGCTTCTTAGTTTCTCCCCCTCATCCTTTTCCTCTTACTCTTTGCCTTGCCTTGCCTTGCTTTCTTTTCTTTTATTCTCTTCTGCTTCTTCTGCTTCTCTCTCTTAGTGTAGGTAATGCAGCAACGTCACATTGCAGCTTCTCAACACCCCGCGATTGGTTATCTCGCTCAGAGTTTTTTCTGCCGTTTAGGTGGTAATCATCTCACCCCTCCGGTGACCAGAGACAAAAAACGGGATGCAAGCCAATTCGAACAGGGCAGTCCCATTCCTAGGCTAGACCTGAATGTCCCATTCGCGGCAAGTATACGGTACAGCCCAGCTGTCATGACTTACCTGCAAGAATTTATAATATGATGGATAAGATAGGATCTCCGAGGCCCCGTCGATCGTGTGCCGTTACAGTTGACTTGTTGGCTCAGAATGCTGAAAGCCCTAGAAGGATGTTGCAATTGCAACGCTTGTCTTCAACATACCTGATTCGGCATGCAGAACAGAAGCAGGTGTAAGCATGCCAAGTAAGGTGTCTGATAACACGTAAAAGCGAGCAGAGCTATGACTACCTGCTTAGTACTCAAACCTACCCCAGCTGTGACTCCAAACTCGTCCTCTGTGAGTGCTGTCACATAAAATCTCTTTGTGCCTATTCAAAGTCTCAAATGCCAGTGTGCGCATTCGACGGGGACCGGTAGTAAATTCTGGGATGATCAGAGCAAGATGTTGATTATAAGCACAGGAGCAGTCATGCAACAATAGATGCAGGTTTACCATATTATTGCAGTGGTCCGAAGCCTCCAGATAGATAGCCCAGTATGCGTTACCTAGTTTAGGTACCCAGTTTGTCGAATTACTCTAGAATATAGAGCCGCGTTCCGCGATAGCCCTTCGAAGCGCCCACTGGTTAGTTGACAACATGCGCATCCGATCATGGGGCAATTGTCCTGCTCTGCTCAGCTCAGCTCGAAATCAGTCCTGGAAGCAACTTGTAGCTGTCGCCAGTCTTCACACACTCATGTCACAGATTCAACTAGAAAGAAGTAGTATGGTCTATATTGGGCCGAAGCAAATCGCAATTACTAAAGCTGAACTACCTAATATAGATAATAATGATTACATGTAGACAGCGAGAGCAGGGCAGTGTGCAAGTGGAAGCTTATGACGTGATAGCCAGACGTTTTATACCCCACGTCCTCTAAACTTGGAGGAGTGTCTCGTTGCTAAAACCAACAAAGCCATCGGACTTAGTGCAGAAGTAGCAAGTGCAGTAAGGCACATGATGTCTCTTAACGGTAGTAGTAAAGTTGCGGGTAGAATTCGCAGCGTCACTAGCGTACCAGGCAATAGCAAAGACACCCCCAGTCAGAGCGACTTCGACCATAAGAATTACAAACGTTACAAACATAAGAAAAGAAGCGACACCGTAAGTTCTATATAGCGCAGGGGCGTTATAGTCCGGCATCGTAGAATTGAGCTGCTGCGTATTCGAGTTAGTAAGCGGGTGCGTTGGATTCAGACACTCGGGTCTCTCCCTCTTTCTCTTTCTCTCGGAACAAGATGAGGCGGAAGGTTAAGCGAGTGCCGCTGCTGTGAAGGTGGTGGTTGAAGACGAGAAGCTATCCGTCTCACGGCACGGCGCCGATTCCCATCGTTTATATAAAGACAGGCCACCTGAGAAACATGGAATTGAGGTGCTGTTTGGAGGTAGAGCTATTCTTTACACAGCCCTTGTTCTGGCGACAATGGTTTTGTTGAGCAGTTATGAAAAACTATTTCCTTTGTCCATGATGGGGACAAAGTCAGTCACATACATAAACGGGGAGGAATTTATTTGCAGCCACAGGTACAATGCGGCGAGTAACCGTCACATTTCGTACTCTTTGATCGAAGCCATGTACAGCCGAGTCTAACTACGAGATACAGCATCTGGAATGGAAACACCTCGTTTTCAGCTGGTGGTACCGAGGCTGTTCTAAAATTTTTTTTAAAAAAAAGTAAATAAAAAAAAAAAAAAAAAAAAAAAAAAAAAAAA
>Ga0247782_1000017_pt1 | contig 243464 bp, 194 predicted proteins | sample UWRJL019104C5_FD_179928 | JGI IMG/M metagenome (GOLD analysis project Ga0247782, IMG submission 179928) | Plant litter microbial communities from Arlington Agricultural Research Station in Wisconsin, United States - UWRJ-L019-104C-5 | ecosystem: Environmental > Terrestrial > Plant litter >...
TTTAAAATTAAAAAAAATATAAAAAAAAAAGAAAAAAAAAAAAAAAAAAAAAAAAGAGGACAGAAAAGGGGGCTAGAAGATTCAGATAATGAAAACATACCAAGAGCAGCCCACCCATCCTTCCAAACACAAAGTTCAGTCCTATAACCATCAAGACCTGTAAAAATGATGACGAGCGGGACCTTCTTCTCCTTCGACGCGTACGCTGGGAGGTGGTAATACCCCGGCAACACATCCCCATCACCGTTCGCGGCATGCGCAATGTGCGGGATCTTGACTTCCGTCATCGGATACTTCTGCATACTGAGACCCTTAAGGGCGTGTTTTTTGCCCTCCGTCCACGCGATACGTTGGGTTTCTGAGCGGGGCGCTGGGAACCGGGCTATGCGGTAGAGGGCTGAGGCTCGCCTGTTGGTTTTTTGCATTGTTGTCTTTCGTTAGTTGATGCTCAGGATTGCGCTGGTCTGTTGACTTCTTGAGTGTTATGTTGTGTCATTTACAAATAGCTTAGATAAAGCGAGGGCGGTAGGCAAGACGGCTAGGTCAGAAGAAAGGAGATGGATGCATAGTGCGAGTGGATGGGTGGTCAAGTAATGGCGGCGCGCACATACATATACAACTCAGTCGCCTCTTCCTCTCTACCGCCTTTCTCGGCCTCCCTCGCAGAGATGACGAGGCCCTCACCGGCGCACATGAAATAATACGCGTATTCATCCCAATGGTACGGCGGACCCAGACCCGCGGCAATGATCTTCTTGACGACGGGATCAAAGTCTTTTAGAGCACCGTACATGAAGGGGTATACGCCTGCTTTGCACTGTGATGTATGGTTAAGGACTCCCGTATCACTCACTCTTTCTTTCTGTCTTGGATGAGGTAATAGACAAATGGGTTTAGACTGGGTGGACGAGACTGTGAAAAGGAGGGGAGGAATGTAGCAGTGCTTACTTACAGGGGCTTTCCACTTCGTTTGCCATAATGCCTCAAAACTGGCATGGTGCGGCGCCGTGTGCGACAGCTTGTCCTGGATGAAGTACTTGTTTCCCGGGGCCGCCATCTGTGAATCTCCTAATTTTATCGGAACCTAGAAGAAATTCAGTTAGTGGGGGCGTAGGACATGATCTATGGACTCGCTTGTACTCTCTGTCCTACTTACTGATGTATGGGTACCTATCTTTAGGTAGTACCAGTAGTTCTCACTTGCTGCCTCCGTGACTGGTATGATTAATGGAGGGAAAAGATAAGAGAGTGAGAGTTATTCTACAATTGGGAATAAAGGTGTAACCAAGTGTTGCATGAGCGGGACTTAAGGCGCGGACATCGCGTTGGGGAACACCGACGACGGCGTGTGCCCCTGGACCACGTGGACACCCTCCTTCAGAGGAACTCTTTTCGCCGTACATAAGTAAAATCCAATTATTTAAGGCTAGGTCAGTATCTCATCACGGAAGACGAGATTTCATAAAAAGTTGTTTCGAATATTTCCATGCGTACAGTCTCCTACACGGCTATGGATAATTGACCGATTTTTAAGATATTGATTACTAATAAGAAAATGTCAGTGCGAGACCTCTCTGCCAACTTTAGCCGGCTAACTCGAGCATTTGCGCATCCTCTTAATAATCTGGGGTCAATATATACAGAGCAAACCTGAAAACCTAAAATAAAATGGGTGCATTCATCGGGAGTTTAATCAGTGTATACTCGTGTGAGTTATTCATCCTCAGGCTTTTCCTCCGCCCAAGCTCCCGGCCTACACGTCTTGTACAGACTACTGGGGTAGTCAACTTCCGCTTCCTCCTGTTCCTCCTCATCGGACATATCGTCACTGTCAGCCCTCGACCTCCTCGCCGAAGCGCGGCGCGTGGAGGAGGTCTCGCCCAGCCGTCTCGCCACATCGTTCGCCTCGTTGAGGCTCACAAGGCGCCGTCTCTTGTTGGCATGAGGGAGGTACTCCTGAACCACTTGCCAGGTGGTGTCCCGGCGACTTTTCGGGGCTTGCGCATCTGGTGCGAATGTTGTCGCTTCTCGCTCGATCAATGTAGTGGCCCAGGCACGGTTGTGTGTGATGTCAATGGGCGGAACAAAAGAGGCCTTGTGGTTGGTAAAAATGTCGTAGGCGATCTCGCTCGGAGTCCGGCCAACCGTGTTCTCGCGGTCGAGGAGCATCGGGTTCTGGTCGAGGACTGCGCGCGTGTGTTCGGGCAGGGAGAGCATGACGGTGGTGTGAAGCACGGTGTTGCCCAAACCGTTAAGGATTTCCAGTTCCTCCCCTTTAGAGGAGTCGAGAAGCAGTCGGAAGGTTTCCACGTCGCCGAGGTTCTCATTGGGGACGGCGGTCACTGAGTAATGGTAACCCAGATTGGGCCTATATTGTCGGCCAGTTCCTTTTAACCAGGCATGAAGTGGCGTATCGCCGCCAGACGCGAGATTATTCCGCTGACAGAACATATGGGCCCTCAGCTTGGGGTCGAACAGTCCTAACATCTGCTGGAGCTGATACGTTTTGGGATTATTCGTCACGCAGGCGTGGATGATGTTACTGGACTCCTTGTCTTTGACAGACTGGTCGGCGCCAGCGTTTATCAGCCTTTTGGCGAGCTGGACCCTACCCAAAAGGCATGCCAAGAACAGAGGCGTGTATCCATTGTCGGATTTCGCTTCCAGGGATGACGGGCAGACCCTGACTAGGTACTCGATGAGCTTATTAGTCGTTTTCCTGACAGGTCCCAAAACGGCACAATGAATAACGAGGTCATCTGCATCATGTTAATAGGCACTCTTCGGTCAGCGCTTCCATATGGGCACTCACTCTGGACGCCGAGCCACTTTGAAATGGCTCGATCGAAACCACCTGGTGACTCGTTCAGGTGCTTGAGTCGAGGGTCTTCTCTGGCGGTCTTGGATTTGCCGAAGTCTTGATAATGTCTTGCTGGTGCATCGCCCAGGAACCATTCAACAGACTCCAATGAGCCTTTGAAAGCAGCTATGAGCAAGGGTGGCGGTTGGCTCCTTGGACCGACAGCGAGATTGCGACCGCGCTTGGCCCAGTCGGCTCTCTTCTTGCCATAGACCGTTAGGCCTTGGTAGTACTTAGGTTTGACTTTCATCTCTTTCCCACTCTTCTTGACAAGGTGCTCAATGGGAATGCCTGCGCCAAACTCACGGATTACCCGCGCGAGTATATGAGTTCGGCCCAACTCGATAGCATGGAGAAAGCTTTTATGAGGGAAGATACCCAACTTGGTAGTCTTCCCTTCCTCATCATCTACCGGGTCGGCACTAGCAAAACGAGCGTGCATATCCAAGAGGAAGCCAAGCCGCTTCGTATCATTTTGAGTGATCGCAAACGTAAGAAGATCGCTCCTTTCGGGATCGACCGTCTTAATCCTGCTATCTTCGCGTATTACGAACGTGCTCCGGGTCCAGCCGAGGGACTCCGAAGCCAACACGTGACTCTTGACTTTCATCGATACCTGGCCAATGTTGTCAATGGTAAACTGGTCGTCGAAGATCTCCTTGTAAATGCCGGGCTCGCTATCATCGTCGCTCGCTTCCAAATCGACCGAAGAATCGTCATCGCCTCCAATGTTTGTGATTCTGAATCGTGCTTTCCCTTCTTCGGCCGGCGACCATTGTGCTTGCGTTATCTCAAGGATAGCATTAGCCGTATTGAAGTGGCCCTTCAGGAACGCAAGGGAGAACGGTGAATTCTCTTTCAAATCGGACATCGCAATCGCCAACGGCGGTTGGTTACAGTCAGGGCCCCACGGCGCCAGGGTCAGCGATTTGATCTTTTCTAGATCATCGGCCCAAGCTGCTTCGAAACTGGAATGAAAACGTCAATGATCTGAAGCCGGATATCTGATCTATGTATGGCAGATTTGGGGTCATAACTCACAGTTCGAAATATGCATTCTTTCGTTCTACAGTCAGGTCTTTCACACCAACGAAACCAAACTCCAGATTGTAATTGGCCGACGGGACTTCGTCCTCGGTCCGTGGATACTCTGGGCCTGAATTTAGCTTTACCTCGGGATGCAACTCGGCGAATGTTTTGGCGTTCCGGTCCAGGAGAGCCCTTTCAACCCTTTCCAACTGTGAGAGGAGATTCGCTATGGCTGTTTTCTTTTCTGCGAGGCCTTTTTGAGACGCGGCTTTCTCGATTTCCTTCTTGAGGTTCTCTATGTCGTACTTATAATCCTCCATTCTTTTGTCAATGTCATTAGAGACCAACCAATGGCGGTAAGTGCCTTTCGGAAATTGGGAGAGAAATTCGGCCGTCCCGCGCGGTTCCTCGCAGTCAGAGAGTTTGCGATATCGCTCTATGCCACGAAACCGAGGGCCACGCGGGGTTACCCAAACTCGCTCTCCCTCGTACTTCCGCAATGACTTCGCAAGATCTCTCACCACATCTAAAGCGCTCTCGCCAGGGTATGTGGAACCGTACGAAGTGTGATGAAGTAGCCGGTAACCGTACGAAGAAGTGTCACGAACTAGCCGGTAACTTGACGGGGTGAGAACGTTCGGATCCGCACCTCTTCTAAGAAGCTCAATCGCTGTCTCAGGCTGTTCGGAACGAATTGCCAGAAGGAGCGGTTGTTTTATACTATGCAGAAATATGGTTTGGTTATGTTGGAAGTCCTGATGTGTTATATTAGCCTGTGACTGTCATGATTACTTTGTCAGTACTGACTATACAGAAAGCAACTTACGCCAAGTTTATTTTCACATCTCAGTTTCACACTTTTCAGCCAGCTATCAAAGTCAATATCAGGTTTTGCTCCAGATTCAAGCAACTTCAGCACCAGAATTGGATCGCCCTGGTCGACAGCAGTCATCAAGGGGGTGGTGACAGAAAAATCGTTGTAATGGGCGGCCACGGCCGCGTGGTTGATGGCTGTTTTCAGGCCAATTTTGTCGTTCTCCCATAGTCTTCCGACGAGCTTAATGTTTCCATTCTGCTCAGCACCTGCTGTTAGCGCCCAAATCTTGCCACTGGCTGGGAGTTCCTCACCTGGATATAACGATGAAATGCTGTAACGGCCTGAGTATCGGCCTGCGAAGACGTGACTCCAAGACTCAAGAGTGTCTCACTCATACTAATCGCTTTTTCAATCGGGAGAGCCAGAGCGAGAACCAGGGTGAGGATCGCAGTGTTACGATTGTGATATGTTCCATCTCCAAACTTCACAGGGAGTAGAGGGTCAGCACCGAACTCTTGACAGAGTAGCTTTACTACTTCACAATGGCCGCCGAGAATAGCTAGATGGAGAGCAGAGCACTTTGAGTCCCATGCAACTGCATCAATTTTATAGAAGTCCGGTACATCCTAATGTACGCTCTTCGTTAGCTCATACAGATTTATTGTGTCCTGCTTCTGGAGTCAGACATCTGCGATACGTACCTCATCATCAAGTGGAAGAGAGTCTGGCATCTCCTCTTCCTCTTTCTCGCCAACCTTGACGAATGACCCTGTGGTAACAGATAGGACTCTATCGTCTGATGATGAATCATCTAGAAGCTCTCCATCAGAGTCCTCATCTTCGTCGCTCTTCGTCTCCCCATCAGGTAGGCTAGAGTCACTTCTGCCCTGGTCTTTCTTCGCCTTAGCCGACTCTTGACGCGCCTTTCGGCGCCGATCCTGTTTCTCCTCTTCCGCTTCTTCGTTTGCGTTGCTCTTCTCTAGCAGGATCTTCACAATATCAATGTTTCCGCGAGAAGCAGCAAGGTGGAGTGCAGTCCGTCCGTCAGCTATTCGAGGGATAAGCCGTGCACCATGATCAATTAGGCACTTGACAATGGCAGGGGTGGAGCTAATGACGGCAAGGTGCAATGGTGTCCTTCCGGTATAGTCCCTCGTGTTGGGATCAGCTCCCTCTTGGGCAAGCCAGTCCTCCACATGTTCGAGATCACCATCTACAATGGCCTGGCAGAGGCGAGCCGTATTGCCCACGTAGGCCATCTCGGTCCAGTCGTCCTCGCTCAAAGGGTTGAATGACCCAATTTGCTAAGTTTTGTCAGCCAACCTGATGTATCTGAATTACGAAAAGACCTACCTGTCGACCCGGATCATCCATGCGGAAGCTCACATTCCCCGAAACATAAAGCTCGCTCCTATCTTCAGTTAGGAATTTTGTAACTTCGAGAATGACGCACAGCTCTGTGCCACCGCGAGAGTGCGGGAATAACACTGTTCACACGTACTCTTTCTCAGCAATTTCAATCTCTTCTAGAGTCTGGGGCTTTGGACATGCGTCACAGCAATCCCGGATGACCTAAGTACGATAGTTGTCAAAAGATTTTCTCATGTGATACGTTACACGCAAATGATACTCACGTCGTCAACACGCCCGAAAAAGGCAGGATGCCTGTGCAGGTACACCTCCCTCTCCTTGGGCTGATTCCACTCGGCATTGAGGACTATCGTGCGTCAGAACGGTTCCAATTCTAAGCATGGGCCCCCGGTCCCCTTTGTCCAAGTACTACAGGCGCTAGATTCCCAAAGCATTGGGCATCGAGGAAATATCTGAACTTACGCAAGTCTTTAGCATAGCAAAGCTTCTCAATTTTCTTCGCGTGGAACTTCACACCATACGGAACGGTGAAAGTGTGGTAGTTGGACACTTCTGTCTCATCCACCCAATCGGCAACTTCGTCCTCGTGGATCTAACATCCGCATCAGCACAATGATAATAGTTATGAGCGTCGTTTAGGGTATAGTGGAGGGTATTACTTACGTCTTTGATGTTGCCATGTAAGCGGTGCTGGTAGCGATAACCAAGCTCGGGTCGGCCCCTTTCCTCTCTTCTCTTCTTCAGATACTCCTCGCGGGCGTTTGTAGTGGGCAGCCGCTCCAATACCAGCAACCGAGCAAGACCGAGAGTTCTTTGGAAACTCCGCTCAAAGATTGTCGGGTCTACACGGGAACGATCAAGCTCTGGCCAGTACGCTTCGAAGTTTCTATGGCTATACTTTGAAAGACGGTTTTCATACGACGGGCTTCTTCGAGTCAGATCGATCGGGTTGATCTGGGTGATATATGATGCTAAAGCCCGGGGTGTTGCGTAGACCTGGGACCCATCGTATGCCGCCCCGGAGCAATCGATATCGAATCCGGTGAGGATCTCAGACACGGACTTATAAACACGCAGAACGATCTAAGACCGATTAGCACCAGAGTTCAAACAGGAGCATCAGCAGATATACCTGGACGTGGCGAGTAGGGTACTGGCTGCCTGCAGGACAAATAAGAATGAGCTTCAGTAAAACCATTCAGAAAGAAGTAGCTAATATCCCACATATAGTAATGGCGTTCTTCGTCCTCACGACGGTGACCTCGGAGAGGACAGCGTCTCGAATCCGTGCCTCGATGTCTCTGATCTTCTGGATTGCTTGCTCCTCGTTAATTCCATACAAGAAGAGGTCGACATCAGAGGCCGGACAGAACTTTTCGTCTAATCATACTGAGTTAGCTGGGCCTTATCTTAAGGCATTATAGGAGTATTCCATTATCGAGGTCTGTCTGATCAACGTACGGTAATATTGACGCAAAGCCCGCTTCGATTTCTTGAACTTAGCAGGGACCGGGAGTAGGCAATTGACCACGGAGGATCCAGCAGCAACGACATTGCTCCAGTCCATTTCCGAGAGAGACGATTCGGAGAAGACACCGAAGTTGTGTCGGAACTCTTTGAGAGACTCCACGACAGCGGGAAAACCGTCCGAGCGGCGTTTTTCATCAGATAGGGGCATGATATACTTCTCTTTCTCCTCCTGTGCCTCGGCAGCTAAGTTTCGAGCGCGAGCACAAATAGAAGGGGTATCCTTAGTGAATAGAGGTAAAACATTGACGTAGGGGTCATCAAGAAGTGGATTGTCACGCTCCTGAGCGTAGGCTTTGCGCAACTCGGCCTCGAACTTGCGATAAGGCTCCATGATCTGTGCCATAGGCACGTCAGGATGCTTCGCAATGTAGTCGACCAACTCACTGTGAGCGGCTGGGAGCTTTAAGAGCGACTTAGAGTCCATCGTATGGCCCATAGTATCACTCATGGTGCAATCTATAGCGCGTGAACACGAGAAGCAAAAGCAAAGGGAAGTGGTTTAGACAGGAGTCGTTTATGACGCAAAAAAGGGTGTTCAACGGCGCAGGATATTCAACAAAGATGAGCAAATTGCAAAATTGTAAACTGTCGAAGGGCACGGATAACACATACGAGCTGAACAAAGGATGGAAGCTGGTTAGGTAGAGTTGCGAAGACAGCGTGTTATATATCAGATCACTTTATACCATTCGCCATACCGTTCACATGATGAAAAGCCAATTGTATTTTTCTTTACTATCTAGCCTCTTGAGCTGTCAGTTGTTGTTAAGTGTATCAAAGGACCTTGGCGATCTACCTGACTCCGTAGCGGTCACTTCAAATGCCTCCACGCAGCTCTTATTTCCGCCGAGAAACACACCAACCTCACAGTAGGTAGCATACTGGTAGGCTTGGCGAGCCCCCTAATTCTTAGGCATGAGCGCTGTAGCCTAGCCAACCTTAGACTAGATTGTTCTAATGCAGAAGCATCTTTGGATCTGCTAACCAAAGAAATTTAGGCATGCCAGGCAGAACACCCATATTTATCTTCATGTGGCGTTTCTTAAACCGCATCCTTGCTGTCGTACTGATATAAGCTCAAACAACAGTCTCTCAGACCTCATGCTGCCTGAATACCTAGGTACTCCCTTACCTAAGCGAGCTCACCCTTGCAGCCGTCCGGCCGCTCTTGCAGTGATGTATCAAACGCGCCTTCACCGACTCTTTCCAGTACGATTGCGAAGAGACATTTGAGCATCCTTCCCATCTGAAGATGCTCTATGATGACAAGTATTTAATTCGAGGCATAGCCTAAAAGTTTCGGTCAGCTTATATAGACAACGGAAGATTGGCAGAATCAAGCCCTTGACCATACCGAAATCATGCGTTGATGTTATGAGGAGAGGCAAATACTAATAGAGTAAGACCTACCAAAGGCTGTCTACATAGTAAAGGCAGTGTTCTGGACCCATTGACCAATCAGTCCACAACAAATCCGCCAAAAGAAGGAATATTTTTCCAACCAATTTCAACTTGTTATACCTTAAGTAGAGATGTGCTTACGTAAGCCATAGAGTACATATTGCTGTGTAGCTCTACCATGTATAACGCAGGTAACAAGATACCTGGATATCAAGAATAATGAGAATGTATTTTCTTTTTCTATAATCCGTTAAATTTTACAAATCTATGTATCTAAGTAAACACCGAAAACTAGATGCCCAATTGTCGCTTTTAATGTGGGATATCGCTCTAGCTTTTAGCCCTCTACGAAAGCCTCGCTCTTAGCTTTCAAGGTGCTCTCGGAGGCAGACTGTGTTGGTGGTCGGTTGGCGATCAAACGCTGCGTTCGTGTCAGCAAAATGGCCAGGACGAGCATAATGTTCGCATTCTAGAGGAACGGACGTACAACAAGATTTCTCAGCAATACTGCGATCGTAACCTTGCCGACAGAGGGAACGTAGATGGACGCCTTTTCCTTGATGGCAGGCCCGTCAAAGTTCCGATAGGATGAGAAGTTGATGCAAACGGCGCCGTCACGGACCAGCTCCGTCGGCACTTTGTAGTTCTCCGACGGCACGCCACCAATGATGACGTCGCTAATCGGTACGCATTGCTCAAGGCTCCAACCTTCTTTATCTTCGACTTGGTGTCGAGGCTGACGGATGCCTTGGCCACGGGTGAAGACCTGCACGCCCGTCAGGTCGACGGAATAGACTGTGGCCCCGTCATTAGCCAGTAGAGCAGCCAGTGGCCGGCCGTTTACTTCCGACCGATTGATAACAGTTATGGTTTTCCCGAACAGGCGGTTCCCGTAGGGAAGAATCGAGTTGTAGATCTGGAGGTACTCCAGGATCTTGACAACAGCTAAAGGTGTGCAAGGCAGAATGGATTTCTTCAGATTTTGCGGGGGATCGAGATACCGGACATTGTGGTACATGTTAGATATGTGCTTATGGCAGAGTCCCTCGACGTCCTTGGCCAGCGACACGGTCTCCTGGATGTATTTGTCATGAGCCGGGTTACCCGGGAAGATAGGGTAGTAGACGATAATGCCATCGACTTTACTGTCTTCATTAGCGGCAATGATATCTTCTTCCAAGGTTTCTTTCTCGACTTGGCGCAAGTCGAAATGAAACCCGCTGCAACCCCAGGTAAGTGAGCAATTCTCCGGCGCAAACGGGAATGGGAATACCTCACTTTTCCTCGCATGTCTTCTTCGACCACTCGGCGTACTTCACAGCAGCCGGATCGCCGTTAGCTAGGAAGGCCACAAGAGTGGGTTTGCCTTCTGTGTCCTGCTGTACGGACTTCAGGGTGTCTTTCACTTCAGCCAGCAAGCCCTTGGCGATCGTCTCGGCCAAAATGACTTTGCAGGTTTTGGGTACACCCTCGTGAGAGGCCATTGTTCTCTAGTTCGTACATAGTTAGGCCCCATGAACACTATGAGGAAAAGAAGAAGACTACAGCGGTTCTAGATAACAAGTAATGATACAAAAAGTAGGCTTGAAGTTGACGTTGAAAAACGGAGTATAGCATGGTACCTACCTGTTGTTGCCCCACCGTACGCATCCCGCGATGAAGGTAGTGGCCTGGTAGAATTGAAGGACTGGAGGTTGACAGAAACCGTGCTTTACTAGAACAAATTGAGAAACGAAGGACACAAGCAAAAGAAAACCAAATGTTCGTCGAGGGTGGAGGGTCAGATGCAGTTAATGGAAAATAGCCGCGACATCTGGAGAGTGGATGAATGACTAACAACTGTCGAATCTGTCCCATACTGAACTGGAGCAAGTAGTCTATCCAAAGCTTCTACGGGCTCCAGAATCGGAGCTTCACTGGGCGGCCCTAGCTTACTACCTACCTAACTATGGTACGCTTCCTGGGCGGCTCGAAAATTTTTGGTTTGTGTCAACCACCCCAGCGTTCGGGTTGTAGGTCGGCTAGGGTCGACTAAGTCTCGTCCTGGGTCGACCCACTTTTATTTTTGACTAGCGTAAAAACTCAGGTAGGGTCGACCCACACCCTAGTTACTTGATTAAGTAAGGCGTAAATTTTTAGCGCTACACTAATAAGCATATACTAAGCATATGCTAAGCATATGCTTAGTATATGTTTAATATTAGCTATAATAATTAAAATTTTTAAAAATAAAAAAATAATAAAAAAAATAAAAAATAATATTAACTATATAATTATATATAAAAACTTTATTTTTAAATTATATAACGTATCCCACGGCCATATTTGCCACCCGGCCATATTTGCCACTTTTTTTCCTATACAAAAAACGTTCGTGCGCAACATTATAACTTAAACAATACTATTGCTACAATAATATAAATAGTACCAATCAATTCCTAACTAAGTAACAAGTTTAAATATGATTTTTGTATATTTATAATATTTTTATTTAGTAAGTTATTAAGGTAGTAAATAAGCAAGGATTATTAAAAAGATCTTGGCAAAAAGGTCTGTGCGTAAATTTATAACTCTATTAATTTTAGTCGTACAATAATAAAAATATAACCATTAAATTTGTATTAAAATAAAAAATCTAGTAGTATTTTTTTTAATTTAATTACTTAAATATTAAACTAGTTATATAGTATTATAGTATTTGTACTATAATATAATCCTTACTAAAAATCATATAATCCCTGCTTAGCGTATTGCTTAATAACTTGCTAAATAAAAATAATATAAATATAAAAAAATTATATTTGAACTTATTACTTAGTTAGGAATCGATTGGTACTATTTATATTATTGTAGCATTAGTATTGGTCAAGTTATAATGTTGCGCACGGACGTTTTTTGTATGGGACAAAAAGTGGCAAATATGGCCGTGGGATACGTTAAATAATAATAATTTTTGTTTAATTTTTTTTAATAACTTTAATATAAAATTTTAATATATTTTATATTAAGCATATGTTTAGCATATGTTTAGCATATGCTTAACTTATGTTTATTTAATATTTTAATATTTTTTAGCATATGTTAAGCATATGCTAAGCATAGGCCTATTAGCGTGACGCTAAAAATTTTAGTGTATTTTAGTACGTTTTTTGACCCCCTCGGAGGTTTTGCATGCCAAGCCCCGACGCAAGTGGGTCGACCCAGGACGAGACTTAGTCGACCCTAGCCGACGTGTAGGCTCCCCAGCGTTTCCCCCCGCCAATATGCTGAGTTGAACTCTTTGCCCCTCTTACCAATCAGGAAATAGTCAACTGTCTTATAGTGGTTCGATAAGTAACGATAAGGTGATGAAGTGACGTACCAGCCTCGTTATCTATATATTCGGCCGCGGGGTCATTACCTAGGTGAGTACCTACCTACCTACATCCGCCCTATATCTTGTACAGCATACTTCAAAGCTACCTGTATCTATCTATCATTATCTACCTGCTAGATAGGTGCTACCTACTAAGTAGGTACCTAGAATCAGCGTCTCTGATCAATGAACAAGAGGCGACACCAAACTGTATTGTCTGCAGGAACCTAAGGAGTAACCTACTTAACCTGTGGCATCATTGTTACAGGTACAAGATTCGCTAGGCACTGACAATCCCGCGGTCTCGAGTGACAACATTCTTCCCAGTCGCAAATTCAATGCGCCAGTGCCCCCTCAACTTGAAGTGACACTATTTCCTGCTCAAACAAAATAAATCTCACATTCATTATATCTCTGAACCCCCGTCAAAAAGCGGACAGGAGCCGGTGGATCTGGCAGCCTGCCAGGGCAAAAGAGAAAATGGCGGCACCAGCTAAATTTGATGAGCTTGCTCTTCAATACGTACTTGCCGACCAGGATGAGAAGGAACGGCTTCAAGAAATACCCGAGCAAGCTGCCAAGGGTGAGATACCTTACTCCGTTCTATTTCCTCGTCGATGGATTCAGGTGCCACGAATACTGACTTTTATCAGCCCTCGAAGAGTCTACTAATAGGCGTGTCACTATTGGCCAGTGGGTTGCCTCTGTCTCCAGATGGATGCAATCAACAGGAGATGAAGATCTCATCTCACGGGCTAAAGCCTTGGATTTTCTCGCCGGTACGCTCGAAGTTCTGTCGAGAACTAATGATATCTTAAACGCCGATCAGATCAAGTTGCTGGTCACCTTCTTTGGATCACTCTTCGAGAACGACCACAAGGCCGGTATCACAGCATCCACCAAGGCCTTGAGATATCTCGTTGGTATGAAGAACTTCCAACCCAGTCTTGCGGACCACATCATTCGAAGTGTTAGTAAACTAGGCGAGGATTTCAAACTCCAAGCCCCTACAACACGGTTGGAAATCTACAATCTCTTCCAGATTCTGCTCGGAAACCCAGCAGTTGTATCCGGCTTGAACTTTCAGCATGGTAACAGAGCTGACTTCGTCTTGGATTTGCTTAATCTGTGCCGGAATGAAAGAGACCCAGAAAATTTGATAACGTGGTTCGCCATTTTAAGCGCGATTCTGCAGCTTTTTAGCCCATCGGATGAAATAACATTGGAAATTTTCAAGGCGTTTTCCGCCTACTTTCCTGTTTCGTTACGGCCATCAGCAACACCATCCGCCGTGACAACCGACGACTTGAAGGTGGCACTTCGATCTTGCTTCTCTGCGCATCATCGCCTAGCAAGCCTTTCGATACCTTTTCTGGTTGACAAGCTAGACAAGGTCGACCAGACGGTCGCTGTCAAGGTGGATATTCTCCTTACACTTGATGCGTGTCTTAGCAAATACGATCATCCGAAACAGACCGTTGGACCTCATGCGGATCAAATTTGGAGCTCTCTCAAATATGAAGTGCGTAATGGCGAGATTCAAGAGATTATCAAAGTTACCCTCAAGGTACTGTCCTCCCTCACAAGGCGGCTTGACGGAGAGAAACTTGAGTCCTTCCTAGACAATGTTTGGGTAGACTTGAAGGAGGATCTATCGGACTCAAAATATACTGCTCAGGCTGGCCGTTTACTGATTGCAATTATCGGCGCAACCCCCCGAGCCTTTGGCTCGCTGATGTCTCGAGGTGTGGAACACGTCAAGAAAACAGCCAGACAGTCAACTTCGGACGTGCATAAACGGCATCTAATGGCACTGCTAAGCTCAATGTTGAAGCTGCGCCTAGCCCTTGTGTCTGATCCAACCTTCAATTCGTCTGAACCTCATGGGAGGATATCTCTCTCTGACGAGCTTTTCGGCGACTCACTCCTTCATGATTTTTATCTTCCATTTTGGAAGGAACATTCTGATGCTTCATCGCCTGTCGAATATATTGCCATTTTACGGGAAACCATGCAAGGCTTAGGGGCTCTAGTTGGCCAGAAGTCCAGCCAACAAGATTCATCAAGACTTTGCTCAGACTCAAGCTGCGAGACCGTTTTTAGTTTGCTAGCGAAACCGGTTATCGTCAGCCCTCTTGAGGGCCCTAAATTCCTTAACTCGGTGGATGAAATCGTACCTCAAGATTTGCTAGATGCGGGCAAGGAAGCCTTGATAAATGCAGTACCCTTATACCCACACTCGTTTCGGTATATTCTCTCACGATATCTTGCTTCGGTGAAAGCGGCGTACCGACCCCAACAACGGCCATATGACCTGGCTATGCAGATTAGATCTGTATCTGCTACTCTCTGCGCAATTAGCCGCTCGAACAAGCTGACGCCAGATGCGTCTTGGTTATACGAGACGGCCTTGGTCAATGCATTCTTACAGGGACTGCAATGGATGTTATCGAAACGAGCAGATCCATTTATTTTGAGTGTTTTTGTTGATGCCATACACGAGGTAGTGAAATCTGCATTGAAAAAGCCGTTGATGTCGGACGACCGTACAGTTATTACTAAGGAGTGGTTTTCTGATTTCACCGCCCGCCTCGATGCTGCCGGTGTTCCCCGAATCGACCTGGATAGACCTGGGGAGTTTGAGGCACTGAATGAGAAGGATACAGTAGATGCTCGCTCACGACGTGCATACTGCCTTCTTGTAATTCAGCAGATCTACCGCCGTTTCACAATGGTCGCCAATCCTGTCCTCGCCTCGGACGGCACACCGCTCGACGAGTTCTGTGCCATGAGTCTTAGTAAAGATCTCCCTGGGGGCCAGCCAGACTTAATTTTTAGAGAAGATCTCCTGTTGAATCGAATTGGGCAATTAGCAACAACAGTAGTGAGAATACTTGGCGAGGATGAACAAAAGGCGCTCGAGCTAGATCGGGAGGCATTTAATCTATTTCACACAGGGATCGTCCAGAATGGGCTCTCTACAAAGGAACTGACACTGCCCTGGGGCGTGAGCCCTGCCAATGAGTTTCGAACGGCCCCCTTGTCATTAGGTGTCATCCAGGGTTTATGGCCTAGGGCAATGGACGCAGATGTGAGTTATTGGTTTCTGGGAGTATCGACGTCGAAGAGGCAACTGACAGCAGATACAGCTACACAAAATCGCACTCGATGATTTAATTGCGGCGCTAATAACAATCCCCATGCCCTGTTCCGACACAACAAGGGCCGTAATGGATACCCTGTTTACTGTTTTATCGAACAAGTTTATTGCGAAAAAGGACAGTCCCCTCTGGGCGAGACGGGCTCAGGCTGAAGAGCCTTTAATGGCAAAACTTCACAGTTTTTTCGAGCTCGGCATGCCGGCAAACACAACGCTAACGCTACGAGTTTTTCGTAGCATCCTTCACTACCTCGCAGGCGATGTTGTTCGTCTACCCAGGCCGGGCGAGGAGAACAGGCTCCTAGACTTTGTTGTTCAGAGCGCTCCCGCCAACATCATGATGGGGCGGGAGTTTGCCCGGAATCTGGGTCTCCTAATGGCGTCCCGGGAATGCTTGTCAGGCGTCAACCACACACTTAAGAAGGCGTTGAGCGCGCAGTGGCTGTACTACAACATTGTGTCTCCTAACCTGGACCGCTGTTTTCCGGATCCCATGACTAGCGAGCGAGAGGCGGTCAATCGTGCCGTAGCCTTTTTTTCGATGGTGCAATACATCGACTACGAGCTGTATGTTCACGATGTGCCGAAGATTGCACGAGCAGCAATTCGATCTCTATCTACTTTCAAGGTAGGCAGCGAAACGGAGTCACTTCTTGCCGTCCTCCTCCGAATCCTCGAGCGGTGTCCCGATGAACTGAGGGAGCACCTCTCGGGCCTGATTTCAGGTGTGATCGCCGTTTATGGGATGGCACGTAACGTGGCGGCTGCCGCACAGTACATGCCCGCGGCTAATCCCAGCGCCGGAAACGAGAATGGAAATGGGGTAGAGCAGACGTACAAAGCAAAGTCGTCACGGACCAAAGATCGCAACCCCATCCCCACGCGTGTGTATGCTCTGCGCTTCTTCCGGCAACTCACACAGAGTGGGTACGAGACTCACCTCCTGCTACCCCATCGGAAAGGTCTGCTTCGCCCCCTTGCCGCCGCCTGCGGCGATTCGGTTAGGGAAATTCGTCGCGCGGCGCTCGAGGCGCGACAGACATGGAAAGACTTGGACTAGGGTATCGACCCTAGAGATCGTGGGCACGTTTGACTTTTTTTCAACTGGCTATGTAGGCGCTAGAAGTACAGACTGCATACCTAGGAGCATCAAAGACGGGAGGGAAGTGTACGTGATAATATGGGAAGAGCATATGACCTTCCAGTCAGCCCCCATTGTTGGACAAACCGAACAAATTATTAAGAGACGTTTACTTGACCAGCCTTGTTTGTACTGAGAAAAGGAACTAGATAATTTGCGAAGAAACGCAGTTCAAAAATGGGGATGGTAATTGCGTTTGTGTCTCATCACTCATCTATATCTCCTATAAGATGCAGTGATTGTTTGCTTGGTGACACGGGTATCAAATTGTTCTTTTGCTTCTAATCAAATACTAAGCATTTCAGGCGGGTTATTTTGAACTCTTCTTATTAAATAAATCGTTCTAAATCAAGCCTTTCTCCTCTTAGACTTCTTACCAGCATTGCTTTCGGCTCCGGTTGTTGTCGACGACATCGCTTCGGCAGCAGCTAGTGTATCAAGGGTCTGGGCATCAACCTCTAGAAAGCTAGACGAAGCGGTCGAAACGGTAGTAGAATCGGAAGAGACCCCTGGTGCTGTTGCTGCTGCTACGGCGGCGCGTTTGGGGTCGACCTGGGCGATCAACGGGACCGTCGTGGCCAGCATTGTCTGGAACGGCAGCGCGACGAAGTGGCCCTGGGCGTCGAACCATTCAGTAAAAGAGCGAACGAACTCGACCTTGCTGCTGATGCCGCCGTTTTTGGGGGTTATGTTCACGACGACGTTGTACGTTGGTACGTTCTTCTTTGTCGAGGTGGATATGGAAATCTTATTCGCCGTCTTTCTGTTAGCTTTGCTTTTGCTTCTTGCTGGCTGGATACCTGATAGTTCTGCATATATGAGATAATGAGAGAGTGCGTGGTGTCCTGAATTTACCTTCGATCCGTCGGGCGCTGTGCCCTGGTACACGATTCCCTTCTCGACGAAGGTGATCCACACCGTCAGAGCTCCGTTCACTAGCATATAGAGCGCCACCGCCGCCGCCGTGTACCACTTGGTGCTCTCGAAGCCCAGCTTGTAGTCCCAGAGGAAGCAGACGGTGGCAATGGCGAATGCGCCATAGCCCAGCGCCAGGCGCGTGTCGACCAGGCTATGGTCTTGCTTGAACTTGAGCGAGTTCAGATAGTTTGGTATCGCATCGTCAGATGTGTTCTTTAAGTCTGTTCATCCCAAGAAATGTCATGTTAGCTTTGGCTGTACTTGTGCATCTGAGCTGGTTGCTTCGGGGTTGTCGTGTAAGTTCGAAGCAAATTGACCACGGAACAACAGGACGATTTACCTGCAACGTTGTGCACTGAAATCCGTTCTTGAGACGACATTTTGGCGGGCTCTTCTGCTTTATCAGATCAATTGTGTGTATAGGAGCTCGAGCACCTATCTCGGGAGTCGAGGAAGAAAAGAGTGACGTTTTAGAGTGGTCGTTGCTGTTGAGTACCTAGGATAACGCGAACTGTTGTGGGCATAGCATATAAGAGTTGGCTTGAAGGTTAGAAACGTGGCTCGTTCCGTCAGTGTGGGGTCCTCATACCTTAAGAGCTGGCCATTCACTGACCAGAATTCCGCAGGACCTACAGCACGGTCAGGTACTGACGGCTATCAGATACAGTGGGGTTAGGGGCTCCGCAGTCACCGGAGCTTGCGGCTGACGTTGAATCCTGGTTTATCCAACCACAACTCCTTCTCCAACCTTAAATTTATTAGTATAAGCTTGGATACAACAACAAGCAACACCAAACGAGGTCAGCCTTGCAGTTGTTGCAGAACAGCTACCCGGCTTCACGATGGCTCAATTACCGGCTCAAACGATCCATAGGGATCCCCAGTTATTGTAAGCTTAGCTGTGGCGAGCTTCAGGGGAGACATGGCTAACATTTCGCGAAGTTACTGGATTCTGGTCCCTATTACTGTCGTCATGGTAAATACTGCCTAACCTAGCCATTTCGTCGCGCCGCCGTCCGTGACCACTTACCTATGTAAACTACCTAGGTGTTGACCGGTGTTCTACGACATTATGCCTCGGTTTTGATGGCTACGCAGCCGAAAAGACTTGATCAGAAGACGATAAAAGAGCAGCGTTCGATGGTCCACGGCGTAGCGGTGCGTAGCAACTTCCACGTCCTGTCGCCCTCGGCCTTCCGGGCGCGCCGCGACTATTTGACCAACGCATACGAATCCGGTGCTTTTCTGAAGGATCCGGACCGGCGCGGCCAACCCCCTGCTAACCCGATGACTGACCCGAACGCTATGGACGGAATGATGGGCATGATGAAGAATAATATGGCTATGATGATTCCGAATACCCTCATTATGAGCTGGATCAACGCCTTCTTTAGTGGCTTTGTTATTATCAAGCTACCTTTCCCGATCACGATCAAGTTCAAGAGTATGCTGCAGGCTGGTGTCATGACGAGGGAGATGGATCCTAGGTGGATGTCTAGCATCAGCTGGTATTTCTTGTGCATTTTTGGATTGCAGAGTGTTTTTAACTTCATACTTGGAAGCGACAATGGTAAGTTTTATGGGAGTTGCCATGCTTTGTTACTCGGGTTGTAATCAGATCGACTAACTTAGCTATAGCGGCAAATCAAATGGCTCAGCAGATGAGCTCCATGGGTCCTCAGGCTGGCGCTCAAATGTTTGGACCGGGTGTCGACCCCGATAAGCAGTTCAAGACGGAGGCAGAGAATCTGGCGGTGGTGGAGCACTACTCAGTCCTCGATGATGTAGAGGATCGATTGCTCGAGGGTATCACGTCTAAATAGAATCTAGCTCACGGGTCCCTTCCCCCTGTTTTTACCCTTAGATACCTAGACAATCAAATGCTCCATTTACCTAAACGCCAGATTGACCACGCTTTGTCCCTGCACAACATATAGCCATTCACACCCAGTAGAACAACCTGCAAACTGTGTCCGCAGATCGGCTCTTTTAATCCCACCATAGGCATACGCCAAGCCCTTCGTTCTTCATGGTGCCCTGGATGGTATAGGGCGAAACCTTTTTGGCCCGCTCGATAGCTTCCTCCTCTCCGCTCTCGGGCGCCTGGTCATTCCATGTCTCATCCAGAACCTGAAAGCGGACGACTTCGTTCTTATCAAAATGCATTCTGTCTTCGTCTACTACCCAAACCCAGCTATTCTCATTGTGATCACTACCATTCGTCAGTAAACCTTCGGACAACCCCAAATATCAGAATTTGAACCACTTACAACTCTGTGCCATCAGGTAGCTCCTTATAGCTTATAGTGATTTCTTCGAAGAATTCGGTCCGAACTGTTTTCCGGTTAAATAATTATTCAAGGTTCACAGCCACATGGCAGGCTGGATCGCGGATAGAATAGAAAATAAAACTCACTCTTGATCCCCTCACGAGTTGAGTCACTTATTCTACCAAATAATATCTCGCCTTTGAATGGTCTGAAGACGACCATTCGGAATTCAACTACATCATGTCAGTACGATCCGGACTTATTCATGACAAAATAGAATGAACACTGCAGTAGCCGAGTCGGAAAGGCATACATACCATTGACATTGACGAGGCCGTCGCCATGTCCAATCAATCCTTCTGACGCCCATAGGAGATCGTACATGCAGATGCAGAGACCGATCTTCTGAATCACGCGGTTGGAGTACTTGGCGTTGATGTTGTTCTCAATGGCTACACGGCTGTGCAGCTCAAACTGCGATGGCGGGATCTGCACCAGATCCGCAATCTTGGTCTAAATTTAAATTTTCGTATATATTAGCATAGTACTTGTGAATTGGGATAAAAAGAGAAAAGGGGAAAAGTCACTGCATTAAATCTTACTTACTAATATGAACATCTTTTGGCCTCAAACTGGTGAATATGCACCATCTCTCCTTATTTCATTCAGTGAGACATGGACTTGTTAGTCGCAAGTATAAGTCTTGTATGTGCTACTGCCATTAAGATCGAGAAAAGTGGTAGGTGGGGTGTGGGGCAGTCCAAAGACAAGCAATTTAGGTAGTCATGTACTCATGTAGGTTTTTAAAAATTTCCTACAAGGGTCATGGGTCTTACTAGCATTTATTTAGCACTCCTAGGTCGTGAACTTATGTTTCACCTGTCAACATCCCATGAGCCTTGGATGATTAATTAAATTTTTGAAAATAAAAATAAAAATAGAAAAGGCACCTTTGACAGTGAATTAAACGGTTTATTTTCTCTTGGTTCACAGGTATCCACTGGTAATGAAGGATGAACTTGGTGACTTGCTCAACAGGCAGATCCATTACAAAGCGGTTAAACATCAGCTAAAGTACAAAATATGCATATCTTTATAAAGGCTTGGTACAAAAATACCTTGAAGCAAACACCATTAAGTAAAAAGCATATCTAAGTTAATAGCTGTTGTATAGACGAACAGCACAAATCCATCTCTACGTATGGGATGGAAGTGTGCTCAGTCATGTGACTAAGAAGTCCAGAGTAGGAGCAAAAGGTGCGCTAAGCCTAACCTGACAAAGCTAGTGAAAGCGACTACTACGTACATATGCAACAACCACCAGCCCTTGCGTTGTGTTCTATCTCTAACTGCAGGTTCAACCTCGACCTACCTCGATCACACCTTTTGCTGGAGCCTTTATACCGAGACTTGCAGTAGGAACTTGCACATCTTCAAGTGAAACCTTATATTAATTTTCGTATTTATTAACCCAGCTACAAATATTCAACTAAAGCCGTCTTGCAATATTGCACTGCCAGAACAAACAAACACAAACAAGAGTGTCGTTGCAAATTCTCGAGAGCTGCCTTTTTCCTTTCGCACAGCTACACGAAAGCTTTTCTTTCTTACTTTGCATGTATCGGGTCGACTGTAGTTCTTCAGTTGCCGTGTACATCTTTTCTTAAATAAATTGGTATGTATCTTTTGGTCATCTGCTTTGTTTTGTTTCGTGGACCCCTGATCGTGTCTCTCTTGGCCCACTGCATTTGACACATTCGCCCGGGCTGCCTCTATACTACCGCCAACCTTTTGATTTCATAGCGCCAAGAGCTTCGTGTTGCTTGCTATAGTAGAATGCCTCATCTTCTCCCTAGCAGTCTCTGAAAGGAACCAGTCAGCTAACTTGAGTGGGAACATGCCAGATGCCCTGTTACTCTTTTCTTGCAGTAACGCGTCCCTTTGATACTCGTTAAATATCCGCCCGACAAGTAAAAATGGCTAGCTATCCTTACGCGCCTCCCCCTCCGCCGCCGCCTGCTTCGGCCACACCGACAGGACAGTATCCCCTACATTACAATTCAGGATCTCAACGCGGGGGTGGTCAATCGTCCTACGGCTCGGGTGCGCGAGGCAGAGGTCATCACGATTACCCTTCAAATTCACGCTATTATCAGCAGCAACAGCCGGACTATGCGCCATCGCCCCCCGCTGGCCATTATGCCACTCCGCAAGCAAGTGCCCCTTGGCAAAGTGCGCCTGCGGTAAACCACTATCCTCCCCACCAGCAGAGTGTGCCCCCTACCCCTCCTCCTGCGTATACCACTAGTTACGGTCCTCAGGGCTACAATTCCCCGTCGGGGCAGGCATACCATCAACCTCAGTATCCCAGTGCGTCTGCGAGGGCCCCTCACGTTCCTTCTTATCCTGCTTACCCCAATGAGCATCCTGCGCAGCGTTGGCCCGAGCAGCCTCAGTCCTTCCCGCCGTACTCAAGCAGAGGCGGCCGTGGTGGGTTTCATAGTGACCGAGGTGGCCACAAACCAGATAATTCTATATCGGCCCCGGCACCATTGCGCATGGGCTTTGACCATAATGACCGCACAGCTCACAGTTCCAGCCCCTATGCGCCGCCTTATCAACCAAGCCCGCAACCAGGGCCGTATGCTGTGCCCCCTTACGTTTACCCTCCCGCGCCTGAGAATCCGTATTCAGCTCCACATACCCCTCATAATGGACATAGCTATGGTGGTAGAGGCGGTGCTGGGCGCGACACGTTTGGTCATTCAAATAGGGGTGGTCGGGCGGGATTCCACGGCCGGGGCGAAAAGTTTCGCCACCGAGACCAAAGACCAACGCATGGGTTCAACGCTCCTCAGAAGCCTGATACATCCGTTCACGTAAAGAAAAAGAAGCGTAAGACGAACACGCTGGGATTGACGCCCGGAGAGGAGAGTAGTGATGGCGAGGGTACTTTAGACGACGAGGAAAAGCGATTGACAGAATTGCTAGGTGCCGATGCTCCGGTGTAAGCTTGCCTGTATCCTGTGTGCGTATATGATACTGATGACCTTTTCTTATAGCATCCCCGATATGGCAGCTTGGATTGCGGAGCGGAAAGCAAACTTTCCGACCCGAGCTCGTGTGGAGGAGAAGAAAGCTGCTGCTGTCGCAACGGCGGCAGCTGCAGCCAAAGCAGAGGAATCCAAACCTGCAGTCACTAAGATTGACAAAGACCAAGCCAAAATTGACAAGCTAGAGAAAAAGTTAAGTAAACTCAGGGGTAGCATCGAAAAGCGGAAGAGAGCAGCCAATGACGAAGGGGATGAAATGCGTGCCGATGACTCGCCGAGCATATCTGACTCCTCTGACGATGAGGAGCCTGAAGTGCAGTCCAGTTCCAAACCGACAACTGCCTTCTTGCCCCCTCCTCCTATAACCAGGGCAGACCCCACAAATCACTGCAAGTATTACTCCACTGGAGGCATTTGTGGCAAGAAGGGCAAGTGCCGCTTCAAGCATGACCCAGCTGTTCGCGAAGCCGCTCTTCAGGAACGAACCCGTAACGGCGGCCGCATGACACTCAAGCAACGTCTGTTGCTTAATGACAAAGACCATGATGATATGGACGTGGTCAAGGCCATAGTGGAAATGCGGTCCAGCGGACGACTAGTGGACCCCCAGAATGTTCAAACACGCCCCGAACGTCGTGCAGAAGAGCAAGCAACCGTCATCTCTGCCCCAACAACGTTGCCTACAACTGCGGGCGTGGCCAGTTTACCGCCAAATCCTTATACCTCCAATAAGAATGGAACTCAGAAGAACTCTGAAACGGCGTAGAACCGGGAACTGAAGCTTCGTTTCGATACGAGGTTTGAATCCTAATTGGAACTACCGGGAGGGTTACATAATCACTATTTTGTTTGGCATCGTTGATATTTCCATCAGTGTGGTGAATCAACGCAGAGTTATTTAATTTGACCTTAGGACGAGGCTCAATTATATCTTACACTTACCACATCAACGCCTATACAGCCCACCTCCCCTTCACGGCGATCGATGCTCTATGGCCTTCCAACCTCTTTAGCCTCCCTGTGTACAGCAAGAAGTGTGCTTCTGTCAAAGTGGAAACCAAACTTCCTACTCATCCCGGAGAAGTTCATATCTGAAGGACTTATCATTCATGAGAAGGATGGGCGACAGTATTTTATTCGTTAAGTTGCACAAAGTCGGCATCTTTCGATCATTCCTTCGTACCTGGCGCCGTTTTGCTCGTTTCCTCGCACGAGACATTCCCGATGAACCGGGTCAGCGTCCTTTTCTATGTTCACCAAACCCAGGATTCGACACCTTACCTTTATATGTACCTTTCCCAAACATAGCCAGGAGTCGGGTGTACTTGGGGGATGGGCGATTCGGGCCATTGCACCTGTCACCGATGGTTTGCCAGTCAACGTCTTGTTCGCAGGTCTTTTCGTTACCCGTCATAGCCAAGTTTCGAGCGTCACAACTGCTAGGCGTAGCAGTATTTTGGATTTCTTATACACTTTATCCATTCACTCCCAAGTTCCGATGGGTATCGGGAGGGTTAGGGAGATAGGAAAGGATGTCTAATCAACCTCCGGTTTTCTTGCATTGTTGCCTATCTAGATATAGGCATCTCGTAAGTGTTACGTTACTCGTCAGTGGTGGAAACTTCGATAAATCATGGCCATATTTGGATGGTATGGGTGACTGGGTCAAAAAAAAACACTAGGTTTATAGCACAAGGGAGCGTGTAATGATTAATTTTGGCCTATCTCTCAAAGTAGTAGCGCAATAGAGCAAACGTTGCATTTCTTATATTTTCACAAAGTCCTCTTGGAATAGGCAAATACCGAGCGCTAGGATAAGTGATGATCCAAAACTGTGAACAGACTTGACTATTATCACCACTTTATACAATACTACAAGTTAAAATGTTTTTCAATACGTGCACATTGCGACTTGAAAGCAAAATACCAGGGCATGCAAAAGAAAATCCATATATATGTAGAATAGATTCTCCTCAGCTAGACTATCTAACTTTTTTACTTTTACGGCGGATATCAAAGTGTTCATGAGAGGCTCCGTACAACAGAATAGATATCATCCATTTTTGTTTTTTATCATCTTCCTCTTCGGTCAATGTGTACGCCATAACGCCAATAGTATGCATGCATCAATCACCCAATCTTTTGATATCCGACCGCCTGGTCCCTCGTATCTGCCCTTTTTCGTATCTATCGATTGCCCGTCACCACATTACGTGAGCAGGACAGCATTTACACTAAGAACACTATGAGTTAATATTGACTCTTGGAGAGACGAGAGAAAAGAAAACAGATGAGCGAGGTTACGTACCAGCCGTCGTTCTCGACGTTGTTTGTGATTTGGGCATCTGTAAAGAGTTAGTTATGCGACATAGCTGCTTAGCTGGATGCCCTCGACATGAAAACATCCAAATAAAATGTCGGATAAGAGAGCGGGAAAAGAAACATACTGCGAAGACGTTAGCAGTCAGATCATGATTTATATATGGTGTAGTCTTTCAAGCTTACCATCGACCCCAGACTACTTTGCCTCCAGCAGTCGTTAAACCTAGTTCAGAGACGTTGACTTCTATGATAGTACCCTTCGTCAAAACACCCAGCTGCGTATATAGCTGTTGCTGCGGGTTCTTCTTCACGGAAATAACTATACGCAAACAGAGGGTCAGTGATGTTCATAACAGCCGTAAACTTGCTCGTTTTCATGAGTTTCCAAGGCCGGATGAGGGTGTGCCCAACCCAAGGTAGATGGGGGGAATTATTCGAAAGCACGTACTGGGCAGCTGAACTGTAACGTTGAGCTCGGGATGGGTTACATGAGCTTTCTTATAACGTAAACCCACTAAAAGTAAAGGGTTAGTACTTGAACCGGTATTGTTCCTCGTCAAGGAATACTGTTACTTACTAGGTCTGATAAATCTTTCGTATTTTACTCTGTTTCGAAAATTGGATTAGTAACGTCCCCTCCAACTAATTTCCACAATGCAATAGATATTCAGAGGCTCCCGAAATGCTGATCTGGTCGTTTGAATAAGACCATATGGGTCGAAGCTGAATAGGAAATGAGGATATCTGAGAGTTATCGGTATTACTCACGGTCGACGTGTGAAATCAGGGCCACTATAAGTTCGTAGTTAGCAATATGCCCAACTTGATAGACACTGCAGGCGTTGCCAAGATGATAGCCAAGTTGAACCACGTACACAAAAGTTGGTTTTGTGACCATTCTCTTCCATCCCTTGTTCTTCCGTTTTCCGGTGTTGATTACTTTAAACATGTCCTCCTATAATTCCGATTAGCTCCAGGTATTTACCAGGACAGTCTATGGAAAACCGACCTCGCCTAGAAATAGTTAGCAGTGAATGTTAAAGAATTCTCAAGGGCTAAAACCTACTAATGCCTAGAGAGAGAAAAATCAAGTGTCAGTAGTAGCACTTCGTGGGTATTATCCACCAATTTCAGATTATAGTAGAAGCCTCCTAAGGGCTTTTCCACGTTTGATTTAGGCACATTTACGTACCAGACACCTTAGGGATGGGCACGCTATATCTTGCACTCTGTATCGCGCAATGTCAGCTTCCTTCATCACCAATATTAGGTATAGTTTCGAGGTTGACAGTTACCAACCTTCTCAGAACGGCGGTTCTTGATGGCGCTCGACAGACTCTTTGCCTGTTGAGGGTTGTTTCTGTCGAGTAGATAACTGGGTAGAGGCTGGCTGGGATCTTTGTCACCAGCAGACTTAACATTCTTCTCCTCCCTGAAGATTCCGTCAGCATTTCGATCCCTTGTACACCGCTATATTCGGTCGCGTAGTTCATCGGTTGGAGGGGCACTCACAAAGCCTTGATTTGCTTGCGGAGTTGAATCTTGTGTTTATGTCGCTCTTGCTGGAACACTGTACGAGGATATCGAGTCAGAAACATATGATACAAGTATAAATGTCGGGAGCGAATGGCTCACTCTTCGCCTTGAAGCCTCGAAGGTTGGTCGCCTTTGCTGAGATAGCATGGGCTTCTCTGGCTTCTCGTTTTCGCGTTCGTTCTTCATGATCCTTTGGAGAAGTTTGTCAACAACGGGCTCTATCCGCATTGGTCTCGCTGCGACGCCATTGTGAGGGTTGAATGCAGAATAGCATCGTAACAGCAAATGGGCATAATTCTCTTGTTCCCCCAAGCTGTGGAAAGCCAATACAACAGTATGGTAGCTTACAAGACGTCGTCCATGCTCCTTTCGGTGCTTTTCCATATATCTAAACGTAAAAAGTTATCCATTAGCTGGCGTCGTAGAGATGTAGCAGTTGTCATGGAGGACAGACTCGTTCTGAGGCATGGCGGGTAGATTTTGCCCTCGAGAGGGACTTGACTCCTAATTGGTGTTTGTTTGTCGTTTATCTTCTCGGTTTTTCGTTCTTTGCACGGTCGTCAAGGCGCTCGAGGCTTATAGGAGATTTCGTCGTGGATACGCAGCATGCATAAGGTTGCATGCGATGTAGTACCTGAGCGCTGCGATAAGCTAAAATTCCCAGAAAAGTTCTTATCAAACAGTCAGTTTGAGCCTTGTCTCCCCCGCCACCCGAACATCAGTGCCCCACTCTTTGTTCAAGACCCTTAATTATGCACTTAGCCCGGAGAATATAAAGGTACTAAACCCGTATATCGAGACTGCCGGGATAACGAATATGTGCATCTAAATCTATACCTTCAAAGTTCGTCTCCACTATATTTTTATCAATGAGTGGATCTGGAACTGCAGTTCGCGACATTCGATCTCAAAAGGCGTTGCTGTTGCCGATACCTTCAATTGGAGGCAGTCCATTCACTCCAACGCAGCTGGCCGAACACGCAATTGGGACCGGTCGAAGCATAACACCTCAGCCAACATGAGCCGATCGCTCCTACGCTCCGTTTTGGAGCTGAGATCGCCTCTCACACGTCTTCAGCCAGCCTTCGTCCTACCAACACGCACTTTCTCATCGACAACGACAACACAAATCGAAACCCAGACCAGCATACCTGCGAGCTCAGAAACAACTCCGAGTTCCAGACCCCGAATTACTGCCCAGCACCTAAAACCGGAGCCCCCTTCGCCGGCCGTAGCCTCGGATTCCATCTCGCAGCTATTGCCCCTATTGCGCGCACAGCCGCAGCACTACATCACGGCGCACATACACGGCCGGCCATACCTCGTGACGGAGGGCGACCAGATCCGACTGCCGTTCAAGATGCCCGGGGTCCTTCCCGGCGATGTACTGAGACTGGACCGGGCGTCCGTGCTGGGCTCGCGCGACTACACCCTGAAGGGCGGTCCGTGGATCGAGTCGTCACTCTTCGAGTGCAGGGCCACGGTCCTTGGCACCGAGAGCGAACCTATGCGTGTCAAGATCAAGACGAAGCGAAGGAATAGACGGTCCCAGCGTGTCACAAGCAAGCATAAGTACACGATTCTGCGGATCAGCGAGCTCAAGATTTTGAACCCCACCGCATAAGGAAGAGCAATTCCAAGATGATGAATCCCCGAATAATGAATTGCTGGACCAAAGGGCTGAGTTATTTAGACATCGAAAGTCACGGCTGGTCGGTGTGAATAGGGACGTTAGGACCCCTACTCCAAAGGCAGTTCAAATAGGAGGTCAGATCTATGAGGCGGGCCAGAGGATGGAACAGCAAACCCCGCAAAGACCTTCTTGAAGTCATGTGGAATACTTGTATATGATAATTTTGTACCACCATAGATGCCCACGAATGGGCTCGATGTATATGCATCCACACCTTTACCAAAGGCTTCTACGTTTTCTAATCTGTTGTACATCAATGTCCATTAACATCCCGTCTTGCTAGTATGTAGAGAAAATACGCGCGGCAGCATAAAACATAGTGAGTGTCAAGTTAATAAGCTCTCCGAATAGTATACCACGTAGCTACCTATTGTTGCATTGGTTTTAGTTGTACGGAACAGACAAAATAGCAACGTTATACTCAGCCTCCCCCGTTTCTCATTATAAGAAATTCCCAAACTCGACAATTCAACATTCGACTTAAAAGGCATACAGGGTATAAATAACACCAGTTACTTACCTATATTCAGGGATAGATGAAGTGTAATATATCAGCCTCGCTGGATTTCAAATCAGACACTGACAGAATTATATATCACGATATTGCGTAACTCGCCTCATAGCTCGGCCTACTAGCTGGCAAGATAAGAAAATCCAACACCGCAACGTTATTTCAGATAGATACCTGGTCAGTAATTTCTTAATATAGTCTACAGTCACATAGTGATTGTAGAGAAAAGAGAAATAATAAAACCTAAGCGTATAGGAACGTCTACGGCTACTAAGTTGCGTCCAATGCATGTAGTTGTCCGGCCATATCACTCAGCCTCCGGAGAAATACGTGGGAAGGGAAGCAGACGTTTATTCTATCAAAGGCATGTATTCGGCAATACACTAAGGAGTAAGCAAGAGCAATCCAGATTTTTCATCGACACTCGCTTGTTTGATTGTAGTCATACTTGTCCAAAAGGCAACACGCAAAGCTCAAGGGGAAGCAATCGGCAGAGGTCCCAGCATTACCTCCTTGATGGGCAAGGCTGGGACATCTTTCTTACATAGAACCCCTGTGCCGATGTGAAAGGATCGTCCCTGAACAATTATCGCCACCATAGAGGCTGGGATCCGACTTAAAGTGCGATTTAAAGCTTGTAGCAAAATTAATCGGACGTTGCATGCACTTGTTAGGATAAAGCATATGTATCCATATCTGTCTGTAGTGTACATACTTCACTTTCTTTTACCATCTCTTCATCAACTTATCAAATGATAGGTAGGTATCACGTCAAAAACAGAATTCAAAATTCAAAATTTGAGCGTATGTAGTATGTTTTGATTACAGACTAGGGATATAATATCTTAATATCCATCTATCTATCAATATCCTATGTTCCCCAGAGAGAGAAAGACTAACTTCCCAGAGAGCGTAAGAGAAAGAGAGAGAAGGCAACCTTAATGTTCTGGTTGCTTCAACGAGTTCTTCTAATATTATCGACACGTACAAGACAGAGCAGACGACACAATCATATTGGAGTGGATATGGATATGAATAGTTTCTCCAAGTATCCAATCTCGTATACAACACTACTATACAGTACAAACAGTAGTGGTGATAGTGGTGGTAAACCTAACGGTTCAAACCCGTCGAGAAAAATAGAACTCCAACTCCGCGGCTGTGACCCAAGCGTTTTTGGAACAATAGTACTAGTAGGTATATAGCTAGCAAAAGTAGAACGAAACAAGAACTGATGGGGGAATATTATCTTTCTCTCTCGCTCTCTAACAAAACGCCGGAACAGAGTAGTAGTTGCAGCTGCGGTGATAGTCGTGATATGCCGGGACAGACAGGAAAGGGAACAATATTGTTATCCATCCAAACCCAGATCCAGCAACCCGGCATAAACAACAGCAGTACAGAAGTAGTAAAACACGCCAAATTCAAAACCTCTCTCTCTCTCTCTCTCTCTCTCCAAGCAAACTCTTATTCTATCACTCAATTCGAAAACTCCTGACTTCCGTCTTTTTCGGTCATTAAATCTTTGTGTCGTCAAATCATACCTTTCTGCTTTCTTCTTCTCGTAGCTTCGACAAACGAACACCTTGTTTTGAAGTGGTCGGATGTCGAAAATATGGGCAGTCCACCACATTATTATGATTTTCCGTCAGCTGGCCTGACTTCCTGCCCTATCGCCTTGGCGACGCTGCCCCAGTAGGCTTGGGGCCAAACGCTGAGCACTTCGGCCTCGGTGGGCATGCGTTCCCTACACCTCGTGACCACGCTCTGGATGATGCGGCCGAGCAGCTCCTCCGTGATGGGCAACGACCCGTCGGGCGTCTCGACGGGATGTAAGAAGGGATCGGTAGAGGACAGTAATTCCTCGCACGTCGGCCGCAGGTGCTGATCGCGGTTCAGACAGCGCTTCATGGTCCTCATCAAGCTTGGCGGCACAGGTACGTCGCCGATGCCGCGGTCGCGGAACTCGATATCGTACTGCCAGTTGATGATAGCGTGACAGCGGGCGATCTGGTTTGGGATGTGGCCGAACGGCGGCGTGCCGTACACCATCTGAAACAAGATGCAGCCGAGACTCCAGATATCGCTGGGCTTGCCCAGCTTCATGAGCTTCGGACGGGGGTTGGTGCTGAGCCTCCGGTTGCCCGACGCCGCCGCGTTGGCATCGATCAGGCTTTCCGGACTCATGTAGCTTGGCGTACCAACCTGTGTCTCGCGATGTACGTTGACGGTCTCCTCTATCTGAATCGCGTTGGCGATGCCGAAGTCGATGAGCTTAAGTCGGCCTTGCACTAGTACGAAATTGGCTGGCTTGAGGTCCGAGTGGACGATGTCGCAAGCGTGAACCGCGGCGAGGCATTCGAGCATCTCTTGCCAATAATACCGTACAAATGCCGGGTCGAACTTTGCATTCTCGGGAGAGAAACGGAGCCGTAAAAGCGTATTGAGATCTAGCTCTCCCATTTCCATAAGCTAGACAACATGGTTAGCGAGGCCCTGAGAAACACAACTTGAGGTGGTGAAGGACCTACCAAACTTAAAACTTGTTTCTCGTCATTCATTTCGTAGTCGAATAATGTGATTACTCGTTCGACGTTGGTCAATTTCTTCAGAAGGTCGATTTCGCCCTTGTACCCCCTTACGGTGCTCTCATCCGCATTTTCGATAGAGACACGTTTGAGAGCGAACATTTTACCGTTATCGGCCGCTACACGGTAGACCTTGCCACTTCCACCTCGGCCCAGGCAGTCGATACGAGTATAGCACTTTCCGTTGACTTTCATGTAGTTCCGTCGTCGAGCTCCTTGGGATGTGGTAGCTGCGCCAGCAGTAGACGTGGCAGCGTCCAAGATAGACATCTTGGGAGGCGGAGCGGGGACTGGCCGGTGAGGCGTATTCCGACTCAGTGAGCCCAATGCTTTTCGATCTGGGGAATTGCGCTGCAGGGCGTTCGCATTAATACTAATGGGGCGGACCGGGGGCATCCCAAAGTCCTTTTCCCCCAATATCCCATTCACTGGTTTCTCTTTTTTAAAGGTTGGTGGCGCTTCGTTTTCCTGGTCGTGTCTTGAAGGCATGTCCAGCCTCGGTGGTGGGATTCTGTAGTGGGGGATGATGATTTCGTCCCGGTCAGGGGAATTTCTATGCGACAGTAATACCTCTTCCTTTTCTTTTTCGGACGAGTTTCCATACAGACCGGCTCTTGCTGAGGCCTTGGCACTAACAGGGCTCCCAGATGCGATGCGGTCAGGTGCATAGTAAGAAGACGCCAGATTGTGGGCCGGTTCTATTTCAGCGTTTTCAGGTTGCTGATGTTGCTCATCATAATCCTGAACGGGTTGGAGCTCCCCGCCGTTCTCAGCGTCTTCCTCGCTCTGTCTTCTACGGCCCCGACGAGCTGGTCCACTGAGGAAGCTACCAGGGGCTTTTCCTATTCTCTTTACCCGCATCGAGCTCTGGAGTGCGAGATTTTCTTCATTCCGAGTCCGAGAACCATTAGATCCCAACCGTGAAACGCTGTTGACGTTGTATTCAGACTGGGGGCGGGCCCCGGTGCTGGGCTCTTCCGGCATTTCGTTGTCATTGCCTTCAGTGCCCGAGTCTGCCCTCTTAGATGACAATGCGGAGGATCCAGTGGACCGGCCTCTGCTCCCAGATGATCCAACCGCTATCCGGACTACGCGGCCTTGCTGTGCCGGTGTCTTGATACCGCTATCTTTGATCTCCGAGCTATTGGCTTTGTCTTCAGAAACACCATCCCTGCTGGGTGGTCGGGTTCTAGTTTGCGATGCTGATGCGGGTACTGAGGCTGCTGTGGATGCTGATGCCGATGTTGGCGTGGATCTTCTCTTCGAGGGTTTGAATTGTGAGGCCGCAGAGGCCGCAGAACCTTGCGAGGCTGTACTGAGTCGAACAACCCGTTTCCTTACGGGACTGTCACCGCCAGTTTGACTCCGGCCTGGTGAAGTTGGTCTGTGTGACGGCTGTGCACTGCTCGCCCGTGTTTGCCGCCTTTCCTCACCATTTGACGTTGTTGATGTTACCGAGGCACTGAGCACACTGCGCCGCTTCATAGGCTTCGGTTCCGGTTGCACAAGGGGTGATGAAGGTCGATGACTTTGGGCTCTGGTCCGAACACGGCCATATCCCTTGTCCGGTTCGTCCCGGATATCATCTCCGCCACCATCTAACAGTGCCTTGGTGAGAGCACTGAGTTTCATTGGTACGGGTATTTCGTCGTCGGAGGTATCGTTCTCTGCATTTTGTGATTGAGACGCGTTGACAGCCGTAGGTACAGGATTCGATTCGGCGCGACCAAGTTGTGGCCTCAAAGCGCCCCTTCTTAACCCCGAACGTAAAGATGATTTCCTTGTAAGCATTGCCGATTGACCGGCGTCCGTAGCCGCTGATGTGGGAGACACACCAGCCATCGGTGGCTATGTTTATGTTTGCGTTGGTTTACAGCGAGTTCGATAGGAAGCAACAATTGAGGTCGATCGAGCGTGTTGTATTTGCAATTCGAATGGCAATTGTGTCGATTTAATTGATGTTTCACGTGTCTAAGCACTCCATGTCCAAATGAAGAGGGAAAGGGTGGATGATTAATACAGAGATTTCCGACAATGTAGGGAGCGAGGTGAATATGATGTTTGTCGCGTTGACCGAATTGGGCAGGTTGGCGTCCTCGGACTCCCCACATTTTACGTCTTAGCTTATTTTCTTTGCATTGACCGTTGAGGGGGCAACCAACTCGGACAAGGCAGCCCACCCAATCAAAGCGCACTCTTTTTCAAGCCTATAACGTCTGGGGCTTAGTGTTATATGATGCAGCCACAGACAGCGGACGAATACAATCAGGGTAGTATTTGTCGACATGGAGACCATGAGCTGTAATTATGCTTTTGCTTCAATATTATTATCGAATTAATTGCCTGGGTAATGACTTGGAAATTTTCATGCGAACAGAGATGCTTAACCTAGGCACTATGAGACCCTGCTATAAACGCCTATATCGTACCTGGATGAACCAGCGGTGAATCATCGCGGGTTGTTTACTCATCCCATTAACGAACAAGTAGTAAACAGTCTGCCATATGAACTAGCTGATTTGCCACCAGCCGGCTCACAACGAGCACTTCCCATGACACTTTATATGTTAAAAGTAGTAACTAATATGGTGAAACTGTACTAGATCTCCATGAAAATATGTGGCATGCGTCTCATTAATAAGCATCAACTTTGAGCAACATGACGAAAGAGCAATGTCCAGGCATTTTACACATTTTCTGTTGATGGTCTGTCTCAGACGTGGTCTTCCCCAAGTCCGAGACAAAACCACTCGTAGATAGAATCTTAAAAGAAGCCCAAGTTTACAAATTGTCGATTTTTATCCTCTTGAAAACGATAGCTCTCGTTTTGGCTAGGTCGTGTTTACTACACACTTCTAGTCGGAATGATTCACATGGATGCGATTTTGTCGAATAAGATGGGGTAGGGAATGAGTATAATTGCACTATCGCCTCCGGATACCTTATCTTATTCTGGATCCACCGAGAACTATCGAGTGCAAACCCTTCCACTCCTGATACCATGCAAGGCGAATGAAGCCCATTTTTGTGCCAGTTCCCCAATGTTGTGTAACGTCGTTGTCGCAAGAGATGATATGAGGCGCTTAGTCGAAGAGACCGAATCCCATGTCGTCGTCGGACTCCTCCTTCTCTGTTAAGATTGTCAGCTCGGTCCACACAAAACCTCATATGGTGGTATGCCGACGTACCCTCTTCCTTCTCCTCGGCCTTCTCCTCGGCAGCAGCAGCACCACCGGCGGCAGCACCACCAGCAGCAGGGGCGCCACCAGCACCACCGCTGGGAACGGAAGCGAGCTTAGACGAACCCGCGGCGATCAACTGTAGAATATTATCAGTTCTCGAGTTCCACACCGCTTACAGCCAGCAGGGTTTTGTTCGCACCTCGTTGATATCCTTGCCCTCGAGCTCCTCAATGAGCGTGTCCAGACGGTCGTCGTCAGCCTCGATACCGACGGAACTGAGGACCTTCTTGACGTCGGCAGCGGAAGGCGAGGTGTTTCCACCAAGGCCGAGCAGAAGGTAAGCTGCGAGGTGCTTCATTTTCGTAGGTACTGTGTGTCCAGGTTCCGGTCAGTTTATTGTTGCTGCTTGGTTCTTGCTTCTAGGAAGAACGGTAATTCTTACGAGCGCCTGATCGGGTGTAGAGCTAGGGCGACTTACGGTAAAGAAGATTGTCTAGAACACGAGAAATCAATCGATTTAACCGCGATATTGGGCGGAGACTGAGCCTTCGAGTTCTGTGAGGAATTCGGTGTGACGAGGTGGAAAGTGGGATGGGTGGGATTGCGTCCAGGAAGAGTCGCGATAAATGTACAGGCTAGTGAGTGTGCTTTTTGCGTGGGCACTTAATTCGTGGGTAGGTATGGATAAGATAAGGCTTTCGACGCTTCCGATCACCTGATTAGGGTCCCAGCAACAGTTAGTACTTAGTCTTCCCACACTGGATCGCCTACCATGGAAGTACCTAACCTAGATATATGTATACAGTCAACAGCCGGTCTAACCGTCTTAGGCATTATCTTATCGCACTGAGGCTTAGCTGTCTTCACTAAGGTAGGTAGGTAGGTAGGTAGGTAGGTACCTACTAGGTATACATTGTGGCTTTGACACAACATATCTGCATGTACTTAGTATACGGTGTGTACCACCAACTTTGGAGTTATAGTACGTATATGTCTGCGTTGTTCTGACTGGAGATTGAAACGTAAAAGGATTATGCTCAAGTATAATGCTGTACAACTTGTAATCCTTAAGCAATAAATGTTCAATCCTAGCTTTTATACTTGCCGCTTTAGAGGAGCGACATACAGTATACTTGCTGTACATGCATGGCTCGGTCTTACGACGCCAAGATGGTATGGGAAACTTTCATTATTTGTGGCCTTGCTACAGAATAGAGAGACTGGAGTTACCTGCCACAGGCTAGTACCAGTGCACCTAACGCATATTCAATAGAAAGTCACCAATGACGTATCGCATCTCCAGCCACAGCTGGCGTCAGAGCCAGCAAATCAGACTGCGCTCGCGCCAGAGGTCCTTATCTGATTACAAGGTTCCATGCGCAGCCTCAACTTTTCGAACATCTTCTTTGTTTGCTTGGGCTCGTGCACCCCACCGCATCCGTACCTCAACACTTGCTAGGTTCCGAGAGCCCAGCGACTGTGTAGCTAGCGCCGACTGAAGTCTTTCAGTCACTTGCATTCTTTACCATCTCGCTTTAACCCTGAAATAGAGAAACGTCAAGTTGAGAAGACACAGTTGCCATCCTATGACTCGTCAGGTCTACGACCACTTTTAACAGCCATCGGCTCCCCTCGCAACCGGACTTTCTCTATCCCCTCGTTCTAATAGAGCTAATCAAGATGCCAGTAAGTGTGCTAAGTCACTATAGCACGATCTCCCTTCCGTCCCCTGGAGCTAACATGCCCGTGCAAACAGATCAGTGACCTACTCGCGGAAATCACAGGCGGAAAGCCGTCGCCAGCTCCCGCCCCCAAGCCAACCGCACCGCTGGGGGTGAAACGCAAGGCTGAAGATAGCTCAAATGGCGCAACATCAACCAAGCTGACAAAATCTCGACAGCCTGATGGATCTTACTCTACAAGTAAGGTTACCCGTGACGATCAGGGCCGGGTTCTAGAACGGTCATACTCACTGTCACGACCAGCGAAAACCGCTGCCGCCAGTAATGGCTCTTCAATAAACACTACGAGTCTTCCTCATCGCACCGATCCGTCTTCCACGAACGGGCGTTCTGACCCTCCTACATTCAACAGCCAACGGATAACGTCTACGACAAACGGCAAAGGTTCTGTTGCCTCCTCCAACGCTCCACAACAGAAACGAGCTTCTGAAATGCCGGCCCGTCCAAAACTCAATCCATCAACATCAACCACTTCTAAAGTAGCACCACCAAAACCATCGCCAACCACATCCACTATGATAGACCCGTCTCGGGCTCCCAAACGAGGATCTTTTAAAGAGATCATGGCACGTGGAGCAAAGGCCCAGGAGACGATGGGGAAAGTCGGTATGATTCAACACAAAGCTATAGATAAGGCTGTGGTTAAAAAGGAAAGAGAGATCACTAAGCCGGACCAAAAATCCGGCCCAGGGTCGAGTATTAAGGGCAAGACAGGGACACCTTATACCGGAAGCGGTCGGCCTAGTACCGCACCGGGGCGTGATGCTGGACGTACAGGAACATCGGCACGTGATATTTCAAAAAATGGACCCATGAAGGATGCAAGGATAGCTGGCAAATCAAGATCAGGATCCGTAGCAGAGGACGTGGGCGAAAAGAAGCTGAAGAAGGCGGCGGCTGCAACAACGGGATATTCGGGAACCGCTCGACCTCGGGCTGGCGCCTCTTCAGATAAACGTCCTTCTAGACCCGATCAGCGGCCTAGACATGGCGGGCTTCTCGAGCCCCCCCGGCTCAGTCGTCGTAATCGCGAAGATGAATATGATGATGACTTGGACGATTTTATCGACTATGACGAGGAAGAGGAAGAGGATCCAGGTTCCCGGCATCGCTACTATGATTCTGACGGCTCGAGCGACATGGAAGCTGGGTTATCAGATATTGATACGGAGGAGAGAAGGGCCGAGTTATTTGCACGTGAGGAGGACAGACGTGAACAGGCTTTGGAGGAAAAACTAAAGCGAGAGAAAGAAGAGCGGAGGCGACGGTTAGCGCAAGGGGGTCGATAACGCTGCGCGTATTCCAGCATGCACGATTTATGAATATCTTTTCTTACGGAGTACGGCTACAAGGCGACAAGCACGTTATCTGCATCGTCCGGTTTCTCTTTTAGAGCGCTGACTCACTAGCATGGCAACCTGGCGTTCATGAGAGTTTTCCACCGGGCAACCATTGTACTTTGAACCTGTTAGGAAGTGTTCGTTTAGGGCAGGTCATACTACGGCGTTTGCGGATAGTCTAGTAGATTCAGAGGGCCGAGCGTCTTCAGCATATCTGTTACATAGTATAGGTCACTTTGAGCAAATTGAGTATTCTGTATAGGCATTCGTTACATGTGCTTGTTTTAGTATTTGCTTGGGGAGACCCTTGGTGATATGGGATTTTGAATATAGGGATTATAGATAACAACACTGAAACGACAAGTATGATAGCTGTTATTACTAATCCAGCCCAAGCAATTAACTTGCTTCTGTCTACATATATGCGCACCTATAAGTACTCAAATTGTGTAGTAGAGGCCAGTCGTGATGATAAGTGATGACAGGGTTCGAGTTGTTGACCGACGTAGGTGAGTTATTAAGGAAATTTAAAGTTCCCAACACCAATATCCATGGTCTACAGTATACAAGTGTATACCACAAGTACCTACATCTGTAAGCATAGAGCAAAAATGGGTGTACTTAGTCTAGAGTAGGTTGGGTAGGCAGCGAGCGGCCCTAACGACGTAGATCAGTAAGCTCTTAGCAGTCAGTCATTTAAGTACTTACATGTATGCTGTATACTGACCAATATTGCATAGAATGGCTAACCGGCCCACGGGGTAGTATCTAGGACATACGTAATGTTGAATGTGGCGTTGAAGTAAGTTAAATGCCTTGCCACCCATCGCTTGCCTTCTTCCTTTCCATGTTGTACCTGCACGTATAAGTCTTAATTATACCAGATTCTGCCACGTACGACCATACCCACCGGAGAACTCGGGATCCCGTCCGCTCTCCCATAGATAAGCCGGTGAGGGCCAAATCAGTAGTTGGGTCGGTGACGACCAGCGAATCCTTGGTGTTGTACGTTTTTCTTTTATATATCTCTTTTTCTCGTGTTTTGTTTTTTTATCATTTTCTTCATTATATTTGGCTTAAGTTTATCAATATAGAGTTTTAGATTAAGTGATGGCCTCCGTGACAGAAGAGTGTGTATGTAGCGGGCCTTAGTCTTGCCAGTCTCCCCTGTTCTTGTGTCTGCTGGTCCAAACTCTAACAACGAACCCTCCTCTTTTTCTATCCCGTCTCCTGTTGTGCCTTCCAAGGACTCCCAAGAGGTTTCGTTAGACTCAGCTTGTAGCTCCAAAACTTCATCAACTTACTAGAGTAGTTTATATGATACCTGATAATGGTACGCATGGTAATAAGTCTACTTAGCATCCCCTAGTCTACTACTGAAAGCCATATAGGAAAGGGTGAAGGCTAAGATTGTTACACGGGGGTCAAATCTTTATTTATTACGTATACCTACCTACTTCCGTAGGATACAAGAGTACAAAAGAGCGTACAATCACCTCTTTCTTTTCACTACTTGACATTGGCAGGGTAGAGTGATACCACTATCATCCTAGTATGAGTCGTGAAGTACTTGCTCATCTGTTGGTGAAAGCCTATCTCAGCTGTTCAATTGTCCTGAATCAAGATTAATATGCTAGAAGGAAGGGCCATAACCCACCTCGTGAAATGAAATTGCTTGTAAGAAACGAACCATCTGAGGTATCACGTTATATTGTACCAGGTAAAGAGACACAGGAAGGGCCATTCAATGGTATACACTCTCAATAACTCTGTTCTTGCTAGTCGTGTGTTCGCCAATGACGGATATAGGTAAAGACTAAGACCTCTATCTGTAGTAAACTAGTCCGGCTAGGAAGGTTAGCGGGGGTGAAAAAGACCAATTCTCGTCTCCTCTGTACCCGAGTCTCTTCCTACGGGGCCTAGCAACACGTTCCCTAACTTCCGCTTGACTTTAGTAAAGACTTGAAGCTAGAAGCAGCATGCCACTTCAGTCGGGGGGGCAGCCAGAGGTTAAATGTGACCCGGACCAAAACCAGACTTCAGACCAGGGCATCGACTTACCAACCTGTCCACTTAGGGTATCAGCCACATAAAAAACCAAGGTACCCCATATCGTAGGCTATGTGAACTAACAGGCATTGAACACACCATGTTCTTTTCATAAAGGACCTAGTCATCCCATATCTAACTCGTTTGCTTTATCCCCCTTGTAGAAAAGCAAACGCTTACAATTGATATGAACAATCTCACTCCAAGCCAACCATTGTCACGTGCAATGCTAATACTACGAATGGGTGTAGATGAAGGGTGCACGTGATGAAGCGGAGCATGTGTTCAAATCAACAACAAACAAATACTAACAGTCCAGTTCAGATGAATTCATTCAGAATTCGCCGAGATTTTATGATGCGGAGCACGTGCTCAAATCAACGACAAACAAGTATTGTCTGACCCAGATAGGGGCTGCTAAAGTTCACTTCAATTCAGTTCAGCTGAGTTCATTCGGGGTTCTCTTCATTATCATCTCATCTTGCCAGCACGAATGGAATCCCGATATTGCGGCTCACATTACTATGCATCCTTCGAGTTTGATCATGCTGAATGAGCTGAAAGCCCCACGTCCCCTGACCTACTGTTGACACCTTGTATCCTTTTGATAGTGAAGCCATGTTCTCGAATGGAGGGGAAGGGGGTAAGAGACAGTCAATTCTATGAAAAGGCTGTCTATAGTAGGTCCGATACGAACTTCATGAATAGGGGTGAGAAAGCATGGTCACCTATACCCCTATGCATGAGAACCTCTCTTCCATCGGCGCCACCATCCCATCAAGAGCTCCGATATCGTGTAGTCTCCGCCGAGGCTGCTATTGATCCCTCGAATAGCCTAGTCTCATCAGATTCTCGTGGAGCTACCAACTCACCACGTAAGCCAGGCCATTCAGGTCGTCCTATTCAACAGCAGTAAACAAACATTATAGACTCCTACTGCCTACCATCCATATGCCAGGAGGATGTCTAATAGGTCAGATAATAGGCATATCCATAGAGACGGCCAGATATGTTTGATTTGATAATGATATTGCTGTTGTTAATGGAGAGGTGAGAGAGCCGCTTAGCTAGATCAAGTTAATTCCAATACGGTTCTTCCATAGACCCAAAGTGTAGATAAGTCTACAACTTTTCTGCTCCTTTGCTCTTCCAATTCCTTCTTCTTTTCCTCGTCACTCCAGCAGAAGTCTTTCCTTGGTCCCAATCAGAAGCTGGTATGTAACACTCCTTCTTCATAGTTCCCTCTTCATAGTCTCTTTCCGATATTGATCTTGATCATCCTGTTAACATTGTACAAGAAACAGACAGATCTCTTGCGCGAACTCCAACACCAAACACCATGCCTGCTCAACGTACCTGTAAGCGGGCCAAGGCTAGGAACAACGCCGACCCCTATCCCAGCCCTGACATCAGATCCAACAACGCCATCACCACGGACACGGACACCAACGTCAATACCAATGTCAGCCTCAAAATCCACGCTGACGCCAACAATGCGGGCGTGGACACCGACGTCAGAAACGACATCAACGTCAGCCACAACACCAACAGCAATATCAGTATTAACATCAACGCTAACACCAACGCCACCTTCATTCCTGTTCGTATGACCGGAGCCAATGGTGGCCCGGGATTGATTGTTGGCCTCGGCAACCAGGCTTATCCTAACTACAACCCTAACGCCGTTCCTGGTGCCAATGCTGCTCGCCCTATCGGCATGGGTAATGGTGCTCCTCAGCAGGTGCTTATGAACAATAACAATGGAAGAGGCAACGGAAACGCCAACGCCAACGCCAACTCCGGTGCTGGTGCCGGCGTCAGCGCCAACAGCGCGGGCCGCGTTATCCCCCAGTCAGCCATGAATCAGGGCAACGGCAATGGTAATGGCTGTGGCAACGGCTATGGCAACCCCAATGCCAATACCAATGCCAATGTCAATGTCAATGCCGGTGCCGGTCCTATCATCCAGGCTGGTCCTACCCCTTTTCAGCAGGCACTGGCACGGATACAGGCACAGGCAGAGGAGCTGATGCGGTTACGAGCACAGTTATCGGAATGCACACGGCAACGAGAATCGGCCGAGCTAAAGGCTCGGGTACTGGAACAGGGACCGGCGAAGACCTGTGCGGATGCTGAGGCTCAGGGACAGGCACTGGCAGAGGCACGGGCAGAGGCCGAGGCGCAGGTCCAGAGACAGGACAAGGGAAAGGGTGTTGCTAGCACCAGCACCAGCACCAGCGCCAACAACATTGACAATAACGATAACGACAACGTCGACATGGCTGGTCGTTTGCCTCAGCAAGCGATGTATAGCATGGGCAGTAGCAGCAGCAGTGGCAGCGGCAATATCAACGCCAATGATGTCCCATCCCAGCAGGAAACAAATACCGGCACCGACATCGGCGGCAACGGCAACGGCAAGAAGAACAACAAGAATCCCGTCCGTATCAGCGAGCAAAATAGAATGGTTGGACACGGTGGCATGTTTCTTGTTCGAAAGGGCAATGCTAATGCCAGTGCCAGTGCCGGTGTTAGTGCTAGAGCCAGTGCCAATCGTCCAACTCAGCAACAGTTGTGGCTGGCAGAGGGACGCGATCCCAATATCGATATCAGCGTCTATGCGAATATCTTCGCCGCTCTCAATGTCGTCGATGAGGAGACCAAGTACTACCTCGCCAAGCACGCATCTCAGCAGCTCCGTGACTATGAGGCGATCCAAGAGAAGATGCAAGCCCGTAAGTTTGCCCTCGAGTCTCTCTCCACCCCCAACCCCTTTCTCCTACCCGTCCAGTCTCAGTTCAGCGTGCTTCCTTTCTCTCGAGGTAGTAGCAGTGACACAATTGCTTACTGACAATCTTTCCCCCCGTGACTTATAGTCCCCGATTCATTCATTTGCAAGTACTGTAATGACTTCATCTTTCGATCAAACAACACTCCTTTTGCGTGCTAGAGTAAGTGCAGAGCCAGTCTCTCCAGATTCAAGTCCATTTTCTCCATAGAGACAAAAAACGAAAGAAATTCCGCTAACAATGTCGCGCAACCGAAAAATAGAGCACACAGGAGAGTATGAACTGCCAACTGGCGGCGTATTCGCTGAGATGAAATGGTCGTGCTGCCAAAAGGAAAGGCTGCTGGGCGGCAACATGCCGGACCTATCGGACCCTTCCACTTATGTTGGTTGTCCCTTGACTTACCACGAACCTTAACAGATCCACGGGTTTTGGCGGCTACAACGGCTCAGAAGGCTTGTAGAAGTCTTGTGGCAAATAGCTCATCATCTACGAGAAGGGGGATTTGCCGGGAAATCCGCATACGGCGTTTCGCTTTTCCGCTGAACGGTCTCTTCATGGCTTGTGCTGGTTTGTTTGACTCGACGAGGATAGCCGAGTTTCTCAGTGTTCTTACTCCGGGATACGCCAATGTGGGATTTGTATTTGCCATACTTTGAGCTTGAGATGGCCTTTTTGTGTTCGGATAGGGCCCCAGACTTTGTTCGTACCTGCTGGAGATTCTTCGGATCACCTAGATAGATGGCTGTAACGTTAGGTAGATACAGTAAGTACCCAGTTAGTTTTCTAGTCCAGGTAATGTCCTCACAATGCCAAGCAGTTTTGATAAGCAGAAAACCGCACACCCTAGAGCCGAGACTTGAAATACATATATGCCCGACGCAAGCAGTGGGAATTTTATGGTTTCTACAACTCAATTCAATTTGAAAGGTAGGAAAAGCTGAATGACGGTCGCTTCAAGCAATACGGCAGTTGATAGATCTCCACAGACAGTGCTGATCTTGTGGCTACTCGTTTCCTGAAGAGAAAAGCCGAGGATATCACCTCAATGACAGATGTCAATGTAAAATCTCGCGCCATAACTAGCCACTAAAGCCGTAGCTTGTTACCTGCATATCAACGAATGGAAGTGAAGCGTAAGTAAGGCGAGTGGGTAGCTGTGACAGGAATATAGCTGCATCTAAGATGGTGTCGTGCCGAACACCTTTGAAGATATCTCATCGAGGGGGTGCTAGGGTTTTAGAAAGGCGGAAGATTCTACATTCTGACTCTCAGTAAATACCGTAGTCGAACCTGAGAAACATCGTAGCAGATGTATTCGTTATATTGCAAATACACCCCTGGTATATTCGTGGGTCCAGGCTTCACAGTGGTATCGGGCACTGCCACGCTCGGAATTAGTAGTTGCGTAAGGAGGTAGTTGAGGAGTTGCTGGTATAAGACGATGACACAAGGCAGTCATCCTCGTGTGGGTAGGATAGAGTGCGGAGCGCTAGGGCCAACTCACTTTTGACACCCTTTAGTGAAGGGTGAACACATTCAGCGTCCTTCCATTTACTAGGTCCCGTCTGGCCCTGACCCCAGGTAGATAGCATGCCTTTTGCTTTGGCATCATCACCAGCATTATAGTGGGCGGCTATCAAGTTCTGCATAGGATCACCCAACTCTGCCTCACACAGAAGCAGGAGTGCATGTCCGTTCGAGTTGTAAGAGCAGCAATAGTTGGCAGACTAGATTGGATGGTTAGTCGAACCTCCTCCTCATAAAAGCTTGGAAATACTTGCCTTGGAAGACATATCGGCCAGATAGATGCCCTTTCCAAACATCTGTAAGACGATAGTCAGTATATAGGCAGACGAAGTATTGCCTCCAAACGAATAAGCACGTAATCATTGACTCACTGCACAAACTGTTAGCCTTGCTTAAGATATCGAAATCTGGGAGTAGTCAATAAGGAAATAGTACATACCATAACCTGACACAGGGGCTTCGGGCGGAGCGATACGAAGTCCCTGACTTAGAATACCACCAAAGTTGGTGCAACGGGAGCCGTGCCATAAGAGCCGTTTATTGCTAGGTTTCTTGTGTGCTTGATCGAATCGATCGAACTCACCATCTCTCTCAATCCTGAAGATCTGTGATACCTGGTAATTGGCGTTGTGAGTCGATCCTCTTGTGTCCATCAAGTAGTCCTTCAAAAGTTGAAATTCATTGCTAGTCTGGCTTAGTGGTGTCACTTTGCTCGAAGTGTTAGTAATGGGGCAACAAGATTGGGCGATGTTTTCATCTTGCACGAGCATATGGGACTTACTCTCTCTCAGGTTGAGTCCTCGGAACCTGCGATCTAGCTCGTTGATCTCCTCCTTCCTCTCAGCCTTCATCAGTTGCAGTGCGTCTTTCATGTCGCTCAAGCTCTCCAGAAGTTCTATTTCTTTCTTGAGCATGGACTCAGTCTGAATGATGGGCGGTCTGTTACGGCCAAATGCATGAGGGATGATAGTGAAGAAGAGATTCGACAAGTGTTCGGTGGCCTGAGGAAAGCCAGTCCCATATTTGGAGGCCGCCAGAGCCGGGTCATCAAGCAACACTGACAGGTCTTTCAAGGCTTGGAAGCCCCGGCTGATGGTTGCCTTGCTGAGTTTGCCGAGAGGCAATTTAGCTGAATCGTAATTGAGGTCTGACATGGCATTTGCGAAATATTGTTGGTTGAAGATCAGGTGCATAAGTTCTTGAATAGGCTTTGCCAACTTCGACTCTGGCTCTTGCTGCTGCTTGGCGTCTGTCTTGACGTCTTCAGTACTGCCTTTATCATCCTCATCTTCGTCTTCCGAGTCAGGCTCATACGACTTTTCAATGAAAGCATATTTGCCAGGTTTTGGTGGGTCGCTACGGTTGGCCCACGACAATCCCGACTTGGATTTAAATTTGCTTTCGAAGTTGTGAAGGGCTTCTTTTAAGGAATACATAGGGTGCTTCTTGGATTGACCGTACTCACCAACCCTGCCCCATCGTGCCCAAACGTACAGGCTACCTGTCACAGACCTCAGGAGCTGAGGGCCGACACATAATTAGCAAGTGTTTCAACCACATATTCTCATGGCGCTCCGTATTAGATGCGGGCGTTATATAGTTGCATGTGGAAACAGGATAAAACCACACGGTAGAGTGAGGCAAGCTTACCTGGATGCGGTAGAACTTGTTGTTGTTATGGCTAGCGTTAGTCTGATTTAGGGCAGCATCGTAGATAACACCATCATCGTCGATATAAACCTCGTGTTGAGGCAATTCGCGATCAGCGCCTTCATCAAGGGGGATTTTGGCATCAAGGGACTTGGCGATCTGGCCGTCCGCAACTTTGGGTTCTCGCTCTTGGGCCTGGTCCTTGGCCTCATCCTTGTCAGTCTTGCCCTTCTTCTTTGCTTGAGGCTGCGACTTGCTGTCGTCATTGTCATTGCTGTCCTGCTGAGTAGCTGTTCGCTTGCGCGAATCGTTGGTTTGGGACTGGGGTTGCGAGGTAGTGACAAAGGAGTACGCATCCTCACTGACGTGAGTATTCTGTTGAAGGCAGTCCTTAAGCCACTGATAGGTAACAATGTGGATGGCTTTTGCCAGAGCGGACTTGACCTTGGCCGACGGCTTTTTGAAGTCCTCTTCAGTTGTGACGAGATGGGTAGTCGATGTTGAGATAGATTTGGAAAGTGTGGCGCCAAGAATGGTGATGAATTCTCTCTCGATCCAACCTTGAGTATGACCATCGGGAAAGGTGCCGCTGAGAGCGATGCTGAGGCCACTTAGTGGTGGAGTGGCAGGTGCAGCAGCCTTCTTTCTCGGAGGCATGGTTGATCTCTTAAACAGTTAAGAAGCCAAAGGATGTACCTAAATGAGGATGGGAATGAGTGTAGTTAAGTATCAGTGCCAGCAGGCACAAAAGGACCGAGAACTGAGAAAGAAAGGAAACAAAAGCAGTAATTCATTTACGTAGGCTGATTACAGACTGCCTGATCTCTCAACTGAAATGTAAAGACTGTGCAAAAGTCAAGTGGTGGTGAGCTGAACTGAATTAAATATTTTGAACATCGCGTCAATGCTGCTCAGGCAACCACGCCCCTAAGACGCTACTACTGCGGTTGGGAAGGCACAAATTGGAACACGAAAGCACGTGCCGTAGGACCTTTAGCGCCTACAGCCGTAGTGCATTTCTCACCTATCATAGAGAAATACGTATTTAAGATACCATGCAAGTATTCGGCATACTCTGCTGTGTACGCTTCAGCTTCCTATGATGCCTAGAATCCCCTGAAAGTAGCATGACTCGGAGACGGTAAGAGGCACTTGCCAACTGTAACTTGCCTAGGGTAAGTGGTCTTAATTTGTCAGTTCTTGGCGTTTCTGCCTGGTAACTGGAGTGCCACTATTGAAGCCTCGAATGTCTTCCTCACTTTTCATGACGCTAGTATACCCAGTGCCGTCTCTAGTCCGCTCTGGGGGCATGCAAATATGGCTACCTTGAGAGATGCGCAAATAAGGCCGATGTGCAATGTGGCATTGCGCGCTTTCTTTTCACCTACTTTTTGACGGATACAGTTAACTCGCGGTCAAGTCACAGTCAGAAGGCACTCACATTCAAGTTTGATAGCTCATATAAGGCCTTGATCTGCCCTTACCCAAGGATATTTTCGTTCTCGGATGTAATATATCAGATAGTAGGATCTGATAGATCGGGAGGGCCGAAAGAGAAGTGAGCGTCTTTATAAAAAAGCAACTCAATTCATAAATGTTGGATGTGATTAAGGATTCGGTCAAGTACGCCAACCCAATCATAGGGCATATTGCGACCATTATCAGTTATTATTATGTCTCACAGATCGGCTTTAAGTGAAATCTGTGTTGACTCTTACATGGTTAATAGTTGTTATGGCGTTTGTTATCTGCCGACTGCTCTGTAATACCAACCGTAGAATTAGTAGGATCTTTATTAGGTGCAAAAGGGGAATAGCGTGTCCACATATGGATACTGCTTAGTAGTACATACATAGTATCTAACGGCTGTCCGGCACCTGGGTTTTCTAAAAAGTGTCCTGATGTTCATGTCCCCATTCTGTTTGTCTTATTGACAGCTCCATACCGATGTTAAGAAATGTCTACGTCATGGTGGATGGGGATGACCTGCTTCCTTTGTCCAAATCACCCTGCCACAACACTAAATTCCCATAGGTTGTAAAAGTTCAAGTAAATATTTAGTAACTATTACAACAATTGCTTGTAAAACATGGAAACAAAAGTAGCCATCATGATATGAACTTGAAGCCAGCACTAGGAAGAACGGGCTCACAACGGGAGTCTCCACGGGCCGCATTGCGGCTTAATCTTTGCGGCTTAATCTAAAGTCACGCATATTCATCTCAAGGGAACTGATAAGGGAAGATTTTGATGAACTTACTATGTAGGCACGTGATTCAGCCCCTCTTTTGAGGTATCGAAAAAGAGTTGCTCGATGAGATCACATAATTGAGTTCTTGTCTTCGATAAGCCAAGCCCCCTTGGCTCAAGCTAGCCCCCGGCTATACCCCTGCTTAGACCCAGAGAAGACCCCAGCCATCAGCGCCATTCTGCGGGGCACATGCTAGCAATTCCAAGCCTTTGCATCTCATACCTTGTATTATCTGCTATCATTGCCTGCACATGTCGGCCGGATAGATGATCATATGCATTGTTCGTTTCCAGAACCACCAGCCTACAGCGCCTGTAGCTCACTCACCTACTGCTGTAGCACCTTGCCTAGGTCCTAATCTGACTCTCGAGCTGTACTTTCGACAGAACATGTGGGATGAGCGGCCAATGAGAAGAGAAGTTGACGTCGCCATGGCGGCGATACCGAGAAGGAATAGTACACATGGCGCTTTCATGTACTGTATTATCCTTCCTCGTGAGCAGACTAAGAGATAAGTCTTTCTGGGTATACACATTAGCAAGCGAGCTGGCCAGGGTTTGTGCACGGCGCAACGGCTTAGAGGTGGGGAGAGTCGAACGAAGCTTGTTCTAGTAGCTCTTGTTGGCTCCTCGGTAGGAACTTTGATGTCAAGGTTGATAACCCCCCTCCGGTTTTGATCAACATGAGGTCGGGCCTGTTTCCTTGCCATTGATCTGATCGGTACCATACTCTATGTACGTATGTATATATCCTGCAGCTCCCCAGTTATGTAGCCATCGATCTGTGTCACTCCACCCTAACGTCTCGACTCTATATCAGACCTTAACTCCCATCAAATCAATCGAGTAATACATAGCATTTAGAGTTTCGGGACGCCTGTAACGAGCACCCCCCTCCCCTGCCACTTCGCATCCCGATCTAGATACCGGCCTACTGCGGTACGGAACTGCCGGTCTTACTTTGGGCGGAGAAAAAACAGAGTTACCATTACCAAAAAATTACTCGACCAAAACCGTTCGTGAGAGTTCCCGAGAGTTTCGCCCTGGACGCCCCCCAGGGGTTCACACACAAATAGGAACAGTCTACAATGGAGAGGTTACATACATCTCGAGCAAGGTTATGGATCGATAAGGTTGCAGTGGATAGCGAGGAGGGTCTAACAACGACCCAACTCATGGTACGTACCGCTTCCTCCTAGTGTTCCATCTACCGCGGCCTTTGTGCGAGCTGTTCCACCTTGATGATGCGCAGCCGCATTGCGACGGCAGGTAGATGCCCATGCCGGCTCGGGATTTCTTAGGGCTAACATCGCCCCTTCCTCACCCAACTAGTTGACGAACCATGACCTGAAACCCGTCGAGCCGGCCCGGAGGCAGTGGGGACCATGGAATTTCGTCGGTTTCTGGATCGCCGACTCGTTCAACATCAACACGTGGATGATTAGCTCCACCAGTATAGTGAGTATTCATCCGACTTCACCTTACTCTTCCCCTTTTTGCGGCCATTGCCGCTCGGTCTCGCCCAACCCCCAAGACTGGTACTAATTGACTACAAAAGGTGAACGGCTTGTCATGGTGGCAGGCCTGGCTCAGCGTATGGATCGGCTACTCCATAGCGGGCGTCTTCGTTGTCCTAACAGGGCGCATCGGCGCGACATATCACATCGGTTTCCCGGTCGTCAACCGTGCTAGCTTCGGCACATGGGGTAGTCTATGGCCGGTGCTAAACCGCTCAGTCTTGGCGGCTTTCTGGTACGGTGTTCAGGCCTACATTGGAGGCCATTGCGTGTACCTCATGATCAGGAGTATCTGGCTCAGTTGGGATCGAAACACCATCCACAACACATTCCCTGCCGGCTCGGGAACTACGACGGCCGACTACGCATCGTTCTTCATCTTCTGGCTGGTCTCGCTCCCAGCCATCTGGTTCCCCGTGCACAAGGTCCGCCACCTGTTTACGGTGAAGGCGTATTTTGTCCCGACCGCCGGCATTGCCTTCTTCATCTGGGCTCTGGTGAGAGCTGGGGGTCCTGGACCGATCGTCCACAGGCCGGCCACCATACACGGAAGCGATCTAGCTTGGGAATTCGTAAGGGGCGTCATGAGTTCGATTGCCAACTTCGCTACGCTCATCGTCAATGCGCCTGACTTTTCGCGTTTTGCTGGCAAGCCCCGCGATGCGTTGTGGTCTCAACTCTTCACTATCCCGATTGGCTTCGCCTTGACCTCCTTCGTTGGAATATTTGTCTCTTCTAGCTCCATCGTAATCTATCCGGGCACAGAACCCATTTGGGATCCCCTCCAACTACTTGAGAGATTCATGTGCGTAGCCAATAGAAAAAAGAAACACACTTGTTACCGGGACGATTCATGCTAACCTTGCGCTATTTTAGTGACGACGGTGGATCTGGCCAGCGCTTTGGCGTGTTTGTCATCGCCCTGGCGTTCGCATTGGCACAGCTTGGCACCAACATTGCCGCGAACTCGATCTCGGCGGGTACCGACTTCACGGCATTGCTGCCGCGCTTCATCAACATCCGACGAGGCGGCTACCTGTGCGCGATCATCGGCCTCGCGTTGTGCCCGTACCAATTTCTCTCTTCGTCGAACAACTTTGCGACCTACCTGTCGGCATACTCGGTATTCTTGAGCTCCATCGCGGGCGTCATGATCAGCGACTACTACTTCGTCCGCCGCGGCTACCTGGGGGTGAAGGAGCTCTACGACGCGCGTCGTTCTAGCCCTTACCACTTCACCTACGGCGTCAACTGGCGCGCCTACGCCGGCTACTTCGCCGGTATCCTAATCAACATCGTGGGCTTCGTGGGCGCCGTGAACGGCGGCAATGTCCCCATTGGCGCCACCTACATCTATAACGTTAACTTCTTCGCTGGCTTCATCGTTTCTGCTGGCGTGTATTGGCTCCTTGCCAAATTCTTCCCTGTACCCGCCTGCAGCGACACGTGGCTCGAGGTCGGCGAGCATGTGGAGGAGGTCAGACTCGCGTATGATGATGACAGCAGCGTTGCTGGAAGCGCAGGCGGTAGCGATAGTCAGCGCTTGGGTGATGAGGAGGGGGGTCTGGATGGGAAATATGTCAATAAGTACCAGGGAAAGGTCTGATCCGATGCTATTTGGGTAGGGGCTGATGTTAGTACGTCCCGACTTCTGTTTTATCTTTGATGATTATTGCTGTTGTTTTTGGATGCAACGTTATGTTGGAAACGATACCTCCTTTGAATTGTTGAGAGACATTGTTGGTCTTCATTTGTTCAGGATTTCTGGTGAAGGACGCCGTGGAGGATTGGTATGTCGAATGGCGACGGAGACCAAAGCATGTTATGAGAACGACTCATCTAGCATCCCATTTAGACTTTAGTGCTGCTACTTGCTCATTTAGTGATGGTCCACAGCTCAATGGCGTTACACTGCGCGAATCGGGAGATGATTGCTGACATAGGACGAGTCTCTCTCATCAAGATGCAAGGTCATAGTTTGTGACATTTGCTTGTAGAGACCATGCTCCCAGAGTGGGAAGAGAATGCTCCAACGACAGTGACATGATGCAAATGAGGAGAAACTAGGAGGATGCGTTATTCCACCCCTTTTCCCTTCTCCTCCAAGTTCTCCTTTCGTGCAAGTAACTATCCTCCACTTTCTTCTATGTAGGACTTTGCAAGCTGGATGGAGACTCGGAGGAGAACAACACATACGAAAACTTCACTTACCCATGACAGATATGCTTGGCGGCTTTCAAACCCAGCTTCATCTGTATCATGCTATATTTTTTTCACATAAGATCCACCTATATAGGCTATCACAAAAGCGCGCTTGACTCGAAACTAAGGTTATATAAGGTAAACACCTGTGTCAGGAGCCCTTCTCCGCTCTGTCAGTCTATGCACAGTTATAGCCCAGTTAAGGTAGCTAAGCTCATAAGGCGTGGGGTCGCCCAATATACCGTACGCACCGTATACTATTTACATCTCCAGATCCGGTAAGCGGTTGCGGACCCTTTCACGTAGCAAGCTTCAACACGGACGGCTTGGCGTTTGGATCAATTCCCGGTTCCGCGACGGGGTCTGGCCAATCCTAAGAAAGAAGCACGGTTCCTTTTTTTCGTCTTTTCTTCTTCTAATTCCATTATGCAGGCACAGCATATGCCATGCTTGTTTATGTCTTGGTCTCAGACAATCTATTGTTACATATATTCTTTCTTCGGTGCCCGTTTTATATGTAGGACTTTTGATACTGGATTGAGTCCTATCTGTCAAGGTGTGTAGCTAGTTCCTTATCACGATAAGTACAGTAGGTAGGTAAGTAATCTTGACGACGGTTCGAACCGAACCCCTTTTTCTGGAGGTCTGAAATGCAAGGCATACTTTACCGGCTCTCAGACTGGTGTGGCGCCTATCCTTTTCCTGCAAGATGGGGTGCAAACAGCCTGCGTTCCATGAGATTGTGCCCAGAAAAAGTATAATCTCGGCTGCGAGCGCTAACCCATAGCTAGGGCTGAGGCTGAAATATTAGGGCTGTACTACTTGTACCCGCTGGCCGACCCCATGCAACATGGAAGACGGTGTGACGGTTTATCCGTGCAGCTCACTACCGCTCGCTCACCGTATCCAAGTTTCACGCGTCCTTGGAGTATGCTGCTGTAACTAGACCCCTTTTAGTTGCTGTTCCTCTATTGCCTTTCATCTGAAGCAGATAGGTTACCAAATACCACTCTGTAGGGGACTTATGTCAAACTATATCGTCTCAGGATTGACAAGAGTGACAGCCCCGGATCTCTAAGAGTGTTGACTCCAACTATCACATCAAAGTCAACCTAAGTAGAAGTGATTTATCTGAATTACCTACCTTGATATCGGGACTTTACGCGAGCTGCAAAACTATGTAGTGTCCCTTGCATGATACCCATTGTGATCGCCAGGGCTGCCAATTTCGTGGCGCTCCTTCGTTCTTCAGCTTCTCTGCCTTGCCGTCAACGGTTTCTGCTTAGGCCCGGTCATGAACGAATGATATCGTTCCAAGGCTTCCAAAGCTTTGATGGGGTCGGTACTGTGGTGACCAATCGCTTTGACGTTCTTATGCACATACTCAGGTTTGTCCTAGCTGCGAGAAGCCCAAACGCAGAGTTACAGATGGAGGTATGGTATGATCCAGCCGCAAGTGAAGATGCAGAAACATTCGAGATAACGAATATGGAAATACCCAGGTAGACTGGGGCAAGAAAGAGAAATAGGCAGTCTTGTCGTCGAGATAGTCAGGACACATCAGTACATAAAGACAAGCGATGTAGCTATCAGTTAGACAGCCCTCTCTCTTTATTCCTCACACATTGTCACTCACTTCATCAGCTACCACAGCTTCATCTCCTCAAGCACCAGTCTTTTGCTTCAAAGTCACTCCTTAAGAAAGAAAGTTCAATATTCTTCAAGCAACCATACTTCACATATACCACCTTTTTTTAAACCAAAACTACACAAACTATTAGTTACAATGGCGACTGGTGCGCGAAACAATAATGGCCCCATCAACAACAACGACATCGACGACTGGAAGGACCGCTTCAACCACGTCCTGGCCCAGCCCGCCGAATACCTCAACAACAAATCACCTGACTCGGCCCAGTCGTGGCACAATGGCTTCTTCGACTGCTTCAACCCCATCGACACGTGCCTGATCACGTGGTGCGTGCCCTGCATCACCTTCGGCAAGACGCACCACCGTCTTCGCAAGAACGGTAACCTCGACGGCTGGGAGCCCATCAACACCTCCGTATGTCTAGCCGCTTATTCTATTTTTCACCGGCTACAATGGAACGCTTTAACTGACAACGATGAAATACATATAGTGCCTTCTCTTCTGCGGCTCCGCATGCTTCGGCCTGCCCTTCCTGCTCACGGCCCTCCAGCGCCACAACATCCGCGAGAAGTACCACCTGCAGGGCAACTGCATCGTCGACATCGCGACGGCGTGCTGCTGCGGCTGCTGCGACCTCGTGCAGCAGGACAAGGAGGCCGCCCACTGGGAGTCGAAGCGCGTCGACCAGGGCTACACCACGAACGAGGAGATGGTCATGCCGAAATAAGCATCTGGCCTGAAATTGACCTCGGGACAGGACACATAATATCGCATGGGGGTGGAGCTAGAGGTAGGAGATGGCTGTGGTTTGAGGATGATGATATGAAGGGTAGCACGCATAGCTTGTCATTCAAAGATGGGGAAAAACGTGGTTGGAACGGAAACGGAAACGTTTTTAATAGACCTAATCATGAGACGCATTATTACTTACTGCATATTACACGAGCTTTTATATATACCAACAATGAATTCTATTGATTTCCTCTTCAATACACAGCAAGATATTATATTACATAGATATCATCTCCAGATACTCCCATGCAATGAATATTAACACTCCGTGATCTCCTCACCTCGTCCTCTTCACATGGCAAAACAACCCTTATAACAACAACTCCCACTCCCACAGCGTCTCCATCAACATCCAGAAGAGCTCATCAACCCACCTCAGGAGCGCCAGCAACAACACCGCCGCTAGCGCACCCCGCGAAGGCGATAGCAGCAGGGCGGCGCCAAGCGTGCACCAGAAGGTCAGCCACGTCGTAACTGTCAACCACCAGAGCACCTCGGCCTCCATCCCCGTCTCTGTGTAGCGCAGCCATGAGATCAGGGCCGCGAGCGTGGAGAGGATCCAGATTAGGAGGTCGGTTAGGGACATCATTTGTTATTGTTGTTGCCAAGGAATTCTAAGACAATATTACCACTTTGTAGCTTTGATCTTTGGAGTACAGGTTCTTGCCCAACATAGCCGTGGGACAGTTGTGATTAATATTGGTGTGATGCATATGACGTATCTGAGTCTACGGTTGATTTCAAGGGGAAGGGGGGAATGGAAAGCAGATTTGGCTGAGGTAGGCTTTCCTCTTAATTTATAGAGCGCTAACCACAGTAAAACTGGATTCTGAGACCAGAGGTGACTTGATGCAGTCATTGTAGTTACTTTCGACACAGAAACCCCTATTCTCTCATTTTCCTAGCTGCCATTAGCTATTGGTTACTCAGATAGACTCAGGGTATAGGCACCTGCACAGGTCTATCAAAACGCCCATTGCCTCATCCAGTTATCCATCCAGTCACCTCGAACTGGCCCAATGGCCGAAAGCGTCGGGGACACTTCCTGCGCGCGCTCCGTATCCAAAACCGTACTCTCGGTATCACCACCAAGTAGGCTCTCAAAGGTATCGAGGAGCTTGATGGCCGGGTTCAAGGCCATTATGTCATTCTCGTCGCCGCCATCCGACTTGGACGCGCTATCACGTAACGCCTCGACCCATTCCTTCAACGGGACTAGGTCAATGTTCTTCTCTCCTCTGCTCGAGTTCAAATGCTCGACGATAGTCGGGACTAATTGCGCCCACGTAGTGCGATGCGGGTTAACGGCATGGTAGACCTTTGCGCCGGCGATGGTCACGGGCTTCTTAGCTGGACGCGGTAGACGTGGTTGTGGGTGGTGGAGCGCCAGTTCGACGAGCACCTCCCCGGCCTTGTCTACCGGGATCCAGTCCACGATGTCTTGACGACCTAGAGAATCCGGGAGTTTACCGAGATACTTGGAGCTTGCGATCAGGCTGGGCAGCCACTCTTTCTTTGACCACATGCCCGCTGCTGCCGCCGATGTCGGTCCCGCGACCTGGCCCACGCGACAGATAGTGGACGGGATCTTGGCTTCTCGGGAGGCTACGTCTAGAAGACGCTCCGATAGGAACTTAGACTGCCCGTAGCCGGTCGCTTCGGCCGTTGACCATTCTTCGTATATTTGCTCTGGAACCTTGCCCTCCAGCCCACTAACTGCGCTAATGCTGGACACGAAAAACAGCTCCGCCCCGAAACGCGAGTGCGACGAGAAGTCAATCAGTCGCCGTACGGTCTCAATATGCTTTAAGAAGGATTGGATAGAGAGGTTGAAGTCGACCTGCCAGGCGTTGTGGATTACATGCGAGACTTCGGTAAGCAGCTCCCTATACATTTCCTTGGGAAGGCCGAAATACGACTTGGACAGGTCCGCATCAAGACATTGAACTTTATACGAAAGATGTCGAAGACCTTTGGATGCCTGGATATCTTGCTGGCGTTGAAAGCTTCCCGGCCCCCGGCACAGACAGAGGATCCGAGATACGTGGTAATCACCTTGAAGGGAGTCGAGAATATAAGATCCCAGCGAGCCCGTAGAGCCAGTTAAGAGAACAACGTTGGGATTTCTCGATTTAGAAAGCGAATCTCTCCCGGAAATGGGCATATGCGCTGTATATAGTTGAAGCATTTCCTCTAATGTCTCTTGAGAATTTTCACTGCTTGATTCATCCCCCTTGATGATCACGGACACTGCCTCCGCAAGAGCTTCTAAACTCGGGTGTGCATAGACGGTTCTCGCTGCCACTGACTGGGGCTTCCCATGGAGCGAAACAAATTCATTTAGCCTTTTAGCTATCGTGTTCGCCTGCAATGAATCGAGACCGAGCTCAAAAAGGTCGCTGTTGGAAGGGATATTGTCGATCTCTAGTTCGGTGCTGGAAGCGACAATGTCCTTTATAGCAGCCTCAACGCTGCTATATCCCCTATTACTCTGAGTACTGGCCTGCTCATTTGGTGCCCCGACTGATTCATACAGAGAATCTAGTTCAGCGGAGTATAACTCAAGGGCTAGCCTTCTCTGCACCGTGCCTTTTCCCGCTCGAGGGAAGGGTTTATCAGCAGATGTGAAGATAATAAAATCCCGGTGAATACGAGCATGTGAAGGGCTTTCCCTGTTTGCAGCTTCCACAGATGGCCATATGCCATCCAGAAGGCGTTGCTTTTCGTCCTCATCTGTTGGAGGGGTAATAGCTTCGATAATTAAACTTGATTGGAAACGCCCCAGTCCAGCAATAAGAGCGGAATTGACAAGAGGATTGGCATTAATTATCGCCTCCATGTCGTTGGGGTTGAGCTTCTCGCCAGTAGAAAAGACGATGATATCATCAGCCCGACCTTTATAGAGCCAATGGTCTCCCTTGGCAGGGTCCGGATGTTTGACGTATAGGTCTTTCATGGGATACTCAGCCTTGTCGGGGAAAGTAGCGAATATACCTTGGAACTGGAGGCGATTCTCATTCCGAACGATGACTTGTTCATACAGCTCTCCGGCGACTTGACGATATTCGTACCCAAGTATCGGATCCATGCGCAAATATAACCAGTCTTGCGGATCGGGACACACCTGTGACGGGAAGACACCACATTCAGTCGTGCCCAGGCAGCTGAGAAGCCTTGTCTTGGTGATGACAAGATCGCCCACTGGTTTAGGGACAGGGCCTCCTCCAAAGTTAACTTGCTCAAGTCGACTCAAGTTTTCCAAATACTCTGGTACCTTGACTAGCTCCTCTAACGTTGTGGGCACGAGACTGGTCTGCTGCACATTCCCATGAACATGCACACCGTTAACAATATCGGCAGAGGGCGGGGATGATGCCAGCACAACGGTAAATCCCACATAGAGAGAAGCGGGTAGGATATGATTAATACCAGCGCAGTGGAACAGGGGAAATACCACGTACACCCTTTTGCCTCTGCATAGCAAAGGGAACGTCGTCTCTGGATCCACTACATCTATGAACGCGGACAGCGGTGCTACTGTTCCATGAGTTTGTATGATAGGTTTCGGTAGCCCTGTTGAGCCTGAAGTGTGCAAGACGACGAAGGGTTCTGTACTAGCCTCCGAAAACGTTTTAGTATAGGGATAGGGCTCCCATACTGTATTGCTATCGTGCAGCCAGTGACGGAAACCGGGAATAGCAACGTGGCGCATCGGTCTCGCAGCTAAGATTTGTTTTATAACTGGCAAGGGAGAGTTTGCGGGGCCGAGGAATATGTTGCATTCTGTCTTGTCCAAGAGGTGAAGATGAGCTTCGAGAGTGTTGCGAGGCGAGACCAGCAGCAGCTTGTAGCCAGTCTTGATGGATGCGAGTACCAATATAGCATAATTCAGGTCTTGAGGACCTAGATAGATGACTGTGCGAAAGTCCCTTCCAGGACCGAGACTATGGTGGATGAACCAGGCACATCTATCGACAGCCCGGGCAAAAGCTTCTGCAGAGATATCGTCGAAGCCGTCGGCCGGATCTTTAGTCTTTGAAACCGAGTATAAGATACGAGACGGGTCTAATTTGGCTATCTCGTCAACCAGAGATGGCAACAGTACCCTATCATTTTTAGAGGGCATCGTGTTCATGTGATGTTGCTGGTGCTAGTTGATTTCATAGAGGAGTGAGTGAGTAACCCCTTTCATCGTGCAAATACTACACTGCTCTGATCGGATTCAAGTAAACAGAAGACATGACCTGTGAAGTATGTCATTTTATAAGGACCTTGGAAGTGAAAGCAAGGAGGCTAGGCAGCACGGGACTCGATGGCTGTTGGTTCGTAGGACGTCGGCCGCGCCGCACAAAGCCGAACCAACTCATATCCACTAGTCCAAAGTATTCTCAGTGATTTGTTGATCTACACGCAAGATTTATGTCTCCATAAAACCTCTAGAGATAGCCTGTAAGCGTCGGCGCCTCATCCACACTCCAGGGTTGGGGTTGGAAGGGGTGGAAGCTGCGTAGCTTATACGAAATCGCGAAGGCTACAATGTCCGAATGCAACGAGTCCCGCGGGTCTCTTCCATCCTATACAGGTATGACTCTAGCATTGCTCCGCCTATCCCGTGTTCTCTCTCTTTCTCTCTGTCTCTCTCTTCGAATGTGCGTCTCACCTAACCTAAGATTGTGTCATTAGGATCAAAACACATCTGTACGCATTAGTATTGAAAAGGAGTAGAAGACAGCCCGATGGAATTTTCAAAGACCAGGACCGATACTGAGTGGGAGCATACTTGTAGTTATCTAACCTAACCTAGTTCAGTGTCTGTGGACTGATGAACTTTTGAGCCCGAGGTATGGCCAGCCTAGTCAGCTCCGGAGTCTCAGACACTGCCAAGTTCCCACAGAGGGACTTCGGTGCCTAATCCATCTAGACCAAGACCAATAAGGCATTCCGACTGAGAGGTGAGCTAAAAGCGAAATAACCCCATAGCGCTGTCAGGAACGACCTAACTCCACTATTTACCTACACTCTAGAACGCCGCTCCAAGACTAAGGTGCCATGCTCTGCAGTAGTTGGGGGGTTACAAGTGTGTATGTGGACGCCTCAACATCTGAAGGCTGCGCTCATGCAAAGTCTGTGAAAACAGCGTTATGGTAAGCTGTACAGTACTGGTCTTCGGTCAATCAATTTCAGATATGATCCGTGCCAGGCCCTAGTCTGTTACAGACCATAGTTTAGATTTCGGAAGCGAGTGATCATTGTACCACTAGTTCTTCTCATCCGGGGCTGTCAGGCTGGAAGTTTGCTCTTCTCCATAAATTTGCACGGCTGGATGACCTTCAATCGTCTGTTGGCGACCGGAGTTCCGGTTTGGGGTATGGGTTAGGGTTTGGGGGTTTGGGCTCTTTGGGGTCGGTCTAGGGGCAGTCGGACACTAACAGGTGGGAACACTCCTAAGCCTTCTAAGCACTTACCCTAGAGCCTAGGCAATACTGATACATAGTATCCTGAGCTCATAATTCGTCCAAACCGTCTTATGAGCCGCCCCTAATAGGACAATTCGAAAAGGAGGGAGGAGGACTTAGCGAGCGGGCTAGAAGATGATATATTACGTCAAATCGAAGACGGCACCTACAAGCAGGCACGACCGAAAGTTTTATGTATAACCTGGGAAGCCCACCATTTGTCATCCACCTCGCACGGACATCTCGGCAGCCCATCCCTGGGGCCATCTTGCCTCAAGGGGGGTTTCAAGCTCAATTGGAGCCACGGTTCGCCACGGCCTCCAACCCAGGTACTTGAACTGCCAAGAATCTATTTTCTGCGCATTTACAGCATTGCGATGAAGGTGGAAGGGGGGCCGAGATACTCTGGCCACTGAGCTGCCTCTGATCTCCCACAGGAGGGAATATCACACGGGCCATGATGTAGTTATGGATACCAGGTGACCCCATTATGGTATGCCCAACTGCCCAAACGTGCCTCGAGCAGCCCATTTGAACCCGGAAATCGCTGCTTCCCTTCTCAACTATCGAGCGAATAGTGGGATGTAAGTGTTTTGACCTCGCGTGTCGCATTACAAGATAGGCTTGAAATGTTTCATTTACAGTATATCTCGAGCGGCACAACCGTCAATCAATTGTGACTGTAACCATGGTACACAGGAACAGAAACAACAGTCACACGGCTCGATAGAGTAAATGCAACCTACATAGATGAGTAGGCTGTCTAGTATGACTTGCTTCTCTATACTAACTCAACGCTGTTGGGCTGGATCTGCGCAGGGGTTCGAAGGTCGAGGCGTTCTGCAACCGGAGGCGAGACTGAAACAATACAGATGTGATGAGATGCTACCATAGTACAGTAGCAGAGTAGTAGAAGCTCCCAGAGCCCTACGATGATCTCATGCACATAATCACCATCCCCTATCGGGGTGTCAGGGGACAGCTTCGGTTGGCCGCCACCGCTTTTACCTACGAGAGAGCTCAGACCTAGAAGAGCTCGAGCTCAACTTCTCCAGCTCCTCATCTTGCAGTCCCTCACTGTCTGTCCTTACCTGATATTATCAACAGCCATCTTTTCGCTTCTTCGAAGGTTGACCCTCGCGGCCTGGTTGCCATTCTTTATGTTAGTTGTTTAAACATTCTAGATACCTATATTGATCCAACGAATAGCTCGCACAGTTACGTTCCTTACTGCGCTCTTCTACCTTTATTCGGCGTCCGTTAAGTAATAGATATCAGTAGTACAGCTGGTTGCTTGGAATATTCAATGCTTCCGTCCCTTCCTTCAATAGGGAGGATAAGCTGGAGAAGAAGGACCGAAGTTTCGAATACAAGGCCAGAATCGGAACAATCAACAGTCGACATAGCTCAGATCGAGAAAAGCTTTCCAGTGCCTCCGAAATCCAGTCACAGCAATCGGAAAACGCTACCGCCACTACCGCCGTTGGCAGAGATTGAAAAGGACGCCGCAGAGGCCGCAGCTTCAGCAAATTTTAGTCCGATATCGAGGGAACCAGAGCCGAAAAACTTGTCCCCAGCGCGTGGAGGGCCCGAGAAAGAGCTTCCGTTACCTTTTGGGATTTCGGTATCTCATCCCCCAAAGCCTCCACCCAGAGATGGGCCAAGACCGGCGACAGCCTCTACTAAGAGGTTATCGTTCGTGAGCATAGATCCAAAGCGCACCCTAAAGTATGGGACTGGTAAACATGCTATGGTAGAGTTGTCACCTCAACCAAGCGAGGATCCCGAGGACCCTTTGGTATGAGCTCATCTTCTTTGATATATTGTAAACGGTCTCAGATGGTCAAGTCGAACGCTAACAGAAGATACAGAACTGGCCGTTGTGGAAGAAAAATCTCAATTTCTTTTCTCTCTTATCCATGGTAGGCATCATCGGCAATATGAAAACTGGCCTCATTAGCGTTCATCGTGTTATTTCCAAGGAGCAAGGCGTTGATTACACATCTGCGGCTGCCCTGACGGCAGTGCCGCTAATGATTTCCTCATTGGCTGGCATGGGAAGCACGGTATTGGCAAAGGTTTGGGGCAAGCGGCCCGTTTATCTCGTGTCGGCGGTGCTGGTGTTTATAGGGTCGGCGTGGGATATCAATACAAGAGGCGATTACGCTCAGAATATGGCGGCAAGGATATTTCAGGGGTTAGGTTGGGGTGCTTTCGACACCTTGGTGCTCGGATCGATCCTGGACACTTTCTTCGTAAGACTCCCTTTACCCAACTGTATAAAATTAAATGCTGACTGACATTATATAGGAGCATGAGCGTAAAACCAAGATACTGGTTTACAATATTGCGTCGTTCACTGCAACATGGGGGGCACCATTGATTGGTGGTGCTTCGTCGCTCAGCCCTGGCGGGTTTTCAACCCAGTTCTACATTTTTACTGCTTTCCTAATACTATCGATTCTCCTTCTCATCGTGGGCGCTCCTGAGACAACTTATACGCGCTCGAGTTTTGAAGAGACCGACACCTTCCCGATGCTTACTCGGTCTCAGTCGAAGCTGCCAAAGATCACTCTCACTAAAGATGCCGCTCTACAGTACCTTCGAGGCGTGAAGTGGTCTTCGTACAAAGCGATACTTGTGGACCGGGCACTGCTCACGCAAGCACTGAGAGCGGCAATCGCGCCGTCGACCCTTCTGCTCTTCGTCATCACGATGGTTCCGCATGTGGCACTTTGGGGCATAGCCAGTTCTCTCTCCATGCTATTTGCAGCTGCACCTTTCGGGCTTAACCCAGCCTCTATTGGTCTATTGTTTCTCGGGCCCTTCTTGCTTGGAAGCGCGGCTGCCATCAGCATACGCTTGCTACTTCTCTATCGGAGTAGCTTCTCTCGCACGGTCCATTTAGTCACCCTCGCGGTCGGTACTACCTTCTCCTCCATCGGCATTCTTAGCTTTGGGCTGTACATTGCTGGCTCGGCCGGAAGTCGGGGACGAGGTGACAGTGACGTCAATTTGCAGGTTGCATTTGCAAATAATAGCATTAGCTTCCCTGTCGTGTCATTTCTGCTCGGTCTGCTCTCCCTTGGTTCCGCGACCCTTGACGGCGCGATAGAGCCCGTGGTGCAGCAGTCGACCGCTTTCACATCAGCAAACATGGCTGTTGCTCTACGAAATATAGCCGACATGCATGCTGGCGTGATTTGCCTGCGACACCTTGTTGCCGGTGCCTTCGTCGTCGGCATGCCGAACGTGTTGGGTACTTTGGATGGCCTCCGGGCGTCTGCCGTGGGCATGGGGGTTGTGCAGATCTTTATCACGGTGGTGGTATCTGCCATGTATTTCGGGTTCGGGGAGAACGTCAAGAGATGGGACGGAAGAGTTATGGGGCTTGTTGACTTGTCTGGCTTGAAGCAGCGTGGTAGCTTCTTTGATACAGACTAGGTAGAGATCCCAAGGCCACCAGCCTAGGTTAGATGTCTTTCATTTCGATTATCCTGAGATTACTTCATAATGCGTTTATTATTGTTATGATTATACGAATTTACTCTTAGCTATTAGCTCCTTCATTGAAGATTTGTTCAACTGAGCAACTGAGCAACTGAGCTATGCCGCTTACAATGCCTGTATGCCCATTTGCTTATTCTCTTGCTTATTGCTAGACCTTTGGAGCGTCAGTTGGTGAGGTGTGACACTCGTACAGAGCCTAGGTAAGTTCACCTTCCATGTGAAGAATACTAGCATCATTGCAGTTGCTAAATAGGTATGTAGGTACTACTAAGGTAGTAGGCACGTAGTACACACGGGGACAAAGGAGAGAGCCGCATCCACATTTGTTCGCGCAGGTAAGAAGTAACTGTTTACTAAACAACTTTCCTTGATTTAACCCATTTTCTCCCTGCGCTCTTCTCGACAACAACTTGACCTCTCAAAGTCCCCAAATCGACTCCAGCTACTTTTTGGTATACAAGTATCCAATGCGAGCATTATTGGCACGCCAGTTTTACGACTAAACATATATGCAAACACACATTTAGTATAGACGCACCAGGCGATATCCAGGTCACTATCGATACGCAATAGGTCATATCAATTGTCTCCGGTCGCTCTCAGTTGCTTTGCATCATGTCCTCTTCATTATCAATTCGCAGCTCATCGGCCGAATATGAGGACGCCATAATCAACCAAGAGACCTTTGCGGATCGGGAAACCGAGGCCGGCAAAGCCGAGGATGGCACAACTGACGACACAACTGAGGATGAGCGGAAGGATAAACAAGGGATCCAAAGCCTGTTTCTCAAGTTGGCCCCAGAGCTGCGAGTCATGATATACGAACTCGTCTTTACCAAGACAAGGCTGACCTACGGGGCGAAGTTCTACTATCCTCAACGCGCCTTCGGTTACCGTACTCGCCCTCACCCGAGAGCCCTTGCTCTCCTTAAGACCTGTCGCCTGATCAGATAGGAGATCGGCGATAGTTGGCTCCAGCATGTCACTTTCATCTTCTTGAATGGCGGGGTGATGCTCGATAAACTGTCTGCCCTAAGACCTGACCTCCTTTCTCAGGTCCGGCATGTGTGCGTATTACAGCCTAGTCTTGGCCGCGATAATAGCTTCGAAGTATACGAATTACCAGCAATACTCAAGCTGCTCCCTGGCCTTTGCTTAGATCGGCTGACCGCGATTTACACTACGGATTCATTCTGGCCTCGTCCCCACGGAGCACTAGATCTTTTGCTTTCCCAGAGCTCGGGCTGGAAAGAACTTCATTTGGCCTGCTGCAGAGTCGATAAAGCACTCTGGCGCCTAATTTTGCAGCAGGTCGGCGAAAGATGGCCTATCTGGAGTGAAATGCTACCTGCTCGCGACGGTTTGGCAGCAGCGCCTTCGCTTACTGCATATCGATTAAAGAATGTGGTGCCGGACTTTAGAATACTTAAACCGGCTTTTAGGGAGATGTTTGAGCCGCCATCGCGGGACAGCCCTTCTTTCCAAGAACTCGAGTATGATGCCTTCCTTCCTATCCCCCACCTTTTCTCATAATGTATCAGCCACCCACCTCTGCTGTGACGGAAGTAATACGCCTGTCATGACTCTCTGCTTTTTCACTGCGAAGTAGTAAATGACTAACACGAACAAGCTTGACAGAGATGCTTATTATCGCGAAGAGAGGCGGAGGGATTGATTGTGTAGAAAAGCTAGGCTCTGCATTATTGATAACCGATATGCGGCACGACGACTCGATAACGAATTATGACGGGACTTGGAGCAGTTTACGAGGGCAAGGCTGGTATCTGGAAACAGACGCACCCTCTTGCATGGATGACGACGACGAGTCGCATCTGAGATGGCTCATGAACTAGTAAGCACTTTCTCGGTCCATGTCACCAGAGTGATAGGTCTACTTAGCTGGCGTGGTTCGTCTCTCCGTCGTGGTTGCTTAAATATACATTAACTCGGGGCGGTCGTAACCAGAGGCATAGTAAGTGTTGCCGGCACCGTTTTCAATCGCTGTTTTAGTTAATTGTATGGAAGCTTTCAAGTAACGATACTGGGTAGGTATCAGAGAGCCTAGAAGAACGAGGGTGCACTCTGTATGTACATAAAAGACCACTTATCTGACACAGGGTGGTTCGACGTTGACTACGAAGGTTTATCAACGGAGTTACCAATCCACGCGCATCGTACCTCCCTAACCTCCCTAACCTCCCTAACCTACTTGCTGTTCTTTGAATACCTACGTACTTACATAACCACTCATCTATCGGTCGATAGAAGACGATACCTTCAGACAAGAAGGGAAAATGCCTAACCTAACTGTCTTTGGTGACAAGACGCCACTAATCTCAGATTTCGAAGACCGGATTGTCTTGGCTACCGCACAGCTGGTTTTTTTTTTAGATGACAAAATATTAAGAGCTGAAGCGACCAAGGTAAGTATGCCAGTGCGAATCTCTTGAGGGGAAATATGGGTAAAGAAGCTGAAATACTATGTACTATGTATATATATTGCCAAGTCTACTAAAAGGTTAAAGGTGGATAGGTAGTTAGGACTGTAGATGGGGGCAAAGCATCTCCAAATATATCAATGATAATGTAACCTAGGTAGTTAACCTAGTTACTAACGTTACACAGGGGAGACGTGGGTAGTATTGGGTATGTGTGTGTGTATGTATGTCCTCTGAAACAGCCCTGTTCTCCAGTTACTGCGAGGCTGAGAAATTTAAAATTTCTATAAGTATAGGTGGTCGCGTCTTGTGGGATGTTTTGGGTCTTGTCTTGGCCCGTCTTGGCCCTTCTCAGCTCATATATTCATTTCGTGGAGTTAGGGATCGTAGGGCTTTTGATTTACATACTTGATTTCCGTTCTCGCCTCGACGCATGGACTTGACCTACATATGTATATACATAGTATGCAGCAAGTACGTGCACCGCATAGCTTGGCACATACTTTTGCTTTGGGGAGAGAGAGAGAGAGAGAGAGAGTTGTTATTGCAACCAGGTACAGATCTGTAGGTCAGGCAGGCAGGGAATGTTGCAGCTCGGTTCTTTTTGATATCGAGGGAAAGGAAAGCGAGAAAATGACAAGGTAGCGGATGTTACAGAGGGGTTTGTCCTCTCATGATAGGTTAAGTTGCGGTTTCAACTTTCAAGACTTTTCACAGCTGTATGCAGGTATTGTAGGAGGGATGGGGGAGAAGCGTCAATCAATCGTTACTATCGTATGGGTGGTTGACAGGAGGTAGGTACATACCATACATACATTACATACTAGTACATATATGCTGTTTTTATCAATTAATCCATGGTTCGTAGGACTCTAGATTTTGCTTTGGTACTAGTGTCCTCTCATTTGCCGACCAAAGTGAATTGCCGTAATCATCGTATCCTCAGCCCCAAACTGTTTCATTCTAGATAGGGAAGTGTACCTACTATGTTAGATAGCGTATTTCGTAGGTTGAACGGTTCGCATCTATTATCCTTAGGTAAAAAGACAGAGGGACTGGAATATATAATAATTCACGACCCCTTCGTATTGTTTATCTTGTTCGTGATTTTAGTTTCTGGATCTTGTGTTTACTTCGATCATTCGTTGCTACGCGATATATTCAACGTCAAAACATCTGACCTGCTTTGCTATACATACATACCGAATAATACCTAATTACACCCAACCAACCCAAACAAGTCAAAATGTTCTCCAAGGCTCTTCTCGTCGCCACGGCCATCGGCGCCGTCGCTGCCCAGCTTCCCGGCCTCCCCAACCATGAAGCCCTCGCCAAACGTCAGTCCGATGATAGTGACAATGGTCTGTCCGACGAATGCCAGGACGCCCTGAGCGCCGTCGCCACTCTTTACTCTGAGCTGCCCACACCCCCAGCCGTCCTATTCAGCGTGACTATCACTGATCCTGTATGTACTTGCCCTTTGTTCAAACACACGACTCAACTGTGTTTCATCTCGATCAGAAATACAAATGAAACCGTATATACCTAAGTCGGTTCGTTACTAATTCGAACACATCAGTGTGCCACTCCCACATTCACCGGCCAGACCCTGTCGGCATATAAGTCCTACACATCTGCCGCTGTGTCCTTCTACTCGGCCCACAGCGCCGAATACAACAGTGTCGTTTCGGCCTGTGCTACCGACGTCGCCGGCGCTACGGACGCTGCTCTTCCCGTCTGTACATCGGGTGCCAATTCCGACGATTCCGGTAACGACAGCAGCAACGGTAGCAGCGGCAGCGGCAGCGGCAATGGTGGCAAACACAATGCTGCTGCTCGGCCTACTGGCACCATCCTCGCTGGCGTTGCCGCTGCTGCCATCATGGGTGCTGTCGCTATGTTATAAAGTGTCTTTTGATTAAATAACTAAGACACTTGCGGTGGATGTCAGAGATGTATTAATGGAAGGGATAGATGTGACATGGGGAAAAGGTGCCGTTTGAAGTATATACCTAAACCGTCTATGTTTCCAGGTCAGGGAATTGTAAATGGTCTGTACAATATCAACCTGTTGCTTCATAAGAAATGAAAACAAGCTATTGCGCGCAATCCTTGCTTAGACCTCGACAAATATGGCGGAGTAGTAGTGCTTAATTATCATTTGATTGTCTGGTATATGGGGTACCGAGATCCTGGATGTTATTTTGAATCCTGCACCCCGTCAGTATCGATGGTATGATGTCCGAGTTATCCGTTACATGATGTTATTTCTAATTTATGATGAGCCGCGTGGAGAACTCTAGTAACGTAACATAGATTGTGCTATAGCCGCTAGAGGTACCACATCAGGAATTCCTTGTCGGCTACTATACTAGATGGGGCTTTGTCTGCCCCGGCGCCTGACAGGAAAAGTCGTGCGATTACGATCCACCGGGTGCGCTGGTGAGATGGATAGATAACACATACCAATCAATCACCGACATTCGCCTCTCGCACAGTTTGAAGTACAGAAGGATAACTCGCCATGATCAAATCTCAGCATCCGCAAGCCATGTGTGCTCATACACAAGAATACGACAATAGGGCGCATCAAAAAGCCGCGCCATCCGATCTTGTTCTTTCCACTGTAATGAGAGTTTGAGGAAAGCTAATCGCTCGCCCTTGACGTGGGCAAGGAATGCTAAAGACGATGAAAACACAGAAGTTGATTCCTTCCGGTAGTGATCGGGATAGGAAACCCGAGCCACGTATGCTGTAATTTGAGAGGCGTACAGTATACGCCACGGCCGGCGCCGCATGGTAACACAAGATCTCGAAGATCGATTCATCGCTAAGGTCCGCCGCATACCTGCAACAACATGTCGCTAGTAAAGTAAGAGCCCTCAGATCCATGACCCGAGATGCAGGGGATCGACATCGAATCTCAGAGATCTAACGCCGCGTATATTCCATCAACAGTGTATGAATTTCCCGTCACACCGTTTGTACGGGAGTCAGGACGCAATCGATGTATCGCCAGTCTCAGCTCCGGACGACAGAGCATTAGGTATTGCGGAAATCTGCCCCCAAGCCTATTGTAGCGACCAACGGTCACGTGCTGCGCACACATCTCTCCTTCAGGATGTGGACACTCGGCCGCGTCCAAGTGGGCGATACCGGACCTTTGACCGCCGCCGGGACCGAACTTGGGGTCTCGTGGTCTTCGCCAAGGAGTGTATTATTCCCATCGACTCTGTCTTGGGCACGATACACGCCTCTCTTCGGCTGGGCATAAATATAGAATCGAAGTAATACGAGCTGCAAGTTGGGCTCAATCGTCTGAAATGTACCTGAGGGTTGACGAGTGAGGCCGCCAAGTGCTTTCCACCGGTGAAGCTTATATAAGCTCCATTTGCTCACTCGCATTAGCACATCCTTTAATGTGCTAATTGCAAGTCAAATGCAATGATGTTGAGGTAACTAGATGGGTAGACAATCTAGTTAGGAGATTAATGTTGCCTGGACGCAAGCGTGGGCCGTGTTCAGTGCGTACTGGAGCACATTCACTACAGCACTGCTTGGTGTTGGTACGTAGACTCTGCCAAGCTGAGAAAGCATTAAAATAGTTCCTTGAAGACAGATGAAGTTTAGTCGCTGAAAAGCTTTATGCTTCGTGATCAACACATTCATATCTTGCTACTGCTGTACTGTGCTGCGTATCGCTTCCACTTGCAGGTCGGGATGGTAACTGGTTGTAACGCCCCTCAGTTAATTACAGGTCCTGAGACACGCATAACTTAGTCTGCAGCGTAGATCCGTCAGTCCTCACGACGACACACAAGTTGATACAGCCTCTGAGCCCATCTATAAGTGCGTGTAACACTCGTATGACGGCACGGTTCTGCCGGATCGAGTGGGCATCATTGGTTCTCTCGATGAAGTTGACCGCTACAATAGGTTCTCACAGTGTGAACTTCCAGTGTGCTTGTGGCCGGCCCCATTGGTGCTCATGGGGACAAATGTGAGTGGAGGCTGGCATATGACGCGCTGAGTGGCATGTCTGCTATCGTTGGTCGCTGGTTATTTAAGCTTAAAGTCGATTCTTCATGGAGGCTTGATGGGTGATATCCACTTTAAGCGCCAAATCGCAGGAATTTTGCATGAAGAGAATACCCTCATTGGACTTGACTCCTGGGCGCACTGCCAGCTCCAATCATCTCAAAGCCATCGATTGGTCATGAAATGTAGGCATTCATTCGTATTTTGACTGGCTTATGATACCAAATAGCGAAACGACAAGCCCCACCACTCAACACTAGACGTGGGGACAATCCCGACCAGAAGCACTGGTTACCCTAGCGGCATGTATATGTATATGTATGTAGGTAGATAGTAGCTGATGCCTACACGTACGTTCTGACGTACGCTTTCTTGCAGCAGGCATGATCTAGGATCCGAAATGCTCGGCCACGTGATGAGCTACGGCGGCCTCATCTCCTTGGAAAGCCTCACATACGGGGCATATAGCTACGGTAGAGGCGACGTCAAGCCTCGCCTCGTTTGCGCCGCTGATTGAACTATTGGTGGGGTTGGCCGCCTTGTCTGTCGGGTCGCTGGTAGTTCCCTTCTTGGGCTTTCCCTTTCGTCTAGAGGGTACGATATACGCACCCAAGTCAATCTGTTCGGGACCAGCTTCAAGGGGCTCATCAAGCCGGGCATCGCGATATCGGGCACGAGGTCCCTGACCCCGTAATGACGCGGCGCTGTCTGGGGGCGCTGACGTGAAGGAGGTTACGCTTGATAACGGCTGCGCGGCAGAATCGCTCCCGGCAGCCAGAGCCATGCTTTGGACGCGTCCGACGCGACCGTCTGTAAGCAACACCTTAATCCCACGATAGTGGTCACCCCTCGTAAGGACATGTTGCACAGTTCCCCGCACCTGCTTGCCGGTCCGCTGATCTGCCTTCAACACAATGTTAACGTGAGCACCAGGGACGACTTGGTGGTTCTTTGGCACAGAATTTGGGTCATTGCGTCTGCTGACCATCGGGACCGTTCTTGCTGGGAAGAGACTGGGTTGGGCATGGATAGGCCTGCCAATGTGTGTGTGTGATGCTCAAAGCGCAATGGTCTTAACAACCTTATTTTATTACAGTACGACCCACCGTTACTGAAAAGAGAAAATGCTCTGGCCCATCTCCACTTTCCTTACAGGGTTCGCTTCAGCTATTTATTTTGTACGTAAGCCTGTAGGTATGGGAACGCTCCCCCAACACTTCCCCAAAGTTTCCCCAAATGCCCCTTCTGCAGGGTCGGCGCCGAGAAAAAAAGGCTTTTGGCGTACCATCTCCTGGAAATAGCGGGTTCTGAACGGGATAAGAAATTCCCCGTTTGACAGGTTGACACGCATTTGACACATGGGGTTAGATGTACATACTATCATAATAGTGCCGGGTACGTACATAGAACAAAGATTTCCCCAGAACCAGGACGGAAAGAATCCAGGATAGGTATCCCATATAATGTCGGAGGCTATCCCAAACCTGCTACCTTCCGCCTACCATATTCCGCTTCCTCTCGCTTCCCACGTGGCTAGTACGGAAGAGGATGAGGTTATAATGCCGAGTCGGAAAATCAATTCTATCCCTATTGCATGAATTCAGAGCTCCAAGGTGCCTCCAAGGTGCCTCCAAGGTAGCCTCCAAGGTAGCCTCCAGGGTGCAGTACACACAGTAGACATTTACTAGGAAGAGAGACACCTGCATGCAGATACATATTGTCGCCCTGCATAGCGAGCCAGTCACGGGATTTGTTTCCAGAACATTGCCTGACTTAGAGCTGTACAAAGCTTTGGTTGGGCTTGGTGTTGTGTAACTATGTCTTGCCCTGCTACCTGCTGTTGAACGATAAATCACATTTGATGTCTCACATATCCCGCGGGCCATATAATCCAGACTACACTAGTGGCGGGTATGCACCATCGCACAGCATACGGGGTACTACCGGTAGAGGCGCATTGAAACCAGCCATCAGTCCAATCTAGACTTGTGACACATCAAGGCTAAGAAATGTCGAGCATCTATCAGCTACTAATGACCTACTACTGTGCGCGCTAAATATCAAGCAAAAAAGTCATTCCGACTAACATACATATGCATTTACATACAAAACAAAATTCCGTCGGTCCTCGCATAGGCGATAGGCCAAATTAGCTCATCCATTAACTCCGGAGTTAACCGGCAACGTGAATAGTCGAGACTATCCAATCTCACCGGTGTCAAGGATGATCAAGGGACTGGTTTCAGCCGAGAGTTACCGAAAGAGAACAAGAGAGCTCGAACAGCTCAGACAGTTTGGACAGCCTGGACGGCTTGGAAAGGACCCTTTGGACGATCTCGATTACATAACGTACATAATAAGTCAAGGGAAAAATAGGACAATAATAACGAGATAGGTTAGGCAGGATGACTAGTTCCAATAACCAGGTTTTGACCATCGCGAATCTGCTATCGATCCATGCATGCACTCAAGCGAATGGTAATCATGATGCAGAATAGTGGCGCGACGGCGGCTAAGATAGTACCAAGCAACACTCGGCGGTGGTGTTGGGACCGCCATCCTGTGCTCCTGTTGGCTGATGAAAAACCATAATATTACCATGTCATAGTTAATGTGCGGTGGTGTAGGTTAGTGTCCCTTTTGGCGCCTTTTTGGTGTATTAACAAGTTGACAGGTCACCTACCAACGAAGGGATACCCTCTACCTTAGCCTGTTTTTGCAGGTGTCTGGTTGGCTACCAAGATACCGCTCTTCTCCGACCCCTCCCCTGGACCAGAGGGGACCCGGCCTAGGTACCGTACCGTCCATCCTGCCGCTTGGTCCCTCTCGCACTGCGATAGAGCAGGATGCTACAGCATAATCCACTACAGCATCCCACGACGTGGTAGGCTAGGTGATAGAGCCAGCTGCCTACACACAGGCTACACACAGGCTACCCACGGTACATCAAAGAGCAGAGAAGCAGCGGTATGCTGGACTGTAGGCGAGTAAGTATGCATTCATCCCGAAGAAGATCGACCGCTTGGACTCTCCGGCATCCATCTGCCACAGATTGCGGGTTAGCAAAGGATTAAGAAGCCTTCATCCGGAATGAAGGCCGAGGTCCTATTTAGCCCAGGCATAAATAAGAAGGATGGTGTATCTTTCCCGAGTTCCGAGAGTCCTGTGCTAATCATGTAACTAATCAATCATCTCCCCTACCTACTGTACCTGTTATCCATACGTTGAACTTCCTTATCGTCTTATTCCCCCCTTCTCCCCCCACTCACTGTTAAACTTGCAGTGTCTGCCCGACTTCTGTTCTTTTCATGATCCCATCGTGAACCTTGGCCGGGTAAATAGTTACGCCACGGAAATGTCCAGTGCAGGCGCGCATGCTGCATGTACATGAATACCAGGCCTGCGAATACAAAATGGCACCTATAACTGATCACCAACCAAGACCGCCCTACGACCCTGCCATCGAGTCGGTCCTGGTAGCGCTTGGGCATGGACCCGACCGCTACGAGGTCGATAAGGTGCGAAAGGTGTCTGCATGTCGAACAAGGCCGCTCACCGACGCTCTGCTGGCCGACAAAAGCGTCAGTGTCGAGGACGTCGTCATCCCGGGCCCGAGAGGTAGTCTCACGGTCTCAATCGTACGGCCAATAGCGGAATCGCCCATCAAGCGGCTACGCCCTTGCATATTCTATATACATGGAGGGGCGTTGATCTCGTGCAACCGGTTTGCCGGCCTCGACACCAGTGCCGTGTGGGCGAGGGACCTGGACGCCATCACCATCAGCGTTGAGTACGGCCTGGCGCCGGAATCGACGGGCGAGCAGCCCGCGCAGGACTGCTACGCTGCGCTGCTCTGGGTGAAGGCCAATATCGATAAACTCAGAATCGACCCCGATCGTCTCGTCTTATACGGGACCTCTGCAGGGGGTGGGTTAGCGGCGGCCTCTGCGCTCTTGATCCGCGATATGGGCGGGCCCAGACTCAGCGGTTTGTTCCTCGAGTGTCCGATGCTCGACGACAGGAACGAGACCATCTCGGCCCAGCAGTACACGAATGGACCCTTTTACAACTCAACCATGAACCGGTTCGCCTGGAGCTGCCTCCTCGGCGACCGCATCGGGACCGATGACGTATCCCAATACGAGGCCGCAGCCAGGGCCGTCGACCTCACGGGCCTGCCGCCGACCTTCGTCGACTGCGCGTCCGCGGAGCCCTTCCGCGACGAGATCGTGGCGTTCGCCTCGAGGCTCTGGGCGGCCGGCGTCGCGGCTGAACTTCACGTCTGGCCTGGTGGACCCCATGGATACGATCGGATTGCACCAGATGCGCCGATGGCGAAACAGGCGAGGGAGGCCAGGCTGGCGTGGCTTCGGAGAGCGTTTACCACTGGCGTATAATCACGGGGATCCCCCCTTTTTTTCATTGCGTTAAAAACAGTCAAGCGCGGGTGTTTCAAGAATGGTTGGTCGGCGGGTGGAGAAGGGTGTTGCGGTTGTTTTTTTTTGTGCTTAGCTGTTGTGATATCATGGTTTTTGCTTGCTTGGTTTTTAATTTGTTTGCTTTGCCTGTCCATTCTTGTTTAATACGTTACCTAAAAAGCAGGTTGGAGTTCTACAACAAAACGGTCTGGTCCGTTGGAAGGGGGTGGCGGTCATCTGAGCATTTATGCTATCGACTTGCTAGAGTTTAGGGTACGAGACATGTAAGACTTGGAGACAACGACTTCTGTTAGATATTATTATGTTATGTACTGGAGGTAGTTGGACTTGAATATATGGAGTGGTCGCTTGATAGTATCAAGTGAAAGGGGGGATAGGGACTTAGGAAACCCAGGTCATTCAGGATAGAGAGCATATCATACCTAGAATAAATACCTACTTTCATGGATGGCTACACCACAATTAATAAGAACCGGCCGTGGTAAGCAATATTTTTCTGAGGATTGTCTATGATGTGGAAATAAGCATACGGAGGCGACTTGAAGTTCGAGCATCCTGTTCTCATTGGTACAACAAATCTAACTACATAACGTTGCACCCCTCCCATGACTGTTACATGTGTCCTGGGGAATAATTTCCTGGTGTGGCTAGTGGATAGAATAAAAAAGGTATCCTCGTAAAATCCCGACTCGTTGTCTCACTTGCAGGGCTGGACTGTTATGTACGTCTCCGTTTAGGGACAGACAGTCATGCAGCTTGCACCTCGGCTGAACATACTACAACACACCATACCTTAGTGTCTCTCCACGGGCGGCTGTGTGATGTTTTACCTTCTCCTAGATCTCCGGTTATCTCGAAAACTTGGGGATTCCAGTACCCCTGCCCAAATATCCCCGTCTGGGCCCGGTAGGAGTAACCATGGATTCACGCCTGCCCTGGTCTGCCGACCCATCGTCCTCGGCCATTTCGACCATCTTCTTTAGCTTAATTTCCGCAACCTGATTTGCCCCTGTTAGCATGCATACAGGTACGATCTGTCATAAAAAATCTGGAATGTAAGAAGGGCAGGGTGCTAAAACGAACCTCTCTTGCGCACTCAAGACTCGCCTTCGTCTCGCCGAGACAGTCGGCCGCTAGATTAACCATGACAAACATGAGCACCATGCTCTCCCGTCCTAGACAGGGGCCCAGCAACTTGGCTAGGGTCGAGCTCTCCTCATCCCCGCCCTCGATCGTAGGCTTGCCGTTGATACCGGGATTCCTAATCCTGGAAATGGACTTCCGCAAGACTCTCAGGGACTGATTGATCGCGATACCCTCCCTCAACCTCTTCTTCTTCTCGGACTCATCCGCGCGGCCTGGCCTCCTATTACCGGCGTCGGGATCATTGATCCTACTAGCATTGTGGGGATCCTCGGAGCCTGCCAGGTCGACGAGGCACAAGCTCCCCTCCGACGGCTTCTTCATGTTCGGCCCATGGCCGTCGAACTCGAGGTACAGGATGAAGTGCGAGCGGGACGAGTTCGAATTCGACGTCGTCTCGGCGAAAGTCCGGCTCTCCATGGCGCTGTCAAACATATCGTCGAAGTCGGCCTCGGTGTGCAGCTCGCGGTACTCCGGGTCCCGGACGTGCCACCAGGGGGGACCCGTCGGGTCGAGCGCCTTGGTCTTGACCTGGCTGTTCGGGAGGAGGAGGCGGATCTCTTTCACGTAGACCTCGTAGCAGCAACCCCTTATCGAGACGTCCCACCCCCACTCGCGACGCTTGCGCATCTGGTCGAAGACCAGGTCCCGCGCCCGTGGGATGATGCCCTCGTTCGTCGTGACGCGTTTCCCTTCCTCGTCGTATGTTTGCTCCGTGTTGCTCATCGTGTACGTCTTTCCAGTCGCCGTTTGGCCGTAGCAGAAGATGGTCACCTTCCGCCCTTCCACGAACGACTGGATGAACTGCCCGATCTCGATCCACACGTCCTCGTTGCGCTCGTGCGCCTCGAAGACGCGGTCGAAGTTGTAGTGCCGCGTCCTGTCCTCCACCAGCTCGCTCGTGCCGTACTTGCCCTTGGTCGATATGATCTCCAGACCCGCGGGCTTGCTGTGGAATTTCCCCTCCGACGTCTGGTAGCTCAGTACGGCCCTGTCCCTGGCGGTCGACGGACGTATGCGGCACATGACGCGGATGTCCCTGCGCAGCTTCTGGTACTCGTTAAAGAGGAAGCTGTGCTTCTCCTCCTCCTTGAGCAGGGCGGCCTTGAACTCTTCTTGCATCTTCTGCTTGACTTCCTCCTCTTGCGCCAATGCCTTGTTCAACGCTTCGATCTCATTGTCCTTCTGCTCCACGAACCTGACTTGTTCGGCAAGTTTAGTGTTAGTTAGTATCTCGAAATCACGCCTGGCTTTCTTATCCTTAGCCAGTTTCTCCTTCCACTCTTCAATCTCCTTATCTTTTTCGGCTGTTGACTTTAAGTATTGGGCAATCTTTATATTGTTCGATTCTTCGAATTCGGTTCTTATTTTCTCTTCGCCCCGTAGGTCCTTCTTCAGAGACTCTATCTTCCTTTCACGCTCGAGAAGCAGTCTGGCATACTCAGCGTACTTCTCGCTACTTATAGCTGCGAGTCCCTTGTGTCTCTTGGTCGTCGTTTCCAGTTGCGTAGTCAATTCTTGGATCTTCGCTTCTTGAGAGGCGCTGCCGACGTCCAGCTTCTTGTCCAATTCCTGTCTCTGATCGCGTTCATTCTTCAATGAAATATCGAGCTTGGCGAGTTGTGCATCTCTCTTTTCGAGGTCCAGCCGGGACTTTTCTAGCTGCCATTGCAACTGTTCCACCTCCTTCTGCAAAGAGTCGACCCGTTGTTTCGTTTCTTCAGCATCCTCCAGAGAAATGGAAGTTTCGTTCGCTTCCTTGGCGCGAAGCTCTCCCCGTGCGCTTTCGAGGCTTTCTTCCAGATATTTAATTTTCGCGGTGGCGCTTTGAATGCCATCTTCTAATGACTTGTTCTTCTTCGTAAGAACTTCGATATCGCCTTCAAGGGACTGTGTATCCTCTTCTAGTGACTTGTTCTTTCGCCTCAGATTTTGGAGATCATCTTCTAAGGATCTGCTATTCTCTGCCGTACGTTGGAGACCATCTTCTAAGGACTTGTTCTTCTTCCTAGAAGCCTGGATTTCGTCCTCTAGAGACTGATTCATCTTGCTCACGCTCTCTATGTTGTCTTCCAGAGACTTATTCTTCGTCGTCACCTTTTGAATTCCCTCCTCTAGAAACTTATTTTTCTTCGCAGCGTTTGACCTCTCGCTTTCTAGTTGAGTTACTTGTATATTTAGCCCCTGCATCTCGTTCTTAGTCCCTTCAAGAGTCCGTCGCAGATCAACTAGGGCCTCTTGTTGCGAAAGCTTCAATTTCTCGTATGTTTCAGAGGTGGACTGTAGGGCTGTCTTCGCTTGGGCAACCTCAGTTGTCAGGTCCTGGATTCTCTTTTGCGCGGCGTCATAATGTTCCCGTAGTTTTTCCGCCTGAGCTCCCTTTGAGATGAGTTTCACTTCAGCCTCTCGGATGCGCGCATACGTTTCGTCCTTTTCCTTACTGCGCTCGTTGTTCACCCTGTTGATTTCCTCGGTCCAATACCGTATGGTATCTTGGACTACTTTGGAGTTCTGCTCGGCCTGCTCTTGTCTAGCATTCCTGCAATCCTCTAACGTCTGCTCTGTTTTTGCTATTTTCTCCTCTTTAAAGAGAATCTGCCTTTGATGTTCCGCCTCTGCCGCCGTCTTCTCCTTTGCGAAGACTTGCTTGAGGTTGTCGATTTCTTTGCGATGAATGGTCTCGAGGTTCTGGACTTCCTGCTGCGTCTTCTCCGACCTTTCTTTCCACTCTAGGATCTGCTCTTCGAGTCTTCTTATACCCCCTTCGGCTCGCATTGCCTGTGCCTCTACCCCTTCCCTAGCTTTCCAGTCTGCTTCAAGGCTCTTAACTTGCTCGTCGTTCCTAGATTCGAGTCGTCTTAAGTCCTCGCGGATTACTTGGAACTCCTTGTCCATCTCTTCTTTTGTTGACTGCCACTTAGAGATCTGCGCATCATTCGAAGTTTCTAAGTCTTGCTTTAGTTTCCTCGTCACGGTAAGCTCGTCTTTTACGTTTGTTAGCTCTGAGCGGAGTTTGCGGATCTGCTCGTCCGCTTGCTGCGCTGCGTTTCGACTCTTTGCTTCCAGTTTCTCTTTCACGCTCCTTGCTGCCTTGAGTTCGTCTTGTACTTTTGCTAAGTCTAAGGTAATGTTGAGGACTTTCTCATTCGCTATTTGTGTTTCCTGCTTACTCGCAGAGCTTGATTCCTTCGTAGTCTTAAGCTCTGCATTCAATCTAACCAGGTCTAACGTAAGCTCGCGAATCTGCTTATCCGCTTGTTGATGCTCTTGCTGGCTCTTAGCACTCGATGCATTTGCGGTGTCTAGCTCCCCATTTAACCTAGCCAGGTCTGTTGTAAGCTTTAGAATGCTCTCGTTCGCTTGTCGTGTCTCCAGTTGACTTTGGTTACCTAACGCCTTCGCAATGTCAAGTTCCCCCCTCAATCTAACTAGGTCGGCCGTCAGGTTTCGAATTTGCTCGTTCGCTTGTTGTGCTTCTTGCTGAATTTTGGCTTTCGATTCCTTAACACTGCCAAGTTCCTCCTTTAGTCTGACTAGACCAGCGGTCAAACTCCGAATTCGCTCATCTGCCTGTTGGACTTCCCTGCTGTACTTTGCCTGCTCCTCGTTGGCCAAGTTGGCCAGACGTGTATTCTCCTGCTGCGCGGATACCAGGCGTTCTTGCCACTTCTCGTTCTTTTCTTCTAGCTGTCTGCTATGCCAGTTCACGAGTCTTGTTTGCCTATGATGGTACTTTTCGGCTAAACGGGAGTATTCGCTGTGCCTCGCATTCAAGTGCCCTTGGTGCTCGTCATTTAACCTCTGCCTTTCGGTGAGGTATTCCACGCGGAGTTGCTCGAGAGCCGACTCTTTGTTCGAGTTCTCCCCTTGGAGCAGTTGTATCTCCTGTTGGTACCAGCTCAAACTGTTGCTGTACTCCTGCAACAGTTTCTCTTCAAATTCTATTTTCTGCTTCATCTCCCGGTTCCACAAGTCTAAGTTACCCTCTAGTTTCTTTTGAAGCGTGTCCAGATGAGCAGATGCCGTGGTCTTCAGATGCTGGTCGTGTCTCGTTAAGTACCCGCGAATGTTCTCCCCAGCTTGCTGTGCCATACTATCCAGCTTGCTGAGGAGCTGGTTTGATTGCAGAACTAAGCCCATCCACTCCATAGATGTTTCTTTATCCTCGACATTAGAGCCTCGCTTATCTAGATACACCTTGTTGAACCGGATCCTTTGCTCCTCGTGTTCCATGGATAGCGCCTGGATTCTCTTCTGCACTTCCCCTAACTGTGTCTGAAGCTCCAAAAGCTCCGGCTCTCGATCGGCAGTCTTTTCGCTTCTACCCTTCTCACGGCTGGTTCGGCTCCCTTTGACGCTAGAAAATGAATCATGTCGCCGTTTATGTGCTGTCGCATCATCCGTACCAGATTCTGTCCGCTGGTTCTTATGTATGCTATCTGTATCGGATCAGCTTCGGCGCCCCATTAAGCAAACACAAAGAACAAACGTCTGCGGTTTTGGCTCTACCTTTGTCACTAATAACTTGCAATTCCTGCTCTAAGCTTTTATTTCTAGTTAAGGTTTCATTGATCACTTTCTGTATGATATTGATCTGCTGATCGAGGCCGCTCACCCTTTCTTCGAAGGCCCGGACCCTTCTATACGCGTCGAAAGGAACTGTTTGCATGTTAGAAGATGGAACTGTGTATCTGCCAGGATGTTCCTCACAATCGTCCTTGTCCGATCCTCTATCCGGCCTACCAAGTCCCGACGGACGTGTGGCGTTCTCTGTTGACATGGATCGTATTTTGCCCAAAGACCTCGCCTGAAGAGGCGACAAGGTGTTGCGGCCAGATTCTCGAGGGTTTCTAGCTTGCCAAGGCGACCTTAGATCGGCGCTGGCGCCTACATCGTGCGGATTCCTCACTTGTGTCGACGCGCGCTTATTAGAGCTTGCGCCCAGGCCCTCGCCAGGAGACATCCTTGGTGTCATATGGGCGGTGCTTGGAGTCTTGGGAATGGCGTTGGATGATGCATTTACCGCCTCAATGGACGCGGGTTTCTTCGGATTCGAGGCATATTCGATGAAGCCAGACGTGCCCCTGGCTTCGTATGCCCAGTTGAGTTGGGCATACATGATGAGAAGTAGATGAAAAGTTGTTAGGGTTAGATCATGGGCATTACTCTACGCGGCACTAGATAGATTGTCTCAAGTTGGAAACCGGCGTCTATTTCCAGCTATACAATGTTGTCTTTGTTTGACTGGGTAGTTGAAGCTCGCTTGTGGTACCGATTCTAGAAGCTAATCCGGTAGTCGTGGTGAAAGACTTGATGAAAGGTGACAATGAAAGACGCTGAAGCCTCCAAAGTCAAAAGGATGCGTAATAACCATCCAACCGCAACGAGCTTGGACCACTACCCATATCATGCCATCTTCAATGTTCGAATACTAAAGCTTAAAAATAATAGTACATAAGAGCTCTATATCACAAGAACGAGTAAAAGCTCGACTTGGTCCGCCCGCCATAGTATTACAGTATGATCACCATCCCTGGGCTTTGAGCTCCTGGACTCTGGAAACAACCGCCTTGAAGCCCAGCTTGAATCTCCTTTGCCACCGCTCACTCTTGAGCCTCTTCCTCTTCAATCCCGGGCGCTCATGGAACTTTTGTCGCTTAAAATCTTGTGGTACCCTGTTGTGGGCAATTTGGTTGTTCAGCAACTTGAACGACTGCGCAACATCACCATTCGGCTTGACACGGATGGTACGGCCTGTGCGGGGGGCCAGATGAAGATGGAGTCGTGGAGAAGCTACCGCGGCGGCGGTAGCATCATGTTTGGCTTTAACCTCCTTAACGTCAAGAAAATCGTCGAGAAGATCTGAGGCGAATGCTGGCTGATCACCTTTTCCGCCTTCCGAAAAAGCGATGTTATAGGATGCGCTATCGGGTTTTTTAATGCTCCTATCGACCTTACCATCAGGGTTTTCACGGGTTAAACGCGTGGGTTTAGCCCATGACGAGTAATCCTGTCGTTGGTTTGTGAATAGAGCTGCAGTTGGGAGAACCGTGGGTTTCGCGAATTGAGAGCTAGGACTGCGCGTTGCAGTAATATGTCTTCTAGCGGGAGTAGAAAAGGCGAGGGCTAGGTTGTAACATGGTCCTGATCGGATTGGCGTATGTCGAAGGAAAGAAGTCGAGCGTAGGGTGGCATGGGCAGCCCGGCCGAAGTCTCCCCTACTCAAAGGATTAATATCTCAGTCAATTCGTTATAATAGCAAGTGAGGAATGGTAAGGCTTACATCTTATGTATCAATGGAGGTGCCTCTCGGCGCAGGGTACGCAGTAGAAGTTCGCGAGTTTGACGTTGGCTGACGGAAGCACCAAATGTCGCTCTGGTGAAATGCGCTTTGGGAACCGGGATCAAAAGTATGTAATAGATAAACACCCCATGGCGTGGTGTTATTCCGATAAGAACCTTACCCTTATTATCCCCAACAGCCACACGGAGGTGGCTTTCTTATTGGAAAGAAGACATAAAGTGGATCCGACCTAGCACGTATTAGGTAACCTGTGTAACTACCTAGCCTGTTATATATGTAAGCTAGGTAGGTACGTACCTACCTGCGGACTTGGGCGGGAAGGACCCGGTAGATGTTTGTCGCGACTCTCTAGGTAACTTTGTCGCAAAAATGGGATATCTCTCCAAGGCTTCGCAATGTGGCCAGTCTCGATACAGATAAATAATTTCACTAATAGTCTACGTTACGAGTCTATTTAATAATACGGTCTTTCTATCTCAAACCTGCTACCTCTAGTAGTTATCATCTAACTTTAGGATTCTCGAACTCGAGCCCGTAACATTCTGCCGCGTCCAAATTCCAATTATGGCCTACAATCCCTATGCCGGCGCAGGTATGACATCTATCAGACAACGCGAACTCCCCCGTCACGGAAACTTGAAAACGACACTTTTCTGAGTGAATGGCTGATAAATTTGTTGCCCAGTACCGCCAGGCTTTGGCCCGCCGCCCGCGTACAATTCATATCCCGGTGCCAATGGCCCGCCGGGCATGCCGTCTGCACCTGGTCTTGGTCAGTTGCCGCCAACGGCCAACTCCCTACGCCTTGAATATCTATACTAACGTGTATCTAGGACCTCCACCAGGCATGTCTGCCCCAGGAATGGCGCCACCACCTGGCGTTCAGCAGCCCAGCATCGCTCAAGCTAATCGACCCAGCGGCATGCCCCCCAACTTCCAAGCCCCGCCCAACATGCCTAATATCAACTTCAACGCCCCCGTGATCCGACTCGGTACCTTGTCAGGGAAGCCGTCGACACCTGGTATACCAGGTCGCAAGGATAGCGAGACACCGACTTCCACAGGGCCGAGAGCTGGCATCGGGATGGACCGAGGCTTGGACCAGGCTCGCCAGGCCATTCGAGAAAACATGCAATCCTTGGTGCCGCCTACCAAAGAAGAAATCATACGAACTATATTCGTCGACGGTATTACGGAGGGTGTCGGCGGTAACCAAGGCATTGAGGAGATTTTAGGTGTAGCAGGCAAGTTGCGACGCTGGGACCGAACCGTAGACTCCAATGGGAAGGAATTAGCCTTTGGCTTTGCCCAGTTTGAAGACGCCGAATCGCTTTGGATTGCATCCGAGCTCTTTATCGATGTCCAAATCCCCACTAAAAAGCAGACACCATCCGACACGCCAGCAGCAGACAACGACGACGAGACGTACGACAAATTTGAAAAGACCCCGCTCCAATTCCGCTTCGACGAAGCATCGAAGAAATACATAGAATCTTATAAGGAAGGCAGAACCGACGAAGCAGGCTCCGAGGCCAAGCTTGAAGCTGCAAGAGGTGCGTTGAAGCAAACCATCAAAAACTTGTTTTACCCTTCAGTACGGGCTGGCGCAGATGCGGATGGCGATGTTCCTATGGGCGAGGCAGCTGCGCCAAATGGCGATAATGTGGAAGTCGTCAATATTCCGCTGGCGCAAGACGACGAACTCGCCGACATCCCAGCCGAGATGAGGGAGACGGTAGCTGCAGAGATCGCCGCTTTCAGAGACAGGAGCATACAGCGCGATATGGAGCGCTTGAAGAGAGAAGAGGAACTTGAAGCTGCCGAACGACAGCGAAGTGGCGCCACTAGACATTCTCGTCTCGCATCGCCACCGCCTTCCAATGCGAATAATATACCAGCTGGTCCCAAAGGCGTGCCTAATGCCCCATCCGGGCCCAAGGGTCTCAAGTCAGACCTGGGCAAGGATTACAATCGATCTGTCAGCTTTGTGAATGGTGGCATCACCCAAGGAGGTGTGACGTATCACAGGGATGACGATGATGACTCAGCCAGTGACGAAGAGCTTGAGCGACGCAGAGTAGCTAAACAAAAGTCAGAAGCCGAAAAGGCTTACCTCGATGCCGAGCGACGTTGGCTCAACCGTGAAAAGTCAAGGACAGCGGCTCTAGAGCGAGAGAAGGGCCGCGATGTTGCGGACGAGGAGAACGCAGCAGCCAAACGCGAAGAGGCCATCCGATGGCTCAAGAACTTTGACGACGATGCAGAAGCGACACGGAAGAAAGAGACTTATTACAAGGATCGTAGTGCGTGGATGCGAGACCGTGCTGCATTCAGAGGGAGAGAAATGGCAGCCGATGAAGCCGACCGTCAAGCGGAGGAGCAGGAGCGGATCAAGGAGGAGGCGGAACGCGAACAGGCGAGGGGTATGGCGGATTCCTTCCTCGAAAGACAGGCACAGGAGATAGAACAGAGTCAGCCCAGCCGGGCCGGTCTGCCAGCACCGCAGCCCTTCAAGCTGTCTCTCGGTGCGGCGGCTCAGAAGGCGCAGGCACAACGTGCTGCTCCGCAAAGGAAGACGATTGCTGAAGTCGAAGGACTCCTCGAAGACGAAGACGAGAACGCGAATACTCGGCGGCAACTCATTCCCATCAAATTCGAGCCAACGGCAGCAGCGACGATGTCGGATGAGGAGCGTGACCAGGCCGTACGTGCTCTCGCCCAAGAGATCCCTAACGAGAAGGAAGGCCTCTGGGAATGGGACGTCAAGTGGGATTACCTGGATGAGAGTGTTATTCGGGAGAAGCTTCGTCCATTTGTGGAGAAGAAGTTGGTCGAGTATCTTGGTGTACAGGAGCAGTTACTTATCGAGGTGGTTGAAGAGCACCTGCGGAAACACGGCTCCCCTGAAGAACTAGTTGACGAACTGGTTGAGGTATGCCATCAGATCCCATACGTGTTTTCACTTTAGTCGTTTCAATTGCTAACAAGGCATGACAGGCTCTGGATGACGAGGCAGAGGCTTTGGTGAAGAAACTATGGCGCATGGTCATATTCTTTACAGAAAGCGAGAAGCGCGGCTTTTCAGCGTGAGCGCGAACGAACTTTCAGGGTCTATAATAAATACCATACTATATGCTTATTTAGTAGGCATTTAGTAGGTATCCAGAGAGAGTCTATATTGAGAGAAGCACCAGCTTCTCTAAAGACGCTGAGTAGCAGGTACGGCTATGCATGAGCTATCCTACCTATGTACCCAGCTATCATACATCTGACCTGCCTGGTAGTTCCAAAGTGAGAATTGGATGTGTACTGTCTTATACTGTAATTAGATAAAAGCAAAGCAGAGATGAAAGGGCCTCTCACAAACCATGATGCAATTTGGATACCAGGTACCTGCCTGAGTACCTGTCTGGATTAGTAAACCGGGTGTTTTGTGTACGAATCCAGCCAGCTAGCCAGCCGACTTACCGAGGCGAGCAGACAACTTGGGGTAGCCCCACAAAAGCTCCCATCCTCCTCTCTCGACATTGTCCATAAATTACAAGGATATGAAGTCCAGTCTTGCTATGTATAGAGTGCCTGTCAATGTTCGATTAGAATACATTCTTACTTATTAGATCTTATATATGTAGTCTTTTTCGGTCTGGGGCGGAAGCCAGCATAATCTACAAGTGGTCGGTCAGTGCCACTCTTTGTCTTGTCATCACATCAATAAATACCTAGATCTACCTGCCTTACCTGTCTGAGTTTATTACCTCCCCAAGCGTGGTTTCATATACTATTCACCATCACTACTACTACTACTACTACTACTACTACTATTATGGCCGCTCCATCGTACACTAAGCTACCACCGGGACTTTCGTCGCCGCCACCTCCGGTACCAAACGTTGTGGTGTCGTTCCCTTTGCAGAACATCCTCCTCGTAACGCTCAACCGGCCCAAACAGCTCAACGCTATTCCGCGACCCATGCATTTCGCGCTGGCGAAACTGTGGGACTGGTACGATGAGGAACACTCGCTTCGCTGTGCCGTGTTCACGGGTACCGGACGCGCCTTTTGCGCGGGACAGGATCTGAAGGAGTGGAACACCATCAACACTTCCTCTTCCTCGTCCACTTCCGTGTCAAATGTCAAGGAAACAGAACAGGAACAGGAACAGGTTCCCGACACGCCCGGCGGCAGATTCCCGGCAAGCGGCTTCGGCGGCCTGAGTAACCGCGGCGGCAAGAAACCCGTCGTAGCGGCCGTCAACGGCATCTGCTTCGGCGGTGGCATGGAGATGGCCATAAACTGCGACATGGTGATAGCCTCGGAGAAGGCCACGTTCGCGCTTCCCGAGGTCACCATCGGCGTCATCGCATTAGCGGGCGCGCTGCCCCGCCTCCAGCGCTCCGTGGGTCGTCAGCGCGCCGCTGAGATGGCGCTGAGCGGAAAGACGTACCCGGCCGCCGACATGTTCCGGTGGGGCCTCGTCAATGAGGTGGTGAAGGAAGGGGGCGAGAACGGTGGTGTTTTGAATGCTGCGCTTAAGTGGGCGACGAAGATCGCGGGCAATAGTCCCGATGCCGTCATCGTCTCCCGCGAGGGCTTGATGCTCGGCTGGGAGGGCGTTGGGCCCCAGCAGGGTACGGATGTTGTTATCAAGGGCCTCTATGCCCGTATCGAGAAGGGCGAGAATATGGTCGAGGGCGTCAAGAGCTTTGTCGAGAGGCGGAAGCCGGTATGGAAGGATAGTAAGCTGTAGAGCAGATACAGCAGACGACATGAGTTAGCCAGAGGGGGCCAGTTTGCTATTTAAATTGCTCTGGTATATACTTAAGTAGTTTTGTGCTTGGATTTTCTGGCGTAGCGAGACATGATAGCTCCCTTGGAGGACGACGATATTATACTCCCAACTCTAACAAGGAATATCATCTGCCACCCACGTGGATGCTAGACAACCTGGGACCTGCTGAAGAGTTTATGTAACATCGTAAATTACCCCAAGGGCTATTCATGTTACGTTGGAGGTAGCATTGAGAGAGAAGAACCTGGTACTGTCTATATGGATGGACGGAACGAAATCTAACCCCTCCCGTTTTTTTCTCATCGCTTCCAGCTTCCAGGTCCAAGTAGCAGTATTTCATTTATATTTAGTCAACTTTCTATTTTATGTACATCGATTGATGACAACTTGCCATGCTTTAACAGGGACGCCTTGCCTTTCTGAGGCAACGTATGGTCCACGCTCCTTGAATTCCGCATGCGTCTACTCGATGTTCCAGTGGCTCGCTTATTTTCCGCTTGGGCCTTTAGGTTCTATCCAGTCATTGTACTTATGAGCTTCTGCTAAAGCCCCCTTTCACAGTACGGTTCTAATACCCATCCACTGCCCCTACTTGATTAACCTACTTAGTTAGTAGTCTGAGGTTAAACTCCTTAGGTAGCTATGTATTCGCCGTGCGGCAGAGAAGACGGCAGAGCTCCCATCGCCATGATTGATGATTATGATGATTACAATTTGTTAGGTATTCTGTTGATACCCCAGTCTATAAGCCTACGGGCTAGACCTAAAGGAGCTAAGGATAAGGGCTAACACGGACCTGCATGCGGGGAAGGTTGGAGAATTGTGGTGTATAGCGTCTCGGAGAAATTGCTGGTTATGATTCCGTGAACGTTATCTACAACTTCCATCAATCATAAAGATGGAGCAGCCGATCGCTTCTGCAGGCCAAGCCAAAGCGGGCACCAGACAGCATTCTTTAGCTCCTTATTTCTAGTTAGAATATGTCTTCTAGACTTTAGCGCTGCTACTTTTGATAGGTAGAAAGCATGGTAACGTTGTCGTCCCCTGGAGTGATGGAGTCCATTCCGGTAACTCGGGTCGTGCTCTCAAGGGTCTTGCAAATTAGCGAATGAAAAGAATATAGAGCGACCGTGACTCAGGATGAAAGTTAGGAGATAAAAAGATGTCACCCCGCTCCTCCGAGTTATGATCTTCCATGCGCTCAACCGTCTGGTTCTTTCAAAAGTCCGAGAGAGTTGAGGGTCTTGTCAGTCATTATGCGCTCCTCAAGTATTTTTGCGCTGCTCTCGGCACTGAGTGGTGTGATTGCCCACCAATTTGAGCTACCGGCCAACGTACCACGGGATGTCCAGCAGTTTAGACAGAAACATCCTTACAAGGGGGGATACCATAACGATCACCGGAGAGTTGTCAGAATTAGATCATCGAAGAACGACACCGACGATGTATCCAACGAGTTCAAGGCTGGTCTGAAAAAGGCCAACCATGGCGGAACACTGTATCTGCCAAAGAACGAGCTGTACGTCATCGGTAAACCTCTTGATCTAACTTTCCTCAACGACGTCCGAGTTCATTGGGACGGCGAGGTCAAATTCACCAATGACACCCCATACTGGCAAGCCAATGCCTTCCATCACCCATTCCAGAACTCGATCATGTTCTGGAAATGGGGTGGTAAAAATATCAAGATATACGGCGAGGGTATACTCAACGGTAACGGCCAACGTTGGTGGAACGAGTTCGCCGGCCTCGAAATCCTGGACCCGGACAACGATTATCTTCGACCCATCCTATTCTACGCCGAGAACGCCACCAACTTCGCCATGGAAGGCATTCACGAGAAGGACTCGCCCTGCTGGACCAACTTCATTGTGACGTCCAAGGGCGTCTCGTTTTCCGACCTCATCGTCACTGCCGAGTCCAACAACGCATCGGCTCTCCCCAAGAACACGGACTTCTTCGATTCGCTCAACGTCGAGGATGTCACTGTCAAGCGGACATGGGTGAACATTGGCGACGACTGCTTCTCGCCGAAGTCCAATGCCAGCAACTTACATGTTGATACTATGTACTGCAATGGCACGCACGGCCAGTCCATGGGTTCTCTTGGACAGTACAAGGGCGAGATGAGCTTTGTTAAGGATGTACTCATCGAAAACGTTTGGCTACTCAATGGACAACGTAAGTAACCTCGAAACTGCCTATGCCTCTTGGACAGTTCTTGCCCTCGTTTTTTTCGTCTTGTCTTTGGCACATTGAACGGCAGACGAGCTTGCTCCGTTCTTGCCCTTGTCGAGCCACAACATCTCTCGGTCTTTCAATAGTCTAGAAAATTAACTAATGACTTTAACAGACGGTGCTCGGCTAAAGTCGTGGGCCGGCCCAGATGTTGGATATGGTTTCATTGTAAGTTTTAGCTTACTTCCGACCTGAAATCAATAGTGATTAACACGTAACAGGATAACGTAACGTTCAGAAACTTCTACCAAGCCAATAACGAATACGCCGCCTACCTAGACTCCTGCTACTTCAATGTATGAGACCGCCATCCGTAGTCAAACTGAAATGAGGCTAACCAAGAGCCGTGTAGATCGACAAGGAGACTTGCGAGAAGTACCCATCGCAGATGAACGTGACCAACATCAGCTTCGAGAACTTCTCGGGATACACGAGCGGCAAGTACGGTCTCGTGACGGCCAGTTTGAAGTGCTCGACGAACCCCGACGCCGTATGCGACAACATCACGTTCAAGAACTTCAACATCACGTCCCCGTGCGGCGACGCGGCCGTCATCGTCTGCGATGGCATCAAGGGAGATATCGGAATGGACTGTGTCAGCGCTGATAGTGCCGAGGCGAAAACCGCGTTGACGAAGACGTGCTCTGTTCCTTTGGCGACGGTTAGCCCTTCTTTTTAAAAGGAGGTTTTAGACAATGCATAGTCACACGATTCTCAAAAGACTGAGGTGTCTAGTGTCGCAAATTTGTAATAGGTAAATAGGTATCTTGATTTATATATAGTAATTATGACCCCAAATTCATTCTAATACCGCTTTTTGGTCTTGAGTGGCTGACCGTGGGAAAACAATTATTGGCCTGAGAAGGCTTATACTGTGGTGTAGGTGTGTCATGTCAGCTCTGCCGAAATCGCATATCTAGATGCTGCAGCAGGCATCTGTCGACACACCCTCCTAACGTGCCCATCCTCCCTGCTACCCACTGACCTGAGAGAGGATTCGATATATTAAGTGACTCGCAATGTCTGGAACTCATCGCTGTAAGATATATGATACAATACTCATACTATATATGTGTATGCATATAGGTAGGAGAGAGAGAGCAAAAATACCCAAACCGTAACCCCAACTCCAGCTAGGTAGGTAGTGGGTACCGACACCTAGTCAGTCGGTCGCAAAAGCAACGCTTTCGTTTCTTCCTTCCTTCTTTCCTCAAAACGCCAACAAACAACCGTCCCATTTCCCGCGTTCTTTCCTTTTATTTCCCTTTCCAATGAGAAGAGGAGGAGGAGGAGGACATAAATAACCAACGCCAGGAACTCCAGTAAACCAGTACCATGTCTTGGCTGAACTGATGGAAGAAATGAATCAAATCATCACCGGAGGAGGACATAAATCTTAGAAATCCTCTGGCGAACAGGACAATAAGGGAACGTCTTCCTCTTCTCTTTTTCTTTTTCTTTTTCTTTTTCTTTTTCTTCCTCCTCCTTTTTCCGTTTTTTCAGTTCATCCTGCATCTCACGTTCCAATTCACATGCCCATTGCCATCCCTGTGACCCCTCATAATCCTCACCATCTACTTCCAATTCCTCCTCCTCATCATCATACTCTTGCTCGTCTTCTTCCTCATCTTGTTGTTGTTGTTGTTGTTGAAGGTCATAAACATCGACCTCACTAGCCACAAAAGCCCTGAACGGCTCCGGCGGGTTCGACCACACGCCCGCGACGGCGTCGTGCAAGCAATCGATGTGAATGGCCCTGAAACCCTTCTCGGCCGCCGCCCAGCGCATCATGTAGTGCGATAGCGCGCGCATTAGACCACGTCCCCGGGCGTCGGCGCGGGTTGCGGTGCCCATGCGTTGGAGGATTTGGCCCGGGCCTGTGGGTTTTGGGTCGATTTGCGAGAGCAGTTCCTCCCTTTCCTTTTCCTTTTCCTTTTGCCGTTGTTGTTGGCGGTGGTGGTGGGGTTGGGGTTGGGGTTGGGGTCGGGTCTTTTTGCTGCAAGGGCAGCCGCAGGTTCCACCGCAACAGCAGCGGCAGGGACAGCCGTTGAGGCTACCGGGGTCCGATAATGGTGTCGCTACTGATGCTAGGTATGATGCTGATCTTACTGTCGAGGTTGAGGATGTGGAGGATGAGGATAGTGATCGTGGGCGTCTCTGGATATCTTCCTCTTTAGGCACATTGCCATTAACATTGATGTTGCCATTACCATTGTGATTATTGCGAAGAGAAACAGGATTTTTCGCTTCAAGCGCCTCGAAGAAATTCGCCGAAGCGGGCAAAAGACCCATGACGGGTGCGATGAAGCGCTGGTCGATGGGATAAAAGGCGTCAAAACCGCACGCGATGCTAAGGAGCGGCGTGTCTATCAACTGCAGCAGCTCCTCCTCGCCTCTCGCGTACTCCGGCAGCGAGAGGTCGATGTACACCTTCCCGCCCGAGGCCGCAGAATCCTTGTACCTGAACACGTATTGCGTGTCGAAGACGCCCAGGGACAAGCCAGAGGTTATCTGCTGCTTGATCAGGAAGTGGCAGGCGTAGTACAGAGCGTAGAAACGCGCCGTCCGGTCCACCGGGTACAGGTTGCGCCATACGGGGGAGCCGAACATCTAAGTTCTGGTGTTAGTTGTTGTTGTGGAATAGTGAGTGAATTGAAAAATAAGACTCCGAATCCAATCTTACAAAACTATGTGCGAAAAGAGCTTTTGCCCAGTCGAGGTGCTCGAGTTTTAGACGTCGGATCTCATATCGCAGCGGAAGCTCGGCATTGCCGGTGCCGGCGCCGCCCTTGCGATCGCCATTCATGTTGTCGGTCGTAAAAGTAGGAGTTGTACCGACCAAGATAAGTATTTATTACACAACGAATGTAAACGGTAAACCGTGGGTATCGTGAGAGCAGATAAAATATTACAGCAGATTAGGAGCGGTAGAATAATTTATGTGTCAAGATGAGAAACCCAGTCATTCACTTCATTCATCCTATGTTGTTCTTATATAGGCCCAAGAAGAAGTGCATACGTACTGCATTGCGTAAGTCATGTAGGTAGATATGGCTCGTCGCAGTCGCAATGCCTGCCTCTTAAAGTTGATAGATACAGTATAGTATGTAGTCCGAAAGCCTAAGTAAACCTTCATACGTGCCTTTTTGATATTTTCGAAAGAAAGTTCGGCCCGTGTTATGTAGTGGCATGCGTTGCGTAGCCTCGCTTTCACAGCAGCAAGAAAACCATCGGAAAATTCAAATAACGCTCATTAGCCCATATCTATATAGACTCCTACATGTCTAGGGCTAGAACTCATTAGTTCTTACCTATCAACCAAGCCAGCAAGCAAGCAAGCAGGCTACCTCCCAATGATCCATGATACATGATCCATGATACATGCAAGTTTCGGCCAAGGATCTTATTGACACACTAGTCTGAGTAGCTTATCGCGTAGTGCTCGAAACGGACCGGAACCGTGGGCTGAGGAGCGAGTCGTGTCGCGCGCACACCCGAACGAGAATATTGAACGAAAGCTAAGGTAAAACCAAGGTCAAAGTAAAATATTGATTTTTATCTAGGTACATGCCTAAGGTTAGGTATTCGCAGACCATGCGTAGTCACCGCAAAAGTCTCCGTGTATGTATCATGTATGTACGTAGCGAGCTAACCTAGATATTGACAGGCAAGATAAAGATCCATGATGAGATCCAATGAATCTAGCATTCAATTCGACCCGATAGGCGAGCCAACAGAATCGAGCGAGTGGTACACCAGAAATATGTAGAACCAAGAAAACAAGATTTTTCAGCTCTGGAAGTCGCAATTTTAGATCAAACCCTACCAACATATTATATTGTATGTGGGCTCGAAATCCGGGACAAGCCGCGCAACCAATCACAGCTTTTCTTTCTCCGGAGATATGGTTCGAAAATACATGCATACATGCTTTATGTATCCCAACCTATGTACGCAGATAGATACGCATACCTGTATTTATATCTGGATGTATGTACATCTGTATGCATGTATGCACGTACGTAGGTATAATATAATGCCCGTCCAAAGTCAACATTTGTGTTCATAGTTCTCGTCATGATACCGAACCTGGGGTACGTCATAGATCCATCCCTAAGCCTCAAGAGCCAAAGCTTCTTGCAGCACACTTGTATCGACGAGCGTCGCAAGCACGTCCCTGGACATGACCGAGCGTCTGTCGTAACCTGCGACGTACTTGTCTTCCTCTACCATTACGTCCACGATATCGGGCGGGTTGCGGGCCGTCCATCTGTGGACGGGCCATACCTCGCGGAACAGAGTCGCGTTCTGACTGGCTGCGTTAGCATAAGTAGTACTGAAGGACGTAACCCTGTTGTGTGTGTGTTTGTGTGTGTGTGTGTGTGTGTGTGTGTGTGTGTGTTCGGTTAGCTTTAGGGAATTCTTATGCGTTGCATGCATTTATTTATTTGTTTTATCTCACCCGGGAGCTGCCGGATTAACATAGTTTGTTGTGTTTCCTGAGTATGTCGGGGCGAGAGGTAGAATGAAATGATGGTCAACTCACTGCATAGAAAATGTTAGCATGGACCGCAAAACAAAAAAAAAGTGTACAGAACTATGAACAGGTAGAGAGAGCTTTGTGAGTTCAAGGAGATCCGAAACGGAAATTTTAAACGTACCCGTCTTAACAGCAGCAGCAGCCCTCGCAACAACCTTATCCGGATCCTTCATAAAGACGTCCTCGGCCTTCACCAGCGCCCTCAAAAAGCTCACAATCTCCTTGCGTTTCGCCGGGTCCGCCAACTTCTGCGTCGTGGTAGCGAGGTTGTAAATCTCCCTATAAACCGTCTGATTATCCCCGAACACCACGGCGTCGGCTCCAAGTGCCTCGGCGCCGAGCTGGACGCTGGGCTCCCACATGGCGATGGCATCGATGGCGCCCCTCTTCAACATCGCCGGGAAGGTGTTACTACCGCACGGCTCTTTTAGACAAGCGCTGCCCGACACGATGGTGTAGTCGCTCGTCTTCAGTCCTGCGGTCGCTAGATACGTCTGCGCGAAATACTCGGACGAAGTCGATGGGAAAGCACCGATGCGTTTCCCTTTCAGATCCCCGAGGGTGCTTATACCGGCTTTCTTGCTGGCCACGATGCGGTAGTACACCTCTGCCGTGGTGATGATGGTGCGGATGTTCTTGTGCGTGGCGTACTGGCGCAGGAGCTGCGTCTCAGAGTTCGCGCCTATGTCCACGCTGGTATCGCTCGCTAGACTAGGTATTCCGCCATTGACGATCGTGACGGTCCCGTTGAAGTAGTCTTCTTTCGCGATCAGCTCTGGCGTCCATTCGAGGACTTCGAGGTTGCTTGCTACTTTTAGCACGGCCAACGCTGGCTGCGACGTGAGTAGTAGCAGTGCTGCGAACTGGGGAAGTTGGTGGAATAGGTACATCGTGTGGCTGCGTGCGCAAAGCAATATTCTGTGTGTCTATCTGTCTTCTGGTCAAGTAGGTAAACCTGTCAAAGTCTGTGAAGCGTACTAAGTAGGTATATGTGCGGTCAATCGGTCACTCGCAAGGTCTCAAAAGAATCAATCAATCAATCGTCTCCTTCGATAAGAACACCCAAAAATCTCCTCGCCATCTACCGTCGTTGGCACCGCACCGGAAAGCATCTCCCATGCCCGCTAATTCTCCTCAGGTCTTGCATTACATCTCAACCACCCAAAATAATCAAAGCGTCAAACGAAAGGAGAAATGCATCTCCGTCCCGACGAATGGGAAGACCCGACCGAAATGGAGGTATATTTGAATAGGCTTTCTACCGGTGTTACACCCGCGAACAGCAAGCGAAACTACTACACCAATGCTGCTAAATAAGGTACCTCGGTGTGCCTACTCATAGTATGTGTATGTATAAGCGAGTGTGCGTGAAAAGCCACACCCGCATAATACATCGAAATATAGGGGTGTTGTTGCCGGCAATATGAGGTGAGGACGTTTGTCGCCTTTGGCACGGTTATGGTCTTTATTTATGGCACGTCGCGAATCGGGTATTACCTATAGGCTATTGGTGGCTAGAAAGATTGCAATGAAACTGGCAGTTGGCCATAGTCACATCACCAGTCGAAGGCAACCATTTAGATGACGAGCAGCAGCAGAAATAAATGCTCCGTGCAACAGGTCTCAGGATCCCTAACCGTTTGGGACGGATGGTACATCTCTTCAGCGGAGAATCTGATGTCGTCATTTGAAATCAGTGAAGCCTTGATTTGTTCCCGTTGTTGAGATGATTGGGCCGGAGCTTTGTCACTTATTGCGTGGGCTATACAATTACATCGTCGCTCACTAAGAGCCACATGTACAGTGGAGATATGCATTTTGTTGGGCTACCAATCATCTATCTGCCACCTAGAACAAGGAGGCGCCCCAGGGCAGCCACATCATGACTCACTATGGAAGAGAGCAGTCACAGAATCTCACGCATACGGCTCCCTATCCTCCCACACGGCCATCTTCTCTCCACTACATCACACACCTTGTCCAACCGGAATTTTGTAGACCAATGGAGCCATCCAGCCCAGATGCATCTATCCGCTGGCAAAAACCGCAACACCGACCAGCGCGCTGAACGAGAGAGAGAGGCATCAAACATTATGAAGGATTGTGAACCTCAAGAGTGTATCACCAGCAGACGGAACACCAAGCCTGGGGCTCCCATGCCCGTATAGGAGCCTGGATAGCCATGTAGCTGGTTCGAGGCCTGGCTCCACTGGATTTGACGTCGATTACTGTGGTGGCGACAAACCCAGTGGTGCCGAAACTATAGCCAGAACTAAAAATTATCAACAAGAAATTTCCCAAGCCACCTATTAAGCTGAACAGCGCATTACAACAGGGCGGTTGCGACTGTCGAAGCCTGGATCGAGGTGCTGAGAACCATATGGGCTACGTCGTGCTACGACGTATCGAAACGAAACACAAGAGTGATACAAAAGTCAAAAGACCAACGAAATAAAAGGTCGCAAGCGAGTGTCGAGAAGATGTAAGTGTCGTTTCAAAGTTCGTCAAGTTTTATCGAATAAAACTTAATACGCCTGACCGGGTACGGGTTTCCGGCCGACTTGTCCCTGAGACGGGGGACCGGGGGCTCCGCGTTGTTGTGCGGGATAACCAGGGGTATTGGGGTTCATGGGGCTAGGACCAGGGGGACCGTGTCGTGGGCTCATTCCGCTAGGGCTCTGAGGCCGTTGACGAGGACCGGGAGACTGGGCGCGAGGTCCCGGGCTCATGGGACGTCCACCGGCAGGCGAGGCCGGACGGCCAGTGTGCGGACTCATGGGCCGGCCATTAGCCGGGGAGTAAGGACGCATCTGAGCAGGAGACTGAGGTCGACCGTCCATAGGACGCATGGGTGACTCTGGGCGACCATGAGGGGGACCGGGCGGATAATTTGGGGGGTAGTTCGGGCCAGGACCACGAGGACCACGTGGGCCACGCTGACCGCTTGGGTTGACAGGTGGACCACCATTACGAGGACCCGGGGGACCACCAGCAGGGCGAGGCTTCACAGGACGAGTTGAGAGGCAGGTGCGAGGTACGACGCCTTGTCGAGAGCGATCAAGACGGATACACAAGGCCTAAGAGCACGTTAGTTACTTGACACGCACCATATAGTGCGGATACAACTTACCCATCCATCGTCGTACTCGTGAAGAATTCTGACTAATTGACCGGCTTGAAGTTCCAACTCATCATCCATAGACGGCTTGAAGTCCAACTGTACCCGATGAACGGCCGTGGATGCCGGGCCACCAGCTGCCGCGATGGCTGCAGCGCTCTTCGAAGGACCCGGGGATTGACCTGGGGCAACCGAGTGCATACTGAATTCAGTACCAGTAGGGCTTGGGGGACCGCCCGGCATGGTGAGATCCAAGGGTTCGGGTGCTTCCTTGCGGACTGATGCTTTCCGGGTCAATGTGCCAGCAGCAACGGCGCTAGCTTCAACTGCAGGAGTGGTAGGAGTAGGGCTTGAGGGCACATCAGTGGTTTGGGCCACGCCGACGACATGCTCAGGTGAATTGAATGGGTTGGTAGGCTGCTGAGGAGCTGATGACTCGTTTGTGACAGGGGAATAGGCGCGTTCTGCATCGTTGGTGAAGGGGTTCTCGGGGTTCTGGCTGTGGGATGTTGGGGGTCGCTCCCATTTGCTGCCTCCTTTCTCACGAACTGCCTGTTGGTTCGCGGCTCCGGCACCAAGCATAACACCGGCGCCTTTGCTCGAGCGTCGCTCGTTGAAGCTCGGGTTGAATTGCGTGACAGGGCGTAGGCTTAATTGTGGTGCATTGGGGGCAGTTGTGCTGCGAATTGAAGCAGAACGGCCACCAGCAAAACCTCCCGGAATCTTCTCGTCATCGCGCTCCTGGTCCTTCTGGAGCTGCTTCTTACGCTTATTGAATAAGAAAAAGACGAGTAAGCAGATGGCCAAAAGACCACCCAAAACTCCGATAGCAATGCCTGCCTTCACTCCGGCGCTGCCGCCCTCGTCGGAAGAGCTCGCAGATGGGGTAGGACTGGCAGAGTTGCCGGCATCTGTCGGGAATAAAACGGGGGTGGTACCAGGAGCAGTCTGTGTCGGTAACACTCTAGCTGTGGTAGTGCCGGCTACTGCGAGTGTCGTTTCACCGTTAAGGTTTACGGATTTAGTAGGCGCCAAGGACTCTGGGAGACTTTGGGAAAGCTTGTGCGTATCGGGCTTAACAGGATCCGCCGTCTGTTCAGCTGAGGGAGCCGTTGTGTGGTCTCCGGAGTTTGGCTTCGGCTTATCAGTTGGGTCGGCTGGAACGCCAACTGTGCTAAAACCAGCAACGGGGCCGTCAAAGGTTGCCGATAGTGTGGTATACCGAGTCTTGATTATGGTTTCCGGGGTTCTTTCCTGTACAACTGCCGCAGGTGCATCTTTGAAGGGATTCAATTCATTGGCGACACTTTCAACACCGTGCACAAACTTCTCCCAATGGTGGTGCTGCTGCTCCCGCCTTTGGTGCAGATGCTTGTGGTTCCGCATTATGAGTGCCTTCGATTTTCGTGGTCCGTTTCAAATACTGCTTATTGGTAATCGAATGTTTTCCTCGATAAGATACTCGTCAATGCATATATCCTTTCTAATTTGGGAACCCCAAAACAAAGCTCAGTGGACCAATATCCTTCTCGATTTGGCCGGAAATAATGTGGATGATGCCAAATAATGACTGTGTGGTCACTTGGTGATTGCTAAGACAACGTGGCAATAATGAGTGTTTACTCGCGATTCGTCGTAGAGTGAATTGAAGGCGTCAAGCTACCGGGTATCGAAAGAATTCGTGGAAAAGGGTAGGCCTCTCTCGTCGTCGCGATTCAAAAGGAGCGTATTGGATCCTCTGGGGAGTACAGTCGGGTTTGCAATGGAAATGAACAAGAAAGAAAAAAAAGAGTGAATGGAACTGTACGAGGATCCGAACGAAAGGGAAGCCCAACACTCTCTCGTGAGGGACAAAGTGAGAGAGACGCCGTGGATGCGACTTGCAGGGAGAGACAAGAGGCAGGAGGTGCGAAAGAAGAGAGAGGAAGGGAGGAAAACGAGAGGGAGCACGAGTGTCGGTTAGTGATTGTTGCTTTGATTGGCTGGTTGGTTGCCTAGCGGAGTCTCAATTGGAAAGGATTGACAGCTTGACCGGGAAAGGTAAGCAGTTCCTTTGCAACTACCTACCCAAGCCCACTACAGCATACCTACAATGACATAACGCATTGTACATTGTAGGTACCAGGTAATGTACTGCCGTTTGAATGGGACATACAGGGCACAAACATTTCGACAATTCAGTTACAATGGTATGATGCTGACAGTACATCCCTCCGAGTCGTGTTTGTTCTGCTTGGATAATTTGTATAATTGTAACATCACCAACCATCAGATGCTTAACTTGGGGAGGATTTGCAAAGCCCCATTAGTGTTTGCTTTGCTGGTCCATCACTTACACTGCCCCGACCAGATACCTTAGGTATGGGTATTTATGAACCGTCTTTGCGATGGTGAGCGCAGTATGTGTATCGATTTCTCTACCTTTAGGTATGTACTTTATGATTGCTGTCTCCCTTGGGCATGCATGTACTCATTAGTTGTTCATGGTGGGTGCCTTTTTCCACTGGCCAACGGCCTCTCATGTCACAAAGTGAGACATTGACATATATTCCCCTAAAAAGCTGTCCGAATGTTTATCTCGGTGCCATCTTTCTGCTCACTCGCAGCGAGGACACACGTTCTGGACAGAAATAGTAATCATCTGGCGCCTCTCGTCAGTCTCTGATCAGATCAGAATTTGCAAAGGAGGTACAAACGAGGACCAAGAAACAGCTTCGTCGCGTGCTCTAGACAATCTGTTTCTGCTTTTGGATACGGCACATGCACACTTGACCATAGCTCCTTTCTATTCAGGTACAGGTAACCCCTCTTCTCAGGTACGAAACTCGTTCTATTGGTTGGATCTTATTACTTCGGTGGGGTAAGTGGGCTCAACGAAATTCGTCAACAGGGGTCTGACCAGTCTTTTCGTCCAATCGAGAGATGACCTCAAAAGCGACCCCTTTTTCACGCATCTCCCGTCTTTCTTTTTCTTTGTCCGGATCGGTTTCGGATTCCGGGCATGAATAGGGTTTTTGACCGCTCGTGATGCTGATTGAGAAGAAGTGCTTGCATTCAGCCTTTTTAATGGATACAGCATATAGTTAGATACACCAAGCTTTAAGTGTTTTACATCGAGTAGCTATTTTATGTACCTCCCCAATTGGTGATTATACAAGCTTTCCTAATGTCGAGACAAAACAAACCGGGTACAGGTATGTGGTAATAAATGACAAGTAAACAAGGCGCGGGAAGGTGGCTAGTAATGGGTCACCGCGTGTGTACCTGTAGTAATCTTCATATTAAAATTAATTTCGACCGTTTCGGCTACAGAAGGAGAAGATGACGTCTTTTGTCCAACATCACTTATCCAACTACCCGGACGTTTTTTCCTGCCTTCGTCTCTTCCCGCAAAGCCCCAATAATAGGCTGTTCATCTCAACACTTATGGAAAGTTCAGAAAAGCTTCGGAATGTTTCACACCAAGCGGGGAGCAAGCTTAGGTGTTGGTGAAACACACCAAAAATTGAACGGCGTGAATCTCCTATGCAAGTACGCACGGGCCATAATGCTACCCAACCCGTAGAACAGCACTGATCCTAACTCCAGCCCTGCTCCAGTACCAACATTTTCATTGGCATATCCTTATTAGTGGCTTTTTTCCCTTCGACTTGTCTGGCGATCTTCATTTTACTATCATGATGATCTCTTATTTCTTACTGCTAACAGCCCAACATCTTTACGCATTCGCGCTGCGCTGCGACGAACTGCGATGGATTTTGATATCTACTTGCGCACAAATGCTGTACAACAGGCATTTCTTCCTCAGTATCTCCAAGGTATACAAGTGGACGACTATTACATCATCGGTGTCCTGGCAACGTGCAAAAAGCGTGCAGGTACAGGAGTACAAATCGACTAATCTGATCCGATCCGCGTCGAATCGCCCACAACGTTGACACATGCTTGGCTTAACCAGCGGGCACTTTCAACTGATACCCAGAGATTTAGACATGTCTACTATGTAAACGTATGAGTGCAGCTATAATTTCCCTCTACTTCGATGTTTGCAGAGCATGTAGGTAGGTAGAGGGGAGAGATACATATGGCTGTCAATATCTACCTATATAGAGACATCATTGATCACGAAGAGCTCGGTATGGCCACGTTACTTCATTTATAGTATGTACTTCACTCAAAATCGACAATGATCTCAGCCACATGGTCGCGAAACTTAGGGTTTGCTCGCTTCAACAGAGAAAGTACCTCAGATTAACCCCCTTTTATTGGTGTTGATATTTCTGCTACCTTGGCTGGTGAGATGGTGACTCTCTATATTACCGGACCATTGTCCGATGGACATCATGGGGAGTTAAAGACTATGCCGCAAGCAGTGATACATACCATCGTATTTAACCATGACCGCCTTGTCCCGTCCACTGGTTATTAGGCTGCCCGCTCCACTGATTGTTCTGTTGTCCATGCTGATTTTGGGCCTGATTCTGTAATGCCGCCAGAAAGTTCGGGTCAAGATACATCCCATTCGTGCCCTGCTGACCTGCGAACTGTGGCGGCGGAGGGGGGTAAAAACCCGGCTGCGGGTTTTGTGGCCAGGGGAATTGGAATTGTTGGTTAGATGGCTGGTGTTGTTGATCGCTCTGTGGAGGAGGAGAAAAGACTGGGAAGGGCTGGCCACCCATCTGGAAAGGAGGAGCAGGAGGCATATTGTATAATTGTGCGGGCGGCGGTTGGAAATTCTGACCCCCTTGACCTTGGGGTCTTGGTGGCAGTGAATGCCCGCCACGTGGGTTACCACCCCGATTCCCACGGCCGCCACGACCACGGCCTCCTCGGCCTCGTGAATCGCCCCGATTTCCCCGATAAGCGCCACCATGTCCCGAGAATCCACTCGAGCCCTCGATGCCCTGCTGGGCCTGGCCCTGTCCGAACCCCGTTGGCCTTGCCAAGGGCCGGTAAGGTCCGTCGTCATCGTTATCGTCGTCGTCATCATACTTCAACTCGGAGGGCGGACCCGAGGGAGCCGCACTTGATGCATCGTTGCGGCCGCCTCGGCCGCCGCGTGCTCCCCGCTTTTTGGCCTTTAGCTGTCGCTTATACTCCGCCTCCTTCTCGTCATCCGAAAACTCTATCTCATCCTCGGCGACTTCCTCGTCGTGCCAGTTACTTGCATCCGTACCTTTGTTGGCCCTGAGTGCTTGTGTTAAACCAAGGTTTGCTAGTGCAGGTGGGTAGAAAATTTTGGTTCCCGGCTCCAAGCCAAATGATGTGATCTCATCTTCGCTCGTGAAACTTGCAGTGTAGCGAGGCTCCCGTACAGCTGCAATGACATCCGCCAAGGCGGCGATGACAGTTCGGTCCTCAAGGCAGAGAACGGATCCTGTATCCAGGATCTGGTATTCACCAGTAGTATTTGCCTTGATAACGGCAGTATTTTCGACGAAATGTTCGATCGCACCAAGCTCGACTATTTCCATTTCGGGCTTGATTTCTACATCAGGTCGTGGCATGATGGCTTCGGGCTGTTCGTTTTTTGTTCGTACCATTCCGGAACCAGTGCCTTTCCCTTTCCCTTCGCCTTCATCGTCAGAACCAGCGTCCATTTCCATAAGGATACGTGCCGTCTCCTCGGGTCCCAGAATCTGGTAGTCCTTTTCCTCGTCCGAGTCATCGTCGGAATCATCAGAGCTGCTGGAATCGGAAGATGACTCGTAGGGAGATGAATCTTCTTCCCACTCTGGGTGTTCTCCTTCCTCGTTGTCATCACTATGATCCATAGGTTCTCCATTTTGCGGCGCATTTTCTGGTTGTGTTGGATGTTCATTGCTCATTTCTCGTGAGGCACCATTGACATCTCTGTTCGAATCTGACACGGTTTGTTCAGGTTCTGGCAAAGGGTCCAGGCCACCAAGCAGAGCCTCCAATCCCGAGGTCAATGAAGGAGGACTTGGTGGTGCCTGATCAACCGCCATTTCGTCCCCCGGAGGTTCAGGCTCTACAGTTTGTGGACCACTGTCCTCAGCAGTCTTAGGCCGGGACTCCTTGGGTTCTTCAGTGACCACATGCTTGTCCATCTCAGTCGCAGACTGGCCATTGCTACTTTCAGATGTGGGTAACAATGTATTAAGTCCGGGAATCTGAACACCAGACATTGTGGTGTTGATATGCTGGGTCTGACCGTCGCAATCTTTGTGTAGCCAATATTTCGGTATAGAATTATCTTCTCTCAAGATCTTTCGTTGACAGCAAAGGGGTTAGGTACAATCCGTACGAGCCCCTGATTGTAACTTTGAGAGGCTTGCAGAACGGCCCAAGCATGCGACAGCAGATGGTATGCAGGTGCACCAGCGACAGGTAAAACTCACTTTATTCCAGTGAATTCACCACCTCCAAGCAATAACAAGTCTGTGATGGGTTCATATACACCTATAAATAGGTTAATACATTTTTTCAAAATGTACGTAGCAGTTTGATGGTCAAAGTTTCTGGAATAGAAAGAAAAGTGATAAAGTTGCCATCTTCGAGAAAATTAAAGTGGGGAGTCACGAACTGTTGATCAATCATATGTCGGCACAGTTTTGGCAGACGCACCAATAGCTTATCGATACCTTACTATGCGGTACCTGTAGTTCTATCCGTAACATGCCTAACCTGACGGTTTAGCGACCACTACAACAATAACCACATGCATTTCATTTAGGTCGTCAACTTATCCTAACACCCATTGTTGGGCATATCATTGGATTGTTGGTTTATCTATTTGTATCACACAAGATGGAAAAATATGGAGTTGTACATCTGTAGATATGCCAATACATCTGGATATTAATCTTGGCGCCTTCTTAGGCAATATCTTCTATTTTGTGAGAGGTACCTTTTGGGAGGAATATTGAAGTGGCTCACCAAATCTGGTCGGTACCGAAAGACATGATTGGTGCTCCTTCCTCGTATAGGCGGGTCTTAAGCTTAATACAGCAGCGTTATCGAGACAGGCACCTCTTTCTCAGCACCAGTGCCTATCTAGCTCTATGTACACGTGTAGGGCTGGCCAAGCTGAGCGAGCACATAGAAAGAAAAGCAAACAAGCAAATAAGCTTCAACGTCATTTCCAATTGGAGTCCCCTCTCCAGCTTACGGATTTGACACCTTCACCATCTGTTTTCTGTTGCCTATTCCATCCTGTGTCGCCCTGTATACGCGGACATCAACACATACGAAACACCAAATACTGTCCGAGCTCGCCCAACATTCCCCTGGTGGAAATGCCGCCCAAGGCAGTTCAGCGGCCGGAGGACTTTGTCCACCCGTCTGCGCAACACGCAAAGAGAAAGTGAGCATCAATTTTGAACGTTCCAAGATAATCTTCGAGTTATCTTTCTAATGCACCGCTCATGATGTAGGCCGGCCTCACCCTTTCTCATTCAGCCGATCAATGCTTTCTACGCTTTCCTATTTGTAAACATCACAGCTGCTCTCTTTGCCCCTATCCAAGACTGTGATGAGACTTTTAATTACTGGGAACCTACGCACTACCTGTCTCACGGCTACGGCCTGCAGACATGGGAGTATTCTCCAGATTATGCGATTCGAAGCTGGTTCTATGTTGCCCTTCACGCTGTCCTAAGCAATTTTAGGAGATTGCTGCCTCGGTCCACGAAGGTATTTATTCCACTGCCCTACATCACTTATTAGCGTCCGTAGGAATTTTGGCCAATCTCTATTCTATACCTAGGTCGCTGAATTTTACTGTGTTCGATATGCCTTGGCATTCATTTGTTCCCTCTGCCAGGTGCTATTGTTTCGCGTCATCAGCTTCACGTTGAATCCGAGGATCGGCTTCTTCTTTCTCCTCGCCCTGATTGGATCACCGGGCAACTTCCATGCTAGTGTTGCCTATCTTCCATCTAGCTTTGCCATGTACATGTCCTTCTTAGGCGCTGCCGCTTTCATGAACTGGAAGGGTGGTCTGAAGACATCTTGGGGCATATGGTGGTTTGGAGTGGGTGGCATTCTAGGTTGGCCCTTCGCTTCGGCTCTGTGTGCGCCCTTCTTGCTTGAGGAGGGTGTTTTCACTTTGATGAGCGACCGCGAGCGCTTTTGGGAAGCCTGTCTTCGTGTTGGTCGTGGTGTCATTGCAGCACTTTTGCTCCTTGTAAGTAGGCCTCTCCGCCCACACCATCCTCACATGCTTACAAGGTATAGTTCGGCGACAGTATGGTCAATGCGTTCTTTTATCATAAGTTCGAGATAGTTCCTTGGAACATTGTAAAGTACAACATCTTTTCTTCTACCGGTGGTCCCGACCTCTATGGAACCGAACCTTGGACATTCTACTTCCGCAATCTGACCATCAACTTCAACATCTGGTTCATTCTTGCGCTGCTTTCCCTCCCGTTATTTCTACTACAGAAAGCATTCACCGCGAGACAAAACAGCTTTCAGTCTGGGCTGCGGACTATCGTATTCCTTGCACCATTCTATATGTGGCTCGGTATCTTTACCCTACAGCCTCACAAGGAAGAGAGGTTCATGTACCCCGCTTACCCCTTTCTTGCTCTGAATGCTGCCATGGCATTGCACATGGCCCTCTCGGCCTTTGGCACTTCGGACCCGAGCACTTTAATTGGCAAGATTCCAGCACGACTCAAACTCCTAGCCGTTGCCACGGTATTGCTGGGTTCACAGGCGCTAGGTTTTAGCCGCATCGTAGGCATGTATACTGGGTATTCAGCTCCTCTCGCAATCTACGAGCCTCTCGGAGCCGGGGTCGTCGGGCAACAGGGCATCGGCGGGCGCGGCGACAATGTATGTTTCGGCAAGGAGTGGTATCGGTTTCCTAGTTCCTACTTTCTTCCGCGCGACATGCACGCCAAATTCGTCCGATCAGAGTTCCGTGGACTGTTGCCAGGTGAATTCTCCGAGGCACGCACAGGGTTCGGGTTCTTCAGTGGAACTTGGTTGCCAACCAGCGGATTAAATGATCGAAATGAAGAGGACATGGCAAAATATGTTGACATCAAACAATGCTCCTTCTTGGTCGATACCCAATATCCCGAGAATGTGGACCCTCTGCCATCTTATGAACCGGATTATGTTGCGGATAGCGACAACTGGGATGTCGTCAAGTGCGAACCGTTCCTCGATGCGGGCAGGACGCATTTATTATCAAGGGTACTTTGGATTCCGGACTCTTTGCTACCCGAAAAGTACAAGAGGAAATGGGGGCGACATTGTTTACTGCGTAGAAAAATCTAGGTTAGTTGAGGTAAACACAGCTTTGTTTTTTATCCCTGCGCAGCCGCAGATCAAGAAACACTCCTCGCAAAATTTCCGCACGAGCAGTCTGGACGCGAAGGTCTTGCGCATCTGCTTTGGCTTACCCCCGCCGTTACAATGTATTGGATATAGACAGATTGACATCTGAAGAGGAGATGGAGCTGCATAGTTATGTCATCGAAATCAGCATCTGACCCCAGGTTGCTCCAACTAGTTGGAGGTGCATAAAACTAAAAGGATGAGGATTGTAGGCGGGCCGATTGCATTTGCCTTTCAATGTGAACCCCAATTGGCAAAATCGCCGTGTAAGTGGGAAGGGAAGATTCAGTACTCGAAGCGTTGTCATTTGAAACTCCTATTCAAGTTCTACTCTGACAATCTTAGTGTGAACTAGAAAAGGAGCACAAGCCGTTTTACAGTTTTCTTTTGATCATCTTTACAGGGCTCTCATAGCTATCTAGAGGACGGCTATGGGGTTACATGTCTAAGAATGCGCGCTGCATGTTTTGCCTCTGTGACAAAAATGGAATTGAATACGCTACATTGGAGTTTGAAAGACTTTTTCACAACACGTTACGGCAACTCGGGACCTTCCACTCGAACCCATTTTGGCAGTACCGCTTGTACTATCAACTTCAATGCCAGTCAGATTAAGCTCAAGCTCATCTCCGTCTATATCGAAGCCCCATTATTACCGATACAATGAGGGTATGGGGGTTTCCAGATGAACGATTATTGGTCGTTTCCGCTGCTCACTGCCGGTTTTAGCTAACCTAGACGGTAAAAGGCGAGAGCCGGATCACTAACTGCGAGTGAACCGCTTAAGCCAAGGCCGGGGATACGCACAATTCGGGTAGGAGATTTATTGAGACATGATCGTTATTGGTTCCTCGCATCCCTACCCGCTTGAAACATCTCTTCGATGTTTAAACACCTTCCAACACCGAACCACAAGTCCTACAGGTTCCGTCCTACCTGTGGAGAGGAGGAAGAGGCAAAGCGGCCGCTTGCTGGCATCTTGAGAGTTATTGCGGCACGACAGAGCACCAAGTCCTATTAGCTCCTTGTCTAGGAAATGGCATGGCCCTCTACTGTGGATTACTATTCATGTGTTTTGGGACGGACTTATCACACAGGAGAGCGTTAAGCCCCTTTTGTCTGTCTTTTTTTAGGTCGTATACTTAGCGAGCTTAGCCCAGCCGCCGCTTACAATTCCTCCACCATCAAATGAGACATCATGGCGGAATGCCATGCTAACCTGCTGCTCGTGACCAGTCGGGGCGGCCTGCCCAACTGGTGATGGCCCGCCTGGTTTCGTTCGGGCTTAAATGTGCGAGACGCTGCCATGCTCGCCATCATGTTACCTTCTCCGAAGTTTACGGGACAGTTTCCCCCCTCCTTTCTTTTCAACATCTTTCTTGGAATATACCTCCTGAGGCCACCACAATGAGGACCTTTGCTCTCGCTCTAAGCGCTGGTTTAGCCCTAGGGCTACCAACGGACCATTACGTTGAGAAGTCCTTTCCTACCCTGGGGCTGGCCAATATAACAAGGATAGGAGTATCGAATATTGAGGGGCGTAGTCTCTCGGGGCCTCAGTTAGGCGTGGACTTCCCCGATCCCAGCATAATCTACGGAGATGGCTCTTGGAAGGCATATGCAACGTCATCCAATGGCAAGAGGATACCCGTTGCGACGTCCGGCGACAGAGTATCGTGGACTCTCACGAGCAACGACGCGTTACCGGATCCTGGGTCTTGGGTCGATCCCAATGATGGAGGTATATGGGCTCCAGACGTGCAAAAGAACGTAAGTCCTTTTATAGTTTTGATCAAACGGCTACGAAAAGTACCTAACTAATGATACAACAAAGGATGCGGGAACTTATGTTATGTACTACACGGCGCATAAGAAGGGCGGTTCCCACTGCATCGGCGCAGCGACATCAGCCACGGCCCTAGGGCCGTTCAAGCCGCAAGCCAACCCTTTGATCTGCGACGACGCCAACGGCGGTGTTATCGACGCCTCCGGGTACGACGATGGCGTCGACCGCTGGATCACGTGGAAGGTGGACGGCAACAGCCTGGGCGGCGCGACGACGTGCCAGGGGGGCACCCCCTCGGGCTCTTACCGTCCGACGCCCATCCTCGTCCAGCGAATGGCGCGGGACGCGCTCACGCTCCTCGACAGGCCCAGCCAGATCCTCGATAACGAGGGCAGAGCCAACGACGGCGTGACCGAGGCCCCCGCGCTATACAAGATTGGCAATGGCAACTTTGTGCTTTTCTATAGTGCGCATTGCTACTCGAGCGACGATTACGATATCGAGTATGCCTTCTCCAGCACGATTAATGGACCGTACACGAACCGCGGCATTCTACTAAGGACCGTGGACAATAAGGGCATTTTTGGCCCCGGTGGACTCGATCTCGATCCTAATGGCAAATCGGTTGTCTTCCACGGACGTACTAAGGCTAACAATGGGAATGGCCCGCGCTTGCTCTACAGTGCTGAGCTTACGATTAGTGGGCATTCGATCAGCTACTAAGTGTTAAGGTATATCGAATGTCTCGATCCGTGGGCATTGGCTTGGTCCTCATAGCAGGGGTATTGGGTGAGGAAAGGAGAGTATATTGAGTGGGAGACGCATTCATTTCTTACATATATTAGGGGCGCAAGATATATATGACTGTGGTATATGTGTTGTCTTCATTTTGTCAGACACATATATACCATATATAGTATACTTAACATACGTACATAAGTCGATATTCTGCGTTTGTATTTAGTTTTCAGATTCTATGATAACATTACATTGTCATCACACCTACTTGTCTTCGTACGCACTCCCATCGCCAGGTCGGGGTCTGGTCATTCTACGTGGCATGATATGTCATTGTTGAGATTTGGAGCACGACTTGAAAGATTGCAGGTAGACTTACCCATCTCGTGTTCACATGAGGCGGCTACGTTGGTAACTCATGAGCACACGAATGAATTATGATACCTTTCCCAGATACCTAGATGACCTTTACTATTTACTACACCAAACTTAAACACCACGCGCAGTTCGTCAGTCTGATGAACATACCCTCAGCCCTGCGCGTAAAGCCCCCGGGCCTCGTCCCCGCGGGACAGCAAAATGTCGACTTATTCATTCGCATGCGCATCGTTATAATAATGGATCTGGCCGATAAAAGGATCAGCAAAGTGAGCCGAAGTGAACAAGCAAGCAAGAAATAACCCATCCCATCGCGCCTCTTTCCCTCACACCTTGCTTTCCAGTCTTAAAAAGGGTTAAAGTAAAGGAAATGGGGCAACGGCACTCAGAAGTAACGAAAAGCAACATACCGTCTGATCCGCACAACCCGCAGGCGTCTGATAAGCATACGCCCCCGTGTTTATATACAAAGCCTGCTTCTCGCACACTAGCCACGCCGCGAGGTTCTGCCTTTTCACTTCGGGCGTGCTCCACGTCAGCGCATCGCCCTGGAACACGAATGTGCCGAACTCGTTCTTGGTCGTGTTGAACCAGGTAGCGAGTTTCCGCTGCGTGAAGTCTGCTGGCTTTTCGACGTTCAGGTACAGTGGCGCGGAAGAGGTGCCGGTGTTGGCGACGAGCTGCCCCTCCTTCACCGCGAATTGTCCGGCCGTGCGGTAAGTCTCGAGGATGGCGGTACCCGCGGTGTTGGCGGGCTTGGTTTGCAGGTATTTGTGGTAGTTTGGCTGGACCACGGCGCGGATCCAGTACCACCCTGCTTGTAGTGTTGTTCCTGGGCCTGTCTGTCTGCGCTCTTTGTTAAATGGTTCAGATGATCCGGACTCAGACTCAGAGCTGCGTTGTGCGAGCGCTGTTGGCGAAGAGTGTTTCTTGTCCTCGGTGAACGGGTCATCGGGCTTGAGTGTCACGGTCGTAGTACGGCCCGGTAGAGTCGTCGTCGTTGTCCTCGGCGGCAGCGTCGTGATGATCGTGGTGATAGTCGGTGTTGGTGTTGTGCTGGTTGTAGTTACTGGTACAGTCGTCACCTTTGTCGTCGTCTTGATAGTTGTGCTTGGATGATCCCAGGGTGTCTCCACACACTGCGAATACCAGGGGCTTTTCTCTCACCACATTTGGTGAGAATATGCTCATAGGAGAAGGTGGGTTTGGTACGGGTAGCTACTGACTTCGTCCCATCGTTATAGCATATCGCCGTCTTTGGACATATGGTCGGTCCAGTGTATGATAGTCCACCACCTGCAATGTGTGAGTAGAGATATCAATGTGTTTCAAAGTGGAATGAGGATACTTGCATTGTCCGTATAGACTCTGCGTTGAGGCTAGAGCCTCAGCTGAAGAACGCAGCGCCAGGTACCCGGCTACTATTAGGACGCGGGACAACATCGCTTCTTTAGCTAGTCCAACTAAGTTGATTTTGATCAGGGATCTTAGATGATAAAAGACTAGGTTGAGCTCCTAGATTGATATGAGATCTCTTCACTGGCTTTCAGTTCACACGGCCACTGTCTAAATATGGGGGCTATATACTCAGATATATGTAGTTCTTTTTCATGAACACGTTATCTGGTCCCTTTACCCAGCTAATTATAGGACACGGCACGAGCCGACGGAAGTCGGACCAGTAAGGCGAGGAGATCGTCCCTTCAGCTATCCAGCTCAACGCAGCGGGATTGCAAATCGGTAATCTAGACCCCCCAAGGCCGTGGTACCGAACGCCTGGATGGCAGAATAACAATAGAGATTTAATAAACACCGGAGAGGAGCAAGCTGCACGATGCCATACGTGCCGCTTTAGGCTAATGACGCTGTGGAGGACACTGGGCCGGCAACAGAGGTTCGCCAAGACGATGATAACTTGGAAATGGGGAATTGACACGGCCCAGATTGAAGGCGACTAGATTGCGGATATTTGATAGAAGAAGAAAAGCAAGATTGAAGATATCGCTTAGGTGAACACTATAGACAGTAACTAATTATAGCCAGCGATTTCACTGTTATCTACGGCTTGGAGCCTACATAGCCTCACATGACAACATCTCTTAATCTGATTGACAAAGCCAATAAAAAAAGATTATATCAAGATGATGCCGCAGCAGCACTGGGAAGCGAGCCGGAGACAGTCCAATAAACCACATACTTGTAACCCTGAGCGTCGTAGAACGGGCTAAGGGTAACCGTCGCCCCGTTCGCGGTAGCCGTGAAGTCCAAGCTGGAACTGCTCTTCCGCTTCAGAGAGCCCAGTGTCAATGTCGGCGTAGAGCTTATCGAGCTACTTCCATAGTTACCCGACAAGATAGTCGGCCCGTAGGCCACCGCGGCCAGGTTCTTATTATCGTTGGCGGCTATCAGTCTGAGGCTCATGGGCAGCTTGACCGTGACGGTGTCGCCCGACTGCCAGGTGCGCGAGATGGCGGCATAAGATCCCGGTGTGGTGCTGACTGATTGCTGCTGTCCATTTACCGATATTGTGGCGCCGGATGTCCACGACGGGATCCGGACCTTCATCGCCCATGTGCCGCCGGAACCGCCAACTGTCAGCGTCGTAGTGTCGCTCACTGGGAAGCTTGTAGTCTGCGTGATAGTTACACCGCGCTGAGACCACGTCAATTTCGAGGGCGTGAAGAGATTGACGTAGAGTGATGACGAATCGTAGCCGTAGATGGAATCCATCAGCTTAGTATTCGTTTCGGTTCCTGTTCCCTGGCAGCACCAGAACGAGTTATAGTCCGTCGACCAGGTACCGCCGCCCCAAGCTGGGCCAACACCCCGGGTCCCACCGGGATTTAAAGAAGTGAAATAGGTTATATGACCATGGCTATCTTTCGGGTTCTGTTGGCCAAGCATGTGATTCAGTAAAGTACGCTCATAGAAGTCGATGTATTTTGTATTCGGGTCGACGGCCCATAACTCTCTCGTCAGCTTCAGCATGTTGTAGCTGTTGCAACCCTCAGCGGTGTCACTCGTCAACCACCCAGCTACGGCATCAGATGCGTGGAAATGCTCCGCCTGGCTGTTACCACCGATAGCATAGGAATGATGATTAACAGTTATGTCCCACGCATTTCTGGCGATGTCAAGATACTTCGTGGTACCAGTCTGCTTGTACTCGTGTGCGGCACCGATCCATTTAGGAACCTGCGTGTTGGCGTGAAGGCCGTTGAGCTGGTCCTGGTTCGCCGCTAGTGGATTGAAGACAGCTGCGTGATCGAACCGCTGAGCAACCGTCAACCACTGGCTGTCTCCAGTCCAGTAGTAAAGCTCAGCAAGCACGTCGTTCATGCCTCCGAATTCCGTGTTCATGACGCTCTGCATCTGGCTGGTGCTGAGCTTGGCCGTTCGCTGATTAACCCATCCTGCGAGCGAAAGAAGGACATTTTTAGCATTGATATCGCCGATATGGCGCCAGACATCGAGAAGACCAGCCATTGTCTTGTGGATCACGTAGTATGGGACGTTTCCGTTTGTCAGCTTTCCTGTTTCCAGGAGCGTGAAGTCCGACTCTGGGAATCCAGAAAGATAGCCCTTCGCAAAGCCTGCATTCCCATTGTTGGCCTGGCACTTGGCCAGCTCAGCAACAAAGTACGTTGCTCGATCGCGGCAAGTCGTGTCTTGAGAGGTCGCCCAGCATTGAGCCCAAGCGGTCAAGAGATGGCCTTGCATGTGCGATCGGAAAGGGAAGCTCGGGGCATCCCACCCGCCATTTGACGATGCCCCGTTTGTCGATACCTTATGGTTTGACCGGAAAACGTAAAGCATCCTTTCGACGTCTACCCATTTGAGATAAGCCTGTGTACGGTTCTGGTTGTCCGACCAACGACTATTAGTCAATTGGACTTGGCTAAGATCGAACAAAGTTGCTGATACCCCTATTTCGGTACGGGCCGGTGGCACGACGACAGCTTCGACAGGGAGGAAATGGACCATGAAACTTCCCAAGAGGACCATGCAGGTGGCTACGCTGCCGGAAACGCCCCGGAGGGCTCGAACGGCTGACAACATTTTCCTTCGTCCTATAGGTGGTGACGAAAATGCTTCTCGAGGACAGTAACCCTTGTGTTACGGGACTGTCAGCTTGTTCTTATACTGGTTGGTACCCTCTCACGGAGAGTATCCTTCATCGTAAAGGATGTGGAGCGATCCACCGGGCTTATTGTGTTTCTCCGCGAAGGGATGAGCACGCCGAAGCATGAATATGTCGTCGATACGCGATCCAACCCGAGAAGTGGTTGATGTGCGCTATACAGTCCCATTTTCGGCGGGTCACGTAGACCCACGAGTCGGGAGAATCCCCCGCACAACGGCGGTCATCACCGTCCGTACCTGGTTGACTAGCACATAACTCTAGAAGCGGAAGGGTAGGAAACAGGCACATCATTGGTGCGCATAACATCAACACCACCCCGAAATGAAGAGTCGGCTGGCACTTGGGTAAGTGCTAATATGGACTTACGCGTCAATGTGACCTTGATGTTTTGGTCTAGCGAAGCATGGATGGTTGAAGTAATAGGTAATTCGTGGAAACCGAATCAGATAAGCATTTCAATACCTTTCAATACCTGTCAAAACAAGGAGTATATTCGAGCTCGAAGTCATATGTGCCTACATCATATAACTCACGGAATTTGATGAGAAGCTGCTAAAGAACAAGATCGTTTCCGAGCAGGCTTGCGAGTTCTCCCGATCACGAAGGCTTAAGTCCAGTTATGGAACTTTACCTCTGGTTTTTATGTTTTTATACATATTATCCGTAAGTACTTAGTGATGTTAGTATGAAGAATTTGATAGAAATCTGTAAGTAGGATGAATATGAAATGAAGCAATGGTGTATGTGCCCATGTTGAGATTCGGGTCCGTGCACTCTGAAATTTGAGACGCGTCTGCTGCAATCTTTATCGTTGACGTCATCAACATTTCCTAACACTTGATGACTTCAAAAAGAATTGAATCCAAATATTGTAAACGGAGCGTAGAAATATCGGAGAAGAGAAAGCGAATTCGACCTGTGTAATTGCTCATGAAGCATTCCTGGCACCATGGGTTGGGGATGAAATGTTTCCGCAAATTCTCACTGAAAACCACATACTGGGCCTTCTCACCAACGCATGCCTGTCGGGGTGTAGCGACATGTCGGCCACCTTTACCTAGGCACCGATTACTGGTAGTATTGACTTTCAAAGAGATAGTCATGAAACGAAGCGCTTCCTCAACTGCAAATCCCGTATCACCCAGGACAAAGCGACCACGCCCTGAAGTACCTGACTATCATTTAACCCCTTCATTACGCGACGACTCAGGCGAGATTATATGGCCAGCACCGAAGGGCCAGATACAAAATGCGCGGGATTTTATTCTGGAATGGCACGCTGAGTAGCTCTCTGCGCCTTTAATTTCAAGCCCTAACTATCTTACAGCGTAGCTGCGAAAGAGAGAACCTTGATTATCCCAGACAAGGATGCCGATGGCTTGACATCTGGAGCCATCTTGCAAAAGACGCTTGTGCTGCTTGGCCTGGATGCTGGTTTGATATCGGCGCATCTTCTCCAAAAGGGTAGCAACATCCATAACGAGAATGAGCGTGAGGCCATGGCGGCTTATAAGCCGGCATGCATCTTCGTTCTCGATCAAGGGTCAAGGAAATCACCTCCCGTTATCGATGCGCCGCATAAGGCGTTGATAATAGACCATCACTGGGCATCATCCGATGACGACTTTCCCGCCGGTTCCCAACATGTCACGGCATGCCACTCGCCACCCGTCGCCACAAGCTCGCTGCTCACTTATCACATCTGCTCGTTTCTCCACGAGGAAGTGAGCCAGACCTGCGATTGGTTATGTGCGATGGGCACCCATGGCGATCTGGGCAACACGCTGAAGTGGGAACCGCCGCTCCCCAACATGAAGCCTACTTTTAAGAGATACACGAAGAAGGCTATAAACGACGCCGTCTCGCTCATCAACGCGCCGAGACGGACTTCTACTTATGACGTCCCTGCGGCGTGGGCAGCGTTGACCGCGGCCGCCACGCCGGCAGACTTGCTCAAGAACTCAAAGCTGCTTGCAGCGAGGGCAGAGGTGAATGCAGAAGTCGAGAGATGCACGCATACCGCGCCCAAGTTCTCGAGCGATGCAAAGATCGCCGTGTTTCGAATCAACTCGGCTGCGCAGGTCCACCCCGTCATAGCGACGCGGTGGGCGGGCCACCTGCAGTCGCCTAAGCTCGAGGTCATCCTTGTGGCCAATGAGGGTTATTTGCCCGGCGTCGTGAACTTCTCATGTCGCGTCCCGCGGAGCGCGAGGGCGCGGAATCCACCGGTCGACATTATCCAAGTGCTGAAAGGTATAGCAGAGAAGGCGCCGAATCCCACGCTCCGTGAGAGACTTGGCGAGTCCTTTGCCAGGGGTCATAAAGAGGCTAGTGGTGGGATCGTTCCCAAGGCCGAGTTTGAGGAGTTTATAGAAATCCTTGAGATCGTGAAGAAACCGGAGGGGCCCAGCCCTAAGACTCAGAAAATGAAGAAAGATGCGAGTGCGACACAGTCGAATACGCTTACGAACTACTTTGGGAAGCAAGTTGCATCGAAGGGGAAATAACGCGATCAGAAAATTTATCGTAAATGAACCTGACTGCCGTAGATCAACCATATAAGCTGTATGGAAGAATATCAGTCTACAGTAAAACATGCTCTGTTATTGCGGCTTTTCTATAATTTACCGAAAATCATAAATCATTCTTCTTGGCTGATTTGAGGGATCGGATTCTATCAGAGCTTCCCCGCCGATCTCATGCCCTTCTCTCCATCGACGAGGACACACCAGCCTTCGCCTCCCACGCCGCCCTCACCGGCGATGACATCGCCCTCGTACCCGTCAGACTCCTTGCCGTGAGCAAAGCTTAAGACCGCGTCATCAAATGTGCCGGGCTGCAACCAGACGGCCGGAATGCCCACGCGCTTGGCCTCTTTCAGCACCTCTAGCGTCACAGGCGGTGGCGTGATGACCGAGAGCGATGTCTGCTTCGGCTCCGACAGTTCCGAGACGGACTTCACGGCCGGAAACTCCCCGTACGCCGTCGTGATGGTCTTCGACGCCGGGTTGATGGGCGTTACGGGGAGATCGTGCCCTTGGTACCATGCCAGCACTGAATTATTGTGCGTAATATGTTAGTATACTGGATTGTAATTTACAGTATATAAAAAGAAAGAATACATAACAGTAGATAATTAAAGAGTAGACTCATAACTGTATAAATTTGTTGGTTGATTGGACTCACCCTTGTGACCGAACTTAGCCGGGTTAGAGCTGGCGCCCACCACAGCGAACTGCGGAGACGAGAAGAAGGCCCGGACACCCGCTTCGGTTGTCATTCTTAACATGTAAAAATACGTAGTTATGGTACAGAGGTCGATTGATTGACTTTTAAGTTTCTATGACAAAGAGGAGAGCTGATGTCTACGGATTATGGCCGGTTTAAATGTCGCGCTCCGATAATGAAGGGAAGGCTTGCTGACGTTAGAGGCTCCCGAGGATGTTGCAGAGGGGCAAAGACCCCGCTGACTGTTTGTTTTACCTACAACTTTTCGGAGTGGTGCCGTCCTTGTAAACCACCGTCGCAACGGAGGTACCGAAGCGCTAATATGATGATATAAAAATGTACTTCCCTTAATCGATCATTGCTTTTCTAATGCTGCCTAATAGGTTTTGCCTATCTGCTACAACATCACGTTTTTGAAACAAAGATTCTATACTTAGCCGTCTTGTTTGCCCGCTTCGGACGTTTATCTATCTGAACGACCTACCCCTTTCCACAATAAATCAGAGTCCTGCAGGTACAACAGTAAAAGCTGCTTGCTTATCACATCTTAATGTGTAAGACCAGCACTCGAATATCTTTAAATCCAGAAGAGCTTATCATACGTCCCTGTTATGGCGACATTTGCGTATGTACTATAATCCCCGAGAAATCCGCTCTCCTACGCACCAATGATAAGCAAAGCAAAGCCAGGTATCGCTAACACATCTAAAGCCGACCGACCTTCTCCGCGAAGGCGTACGCAGCGTTCCGGCCTACGTATCCAGCATCGCTGTTTCATAGAGTCTTGGATTTCCACCAGCTGCCGCTCACCACTACCACCACTACTTCAGGAAGCGAAAGAACGACAACATTGCTGGACATAGGATGCGGACACGGCCTTATCGCGCGGGCCATGAGCCCGCACTTCCAGCGTGTGGTAGCTATTGACCCATCAGCGGGAATGGTGGAGCAAGCGCGCAGCATGACTTCTACGGGACGGGAAAAGGACAAGAACAACATCACGTTCCACCAGGGGCGGGCGGAAGAATTATCGAAATTTGTTCCGGGTCCCGGCTCAGTCGACGTGGCCGTGGCCGGGCAGGCGGCGCATTGGTTCGATTACGGGACGGTATGGCGAGAGCTGGCTCGCGCGCTGAAGCCGGGCGGCACGGTCGCGTTCTGGGGTTACCTGGACAACGTGCTGATGGGCAACGAGCAGGCGACGGAGGTGATGGAGAAGTTCATCTACGGCTTCGGCGATATCGTACCAGGTATAGAGGGCATGGGCCCGTACTGGGAACAGCCCGGACGCAACATCCTGAGGAACTTACTGCGTTCCGTGTCAGTGCCCAGCGACGACTGGAAGGACGTCACGAGGCTGGAGCATGAGCCCGGCAAGCCGAATGATACTGAGGATGTCTGCTGGCTGCGGAAGAAGATGAAGCTAGGCGAGGTCGAGGCGTACACCCGCACTTTTAGCTGCTATAATGGCTGGAAGGATGCACATCCCGAAATTAAGAGTAGAGCCGACGGCGGAAGCGGCGATGTCGTTGATATCATGTGGAATCAGATGGTTGACTCCGTGCCTGCTTGGAAGGCGATGGGCGATAGGTGGAGGGAGGCCGAGGTTGTTAGTGATTGGGGGACGTATGTCATCATGGCAACACGGAGATGAGAACATGAGGCAAAAATGTCTATGTATAATATATCGTCTACAAGTGTCTGGCTATATCATATTATTCTCACATTTTCTTTTCTATCGAAGCTGATTTGCGTTTCATATGAGTCAAGGGAGGGCCTTACATACGCTAGCACTTGTGTCAGAAGTGGGAAATACAAAAGAAAATTGCTAGAGGGAGGCAGCTACACACATGTCATACGATGCAGACACAGCTCACAGGCGTGTTGCAATTGGGACAATGTGCCGCTTTGGTCATATTTCGGTACCGCCGTACCGGCAACAGTGCACATGTGGTTTAAGGCTAGCAGTGCAGCTAGCTTATTTTTACTTAGTGGTTGCTATGGCAATTTCGCTTGCCCCACTATGCATTGTATGGACTCTGACACCTTTAATGGCACTTGCCAGGGGCACTATGTATTTTGCCCCAGCCAATTCTGATCATCAACAAGACTTGTCTCAATCCCACTCTCCTTCACCGTCTTTGTCTCCTTTTCTCTCCAGCATAATCTACAGACAAACCACCATAAACATTGCTGTCTGCGACTAAACTGAATATCCAAGTGCTCTACCGCTTTTACACATACGACCTCTAGAAACACCACCCTTCAGAATGGTAAGTCATTCACCCAGTGTTCTTTTTCCTGATTCGTCCCTTTGCCACAGCAGGTAAACACAGCACCCCTCGCAACTCGCTACACCCTGGCTTAGCGCATCGGCCGCCGGGCTCCAGTGAGCAAGAGGGATGATGGGAGGTTCAGGAGACCGAATAGTCTTATTTGGCAGCGGCGACGACAAACAAAGCAAACAAGCCCGCCTATTTCGCCAATTTCGTCAATTTGCGCGCAAGAATAACCCAAATCATCCCTTGAAGGATTCGCCTGCCGCAACCTCAATTTCTCCTTTGTGCAAACCAACAACACCGACATCGATTATAACCACTTTTCACCGTTTCTCTTATCGACCTTTTTAGCTTACAATTTTCTCTCCGCATCGCGCTGTTTCTTCACTACACAAACAATTTGCTTACTGAAATCAAACCCAAAATCAACACCCAAAAATGGCCGCTAATCACGAAAATAACCAGGCTTCTACCAACTACAAGGAGGCTTTCTCGCTATTCGACAAGCGAGGCAATGGACTCGTCACTCTCGATAGCCTAGGTGATCTTCTACGTGCCTGTGGTCAAAACCCTACGCTGGCCGAGATCAGAGACTTGGAAAGGAATGTCGGTGGAGAGTGTGAGTAGTTACTTTGAGTTGCAACAATGGCTATGCATTTTGGCGCAATTCCTTTGCAAAGAGGACAACTACTGGTTGCAGATAAAACGTGCAATCAAAATGAACCGCCAGCTTTCCAGACAGGTGCTGACGCAACTTCTTTTCTCCAAAGTTGACTTCGAGACCTTCTCCAAGATCCTCAACCGACCGGGCGGCTTCCGTGACCCAGGCGAGCCAGAAGAATACTGCCGTGGCTTCCAGGTTTTCGACAAGGACATGACGGGATTCATCGGCGTCGGGCAGCTCAAATACATATTGACAAACCTGGGCGAGAAGATGACGGACGAGGAGGTAGAAGAACTCCTGAAGTCGATAGATACAAGCTCGGGACAGGTCAATTACACCGGTGCGTGCACTAACTATCTCTACCTATCGCATTTACAGGGGGGGTAGAACTAACATGGCATAGATCTCGTGCGAACCATCCTAGCCAACTAGACAGGATTCTTTTCCTCTTGAGAAATTTCGACGAAAGGGAGTTTGGGAGAATGGGATTATGCATGATTCGGAGATGATGACACCGGCGTTTATGCATTATACAAATGTTGATTGGGATCATATTTTGTGGACCAGATAGATTCTACTGGGCAGATTCTATCTAGGCTCTTCTTAGGTACTTGTAGTGATAGCTAATTCTGCAAAGGAGAACAAGAGACTGTCTTGACTTGTCCTTGTTCCTAAGAAACCTTTTGATCTTGGTTGCTTATTATACCCCCTTATGCAAAGGGAAGGCAAGTTCCTAATGCGCCATTGCCCAGTCAACTTGAGCCATAGAGTGATCACACGGAGTAAAGCCAATAGCGAACGAATTGACTGATATATATATATATATATATAGTTATATATTTTAAATAACTAAATTGTATTGGTTATGGTTGGGATTGGCAGGTAGTGTTGTATCTACTAAGGTCTCCTGGACCTTAAAGACATAACTTAGGGAAATGACGATATGTATCAGAGGGAAGGAGGGGATTGCAAGTCATTAATAAACCAAATACGAACGTAGTACATAATACCTCAGTTTGCTAGGTAGTAAGGTGACAAACCTCTACTGCACTGCTAAGAGTCTGGATTGCGTTCTGCCTTGTAAACTGTCATGATCCCCTGCACCTAACAGTACCTAGGTAACGCAACTGCACGCTAGTACTGCTGTAGCTACGCAGGTAGGTAGCATCCGAGACACACTTCAGAGCTACATATCCACTTCAAAAAACCATGACTTGAATCCATTGCACACGGCATCTATATTTCTCCAAGATAACAGTACTTACATGCCTTACCTACCTACCTAACCCAGTATCCATCCAGTCCTACCTGCATACCAAGGTACCTACAGAATGCACAACAACCTTGCTACGATACACTAACCCAAGGTGCAGAACCCCGCTGTGCCCCTCCGTGCGTGCCGTACATACCGTACACCTCCGTCCATCAACCTGAGTCCTCCTCTCTGCTTTACGCGACGCATTGCCGCCGAGTCCTGACCCCATTTCATCCCATCTTTCCCGACTCTTATTGGATAGCACTCACCAGCCGTGAATCTGGCGACACCGGCCGTCCTCTTCAAAACCTCCCGGCCCCTCCTCCTAACCTCTCTCCTTATCCTCTTCTTCGCTATAGCCTTCAATCTGGCTGCCCCGCGACTTTCCAGCCGTTTTACCGTATTCTTGAACCATATTCGTTTAAGACCTTCAGCAAATACCGTTACTGCCTCCTTTAGCAGATCGCATACTCCCACTCGGTCCATCGTAGCCGCCACCATGGTGCCCGAGAAGTACAAGAACCCTCCCCAAGCGCCACCCACCTTTACCGGCACCAAAGAGTCCATCGTCAACGATGCAAAGGCCCTCTGCGAGAGCACCCGCTCGCTCCTCGACAAACTCGTCGATGAAGTACCGGTAGAGAAGTCCTCTTTCGCCTCGGTACTAGTCCCTATGGTCGGAGAAGAGAACGAGGCTCAGCTCAGCTCCCGAATCTTGGGCTTTTACCAATACGTATCGGGGAATGCTGATCTGCGCAATGCTTCCACAGAAGCTGAGAAACTCATGGACGATTTTTCTATCGAGTGTATTATGCGGGACGACGTGTATGCGCTTGTCGAAGCTGCGTACCAGGCGCAGAAGACAAACGAACCCAATTTGGACCCGGAGAGCTTGCGGTTGCTCGAGAAGGAGCGCAAGGGCTACATAAGAAACGGCCTTGGCTTACCAAAGGGTCCTCAGCGGGATCGCTTCAAAGAGATCAAAAAGCGACTGAGCCAGATTGGCATCCAATTCCAGAAGGCTCTCAACGAAGAAAATGGAGGGCTCTGGTTTACCAAAGAAGAGTTGGACGGCGTTCCCGATGACGTCGTCGAAGGCCTCGAGAAAGGAACAGGGGAATATGAAGGCAAAGTCAAACTGAGCTTCAAATATCCCGACTTATTCCCGACTCTCAAGTTTGCGAAGAATCGGGAGACGCGGACAAAGGTGTTCATTGCTAACGAGAACAAGGTAATTAATCACTCTGTACCCTCTTTTATTGAATACAACATTTCCATAATAACAATCTTGATAGTGCAATGACAATGTCCCTCTATTCAAGGAGGCTATTTTGCTGCGTGATGAAGCAGCTCGAATGTTGGGATACCCCAACCATGCCGCTTTTCGGATAGAAGACAAGATGGCAAAGGTTCCGGAAACGGTAAACACTTTCCTAGCTGATCTTCGAAGCAAGCTAGCAGCTGGTGGTGTTAAGGAGAGACGCCACTTACTAGAACTGAAGCAGAAGGACGAAGAATCGAGAGGTCTGAAGTCGGACGATAAATTTTGCCTATGGGATTACCGATTCTACGATCGAATGATGGTCGAGCAGGAATATAGTATTGATGAAGGAAAAGTTGCTGAGTATTTCCCGTTACAATCGACAGTTCAAGGAATGCTTGAGATATTCGAGAAACTATTCGGCCTCGTCTTCGTTAAGTTGGACGCTAAGGAGCGAGGACGAATATCTCCAACCGGTAAAGCCGAAGACATCGCGTGGCATGAGGATGTCATCATCTACTCCGTCTGGGACGACGCGTCCGAAGGAGATGGATTTGTGGGTTACCTCTATCTCGACCTTCATCCCCGTCAAGGTAAATACGGGCACGCCGCAAACTTCAATCTACAGCCAGGCTATGTACAGAAAGACGGTTCGCGCCGATTCCCTGCAACAGCTTTAGTGTGCAATTTCTCGAAGCCCACGGAGAAGAAGCCCTCGCTACTCAAGCACGACGAAGTCGTTACATTGTTCCACGAACTGGGCCATGGCATTCACGACCTGGCCGGCCGATGCACATATAGTCGCTTCCATGGCACATCTACAGTCAGAGACTTTGTGGAAGCGCCCAGTCAGATGCTCGAAAACTGGTGCTGGACATCTAGTCAACTCAAATCACTTTCGAATCACTACGAGACTGGCGAAAAGATCCCGGATGATCTGATCGAGAAGCTCATCTCTACTAAACATGTTAACGACGCTCTCTTCAATCTGCGACAGCTCCATTTTGGAATCTTCGATATGACCGTGCACTCACCGGAGAGCCACGAAGAGTTGGAGAAGTTGGATGCGAGCAAACTCTATAACGAACTGCGCGCGGAGATATGTGGTCTCACAGGCCCAGAATCCTTTGGCCAGGGAAGGTAAGCCCCAGAATAACTGAAGACAAACTAAATTTCGCTTTGCTGACGAAACATATTAATAGCACATGGGGACACGGACAGGCTACTTTTGGGCATCTCATAGGAGGGTATGACGCAGGATATTATGGGTACCTCTCCTCAGAAGTCTACAGCACAGATATGTTCTACTCGGTATTCAAGAAAGATCCCATGAATGGAAAGGAAGGCCGCAGATATCGTCATACTGTGCTGGAGCGTGGTGGAAGCCAGGACGAGATGGAGACACTTAAGCAATTCTTGGGTAGAGCGCCTAGCACAGATGCGTTTTACGCAGAGCTTGGACTCACAGCCGCTTGACTAGATGATAGGCCTCGACTCTAAGGTCATGGCGTATATACACAGTTGATCTTGAGTATAAAAACATCTTTGCATCAGTTAAATAAACAAGAAGAAAAAAGCTACTTACTCAGAGAAAAAACAAGTGGTGTCAATCAAGGGCTATTGCCGCCTATGCCTTAAACTAAATTTGCTGAATTTTATAATTGACATCTGGTATTTATGTGTTTATATTTGATCAAGATATGTTTGACTGGATTCCCGGATGCCTACCTTATAGTATAATTTCGACTCGTTTCCCTGATTCTGGCTCGGTTGATATGAATGGAGTGGCTTGAGTGGCTGTGCCTTGCACCTACTACCTACCCTGTAGGTACCTAGGTACTGGTCCCTCAGTGGCACATCACATATCGAACCCCACATTAGCATGAAGTAAACAACACGCGTAAAATCAGCCAATCAACACTCGTATTCATCAGCTTCAACGTCAATTGTACGAACTCATCCAGAGCGCACTTGCTCGCGGTTATTTCTGTGCACTCGCACTTCAACCCCATTCACACACATTATTGTGAACGCCTCCCTTCTTCTCCATGTATGGACTTATGATTATTGCAAGCTAAATACAATCATCATAGAAACATAAACTCCGCGTCCCTACAACTAGCTCTAGTCAAGATGGAGTCAGGCGGAATGCCCGACCGTTACTACACGTGCGATGGTCGACTTGCGTCTTTCCAATCCGCTCAATCGGCAGCACGACGGGGCTCGAACGCGAAAGGGAGAGCTCAAAAAACTCCTTCGTGGCCGAGCGACCGATTAAACCCGGAAATTGTACGCGACACGACAAGATCTTCCTCGTTAAACTATTGGTTCAAGAACGTGTCGCTAATATGAATCATAGTTCGCACGCGCCGGATTCTACTACGAACCGAAGCCTGGAAACCCCGATAATACTGTGTGCTTTTTATGTTGCAAGAACATGTCAGGGTGGGATGAAGATGACAATCCGTTTGAGGAACACCTGCGATTATCACCACGTTGTGGGTGGGCTATCGTTGCCGGCATCGAGACTGGTCTGGGTGACTATGCATTGGACGATCCGACAAGCTCAGAGATGTTGGCAGCGCGGAAGGCTACATTTGCTGACAGATGGCCGCATGACGGGAAGAGAGGCTGGAAATGCAAGACTAAGCAGGTATATCCCCCGCGTTTCAGGAGTTTAAGCTTTTAAGGTTTCGCATTCGCAGTTTCTAACATTGCATCAATGTAGCTTGTGGACGCTGGCTGGAAGTATACCCCTACCATGGAGTCCAACGACATGGCGACCTGCACTTACTGCCAACTGGCTCTTGACGGTTGGGAACCCAAGGACAACCCCATGTCAGTAGGCCCATATCTAGACAGCTGGGTCCTATGCACATATTAACCGGTGAGATCGCAGGGACGAACATTACCGGAGATCCCCCGACTGTCCTTTTTTCATTCTCATCGATCAATACAGATCTGCTGCGCCCGCGAAGAAGAAAGGCAAAGGCAAAACAACTAGGACCTCTAAAGCATCACGGATTTCTACCCAGTCTGTTGCAACAACAATGTCGGAAGCGACATCACTAGCCGATCACCCCGCAGACCACGACGATAGCATTGTAACTACGACATCTGTAATGACACAAGGTGGTACTAAGCGTACTAGGGCCAAGAAGGCCACCACCGCAAAAGGAAAGAAATCGAAAGCAAAGAAGGAAGAAGATGTAGAAGTACTCGAGGATCCGCCTGAGTCTATCGAGCCAGAGCAGCAGAGCGTACCACCCCAAGATGACGAACATATGCAGATGGAGGCACCGGAGGCAGCCCAGAAACCCGCTCGAGGACGTAAACGCACTGGTGCGGCGGTTGAAGATTCGGGACTTTCTACTGCGGAAGCTCCCGCGCCGAAGAAGAGGGCAACGCGTGGTAGAGTAGCGTCCGCCAAAGTAGAACAGCAAAGCACCGATCGGGCCATGTTCGACCCTTCCCCGCCAGAAATTGATGAAGCTGTTATTGATGCTGAGCTGAAAGCATTAGAGGCAGAAATGGAGGCCGAGCCAGCGGAGACGCTTCAGGTTCCCAAAAAGGCTCGTCAAGCTGGGACCCGCAAGGCGTCTAAACAGACTACGAAAAAGGCGAAAACAAAGGCACCCGTAGAACCTATTCCAGAGCCCGAACCGGAGCCAGAGCCTACAATAGACCAGGCTGCTGATGAGCTCGCCGAAGGCCACGATTCAAGCATTATTAGCAATGCAACAGTCGTCCGCACTAGCTTGGCATCTACTTCTTCCGGCCCTAAGAAGCGTGGAAGGCCTAGCAAGAAGGTGGCAGCAGCTCAACCTGAAATAGAGCCCAAACAAGTTTCCCAGCCAAGTCCAGAGCCAGAAGCTAATGTCGACGATGTCGAGAATACTGATTCCGTCGAACCCAAGCCGGTGCCAGCTATTCCCAAAAAGGTCGCCAAAAATTCACCTCCTTCACGAGACAAGTCCTTGCCACCGCCTCCTCCCGAGGAGTTGGACAATACTCCACCCCCATCTACACCAAAGGCAACTCCTTCACCGGCTGCTCCAGCTGCCAAACAGGCAACCATATCGCCATCACAGTCGCCCCAGTCTTCCGATGCGGAGAACCAACCCCCATCGTCAAAACCTTCCAACACGGATAAGAGTACTAGGGTCGCTCTAGCCCCTGTTGCGGCGACGCCTGTGCGCACATCCCCATCCAAACGCAATATCATTGCTGGGCTTCAGAGTACTCATCCCTGGACCACTACTGATGTGGAGATGATATTTGATGAGTTAGACAAAGAGAACGCATTGGCGTCTAGCCGTTTCTTGGGTGGTGTGGATTTGACAAGCCCAGAGAAACAGATGACGGTCGAAGAGTGGATATATTACAATGCTGAGCAAGCAGAGAAGAAACTAAAGAACGAATGCGAGGCTATCGCCATGCGCTTCGAGCAAGAGGGTGCGAGAGCAATGCAGGCACTGGAAGGTATTATCGTGGAGTAAATGACACGGAACCTGTGGGCTTAAAGGAAACATGGGTGGACTTGGGTGTTCTGCCAGATGTCGGGTTTTACGTGCTATGAGGTAGATCTTGGCGTCATCGGCTGGGTAAGGGGAAACGGAGTCACTGATTGATGCATGCACAGGTTGTGTACTGATGAAGTCTATTGAAGGGGATAATTGCAGAGCAGACAACGATTACTACTGAGGGACCGGCTACGTAATCAGAGTTCTGTTAGGTTTCTAAATATTAGACCTGGACTTCTTTCTAATATATTACAAGATTGATGATAGCTTATCTTACTCTTGAGCCGTGTTCTAGACAAGTTGACGACAACGATTATTGTCCGTCTATACTCATTCATCTCGGATGATCAAGAGCGGTTAAACAGCGTGGATCATGTAGGTAGGTAGTGGCTACCCCCGGGGATAGATACTAATATTTATGGATTTTTATTCTGCTAAGTTACATGTCCCATTGCTGCTGCTGCTGCTGCTTCACGATATAAAGCATTTCGTTGTCCAAGGAAGTATTTATGAACGAGGCGACCCTACCTACCACCGCTACTCGTTCAGCTCGTCACGCATAGTCGGTACTTTACCATGGCGGCTACGCTCTTCTCAGCGCGTCTATAGCGTTTAAGGCGCCCCATAAGTCCAATAGCTACTTGAAATTGGCGAGAGACAGATAATCAAATCTAGGTATAAGGGGTACGTTGTGTCTGCTCGGTATTAGTGGAATTTAGGGTAAGGTAATATGTGACGTATTATTTGTACATCCGTTACGGCTTTTGTTTTTCGCCTCTTTCGCATGGAAACATGATATGATACGGCATGACGTGATAACATGGTCGGAGAGCGAGAGCGAGGTCAAGATCGAGGTTTCGGAAGCGGAGGGTACGTAGGTAAGGTAGATAGGTATTGTTGAAGCTTACGTTACCCACCCCAACCTACTACCTCCCTATAGTCCAGATTTCACTCTTCTTCGGAAGTGTTGTTGATGGTGAGGTAACGGTATTGTACACGCATAGAAACACACACGAACGACAAGCATGTTCATCCTAAATCTCCTTGTTTAGCTACAGCATAACCATGATAAAATGTACTTTCAATTTTGTATTTTTATAGTTTATACCTAGTTTAATGTGCTCTAGACGGTCATGCACAAATCGTCGCCTTGCTTGACTGTCCCGTGGTCGGCGTCTCGCTACTACTTATCGCATTGCATGCAAAAAGACGTTTCAGGGCGACCCCAGATCCAGGCTACACATACTTAAATACATACTGAACGCGCACCTCCTTGGTCTATCTCCCCTATCTACGCCCACCCGTCGAAGAGGTGCTACAGGCTTACAATATAAAGCAGGGCTGCCTGCGAGAGTTAACAGCTTACGAGAGATTGAGAAATGCGCTTTGTAAGCGCCCCTTCTGTTTTACTCCTCGAAACTGAAACGATATACAATATGCGTATTACGTACCAATGCCCGTGCAGCGCAGCATTTACCTGAAAGTGAAGCTGGAAAAACTGCCGAGTTGGGCAGTCGTGGTTTGCGTGTTGATGTTATGGCATATATACTATGTAACATGTGAGGACAACGCAAAAAGCCGCCGGCAAGTACAGATGTATTTGCGGCTTGTTTGCTGAGCTGATATTTAGCGTGGTTTCTTAGCGCTATATCACGGGCACTTATAGTAGCCAGCTTCTTGGCGGGTTTCGGCGACTTTGTTCTGGTCGCGGTCACGGTGGTGGTCACGGTTATACATTTTAGTTCGGGTCTCCATACATCTGTACCTGGCTCTTAGTACAGATGTAAATGAACTAAAGCTCCGATGGCTTAAGGCTTAATTAAGTTGGCAGTAGGTAAATAGTGCATGTACTTCGGATGATAGCTTAACCTTAGTTGGACCTTCGGCTCTAACTTAACATTATGTTTTGGAAAAGTTGGGACGACATTGATTTCAGAGATCGAGATCAAGGTCGAATTGAACAAGCGTTATAAGTAACATCAGACGGCGAAAGCAGGGCAGAGTCCTAAAATTGCTGACTTGGGGTTCCTAACCTAGGGTCATTGGTGACACTATTGCAGCGAATAGAAAACAAATCTACGAGTTCCTTTTCTTTTAGCCCCCTCTTACTGCCCTGACAACCTGCGAGTAAAGAGGGTTGGTGTCTCAGTTCAAAACACGATCCAGGAGAAATACCTACGGCAAGGGCCCCTAAAGAAACGAACGGTTTGGAGGATCAGGGCTGAATGTTGTGTATAGGTAAAAGCGATCTTCTTCGGTGCCCGGTTTGCCACATGGTACATCTGTAGAGGTGATATGATTAAATGCCGGACGCTGCACGCCACAACGCATGGCACATTTGGGCAATATCGCTTTGCTTTTCAGCCCCTTACTTACATTGATTGATTGATTGATTATCTTTAACGTCTAGGGAGAGTTGCGTGGCAACTTCTCTAGCCTCCAGAAGGGCATGAGACATGACGAGCTACCTATTTTACAAGATGGACGCTAATTCCAGTCTCAAGGACGGCAATGTATATGACCCGTGTCTACTCTAACTAAGACATCGTGCCTATTTACATTGTAAGAGTATGAATAAGCTATAAGTGTACAACAGTGCTGTATGCAGTGGCTTGTTGGTTGCGTTGCTACCGCCATGATTTTGCTATGCGACTGCATGAGGACCGATTATGGCCAAGCAGTGAGCCGTAAATAGATACCTATGAGAAAGAAGGAAAATTCGGAGAAGGTGCTATATGGGGTATTATAGGAGACATTATAGTCTGTATTGTGTCTTACGATACCACCCAAGGCACGTATGTGTGTCAGCCGCATCGCTAATAGTCCAATAGTCATGTCAATCAGATATTTGGCCAGCATGGGTCAATTGATACCTTGCCATGTGGTCTTTACGGCATTGCAGACTGGCACCCCAACGGAGAAGCTATTTGTTTGGTGTGATCTGGGGGAATACATCAGGTCAGGCTAGATCAGACCAGCAGGGGTGGTCCTATGTATGCCGAAGTCGAGAATTTTCTCCTTGGGCGGCGGAGACAAACAGTTCCCCATCTGACAGGCGGAGCTGGGGATGCTGCTGTATGGCGTGTTCTATCTTGGCCGCTATCGGCTGGCAGGGCTTTCGCAACTGCATACGGAGAAATTAGGAGGCGTGAAAAAGTAACATAGGGGCTGGACTCTGTCCCTTGACAAGACATATGCCAAAGCAAATTGTTCTATAATTGAGGCCTATTCTTGTCTCTTGTGATTTATCACTTTTTAACGCGTTCGAGAATTCTAAGAATGTAACTGTATCGGGACTGGGGCAGCTAGCTAGCTATCTCACCAGTGGCCGCTTTTGTACGCATGTATCAGTATGTAGGTAGGTAGGTAGGTAGGTAGGTCTTCGGCGCCCCTCCGGGGTTATAATCGATCAAGACATGAGCACCGGTAGAGGGATGAAAGTGTTTCTGTCTGTTTAATACCTAGGTATCCAGCCCAATATCATTCCACGATTTGGAATCAAATGGATAGATAATTTACAGTCGCTGCCGGGGTGCTGTCAATTACCTAGGCAGGTAGATAGAGAGAGATGAGAGACAGCCAACACAGAGGAAATATGCATGTAGCCGACCCAAAACTCGTTTCGATTGCAGGGGAATATACAGCAAAAGCATTCTTGTTCCAGATATGCTGTACGTAGTGTGACTATAGAAAGCGCAGACGCAGGAGTAGGAAGATGATTCCTTAAATGGGTGGCTGTTGAAATTATACTATGTAGAGTGGCATAAGGTAGGATTTCAGCGCAAGGAACAAATTCCATGCTCGACTGAGATAGGTACGTACCCTGTTCTGGCCCGTATCTTTCGGATTAGCGAGACGTTCTGGTTTTGCCCCGTCCCTTCCCATCAACAGACGGGCAGGCCACAAGTACTTGAGATTCGAGCAGCGACGGGAATCTGATCAACCAATTACATCAAACACAATTGCCTACTATTAACTAGTAGATAGTCAAATACCGGTACCAGTGAAATTCATTCCTGAGTTCTAATCCTGTTCTAGGTTGGTTTGTTTCGCTGCTGCACGGACAAGTCTATTTAATTAAGAGATTAAGCGACCGATCTACAGGACTCCATATGTACAGGCTGAGCTACTGTAACAATACGACTCTGCCCCAGATTCTGCCCAGACTTAACCAGACATGCCCCCCTGGTACCTACAGCGGTACATCCGGAGTTGTTACTGAGCCCATACCCGCCGCAACAGTGCGACCTGCCTGGTCATGTCATCTGCCCCATTTACCCGCGTACTTTGTGAGACCATTCCATCTTTGTTGAGCCCGGGGCTCTGCAGATATGGGGGGGTTGCAGCAGACTGCGGGTTGTATAGAGTCTCTCTGCAGGACAACAGTCCATTCACATCATTTTCTCTTCTTTCCTTTTGTGACACACATATTTGAGGCTATTAATGAGGAGGCCGGTTTCCGAGTATTTCATCCTTAACCCTTTTTTTGGAGGGGCAATAAAGTAATAATAGCCACCCAACGACCAACACCCAGCAACCTGGGTTTATACACTCAGTGCCCACCAAAACAAGGCGTCCCGATGACGCCAAAATTTCACATTCCAAACGACCACCGGTAGTTTCGTCAGCCATGCTCGATGCGATAGATAATGGCTGTAGAAAATATGGACTCTATCCAACATGATCTCCCTATGGCGATGACCATGGCTGCCTTCGCCGGCATATCATGGTACGTCGCAGCGGAGATCAACGTATCGCTTTTCTTATTTTTCAAGCGACGTCGCGGCTTATACTTCTGGTCATGCGCCCTCGGGAGCTGGGGCATCATCACGCAATCACTATTCATCATACTCGCGGATTTTGGCGTATGGAAGGATTTAACGGGATCGATAACGCTGATATACATATCGTGGATGTTCATGGTCATCCCCCAGTCTTGGGTTCTATACTCGCGACTGTATCTTCTGATGCAACATGATAGCATGTTGAGATGGGTACGGGCGGGTTTAATATTCAACTCGATCGTATTCGGCGTCACAACTCTCCCTCTCGGCATCCTCGCAGTATGTGCAAGAACTTTTTTTTTTTGTTATCTGGTGAGCCCCTCCGTACTCGGACGTTTGCTGACCCCGTCGTTTGGTTCTTAGCAAACCGTGAAGCCATCTCTTTTATCAGTAAACGCGGTCTGGGACCGCCTCCAAACAACCGTCTTCTTCGCACAAGAGACTGCTCTCAGTATCTTGTACATATGGCAGACACGCAAATACCTAGCCGATCTGTCTCCTTTACTTCACTCGTCGTCGACCTCATCTATGGGGTCGGCGTCAGCTAAAGCGAAGAGTGGCAAAACAAAGACCATGCTTCATCATCTGATCTACATCAACATCCTAATCATATGTCTGGATATTACCCTTCTTGGGATCCAATATGCGAGTCTCTTCTATCTACAAGGGGCGTTCAAGCCGGCCGTCTATGGCGTAAAGCTAAAGCTCGAGTTCGTGATCCTCAACCGTCTGATCAAGACCATCTCCCGCAGCCAGACGTCAGTTGTGGGCAGCGACGTCCGCCTTGGTACGGGCTCCGAAACTGGAGGGATTAGTGTGACTCGTGGATGGAATGTCTCATTGGGAGGCGAGAGCGTTGGCATCGAGAGCAGCGACCGGCAATTGAAACCAGTGCATCATGTGGCGCACCATTCGAGCATTGAATGCCTGACCCTGGGCGAGTTGCGGGCACAACGAGCCGGGCGAGACCACTGACAGAATACTGGGCTACTGAGGTACATAGTAATAAAACCAGCGAGTCTTCCTACAGCACGCCAGCAGCAAGCTAACCTAATATCGCAAAGCTTCGTGCATCACGGCGCGAAGGTACCGGGATCCTGCCGGGGCTCACGGCTTTCTCATTGGGTGAAGGGGGATCACCCTGCTATCTATCGATTGCGTGTGCTGACATGTCGATCATTTCACCGTCTCTTTCAGAAGCGTCCGAGCTTTTGACCGGAAGTACCCGTACGTAGCACGGCGGCTAGCAGGCAGTGGCGTCCGTTCCCTATGCCCTTTGCTCCTTCAAAATAAGCATTTTTCTCTGTAGTTTGCAGCAGTACGCGTCTTTCATTCAGGATCAGAAAGTATCGAGAGTATAGCAGACAGGGTCAACGGATACTGAGGGACTTAACCAACTGAAATAAGTAAATAGGAACGAGAAAAAAAAAATTACCTAGTATAGACTTGCTCCTCGTTCTCGATAGAATCAAAATATCTTCATATTCTGCTACGTTTCATTTGGCTGCTTGTGTCTGCCTTAGGATCCCCTCCGCTCCAAAACCCTATCTCTGCTACTAACCACATCTTGCCCAAAAGTCATACCCTTGTAGGTCTCTTTAAGCGGTCGTAAGTGAACTAAAGTAGTAATTGACAGGTGCCATCGCCCAGTTAGGTAAATGCTCTAGATACTGCTGTAGTCTGTACCTTACGTACGTATATAGTATTTTCAAGTTGAGCGCCAAGAGGAAAGAACAGGGAACTTGGTCGACGCAGGGAGGCTACGGTGCCGAGACCAACGCCCCATCAGACGGGCTGAATACTAAACTATGCCAGAATTGTGCAAAAGGGGAGGGTCTTTCATAAGAAGCCTTGTGGACGGCCGTTGGCGTACCTAGGTATTACATACTCGGAATTGCGAGTTAGCTTCATTCAACCTGGGGTTAATTACCGTCCGTACCGGCTGAGCAGGAGCAAGGAGATGATAAAACAGCTAAGATAACCTGGTCAAGCGGTAGGTGTGCGCCCTGCACTTCGCCTCACCGTTCCTTCAAGTTCTGCGTTTGCGTGCCGTGTTTGTGAGGAAGTAACGAATTGAAGTTAGGAAACCGGTACCACAGCGGTTAATCCACTGGAACACGATCTTCCCGCATTCTTCAGGGACATACAGCATACCTACAGTACTAGGGTCTCCAGGGTTTCACTCTCTGCAGCCGAATAATTGGCCGTGAGCGAGTCAAGTCAGTGATCAGGGTCTCATGATGATGTCTCTCCGAACCAAGTTGGCAGCCTGCGTTGCATTCGCAACCCTCTTCGCACCGTTCCAAGCACTGGCGAAACGTGACGGTGCCTCTTGCTCCTGCTCTCCTCACCTTAAGTACACCGCGCAGCAGGTCATAGACGAATTGGGACTCGAGCCAAACCCAGAGGGTGGTTACTACGTCGAGACCTTTCGGGATCCTACCTTGGGACCGCCTGGCAACCGCTCCATCAACACCGCCATCTACTACCTACTCGAGGGCCCGGGTGTCGCGTCGCGCTGGCACCGTGTGGACGCCGTCGAAATCTGGCACTGGTACGCTGGTGCGCCCATGATCTTGCACACATCGGAGAACAACGGCACACCAACTCAGATCCACCACCTCGGCCCTGACGTATTGAACGGCGCAAGACCCCAGGTTGTGATCCAAGGCGGCCACTGGCAGCAGGCCATAAGCTGTGGCAACTGGACCTTGGTCGGCACTACTGGTAAGCCAATAACTAATCATTGTTTTATTGACATGCATCGAACTGCAGTGATTGACTAACTCTCGTAAAATCAAAAAAGTCGCCCCAGGATTCGTACCAGAGGGAACCGAGTTGGCGCCGCCTGGTTGGGAACCAGACACCGGATCATAAGCTTGGTCCCCGCCGGGCCCAAGGAATATGGACAAATGGTCTGGCCAAACTGGGGAAGGGCAAATGCGGGCATTTACGTATGATAGGTTGCAGCACAAAGCCGGTACATCAAGTCTCGCCAAGCCAGCCACAAATCGGGATGAAGGGAAGCTTCCGTATGTATAGCATGCGGCCAAACCAAAATCATCTCTGCGAATTGCATACGTATGTGTCTAACATTGGGTACCTACCGGTGTTCGCCATCCTGAGGAATTCCTTGCGAAGAGTTACGAGAAACGAAGTATTTACTCATGACATACACGTTAATAGCTCAATACAAAGAGTCGGGATCGGGTCCCGAATTTTATCTACCAAGATTGTTTACATATTTTTGAATCGGCACTAGTAGCCGTCCTTCTTGCTGACTGCATCGATTCCCAAAGGATTACAATTGGCTATACATACTGCCTAAAGTAGGTATACAAGAGTAGGTAACTAAGGATACCTCCCATACATTTAAGAGCATACATACCTGTACAACCGTACACTACTGGTAGGTGGTAGGAAATAGAATTTCGGCAGACGTAGGAATTAGGCCCGCCTGGGCGCTGATTATGTCTTGTTTTAATGTTCACGGCATCACATACTTCATCCCAGTACTCTAATTGCGAGACACATACAGCGTACACGTCGAGTTCAGTAGACTCGCCAATTTTAGCAACATTGCTGCAAAGCTCTACCTACTAACGTACCTTTCTTGCCGGTCGACGTAACTTATTCCTTGACAGCGAGCAATTCCATGAAGGAGGTAACCAAACTAACGCTCCAGACTTATGATAATATATTTAATTACCTTTTCCTAGAAACACTGGAAGCGTTTTTCTCATATCTACTAAGTACCTAATCGCGAGACAATTAGTATATTGGTTTTATCAAACCCTTGTTTGAAATTGAAATCTGATAACCTTGGCATCTCAGCAGATTAATGGACGCGTTAACTCAAGTATCGACAGACTATGTGCGCACGACCTGCCTAGGTTGACTAAGCATTGACCTCAAGTTCAGATCTTTCTAATATAGGTACGTAAGACCTAAGGCAGTCTTGCATACAGAAATAAGCTCGGCCGTCATCGTGGTCTGTCACTCATTCCTCACTCACCTCCCCCCTCACCACCGCCCTCGGCGCCTCTTCCGACAGACCAGGTAGGGTAGCGCGCGACGAACGGGACTCCGGTCGAGTCTCCGGTCTCCGGTCTCCGGTCTCCGAAGTATATAAAGAGACGTCCTCCCACTCCGCTCTCATAGATAATGATCAATCAACGCCTATGCACTTCCCATTTTACTAAAAATAATCGTCGCTGGAGCACATGGATTGGATACCAGATTGAAGGGGTCAACAACTTAGGCTTCATTGAAAGAATTAACTGGAATATGTATTGTAGAGTAGCGCATCCTCATTCTGGCCAAAGTCGCATAAGAACTCGAAGCTGGTCCGGAACAACGTGTTAGGAAGTATCGCTAAACAGTGAGGATCTACCACTATTGTGCCTACCCGCAAGATGAGGTGCTCTATCTTTTCCTACACCGTGACCAAGGCCAGCTACGGCCATGATGCTTGCGGTACTTTCTGGATGCTATCAGCTTTGTCTATCTAACTGTAACCATGGCTAACATTAGAGGTTCCAATAGGTTGTAACTCCAAGCCGCTCGACCCATCCAACATGCCTATCTTACTGCGGCCGTAGCTACTTTTAGCACCCAATGAACCCCAGGGGACCTTGGAGCGGACACTGGCGACAACACTATCGATGCTGCAGTTGTCAAAGATTGGTTTAAGCGTTGGAAGACACGCGGCAACGATGCCCACACGAGAACGTTGGTCTCGGTCCCTATCCATAGTCAGTAACATCGACTCGGTAGTCTAGGCCAGAAAGGAAGAAAGGAAAAATCCCTACCTAAAACATCACTAGCACCGGCACTAGTTCCTACGATGTCTACAGCCACTATAATGAGGCGAGTAGTTCCAGCAGTGACAGAGCCGTATCCTGCAATAAGTAGCTTGCCTCAATCAACAGAACAGCTCAAAGGAGTCACCCACACGAAGCCAATGAGAAAAATGAGCGACAGCACAACCTTCCGCCGAACGGTCATGTTGAGCCTCCAAATTGACGGCAAAGGCAGCGACAGGACGATCAGATCGGTCGCAACATCGGTGGCGCAGTATGCCAACTAGATGGTTTTGTACTTCTGGCACTGTCCTGTAAAGGTCTTCACGGATTTCCATATCAAGTTCAGGTTCTGCCCGTTGCACTCCAAGACGGTAGCAAAGAAAAAGGCAACTGTCCAGAGGGCGATGAACAAAAGAACGAGGAGAGAGGCCTTGTGAAATGTGTCGCCGACGAAAATACGGCGGTAGAACATGACTACACTGGGCGTGCCTACCGCGGCCCCAGTGTCTGGGTCGATCGCGGTGTGACTGCTAATTGTCCCCCGCGAAGCGCCTAGAAAGACGACATCAGTTGAGAAGGCTGGGGCGAAGAGAACAACGATCTGTGTCGATGCCTTTCAAGGTCGCATACCATAAATAAGGATGATGGCCAAGCCCCACTGTAGTAGCTGGAGATAAATATAATGAGTTTAAATATGCATGATATAAGACGGAGGGGGGGGGGGGGGGCCTCACCAGGGTGGAAAGGACCAGCCAGTCGTCGACACCCCATTTCGCCCCCCTCAGACGTCGCGCCTTGTAGCGCAGGGCTACGCAGGCAGAAGAGGCGACGACAAGAATGGATGACGCGGTGTAGACACCGGGTTGCACTGGGGACGACACCATGACGAGACGACACGGGCTCTCGTCACAAGGGGTAAGGACGAGACGGCTTCAGATACTGGTACGGTGAGAGAAACAGATTGGTCGTGAGAAGTTGGGCTGGGAAAATCCGATGTAAGGATTTCCCGGACGCGACATAACTACATACTGCGGAACTCCCAGGCTGCGGCCAATCGCCACGTTGTCCTAGCCTCGTAAGCATCCGTCGCGGTATTAGCTTGAAGGGGGGCGTGTAAATATTACATAGGACGTCGTCGATATTACGCCCCCAAAGGACTCCTATGCATCCCCCTCCGGTTCGCACCACTGCCTGCTCTTGCCAACACATGTTCGTTGACGCCGCTAGCCTTCCTTCTTAATCCCATGTTCTCAATGATGGTCCTGCCTTTCTGCTCCCGCTGGGAAAATTGGGTTACCAACAAGTTCGTAGAGGCGGGAAAGTTTTGAATTTTGGGTTCATTTTATCGGGTTTGACGCAGTATTATTCTCTTTATTTCCCCCATCATGGCATCTACGCAGGCCAACTCCAGTTATTCAGAGCCCAAGTCCAAAGGGGACCACCTGAAGAGTCCTAGCAGTCTAGAGAGCATTGAGATTGTGTAAGTCTACATATGTGTTGTTGGCGATATAAACAACTACAGACGGTCAAGTCTCCAAGCTAATAACGGTCTACGGAATAGCTCTTGGTATGAAGTGTTGAAAGTGATGTGACAGCGGAGACTATTAGAGGTCCGACTTCTTAACTTCCTTATCAACCGTTAATCCTATGCGACCTCCTCCACGCCGTCCCCTTTGCTCTCTCCCCCCTTTTTTCCTTTTTTCTCATCTTCCTTGATCTAAATTATATAGCGGCTGATATATTTTGGTGATAGAAAGCGTGTCATGAGACAGTGGAGGCGAGAGTGCCAAGAGCCTTTATCGCTACTACCTAGTGTTTCCAGGGTGAGACCAGCAGCCAAGGGGCCTGTGTTTACTTTCCAATTTCCCTCCGTAGATAGCTTCACTTTTACTCACCGGCATACTTTGCGTGCGATCAATGCACATTGTTTTTTTACTCCTCTATTGATGCGCCTGAGTCTCTAAGTGTCTGTAGGTGATTAGTGCGTGCATGTATACGTGGCCTTGAGCTATGTTGTATATGTTGTAATCAGTAAAGTGGGAGGGGAGTGCAGCAAATACCGGCACCGATTACCTCCCACTGTGTGTAGTTATAATGGGTGCCATCATTCGGATGCGCTTCCACAAAAAGCTATGATTCACAACCCGGAAACCTAGTAGTTAAGTAAGTACATTATTCAAGATGAATGAGTAGTGAGAGCCGAGGCAGAGGCCAGGGGATGTCAGAAGAAGAAACACTCAGATATTGCCTACCTAGATATACACTCTCGGGTCAAAATACTTGCACGGACTTACCTATGTATGTAAGTACACAGTCTCTAAGTATATGAGCGTCGTCTACAGTAACTACGCGGTCTATATACCCAGGTTACCTGTCTATCTACGCACTCAGTGTAACCTAGTAGCCATGGTTGAAAACAATAGAAGGAAGCATACGTACGTACGTCTTTATAGCAATCTGCAATTCATCTTATTAAAGAAATGATAGCGTAAACTCTGTGGACATAGGATAGAGTTAGATATACACCAATTTTTAGCAGATGATGATTTGCCCCGAATCAAACTCCTACCTATACATATTAGCTAGGGCGTTAATCTAATTATTACAGCCCTACAACGTGGGATTGAGATTAATACCTTATTCCCGAACCGCATTTTTGTTCTAACTATAATTTAAGTTTAACCAGGTCTATTAAACGAAACAAGCACCGCACTATGTGACTGAGCAGATGATTTCCCTGAGTACCTAGGCGCCTAGACAGTTTAATCCTATCTAGAACCCCGTACACGGGAAGACAAACCCGGGACCCAGAACTTTGGGACAGGTTCTTAACTTTAGCCTTGGCTTTTACCCACCGACCTACCAACCCTAAACCAGCCCCTTAGTCGCATACTATGTAGTCTAAGAACTAATTGTGGAGGTCAGACCTAATATATAGCAGTGCTGAGGTAGCATAAAGTGGCCCGAGGATGAAATAGTCTATGATAATTGAGGCGTGTGAGTATGAACGAACAATTGGGCGCAACTAATGCCACCTACTTACCCCTCTATGCACTTAAAACATCAATAAAGTCCGCTCGCAGCTGGCAAGTAAGCAAATAGCCGCTGGGCCGGAGAACGAGTAGATAACCTATCTCCTTAACGTAGCAGAGTTAAAGTACCACGACAGCAGAGCCGCAACATCCGGTCCCGCATCCCCACCTCTGGCAGAGGTATACAACGACGTCGGATCCTGTCAGAGCGGGATGTACTAGTTTATAAGAGCAACTTATATAACAAATGCCTGTCAAAACCCGGCAGACCGCGTTTTGATTGCCTGATACTATGTTTTTGTATCAGGCCAAAATTCAATGCATTTCAAAGTCCGTGGACTAATACAGCCGTTGAAATATATGATCACGCACAAGAGGGAAGTATCGTAGAAAGCAAAAAATCTGCTAGGTTAGGAGACAAGCTAGACCTGGGAAAACAGAAGTCGTCGAATTAACTACCGAATCATGTGTACCGCCTTTGAACTGCGGGCGGTTGAATATGATGTGCGGAAAGAACAAGGTGGCAGCCGTTCCTCATACAAGACGGAAAATCCAGGAAACGTAAGCGTCCCTTTGGAAGTGGTAATTCTGCATGGTGTCCCCAGCGTAACTGCAGCTCTTATGCAACCTCTCCGCCTATTTTGTGTCCTAACATCCATAAAACCAGCAACTCGGATTCCGTTGTCGAGCATCAGATAATACATAAAATCTGGGCTCGGCGGTTGTACTCGCCACGATGATCATAATTAAACCAGAGTCTCGGGATGCACCGTTTTATTCTTCACGCGCACAGCGATGTCCAGCCGGATGCCAGGCTTGTCCGCAGAGGAAGCAGAATCCTTGCCCACAAGTGCACCTAATAGCAAAACCTTGTTAGTAGAATTCCCCCCAAAAATAGAGAGAACGGCAAGATCTAACTCACGTCACATGGTTACAACCGCCATTCTTCTGGATCATCTGCCTACAGTTGGGACAGAGCTTCCATTTCTTACTTTCCCCCAATTGCAAAACTTTGCTTGTCTCGTCCTGCACTTGCTGCACAACGTCCGGGTTGCAAGGACCAAAGTGAGATTTTCCTCGGCAGCTTTTGCAGGTCTTTTTTTGGCATGCGTCGCACTGCCCGGTTCGTCGTTTGCGGTTCGCGACGGGAATGTACTGGTTGCAGCCCTTATCCCAACAGTAGAGCGTTGAAGCTGGATGGGTCGCTTCCTCCACCATATTTTCGTACTGCTTCATTTCTTCCGCGCCAACTGATTTTACATCTCTGAAATCCTCTAGTGGTACAACACCGCAACATTTCACCGGTTGAAATGGCTTGAATTCGAGGGCAAATTTGATCATCGTCTCGATGCAATCGGGACAGTAGCGATGCCTGCACGAGAAACGAACGTATTTTTTTACATTTTCAAGACATGCGTTGCACTTTCTAGAGCGCGGAGCGGTTTGCAACAGTTCCTCATCGATGCTGTTGGTATCGACTTGATTCGGGTTGTTGTCTTGGTCTGGGGGTGGGAAAGGTGGTTCGGTCATTCGGTCGGGCGGTCGATACAGAGGCCAAAGGGACTCCATGATGCCAGGAGGGCGTGTAATGCTACTTTCTTCTGAAAGGGAAGCAGTATGGGCAAAGATTGGCGGTCAGAAGAGTATGTACGTCCGCCTACTGGCTTATTTGTCTGCGAATCAAATAATATGTCTACATTAGCTCACAAAAAACTCAGAGTTCAGGGAGATAAACCTTGGCACTGAATCGAGGGGAGCTAGATACCTCCGGGAGTTGGACAGGAAGCAGCTGTCGCGACAAGTACATAGTCTGTTGCGCGGTGAATGTCAAATAAATGTCACGCCACAAGAGGGTAGACCGACATTAGACGAAGGCTCGGCGGATGGCGAAGTGAAGTGTAAAGAGTAGAGCTTGACGAAATTGGTCAGGAAGGCAAGTGTTTTTGCAGAAGGCGGCTGTGAATCCAACGCCGACCTGCATAGGTAACAATGTATATGCAAAGCCCACTGGTAATAAACCATTATAGGTACTTGTCAGGTACGCCGTGAGCATGTGGAAAGCGTTTACTTACTTTAGGTACTCATATACTGGCTTCGAGAGCAGGTTGAAGTTGAGTTAAAGACGCCAATGTAGGTCTTCGAGTCTCCGGGTGAAGGTACCCAAGTGCTTAGAAAGACTATAATGGGCTATTATTTGGTAGTAACACGCCGGTATTGAGTGTTTATTCAGGTATTCTGATGGAAATAGGCAATGTGTCCTGGGTCTGCCCTAGCGCAGTGCTTGGTGGTAGAACGGACTGGAGTTCAATGGCGGCATGGAAAACACAGCTGTAGTCGCGGCTCAGGCTCAAATGAGTGACAGCTCTTGGAAGAGAGTAGGCTGACTGTGAATCGCGTGATACTGGATGTGATGCGTCGACTTCATATGATGCAAGCCAAATAGAAGTGCTGACTTCCAGCTTGGAGATGAAGGTACTGGGTGATACTAGTATGTTCAGATACCTTAGGTACCTGCGTGCCCCATAGGCACATGGATGAGTGAACAATGGTAGCTCAAGGCCTATGAAGCATTAAGGTATCCAAGGTATGATTCGACCATATGGGAAGCTTCCGATCTTGCGATGTGTCGACTGGCACCTTCCTAAGTATTTGCCCACCCAACTCATATAAGGCAGGAGCTCGCGCATCTACGTAAGAGGTAGATACCCGTACCTTAGATAAGTACGCTTGGAGATCCCAGGTGAATTTACATTGAGACTCAGCACAGTAGAACTACCTATGTTAAGCACGCTTAAGTTATTCACGCGCGTTACTTCCTCAAGTCACTCGTAGGTGAAGTTGCTGGTCCACCAAAATTCGTATAAAAAGTTCGTGGTGCTTATGTTGACAGCACCCCTGCCATGACAGCTTTAAGTTGCCTTGCCAGACGGATAAACAAAATATCACCTGGAACTGGTTTCCGTCGCAATGGGTTGCTCAGGGTTCGTCACTCTGCAAGATTTCGTAGGTGTGCGACAGTAGCCCTGTGGTTGAATTATCAACGTGCGAGATTCCACCAGATAATGACCTTCAAACCCATTACAAGCTCATTGAATATCAAGATTATCGATTAGCTACCTATATTCGGCAAAAAACGTCACCATAATAGTTAAAAATTATATATACATCACAATGAAGACTCTCTAATTGTAAACCAAGAAATCAAGGCACTGCATAACTCAAAACTCAGCCCCCAGTTATACTCACCGCAGCTTGCTCGGCCAGTGCATACACGGCTGCTTGAATATGCGCGCCGATGGAGATGAGGATAACAGAAGCATCAATGACGCGCAGGTTCTAGATACCCTTGACTCGAAGATCTGTGTCGACCAGTGTACCCATTGAACAGGTTCCGGGGGGCATGGAATGTTGATCTTGTTCGTTTAATAGACGCGTTGGTATGGCTAATATTCGGTTTTGGGCACGGGGTAAGCGAGATAGTCGATAAAAACTTACAGGCCTTGCGTTCTGGCCCTTTGGGCTAAATGCTCGTCACTCGCGTCCACGTTAAGCAGTTCGAACCCGGGAAAGGGGTCTCGGTGGTGATCATATCGTACTCTAGTGCCGTCTTATAGCCGGCAGTGAAAGCCGTGATCTGGCGCAGGGAGTGGCACCAGACAGTTCTGTCTACTTCGGTGGCGAAGTAGTTGGAGTTGGGCGGAGGGACGACTTTAGGGTCCTTGGATTGGATGGTCACCGTTCCCCACGACGTGGGCTTCATCCCCATTGGGGCGGTGCTAACGGGCGTGCCGTCTGTCTAAAGTGGGCGGAAGCGAGAAATAGGACTAGAGTCTCAAAAGAGCAAAGTTACTCTTCAGTAATTCATGATCAAGGTTAACGTGGCCGTCGTCCTTGGTGATAGTCGCCTCGAGCTGGTCTCGGGGGATAGGCATGGACGCCACATGCCTTAGCGGCACTCCTATTGCGAACTGCGCCTCGGTTAGTAAGGGATTGTTAGAGCTGAAAGTATAATCTTTAGATGAATCCTTTAGTTTCTAATCCAGCTTCATCGTGACGTGGTCGTTGAAGTTTCTCCTAATATCTGGGTTCTCGACATTGACTTTGATACCTTGCTTCACTAGGGTGTCTCTGGGTCCGATCCCGAAAAGCATAAGAATATAGGGCCACCGATAAGCACCGGCCGCGACGGTGACTACCTTGCCCGGGATCTCAGTCCTGTCATCCAGCTGGACGCCGACAGCTTGGGACCAGACTAGCTTGATAGTCCTCATGAGCGTGCTGGTCTTAACGGTAATCTCATCGAGCGGATATACTAAGGGCGCAGTCTGCCGAGCACCTTGCCCTCTATCTTCCTTGAATTCGCCAAATCCCAGGCTGGTGCCAGCGTTCATGTCGTTACCAGGGAGCGTAGTTCAGACCCATCTCATCCCATGACTGCTCGATAACGGCAGACAAGGGGCAGATACGACCTGTAGAAGTGGGCGGCTCGATCTGAATCTTGCCATCATGGCCGTGGGCGTCAAAAGTCTCGTAATTATACCACTTCTCCGCTATTTTGAAGTATTCTAGTTGCGCCTGATAGCTCCAACGCTCATCTTGAATACTTTGCCTCAGCTGCTAAAGTCGGCTTCGGACCTCGGAACCAAGAACCTTTCCGCAGAAGTCAGTCTCAGCTCGCTAGTCTGAAAGGACGGTAGAACTGACAAGAGTCGAGGGAAAGAGAAAACTTATATCCGTAGTGACGGAGCCACCGCTCGGAGCTTTGCCAGCCGCAACATCAATTCGTCTCCCTTTGAGACGATTCTGCGGCACCGTCTTGTATCCCCAGTCAAACTCGCACCTATGAACTTGAGGGAGCTGTAATGGAGGATATCTTTGCTGTTGCTTAGATCTGGGCCGGCTTCTCAAATGAGAATGCGAGCGGAAGGTTGGTACTGTTTTAGTCGGTGGCCGACTGCACAGCCGGCCGGACCACCGGCGACGATTACGTAGTTCCTCTCCTCAGAAGCAGTCCATAGCTTGCAAGGGAGGCAGAATAGATAAGCTATCAAGATTTTTAAAGGAATTTATTCGTTATGCGACAATGTGAATAACAACGGCTTGGGAAGAGAGGAACGAAAGGGGTGACTATGAACTTAAAGACTGAGAATCGGGTAGTGCGGAGTTATTAGATATTTGCCAACATGTCCGAACAAGCCAAAGAGAGTTCATACGGCACAGCTATGTCATAGCTGGACTCCCTCTAATCGACGTCGTCGCAACATCACAACTAAAGGAGCAGCGCGGCTCTTTTTTGTTGCGGCACGGTATGCTTATCCAACTACCAGTATTTGTACTACTTAGGGTGCCGATGAAAAGGTAGGGAAGTATGAGGATATTGCGATACGGGATTCCGCAAGTAATGACCGGGTTTCAGTGCCTCCATCCAGTGTTGCTACGAATTCCAACCCCTCTCGGACGAGAGAGAGATGGCCGGTAAACCATCTGCGCGGCTTCCTCTGCGTATAAACGAATATGCCCCCAAGTTCAAACACGAGAAAAGCACAGGCCAAAACCTGACTGCCCTCAGATAGAACCAGACCTGGCCGCCTCGTGTACTAAGGACTGAGGTATGGTCACTTTATTCCCCTTCGCGTCCACCGCCTGGGCCCAGTAATTGCAATCGCCTGTGAAGCAGACATAATGCACATACCGAGCTTCTGGACGTTTGTATATCCCAGTAAGCTGTCTCCTGGCTGGGTGTCCGCAGTCGCATTCTGGATTCTTAGGATCGTAGCCACGTAAATCACCAAATGCTATAAACGCGTCGCAAGTGTCGCATCGGAAGTAAGGACGCCCAGCGTTTCCATTCGGATTCTCCCACGATACCAAGCACCTCTTGACAGGAGAATTGCAGTTCCTGCAGGGCTGTACCTTGTCAGTGTGGTAGTCAGCGATGCGTTTTTAGTAGCACTAACATTTGGTTTATATTCTGTATCTTTAGGGTCCCGGAAAGGGGGGAAGTCGGTCGGTAGAGCCATGGCCGATCACGATGCAATGAGGCAATGGGATCGTAAGATGGAAAAACTGTGTAGAATGGAAGGAAATAAGTTGGAGAGCTTAGGCTGCCTGCAGACTGGGAACCAACGTGGACAACTTCGTCGAATGTGATCGAAGGCGATAATGATAATTGATTGGGTGTCCTTGGTGTCACAGAGCAAACGGCGCCAATGATACCGTATAGACATTAATAGTATGCATACGCCTCACTTGGGCCTTGGAGATGCCCAACTTCGCGATCCTCAGCTACTACATAGATAGGGAGAAGGGGCAGGGAAAAAAGGAGGTATCGCCCGTAATCGAGCCCAGGATCTCGATATGCAGACATAGAAAAGTGAGGCTGCACATGTAACTATCACCTCCATAAAAAGTACTAAAAAAGAGTTGTGAGGTAGCATTTTCCCGACTTCTTCTCGCCGGCATCCCAACATTCAACCGGAAAACAGCGCACGATTTCGAACCGTGAGGGCGGTTATTCCTGGCGACTGGTTCTTACCACTTGACTATTGAGCCAAGATAGTAATCGTCCTTGTTGGAAGAGTTGGCATGCTATTGTGGGTTATATCCCTTCATTGTAGGTGTCTGCCATTCAATTGTGAGGCATGCATCTAATGGGACGTTGCTACGCAGGGCCTATTACCTATATGATAGGGACAATATCGACATACCACAGTCACTGCCTGACACAAAGTAGGTAGATATCATAAGCAATGTATGTAGACTGGTTTCTAGGTAGTAGCCAATAATGAATATCTACGTGCTTGGGGCTGCTGCTTGTCGGCCTCGATCTATGTAGTTACCTTGGGCAGAGGTCATGAAGAAGAAAACAAAGATTTGTACAGCCCTCAACAGTGTTCTCCTCGCTTTCGGCTCATCAGCTGCCTAGAGAATATCAACACATATCATGGTGATATAACGGGATCGTTGTGATATCTCCTGCTCTCGACTGAATTCTACGTCTGTTTGCACTGAGTAGCTACATATGTCACGGTACCATGAGTCCTCTACAGTTCAAACAAAGGAAAAGTTTTGCTTCATCAGGGGTACCTATGCTTTGTTTCGTCGACTAAGGCTTCTTTGATGGGGTTTCCATTGTATTAGAAACTTGAAAGCTATTGTTTTGTTGAAATAGAACAACCAACTCTACTCATATAAATACGTCACCATCTAAGACATACCCAGACTGCATTTGTAGAGTTGGACTCATATGTACTTACCTAAAACACTCACCACCATCCGGAAAGAATCCGTGGCAACCAAAATCCCATGCTTGCGGTCAGTTTGGCATAATTTTACTAGGACCAGAAAAAGCAAAAAAAGAAAACGCGACCATGGTTAACGGCGCACAACCAATGGCGGGAGCTATGGCCCAGCCGGCCGGTCCGAGCATACAACAGCCTCGGCAATACAATCCAGATGGCATCTCCCCAACCCAATACCTGGTTGCTTTCTGTGTTTGTCTTGGCTTGCTCCTCGCGCACGTGTACCTTCACTATGTAATACCCAGGTTTTCGATTCTTCCACTGCCGCAGTATTTCCTGGGCGATCGGGCTGATCTACCAAGCCACGCGTTTTCTATAACACGACCAACTGGACGGATGTAGGTAGTAAATATGTACTGTATCTCAAAATCTGTGTCTCTTTGTCAGTACTACGTGAGGAAATCTGTGCGACGATGTGTGACAACTAATAATCTGCACTGAGTTGACTCTTATGTAAGCATGTCCAAAAGCCGGGCAACTTTAATGCTCTTGAACCGACTGGTATATCCATCATGCAGGTACCAACTATGGTGATGAGCAAGACGACTATCTCAGTAGCTGCATGTAATAATGATATGACCGGATGTTCCGCTAATCGCTGAATGTTTAGGTAATTAGCATTAAGTCCGCACTTACTTAAACGGGCATATCAAAGACGGTTCTATCTTAATAAATCAAGCAACGTTTCCACATATATGCATACGGGTATAGTACTGTAATAGTACAGTAGGTAATACCTTACCTTATGTCAAGAGGTTGTGGTAAGCACTAAACTAGGTACCTAAATACAGAATAGAGCTTCAATTATTTAAAATCCTCAGCGTTACCAAGGGACTGCCAATTGGTCAAGCTGAGTGATGTATTTATTACTATAGTAGGTTTGTATTTCCGTAGCGTGGACGGGCGGTACTTACATACGTATTACAAGGACCTACCTAGGAAGGCAGAATGAAAGCGAAGGAATAATAAGGCCGTGATAATGCATACATAGAACGATGAGATCAGCTACGTATACGTTCCATAAGCGTATATATAGGCTGGTGGTGTCAGCATGGTTCATCTCAAGGTTGTGAGATTCCCGACTATCTACCTACCCTTTAAGTATACTGCTCTACAGATGTGGACTTGATTATGGGATTACAGCGAGCGCCGGTGGAATCTTGGGAGTTTCTTAGAGAACGGCGATTAGGTGATCTTCTCCGACCAGGAAGCCCCGAACAGGATGGTACGGATTAGGAAATTAGGTGGGGATTTTCACTTTCAATACCTGGAATCAGAAGGTTGCATGGGACTTATTATAGACGAACACTTCGTTTCAGATATGGACAGGTAGCATCAAATTCACATGACAGTGAGATAGCTAATACTGACTGTGGATAGATGACAACATTCGACATGTCCAATATATTCCACAGCAACATCAAGTCATCAATTAACACGGCAATGTCGTCGGGTCAAGCAAGCATGCACACATAGACAGACAGTGGAGATACGTAAGCAGGTAGGTGAGGAGGCAGTTAGCTATACGCGATAGCTTGGCAGGGTGGCACGAAAGAAAAGAAGCTTAAAAATGATTATCTGAAGCGAAAATTTGATATTCGGACATGAATGATAGTAAGTGTTTCGACTTGGAACACCCCATCTTGACCTTGACTAAACCAATTGTCGTAAGTAAACCCGTGAACCATCGCTTGCTTCCTTTTTTACTTAGCTCTGCTAAGGAACAACAGGGAGGACCAGAAAAGCAGAGGCTAAGGATGTGATTGAATAATAAAAAGACAAGCCCAGCCCGCGGTTTATTACTCGCGTTAAACCATCTGTCTGCCCACCTGCCAGCACAACCTCGCTCAACTCGCAGCTTCTTTGCTTATACCCAAAGCTCAACCAATTCCCTGGCGCCGCCAAAATAATATGTCCCAAGTCGATAAACCCCCCCTCCTTCGTAAAGGATAAATAAATAAATAATAATAATGAAAACGACGCCGTGTGCGAAGAATGGATGTCTATATCGTGGATATTGAACGTCAAGATAGCAGGTGATAAAAGAAGAACCGAGGCCGACTTGGTTTGTCATATTGAATTGCGTCGGGGTTTCAGGGTGCAACCATGGTGCCGTGGATGTGTTCAGAGCTGAAGGGAGAAAGCCTATCATGACTCTCTCCTCCAGTCTCATGACACTATGAAGCTTGTAGCACACAATGGGATTTCGTCGAGGTTATATGTTAAAAGCACCGCCCATATCTAAGTAATGGCATTAAGAGCAAAGAATTCCCCGGTGCGGTGTTGTATATACAGTGTCGTGCGTGTTGTTTTATTTTCCGTGTCTTTATTTTTGTAAGGTGGGCTTGATATTGGACTAAACAGTCCTCCCAACTTAAGGGCGCTGAAGAGCAATGGGGAACGTTCGGATCTCGCGCTTCTGGAACTGAGGCTTCGTGATGGGCAGGAAGGTGGTGTTCAAGTTCCTGGCCACGTTCACGTGGGTTGTGCCGTTGGAAGGAGGGTAGTAAGGGGCAGCAGTGCCGACCTGGAAGACGGCGGCAGCAGCCAGCAGAGCAGCGAAGAAGTTGGCCATTGTGATAGATATGTTATGAGACCTTTTTGGGACTTGTATAGTGAATGGAGATATAGACACAGACTCAGGCTCGGACGACTAAGCGACGACAAGAAGAATGAGAAACGAAGGGCGAGTAACAGACGGAACGTGCAACGTGAGACAAGACGTGACGAGATATTCGGTCTTTTTCTCGATCATAGACAAGAGGGAGAGAGACAGACCTACCTCCTTATATCAAGACGCCACGGTCCATGGGATTAATCTTGATCGGCAATTGCTTTGCAGTTTCTGCCTCTCGGTTCTCTCTCTTGTCATCTCCACAGCAATACTGTGGACATGTATTTTCCATTGATGTAATCTACCTATGTACATCACTGTAGCGCAAGAAAGCACTGTTCCACAGTCGATCGAACACGGACGCGCACTGGGTGACTAGCATTGTTTCCATCTACAGCAAGTCTACAGTAGCACAACAGTATAGCAGAAGTATAGAATAGCCAAGATGGGATATCGTGGCTTGCAATTAACTGCACCGGGGGGTTTGCGCCTATCTGGATCGGTAAATGTTGAATCAGGGGTACGAATGCCTAATTGGCTCATGGCGTAGGGAGATCGGCAGTCGACAGTACCAACAGCAGCCGCATATTACAACTCTCGAGATAAAGGGCTACAGGGGTCCGATATTAATCCTACGCTCATCTTCCGAAGCAGAGAGGTGGAGGGTAGCAGTGAGAAGCTGCCGACATTAGTGAATTCTGACCTGGTTGATAGAAAAGATTTTACATATCCTTCTTTTTTCTTTATTATGTACTCCTCACCAGATATAGGCAATAGAAGACGGCAAGGTAGGTATAGAATATTGTCAGGTCTTGGCCTTGGTCAGGAATGGGGAATACAGTAGGATCTCGGAGGATGATGGTCTGGCATTGGGTGCCGATCGAGAAAGGCTAACAGGTGCTTGGCACGATAGGGTAGTACCTTACCTGCCTACCTACTGGCTGCACTCGCAACTTCTGCTTATAGTGCCTTTAGAGAGCATTTTTCCACGCACAGCATTACGTACCACGGTGGCTTCTGTCTCTCCAGAACCGCTATTCTTTTCCTTTGCGATTGTCCTTTATCTAAGATACACGAAACAATTCGGAGGTGACATAGCCACGAACCGTACTTTCTGTTTGCATAGTATCTGCATTCAGAGGTGCCCAATGATTTGCTACCTTCGGTTGAATGCGCCTCTATACTATCGGACCGTGGAGAGAATACCTACCCAAGCAAGAGAGCAACAAAACAGAGTCGCAAGTACGTACCAAAGGCTAGGTAGGTAGTTGCGTATACATAGTACAACACGGCGCAACACAGCCGCTCCAATGATGCATAAGCATGTATAATGTAGGTATTCAAAAAGTTGAAACAACCTCATCGGTGACTAAGGTCGTGTTTGTGGCTTGCATAATACTAACACAGACCCCCAAACCAAAAGCTTGTATTCGGACCTCTACGACCTCGCTCGCAAGCACTAGCCAGCTAAGCAAAGCAACTACTGCTGTCAGCGTTTTCACCTTTGCGCCGCGCCACGGTACGAGTCGGACTTCTCTAGCTTTCTGTTGGACGGTCACCCCCGACTGTTTGGCACTATGCCCAAGCAAGGAAACTCAGCTTGTCGACCTACAGACGAGCTACAGATGCAGGAACTGCCTACTCAGGTACGGATGACAGACTACTAGTCTGTCATAATCAGCCGTCCGCTACTCCGGCGCAAGATCGGCGAGGTGGGTCCTTTCGAACGTCTTTCTAAGTTCCGTTTGCACGAGGGTAGTACGTATGCGCTATATGTAGGTATTACCATACTTTTACTCTTACATCTTCAACTACGGCTGTGCTCATAGTACAGCATACAGCATCCTGCTACAAGGCCTGTCGCTGTCCTGACTGGGCAGAGATACAGAAGACTGAGTGCTGACTAGTTCGTCTTTGGTGGCTTGGCAACCGCTGATGCCATGGCAATTAGCATGAGCCATTGGAGTCGCGCCACTCTATTTTTTGAACCGCTTCTTTGCCTTCGTCATTAATAATTCACTCATTCCACCCCTCCACCGTTGAGACACGTAGATTCACAGACCTACTGAATTAAGAAAACGTGCGACTCAAGTTTCGCCGATTGAGGGAGTAATAGGCTGACTGAGAGTGTCGCTCTTGAAGCACCGGCCTCTCCTTCGCGCGACAATTTTAGAAGGACGTTCTATTTTCATTAGGTTCCGATATCAACGATCGGCAGAATTGCAGGGAAAGGCCTAGCCAAATGCCGATCGTAGTGCCCTTTTAGCCTTGCACCTGTCGATCCGACGATCCAGGAGTGAAGATAATTAAAGAAGGTTTTCCATTCTGGCGTATTCTGGCGTGCTGTCTGGCCCGCCTGGCCTTCCAAGCTTTTCCTCTGCCGTGGTGGGTTTTTCTGCAGCGCATCCAAGACTTTGTGTGTGCGGCGGGCCTCCTGACTTGGAGTAGTCATACCTATATTTACCTCGAGCTCGAGATAGTAAGTAGGTGGAGGAAGGAGCGAACGAGCGAGGGATAGAAGGAAGAGGAGGCCCAGAATAACGGCCTTTCTTGCTCAAGAATTGTATTTTGTGGTGGAGTGCGGAAGCACTCAGGCAGATGATCTTAACCGTTATCAGCGGCACGCATACAGTAGATTCCGAGAGAACAGCTTCCCTCATAAGCAAGATCCGCTATATAATCATCGCGATTGCTCATGGGATAGCAATATTAATCAACGTGGCATTCGACATGGATAAGAGAACACGGCCGAATTTTCTCAGCATCAGTAATTAGGATCTATGTATTGCAAGCGCCGACGCAAGACAGAACCTGGACAAGATGCCTGGACAACCCGGGCATAGCTTCTTCAATACCAGAGGTTAACAAGCCGTTAGTCGCCAGCTCGCCCGTCCTTTAGACCATTACCCGGAGACTGCAAGCCTGGCCATGGTAGATTGTTCTTGCAAGAAAACCAGGACGCACATCCCGCTTCTCGTACTACGGTGTATATGGGAATGCGACTAGGAACTGTGGCTTGCAGCTCGCTTAATGCCGCACAAGCGATGGTTGCAAGACCGGATTCTTGGATGCAGCAAGCGAAGGAATCAGCATGAAAAACCGATTGGCTTGCAAATGGCATGCTTGACATTCTAGCGAATGCTGCCTCTATCTTATTGCTACATTGGGGCGGCTATTTATTCCAAGGGCCAATCAGCCGATGAGCTATATATGAGACCCAGCATTATGTGCGGTTGAGGCTATTGAGCCTTATCACACCCTCGACGTCGACCATTCTAATTATTTTCTTCCTAGGAGGTGTGCATTTACGATGAAACTGATTGTTGGCATTTTTGTTTTCCCTCCAATGCTTTCATGAGACGCCTTGGCAACTTGGAGGCCAGATAGGTAAGGACGGCACGCTATCATGAGGGGCACCGATCGCGAACATTCGGCGTTTAAAGTACGGGCAGAACAGCAATAAATCGCGACCGGCAGTTATTGATTAATGCTTCTCCCTCAGACAGAAGAAACTGATAATACCGGAATGAGAAATGCTGAAAGTGTAGCTAGAGACGACCTGTCGTCGACTATTTTGTTGAGATTTGTTAAGGTTTTCAAGCTATACACCTCGATCGTCTATGGTGAGGTCTTGACGATGGCCATCTTTTGGCTATCAACCTTCTGTCAGTTTATCATTTCTTCACGCCCGTCATTGTCGGTCAATTCCAAAATAGCTACGGCGACTCGGCGTGACACCGGCTTGGCTTCAAGAAAAGATCGTCGTCAGCTGAGATGATAGATGACGATCATCACTCGAAATCGCAAAAAAGCCCGTTACGTGAAAACGGAGGCCCGAAAGCCGGATGCGAGGGAATACGGTGCCTACGTGGGACGTTAATCGGCCCCTCTCAAGGAGATAAGGCTAATTATGCCCAAAAGATTGAAGAAAGGTGCAGAACATACATACATTAGGTAACCTCCTACATCTGTACTGTACACGGACTTCCCGATCGATGCATATCATATGTATTGGTGATCCCTACCCTTCCCTATACAGGTATTCATCTTCATTAAGGGGCCTCTGATTGACGGCCGCATTCACACCCGCTCTCAGACCAAGTAGCGCGTTAATGAATTAATTGTACTACTTCATCGTGACTAGATTTTTATATCTTCCATATCAGGCAAAGGTCACACCAAATCACCTCATTCTTTTGAGCAGAGCAAAACTACATCAACCGGGTTTCCATTCGCTTCGATATCTTGGTAACCCCATATGACGAGCGCAGGTTTATCTATGTATCTCTACGAGTAGAAAGCTCACTATCTATCTCACAGATGGCCGTCGAGTATCCTCCTCGTGGTAGGTAGGTCGGACTAGCTCGGATGATCGTACCGCCGAGCAGTTGACGTAAATAGACTAACTTAGGTGACTCAGGTTGTTGTCGGGCACAATGTGTACTTCGAGATATTCTGACCCCAGTAGACGCCGTCTTCCTGTAGGTCAGTATACGACAGCTAGAAATGCCCGTTGTCATTTGGATGCGGGGTCACGGGGTGATGAATGAGTGAGTGAGCAATCCCCATGTCTGACATTCGTAGAAGAAAATAACTGCATGAGCTGTGAACTACTAAGCGAAGTATTCCCATAAGCGACTTAAGAGGACAGGGTAGTTCTCCATCCCTTTCCCCTCCTCACACACACGGTGACTTCCACCATCACAAAGATTAAATCTTACGTACCAGTGACACGTCGATACTCACTCAGCGTATGCTGCCACACATCCTCCACCAACGACCTCTCTCTCATCTCAGTCAGGAGGTGCAAAACCTCGGGAGACGGACTCTCGCAGTCGGCGTCGAGGGAGTAGACGCCACTCCCGTGCACTCCCGATGTCCCCACCGCGACCTCCTTAACCCCATTATCTCCCAACAACATACCTCCATCTCCAATCGCGCTTTTCTCATCCCCATCACCCTTCCCGCCGGCTGTTGTTGTTGTTGTTGTTGTTGTTGTTGTTGTAGCAGGAGGAAACCTAATAGAAGTAGCCATATAAAACTGTCTCTCGGCACATTCCTCAATCGGCATAAACTTCAACCCCATCTTCCTCAACGCTTCTTCCTCTTCCCCTTCGCCTTTTGCTTCTTGTAATGACAAGTGACTAATTGTTAGTTTCGTACGTACCGTGCCGGGGTAATTATGCACGAAGCTGACTCCCACTCCAGGCACCGCATCAAGGTATGAAGTCGAAGTGGCAACGGCCTCGAGACCGAGCGTTATGAGAGAGGAGAGGTGGCCCCGGAGTTGCTCTAAGGGTACGTGCAGGGCAGGGAAATCACTTGTGTCGAGCGTGCTTTCTAACGTGCCTCCTGCTACTGTTATGACGCGGCGGAGAGTATTATTTTTATTAGTACCAGGGCTAGGGGCTCGTTGCAGGAGAGGGAGTAAGTTGGTGATGAAGCGCATCCGGGAATAGTAGTTTAGTGCTGCAAGGAGATGGAGGTCTTCGGATGTTTCTGTGATTTCGATTAGTAGTTGATTGCATACCAACTCAACGTGATATCCTTTAGCCTTTCCTAGCCCAAGAGATGAGCGTGTAACGCATGACGAACACCCCTATTCCGCCACAGAAATCCGGTCAAGCACGAACCAAACTGAAAGGTAAAGCTTAAACTCACTGCTCCGATCCAGACTCAAAACACCACACGTGAGAAAGAGGAGGTTGACATACCCCTCCGTCTTCTTAATCTCCTCACACACCTCATCAACAACACGAATCAGGCTTACGTCCGCCTTTATGAACGTGTACCGACCGCTCGGATTCAGAGCCTGACACTCGGCCTCGATGCGCGTCCCCGCTTCTTGGGAGCGTCCGATGAAATACACACGCGGATTACTGTTGCTGTTGTTGTTGCGGCCCAAGTATTCTGCAAATTTCTTGAGCGTCGCTTCCCCGATCCCGCTCGTCGCTCCCACGAACACCGCGACTAGGTTGTTGGGTAAGAGGGAAGCGGCCATGGCGTTGGATGCGCGGATTTCGGAGAGGGAGACCATTTTATTAAATCGTAATTGTAATTGTATTTACTTAGGTGAGTGGGGAAGAGAGAGAGAGACAGAGAGAGAAGAGGGTGTTTTGGTTACCCCTAAGTTGGTTCAGTGATAGTAACAAGTAGTTATCGAGGTTAGTAAAGGCAGAACTGAGTTGAGCAAGCCAAGCCAAGTCTTACCCAAACTTCTAGGCAACACCATCATTTTGATGTCGGAAAAGGGCCTCTTTATATGCAGACACGGAGACAGTACTGTACTGTAGTAGAGATTTTTCTCGATAAGATGGCGATGGCACCTTCCATGAAAAGTCGTGGGATGTATGTAGTATAAGCCGGTGTTTTGTGAGCTGTGCTGATTGGCTGAGAAAACGCCGAGGGAGCCGGGGCCGGGCCTGGATCTTTGAACCACCCTACATACTGCCATGCGGAGCCCGGGTTGCCTTGACACTCCCATTTTCGTCTCTCATTTTATTAGCACCTATTGGTCTCCTCAAATTTGCAGTATTCTTTATTGAATGAACTTTTTTGCCATGACCCCACAGCTAACACACACCCAAGAACTAGAGGAAGAGGCGTCGTTGTCCTCTCTGGAGATGATCATTCAAGGAAGCCGCCGGCGTAAGGTCCGCTCGGCCTGCGATCGCTGCCACCAGCAGAAAGTTCGGTGTCTCAAAAAAAGTACTGAACCGAATAGCTGTGAGCGATGCACTAAGCTTAAGGCAGAATGCCGTTTCAGCCCGCGCGAGCCCCGGAAGAAGAAGCAGCTATGGGACACTAAACCTAGGCCGGGGACCCTATCGCCGGCATTAGCTATACCCATAGCGCCGGCAGGGTCACACGAGCCATCATCCTCATACGAGGAGGGGGAGGAGAGTGGAACAATGCTGACGTCCGGGGTAGTCGGATTTGGATATGATGATTGGTCCTCTTCTTCCTCCTTCATGCCGAACGTGATGGGAATTGGAAACCCTAGAGGTCCAGGTCTAGGGAACCCAGGATCTTATCTGAATCGGCGTTCAGAATTTTCGATAATACCGGATGATGATGGTGATGATGATCCGGCGGGCGGTGACGTTCAAGCCATGTGCTTAAGCTGGCCGCCAAATCCGTTTCTCAATGGACCTTTACCTTTAACTGTTGATACACACACACCAGACGCAGGCGCAGGCGCAGGCGCAGACGGGGGCATTGGGCAACAAGAGGTCTATAGTAGTAGCATCTTTCCTAATGTACTGACCTTACCCCCCAACGAGCCAAGCCTGTCGGTAGTGTCGGAGAGGGATCATTTCTCAGCATCACCCAGCATAATTTCCTCCGGGAGGCACTATCTTCAATGCTATCCAATCCACTACGGACTAGGGGGCCAGCTCACTTCGGCCGAGCGCCTGACAAATCTCCACACGGCTCTATACGAATGCGCCAGCAAACTCCCATCTATCAAAACATCCCCCGCTCGCAGCCACACCGAGCCCGCAGCCGCATTTCCAGCCAACGCCCCTTGCTTAGCGGGGGGTAGCAACAGCAATAGCAATAGCAACAGCAACAGCACTAAAAAGCGATCAGCAGCACTCCTCGCCATCGACGAAGTATTCCGCGTAACGAAGGAGTTCATCGACATCACTCGAAGTGACATTTTCCCAGCAGCCAACCGTCACCACATACAACCGACTTTCCCCTATTCACCCCCCTCTTCATCTTCATCTCCGTCTCCCTTGTCCCCTCATCCGGACGACGCAACCCTATTCACGTTCTTATCATGCCACTCGCGACTCGTTGAGATTTACGAAGTCATATTCGGTGCAATACACCGCTGTATCCGGGGTCCGCACCATCATTACTCCTCCTCGTCCCATTCCGGCGGCGTTATCCTGCCACAATTACAGGTCGGCGGATCATGTTCATCAGGAGGGGGCATCGGCTCTCCGCCCTTGCGTGTCGACTTTAGCGGGCCGCGACGACTGCCTCCGGCGACGATATTCATGTACATGACCATTGTCATCACACTGTCGTCAGAGTTGTGGATGCAGGTATGGGAGGCCATGCAAGCTGGGAAGAAGAATCACAATAGCATGAGCAGTCAAATACTGCCATCGGTTCCTCCTGAACTGACAGATCCGATATGGAACATCGCAATTACAAAAACTGATGCTATGGCGCAAACTATCAAGACTGTGCAGCATGCATTGCATCGAGGAGACTGCCACTCATCGGGTTAAAGTACTGGTTCTGCTCTACGCTATATAAAATACACTCGGAACTAGGCATCATTGCCTTCGGGACTGGGCAGCTTCTCAGCATAGGCCTTGAGAGAGTCTTTACCTCCCCGTTGGCCATCCGCCTCTTTGGCCTCCGTCTGACCGGCAGTGTTGCTTGACCCGGGTTCACTATCATTCTCCTCGGCAGTGTCTGATCTGAGGCCCTCAAAGTCATCATCAGCCTTCTGGTCTTTCTTTTCATCCCCAGCTATGGCTTCGTCTACAATACTGCTCGCCTTGCTGGCAGCCTCACTGCCAGCCACACTATCGGGGCTTTGAACGCGGGGACCAAGATGTTTCTCTTTCCCGGGATCTTCATCGTTACCGCCTTTCCAGTCGGCGGGCTGCATCTGAGGTACTGGTTCGTCCGGCCTCGGTTGTTCAATTACTGCTTCTTTACCACCAGCTTCGGGCATGACCGACCGCCAAACGACAGCAATCTTGTCAGCCGCACGCCTGCCTTTCTGGCTAGAACCTTTGATGCCATCCATTGCATCCCAGTCGATCTCGAAGACGCCCGTCTCATCGGGTACACCGCCTTGCTCTGGGCCGTTGCCTTCGAAAAAGGCATTGAACCAAACGTGGGCCACGGCAGTCACCACGGTAAGGCCTACCGACTTTGGCGCTCGGTTGCGCCGCTCAATTGCGATATTAACGTCGCTATTCGGGATACGAATGGGCTGCGCGGGCTTAAATATAACTGCCATTCCACCAGGCTCCGGTTCTGTGTTACTCCTAAGAGGTAATGTTGGGGAAAGAGTAGCAGGAGAGTTTGAGGGCGATCCGTCCCTGCGCATCTTATTGAAGGATCTAGGGTTGATTAGTCTAGATGTCTTCGTTGCAGAAGCCTGTTGTGGATTGGTGCTGGAGTTCTCATGCTCCTCACCAGCCCCAACCGGCTCCTGTTGGTCGGTCGTAGGACTACCCGAGCCGTATCCTGCAATCTCATAGACCATATCTAGCATTCCGGCTCCGCCAGGGGCATCGCCTTCGACGATCTGGCGCTCTTTCTTCGTAAATGTGTGGAAAACTTTGATCTTTTTACCCTCGTCGACAAACCCTTCCACAGCGAGCTTAACCCCATCGCGAAGACCCCAGACATGGATTTCGAGGATCTCTAACTCGCGGTCGATGTACTTTTTACCTCCCTTGGTCCAACGGTCGACGTAGCTGATCCACCGTAGCTGGCTCGGAATGGAAACGCCGGCACCAAACCTGGGTCTCATCCTCCTTTCGGTGAACCGGGCAATTGCTTGCTCCGGCGTCCACCCGCATTCAGAGATGAGATAACTACACGCCATTGTCCCACTTCTTCCCTTGCCCGCTTTACAATGTACAACGACAACGCGGCCATTGTCCTTGTCCTGGATGGTCTGCGTCACCTTCGCGTTTAGCTTGGACTTGTCCTCGATAGCATCGGATCTACCAGTATCCAGGTCGTTTCCATCGAGCCAATTCCGCATGCTTGCTACAATCATGGGAACTAGTCGAAAAGGCGGCGGGTGGTGATCAGGCCAGGGGTAGTGCCTTATCCGATGATACACAAGCTCGTCTGGATAGCCGGTTCCCTCGCCTCGGAACTCCCATATGGCCCAGTTGCTGCCATGTTTCGAATCGAGGAAAGCGACAAGACGATCGAGAGGGTTTCGATAGGCGCGCTGTGGGTATGTCTGCGAGGGCCCGGAACTATGTAGTTTGGTGCGTTAGGGAAGAGCGCCCACAACAAGCATGTGCTGGGAACGTACGTTGCAATTATGTCATCTGTCACATAGCATAAATCCAATCCGGCTTCTGGGTGTCTGGCACGAGGGCTTGCTACAACCTGCCTCAGGAAAGAGGTTATAAAAGAGGCCATCGCTATGTATGTATGGACTTGAAATCATGGACCGTGGACAGTCCTCATTATAATGAAGGCTGGACACTGGTCTCGGGGATTGCGTGCGATTAAAAGGTAGTGGACTAAGATATCATGTTACTACTGTAAAGGGGCCATCTTGGCAAGATTGCCAGTTCATATTAGACACTAAAGTTAGGTAATTCGAAACGAAGGGATGAAGCAAGGGAAGGCAGCTCAAGTTACGGATTGTTGTAGCCAGGCGTTCTGATTTGTTGACTTCCTGTCGACCTGTCGCCTTACCTCATCAAACCTTAGTACTGCAGGAAGTACTGCAGGAAGTACCTACGTCATTAAACTTTTTTCAGCGCCACACCGTGGCTGGTGTCTAGCTACGTGGCTAAGTCATTCACAGCTGACTACCTACTAGTACGTGAGTACTACCTTTATACAAGGTCCTTCACAATAGGAATGCAGGTACATCTGTAATTGGATAATAATTTCATTTACAGTACCTATATTATCTACCCTTGGGCGTCTTCTTAACTGTCAGGACATCATCATCATAGCACAGTGTGCGAGACACAGTGTATGTGGTGGTGATATACTGTATGTACTATAGAACCTCTCTACTCATAGCTTTGCTAGCCTGATCTCTCTTCTTAACAACAATGATACGATCTGCACTTACGACACTATCTTCCTATCTCATCGATGTCTTCGTGAACGCCTAGCAATACAGAATGACAAACTAAGTGTCAGTTGTCAACTCAATCATCCCACTGAGGGCCATGGGTTGCTCTATGACCAGGGACCATGAACGGCTCGCCCCAGTCCACCTTATCCTTGTCGGGGTACTCCCACCACTCATTGTTCTCGTCGCGTCTCTTGGGATCCGTCCAGTACTTCTGGAGGTCCTCTGGCAGCCCAAGCACCTCGAGGAGTTTTGCTCCTGTCGGCTGCGCCAGCCAAGTGTCGAGGAGAGTTCGGAATTCGTGGTTGGTCAAGTTCCTGACCACGTGCACGATACGTTCAAGAAACGCAACCCAGTTGTTGATATGGTCAGCGTCCAGCGTGCCTTGCATGATTCGCACTTCTACCGTTCCTGGCTGAGGTGCGCATTCGTTGGTCTTCTCTTGCGAGCTGTATTTCCCGCGGACACGCCACTTGAGCCCAGTCCTGGCCCGCGGGTTCTCCCCGAGCCCGATATTTAGCTCGTTGATTGATTTGTATTGCCATATATAGTAGACCATTACCCTTTGGTCCCTCGTCAAGCGATGGTACGGTATATTGGCCTGGGCCTCGGCAGCAAACAACTTTTGGATATGCTCTGGGTTACTAGCATTTATTGCGACGCTCGATTTTGGGTATGTAGGGTCGAACCTATTCTACGTAAGCACTGGATTATCTCTTGTTGCCATCTCGTATGGTACTTACAGGCTCATGTACAAAGTACTCCTGTCTCCAATTTTTGCACACCACTTCGAACGGCAAGTCAGCTATCAGTGGTACAATATGGAGGCCAGTTAACAGTTCAGCTAACCTTTCTATCTTGACCGCGGTCTATCCTATGAAACCGGAGGATGGTATTCTCAGTAAGAAACCATAGCACTGCCATTCTCTGCCAACGCGTATAGAATCAGTATCGCGTTTAGCAGAAAAATTGTTCGCGAGCGAGAGAGAGAGAGCAAACCAACCTTGAGTTGCGGTAGAACCCAACCCTTTGTGTGGCCTAAATGCACATGAAGTCCGGATGACACCTGCATGGGCTTGTGGATGCGTAACTTGTCCCGGAGGGAACCACACGCATCTCTAAGGGCCTGTTTAGCCCTTTCGTCGTTCAGAGCGAGGACAGGGCTGACTACTTCTGCGCCGAACCAACGATAGTCCTGGATAGGATCGTCCGTCTCCATCTCCGGTGGGACATGATATCTTTTGAAGTCCATTCCGTTCCCGTCTACACTAATGTCAATTGTCACGGTCCAGGCTTTGTATTGGTTCTTAAGATTCGGGACATGCACATGGAGCGGGTCCCGTGCTTTATTGCGCCGGTCTTCTCTCGCCTGCTTCTCTCGATTGCGTCTTGCGATCAGTCGATTGCGGAGTACTCCTTTAATTTGTGGTAACGTACTACCTGGGATGGGTGGCCATCCCCGGATGCTAGCTCCATTATTGACAGCTCCTATTATGTCTTGACTTCGCGTCCGATATATCTTGAGGCCCCTGTCCCGGTGATAATTGATCCAGTCGTCTTCCCATTTTCTTACAGCCTCTAAGGAATTTTGTTCCTGATCATAATCGGAATTCCATTGGTGGATTGATTGGAAATTATCAAGTCGCGATGAATTCGGGAAGTCTTCTTCGCGCTCATCATCACTTGGCTCGCTCCCGCTGAAGTCGTCGACGTATACGAATTCCGACATTCCTTCGGCTGGGCAAATCCCCTCTTCAGGCCACTTGATCACCGTGAGACCTCTGTCTCTCATTATACGCGTCAATTTTGTCTAGTGGGGCTTTAACATCAGTCTTATTATCCATGGAGAGATGGTTTAGTCGTGGTTTAGTAGCTGTCCAGGAACGATAGGGGTGGGGGGAACGCTGGTTTACCAAACCTCGTATGAAGAAACGAAAACATAGAAGCTGATACGTTACTCACCCTCGAATACTGAGCGCGCCTATAAAATTGAGGATGACAAACTCCGTCCAGAGCACTCATATGACTCTCGTTATCAATCCTATATTCATCCCAGCTCAAAGTTTCTGTCGAAGCGACCTCGCTCCGGAGCTTGAAGTCCTGCAAATCGATGATAGTGTCCTCCTCTCGCTCTTCCTCTTGGTCTTCCTGGTCTTCCTGGTCTTCCTCTTCTTCCTCGTCCTCGTCCTCCTCTTCCTCTTGGTCGTCCTCGTCCTCGTCCTCTTCTTCCTCTTCTTCCTCTTCTTCCTCTTCTTCCTCTTCTTCTTCTTCCTCCTCCTCCTCCTCCTCCTCCTCCTCCTCCTCTTCTTCTTCTTCTTCTTCTTCCTCCTCACCTTCGTCATCGGCCACCGCCTCTTCTACGTCCACCATTACCACATCTTCATTCTCTTCTTCTCCATCTCCTTCGTCTCCCTCCCCTTCAGAATCAGTATTATCCCGGTCTTCTTCCTCCCTCCGCTTCTGCCTCGCTATGACCCGCTTTGCCCGTCTCATCTCCCATTCCTGCATCTTCTTCGAGCACCATCTCGGATCATTCGGGTGCGGGTCTTGTATTAGCTCCGACCTTGAAGTGTGGAACTTCGGGCACTGCACTACCAAGAACTCGAGTTCAATTCCGTACGTTGCGATGTCTTTCTTGGTACCTGAATATTTTCGAATCGTGAGTATTAATCACCACACAACACAACATAACCCAGTTAACCGATACTTGTGTATATATATGAATGCCACTAAACGAACGCAAGGTAATAATCAATCTTTCAAAACGCCTGTGTACCGGACTCTCCCCCCCCCCCTCTGGGCCTCTGCAAACAAAAGAAAACAAAAGAACGTACGATATGTTCTGGGCCTGCGGCGTCCTGTGTAGATTGCATTAACCATCTCATCCTCGGCTATTTCCCCATCAGTCTCGTGCTCATATTGGCCCCCGTTGTTGACGATGGACAAGGCGGTTTCGAAACGGTTGGTGAGTTCATCCGCATCTGCATCATGGTTGTCGTCGGGATCAGAAGAAAGATCAGAGCCATCGTGGATGGCAGACGCCTCCCGATCTGATTCCTTTCTCCCTTTCCTAGGCTCGCTCATGGTCCGTGAACGGGCAAGCAGAAATTGTGGTGAGTAGTTTATTCAAATTATAGCTCTGAGCTATAATCTCGTAAGGGGACACCAGAATGATTAATCTCAGACCCGATATGTAGTAATGAGAGATATCAGATAAACTAAATCGAACAGTAGGAGAGTGAGTAGATAGATAGACGACCAAAACCGCCTCAAACTACCTCAATTCTTAATAACACGGCTTATAATACGCCCCATTGAACAGAAGGTTACCTCAAAATAAAACCACCCTTTGACTCTCAAAGACTAATAAGTCCACGTTCGAGCCCGGTTCAAAGAACCCCAAAGAAAAAACCTCGATGTTTGCGGGTTTGTTATAAGAATCCTTTCTTTCTTTGTGCATGAATTGAACACAATGCGTAAACCACTACTACATGAACCCCCCACCCAAGGGCACGCGCTCAAGAAGATATATGTACAATATATTACATAATACAAGTAGAGAAGTACTTGTAACATGGTTCAGACATAGACCGAGCAGGAAAGGACAGAACACTCGCCACTTAAATTAACCGAGCTTGTAGTATAATCAAAGATAGTAACCAGGTGTCCATCTATACCCAGGAGAGGGTGTGAAAAACCTTACATACCCCTATCAATAAACAAACAAGCACACGCATATATGCCTTATCATATAGTTTAAGTCCCATACCTTACATACATTGGTTGGCGGGCCTCCTTTTATAGCTCCTAGCAGAGAAGTAAAGACTAAATTTCCTAGTCGCGGAGGCTCCTTAAGTCCGAAGAGATGCCTGATAGCTTGGCGGTCGTCTACCTCTGCTTGAAAGACGATAGAATAAAGTGTAGCATAAGTGTCTGACAGACTACAAATCCAGTGCTGGTGACTGATAATCTAAATAGGGCGGGATTCAAATAAGTGATTCACATAAGCAACAGATACCCGAAACTTAAGATATTAACGTCTTGATTTACCCACACTGACTACTCGCCGACTCCTGTAAAGCATAAATACCAAATGCTCCACTCCGACGGTTCTCTTGCCCCTTTCATGCTTGAATCCGCATGTCATTTTCCTTCATTATCTCGTGCCATTCTATTTCCAGACTATACTATTCCAGCCAGTTGTGGAAGTCTAGAAATATTGCAGCCAGCAACCCCACGCGCCCTCATCTCACCGGCGACGTCCTATTATTTGTCCTGTTACTGTGTCGCCGTTTCACCGTACCACGGCGGGCGTCCCAAACAAACATTCAGCCGGGTATGATGTCATGGTTGTGTTGCGCCTAGGAAGTCTTCTTGGGCACAGCGGAGCTGTTTGTGTATTTGCCGAGATCAGTAGCATCGTGGAACTGGATAGCAGCTCCTTTGATGCCTTCCCAAACAGATCTGGCAGCGGGCGGTGTTCCTTGAGCGCCGATTGTTGAGTCCATGCGAACTTCCAGCTCCCGGAAAGCGCTCTGGACATGGGTGCTCTGAGCATACCGTGCTCGAAGAAAAGCGGTGTACACAACGAAGAGGATCCAGGAGCGACTCCTAAAAAGAAGGGCGGAGAGGAGGACGCGACCCCAGAGACCCATCTCGAGCATCGCGACAATCGACATAGACGAGTCGTAGTACCTCTTGACAAAGGCACCAATCGCATCGGCAAGGGGGTTTGTTGGGGGCTTGGGACCGGAAGCGGAACCGGCAGCGGGGGCCTTGGTAGGTTGAACGGTAGGGATCACATTGCTACGAGTGTAGGTTGCCACGTGGAAGACAGAGTAGATGCCGTATGGAAGCAGTGCAAGAGGGTATTGCGGAGAGAAGAGCCAGATGAGGGCCATAGCTGTGGACACAGAAGGTTAGTCGGTGGGGTCGCTGCAATGAACATGGGAAGGCGGGGGTGAGGACGATCAGTAAGAAAGGAACCTTTGGGAAAAACTTACCGAGATACTGAACGTTCTCATCTGACAAGATTCCTATAATGCCACCAGGATATTTCGCTCCAACCTTCTGCCTTGCACGCCATGTTTTGTAAACGACGATTCCATACGTCAGAGCAGCGGAGAGGAACGACAGGCGGTAGGTGAACCGAGCCATCCCGCTATAGTAGTTGAAGGTGAAATACGAAAGGCCATAACGGAAAATGCATAGGAGGAGAACTAGATGTCTGTTGTAGGTGATATTAGCCTTCTCTGCTCGGAAAAGCTGCTCTTGAGCGTCGGGGTTCGGCGACTGGTGGTGGTTCGGTTCGTCGGAGGGGTCGGTCTACATACCCGCTAAACCAAGCAACTACAATGCACCAGCGTCAGCAACATCCGATCTTCAACCACCTGTGCGGCTAGTATGCCCTAGGGGATCAAGTGAGACAATACATACACTGCAGGGTTTTAACAAGAACAAGCACTCTCTCCCCGAGGGGCAGGTCTGGAGAAGGAGGCGGCGCCATGTTACCGATATACGAGAATGATAAAACGTCGCAGGTCTAGTATATGCAGCAAAAGAATCTGAAATCAAAATAAGCCCAAGCCTCAGATTGAGATGGGAATAATTAATTACCTATAGGTGAGGTGAGGAGAGGATGCTCGGAGGGGGGGTTGAGGTTGATAAGCAGTCAAGTGTGATAGTATGAGTAAAGCTACTGCAGGTTGAAAGGTAGGAAGGTCCCGGGCAGTAGGCAGGTAGATACAAGAGAGCAGCAGTGTCTCGATGGACAGACAATGAGCTCCAAATAGGTAACGTAGGTAGGTCCGTCACTGAGGAAGACAATGTGGTTGGCTGGGCTGGTAAAGTGGCTGGGTCTAACAGAATGTGGGCATGACGACAAACGAGTTTCGTAGCTACATAATGGCGTCGGTTCTTCAATTTTGGTGTGTGCGTCATTACCCTTGTACCTTGAGGATAAGGTTTAAGCTCTTGTCCATTCCAGGCTAGACCAAGCTAGTACATATCGAGCAACAAATTGCTTACCTAATACCACCTTGTGGCTTAGTCCTGTCCCTGCAACTTAGTAAATTTTGTGAATGGCATCAATGACTCCTACTGACGTGTATATCAACCGCACTATAGTGCTCAGGCTATACAGTATGCATAATAAGTCTGGCAATCTTTTGGTTTATTTGAAAGAGTTGGCTATACCTAGTTTCTATAGTTTAGGTGCGCGGGTATCCCGGAAGGAACGTCCACAATACCCATGCCCTGCGAAACGCAAGAATGCCTGCCTTAAGTTATAAGGGCAATCAACCCACTGCCTTTGTCCTCAACGCCTCCGAACTCCTTTAGCTTCGTTAGGAGTTGTAAGAGATCCTGATTGCCTTGATTCCCTGATAACAAACTTTTAGCTTGTGTTGCATGCCCTGTTAGAATAGCCCCTTGGAGCGCTCCAGTAGCACTTCCTAGGTGCCTTCAATCAACCAGACCCTTCGTCTCATCCGCCTTGGCTTCATATCTCTTTCGCGCTTTCTGGTATTCATTGTCGATGCTTTCAATGTGCGCTCCCAGCCTTTGGTTAATCCACCTAAGCTTGCTCAGGTTACATAACCTTGAAACAAGGACTTCGGGCGCTGCCGCGAAGAACCCATGAAAACCCCCCTGCCATAGTCTCAGTTCAACCTGCACACCCGCGTCGAGGAGAATGTTATAGAAGTTCTTCACTTCGTCTTTAAAGGGCTCCGCAGTTCCCACCTCTATATAAGTTGGGGGGAAACTTTCTACGTCTTCTTTTCTGGCCCGGGCAGGGGCCTCGAAGATACTGACATTGCCGGTTCCCCTTCGAGATCCAAGCGTGGCCTTCCATCCTTCTATAGCATCTCCTGATGTGAGCATATTCCCATCCTTGAACCGTCTATGAGACGCGGTAGCGCATCTGTCATCCAGTTGAGGTGCTTCCAAAATAAGTCCGGAAAGGGCGCCCACTGTCTGGGCAGTTATCCCATCGTTTTCTCGATACCATTTCATTACCGTTGAGGCGGCCAGTCCACCTCCAGCAGACGTCCCATAGACAATGAGCTTTTTATGGTCGCCGTACTTTAGTATTTCATCGCTGTCGACTCCCAGATGACTGTAAACCCACTTCAGAGCATCAAAGCAGTCGTTGGTGGGCTCTTCACCCGTAGGCGACTCGTCCGACTCATTAGGTGATAAACGGTAATCGACACTGACGACTATAGCATTGAAATGGCTGGCCCATTCTTCGGCTCGCTCCAAGTAGAGCCCGGAATACTACAACAGAACACGGGTGAGCAGTTGCTATCTTTGGCAGTACCTGGCTCAAGGAGCAAGTAGGAAGAGATGGGGGATCTTAACTCACAGGAGTGCCTCCGTAACGGCACCCACCATGGATAAAAAATATACATGGCAGACTTTTGGGCGCGGCCCTCTTAATTGTCTCTCTGTAGGCAACGATAAGACCGATATGATCGGCAATCACCTTACTGTTAAGCAACTTTTGATAGTCGCGTCCTCGACTCGAGGCGTCTCTGGGGATGTGTCGAGTATCTCGGAGTAGCCCATACGCTGTTAAGATATCCTCGTTGGTCGGGGGCTTTGCATTACGTCTGCTTCTCTGGAAGCGCCAATGTGCACGTCTGTCGTCCTTGTCTTCTTGAGCGATTTGCTGAGTCTCCTTTTCCGAGTGCTCCTGCAGCTCCGAGTCATACAGCTCCTTGTAAGGGTTGAAGGGTTGCTTCAAGTACGAGAGACGAGTTGCTGATGCTGCGATGCCCATGATGCTTTGGACGATATTATCAGATCAAATAAGCTGCGTCTCATGCCGAGTGCATCGTCCGGTCTGTCCCAACGGCATCTAAATTCCACGCTTATAGGTGGCGGTCTTTTTGTTCAACGACATGATGCTGGTCCATCTTTCGAAAGCTCTCAAGTCTTACTCTGGCCTCGTTCGCTCGGACAAGAACAGCATGACCGGTTTCAACTACAAGGCCTAGGTTGCAACGGATAAGCACATCAGTACAACACCGAGTAAAGGTTATTGATTGGATCTTACTTTGGAGTAAGTAGCACAAGTTACTGGCAGAGGCGACTTGTTTGACTGGATTTGCGGCTGGCGCCGGGCGTTAGCATTCGACGACGTGATGTGCTAGTTCCTGGAAAGCCGGAGGCTATAAGGATGGCGTCGTTGAGCCTCAGGTCAGCCTTGTCATTCTATTTCCAGTGTAACGCATTGGTGTGCCCCGGGTTCTTACATCAACCGATACCGAACAGATTTTCCCTCTATTCGCTTCTTGCCGAGCAAGGAACGGTGACTCACTTGATCTTTTGCCACCTCTTCGGCGATAGAGATATTTGACGAGACACAGGACTGTGACGCGAACACGCAACCTGCCCTGTTGTCAACAACAGGTACAAGAGCCCAGTTCTGTCGTGAGTACCTGTTGAAGAATATAGCAGCCAACATTGGACACGGAATGATGATATGTTGTATAGCCTTGCAAGCAGGGAAATATGGGTTAACTCAGGCAGCCAAGAGGCATCAAGGTTTCTTCTACCTTGTCGCGTCCTCCCCATGTCGGCCCATCTATCTCCCCGAGTTCACTTAAAGGATAAGCACCATATTTGTCCTTCTGACTCTCTGACTCTCGTCTGATTCCTCATCTCTTTCTCATCTTCAGGAAACCACCTGAGACAGGAATGGCGGAACACGGTTCTCGGTGAAATATACAAAGAACACGAATAAAGAGTGCAATCACTTCTCGACAATTGCATCTTCATTTCTGTCGTCATATCTGCCTAACTCAGAACAGGATGACAGGGGAGCTTACATTCTAACGCCTACTATTGTTACGAGTGATGGCTTTTACTGCACTCGGATAGTCGACAAATTAGTATCGTGACATTTATGGCAAGGCAGGATGGCAGATGGGCATGCCACAGTGTCACAAGAGCCGTAATGCCAAGAGTTGGGCATGAGAACTCGAGGGCCTACCGGTAATGCTAGGCCTATTATCATCGGCATAGTCCGAGCATCCGCCCGCTCACAATTTTTCTTCCGGATGATAGAGTGCACAGACTAATTACCTAGTCGCCCCAGGGATCAAGGGTGGACGATTGTTGACTTAGAGAAGTTGGAACGAAGACGATATTTGCCATACATACATATCTAGGACTACAACACCCGGGTATCTATCTGTCTCAATAGTGTCACATTTTCAATGAAGACATATTAGAGGTGACAAATCCGGCCTGCCCCTCAGCCGGTGAGGCGATGCGAACAAAGCTCTACTTCCCTGGAATATAGTCTGAGTATTAAGGTACTGTGGTCTGTTCGAGCCCCGACAATTCCCGTGTACGGCAGCCGATAGTGACTACTATGTACATATGAAACCGGTATGGAAACCCTGCACAATATCCCCACTATCGTAGAGGATATCCCCATCGTTGCCATACACGTGGACTTGGGCCCTCATAACGTTATTGTGTCCAGCCAGAAACACACTGAGATACAAGCGGTTATTGACTGGGAATTCGTACCCAGTGCACCATATGCATCGCTTCGCCGAATCATTGAGATGCTCTTCCTTAAGCCGCCTCCTAATAGATTTGGATCGGAGTACGATCACGCTGGCAAGCTCTGGGAAGCTTTCTAGAGGAACTATTCCTGACTGGATGCGGTAGAATCAGAGCGAGGTGACACAGACGTTCTTGGAATCGTTTAGGTTCGGCTCTTTCATACGAAACTTTAGGGGCAAACGTTCGGGTCGTTGAGAGTATTTTAAGGAAGCGTTCGTAGCTCTCAAAACGAGTGTATATGTTGAAACAGGGCTAGAGAACGCAACCAGCCTTCGGCTGGCCATGCTGTCGGCTTACACCTGAGGTTTGACTGCATGTTGAAATGCCTAGACTGTCTCTGCCAGGCGCAACTTTCTTGGCGCAACTTTTAACAGCCGAAGTTTTAAGTATCGTCGCTTTTGTCCCTATCGGCTGACCCTACCGTGCACGCTCAAATGACCTGACTATGGGCTCATTTCACTCATTCCCGAACTTATTATTGTTATTATTATGCCCCCACGTCGTGTCGCTTACCTACTTGCCAAACTAATTAGCCTTACCTTACCTACTTACCAGTATTAGGCATCAGAGACTCAGATATTACACAGCTCCAAGCTCCGGGAATAACGCACGCGAGAATTTTTAGGCCGAAAACTTGAAACAGCCTTGTCCCTTTCATACCACACTAGCGGGTTATCATCCTCTCTCATTTATTTCATAGGACAAGCCAAGGAAAGCAATGATGAAACAGAAAAAACACCCCGAGTCGGCGCACCCGCGCGTGCGTGGGGGCAAGTCATTCATTCGGATTCACCCCGACACTGCGACTTATGCCCTTAATCTATCTATGTGTTACGTAGCTCGGATATCTCTTGCCGAGACACACACTCTCTCCCCCTCCCTCTCTCTCTCTCTATCTCTCTCTACATGTGTGCACTACTAGTATAAGAAAGCGACTAATCGCAATTATTTGATGCGGATACACAGCATATGTATGATATGTGTGTTACGTATGTTACATGTGCAAGGTGAGCGCCACCACGTCGTCTAGATCCAATCATGAACGGCTCGCAGCATTACCCACCTATCTGCAGGCTGCAGCATACCGAAGGTACAATGCTTGTTCGGTAAGATGCTTTCGGTCAGGGAGCAGGTAGTAATTATTACGTCACTTTCGTTTCTTTGCTTTCGTGTAACTGGCACGGGCTTACGGCATTAAGGTAGTCAGTTATTGTACTCAGTAAGGAGGTAGGTTGGTTATATAGAGTAGGTGGAAACGTTACCGGTGTTATCTATCCCTAATCTTTGATTTGCTGAATACAGGTACCCCGTGGGCCTGGGACTTGGTGTTCCATGAATCTTCTGTGCAGGGTGCGGGATTATCTCGGTGGTTATCCCATTATACAATGTCAGTCACCGAATCATGGGTGAGACTGTCATTTTTGTGTCTGGCACTAAGACCACGGACAAGGGCCACATCATGTGGTAGGTAAGTAAGTAACTTAGATGTAGGTAAACTTTTCTGCTCACACTCTTCAATCAAATCCGGTTCGATTCCGTAACGCACTCAATCTTTCCAACCCCATCTCTTCCCAATCCACCTAACGACATACACCAGGGCCAGCAGAACCGGGACCTCGATCAAGGGGCCGACGGTAGCAGCGAGCGCCTGGTCACTGTAAGGGCCGTAGACGGCGACGGCGACGGCGATGGCCAGTTCGAAGTTATTGCTCGCGGCGGTGAAGCTCTGCGTGGAGCCGAGCCGGTAGCCGAAGCCGGCGCGGTACGTCGCCCACAGCGTGAGGAAAAAGACGAGGACGAAGTACAGAACCAGGGGCACGGCGACACGCACGACGGATACGATCTGGTGCACGACCTGTTGCCCTTGGTAGGCGAACAACACGATGATGGTGTAGAGTAGGCCGATCAGGGACCAGGGGGCCACGAAGCGGAGGAAGACGTCCTGGTACCACGCCGGTCCGGCCAGGTAGCGCAGTGTGAAGCGCGATAGCAGCGCGGCGCCGAAGGGGATCCCGAGGAAAACGGCCACGCTCGTCGCTACGACCTCGTAGGGCACGTCCAGGGTCCCGGATTCGTGGCTGATCACGCGGATGAAGAAGACGGCTAAGGGCGCGAACAGGACGATTTGCAGGATCGAGTTAATAGCGACGAGGATCGCGCAGTATTCTCCGTCTCCTCCTGCGAGGTCTGTCCATATCAGAACCTTAAAGCCGTAAATTCTTAGTAATCTATGCTATACTCCTTTTCGAATTCTCGTTTGAGCTTCTTCACTTGACTTACCATAGCGATGCACCGACCCAACCCCACTAGGATCAAGCCCACGCGAAGATCCGGCTGATCAGGCAAAGTTGCCCATGCAAGTGCGAGCTGTATGCGCATGAATTGTCAGTCTTATTACATTACGCATCTATTAACTGACACACTTCTCTTCTACTGTTTCAGTGGGGAATGGATTGGACTAAGAACAGGAGGAGTAAGGTAGGGCAATGAGGGGTAGGTATTGATTAATACGAACCATAAGAAACGGCGCCACGATCCAGTTGACGAAGACGCTGAAGCCGACCTGCTTCCAGATGCCGCGGTGCGAGAACACCTCTGCTAGAGATTCGAAGCGCACTTTGCAGAGTATAGGATACATCATGACGAGAAGACCGACGGCTATTTTAAACTGAGTTAGCATATTATTTTCGATGCTAGTTACTGGTCTTTGAAACAATCTCCCTATCAAGAGAAACACGTCTCCCCCTACTCATTCAAGGGTCTAGGAGGTAGGGGTATGAAGGAGACGAGGGACCAAGAAAGGTGATGTGAAGGAAAAGGGACATAGAACGCACCAATAGGCACAGAAACGCCTACAAATCGACCCCGATCTAGCGCCTCTGCTGTATGCGGCGCGAAGTTTCCGAGGAGTATGCCGAGTACAATGGCGAGTAGGATCCAGAGGGCGAGATATCTATCCAGCCAGCCTAGTGACTTGAACGCGGATTGTTTCTTGGCTTCCGGACTCTCTCCGGACGTCGCCTGGCTCTCGATATCTGTCTTGGTGGTTGCAAGCTGGTGTCTATCTCTTTCGTTTTCCGTCTGTAGACCCTCTGCTTGAGCATTTGGCGAGTTAAACTCTCGGTTTGACGGCGCCTTGTCCGCCATGGTTGGGATGGGTGCGGGGTGTTAGGTGCAGTTGCTGTCTTGAAGGGAGCACGTATATAAATCCGAATTATGTATTTTGGGGCATGGATGAGCTAGGTTAAAGACATCAATCAAAACAACTTTTAGAGTGATGTCGTTAATCGTCGGGGCATGATATCTTGCACAATTCCATATGTAGTCTTTCTGCGCATGCCGACTTATAAGAGAGCGAGGTGGGCCTGGTGTCGATAGTGGACCAGTTATAGAAGAGGTGCTGCTCACTAGCCAATCAGATGCGGGGCGTGACATACTCCAACAACCCTTTTTCACCGCCAAGAGACGACGGGTGCTCGATCTTTGATCCAATAGACTTGCTGTTGTCGCCCACAGCGAATTTCCTCGTTAACGGGATATAGAATATAGAAGAGCGTTCCACTCTCTTTGAGTCCTTTTCTTGACTAGAGAGCTTTTCGGGGTCAAGGCTGTGGTATAGATGGCACAAAAGCTCACATAATCTTCCAATTGCTTGATCCGACCACCTTCTGTGCTTGGGAAGAGAATTGCATCCCCCCGGGAATGTGCGAATGTGTCAATCCCCGAACTCAATGATTATTAGGCACGTCTTATCGTCTAGTATGCCACCTGATCGTTTGTTTAGTCGAAGAGGACGTCTCGTATGGCTAACACGTTAGACCTTCGTATAGTAGATAGGTAGCTCACAGCAGCTATCAGCCTATATAGTCTTGAAACCCTCTGCCTAAGCAAAGGTCAGAAGCATCATAGGCTTAACTCAAACTGCATGCGCATGCATCATAAGGAGGTTCATTTCGTCTCATCCATCAACTGGAAGAGCGTCGTATTCTTAACATGACAATCCGTAGCATCGCCGCATCCCAGCGCGCTCCGGGCACGCAAGGGATCTCCATGGCCCTGAAAATCCGCAATAATATTCGCTGCGTCATCACAGGACGTGACGAGGGCGGGTGGTGGATGTATTTTGACGCCACGCGTAGTAGTGAAAGTAGAAGTAGAAATAATAAGCTTGTTGTTGTTGTTGTTGTTGTTATTCTCGACAGCTTCGCCGTCTCCGACGCCGTCCTCATGTACCGGGGTTTCCGGCATGCCCTGTACCGGCATCGATGATGTCGGGGCCGGTGGACGTAAACGTACTTTCCCACGATCACCATGCATCAGCGCCGCACGCTGAGTATCTGTCGTACCACCGCACGGAGATTGAGCCTCGGACTCATCATCGATATCAGTACTGGCAACCATATCTTCGCGCTTAACACGTTCCGCCCTCTTCCGGGCTTTTGTCAAATACTCATCAACCTCGCCCCTCTCAACACCCTTTGAGGCAAGGAGTTCCAAGAGCCGTTCGTTCACCCACGCGACCTCGCGCGCCGCACGCTGCATCTCTAGTGTCGCTTTTACTTCCCCAGTCTCGAAATCTCGCACCTTTTCTTCTAGGCTGGCGAGGTACTCTCTGCGACGCGCGCGAGAGCGCTGCTGGTTCTCGCGGTTTCGGGCCGGATCGGCTGGGAGTCTGATCTGTGTTATTTTGTTAATTCATTCAGTCATTGTGATTAGTTTAAACATACGACAAATTTTTCATGCTAATTTAAAGGATTTAAAGAAAATGAGAAGAAAAAAACACTCTAGGGATGTACGAAAAAGAGGCTTGCTTGAGAATCTTGACGATTATGTACCGACCTTTCTAGGCATCCCGAACAGCAAGGCTGGAGATAGGTAGTCAGGTAATTTGGTGGAGGTGTTGGCTGATGAGCGGCTTTGGCTAGGAATAACGATCCCCATACGTGATCTGTTAAATTTAGTATTTCAAGTCCATATTTACATGATGAGTTGTGGTTAGATATTCATGTATCTTCCTTCATCGTTTGAAAACGAATCAGGTTTTCAAGTTGATGCTTCAGGCATTACTTGGGACTGTGTTGAGCCGCAGATATACTGTGTGTACTGTATAATTCGCACGGTCTGTAGTTCAACCAGAACAAGCTTGAGGTTTTTACCCAATGCATGCAAACCTTCATGCAAACCTTTATAATAAACTTTTGCTTTGAACAAATTATCTTGCCCATGCATATCTCGTTAGATACATACCGTACCGCCTCACTCAGCGCGGTGGGAAGCCAAATACGGGTGAAATCAATACATGCTAAAAAGTCGAGGTCCCTCCTCATGTAAAAGCTTAGCAGTGCATCCGTTAGGTTACGGCGCCTTTTTAAGCGGTGTCTAACATTATCCAGCCATAATAAAATGCTCCCTGGCCCGTGGTAACAGAAATTGAGAATGGGTATATCCCTCGAACGCCGTTTCATTGTCAGCTCCCCCGCCGATAACCGAACTGCGTGCCCCCGTTGCTAACTCATAAAAACAACTAATCAAACACGGAACGCGGTCCGTCCAATATCGTCTATACTGATACACTTTTCGACAAAAAGAAAAGACGTTGTTAGCTTCAGTGGGCCGCACCGCGACCGCGACCATGACGGCTGCGAGGATGCCATCCCGAGTCGTGTCCACCTCGGCCGTGTCCACGTCCACGGCCCCGACCACGTCCGCCCCTTGACCCGCGCGGTTCTCGAGGAGGGGGGCGCGGCTCGGGCCCCAGATCAGGGCGGCCGTGATGTTCGCGTTCCGGGATGACCTCCTCAACCTCCTCTTCCCACTCCTCCCATTCGTCCTTATGGTAGCTGTCATAGATGGATGTCTCATGCTCAAGCTCGTTGGCGTCAAAAAGGCACCTGAGCCCGCGCTTATCGGACGCGTGAGTTCCGGGAGATGGAGGGGTGGGCGAGAACCCTTCACGCTCGCATTCCCTGCAAAAGGAGTTCTGATACCGCTGGATCCTAGCCGCTTCGATGCGTTGGTTGACCCGAATCTTGGTATCGATGAACACTTGAAGATCGATCTCTTGGCCAAGCAATGTCGAGCGATGGTGATCTGTGTAGAGATCGAGGATATCAAGCATGACCTCGCCTACCCACTCCTCGTTCGTATAGTAATTCCCAGGCTTCAGATCTACAAAGACATCCTTAAACTTTCCCGTAACCATAGCCGTGAGCAGGGCGATCGTAAATGCAACAGTGAAGGTGGTGTGCTTCAGTGGAGCGAAGGTCTTGTACATATCGGTGCCGACCTTGTATCCATCAACAAAGAAGTCGGAGGCATCGGGCCCCGAGCCGATAACTGCCTTGATTATCTTGGCAAGCATCTTGATTGGATTCCGCACCTGGAAGTCGAACCTAACGCTCTCGATAGCGTGGCGCTCTAGACTGATCAACATCCTAGAACCCGCATCGAATATCTACATGAGAAAAAGATATCAATAATCAGGCGCCGGGCGAAAATGTCAGGTGGCTCGGCTCACCTTGTCATCCGGGGTAGTGATACGGTCCGGGTTCTTGAGATTGTGATTAGCACACAAGATCTCCCGCGACTTTTTCAGCGTATCCTCGGATTTGCAAGCGACGAAAAGACAAGTGAGGGCCGCATCAGTGAACTGGTACTGCTCAGCTGGAAAATCCAGGCGAAATAGGTGATAGTACCCGCAGGCGGCCATATATGTCGTGATAGGACTGCGAAACAAAACGTCAGCGTGCTGGCCAGCAAAGGAACGGGGCGGGAAGAACACGGTGAACTGACAGTTGAAGGGCATTGCGAACATCGTCAATGAGCTGGACGCCCTGGATACGAGCTATATCTTCTTGGGCTGGGTCAGTGCCCAAGCCCCGCCGCAGGCGACGGATCATAGTTTCATGAAGATATTTGTTGCTGCATCTAACCTCGCCGATAGACGGTGGTGTAGAATACCCGACATTCTCGGTACTTTCTAAAGGTGAGTCTACTATTGCCATAATCTCTGCGGTCGGTGGCGTGACAAACGTTGCATCGCCCCAGAGCGGACCGTAAGTAGAGTAGAGTTTCAAACCTGAACTTTTCTGAATATTTAGATGCTGTTTTGGTAAAGTAAAGTGAAGCGCTTCGAAGATGAGTGTCTCAAGATGGATGATTTGAGGTCTATCGACGTGAATCTAGTTGCTGTACAGCAGTAGGTTAGCAGCATTTGCATTGGGATACAACGATTGTGTTAGGTAAGTACATACAGGTGGCATCTACCTAAGGTATGTGTCTACAGCGTACCCTGTAGGTGAGTGGGCCTAACCTAGGAGGGTAATAGGTCCATTTAGGGCACCCACCAGCTGTAGCTCAGATGCTCATGCTTGCAGCTTGTTTTCTCATAAGAAGCCCCATCATAGATAACCATTCAGAAATACTACTAGGTCAGTAGAGTCTACAGTCAGATTCTTTATCCCAGCAAGTTTACAGGCTAGGTTAGATTATATCTCCTAGGCTTCTCATCCTCCAACCATGCCAGCAACACAAGGGGAAAGACAGGACTTGGCTCTGGGACTAAGTTAGGTATTAGCGTCAGAACATTTTAAGTATGCCGTAATAACTACAACTTGAAGTATTTAGTCAGGTGCGTTATAGTAGTATAATGTAACTACTACCTGCACACATATCTAGAATATCAAAGGACATTTCTTTAGACCATAGGGAATAAGTACTAAGGTGCAGCAGTCCGACATTGGCAACACTGTGAAAACAGGGACCCTGGCCAATCAGATACTTTATACGGCCAGAAGCTCCGACATTAACACCATTGTCCGCCATTTCAGCTCCCAACCTCCGATTAACACCGCCTAGGACTTACAGCCACCCAACCGCTTGCGTAATGAGTTAACTTCCTAAATAATCGATACTCTCTTTTCTACCTTGACAGATGAGAGATACAACATTCATTCACGCAATAGAACAGTTTGACTATCATCACGAGCACTGATTAGAATGCCGTCAATCCGCTCCCTCTCGTTACTATTAATACTGCTAGCGCAGCTGGTCTCCGCAACAACAGCAGCAGCCGACAACCCGGTGACGCAACGCTCCGCCGAAGATAATGATGGCACACCCTTACCAGTGGTGATATGGCACGGGCTAGGCGACACGTACGCGGCGGAGGGTCTGCAGCAAGTGGGCAAGATCATCGAGGATGTGAACCCGGGTACGTTCGTGTACTTCATCCGGCTCGACGCCAGCGCGGCTGGCGACCAACGAGCCACTTTCTACGGCAACGTGACGGAGCAGGTTGCAAAGGTATGCGACGACCTTGCCTCGCACCCGATCCTATCTACGGCCCCTGCCATCGACGCCGTGGGCTTCAGCCAGGGCGGACAGTTCCTTCGCGCGTACGTGCAGCGGTGCAACGCCCCTCCCGTGCGGAATTTGATCACGTTCGGCAGCCAGCACAACGGCATCATCGACTACCGCGTGTGCGAAAGCCGCGACTGGCTCTGCCGCGGCGCCATGGCCTTGCTCCACGGGAACACGTGGGCGCAACTCGTGCAGTCGCGCTTGGTCCCTGCACAATATTTCCGTGATCCCGCAGACATGGACAACTACCTCGCCCACTCGAACTTCCTCGCCGACATCAACAACGAGCGCGAGGTCAAGAACGAGAAATACGCGCAGAACATCGCCTCTTTGAAGAACTTGGTCATGTACGTCTTCGAGGACGACACGAGGGTCATACCCAAAGAGACGGGCTGGTTCGAGGAAGTGAACGGGGACGAGACCACGCCGTTGAGGGCTCGCAAGATTTACAAGGAGGACTGGATCGGTCTCCGCGCTCTGGATAGAAAAGGAGGCTTGAAGTTCAAGGTCGCGCCCGGTGAGCATATGCAGCTCTCCGATACCGTCTTGATTAAGGCCTTTAAGGAGTATCTTGGCCCCTACGAAAACACTTCTAAGAATGCTGCTGCTGAAGAACCCATTGGCGAGCTATGAGTTTTACACATACATTTGTATATCTGAGGGCTGCATACCTACGTAGGGCGTTTTGGAGTTTATTTGCTGCTTAAGGTAACCTAGTTTGGAATCATGGACAGTAATAGCTAGGAATGTTAAGTGAAACCCATATCTGGTTCAACATGGTCTCAAAAGAACTTACCGCGATACTATAAGTTTTGCAGTAATAGTTGGATCTCGATCAGTTGTGTATCCTCAAGTCACATACATACAGACCAGTCATTTAAGCTTTCAATAAAATAGTTGCTCTTCATAAGAGGTCAACTGTACCGAAGCATATGCTTTCATTGCTTTCTTTTCATTCAGAGGATATCTATCTCCTGATGCTCGAATACGCAAAGCAGACACAAGCTCATGATGATGCTGATGCTTTTATCTTATCAAACTCCGAAACTCCCTCATGCCGCGAATTAGATACAAGAGTGTTCTAAACTATCAGCTTTTGTTTTCTTTCAAACATCCAGCGCCTTCTTGGCGGCCTTCTTTTGTTTCTTCAACACGGCCTTTCGATCCGCGATCTCCTTGTCCAGGTTATCGTCGTTACTCTTGGGCTTCAGCGCCGGCTTCGATTTCTTTGATTTCTTCGAGATAGGCGCTTCGTCCGCCTCGACGGCGCCATCCAGGGACTTGCGCTTCTTGCCAATGTTCGCCTTCTCGCCTTGTAACAGAGCCTTGGCTTGCTCCGAGTCGTCGCCTATTATATCCTTCTCCTGATCGACCCATAGCTCGTCGGTAAGGTATAAGGGCAAAGCGACCGTCTCAGGACCTTTTATGTAGATACTCTAAAATAGAGTGTCAGCTATGTTTTTTTGCAGCAATTAGGGTAAGAGAAGATGCTCTGCTGGCCGTATTCTGTATGGGTCGAAGTTTGCCACACGGGCGTTCATAAACGTACCCTAACATTTTTCTGTCCTCCGGGGATCAACTTATTAACCATAACCTTGACACCGAATTAGCAAACGCCGAATCAAAAGTATACCACGACAACTTACAGAGACCACTTTCTCTGCGTTCGCAGCCAGATCTTCTGGCTTCCATGACGCATAGCCAATCTTGACAGCGTGGTTCGTAGATGGTGATAAGTTAACAAGGGCCGCCGCAATCTTTACATAGATGTTAGTATCACGCAAGTTCAATGTCATTTTATCGAGATATCACTTACTGCCCGCTTAATCTCCCCAGCGAGTTGAGCAGGGGTGCAGGCGTTCACGACGTCTTTTGCAGGCTTGACACGCTTGCCAGCTGACTAATTTTTGTCTATAATCAGCCAACACGTTCCCGTCTCTAACGATAAGGGGAATCGCCTAGGTTTCATTAATTTACCTTCGGTATACGAGCCTGAATGTCGATGGGTATAGGTCTCTTCCTTGAGAGAGGTCAGTTTATCGGCGCCGTTCGAGGGACAAATAGTGTCGAATGTATCCTACAGCAAGCAGGAGTGGGAGGCAACGATAACAGGTTCAATATCACTTACTTCTGGTTCTTATAAAACGTTTTCCCCAGAACTAAGCACCTGAGTCAGCTATCTAGTAGAAAAACACGAGTTGGAGCTAAGAGACCTCAAAAGCTTAGAAGAAGGACGTCTTCTACAAGCAATGAGAGTATAAAATAGATAGAATTTTGCTTACTGTTAGGGAGTCGGTTTATGATGCGGCTGGTCTCGTTTAAGTAAAAGATTTATCATATGATGTTCAAGAAAACCTACGTATCGCCCACTTCACCGACAAAATGTTAGAAGCGCTGCCCAAGGACATGTGGGGGAGCTTGCCAGTATAACTCACAGAAGATATCGTGCTCAGAGTATAATGCTCTCTGGTTCTCATCTGTGACATTGGTATGAGTATATACTCAAGAAGCGCATCGCAGAGGACTCAATACAGGAGGTGAATTTCTTCTTAAGCTTTCCAACATCGATTATTCTCGATACGTTCTTGCGCAGGTCGGCAGGGAACTCATCGTCGGCGACCATATTCTTGTAATGACGTTGGGGCTTTTACGAAGTCAGTAGGAGTCAGACAGACGACAATTTGTGGGCAAACTATAGAGCTTATACTGACATCGGCGACTATCAAACATATTCCTTTATCGGTCTCGGTCTCGATTGGAATCGGGGTCGGGATTTTAGCAGCTGAAAGAAAAGCGTGTCAGCTCCTCGAGAACGGTTCGGCAAGAGTGGAGGCGAAGCGCGCTAGCAATACTCACGTTTGAGGTTGCGCGATTCTGTCACATGGCGTTTGGTGGTGAAGGTAACGAATACGGGTATTTCTCCCGTGACATCGTCGTCGTCTGCAAGAAGTTCCTTCTTCGATGCGCTGGCTGCCTTCTTCTCGGCCTCACTCTTCAAATGCGCTACCAAAGCTGTCGAGGCGCGCAGAGTTTTCTCAGACTCCAGGAGCGAAGGAGTAGTGTCACTGCGAAGAGTGACTTTGGAAGACGCCATAATTGCTATTTTTATAATCGATAGCGTTGCACAGCTGTCGACAGGCCTATCGAATTCGAGGTTCAACGTCGGACGAGGGGGTCAAAGAACAATCGGAACAATTTATCGGTTCAGAATTTCGGTATTTCGAGAAGCCTGGCGTTCCGTAGAGTTTATCACTGGACGGTATACGCAGCTCTACAGGCGACTCGGCTTGCAAGAGGTGAAGTGGGATGTACAATTTGAGGTTGGGGAGCTCTCGAGGCCAAAATTTCTTATCGATATCAAGTTATCTAATGCTCTCGTTTTAACTAGGATTATCTTTGGCATTCCCTCCCAATTAGGCCACTTTTTCGCTCTTTTAGGAAATGCCAAAGTCCTGTCCTAGCCCAGCCACAAGCCCTACTTAACCACAGCCAAGAGCCCTACGTGGCAGCCACGGCCCTGAGGCCTTGCAAGGCCATACCATGAGCCATGAGACTTGCAATCTCGTGGTGTTAACCGGTGACATGATTAGAAACGGTGGGTTAGCCCAGCTGTTCCTTTGCACTGACAGCCTAAGCGCCCTTACTAATAGATAACACTTCGGAGGGCGCTAAAACCCAATATACATAGGTGTCATGCACGATAGCAATTTAGGTCAACTTGCATATAATAGGGGCGACTTCGTTTTGCGAACCTCGATATATCAGGGCCTCTGCACTAGCCACAAGTAGTAATAGGGGTGGCAGTAAGTAGCAATGAGTAGTACTTAAGTAGCAAGAAGTAGAAGTAGGAGCACTAGGGGATACCTACTTACCTCCACCCTCCACGTACCTCCCCTTTACCTCTACAACCACTTTTTGCATCTAAAACACCACCACACCTCCATTTCCACCCATCGCGGCGCCTTTTCAGCCTTACTTTTGGTCTAATTAGGATGCCGCCGATCCCCAACCCACCCGAAGATAGGTCAGGCGGATCGAGGGCTACAAGACGCACTGCTAAAAGGCTATGGCCCTGTTTTACACCGCAATCCCTCGCAGTAGGAGGCCGTTATAGTGCGTTCAACGCCTACTAACTCGCAACAAGGGTCCTCAAAGGGCAGGACCAGGGGCTCACAAGGCCGAGGGGCGAGTACAGACAACATGGGCCGAGGAGGCCATCAAGGCCCGCGAGGAGGCAGAGGCAATATGGGCCAAGGGGGTCAACACCAAGGCGCCACTGCAGGCACCACTATGGATGCGGTTACGGCCCTACTACGCCAACAACCACAGATCGGCAGCTCTTACGGCCTTGCAAAAAGAGCTGCAAACGACTGTATTCAGCTATTCTGCTCAAGTGATATAATGACACCAAAAAACGGCGTTTTATTGCAGAGTGTGTATATGTATGACTTCAAGTAGGCTGTCAAAGGGGGCGGTGGCAAGCAGAGCATTCTGATGCACAGTGCTAGTAAATTTAGTAGGTTATCTATCGGATCTACTTAGCTTGCTAGGTCTTAGCAATCGAAATCGGGTAATGAATGGGTGCACCCCGAGTAATTCTCTATTTAAAGCAGGGCTATAGAGCAATGGATGGCCAGAGAATTCAAGTTCAAGTCGACCCCAACTTAATTAGAGCATTATGGATCAGACATACTTTCACTGACTCATCTTTTCAGCCCACTTGTCCACCGTCATCGCCTCAGGCTCGCTGATATAGGCGGATTGACGGAATGCGTCCACTATGATTATCTGTTAGCTAGGAAGAGCGGGTAAAGGGAGGATACACACCTATTTCACCAAACCCGTTCCAAGCGTCGATCCTCTGCTTGATAAAATTCGTGTCCAGCTCAACATCGGGAATCTTATTCTCTTTGGCCACGTCGTGCAGATATTGGAGATTTGCATTGATTCGGCTCCAGCCGGCGTGGAGAGTCTTGAGAGCGTCTGATGTGGCTTTGATTCGCACAATGGCTGCGTCGGTGTAATCCTAGAATGGGTGGATTAGGTTACGTCCTGGATGGGAGGATAAAGGTGGACGGACTGTAATCTGCTGAGCATCAGTGCCAACGACAAGGCCTGCGTTCAGCTTCTTGTCGTCTGATTGGCACTCCGCCTGGATCTGTTTGATCACGTTTGCGACTCCGGATGCACGAGGGCCGTATTGCGATTTTGGCGTTGCCGGGAGGACGCCAAACAATGGACTGGACTGGTTAGCAGGGTCGGATAGAGTAAGGGAATGATACTTTACCATAACGCATATAGCAATGGATGGCCAGAGGAGACCACATCTGAGTAATATTAATTAGCTTGGTAGGTTCAAGCGGCATGGCTGACATACCGGAGGTATATTCGACACGCTGGTCCCATGATGCCTTTTGAAGATCCTTGATGACGCTTCCCAGATGATTCACCTCCAGCGGGTCCAGACGTCTTCTGATATCCTCTAGTCCGGCGTTGAGCGCCGCCCACTTGTCATAGGTCACGCTGCTGAACTTGTCTACGGCCATCTGCAGACTCTGACAATTGTCGAGAAGACCGGCGGTCCTTTTCAGGAGATCCTGACTAAACACGATAATAGCGTCTTTCTCCTTGTCCATCGTGGCTGTGTCGGGGGGGTTCTCCTTTTTGGCGGTGTTGTAGTTGGCCAGCGCCTTGATGAGGGCTCCATAGTAGGAAGCAGCTGCTGTGCCGCCGGCCTTCTTAGTGAAGTTGAAGATGTCGCCGGCGAGGTCAACGATGGATGGAAACGTTCCATCGCGAAAGGCTTTGTTGTTTTTATCGACCTCCTCGTAGACCTTGACCAGTTCGTCCACCTGACCGGCGATGTCTGGGACGCCGGAAAGGTCAATATTCAGCTGTCTAGCGTAGTCTTCACGGGTGGTGGGAAGATAACAACCCCCCCAGACATGAACCAAGGCAGTTCGAACATCAGGATTACCAAGGAGAAAGACTGTCTGTTCGACATGTTTGCCATTCCAACTACCTTTGACAAGTTGGGAGAAGACATCATCAGGCGACCAGAAGGCCTTGGAATGGGGGTCGCTATCAGGGAGCATGGCGAGACGAGAAGATCAAATGATTCTGATGAATAGAGAAGATAGCATCTCGATGTTGGGGACAATTTAGTGTCGTCTGTTATATATACCAGGTGAGTGGGTTTCTTGATAGTCAAGGAGTCAAGGAGAAAGACAGGAGAGACTGCCATGGATGAGCAAAGCTGGATTCCACGACTTTCCATGGAACAGAGGGTTCAGCCAGCCACTGCCTCTTCCCCTCTCCGCAGCTCGAAATGTACCACAATCGACCTTTTCTAGGATCAGTCGGCCACTATCTTATGCACCGTACTTATGTTGAAGGCAGCCTTTCTGCACGTACGAAGCACGCTAGTAGATCCAAATCCAGCTACAGTGTCTTTAAAAGGCATCATGAATACAGCCATGTTCGACTCGTCTCAACTTTCACTCACCTCCATCAAACTCCCAAAATGACTACAGTCGACCAGCACTTCCTCTCGCCTCGCGATCTCCTCCAGAACGGACGCATCTGTCTGGATGGGCCTCTGATTTCTGATGCCACCAGGTTTGCTGTCGAGTGTCTCAACCTGCCTCAGTCAGTGGACGCTATCTGTGAGCGTGCTGGCATTACTCAGGAGGTTTACTATCATTATGCCGATATCTTGAACAAGCTCTTCAAAGGCTTCAATGCCATGTTTGAAATCGCCGATGACTTTGGCGTGAGTTTCCTTCCTGTTAAGATGAACCTGATACTGACGGGCTAGGCGATTATCAAAACCATCGATGCTGCCTGCAAGGAAACGTTGGATTTTGCGGCTAAAGCCCCCTCGGATTTCCGTACGTATCATCTATCTAGAGCATAACAGACCACTAACTGTGCAGCGTCTCTCTTCAACCTCTTCCGCGAGATCCGCGATCATCCCAGCCCTGAAGTGCAGGGCAAACTCAACAAGCTCACCATGGAGCTGATCGTCTCGGCCAATACAGCCACTCGGACGGCAAACTCCGTTTCCCTCACAGGGGTTGTCAATGCCTGGGACGACAACCGAGTCTATCTACGCGGTGTGTACGAAGATCTCGTCAAGAGAATGCAGGATCCCAAGCTCCAGGAGATCCTGGAGAAACTGCTCAAAATCCACGGCGGCATTGTCGGGCTGGACAATCTCAAGAAATGGATCGAACACCTGGACGAGCAGACCGGCAAGGCAACCAAGGATCTGGGCTATTTCCGTGGTTAGTCCTTCCCCCTCCTCTTCTGTGTACAGGATGGTTAATCCAACATGTCGGTACCTTCCAGGCGCCTGGCAGGCTGTGGACAAGGATTCGACGAGTCTGCAGGACTTCCTGTACGATCCACACAAGCCCGAGGTAGACGAGTTTCTCAAGGTAGAGCTGGCAAGCCTCCTCGAGGGGTGGGAGGCCGTCACAAAGGAGGGTAAGTGATTTGCATTACAGTTGATGTGCATTCATGTACTGAATGATATCCAGTCAACAAACTCCTGGTTGAGCATTTGCAGTCGGCTGTCGAGGCGATTGACGGTGCCCCGCATCGGTAATCAGCTCGTATAACTGTCTGCAGGGTAGTTAATACATCTGCAGAAATTGCTTTTATCTTCATGCATACGGATATGCCGCTCTACCCCACAATATGCACTATAAGCTACTAGTAGAAAAAGACCATCCAGATCGTTGATCAACTACGTATGTATATAGCCAGGCTTATATATTATGCAGTGTGACAGACGCACAGTCAACGATGAAGGAATTATAAACTCAGCTAGCCACATCTCGCCGTCTCGTATGCAAATGGCAGCTAACACTACTCTGTCTCGATCTTCAAGATATCGACATGTCACATGCAGAGATCAGTGGTTTAGTCCGCCGTAGGCGGTGTTTCCCGTTATGCATTTTGTTTATATTGCCATTGGTTATCATTTTAGAAACACTATGTAGTTATCAAGGAGTAATATTCATGTATGCATGCGAGAAGCATGGCTGGTGGTGGTCTTTGTATAATTGTAAAGGCAGTGAAATATAAACATTACAACAGACGTATTAATCACTACCTACCCCTGCTGTTTGGCTTCTTTCCCGTAAAAGAGGGCCGCCCATTTCAACTGCACATCTGTCAATTTATCCAGATCCAGCTCGTCTGCATTTCGAATCGTAATTGTCCACTTGGTGAACGGAGTCGGCGAAGAATAATCATTCCATGGCTCAATCGGCGTGACACTGAAGACAGGTTCCCCTTTCTCGATGCTGTATTCACAGCGCCTATTGACTAGAGGTGCACCAGAGAACTGCAAGATAGTGGATCCATCTCTTGCTAAGTCAGCGTAGATGCCCGAGGTGGAGATGGCTAGTTTGAACTGTGCCTTCGTCTGTGTGGATCCTGAGGAGTGGGCTTTTGGGACTGCACCCACTAGGGAAACGAGGAGTCCGGTGATGCGAAAGTGGCAGCCCTCGTTAAAGGGGCCGGAGAGGGAGTCGTCTGAGAGTTTGTTGGAGATCTGAGGGATGAAAGTGAAACTGGCCGAGTGGGTTGTTTTGAGGGATTCTATTAGATCCGAGATGAATGGCGTTGGAAGCTATCTTGTTAGTTTGTCTCGTGGAACAAAGAGTGGATGCTTACATCTTTCGCGCCCATTGTTGGTGGTCGCATAGCTGGCATTGTCAGTAGGATTCTTCTACAGGAGTGTTGGAGACGTACTCTGGAAGCCGTAGGGATATTTCTCCTTGTAGTTGATCATTTGTACCAGAATGTTCGATAGGTCTTCGCTATATTCTGCCGTGCTTTTATCGGCACTGAGAACAATGCTGCTGTCCTCGAGGGCCGCATACTTGTATGCCCATTTGAGGTTGCGCATCTGGATCACGATGCTGGTCCGCACGGTCATCAGTCGGTCGTAGAACCTCGCTTCGGCCTCCTTGTAGAGCTCCTCATCCTTCTCCCACTTTTCCTTGAGCTCGTTCAGTCGTTTAAGATCTTGCGTGGACACCGTCTGTTCGAGCGATGAGTGGATATACTCCTGGCCCGCCTTGATGGCTTCTGCCCGTGCCTGGATGAGAGCCTTGGAATTGATGGCGTGTTTCTGTAGAGCGAGGCGATAGTTCTTTGCACCTTCAATCTCCTGCTTGATAGCGAATTCGAGCTGTTCATCGCTCTGCAGAATCCACTTGTCCCAGTCGGCGAGGGAGACGATGGCTGCTGAATCTGCATCGATGCCTATCACCTCAGTGATCTTCTTCCCTGGGCCTTCTGGGTTTTTTTGCAAGAGCTTGAGCGAGTCGACCGCATCGCTGATGGTGGGATACAGCTTGTAGAGCACTCCGGCACCCTTGAGCAGACTTTTTAGCGTGCTTGATGTGACCTTTTTGCCCTCGCCTGCTAGCTTCTCGGCGTTTTCCACTGTATCGATGATTTTGTCGATTTGTGGGGGCGATGAACTGCCTGTGCAGAGCATTGCAATCGACACGGCGAATCCTAGATCTCTTAGTCATTGTCAACTTTTGGATAGCTAGACATACCCAGCACGGCACTGATGATTTTATACGCCGCTATGAACTGCTGCTTCTTTTTCCACTTTTCAAGTCCGTCTTGGAGCGCTGTATTTGCATCAGCGAGAGCTTGCTTATCAGCCTCAAATTGTATTGTAAGACAGCTCGCAACAGAAGCGGCCTGCGTGTACTTGTCCAGCGCCGCTTGGGTGAAGTCCTTCCGCATCTGCTCGACATCCTTGGTATGCCCGGTCATGGTGTCCCACGCCTGGAGGCGCTTCTCCATCTGTTCTTCTTTGTCCTGGAACCGATTATACTGCTCTTCAAACGCCTTGGCCGTAGTAACTAGCGAGCTAACCACCTCTTTATACCTCTCCGTGCTCAGAACAGGGGCGTAACTCACGTTAGGCCCAACAACAGCCTGTGCAGCAAGTTGCTGGCCCAGAGTGACGGCCTGGAGATTCATCACGCCCTGGTTTTCCAGTTTGGAGGTGGCGCTCGCCAGATACGAGGCGAGGGAGGTCGCGATTGCCGGTTTCGTCCAGAACAGCACAGACGCGACGCGTATCTGCGTCTTCATGCTCTGCAGCAATTGCTCCTGCGGAATCGCGTCGTTATATTTTTCCAGGTACTCGATTCTCGGCTCCTTCGATCCGGGGTGGAATAAGATCCTCACGCCGGCATATGTTTTGTCGTCATCTGTTTTTGGCTTCCATTCGAGGATGCCCTTGTAGCTGGTCCCTTTGACCGAGTAGGAGAGCGGGTAATCTAGGGTGGAAGCGTAGATAACCACCGCGCATTCCTGGCCGTCTGCCGGGATGAATTCCAGGTTCATGCTCGAATCGGCGGTTAGAACACGCGCAGCCAGTATGGTGAGCTTGGACTTTGACAGATCGATTTCTGTCTGTCTCTGCAGGGCGATAACATCCGCAAAGGCCCGGACATATTTGATTCCATCTGGGATGATTTGGGGGTATTCCAGATAGACGGCGCGGGTAGTGAAGATTTTCTTTCTTGTTAGCCTGGACTGAGGATATGATGGACGTTCTTACTGCTTCGCTTTTGAGGTCCCGGAATTCTCGCAAGGGGACTTTTTGGACCTCGCTGAGTTGGGCGTATGCCTTCCATTCTGCGGGAGAACGAGGAACCATGTTGGATTGGATATGGTATCACCTTTGGATATGGGTATCAACTTTGGATATGGGTATCAACTTTGGATATGGTATCAACTTGATTTAAGTATCGCCAATAGTGTTGAACATAATGCATATACCATAGATACATCCATATGTTTTCTGACATATCTTTCCTTTTTTATTTTCTACTTCTTGGAAAGGGCCTACAACGTACTGTTTTGGGTATTATTACTAGCTTTAATGCATATACTATACCTGGTGATAATAAGGTTAGATCTGACGGCTAGGCTGTTGGAATAGCAGCAATATGCAACCTAGCATATACCCTAGGTAGGTTAAAAAAGCTGATCTTGGCCTTTTTAGGCCTAAAAAAAAAGCGATACGCTTTAAAAGCGACTTGGGGCCCTTGCGCCTAAAGCGACACGACTGGCGTTCACGATGCAGGCTTTTGAGTGAAGAGGTACAGGCAGGGAGGGTATTTGCTTCCTGAGAGAGTTGGCGGGTAGGGCGTGCGGTATGCAGGTGGCTATGTGTAGTACATCGGTACTTTTGTGTGTGCAGGAATATATGGCCGTGGCCATGCGAAGTTTAGTGTGGACTACAGCATGCAGTGTTCTTCTTTCGTACGGCTAAGCAATAGGCGCATGCTATCTATCTAAATACTTTATAAATCTACATATACCAAGGTTACGTGAGATGGCTAACTAGGGGTCGGCTGGCTACCTATTTGGTTTCTGCAGCTGCAGTCGCGCATACATACTGATTATACTTGCCTTTTTGTCAAATGGTACATCATACCGCATTCAGACTATGTAACCCGTACTCCACGATGTGCCGGTATGCAACTAAATCATTTCAGCCAGCCTGGAAGGCAACTTCTGCAGCATGTACATACTGCATTCTATAAACAGCAAGATGTACTTTGCTATGGCACGGCCCATCCCGGTCCTGTCTATCCCGCTCTGGGAATGCAGTTTGTGGCTGGCTGGATCTTGCTGAATCTTGCTGAATATTCAGATGGTCTGGATTGTCTCATCCAGACCCCATCTAGTGGGAGTTGCTGGGCTGAAAATACAGTGGGTCTGCAGTGGAAGTATTGCAATGCTGAGGGGCCTCTTTCACCTTGGATTACCGCTAAATATGTGGTAATGAATGTATGGGTTTCTAGTCATCATCTCCTCCATAGAAATATATTCTAGTACAGTAGAAATTACCTGTCTATAGAATAACCTGAGAGCATGGTTATATTATGACCACGACCAAATACACTATAATATCTGAATATAATTATAATTGTATGCACACGTAGCCTTTCCGAGTGGTTATTTCTAGCATTCGAACTCTTGTATTGCCGCCTACCAGGCTTGGTTTACCCATACTCTGAGTCCGGATTTCCATGGTACACCTAGTACTCATGCACTCTCCTCTTTCAATCATCGTTTTAGCTATTAGTAAATGCGTTGTACTTACGTACGGATCATCATGTAGGTCAATCAGTTGACGTGGCCTGCGCTCGTGCGGAATATCAGCTCCGCACGAAGAGCTGAGCGGATGGTTTCGTATTGCATACCCATCCTTCATGGCGAGGGTATGTGGCTGGCTGCGTATGTCGGAGACATCGAAATGAAATGGAGTACTAAAGCATTCTTCTCTAAGCTGTATAGATTTATAAATATTGGAAGGTCTCGGCTATGGCGTGCTAATTCAAACAGCTCCATCCTCACAGATTCAGCAGCTCCATCCTCACAAATCCAACATGGCTCCAGATATCAAGACCTTCTATGCAGACACCAACTTCACCACGACCGTCACGGGCCATCCAGACGGAGTGGAAAAAAAAGCAGATGTTTTCATCCTCTCCCACCCGGACATCTTGAACCTGATGCGCTATGTCTGGGCCGGATGTTATCTGCCCACAGAGCATGACGAATACATCCGGCGCATGGGCATTGACGACTCGGTCAAGGGCGAGGTGACTAAGGAGGTTGACTTGATGATTAAAGTTTATGCCGATGTATGAACTCTCCCTCCATCAGCCTATCGACTGCTAATGCGTATTAGATCCAAAAAGACAATAAAAATTTCCGCGACCAGACATGGCAAGGACTGGTCAACCTGGCTGGTGACATCAAGAACTTCGCAAAGAAGGCGGGTGGAACTACCAAGAGCTCGTACTATGCGGCATTCCTGAAGGCCATCAAGGAATGGAATGACGAGAACAAGAAAGCTTCTCCGGACAAGGAGAAACTGGAGCACCACAAACATACCGTCAAGGTATTTACCGAGGAGATGCTCACACGGATTACCCAGCTGCAGGCGTCCAGTGAAAAGGCCCGAAAGGACTTGGACACGTTCAACATTGCCTCGACGAATCATAGCTCCACGTTGCAGACCAACGAGGGGGAAGTCAAGAAACTGCTGGACGATGGCGAGATCAAGAGGCTCGAGGGCGAGATCAAGAGCTTGCAGAAGGAGCTGGATGCTGAGCATGACGAGCTGAGCTATGGTTTGTCCTCTAGTCTGCTGTTAGTGTCATATACTAATCAAGGCGTGCAGACATCAAAGTCGCTGCTACGACTCCTGCCTACGCTTGGTGGTAAGTCTATCCATCCTGTTTGACTATCTCTGCTAATAATGTAGTACCATCTTTGGCTTCATCGCTGCCATCTCAGTGGCCACAGTCTACGGCTTGAAAATCAAAAAGATCAAGGAGAACATCGAAGAAACCGAGAGCAAGATTGACACCGACCAGAAGAAGCTGAAAGCAGCCCGTATTGTAAGCGCAGACGCGCAGCGCATGACAGTAAGTCATTTGCATAATAGTCGATGCCTTGAAGAGAAAGACTAACCCCCTCCAGGATGGCGCCTCGGCCCTGATTAATCTCATCTCACCTGCCATCAAAACCATTCAGAAACTGGAGACGGTGTGGCAGACAATCACCGCGGATCTCAAGGGACTCAAGGAGTCAGCAGAAGACCCAGGGGAGGACCTCCCGGACATTGAAATAGAGGAGGTTATGCTTGAAGGATTGATTGAGAGCTGGAATGATCTTGGCAAATATGGTAAGTGCCATAATTTCTCAACTGGGGCTTTAACTAATCTGTGTTTGCAGTGGGCCAGTACGTCGACCAGGCGTATATCAGCCAGCCAGAGATGCTTTCGCTCGACAAGTGGGTTAAGGAATACGGTACTGAGCATTAGACTGAGGATTAAATTGTCTGTGGCTGTAATCTGCATGATGTGACGATCATACTGGAGGTATCTTATGTCAGCATCCCCAACCCCTTCGGGTGTTGGTCTGTTTCACACATACAATAATTTTCAGTCAAACGATAAATTTGAAGCTATTCAACTAATTACACAGCCTCACCCTGCGAATCGATCCATTAAGGCAGTCTAGGGCTTTCTCTAGGTATCTGGCTATCTTCCTGGTCGGGTTAAATACCTGTATCTGTCTTCTGCGTTGAGATATCGCGTTCCAATTCCATTCCTTTTTCAACTGTCGAATCTCCCATACCTGGGTATTGCATTCTCAGGTTTGGCTGATTCCTGGAAATGACAGACCTGGGAACAAACGATCCTGGAATTATGCAATGCTCGGAACTATACTCCGAGGCTCGACCTATTCCCGGAAATGGTAGACCTGGGAACAGCCACTAGGACATGCTCCTTGGGGTCTAGGTTCCCCGACCTTGATTTGAAAATTTCCCCTGTTTTGCGAACCGGCGGGGGTAGTATATCGCCTTGCCTGTTGGTTAGTATGGACTAGCCTAGCACAGTTAGCTCCCATGTAAACGTACAAGCTGTCACGTAGGATATATATCGTTAATTCCTACGCCGGATTAGCGACGTCGTTTTTTCCGTGACACAAGTAGCGAGTCTAGCTCAGAGAAGAATCCGGTTGGATCGGATAGAAATGTGAAGACATGACCAGATTCCCTGAGTCGTATTCCAACACAGACATCAGCATCACACAGCTCACTACACTCGTATGATTTCATCATGAGGCCCATCTTGCGCCGATTCCTTTTTTTGCTGGACAGATTTTCTGGGTGATAATGTGGTCCGACATGGTCGCCCAGTATTGGAGGGCTCTGTAGGTATGATAGGTAAAGTTCAGGAGGACATCAGAGGAAGCTGTTTCCCACTGCTGGAAGTCATGGTAACCTTAAAAATGGCTTCACTATTTGAGGTTGTGGGACGCTGAGAAATTGCTGAGCATTATTGTCAGCTCCTTGTGTGCAGTAACATGGGTTGTAGGGTTTGGAGGCCTACTAGAGCGCGAACGTCTTGATAGTTGCACATCGTTAAAATGACAGACAGCCTTGCATCGCATCATCGAATGGAACAAAGAAATGAAGTGGCCGAACCGAGGGAATTAATCATCTCGTAGGGCCCCTAAAGACGAAGCGATGGGCGGGTGATCGTTGACCATCGATGGCACTTAACAGCGTATATTGATAAATCTGGTAGGTGAATAAGGTCGAACACTCATGACTTTATCATTTTTGACAGAAATATGACTCCCCCATGTATTATGTTAAGAAAATGAGGTACTCCGCAGGCAACCACAGTGCACCTGGGTAGTCACGTGGTAAATTTTCAGGGGTAACTAACTCCATCAGACGAGAGGCGTTCCAAGCTATGGCATAGCTCTCGAATTATTAGTCATAAAAGGCCGCGACTAAACAGCAATAGGAAGACGGTTAATTATTGCTGTTGTTTGTGATGTACTGAAATGGACAGCGTGTCGTGCTATAGTTTCTAAAATGTAGCATTGCACGCACGCTAAAAGTATTGGTTCAACAAAGGTATTGAAGAGTTGAGCGCAAAGGGCCTCCACTCCACACAGCATTCTGTCGATGAACGGGTTGTACACAATAGGCGAGAAAGAGTTGAACGCTCAAGAACAATAGCTTGAACTAGCTGACGCGCACATCCTGCTTGAATGCGACCGCATCACCAGTAATATGCCAAAATAAGACCTACTAAGGTAGGTTACTTTTATAAGATTTTTTTTAGCTAGTGTAACTTTATTATGTATACAAGTGTCTGCAGCTGCGATTCTAGGAACATAACCGGTTCAACACTGAGAGCGTAGACACGGCGAGTACCAACCACCCGGCAGTCCCAGCGGCCGTTATCGCATAGTAGCCTCAGAGATTTGAGCAGCCCCCGTCCATATGTTGAAGGCAGGTTCTAATGGATTTCAGGTCGAGATATGTAGTACCTAGTTGTGATCACTCGCTGTCACTCGAAACATCTAGCTAGAACTAGAGATTATTGATCGGAGCAATTGATCCTGTTTCCAACTCAAGGGATGATGTCCGATATCACGAACACTACTCTGCTTCCGGTATCCATAACGTGTAGCTAAATTCCAAGTTAGAGGCATTCTAGCTTAGTCACTTATCTTCCAGAGATCCCGATTGGGTTTATATTTCGTGCTAGGCAGCGCTCTGACATCCTCTTTCGAGCCCGGTGATTTTCTCATTCTCCTCCAGCTAAACTGTTTGAGGTGGCAGGTATTCAGCTGAGCTCAATCTTGGTCAATACCCCGGCGAGTCCCGTAAGCCGGGCTTGGCTGTGAAAACCCAGTGGAAATCGGGACACACAGCAAGATCGAGCCGAAGGCATTCAGATGGGCTAATTGGCTGCAGAACGCAAGTTATCACAATTCTGTTGTCAGCACCTATCAACAGGTTATATGCAAAGCCCGGAACCTTGATTTACAGACAGCCCCCAATAGGCTGCGACTTGCCTCGGCCGTTGCTCCGTCTCACTGCATGCCTGGGTAGCATTGCAATCCCGTCCGTGCACGTTAAGAAACACGCTCCTCGCCAGTTTCTTTAAGATATGGGATGCTTTGGCCAGGAGTGTGGTGTGAACCCTAATAGTGGAGAAGCTTTGATAGATCACAAGCGCCGAAAGTAGAGCAAACAGGATAGCGTCCCGAGCCCTCGTCCGCGATGTTCGCCAATCTCTTTCCAGTCATGCGAACCATCCATCTTACCACTGTGATCAACAACTCTCAGCTTCCCACACGGTCGGGAAAACCAAAGGATGGTCAGTTCCACGATGTCAGCTACCAGCCTGCTGTTGATTAGGTAACGGCCCGTTTTCAACCGTGGTAAGGCGGGGTTACGCCGTTCCAAACGGAAGCTTCCCAAAGGATAAGGGCTTCCACAGTCTACCAGTAGAGAATCGAAAGTTTCCCCAAAAAAGCCCACACAAGCGCGGGGTGACAGCGATGACGTAAAGATGCATCTGGGCCGCATTTTATAGGACTTCAACAACACATCGCATGTTCGGATCTAAGCGATGCTGTTAAAAATATAGTGTAGTATCGACAGGTAAGGCGTGCAGTTCGCCTATGCTTCGGCTGCGTCTGAAGTGCATTAGCTCTCCCAAAAGTAAAAACTTATCATCGATCAACAGGCACAGATCGAAGAACGAGCCAACAACGTCTTGGCATGGTTTGCTTTCCCACTCCACGATAGGTTACCATTCCACGGTCTGACTTGCAAGGTACAACGCATGGGGTTGGCTTATTTTTGGCACTATCTCGAGAGAATGCCGTTTCTGGCCTGTTCCTCCGATTACAATGGGATGTGGCTTTCGCCTATTGATTCTTGCATGTATTTGCCCAGGGGCTGCGGTGGCGATTTCTTCACGCGCACTTCATTATAGGTCGACATTTCGTGTTGAGCTGATGATGTTGTTCTGGTCTAAAGTAAAGGCTAGGGGAAAGGGGGTAGTGCGAACAGGCTCGCTTAGATAATTAATGGGTCCCTCGAACAGTATTCACGGACTTGCGCATCCTCCGCCCCGTCGTGGGCGTTGGACAACGGCGGGTCTTTGTGGGAGAACGCTGGCCAGGAAAGCATTCTCATTTCTTAGCGCCCACATCCCGGTCGTTGGCTCAGCTCTGGTACACTCTGACCCCCAGTTCATGCAAAGGCCTTAAGATTCTATAAGTCAACGCCGACACTCTGTTTGTGGGTTAATTAAGGAATATGCAAGAGCCCGTCTGCGCCGAGTATTAATTGTTTGAACGCGTGGACGACCTTACGATAGATAAGACGGTCTATAGCTCATCGCCTACACACCAGGCCTCAAACCCTTTTTTTCACTCATAACGTAAAACGCGATAATATATGGCGGCATGTACTGCTAACAGTGGCGCTCCCCAAATGGCACCTTTCCTTGTGTGTCATGTATGGTACCTACATATAGGTAGGTAGGTACCTAGGCAGTATACAACGTCGTCCGGTATGTAGGGAAGTAAGAGAAGGTAGGAAAGTAGGTGCATATGAGTGCTCTCGATCATTCTGCACGTCAGATCTCGCTTAGCTATAGCTCGCCCAAGCAGATTTAAGCTTCTCGAGAGCTCGGTTAGAACCTCGATTTATGGCTTCTGGTAGATCGGGGTTATTCCTGCCCGGGCATGGTTGAGCCTCAACAAAAATCCGGGTTGCTGGCTCGCGGTAACTATGCGATAGGGCTCGTATACTACACCGACCTAGTCCTGGCCGTATGTTGGTGGAAATTGGTTGGGATAGGAGCACTCTAGATAGATGAGTAACCTTGCCATCCACATGCATTGTTCGCGGAGCTCGAGCTGTACGTACTTCTGCCGGCCAAGTTCACGATGAAGGAGGGTGCCTCACCCAAATCGGTGTCACTTAGTCCAAGTTTTGGAATAAACATTCCTTGGCATTTGGGTCAACAGCATCCCTCCTCTTCCAAAACTGTTGTCACAATTCACGAGAATGGAATGGTGATAACTTGGATCCTACACCATTGGTGACTGGGGTGGGTTGGGTTGCTTCCGACTCGATGTGCTCGAGACAGGAGAAAGACCTGGTAGGGTGGACTGGGAGTGCCCGCATGTCCCAGACGAAGTTGTCACCGCTCCCACTCTCGGCTTACAAGACGTTCGAAAATTAATATAAAGACCTGCCCTCTTGCGTAACACCTCGATATTAATTGTTTGTTAGTCAGCTTCTAGGTTCACCTCTCAATTTTCAGCATCTAGCTGGGCATTGACTTATAAGTCAGACATTTTCGTGTACTGGACTTTTTCCACGGAGCAAGTAACTATGGTGTCCCCAACCACTCTTCTTGGGATTCTCATCCCATCACTCCTTCCTTTACTCGCTCAGGGAGCCCCGGCGCAGCCAGACCTCAAGCCACGTGTTGCGGGTTCATGTAATACTGCAACTAACAGAGCCTGCTGGGCTACTGGCTATGACATCGATACGGACTATATGACCGTGACTCCACCTGGAATCACTCGAGAATACTATTTCGACATATCCGAGCATCACAACTGGTGAGGTCTCAAACCACCCCCTGTCATAGACTAGGCTAACAAGTTTAATAAAGGGTTGGCCCCGATGACGTAACCAAAGAGTTGGTCATGCTGGTAAATAATCAGTTCCCGGGGCCAACCATCTTTGCTGATTGGGGCGACACTATTGTTGTGCATGTGACGAACAGCCTCACAACTAACGGGTGAGTCTTTTTCAGGTTGGTAATTCCTCGACCTCGCACTAATGAAAGCCGACCAGTACCTCGATTCACTGGCACGGAATCCGCCAGTTACATACCAACCTCCAGGACGGAGCAAACGGTGTCACGGAATGTGCGTTGGCGCCTGGGCATAGCAAGACATACACCTTCAGGGCAACTCAATATGGTCAGTGTCATGCCCTCATGGGCATTGAGAATAGTTGACTTACACTGTTTTCTATAGGAACCTCGTGGTACCACTCGCACTTCACGGCTCAGTATGGCGATGGAGTTATTGGGTCAATCCAGATCTATGGACCCTCAACAGCCAACTATGATATCGATCTCGGTGTCTTCCCTATTACTGACTATTACTACTTCACGGAGACCCAGGGAGTGAGGATGACCCAGACCAACGCCCTCCCACCTTCGAGTGATAATATTCTCTTCAACGGAACCAACATCAACCCGACCAACCCCAGCCAAGGGGCATACTCTGTTGTAACATGTAAGTTGGACATAGCTTTCATACATCGGCTTCTCATTCCCGAGTGACTGGTGGCTCGAATGAAGAAGCTATGGAAATGCTAACGTCACCTTCCCTAGTGGAAACAGGAAAGAAGCACCGACTACGCCTCATCAACCCCTCCCTTGAGCATAATTACCAAGTAGGTCGATGAACCTTGCGTTCTAAGTATTAATAAAAGTGGATGACTCACATCATACTACCTAGGTCTCTCTCGTGGGACACCAATTTCAAGTCATTCAGACGGACTTTGTGCCAATCGTGCCCCAAACTGTGTCGACGATATTCCTGGGAATTGGGCAACGGTACGATGTCATCATCGACGCATCACAACCCGCCGACAACTACTGGTTTAATGTTACACTATCTTCAGTTGGTCTCTGCGGTACGACCAAGGTCAACGGGCCGGCGGCTATATTCCGGTACCAAGATGCGGGTAACAGCCTACCTACGACGAGAGGTACAAAGCCGGCGGATACTTTCTGCCAGGACCAAGGCGACTGGGAGCCGTACCACGCGCACAATGTCCCGGCGAGCGAGTTTACGCCCTCGGTAGCCGTCAGCGACAACTTGCCCGTGACACTGAGCATTCCGCCGCTTTCCAATACTGTGACATGGTTCGTCAATGCGAGCTCGATCAAGATCGACTGGGGGCACCCGGTCTTCGACTTCGTGCAGAACGGCAGCACCCCCCCTAGGAGCGAAAACGTCGTGGTTGTCGACCAGCCCAACGCTTGGTCATTCTGGGTCATCCAGAACTTGTCACCGATCCCACATCCGTGAGTCTCACTGTCATTCCGCTGACGGTATCAGCAGAATACGCTCGATACTGACTATTGGTCTTCAGAATGCACCTTCACGGTCATGACTTCTACGTGCTAGGGCGTTCGGCCCCTCTCAATGTGCCCCTTTCGCTCGCCCAACTGCTAGTGCTCCTTCTCACGGGCGGGCTCAACCAATACAGGACCGTCTTCAACCCCGCAACTGACATCGGTACATTGAACTTCAACAATCCCGTGCGTCGGGACGTGACCATGCTGCCGGCACTGGGATACGTCGTTCTTGCTTTCCAGACCGATAACCCGGGCAACTGGCTGTTCCACTGTCATATTGCGTGGCATGTCAGCGGCGGTCTGAGTGTCAACTTCATGGAGCAGCCAGCCGTCCAGATGAGCCTGTTCTCGAACGGAGAAATCCAGGCGTACGAAGATGTCTGTGCGGATTGGAATGCTTGGTATCCCACAAGCCCCTACAAAATGATCGACTCTGGGCTCTAATCCGTCGCATCTAATACGAAGGGCAAAGTCGGTTTCATAGGCAACCGGTGGCCCTCTTGGCTACATCAATGGTAACCCACACGGTGCACTGCACATATATGATTAATGTGACCTGGTTATTTACAGGCTGGAAATTATATGTGAGACTCAGTAAGGATGAGAATGCGGCGAGTTAAATTCTAAACATATACCTAGCTAAGTGATTAGTACTAAATACTAAATCTATAAAAAATAAAAACATTTTTACTGTTCCTTGAGGGAGTCGCAGGCTCTGCTAATTGGCCTTCAAACTAGTTGAGACACTAATATGAGTTTTTAGAATCGCGTGAGGCTTATGGGTTATACTACATAGCCCCTGTTTCTTCACGTATACTATAACGAAGCTAGGCACTGAGTCCTCCTGTCATAGCTTTGACTGTACCTTCGAGTACATGTCGTATATACCCTGTTCAAACATATCACAAAGCTCTCCGACGTTCGGGTCCGCAGGAGGGTACAGCTGTGAAGCAAAAAGCCCGCATATACCTGATTTTCTATCGATAAACTGAGAGGTACAAAAGTCAGTTTCTTCTTCTTCTTTGAGTGAAACATAGGGTGATTAGATTCGAGCATAGGTAGATGAATACTCACCCATGTCAGGTTCGGCAGGCCCGCCCAAGTCATCGTGCCAGCTTTCCTACCACCGGGGACATCACCCTCGTTCACTATGCCACCCAGAGCCCAGTTCTTAGTCACTGAACCGGGGAGGTTTCCCATACCTATGCGCGCCACTTCTACGGTGAGGATATCATTCAGCGCCGTTTTGGCCTTGTCCGTAAGGCACGGTCTGAAGAACTCTTCCACGCCCTCTTTGCTAAGAAGTCGTTGATCCTCATCCGTTTTCAAAATGCCACGAAGGATCTTCAAGTAATCCGACGGACTGGCAAAGAGGCCATACCCACCAATACAGCCGCCCCTGTCGTTGTATAGCAGGCGAGCGTTGCTGCGGATGACCTTTTGAGGGTTTTTCGGGTCGCGCTTGCTCATGTCTACGACTCTGGCCTGCAAGTCCGGGCGCGTGTAAAGGTAGCTGGAGAACACCACATCGCGCGCACCCACGCGACTGAAGATGTTCTCTTCGAAGTACCGCTGCAGCGTCATGCCGCCGTTCACTCTTTCCACGGCCACTCCTGCCCAGTCCACGCCCGCGCCGTAAAACCACGATTCGCCCGGCTCGAAGACGAGGGGGTAGCTGAAGCGGCCCTCGACGGCGTTCAACCGGTTTGGCGCCGTGCGGTGCCATTTGTGCCACGCTAGCAACTTGGGGTGCGTCTCGTCGTACGCGATGCCCGAGGAATGGTTCAGCATGTGCCGCAGCGTGATGGGCTTCTTGTGCGGTTCTAAGACGGGACTTCCGTCGTTCTCGTTGAAGCGCTTGAGCACGGGGAGGCCCTTGAACTCGGGAAGCACGTCGTAGATGGGCTCGTCTAGCGATAAGAGACCCCGCTCGCAGCATTGCAGCGCCGCGAGTGCTGTCACGACTTTGGTGCACGATGCTATCCACATCACCGAGTCGAGCTCCAGGGGCGACTGGTCTGCGCCTGCGCGGACGGAACGCTTCCCGAAGGCTTTACCATAGTTGAATTTCCCTGGTTAAGTTGTCAGATGTGGTCGCCTCGTATGCTATTGTCTTTAAAAGAAATGAATTGAGTAAATCGATTTATGAGGCGGCGCAATCTCATCCTCGTTTATAACTCAGGGATTGGGTTCGGGGAAATGCATTTGAGAGCACCAAGTTTTTACCTACCTTGCCTGTCCGAAGCCAAGATCACGGCGCCGGGGATTTCTTCAGAAGCGCTCGCAGCTTCGGCTGCTTTCTCGAACGGTCTCATGGCTGTAGAAGATCTGAACGGGATTATGTTATAGATCTCTCCATATCTCGTTCAATATCACGACAGCCTATACCGAAACGAACCCGTTCAAGGACCCATGTATTTGGCCGTGGCATTCTGAGCTATCCCAAGCTTGGTTTTCGTGGGGTAAATAGGGACGACCTCGGCATTATGTACCGTAGTAGGCATTCTAACTCCATTCTTAAACGAGCTTACTAAATTTACCTACACACAGCTAAACAAAATACAATATAAATACAGATGTAAACATGAAGATTATAAAAACTTTATATTGAAACGTTACTAAGTATTAACTGCTAAAGTACTTCCAGTCACATACTATTATTATAATGGAACTGATAATATGACAGTAGCTAAGTCAATATGAAAGTGGACAGCAGAAATACTCTAAAACTCAAATCGGTATCACGTTCCTATATAACAATTATCTGACTGTTATTCATATCGTCTACCCTCGCATTGACCGACGTCACGGTATGTAAATGTAGCTCATGCTTTATAGTACTGAGACTCATACACAAGAACCAAAGGGAGCGAGCACATCTACTAGTGGTACTCATGCGGAAGTCACTGCTGTTATAGTCCTAAATCTACATACAAACTGCATACAAGGTCAAGGCGTCTGATTTGGCTACGTTCTTTTTTTGTAGTGTGGTGTTGTAGGTTATCAGTATTGCAGTATCAATCCGCGATAACTGCCTTAGTACGACTGAGAGATAGAAGATCACAACCCAAGGCGCTGTATACTACAAGGAAAACACTCCTCCTATCAAAACCGAGGTGCCTCAAGGAGGGAAAGGAAATCAAAAAATGAATCGTCATCATGTGAGCATCCAAGAATTTGCGAGAAATATAGACTCAGCCCTCCTCCGTTTTACCATCGCTTCTACTACTTTATAGATAAAGGTCTAAAGCTGTCACTGTTTATGTAGCTATGATCACCCATTTCCTGGGGAAAGGAAGGAATATGTTCGAGTGTCATAAACAGTGCAAACACCTACCTACTTACTGTCGAGAATATATTACATATATACAACGTCGATGTAACCTGATAGATAAGCCCCGTGAAAAAGTGAGGCCCTTCAAATTATTTTACCTTCTGCCCTAGAAGTGGCTGAGAGCAGAGTATACGTAAAGCCTAGTCGTTGCTCTCTAATAACGGGAAGAACTCAGCAGCAGCGGTCTTGGGGATTGTCACAGTAAGAAGAGGCACGGATCATTATTGACGTTGTGACGACATGCCCTTATACGTGCCTGTGTGAACGGCAGGCAAGTATATACTAGCCTGACTGCAACGAGAAGAGCGTTATGCAATCGTCACTATATTTTGGTGATTCCGATGTTTCCCGTCAACGGCATCAAGCTGCACATCATGGCAACATGGTATGTTATTCAAGCCGACGGTAGGACTCAAAATAAAAAGCAGGCACTAGATGAGGAAGTCAACAGCCACGACCACAGAATGTTTCGGAAGGTAGGAGTTGAGAGGATGGCTATTAATGACACAAGTCGACGTGAAGACAGAATGAAGCATTTTTTGTTGTCTCGATACCGTACAGATATCAATAGGCGTAAATATACACGGATTACCCCTTTCTCTCTCTACCTCGCTCACACACGGCCAATCTCGAGTGTTTCGTAAATGGATGAATTCACCATCGCCCAACAGGCAATAGTAACAACAGACGGCACAATATCCCCTCAATCTCATGCTCATCCACGTACCCTTCGTCTATTTTGTAAGCTTCGGGCTCCTCTTCTCCTTCATCCTCCCAATTCGAAATGAAATTGTGAGCAATGAATATTCGCCACAAGGTTGGTTAAGACTTTAGTGGTGAGCAGCGGGGGCCTCCTCATCTTCCTCCTCGACTAGCCAGTCCTCGATGGCGGCGGGTGTCGATGTGGCGGTGGCACCCTCGTTACCCTCGACCTCGACGGCCATGTTCTCGTACTCCTTCAGGCTATTGGCGAGGTCGGCCTCTTCGGGTGATTTGGGGGCTTTAGGGGCGCTGAATGTCTGGACCTGGCCGACGCTGTCTGAGTCCTTGATGGGGCTGGGCTTGTAGGCCTTGAGCTCTTTGAGGTACAGTTCCTGGACGAAGTCGGCTATTCGGAAGTAAGAGAGATAATACGTTAGCTGAATCCCAAGGCCGAGCAATAAAGCGCTAAAATTCCAAATAGCCGCAACCGCAAACCCTATCCCGGAGCAGAGGATGAACTGTGAGATTGCGGTCTAGCTAGGTAGTCGATCGACGGGCGGGTAGGTGACAGAGGATTGAAACCCGGCTCCGACCCCTATCAAAGCTTGTTCTCCATTGTTCCCCCATATTCCATATCTGCGTTCTGAGGGCCGGGTAATGTCGGACAATATGAAAGAGAGCAGGGAAGTGACGTCGAAAGTCGTGCAAGGTATATCGAGACTCACCTCGTCGCGAAACGGTCGGGGCGATAAATCCTCTGACGGTGTTGACCCTCGCCACACGGGTGACAGCCGAAATGGCCGATCGAGCAGTCTGCATGTCAACGATGTCAATGTTAATAGCGAGTCCCTCCCAAGTCTGGTGTGATGGGTGGCTGTCATTCAGGTGCCCTCGAATTGAAAACGTACCGAAACTCTCAATTGTACGAGCATTTTGACAACTGGATGAAGATGGCCCAATTGGGGGATGGGTGAATTGGATATCGATGATAGGTGGTTGAAGGTTTGCGTTGATTTTTCGTCTCAGTCGCTCGGTCGCGGCGTTTAGCTGAGTCCAATCAGATCGTTTCAATGGAAGAGGAGCTTGGACCACTGCAGTTCCGGAGCTCTCTAACCTTAGTACAGTGTAACAGATGCGCATTACTGTATGGGCCATGCATAGGATACGGAATATCACGTGCCTTAGCAGAAATATGGATTACCTCATTAACATACGGAGACAACAAGTTTTCGGCATGAAGTACGAAAAAAACGAAATCAAAGAAGCACCGGTGTGCTATTAATTGTTGAGCATACATAGGTAGCTCGTTTGTTTACCTCATCTCGGAGGAGTACGGAGGAAGCTATCAAACATGCTAGGTAAAGTACATAGGCAGTTGAAGATTTCTAATCTCCACCACACCCCCCACATTGATGGATTTCCCTTGGACGCCGTATCCCTTGCACCTAGCTGTATTAAACGCCTAGGTAGATATTTAGTGCATGTGCACCTTCACCGCTTGGTAGTGTACAAAAGGTTGCGAGAAAGATGAATGCTTATGGTATCACATATGGCCACTGCGGATTAAACCAGTCTTCTGAATCCTGAAGGGCGACCAACGCCATCTTACCCGGCCCTCCATGCCATAATAGAAAAAGATCATGGTGACACCAGCTTCATGATATCTTGCTCATGACCATAACCAATAACCCGTATCTGGTTTCAGTTCTCCATCCGTGATCAAGTTATTACTCTGCCCGATGTCTCTCTTGCGTGACGATAAAGTACAGTGACAATGCCGCGATCCCGAATCGTATCGCAGTCATGTCATCATATGTAGAACGTTCGAATTGGAATCATGATGTGAAGCTCAGGTGCTTCCGGACGATTCGATGTTGCTGGTTTTATACACGGTTGCCCTCGCGTAGTGTCTGTCATAACGCGGATGCTTCCTAACCGTCTGTCTTTTGTTCGTTTAGAACTATTCATGGACCTCGCCTTCATCGTCAGAGCTGAGACGCTGCCGCTTTTGTTCCCGGGCCTCAGGTGGTAATGAGTCATCCCCTTTCCGCTTCGACGGCGAAGCAAGACCATCACCATTAGTGCCAGAGTGGATAGCTAGGTTGTTAGCTGCTTCTTTAAGCGCGGCGTCAGAGTCTCCTGGGGCAGCCTGAGATATCGTTTCGGCTGTAGCTGTGTCAATCTCACGTTGTGCTGCATCCTCGTCCATGCCGTTGACTTTAGTCTTAGGACTCTGCGTTGCACGATCTGTCCCCGGCGACGCATTGTTACTCGAACTGGGGTCCTCGCCTCCGCGTCTGGTACTCTCTAGGCTGAACGTGGGTGATCCACTATAAGGATTTTCGGATTTGCGTAGCGGGTTCTCGGTGTAAAATTCTTTGAGGACCTCTATCGCTCTGACGCAATGACTCTCGTTTGCACCCAGTGCTTTCCACCATGGCTCCCCATTCTGATCTTCTATTCGCTCCCGCGTAAATGTGCTCGAGAAAAATACAGAGGCGAGGGCAATGTCGCGTGCTTCCATTAGTAGTGGCAACACTGTCAAGCACGAATCATTGCAGAATGCCCAGGCGGCGTGTCGTAGATTCTGGTTCTGCACGAGGCCGAGTTGTCCAAGGGATTCGTAGAGTTTGAAATGCGGGTTGTCGACCATAACGTCGAACGTGAGACACTCCAGCATGACTTCCTCGTACATGAGTATGCTATCACGCCACCGCCAGTATTCTTTTGACTGTTCGTCGATTATGAGTTTGGGGTTCTTCTGGGCGACTTTTGCGACGGCAATGATAATGTCCTTTGTCTTCCTACAATTTTCCTCGGTTTTGTTTGCGAGGAAGAGAGCGGTAGCCGCGATATTCTGCATGAGAGATTGAAGTCAGTACCTCTAAAGCTTCGATGGGTGAGCAAGATAGAGAGAGCAGGCGCATGCATGCAGCAGTCAGTATATCAAAGGAGTATAAGGAAGACATATACAAGATAAGGAGTAGAGTCCAGGTGGCACTTACGTAGTGGTGTATCCCTCCCTTGTCCTCTACCATGCTACGTCGCATGTAAAATCGATGGAAGAAGACGCCAGCAACGTAGAGCGTGATCTGAGGCAACTCCAAGAGTATGCCGGTCTGGTAGATGAAATTGACGCCTTTGGCGCGCCTTAATCTTTCTTCGGCAGGCGGAAGCCCATCCAGGATGCTCGGGCTGCTGCGAACTTCCTCGGGCGTGAAAAACCACTGACTCACCATTGTGGGCGGTGTCCGGGGGGCTGATGAAGATGGTGACGGCGCGCTTCGTCGCGAGTGGGGTCTGGGAGGCGATGTGCGAGATGAATGTGTGGGCGGGGAGGGAACGGGAGGCGGTACGTCACGTCGTCGTGATGGGGATCTAGAGGCGGAAGCAGATGTAGAAACCGGGCCGGAAGAAGACTCGGGACGACTGCTGTTGGGAGGTAGAATGGGTGCTTGATAGCCTTCACGAGGCGGAGGTCGATATCGATCAATGCTCGCCATCGCGCGGGCTTAAAAGCCAAATAAAAAGAATCGGCAAGAGCCGTTTTAGTCCGGCGGCGCAAGACGGCAGCGCTGATACTGGGCTAACAGCTAACCTTAGAGCTTATTCAGAGTGGAGCGCGCGAAGACAGACTGCAGATGTGCTCATTGCCGTCACGACTTAGGCTTGTGACTAGGTTATTGGTAAGTGGGCAGCAAGTGGGCGCCTCAGAAAACTCGCTGGCATCCCTTGCGCTTGCGCATCGGCGTATTCCAAGGTTATGTTGTGAACTTGTAAAGGATAAAGTCCGGGGGCGAATGGGCTAGGAATGGGAAGCCGGCAAGTACTAAGTAGGAATAATGTTCTGGATGCTCTTTGGGTTCGGGAAGCCGCAATCGTAGGCCCTTTCATCTCCCACTGGGGATCTAGGTACAGTACTAAGGTGTACCGTACATATGCTAAACAGCAAGTTCTAGGTTATACATAGTACCAATTTCCTAGCGCGCAACAAATTGGGCTTAGCGCTTTTGCTGCTTTTGCTCAGGCTCGGCTCAGCCAGTTATCAGTCAGGCGACTACTAGAACTACTAGGTACTATGGAAGCGGCCCGTGTGCATTTATACATTCTGTTGTGCAGAGAGTAATGCAGCTCAAAACGGAAGGTTCCAGCTCTCAAAACGGTTCCCAGCCCTTAAAACCATCCCTGCCTGTTTTAGAGAATTAGTAGGGGGGCACCCATAGCCCGAATTTAACTAGTGCCGCCTGGCAGACAGCAAGCAGATCTAATACTTGGTCTACCAATATTACTGGCACTGTATACCAGCCTACTTGAAGTCATACACACACTTACACTTACGTTTGCACTACAAAGGCCGCAACACCATTGAGGTAAATTCCGCAAAAGGACATGAGTTACTAAGTTGCCTGCCCTCAAGCCGGTTACTGTTGCAAGCCATATATGCATCAATTACAGTGTGGCAGGTGCCTTTAACTAGGCCACCACTGTAACTATCCATAGTATAACAGGTTGCAAAAGTAAGGGCGCAAGGCCTTAAGGGCAGGCGTTGCAAAAAGTAGGTTGTAGAAAAGGTGGTAACCTAAGTTGGCCACGCACTTTGCGGGGCTGGCGACGGCTGGAGCCAGGTGCTTTTGGGTAGAGGGTGCCCCCCTACTAACTTTATGGGTGCCCCCCTACTAATTCTCCTGTTTTAACTGTCAGCTAAGGCAAGCAAATGAAGCCCACTGAACGAAGTCCACTGATTGATTGGGACGATCTACGGGCGCAGCGCAGCGCAGGTTTCGTGGCTGACAATCTTCAGGACAATGTCGTCGGTGACAGGTTGTCAACCATTACAAGTTCCTCGCGCTGATAATTGATTGAGTGAGTGATAATTAAGTGATTCATTGATTACTAGGCACGACTAGACAGCCGACTCACTAACTCTAAGAAAGGAATACGCTGTCCATCTAACACTATCGCTTCGAGGGTCTCGCAGGTAATTCATCGTGTGTTTATAATGGTTGAGTGTGTTACATAGGCCACCTGTATATACATCGAGCATCTCAAGATCCGGACTCCTTTCCTTTCCTTTCCTTTCCTCTACGTCGACTTTGGAAGGTACTCTTTCATTATCACATGGAAGATATCACGGATTCAATGGCGAACCTGAACACCTATACTGAGAACTCCCACGCTACCACCACTCACTAATAACAACACCGAATACTCCATCTCTCTGACTGGACGCTCCTCGGACACCATGACCACGGAAAGGAAGAAGTAAAAATGGATATTCTAATATCAGATCAATACATCATTTATCGTGTTGGGAAGATCAATGGGATCAAGTTCATCTAGGAACTTCGTCTACCTGCTAAACTCCAAAGTGAACATATGGTATCCAGAATGTGGATTCTCTATCTTTGACCCCCTCGCCACTTTCGATAATAAACACATGCCTAGACGGTCCTAAATCGGCCCCTCGCTCCCTCGCTATATCTTCTGTGACGCCGTTTTCATCCCACGCTCGAGGCTGATGTCTGTCTGTCCTACTCCGACCTACCCCCTCTTTCTCCAGCCAGCTCTTCCTCAACTTCCGGGAAGCATTATGGAGCCCGAGGCAAACGGAGTAGTCAGTCAAGCCTCCTTCTCGCATTCCCTCGTATACGACCTTGGCCATCTTCGTGCAAGATTCGTCATTTACATCCCAGAGGGTGCCGATGACGTGCCTAAAACCCGCGAGCTGGAAGGAGCTGATGAGGTGAATGCTTTCGTCGAGGAACCGGTCGTCCCGGACGCGACCCGTGCCGCAAGCTGAGAGATAAGCAAGAAACAGGGAGCGTTCCCGTATGTTCACGTCTAGCAGATCAGCCACGGTGATTTTGCCGTCCGACACTACGAGGTGGCTCTTGGACGGATCTATGCCGTTCGTACACCCGTGCCCGGCAAAGTGGAAAATGCTACAGGAGGGTAGCTGCGCGACGATGTCGCTCCTCTGTTGGCCTGGGGCGGTGCAGTCGAACGGGATATCCTTGCAGATATCTCGTAGAATCCTCACCTCGTCGTTCGCGAAGCGTAGCGAGGTGTGGCCAGGGGTCTCCTGCATGGCGACTAGCAGCGCCCGCGGCGGTACCGAGGGCGCAGCCTTTGATTGCATGGGTCGTTGACGGCCATGGATGATGGCCTTGATAGATGAACTGTATGACGACATTACTCTATCTATTACCGTTTCGTTTGAACCTGCCGCGTGACGTCCAGCAGCGTGCAGAGGCAACCTGCTGAGAGAGCCGATAGGAACCCACCACACACGCGGCCAGCGTTTTGACAGGGGGCAAGCCGTATATTCAAGCGCGTCCAGGACCGGCCTGGCGATGACATCCCAAAGCCATGCAAGTATATGAGGTGCCCCTAATTCGTTCTCCGAACTCCTTTTATCGACGTCGTTGCTGTGAAGATTAGGTAAGGGCAGCGCCCGGATCCGGTCCTGCTCCACCAAGACGGCATGGCTGCCGTACTCACTAACATTAATCACGGTGATTGGCCCGCTCGTTGCGGCCTGCATTATATCTTTTTTGTTCGGGGCTAGTAAGAAACTCTCAAAACCGGGACAGCTACGGATTTTGCTCAGTAGCTGATCGAATGCTTTGTCTGCTTCATAGGGCAGGCTCGTGCGAACCTGCAACCTCTCGCCTCGTGTGGTTGGCTGACTCAGTTCTCCCCGCAGACGATCAAACTCTTCTGCTAGATCTGGATATCTCTCCCGTAGGGTCAGGACATCTGCTCTCATCTCTTCAAGGGAGGTAGCGAGCAATCCCCGACCCTGCTCGAGTAAGCTCAGCGAGTCATACGGCTCCTTGCCCGCCTTATAAGCGATTGCAGCAGCATCAGAGGCTAAGCCGGCTGCACTACTGAGAATATGCTGCTTGTCGGAGGTTCTCAGAGACCGTAAGGTGAGTGTGGGAACCAAACTGACGGCAACAAGTACGGCTTCGTACGCTTGTTCCCAGTCCGAAACCAAAGCGCAGCATCTAAGAACGTCAATTCCAGCTTCTATACGAGTAAGCACGTGCGCATTAGACTGTCGGAGGGCCAATTGGTGATTTTCAATAGCTCTTTTGAGTTCAGAGGCTTCATGTGTCCGGTTATATCTCTCCTCCAAAGCTACTCCGAGGGTCCCCAAGGCCTCGGCATAGCCTGGGTGGTCTTGAGGTGTGCCGTCAACAGCGGCCGCGGCGGCTTGAACGGCTTCGTCTAGGCTGCCTATTGTCCGGGTCATCTCGTACTTATCGCGATGGCAAAGCGCGATAATTTTCAGACCAATGACTCTCTTCTGAACCGGTGAAGCTTCAAGTCCCAGGCGCGTTAGGCGAAGAGCTTCCTCAACGTCAACGATTTTTCCGGTTTTCTTGTATCTCTCTGAGAGATGACGCGCAAGACCGTTCAGAGCGTCCACACGGCCATGCCCCCCTGAAGTTATGGAAACCGCGTCTTCCGCGAACCCAATGGCTTTATCAAGGTACGAAAGCTCCTCTGTTAGTCGATACATATCGCTCAGCCTATCACCTATAACTTGCAACGTACGTGCTCGATTTGGATTCCCGTCTGGCGTTGCCTCGAGCGCATTGTATGCGAGGTGCAAAGCTTCGTCAAGGGCGGCCTTTGTGCCCGTTCTCTCGAATTTCTTGGTAAAACAATTGCAAATTGCAATCAGGTTATCTGATTTAAGGGGTGAATCCTTTGAGACTGCATCCATTGCTGTTTTCGATAGTTGGATCGCTTCATCTAGATCTGGCTCGATCTCCATTTCCGTGTATCGGAGATAGAGACACTTTGCGAGCAAAGCTAAATAGTGCGGTCTTTCAGGATCATCTTGTACAGCTCTAGATATCGCGGCTCGTTGTACGCGGATGGCTTCCTCCAGGTGCGCTATTGACCCTTTCCTCAGAAACAGATCGCGCAAATGGATGCAGAGACTATTGAAGTACTGCGGCTCGCGGGCGCCTCCTGCGGTACCTTCTACAGCTTCTCGAGTGACTTGGATGGCCTCCTCAAGGTCGGAAACAGAATCTGTAGCGGCAAATTTTTCACTAAGGAGCATTCCTAAATTGTTCAGAATAGGAGCCTTTTTCAAGTACCCTTTCGTTACTTCTGCTTCGGCTCGCACTAGTCGAATGGCGTTTTCAAGGTCAACCATAACGTGACTCGTTTGATATCTCATACCGAGGAGAACTCCGAGCTTTATGGAGGCTCGTCGTAGAAGGCTCTGTTCTTCAGCGTTGTCGATAGCCAATTTAGTAAAATTGATTGCTTCGTCGAGACGATCCGGCACCCCTATCATTTTGAACTCGTCGGCCAAGTGGGATCCAAGTACGAAGAAAACTTTAGACTGAGCTCGACGATTGTTTGCGTCTAAATGCAGAGTCGACTTGAGAACATGTATAGCATCTTGGAGGTCGGCCAACTCTTCGGTCTCTTCATATCTACGTTCCAGACAGTCCCTGAGAGTGTTCAGCATAGATTTACCTTCTTCCGAAGCTGCCCCAGGCGCAATATTAACTGTCTCCTTCAAGATCGCAATGGCTTCACTGAGAGGCCCAATGTGCCAGGTTTGCTCAAATAACTCTATGAGGCTGTCTGCGAAATACTTACAAACCGGGACTCGAGCGTGGTGGTTTATCGGGATGACTTCGAAAACCGCTCTCACTGCTTCTAGAACTTGCTCACTAAAGCGAACATTGTCCATCATTGAGCAGAGATCGCCAAGGTGAGCCAGGAAGTCGGTCAGCTTCTCCATCTCCACAAGAGTGGCTCCTGACCTGATTGCCGCATGGGCAATCGGGATGACAACTTCTTTCAAGTCTGATATCGACCCAACTCCGAGGGCCAAATCGCGATGAAAGACTTCTAGCTGCTTGACAAGTTTGCGTTTATCCCACTCATCCCCATTGAATTCATCAATCCCCTTTCGTGTGAGGCGTATCGCTTCTTGAAGATCGGACATTTCTCCAGCCTTTCCATATCTTGCTCTAAAACGAGTTGCAAGGATTCTGAAGCTGCTAGCTTGCTCCGGGTCGTCGAGAGGGGTTACATTGATGAGCTTCCAACTTACTTGAATCAGGTCATCCAAGTCGGCAATCGCGTCCGTATCAAGACATTTCCTGAGGACGTGTGTTTGAAGCTCACGAAGTCTGGCTATCTGGGTTTCCATTGTTGCTTCATCAACGGCTGCCCTCGAAGACTGAATCGCCAAATCAAGGTCTGACATGGCTTGGGTCTTCACATATTTGAGTCTGAGTTGCGTCGCTAGAGCGGCGAGCCTCCGGGATCTGGTTGGATAGTCCAGAGGCTGTGGCATTTTGTCAATACCAGTCCGTATCCATTCAATGGATTCTTCAAGGTCGGCATCGTCTTCTGTGAATGAGTATCTGATAGAAAGATAATGTCCTAATTGGGACATATACAGCGACTTTTCCGAACTAGTCTCCAAGGACACTTCAGTGGCTACTCGGGTGAATCTGATAGCTTCGTTCAAGTCATCGATCGTCTTTGTGCTCCTAGAGTATCTAACATAGAGATATCTTCCCAAGTTTCCTAAGGGCTCTGCCTGGGATGAACCTTCTGGGATCATCGTGAAGCCAACATGGGTGACGCGAATGGCTTCCTCTAGGACTGATTTTGATTTTCGCGGTTGCAAATTCGTGTGAAGGAATTGTGCTTTCTTGTAAAGAAGTCTACCAAGGAAGACCAAATACATTGCCCTTGGGGCGAGGCTCCCTGTTATGTTTAGGGCCGTTCGTATCATCTCGATACCTTCTTCTATGTCTGTCAGATATTTCTCTTCTTCGTATCTCGTTTCGAGAAGAAGGGCTAGATTGTAGAGAATGGTTGCCCTGTCCTGCGCAGCCTCCTGGCTCGTCTCACTGGCCTGATGGATCCTTGTTGCCATGGCACTGGCGGTTCGAGTCGCCTGTACGGCATCTTCGAGATCGGACAGCTTGTGAGTCTTCTCAAACTTTTTCTTGAGTTTCGATCCAAGATCACTCAATATCCTTGCATTCTTGGGCGTGTCGCCCGTAGTCACGTTGGCAGCTCTGTGAAGTCGCTGAATGGCTTCATCGAGTTTGATCGTGTCTTCTAGATCTACATCGCTGCAGGGATTGTCCATAGTCGCGTCGATTAATTGATACCGTTCTATCTCCGTAAAAATGCAAACAGCAAAAGTAGGAATCAAATCAGAGTACGGAACTGGGAGGAGTAATACGGCATGGTCTTCGCCCACCCGATTCGATATCACCTGCAGACCGGATATTCATAAATCCGGGGTGAGGAGGGTAAGGCAGATGCGAGGGACAGTGTACAAAGTCTACCTCTCACGGTGGCTCCCACGAGGCAACCTACTAGGTTGGGGGGTTCGAGACTCGAGCCCATCCTTCTGCAACATTAATACCGCCCCCGTTTAGAACAAGAACACGACAAATGGGTGAGAGCCACAGCACGTTCGGGGCTCTCCCTGCCGCGGCGCTCCGTTAGGTTAGGTATTGGCACACGGCCATAGGCATTCGGACCGACTGCTCGATATCCCATCTTACTGCCCTCTCCAACACGCTACACCAGACACTCTAGACTATCGTAATAAGTCGGATACAACTGTGAAATACGCCCAACGGTCATGGCAGAGGCAACCAATCACTGGGCCATCATCATCGGCATAGATTACTACCCCGCAGACCGATCTCTTCGAGGTAGTGTCAAAGATGCGAATGCTGTCAAGGGCTATCTGGAGAGTAGAGAAACACCCGTTCACATTGTCACTTTAACTGCGACTACACCGTCCGATGTTACTTCGGGCGTGCCAGTGGAAGCTGCTTCGTCTTGGCCCAACCGCTTGAATGTGATCCAAGCCTTGAAAAGAGTCATCAAAGAGGCGAATCCTGGGGATTTGGTCTATATTCACTACTCGGGCCACGGCACGCGGATCCTCAGTGAGGCACGACAGGGTTCGCAATCCGTTGAGGAACTGGCGCTTGTCCTCTTCGAAGCCGACGAGATTGGGGAGAGCTACTTGCGAGGTCGCCACCTGGCCAGCGCTCTCAAGCAAATGGTCGACAAAGGTCTCGTCGTTACCGTTCTACTCGACTGTTGTTTTTCCGGGAGTGTGCCGCGTCATGAAGACCAACTTGCGTTTGCTATTCGGACTGTCGATTACAAATCGAATGTCGCCGCCTTAGCTGCCGAGGCTGATGATGAGGAGTTCGGGGAGTTCTCCGTCTCGCAGAAGGCACCACGGAGTGTTTCCGCCCAGCAGGACTGGATCATCAATCCCGACGGGTATACAATTATCTCTGCATGTGGGCCGTACGAACGGGCGTTTGAGGTTGACTTGGGGGCGCACGGACGAATGGGAGCCTTGACACATCTTTACTTTGAGATACTAAATGCTCAAACGCAGGGCGGGAGATCTGTCGCTCAAGAGACTTTGCATGCTCATCTCTGCGCTAGGTTTCATTGCATATGGCCTCAACAAACGCCAATGCTGTATGGAAATATGTACAGGACGTTCTTCAGTGACCTCATCCGGAGAGAAGATCCTAAACTCATCCCTCTCTACCGGGCGGCAGGTGGTCGACTGCGTTTACGGGCAGGGCTAGCGCACGGCATCTCACCGGGTGACGAATTCGCGGTTGTCTCATCTGACACCAGTGAACGGGCAGTGCACACGGTTCTGAGAGTTTCTGACGTGGGAACTTTCACGTCCGAGATGGTTGCCGTTGAAGCCAGCCAAGCTGAGACAGCAAGAGACTTCAAAACGGGCTGGAGCGCGAAACTGGTGGGACGAGCGTCTCCAAGTAACATTCGTGTCCGCATTCCACGGGAGCTCAGCGAAGATCACGAATATCAAGCTGCCGTCAAAGATTTGCTTTTCGTCGATCCTGTTCTCTCAAGTAGAGCTGAGAGATTTGGCCTCGTTGTACGGATCAATGAGCACAACCATTTCGAGGTACTTGATGCGCTCGGCGACAAGCTTCATGACCTCCCGACAGTACCAAAGGACCTCCCTAGAGCAGCAGCTAAGATTCTACGTGTTTTGCAACATGTGAGTTCTTTCAAGGTCTTCCAAGGGATCGAGAACCGTCTTCCGAATGCGGCGTTTCGAGCTTCTTACGACCTTTCATGCAGCGCTTCTATTGGGCAGGATGGCACGTTTAGGGCCACTCATGGCGAGACCTGGCATCTTACCGTGAGGAACACACGTTCCCAACCTTTGTTTTTCTATATATTCAACCTTACATCTTCTTGGGAAATCTCGAACTTGGTGTCCGACTCAGGCGGTGGTGCTTACTACGTAGTGCCACCACGGGAGGGAAATACTCCTGGCTGGCGGGAAGTGCCTTTGCAGATGGATGTTCCCGGGTCTGTACGCATGCAAGGCGAAAAAAGCTGCAAAGATATCATGAAGACATTTGTCACAAACAGACCCATTCTATTTGCGGGTATTGTCCAAGGCAAAATCACAGTTGACGGTTCTGCAGTCGGTCAGCGCGGGACTAACAGCACCAACGGTATCCTTGAACTACTCTCTAAGCTATCGCAAAGCATCCGAGGTGACACGGAGTCGGACGGAGAAGAATGGGAAACTGAAACCTTCATTATTCAAACATCGATATAGAAGAAGCAGTGATCACCTCAATTACTGAAAAGGATCCTTCAACTGTAGAGAGCTCTCCTCGACAAAGGCTCCATTATTGACCAGATTGCCGCTCATGTCACAGAGTTTACACTTTGCACCCTCCACCAAAGCGACCAAGTAAGGCCCTTCGAGTGCGCTGCCTCTCTGTATATACACCTCATCATTGGGCCGAAACTTGGGTTGCTGTCCCTTGATCAGCTATAGCAGTTGAATACGAACGTTGGTCCTCGTGTACCGCAGAATACTGTTTGATCTTAGGACGCCCTCCATCGTCTGCGACGATGACGTCGGGCTTTTGATTGTGTCTACAAACTGTAAGCGAGGAAAAGAGGTTCAGCAAGGTAGGAAGAGGAAGAGGAAGAGGAAGAACGCACTCGTGAACCAGATCCATCTGGCGGCTCGCTGGGTTTTTGAGACTATCTATTCCGCAGTTGATCAAAGCACATGGCATCCCTCTGGATTATAACTCATACGGTTATATAATATATATGGAGTAAGTATCCACCCTCGTCGCCACATGGCCTACCTAAGAGGCAGCACACTCTTTTGTGGCGGTGTGGAGAATGCGATCCCTTGAAGTGGCATCGTGCATGCATTTACCAAATACCGCCGCATACTGTTTCAAACCCCCTAAGTGACGTCGGTCAAGCCGGAAGACAGTGGCTGAGTCACGATTCACGGTTTCGATGCCAGTGGCAGTGCCGCAATGGATCATGATGAGAATGATAAAAAGAATCGACCTCATAATTGATATAGATTGAGAAGCCCCAGAGCAGCCAGAGATTACTTCCAACGGGGATTGAGTGCTACGCCGTGTCGGGATGACATTACCAGACGGAACCGCCCTTCATCTTCTGCGTCAGCAGCTCGGCCCTATGAATGGGCTGTCAGCTTTGGGCAGAACCCTGGCCAGGTGGTCCAGTCGCCTCCAAGCTACCATTCTATCCGTTATTCCGATTCCGGCTGGACCTACCGATTCCGTGATGCAGAGTCAGTACGGTATTCTTGAAAGGCGGTAAAAGTGAAGGCTGTTGACATTATACCAGTCGAAGACCACCCCGCTGGCTATCCTCGGTTTGCGGCACTAATCGCATCTCACGACTCCTTCTACATTTACCGGCGCTTCTCATTGCTGCGTGCTCAGCTCCTACTCTTGAAGCAAGACAGGCTTTCTCAGCTCGAGCTGCGGCTGCAGAAGGTTAACCAAGAAGAGACTCAACCTCTCCACCTAGGAAGTTGCCGCCGCGATAAGAACCCTGAAAGGCAGTTGATCCTATCCGAGATTGACAGCGCGCTAGCTGACTATGGTAAGCCATGGTCGCTTCCGATACAGATATCGCTTACTGAGGTTACAGGTATTAGATGCGCTGATCGAGAGAAATGGTCGAATCACCGACCTAGAACCTGCTGCAATTCGCAATGTGGACAACCTGCGCAACTGGGTGGCAGGGAGTGGTTGCATAGCAAGGGCGGAGACAGCCTATCTAGCACATGCAGAAGACCTGGCCAGTGTCCGCCGTCCTGATGACAATGTCGTCACCTGGCTTGAAAGCATGCTGGAAGAAGGCCATGGGTATTTTTCTACTGTAAGTGCTATAATGTGCCCTTCAAAGCTTGCTATCATCGAGCCAACACGGTCAATATCATTAGCGGGACGCAAACTCCATCTCTCGAGATCCAAATGTCTACATACCCTCCCGGACATTCATCGCTCGACGGGCGCGCATATTGATGGCACCAATCGTCGTCATGCTGCTATTGGCGCCCGTCATCGTCTGCAATAGTCTTGTATCTATGCGCGCGCGGTTGGTCGCCATCATCATCGCCACAGCCCTCTTCGTTATAGCCCTGAGCGCGTTTACGAAGGCAAGGATCATTGAGGTGATAGTGGGCGGCGCGACGTATGTCACGGTTCTCGTGGTTTTCATAGGGAGCTCCAATATGTCGGAATGACAGGAGGGGGAAAAAAGCCTTTTGCTTTGTTGAAGATAATTACTCCAAGGTTAGCTATTCCGAACTGAGTATCTGGAGGGCGCCAGCATGTTGATAGGCGAGTAGGATACACCCTGGCAAGTTTGTGTAGTATCGAACCCCTCACACCGTCAACTTTCCCGTGCGACGATTACAGTATGAGCCAGTAATATTGGAACCTGTTGCCTAACCTTAGCTATCTTCAGGCTCTGTGTTGGGCGGACAAACCATCCTACCTTTGGATATCTTGCGTGCCCTCCCAGGCTCGCAAAGTGTTGCCGTATTTTTGCCCCTTCTTGCCCATTTGTGGCCATTTGTGCCACTGCAGCCGGCAATGGCACTCTACTATAATTATAGAGGCCATAGCCTGGATATAGGAGTCAATCGCCCAGTCTGGCGTGTATACATGCTTTGCAGGACGCTGACATCAACCTTGCTTAGCTCCGCCTCGTGGACTACGCTTCGATTCACAGTGTAGAATATTATTATACCCTGAAACCCACCCGGCTCAGCAACTCGCTACATGGCGCCGCAAGAACTCCCCCGCCGCTATGCTCTGTTGGTCGGTGTGAATTTCTACCAGAGTGATGGATCAAGGAAGGACAGATTTGGCAACACGCTACCAGTCCAGCATCTGAAGGGATGCGTCAATGATATGGAGAGAGTCAGGGAGTTTATTACTTCCAACTTTCACATGACTCAGCTATGGACCTTATCGTCTTCCTCGCATGACGGAAGGGTGCCCGATGAGGGGTCGGAGAAGCTACCGACCTACACCAATGTCCAAAAGCATATAGAATTGGTGCGTGAATCGGCAAAGCCGGGTGATATCTTTCTTTTCTATTTCGCGGGCCATGGAAGCCGTCTACCTCGGATCAAGGAATCCCCAGCTGGTCGTGATCTCGATCCATCTCTTATAACCGCGGATTATCATTGCGGAAAACGAGCTATACGGGGCTGGCAACTCAATAAATGGCTCAGAAAGCTCGACGAAAAGGGTATTCAAGTCGCTGTCATCCTCGACAGTTGCCATTCAGGAGGCGCGTGGAGAACTGGGCAGACGCCTCGCTTCCAAGACTTTTCGAATATAACAAACCTCAAAGAGGACGAGGATGGCACCGATGAGCCGGCAGAAGAAACAAAGCATCGGGACAGTAGCATAGGATGGTCTTGGTCTATTAATCCGGAAAGGCTCACGCTAATGGCAGCCTGTGCAAGTGATCACGTCACCAGTGAGGACTACTTTGGGGACTCCCGATACGGCGTCTACACTTATGAGCTCCTGAAGAGCCTCGAGATACACGGAGTTGGGTCTACTTATCGAATCATTCACGAAAGCACAGCAACAAGACTTGCGCCAAGCCTTCCGGAGCTGTATGGCCGAGCCGATCTCATGTTTTTTGGGAACAAGGTTTCAACTTCGAGCCATCCTATCGTTGCTGTGACCGATGGGACAGACATTGTGATACCAATAGGCCTCGCACACGCTGCTTACGTTGAGTCTGAGCTTGTTGCTTACTCGGATCACTCTGCGCCAATCACTATTCACTCAACATACAAATTCAGCTGTAGAGCTAAAATTCCGGCTAGTTTCAATTTGAGCCCGGGGGATACTCTCTACGTTATTCCACGTAAATGGAGCACAGGCCGAGAGCAGTTGGTAGTCAGAATCCAAGAGGATCTCGGCACGAAGTTCAGACACCTGTTCCAGAAAGCCCTTTACTGCCGACTCAAAGGTCAAATCAAAGTATTACCCTCAAGAGTTGCCACTAATACCGATGGCCTATTTGAGGTCAAGGCGGACCGGAACAAGAGGATCACCATTCACGGCCCAGCTGACGTAGTTGGCTACGCCGAATCAGTACGTGGCCTGAGCATACCGGCGGGTGACGTTGCGAGAAGAGCGATAGACTCGGCCGTTGCAATCAGTCACTTGTATCGGTTCAGTCAAATCTACCGCCTTGAGGGCTCAGCGACTATCTCGCCACCCTTTAGAGTTGAGCACTTGCTAGGCTCTAGTGAAGTGAGATTCGAGAATTTAAGTGACTTCCCTTTGTATGTGGCTCTCGTAAATCTAGCACCCAGCTTCGCAGTCAGCCATATATGGCCCCAGGATAGATATCATCGACTTGAACCCGGCGCCCTTCCGATCACACTTCCGATTGGGTTGGAGGTGCCTGACCAACTTCGATTCCGATCGTCAGGCAAGAAAGAAGAGCACCGAGATATTGTTCGTTTCTTCTTCACCAACTGCGAGGGCTTCTCCTTCAAGGGTGTAGAGCTCCCAGATATATGGGACGCAGAGAACAGCACGTCTATGAGCTCTGTCGTGCGGGGAGTTATCATACCGACGAACTCAAGAACACTACCGCAATTCTGGGTCAAAGATATCACTATATGCCATAGGGCATAGTCCCTTTATGGAATCTATCCTCTTAAAAACAACCAGTAGAACTAAAAGTGGGTTGGGAATGAATTATTGCCAAGTCATTAGCTGACGGTCGCGTCTCGCACATAGCAGTGAAAAAAAAAGGTGTAGCAAGATGAAAACCACCTCGGGCATCGGCCATAGTATGTGCGAGAGAGCTAAACCATTAATTACATCTCAATTGCTGTAATTATAACCTTTCGGCCTTTTTATCTAAAGGAGAATTACTCGAAACTTGGCCAGTTCCGTTATTAAGCGACCAGGGACAAGCTTGATTTTATTCTTTTTTATTCTCCTAATTACCGCTGTTTACTCCGACGTTCTGGCTAACCTAGTAACTAGACTCTCTGTCATTGTCGTCAACACCATCCTCGTCAAGTTGCAAACCCAGCCGGGAACCCTGCCCGGCCTGCCTGCCTGCCCGCAGCCATAAGAGATTGAAATCTATCAGATTTGCATTCTCTTTCTGATCTAGTGCTTGTTGGGCTTGTTCGGCCTTGTCCCAGGCTATATTTCCTTCGAAGTTAAGGATAGCCGTTTTGTAGCTCGGGGACATGCCTCTTAGTTGATCCAGGGTCTTGTTCTTGTCCAAGAACCCAGTAGAGGCCGCTGCGAAACTGTCCAGCGGCTTGGGTTCGTACGCGACATTCCTACGGGAAAAATCCGCAATGACAACCCAGCATGGCTCCGCACTTCGCAAACCGAACCCTCCTCACCGATCAGTTCGCCCGGCTCCAGCGCCACTACCTAGTCGTTAGCAAAGCCTGGCATGCAATCGCAATCGCAACCTCTGCCTTGGATCTATAACCTTACGGTTATAACGTTATCCTTTCTGGATTCGTGTCGTCGCCTCATTTCCTGCCCTCTTGCTAGTAATAATTCTATCCTCTTCATCGCAATAACACCAACTAGCCTTATCCTCGCTCTTCAATTGGTGTCCGCCCTGGGTCAACTTGATAATGTCGTCCAGAAACTAATGGTCGACTCCCGAGTATAATGCCGCACGCGAATGCTGGCTGCTAGCCGCCCTAGGAACTGCAAGACCTCACCGTCAATGCGCTAAGTAAGCTTGAGCATGTCTAACGGAGTAGTCGCCGACACTTGAGTGCAGCACCACCAGGATCTCTATCGCCAAGGCCTTTGTTCCAGAGCTTTCCGTCGCCGAATTTTCTAGCCCACCGCGACTGAGAATGGTATTGCTGCCTTATATGAGCTCTTTTTTCAATTGTTCTGGGCAGAGTTGGTACGCCTTATTACTCTTGAATAGGCAAGGCCCGAGGCAGCCCTTCTCTCTAGTTATTTAAGCAGCGTTACTGCTTGTTGGGTTTGGTCGGCCTATGTATTACTAGGGGTGGTCGTGACTGTGCACTGCGCGCGCCATGTCCAGCGTAACTCTCCAGAAAGCTTGCACCTGGGCCACCTCTTCAGATTTGCTAATACGGATGGCGGCAAGCCTCTGCTTCTGCGAGGAGCTCTCAGTCGCGTGGCCAGCGTTGTTTCCCAAGTTGGTGACTATTCATCTCTGCTTTGAACGGGCACTTATAATCTTATCAACTATTGTTTGCTTTTAGTTATTTGGCTTTGCCATTATACTATATTAAACTAAAACATTCCTCCCTAGTCACACCAATCTGATTCGATCCTGACTGCCTCGAATAAAGCGACCAAACATCCGTTTCTCTTCCTCGACTTAGTCCACAGGACCTTTATACACTCCATCTACCTCATCACCGGCAGCCGGCTTCAGGATAAGTTTGCGCCGCGCATATGCTCATCCCAAAGCCCGATGCGCGGGTTCGAAGCTTAGGTGGAATGTTGTGCATCGTCGCACTGGCTTCCCCAAGTCACCCCAGTCGTGCCCTGTTCTTCGGCCTCGGCTCCCTGGACTGAGTCTTCGGCTATAATCATACCAAGACCTTGATGACGGGAGTCAACCGTCACGAAAGCATGGTATGGGTCTCCATGTGGGCCTTGGCTTAGCCATCGCTTCATTGAGTAAGGAAGAGAGTTGTAGCCTTGTTGATAAAGATCAGCTTGATAAGCGTTACTTGGGCAAGGGCCAGGGGCCAGATGGCTGTAAGCATATGACCCGGGCGGCTGCCCCGCTGAGTGGTAGGTAGCTGGCGGTGATGCTTCAGAATATTGGACCAGAGAAGAACTACCATCCACCTTGGCTTCGACAGCACCCTGGAAACATGGCATCCATGCCCCTTGGGTAAAAGTACCGGGGAAAGGTAAGTGTCTCTGATCCGATATATGATGGTTTCGATGGGCATAGCCGGAGTTTTGATCCGAACTATGGTGGAGATTGGCAGCTGACGAAGACATCGAGGCAGCATTCTGCTTGGTACTCTCTTGAGGACGGACCGGGGCTTTCGATGAGGGTTTGCTCTGGTTCTACGATAGGTTAGATGAGAGAGCAACATGAGGGCAGGGTATATACATTCCTTGTTTGTAAACATGTTGGACTAGTTTGTTTGCTTAGCCACCTGATGGTAAAGACACGCAGTTACGACAAATCTCTAACAAATTTCAAGAATTGTACTTCAAGGGAGATAGAATAATCCAAGGTCTCTCGGAGCTTGTTTACTTCTCCAGAGTTATTACGAGGGAGTGACGAGGTAGAGATATCTACGACATGTTTATATATCTGTGCAAAAGAGGATAGCTATGCCGCGCGCCATTGCTCTACCCAAGATAACGCCGCTAAGCTCACGTTTCTAGCCAGAGTTAGGCAGATATCATCAGCACAGGAAGGCAATTGATGGCTATCCTGTTTGGAAGCGGAGGAATTCTAGTCAGAGCCTATGATCTTTTGATAAAGCCCTGCGAAAGGCGTATACGCATTGAGATTCAGCAAGACGGTCGAGTGGGAAGCGGTAGCGTCAAGACCACATATACCCTTGATCGTGCATACGTGGGTAGGGTAGATGACCGCATCGGGACAGATTTGCTTGGAACAAGAGGAGGCGAGGCACAGTCGAGCTCTTAGTCTGGTACGGTAACGCAGGACCGTGCAGTAAAGTAAAGTACCATACCATTCCTTCAAGCTACTACATGCAGGATATCCATGCCGAGGAATTTTAGATAGGGCCAATAGTTTCCCACAAGAACGTAGCGATATTCTAGACCTACCTATACCTAATTGGAGAATCAGAGTGCTTGGCGTCTCGGGGAGGAGGTCAGGGAATTCTAGATCTGACCAATGGCCAACTCCGGGCTGAGTATGCTCTCCAACACCTTGGGAATTTTAGACACGACCAATCAGCCAGAGAAAGCTACTCTATGTATTAAACCGATCATGTTTCTTGCGTATTCAAATCTTACCCCTCCATATCCTTATATTTCTCGTCACTCTTCTTCTCGCACTATAAATCCATTCTAAGAGAGGACATAGCCATAGGGGCTTGCTAAGACTTAACCCTTCTCTGAATTTAACGCTTCTATATCCTGGCCGCCTCCAGCCGCTACGTTTAGTCGGACAGGTGGTACGAGACTGTAGCAGCATCTGACGTCCTTCATTGCACCGGCAATCATGGCAACGGTAGAGGTCGACTGGGACACCCACTACGATGAGATCCGACGACTGTATGTCGTAAAGGATGAAGCGCTGGAAGACGTCATGTCCACATTCAAGGAACGGCATGGCATTACCGCAACGTGAGTAAAAGCTGCTACCTATCATCATATTCCGATCGGGCATTGATAGGGATGGTTATAAGCCGTCGACAATGGATATCCCGTCTCGATAACTGGGGCCTAAGAAAGAATCTTAACAAACAAGAATGGTTGTATGTTGCCCACCGCGTGAGGAAGCGAAAAAGGACGGTAGAGGCGATCAACGTCTTTCTCTCTGGCGTACAGTTGCCTTCAAAGAAGGTTCGAAAGGGATTGACGAATTGTCGCTTCGACATCGCTAGACGATGGACTATCCCACGGTGTAAGTCTAGGGTATCGTTTGCCCACATCTTGTCAGGCCACATAACCTCCTTCAGTAACACCACCCATCAATTTCGAGGGTGTTTTGTGACGGCATGTCATACAAGCTCCTCCAAGAGACTCACACGTCTCATTTCCTTTCATGCGCCCATTGACTATCCACCATCAACATATGTCCCGAAGCACGATTTTTGTTAGAAATGTGCTAAAGCTTAGCAGCGCCGAGTCCAGCGTCTCCGGACGGCGCGCTCCTTGTCTTCACCCCGCCAAGTCAACAAGAAAGCGAATGGCCACCTTCTCTACCATTTTGGCGATTCCGAGACCAAATCAAGCAATGTACGTCGTCTTATTAATTCACTTCGAAGGAGGTTTCTAACGTCGTCAGACCTTGACCCGGCTATGCATGGACGGCAAAGCGCGCCTTTCTCACGGGTTCTCAGTTTCGCGAACGTCCTCGCACCGCCCAGGCACCCAGCTAACCATGACATACGCGATTCTGCCTTGAGTATAAGTAAAGCGCATATGATCTTATCGCGGTATATGCCCGAGGCGATATCGGGAGAGCATGCTGAACGAGCGGAGTTCATAACATGTCAGCAGAGCCCGAGACGGATACCAACGGTGCTGGAAGCCTTTCTCTTCTTGGTTTCAAATAATCTTTGGGGTCATATTTCCTTGGGACATATAATATATCCAGAAGATGAGGACGAGGACATCGTAGCTGCATTTCAAAGCTTAGTTTTGATAGGATGTCCCTTGGAAGGGTTGTTCTCAGCTAGGAACCCAACAGCCCTAGCACTGAGCGACGCGGTTTTTGCAAGCACCATCCGTCTAGGCCGAGTTGACATCCTACGACAGCTCATTCAACTTGGTCTGGAGCTCCCCCCCCGCATCAACCGTCCGATAAGATACAGAATGAAATGCCAAGATGACGTTTATTTCTCTGTCATCCCTATCCAAGTGGCGCTTCATAGCCGCAACCTGACAATGGCCCAGACTCTGCTTGATCATGGAGCAATTCTCAACAAAGTATCATACATGGACAATTATGAGTCCAAACCGGTCTCTTCTCTTGAATGCGCATTTTCTCTCATTCGAAGCTATGAAACATGGTTGACTAGGTTAGAGAGTCCACATTACGTCGCCGACTTTGTCTTACGCGAGCAACGTAATGTTACCGAGATTGAATTGCTCCGCAGTTTAGGGATGCTCAAGGCGCCCCCTCTGTGCAGAGAAACGCAGGCCATTGTAACGGGCATTCTTGATCGCCTGTTGCAGATAGAGAAATCGGCACGTTTGGAGTCTCCCTGCGGTGCACTTACCCTTGCCATGCGCTTCGATCACGAGCCCTTAAGAGAGAGTATCATGTCATCTGGTAGAGACTTAGGAGACGATGTGGAGTACCTAAGAGATATCGGCACACCCCTTTTTGAGGCTACCCATAGGAAGGACTTGGAATTATGCCAAGCCCTCCTCGAACGCGGTGCTCCCGCCGACCCGCCGGACGATTTTTCCCTTTCGGCCCTCCAGTGCGCTGCGTGCCTGGGTGAAATCGAGATATTACATCTTCTGTTAGCCCACTCTGAAGGTATTCATCGTGTTTCTCCAAGCCGATTGATTGGAGAGTATATTTACCAATATGGGGATGAGTTCGGTGAATGGGTGGCGCCCGGCTTCGGAGTGGGTTGGGCCCCTCCTTATAGGGAGGATCCCCCTGAATTTATGGATGCATTAAGCATCGCTGTTCGCCTTAAAAAGCTTGAGGTGGTTAAAGCACTCTTGGGTGCTGGCGCGAGGCCTTCGACAAAGGATCTCACAACGGCTGTTGGCCTTGAAAATCCTGAGGTGGTCGAAGCACTCTTGGATGCTGGCGCCGAACCTTCGACAGATGATCTTCTGATGGCCATTCGACAGAGCGATACAGTTATCGCGGGGCAGCTGCTTTCGAAGGGTGCCCAGCCCGGTAAATGGGCGCTTTCTGAAGCTGTAGAGATGAAGAATGAGCAGCTGATTAATATGCTGATCGAGTACGGCGCAAAGATTTGTGATTCGGCACTTGCAGAATACATCATGTCACCAGAATCCTCGGTCAGCCATATCGCCCTCTCAGACCCCACGGAATACGATGCAGCGGCGCTGGTTGCAGCTGCGTACAAGGATGCACATAACAAAACATCATTTGTCGAATACCTACTTGCTCAAAGGGGACTGCCATGCAAGTATTCCCATCGCCCTGATCAACGATTTTTCGAGAGTCTTGCCGTCGTAACGGCTGTCCATTTCAGAGATTACACAACGTGCACAATATTTGCCCGTTACGGACTTCTCCAGCAGCCACTAATCTTTCGTGGATCGGAATTTCTTAATTGCGGGGGATTAAGGCACCCAAAAGTCAATTTAAAACGTATGTTAAGAGATATTATGATTTCTTACCCCGGAGCCAGCAACTCCCAGAGGTATCATATTAATATCTACGGTCATTCTACTGCTCTGTTTATAGCAGCCATTGAACCGAATAGGGAAGAGAGGGAAGAGATGGTAGATTTTTTGCTTCAACATCATGTTAAGCCCACTATAGATGACACTGGTTACTCGATGTGGCGTTGGGAGGTGGGGATGTGCAAGCGTTTGATTGACCTAACGGACAACGTGAACAAAAGAACTCAATACTCAGGAACACTCCTTCAGTCGGCAACAGCGCGAGGTCTAATTCCGATCATAGAGCACCTTCTTGAGAAAAATGTAGACGTCGACGCCCGGTTTCTAGAAGAGGGCTGCGAGAGAACAGCACTACAGACCGCTTGTGAGGGAGGAGATCCCAAGATTGTTCAGCTGCTGATCAACAAAGGGGCGCGCATTAATGCCCCCAGCGCACGTGACTCCGAGGGGAACTCCGGGTTGACTGCTTTGCAACTTGCCGCGCTGCAGGGTCACATGGAAATTGCCAGGTTGCTGATAGATAGAGGAGCCGACTGCGACGAGCGGGCTGCAGAAATCTGTGGAAGAACTGCACTCGAGGGAGCCGCTGAGCATGGACGGTTAGACATGCTCGAATACCTGCTGCACTCTGGTACGCGTACAGTTGGCGTGTTTTGCAGACAGTACTTTCGCGCTATCAAATTTGCGGAACGGGAAACTCATTACGCAGCGGCCCAGCTACTCAAAGACCACAGGCAGTGGACCGACGAGGATTATGATAGCTTCGACAAAACTTGCTTATGTGAGGGGCCCCACGAATGCATAAAGTGTGATGGAGAGAGTGATGGAGAGAGTGATGCAGAGAGCGTTGAGCAGAGCGATGCGGGTAACTATTCCCAGCACGGACGCCAGCATGCTGGAGATACGGAAATCGTAATGGATGGAGGGGAGGAAGGAAGAAGGCCATCTGATAATTATATTAATTCACAGATGCTTCACACCGAACCTATCCCTAATTTACGGCTGTCAGCCCACGCAACCGGACCCCCCCTTTCTCATGTTGTTCCTGGTTTCGGGATGGACGGAACGGGCGGGAACCTACCCATCGTATCTGAGGCGACTCATAATCACCTTGATGTTGACATGATCAACGTGGACGTGTCGTTGGTTAGCAATGAGGGTTTGACCGAGGGATACCGCGAATACGTCGTTTCCCGCCCTATGGAGAGCACTCGAATTCCGCAGCTGTCAACCTCCACCGCTTCGGAGGCGCACGAAAGTCCATTAAGCAAGGAGGAAGATTGGTCTATATATATGAACTTAGACTAGTAGGTTTCAAGGGAAGTGTCGTAATATGAGAATGGATGATATAGCATTTAAAGGAGTTGTGGACAATTTAATACCACTACAGATACACGTCCAACTTATCTCACAGTGGTATAAATGATAAAGCTTCATAAAGCCTACAATTTATAACATTTAACTATTTAAATTAATCAAGTACTCGTCTTCCTTGGCTGGCGCATGGGTGAGCTCATCATGCCCGCGCGTCAGGCCGAAGTCTGTAGCTTATGGTGTCCCATGCCGGGCGGCCTCAAGAACCAGTATCTGGCGGCAAGCGTTCACTGCCTGCGGAGCCTGGCCGCGCGGTTTGGCCACATCGAGCCCTGGTTTTTCTTCGATTGTTTGGTGTGGCTCTACAAGGACCAGAGCGTGTTCCAGCTCCGCGCCGCCCGTCTAACGGACGCCAGAGTCTGCGCGAAGCAGCCACAAGTCCTCGCGGAGGTAAAACAAAACACGATTTGGAAGGAGCGACAAAATCCGGGTCCCCCTAAGGCGGTCCAAGTTCCTCGGGTGGAGGATAATGGGGCTGTCGTGTTTGTGGAAGACAATAGGGTGACGGTGCTGACAGTGCAGCCAAGGGTAAGGTGATGCATGACATCTTATGAAGGACCACAGCGCTTGAATCTCGGCGGCGTTGACCTTAGCCGGACAGCCGTCGTTGAATAGTCAGGATTGTAGCCTTGAGCGCCTGTCGGCCAATGAGGAGCTGTCCCCAAGGGTGTAGCTGAAGAAGATAGCTCTCCTTAGCGGCGCCTCACTTGACTTCGATCAACTCAGCTACATAGTACAACCTATTCATCTACTGCTCACAGGCTATATTTAATGGAATTACTCCACACTCATCCATCGGGGTGTTTCGGACTGCTAATCCCCTAGCAGCCCGCAAAGCCCTGCATAGTGTAAGGTCAACTGTCTCACTGTCTCGGCTGCCGTAAGACGCTAACGGCAGTAAATGGGCTACTCTACTTAAGTAACATAAAAATACCAAAAAAACAGCTTTTTACCGCAGTGTCTGTGTATGTGTACAACTTCAAGTAAACTATTAAGGGGGTAAGTAGTAAAGAAAGCATTTTAGTTCTAAATATCCACGACTCTCGAGCCAGAAGGTGAGGTCCTCGAGATCACGCTCTGCCCAGAGTCTTGGAATGTTCACATGTTCCAGTTCTAAACAGCAGGTTCTAAGGGCCAGTTCGGCAAAACGCACCGCGGTTCGCATCCAGTGACTTTGCTACAGTCTTATCCACTTTACTAGCTAAATACAGCTAAGTTCAGATAGTGCCAGAGCAGAAGTTCCTTTTGTACTTGCAAGGCTGACTTAAACTCCTTACTATTACGCCTGTACACAGTTGCAGGTGCTATACGGCAACAACACTATAGTTGCTATGCTAATTACGAGTAGGTTGTACGAAAATTGCTCTCTATTTTTTTGATCAATATAGCCGACTTCGAGGTTATTTTTATAAAAAATAGCCTTTAGAGGCATATTATAATGCAGTTAAAGGCTATTTATTATAGTTGTAGATGCGGCAACGGTAGCTATAGCCTTAAAAAAGGCTACTGCAGTGACTATAATGGCCTCTTTTTGCGTGGTGTTGAGTTTATCTATGGCTATAGTATAAAGGTGAACGAGTGCGAACGACGAGTGCGAACCGCTGTTCTACCTCCTAGAGGTGGAACGGCGGTTCGTAACCACGGTTCGCCAAGAATTGCCAAAAAGGGTGTAGATGGCTTCTTCTTAAGGTTAGTACGCCAAGAAGTGCACTCAGTGACCTGAGATACATGAAGAAAGTCAAGTGTGGAGAAAAACGACAATGTATCCCTTTTTCGCCATACTAAATACTGCTTAGTTTGAGAATTAGCGTCTTGGAAGGTACAAAACCCACCTCTTACATAATCAGAGGTAACCGCGGTTCGCTTTGCCGAACAGGCCCTAAGTTTTACCAATTGTCTAGGACAATACAAATTGGGATTAGCGCATTTTCTGCATTTGCTCAGGCTTGGGCGACTGAGGAGCTGCCTTGGGGGTATTTATGCATTATTTATGCAGAGAGAAACGGACCTCAAAAACAGTTCAAGCATGTTTTAACCGTTAAAGTCCATGAAATGACTGTTCAAGCCTAGATCGCTGATTAAACTGTGGAATGATAGAAAAGTGTGTCTCCAAGACGCTCGATGCTTCGCCATGTAATAAGCTAAGTACTTTACCCAAGGACTAAAAGAATCATCACTAACTGTTGAATGAAACTCGCTATATTTCTCAAATGGACTATGAAATATCTAGAGTCTCCCTCATGTTACGGAGCTCATCTAAACTTGGCCGGTCCACCGGCAGAACGCGGGTGCAAGCTTCTACGATCCTGTCGAGAGGAGCGGGAACTTTCCACTCTACCAGATTCGTAATAGGAGCATTACCATACACCATGCCCTTGATGGTCACACCCAAATCGTAGACGTCGGACGCTTTGGTCCAGTTCGCCTCCAGCGTTGGAAGACGCGATACCTCGGGTGCCAACCGGTTGCCCCAGCGACTCTCTAGGTCACAAATAACGAGACGCGAATCATCATAGGAGAAGAGGAGGTTGTCAATGCACAGGTCACGGTGCACAATATCGAGTGAATGAAGGTAGCACAGGCCGTCGACAAGCTGGAGGATCCAGTCCTTGTAGGTAGACAATGGGTGAACGGCTGCCAGGACATATCGGGGGACCAGCTTTTCGAAGACAAGTTCGCCTTGGCACGACCTCCCAAGCAGCTGGATAACGTGGAGACCTGCGTGTTCCTGGGCAAGACCCGCCCTGGTAAGCGATAAGGTTATGAATCTCGCTGGTGTATTTGCCCCTCTTAACGAAATGCTGGTTGGGATCAACAGCAACGACAGGGAGGGTGGCGAGGGCGTTGCTGATGTCCTCAGAATCGTGCTGGAAGTCAGGCAGTGGGGGCGGCGACGCCAAGGGCCGAATGTCGTTACCGGTGATGTCGTAGCTATCCTGGCGCAATGGCAGATTGGCGTCAAGCCGGAGAATGGCACCAGAGAGCGTCCCAGGCACATCAGTCAACTGAACAACCTGAGGCTCGGCCCTGTCGCTGTCGCCATCGCCCCGCTCATACTAGTATGTGTAGCGAGTCATTCCGTTAATGGCATCTATGGCCAGGTCGATTACGGGACGACCGGCCGGTGACACTAGTGTGGTGGTTTCTCGCTGCTTCTCGTAGGTGGCACGCAGGCGACATACCTCGTCCACAAAAGTGTCCAAGACACCTGCCGGACTCATGTTGTGGTTGATTATTTAGACAATTGACTTACGATTAACACGGCATTCAGTTTGGGATCAGAGTGCCCATACGCGGGTGGGCGGGTTTTCCTAGAAAGGGTGATTTGCGAATTACCTGTCCTGCAGACCTGAGCCAACGACTTAGGGCCAGTTCGGTTTTCAGCACGCCGGAGCGCTCTGAGTAACTTGGATACATCATGGCCTCTGCACTAGCCATATTTAGCGATAGTAAGTACGCTAGTAAAACCTTGTCAGAACGTTGTACTGGTTGTACTATTGCTCTGGAGGTGCCTGTAGCATAGGTGTTGGAGTGATAGGTCTTGGCAAAAGCACGCCGAAACCTCCTCTGGGGAGGTTTCGGCGTGCTGCCCTTATTTCTGTCAAGAACCGCCAAAAAGGGTGTAGATGGCTTCTTTTCGTGGTTAGTATGCTAAGAGGTGCACTCAGTGACCTAAGATACATAGAAAAAGTCAAGTGTGGAGAAAAACGACAATGTATCCCTTTTTTACTATACTAAATACTGCTTAGTTTCAGAATTAGCGTCTTGGAAGGTACAAAGTGGACATCTTACATAATCAAAAAGCACCGGCGTGCTGAAAACCGAACTGGCCCTTAGACTAGTACAGCCTTGGATGGCGGACTAGTATGTGCTCAACCCACGGAACTGGTACGATACCCGGACTAGTACGTATAGGCAACAGAGCATCATAAAAGCGGTAGTATCGAGCACCAACACTACCAATAGAAAGGTATTTCATAGGCTAAGACATAGCGTCGCCAATATCGCTAAACATAGTCTAGCGCTCAAAAGTAACAGCTAGATTACTTGTACATAGCTATCTTCCCTAATATGTTCAGGTTTTATATCTTTGCGCTTACATTTTGTTGTTTGTCAAGCGACTTTCTGGGAAGTCGTTCGTACAGACCATCTTAAACGGTTTTTGTTCTTGTGTAATTATAGCAATACCCGTGATGTGTATCGGGTTGTGAAAAGGCAGATAGTTACAGTAGGCGCAAGGCACAGGTCAGGTCAATAGCATGGGATGCACCCAATCAGAGCTGCGCATGCCTCATGCAAATGGCCTCATTGAAGGAGCTCAATGTAGCCATTGAGCCCATTCACCACTGACCTGTAGTCATCTGACCTACCCTCCTGTAATAAGGAAATCCCACAATCGCCTGTATTGTAGAATTTCTTCTTCTCCCCCCCTTCCCATCTGTAGATCTTTAGCAAGTAGGTCAGTCGACCGCAGGAGCCCTGTCTCCTTCAAGTGACCCCCCTACAACTGATTCTAGATATAAATATAGCTTTAGTAGTTAGCTAGGACAAGTATAAAACAGTTATATACGCTATTAGGAAAGATAATATGTTTGTGTTAGTAGGTTGCTCAGCACAGTGCGATGGCAGAGGCCATGTAAGCCTTGACATGAGCCTCATAGTGTAATTCCGTTTCGGTCCATGCGTGCCCTGTTAGCAATTCTCTTGTCCTATGTACAATATCAAATAAGACAAATGCTAGCGCGGAGCCCCGGGAAAAGGTTAGGAGGCTGATTTTAATCCCAACGAGCTGGCAGCTGGCAGGTTTCCTCCAGTCTTGACTGGTTCTGCGCGAAGCTACATAGGCGCAAGGCTCTGCTCGATAAGGGCTCTCTGCTCTTTGCCGTCAGTTCCGTTGTGTTCGCGACGGCCCGCTCCGTACCCGTCCTCATCGCAGGGCGCGCGGTCCAGTGTGTAAGCGCTGGCGGCTTAACAAGGCAACAGCAACTGCATAGAAAGACACCGCGTTCACGTCTCTGCTGTATAGGGTCCGGGTACCCATTTATCGTGGTAACGAATGTCCTTCCTTGCTGTCATGTCTCAGGGAACGGGCTTTATCGGACAAGTCAAATGGAAGCTACTGATGTTGCGGCGCTCGTTTTGTTCCGGCCGCAATAGCCTAGGTTAGGTAGGAACCTAACATGATGGTGGGTACCACTCGGAAATCCACAGCCACTATAGCACCGGCTCTTTCTTCGTTCTCCTGCCCTCGATAGTTTACTTAAATCCTGTTACCAATCTAGGTCGCTAGAGCGCATACCTGATTTGCACGTGCTTCCCAGGATCATCATTTTGTCGATCAACTCTTTCCCCTACCTACATAGAGTCCTGATCACCCTCAGAATAACACATAAGCTCCAATACATATTACCGACTTCCTAACTTCAAGGATAATAGGTCAAAGGAAATATGTTCCTGCCCCCCCCCTGCTCCTGATTCCCGAATGATTCTAGACCTAACTCCATCCCCAGCCTCAGTATACGTTGTAGTTCATATCTATTCTAGAGTTACCCTAGTTAAAGGCTTTGTTAAAGAGAGGCGGAGCCGTGAGAATTTGTCATCCATTATTTATCCACCTATGCCTCACATAGCCGTGACGTGTTTCCCGTGGCAAGCTCCTCCCAACCTCGTCTACACGAGGCTCCAGCAGCCTCACCCATTTTGGATCCGGTGGCAGAGAGCAACAACCCAGATCGTGGTACTTTACAATCTTGAATACCAGACTGTGTTTTAACCACGAGATCGACACATCCCAGTCAGTTTCGCAAACAGAGCAAGCCCCTCTGCCCTCGTATGCCGAGTTTTCAGAGAGTCTCGCCCCAGCTTCCTTGAAACTGGGATCATGGACACCGTGAGGAAAATGTGCTACTCCATAATAGAGTTTGCAGTGATAGCAAGGAGAGCCTAGATGTGTCTCGCAGAGGAAGTCCATCAATGAATCTCTCGAAATAACCAGTCCTACCGTCTTCACTCCCATAACACGAACGATGAATGTGGAAGATAGGAACAGGTTTTCGCCTATCCATTTCGCTGTGCGTGAAATGTCAAGGAAAATCCTGCGTTGCGTCTTCATGAACAGACAATTGGAGAACTGGGTTGTCGTACGTGATAAACATGAAAGGGGGATTCCATGAGTAGGACCAAATAGATGACGGTTTCTAACAAGACGGGTTTCCAGAAAACTTATACATGGGTTCTTGTCCTGGCATATTGAAAATGGGTGTGACAGCGAGAGGGTGTTGTATGTTTGGTGGAAGAAGTGTGCCGCCGGATAATAAAATATGTTCTCCCTGGACTCGAATGAGAGTAGTCTACGTGCAAAGGGGCAATAGACTACCCAGCTGATGTCCCGCTCTAGATTCGTCAGAAGCATCTCTCTGGAATGTGTGTCGAGCCTCTTGATGCTGTACTTAGATAAAATTGAGAATAAATCCTTGCAAGTCAGTGCCAAGGACACGGCATCGGCGGCACTTGTGGTTTGATCAGCGATATCAAGGATCATCTCGACTGGCAGCGTCGATAGTAAAGGTGACTGTGTTTGTTCATTCCAGTTGCCAAGCATGGTGTTGGGAATAATATGTGGCCCTAGTATATATTTAATTTGCTTGTCGCTCTGAGAGGTATGTCGTTGTAATGGGTGTAGATATTATTGCATGGAATTGGTGTGAGTAAGTAAAAGGATAGAATTCTGGTCTCTCAAATAGGTGAGGAGCCTTTTATATACAGATTATTCTATTGCCTTACAACGATCTTGAATACCCTGAGGCCTTTTACTCATAGGTTAAGCTTTCGTAAACCTTAATATACACTTATGTCTAGACTCACGCCGCTCTGAGTAGTAGACCTCTTCCCGCCACTCTAGGATATCTCGTACTTGCGCCGGCAAAACCCCGTGGGGAAAACCCGTTAGTAACTTGAACGCGTGCCATAAGCCTCCCGAGTTAGACCTCGAGTAGTATGGCAACCCCGGGTCCTTGCAAACTAGAAGTTCTGAGAACTATAGCCTTAGTATAAGCACTTAGTACTCATAAGATTTCCTCTCCTGCTTTAACTAATGGTTGATTTCTATATTTCTCAACGTTAATACAATCTATGCCTAGGCAACCGTGTCTGGGCGTATTTACAGATATTCTTAACAGTCTATGTCCAGAAGTCCAACGTCAAGTTCTATCAACCCACTGAAGATGAATTGGTTCAGCACTTATCAGATCTTGTAAAGCACGCATCGAAATATCGCAAGATCCCAAATACTCGACGCGAGAAGTAACAGCCTATAACGCTGTTCGAATTCCCTGCAAATAACAAAGAGCCTCTATAAAGCTTTTATGATTGGGGATGGAGCTTGAAAGACGACTTCCTCGACTACTCCTTTTAGCCATGGCATCTGGGAGAATCAGTTTTTCTTGTGAAAAATATTTGGTTAAGACGGAGCAGTCACGTAAGAAAGCTCAGCATCATAATGCTTTCTAGGTAGCCACTTGTGCCTTGACATGCGCCTCGAGTCCTCCCGATGCAATAATGGCCTGCACTGTCGGCGGCAGCTCACCAACCTTCTCTGTCCACATCTCACCCCCAGCGCCCTCCTGCACTTCAATTACGCTTCGCTGGATATCCCATGTCAATGTCCACCCAGTGCGGCGCGTAAGCATAGATTGCTCGCCTTCCTTAGAGGGAGAGGGGGCAAATCGTTGGCGCAGCCTGTCTACCAGTCGGGGCAGTTCGAGGGTCATGAGCGCATTGTTAATGCTGTTCCGTGCGAAGGTATTGCTAAAGCTTCCCGCTACAACCATAGGGATCTTCTTAGCGAGAATCGCGGTGGCGGCCTGTTCTCGAGACGAGCCTGTGCCGAAGTTGTATCCAGATACGATAATATCGCCCTCGTGTGCGAGGGCGTCGAATTCAAGGTCGTAGTTCTGCATGCAGGCACGCGCCATCTCGTCCTTAGTAAGGTCATCCCGATAAGTTCTGTGTCAGGCGGTCAGTATGTCCTAGGACAACTCCCTTCGCTATAAATTGAAGCCATTTCTAGTGTTGACTCACAAGGATCCAGGGCTACAAACAAAAAACTGTTAGCAATGCATCCCCGAACTGAGACAACTAATGTCGATTACTTACTAGATGCCATCAGTGCTGAGATTGTCAGAATCGAGCCATACGATCTGGCCACTGATCTTTTCAGGGAATCCAGGGAGGATATCCGTCTGAGCAGACTCCACTTCTGCTGACTCAATCCGCTCAACCAGCGAGTCCATCTGCTGGACGAAGTTGGAAAGCTGGTCCACCGTGGACGCCTCTGCACCAGTCCCATACCCGTGTTCGACACCAGACCATCCCGCTGGCACTTGGTAAGCACCCGGACCTATTATAGTCCCATGAAGGGCGCTGGCGGCTACAACCTCGGGGCTTGCTAGGTACACTGAAGCCTCTCGAGATCCCATGCGACCCTTGAAAGGTCTGTTACTTGCGCTGATTCCAACCTAATATGCCGATTAGTGATATCCTTGGATTTGGGTTTTGTCGTCTCACCTCGCCTGCTTTGAGCAAGCCGGGGCCCAGACCAATACACTGCGCACAGCCAGGGCGCATAGGCTCTGCACCAGCGTCTACCAAAGTCTGCCAATGACCTGCAGTTTCAGCTGCTTCCTGTTCAGGGGCTGACGCCGCTGATATATACATCTTGACTCCATCAGCAAGCTTAAGCTTTGCTTGCGGGTTCGCTTTAGCAGCATGCTGGAAGACCTGAGCGGCCCGGGCTATATCGCTCGCTCGGGAGTTAGTACATGAGACGAGATATGCACGGTCAATCTTGATGTTCTTCTGGGAGAGGCTATGGAGCGGCGTTGCAATCTTGACTGAGTCCGGTCCGGCCACGTACGGTGAAAGGGTCGAGAGATTGAGGTAGAGTTGCTTAGCATAGACGGCATCGGGGTCAGCTCGGGGAGGATTGGCGAATAGTTGATCTATTCGCTTGTGGTTGATCCGCGTCGTTGTGGTTCGTCCGTTCTCGTATGCCTTTGCTGCATCTGCCTTTTGGCGAAGCCAATCCTCTAAGGTCTTATCAACAGGAAAGAGACATGATAATGCACCCCATTCCGTCGACATGTTACTAATGGTAAGACGGTCGTCGATTGAGAGGCTTGCCATAGTCTTAGAACTCCCATTGACCTCGACTGCGTGATTGAGCACGTCGCTCTTAAAGAGTGTGCACAATGCCACAATAATATCCTTTCCAGTGACACCAGCTGGCGCCTCTCCTATTAAATTAAGGCGGGCAACTGGGGGGAGCTGATACCATGTCACTCCTGTTTGCCAGATGGCCATGGCATCGGTTCTCACGATTGGAGTGCCGAGGCAGCCTACGCCTCCATACATGTTGCTATGACTGTCAGATGCGACTACCATTGTGCCAGGCCATGCGTGCCCTTCCTCAACCATGATCTGGTGGACGATTCCTCGATATCTGGGATAGAAAGTAATTCCTTGCTCGGTGGCGAATGCCTCGATCTCTGCGTACTTCTTCAAATTTTGGGGGCTGCTGTTGGATACGTCATGATCAAGCCCAAAAATGAGCTGTGAGGGCGAATGGACCTTGTCTGCACCCAGCTCTGCCCATTTGATTTGGACCGCTTTGGTGTTGTCATGTGTCATGCAGTGGAATCTGGGCCTCGTCAGCAAGGATGTGTCTCGTTCGTAGGAGCAGGTGGTCTCTCACGGTGACAGAGTAACATAATCGCCAGGACGGGCAGCATGGGACTTTCCCGGACTGCTAACAGTGTGCTGTTGTATGATTTTTTCTGTGAGGGTTTGCGGTTTCTGTTTGGAAGGGCTACTGGCAAAGTTTGACAATCTCGCGACTCCTTTCGGAGAAGGGCCAGCCAGTCGACTGAGAGGTGCCGTGTTCAATGAGCGGTACCAGTACCCATGTTGACGTTGTGGGAGGAAGAGAACCCGATAATCGCGGCGATGGCAGGATTGGCGGTTTATCGCATGGTAAATTCTGCGGCCGAACAATCGAGGGCAACTCCCAGTGACTGTCTGTGAATGTCAGCCTTGACCAAGACCAATTGAAGAAGTCAATCGCCTCACTCACCATGTTATGTACTGTTGTACACAAAGCGACAGAAATTCCAATGTGCAAAAGGCCAACTCCGTAGATAATGAAAGAGTGCTGTTAGTAGGTGAAAGTAGGGCGTAAAAGTATAAAGTGCAAGGGTAAAAGTATGATAGAGGTGTAGGCCAGAGACGGACTGGCAGAGAGTTGGCGGTCCGTAACACCTGGACCTGTGCCCTGCAAGTAATTCTCTAAAAAAAAAAAAAAAAATATTGATTGACCGTCCTGTTTGGTCAGTTACCAAGTACATAAACTTGAGGCTTACTAAGGTACTTATCTACCTAAGATGTATGTACCCATCTGCTCAGGTCGGCTGCTGGTGGTACTTACGCTTCACACTATTTCAGCCACTTACCTAAGTACTTAGTTTTGTTGGCTCCACACAGTACAAAAAAGCATACCTACAACGATCATATCCTTACCTAGGGAGGTACCCTCACAATAAAGCTACCAATACAACATGTGTTCGTGCATAGGCACAACTGAAGTCTTCGCTTTGGGTTCTCGTGATCACGATTAGTCCAGTACCTGCGTAAGGTATCGAGATTGGCCACATATCTTCATTGGGTATCAGCTGTATACAAATCGTGTTGTTCCCTATACGCCCTCACCGTCGTTTCGACCCCAGAGGTTCACTCTTCTGTCGTGTCCGCCGCTGACTATCCATTTGCCATCCCTACTAATATCGACGGAAGCAACAGGTCCCGTGTGACCTTGCAAGGTCTGTACTAGTGTCCAGTCATCTGCAGAGAATACGTTGACCTTACGATCAAATCCGCTAGAGACGAAAAATGTGCCTGACTTCTTAGGTAGCTGGTTTCCCTTCTCATCAGCACCGGGCGGTGACCCCAATAAAGGATCATCTACTCCCTTATACCACCGGAGATCGGAAACTGCGCTGGTATGCGCTCCGATACCACCTGTCCTCTGCACTTTCCTCACGTCCCAGCACTTGATCCAGCCGTCTGCTGACGCGGTAAGTACCCGGTGACCGTCAGATCCCCAGTCAATCCCGTGAATGGGTTTTATGTGGCCATCGAGGTGCCCATCAAGAATCATCACCGTCCTTCCAGACCTTATATCCCATATCCTACCAATGCTGTCCATGCCTCCGCTTGCGAGTAGCGAACCATCGGTGTTGTAGCTAACTGCAAAAACGCCGCGAGAATGCCCCTCTTGTAGAAGTAACTCTGTGGTTGTTTCAACGTCCCATAATCTCCAAGTAGTATCGTCAGAAGCGGACGCCAGGTACCGCCCGGAAGGGTGAAACTCGACTCTGACCACGCGCTGACCATGGCCCTCTAAAGTTGATAATGGGGTGTCTTGCGCCAGGGACCATAAGTTAACTTGGCCTTCCGCGCCTCCAGAGGCCAGATTTACGGTGTTCGGTGAAACATTGCATTCCGGCAGTGTTGATCCCGGAAACCATGATATACCGCCCACTCGGTTGATGTGGCCTCGTAGTGTCATCTTCTCTTTCAATGAGGGAATCTCGATAAGCTTTATTGACCCTCCCCAGTTTCCTGCGGCGACCATCTCTCCGTTTGGTGATATCCTTGTCATGCTGACGTTTCTGTCGCCTGCTGTCTGACTGCCCTGAAGTTCGAAGCCCTGCAGCTGTTCCTTGATATGTTTGCGAAACTTGACGTGGGTCCGCAGTGGTATGGACACCTCCTTTGACTCGAAAGCTATCCTGCGCTTTGCTCTTGGTAACGAATATCGTGCAATGTCCTGGCGTGCCCGTAGAAGCTCCGGCGTCCCATTCGTGTAAAACTCTTCCTCCTGATCTCCCTGCTCCTCCTCTGACGCGTCTTCCATCGTGACATCCGGGGTCTCCGTCGCGCTCTGGCTTGCCTGTAGGTTCACCAGAAGCCCTCTCAGTCTATCACGGCGATCTGCAGGCCCTTCACCAAATAGGGTGATAGGCTCGCCGAATTCTCGTAGCCTTGCGCGTACACGTCCATCATCTGTAGGCACGGCGATATTGGCGGCCATCCTCTTGCGCTCGAATTGTGAAAGAATCGCTGACGCTTTCTCGGGGGCAATGCCTGCCGATGCTGCTGGCATGTCATAGTTGTAGTCCGTAGGAATTTCATCGAGGCTCATACCACGGTCCTGTGCACCGGAAGCAGTTGTCAGAACACCATAGATTTAATTGAATGCCGGTACGGAAAGATTGACGTACCTCATCAGGCGCCTCCTCCACATACGCCTGCCGCGCTGGGTGCATCATGGCGGGCGGTTATGTTGCGCAATCCTTCGAAGATGGGTTGTTGACCGTAGAAGCTAAGATCGCGTAGAGATGAGCTTTCGTAGAGATGTTGTTGCTTCAGACGTTGTCGATGAGAGGAGATGTTGGAAGCTTCGAAGAGCTCCGTATCGATAAGTTTCCAGTCTCGCGTTCAACTACGGCATAAGTACACGCAAAGTATCTTATGGTATCTTTACCAAGCCCACTAAGTAAGGTCCACTATCCAAGCGTACGCACAGTGACTTTAGGTGCCGTGTCTGCGCTGTATTTATGGGTAAATACCCCTGCAGGAACATATATTTCCATGTATGGACTTTAAGATACAAGCCACCCGTTGGCTGCACTCCCGCATAGGAACTCACGTTGTCGACCACCTATTTCTACGAGTCTAGGCCTCTTGTCTGCTGTCTTGATATCATTTTCTCATTACATTTAGCCTGTAACTCGTCTTTCCTTTCTAATTCGCTCTTGAATATGCATTTAATGCTTACTACGGACGTTGGTGAATACGTCACCTTCTCACCTCCTCATCTCAAGTAAGTGTATTTAAGCAAAAGCGCTCTACGTTTCGGTTGCCCGAACAATAGTCCAGCGTTTACCATTAAGTAGATTTTATTGTATACTAGGTCCAATAGCCTCTACACTTCCTATTGCCAGCGATCTCTATCCAATAACTTAGTATTTTATATTGTATTTCCAAAGACTTGCCCAAGAATCTCCAACTGAGCCGCAAGACATCATGACGATGAAATAATAACCTTCCCAATCACCTTATTTAGGGACCGACCTTGACGCCTCTGCCTCCTGCACGCTTTCTCTTAGTCTCGCCGAAGACAGCGCTCGCGATGTAAGCTACGAAAATAACAGCGGCAATGACCGAGTAGGCAATGACGAGGCTCCTAACCTCTGCAGCAAGTTGCAGACCCAATCCACCGTTGATAATGCCCAGCACCATCAAAATCCTACCGTACCAAATGTGTCCATATGAAACCGCGCCTCTAGACTGGTGCTTTAGGTAATGGCGGTGATGGAGGTAACCTCCGATAGGCTGTATGCCGAAAAGGGCAACGACGACGGTACCGAGGATGGTGTGGTTCTCGTGGAAGTTCTGTGGTTGCAGTTGTTAGTTTCGTGCGATTCCAACGACAAAACAGGCGGAGACGGAAAGGGTCCAACTTACATATCCGGTGCGCTGTGCCAGGACCATGCCAATTCCGAAGGCCGCCCACATGGCCAAGAATGAGATAAACTGCCAAGCGGCGTGGAGCACCCAACTTCCGAACAACGGTATGAGGATGGCGCCTAGCGGGTACAAGACGACCATGACGATGCTCATGAGAATGCCGTGAGCCGTCTTAAGTGTCGATATCTCGCGGATGGCAGGCGGTAGCTGGGAATCGCCCGAGTCGTCAGGACTGTTAGAACCGCCATTCGGAGGGGGCGTGTTGCCTTCGCCACTGCCGCCGTTGCTAGGTGCCACAAAAGGATTTGTGTCATCGGCGAGTGTTGCTCGGGCCAGGTTGAAGGTGAACTGGCTATGCGCATCGTGTTGGCTGATATCCGCCTCGACACTCTTGCTGTTGAGAGCGCTCCCCTTCTTCCACGCCGCGACGAAGGGGGAGGAGGTGCTCGACAGAGTCAAGGACCCGCCGTCCCAAGACTCGCAATTGGAGCACTTCAGATTCGCCAACATCGTATTGCCGTTTTCGATGACGCCGCTGCCGGCTAGGAGCTCCAGCTTCGTGTCAGTCTGGTGCTGGGGCTCGACGTAGCCGGAGGTCTTGCGAGCCGAAACGGTCACGTTGCCCGCGCCATTCGTGTACATTACGAAGATATTGGCGCCGGCCATCCGGGTTCCCGTGCCCAGAGCCACCCAACTATACGTGGTTGGCGCCCGCAATTGTAGGTAAATGTTGCCACTTCCGGACGAGGAAGTCGCTTCTGGCACGCCTACTTGGTAGCACACATTGTCGGTTGGGCAGCGTGATACTGTTGCCCCGGCACTGAATGTGCTATATGTGAGAGCGGCTATAATGCGAATTAGTTTGATGAGTTCTCTTAATCGTTGGTTGTATGATAGTATCGTCTTGGGACGTTTGAGCCCATAGATTCTAGCCCGGACAGCTAGTTGAGATAATCTCCAAGGAGGCAGGTATAGGCTTCCCCCGTCGAAAGCAATAGGGGTTATTACTTACACAATGCCGCCGACGCGAAGAATCGCTGCATTCTGTTCTAGACGAATATTGCTGGCGATTCCTGAAATCCGCTTATACTATTTGGTCGTGATCCAAGAGATGGAGTCGTTCTAGGTAATCCAAATCACAATTTGAAGAGAGCAATGACGCGCGTTGGTTCTTTATTGAACCAAAGCTCGGAACTTGGACGTGAGACAATCGTGACAGGGGTCCCCAAGAAAAGTCCAGGCCCGGAGCTGACACGGACACCTAAATGCGTCGTGTTCTGTCTTACTTTTTGCTTTGAGCTAGGGATGCCAAGCAAAAGCCTCTTTTCCCTCTCTTTTAAGCACCCAGTTATGCGGGCACCAGAGTAGGTATATTAATAACCGTAAGCCACGGCCACTGCAGCTGCCAGGTAGGTCCTGTATGTTTCGGTATGGGATTGCGTGTCTGCGAGGATGGGCTGAATTTTGCCTCTCCGTCCTAAAGCTGTTGTACAACGGAGGCGTGATATTTGACAGGGTGTGACCGTGCAATATTATGTATGCTCTGGGCGGCACTGGTGTCTTGGGTCGTAATTCGGCTTAGCTTCGCGACATCGACGAGGTCTATTGCCGACAATGTGTCTTTGAGCTTTGGCCAGTGTCTTGGTCTATAAGTCCGGGGAGATTAGTTGTAAAATATGAATACCTGGACAAAGAACATAGGTGAATCCAGTATGGGTATATAGTATCTAGTGATTATCCTCAACCACGTACACCCAGGGTATTAACTACCAATAAGAAGGGCTATTATAGATATAACCAGGATTGAAGACGTTTCAAGTATTTATGTAGGAAGGTAGTGAGGTGTAACCCCGATATCCCAAAGATACGGAAGGGGACAGCAGCCTCTTTAACTCTGCGACTTCTGACGGTAGCAGATAGGAATATCTAAGTTTAAGCTAGCCCTTCCATGCCCCATGTCAACTTACTATGTTATTTTCGTACTACTTCCCATTCCCGCAGGTGCCCGGCTGCACTTAACCCTGCCCTCTATTGTCAAGGTCTTGTACCTACCCTGGATACAAACTCGGCCCCGTCTGTTATTTCAATTGTGAATCCTCCTGCTGTCCGCCAAGGCTTGGGGGGTTCTGGCGTCATATGGCTGAGGGCGCTGACGATACGGGCAATATCCGTTTTTCTGTAGGAGGAGTGATCTGCAGCAAAAAAGCCAAAAACCCGGGGGCCTGTGTCGGGGACTTGATGTAGGTATGTACATGCAAGCACACCCAGGCACATCAAAACGAAAGGTCTCTATTCGTCGATCCCGCCAAGACATGCCGAGGCTAGACAGATTTTGAGACGAACCAATTGGTACAGACATGTGTTCCTTCATCAGCCCTGCTTGCCCAGGAATGGTAAGTTACTGTGATTGTTGAACCGCATGAATTTCTTGGCTAGACATGGTCAATCGTGTATTGTAACGTTTGCAAATATCAAGCAAACGGTATGTAATTTTCAAGTCTCTCATCTTCATGTTGATAAGACACCGATACCTAGACGCTTACCTACTACAGCTATACCTGAGCACTTGGGCTAAGCCTTATGGTATCCCTGGCTGAGCTGGAGCAGAATACCCACCATCCCTTTTTATACGTTTGTTTGGAGGCGGCAGGCAAGAATGTAACTTCAAGGTGGTCCTATGCAGATGTGCAAGTGCCAATTTGGAAACCAATCAAATTGGCCGGTAATCAAAATCGACAGACCAACCAACGATCTTCAAATCGTCAGCATTCCTGACTTACCAAATAGGGCAAATGAATAATAATAGTACATTTGCACCTACCAAGACAATGAGCAGTGAAATGTACTTGGGCAGATTCCATGCAGCGTTCTACATGCCTGTTCCCTGAAGAGCTGCACAGCATCTATGTACAAGTGAGCATAGCCCCAGTAATCCTATCATCCCTCTTCCTCAGATTTTACTACCGGTAGGTATGATCATTAATAATCCGTACATGTGTCTCGATAGCTTGAGTTCGACGGTTTTGGTATGTTTCTTACCCTTATGGAATCTTAAGTATCTATCCAATCTAGATTTTCACATGCCAGATGACGACAGCAAATTAGTACCAATAAACGACTTCTCCCACCCAGCTAACCTAGTATTCTCATTATTTCGCTTTCTCTCGAAACTTCCATACGTCCCAGCAACCCGCGTCCGTAGCCGTAGCCGCAGCACGTGAGTCCCGTCAAGTATAAATTTACAGATTTACTTACCATAGGTATCTGAGACCTGCAGTTGGTTGTGCAACCCCCCCCCCCCCCCCCCCCCCCCCCCCCCCCCCCCCCGCCTCGTCTGATC